>Ga0078972_1000052_pt1 | contig 426299 bp, 352 predicted proteins | sample YelNatPaOPGAMG01_FD_67568 | JGI IMG/M metagenome (GOLD analysis project Ga0078972, IMG submission 67568) | Hot spring thermophilic microbial communities from Obsidian Pool, Yellowstone National Park, USA - OP-RAMG-01 (SPADES assembly) (version 2) | ecosystem: Environmental > Aquatic > Thermal... | reverse complement strand
GGTTCCGCTCCGACAGGATCTTGGTGATCGCCGCCGTCAGCGTCGTCTTGCCGTGGTCGATGTGCCCGATTGTCCCCACGTTCACATGCGGCTTGCTACGATCGAATTTCTCTTTCGCCATTGCGACAACCTCAATTCTTGAATTCAGCGCGTACGAACTAGCGCCACGCGCCCTGCTCTGACTCAGCCTCTTTCACTTGTCCGGTTTCCCGAGAAGGCAGGCCGGGAAAACTTCTGGAGCCGTTGACCGGGATTGAACCGGTGACCTCGTCCTTACCAAGGACGCGCTCTACCAACTGAGCTACAACGGCTCTTCAAACTTGGTGGACGGGGGAGGATTCGAACCTCCGTAGCTCGCAAGGAGCGGCAGATTTACAGTCTGCTGCCATTAACCACTCGGCCACCCGTCCCTGTTGCACCGGCGGGCGCGGCATCCCGTTCCAAGCGTCTCCGGGGTTTCGCCACCACCTGAGCCGGACAGCCATCTCTCAGGCTACCGCAGCTTTGCGCGGATGTCCACTTCGAGCCACAAAAAGAGGGTGCGAGCTGCTACCGCCGCTACTTCCCGCAGTATAACATAAAAAGTGACCTCGCCTTGCCGCTAGCGGCATTTGCCCGGCGCCCATTCGCACACTCGGGCAGGGGACATTGCGGCCGCAGCTCAGAGGGCCTGTTTGTCAATCCGTTAGGCCGTAACGCCGCAACTTTTCATACAAAAAACGGCGGTGGATCCCCAGCATCTCGGCTGCTTTCGTTTTATTGCCTCCAGAAAGGCGCAGCGCGCGCGCGATCATAGCCCGCTCCAAGGTGGCGACAGCCTCCTCCAGCTTCTCTTCCGGCGGCACCAGTTCGGTCCAAAGAGTGCGCCCGGCCGCCGGCGCCGGTCCCAGGTGGATCTGCTCCAGCCCGATCACGCCTCCGTGGGCTAAAGCGATAGCACGCTCCACCACGTTTTCCAGTTCGCGTACGTTACCCGGCCAATCGTAGGCGCAAAGAGCCTGCAACGCTTCGGGAGTCAGGGACATGCGCCGACTGGCGCGGCTCAAGAAGTGGCTGACCAGCAGAGGGATGTCCTGTTTCCGCTCCCGCAATGGGGGAAGGTGAATGGTCAAGACGTTGAGACGGTAATAAAGATCCTCCCGGAACCGTCCCTTAGCTACCTCCTCCTCCAAGTCTTTTGCGGTGGCCGCGATCAGCCGTATGTCAATGTGGATGGGCTTGTTGCTACCCAGTCGTTCAATGGTTCGTTCCTGCAAAGCTCTTAATAGCTTGGCTTGAAGCGCGGCTGGAAGGTCTCCGACTTCGTCCAGGAACAGGGATCCTCCGTGGGCCTCCTCAAACCGGCCAATCCGGCGAAACAGCGCGTGGGTGAAGGCGCCTTTTTCGTGCCCGAACAGCTCGGATTCCAAGAGGCTCTCAGGAATGGATGCGCAGTTGATTTTGACCAGCGGTCCCGTGCTGCGGGCGCTGTGCTGGTGAATCGCGTTGACCACCAGCTCCTTGCCCGTGCCGGACTCGCCGCGCACTAGAACCGTGGCGTCGCTGAGTGCAAACTGCCCGATGAGCTTGTAGACCTGCTGCATTGGCGGGCTATCTCCTACCAGCGGTCCCCGCGCCGCCTCAAGGTCTGTTCCTGCCGCGGCTTTCAGCGCTTTCAAAGCCAGAGCCCGGCGGATGACGGACATTAAATGAGCGGCGTCCACAGGTTTGCTGAGGTAATCGAATGCGCCCAGTTTCATGGCCTCAATCGCGGTGGAGCTGCATCCATATGCGGTCATCACCACCACCGCAATCTCCACTCCGGCCTCGCGCAGCCGCCTTTGTACGCTCAGCCCGTCCATGCCCGGCATGCGAACGTCCAACAATAGAACTTCCGGTTGGCGCTCCAGCGCCAGATGGAATGCGGTTTGGCCATCTCCCGCGAGCAACACCTGGAAACCTTCAGCCTCGAGTAGCCCGCGAAGAGCCAGCCGGGCTGTCGGCTCATCTTCGGCAATTAGGATCCATTCGCCGGGCATAACATTCACGCCAATAGCCGGACCACGAAACTTGCGTGCGGTGATTGGGGATCATACTCCAGCTCTCCGCCCATTTGCCGCATCAGCGCCCGGCTCACGGCCAAACCCAAACCGGTCCCCCCAGGTTTATTGGAGGCGAACATTTCAAACAGCCGCTCCTGGTCCTCTGCCAGGAGCGCCGGACCGCTATCGGTGACGCGAATCAACACCCCATTTTCCCGGATAATGTCGAGTCGCACCCATCCGCCGTCCTTCTGAGATTCCAGCGAATTCAGCAAAAGGTTCAGCAGCACTTGCATGAGGCGGCTTTCGTCAAAGCGCGCCTCCGACGGCCCCTGCGGCGCTTCGATGCGAATCGCTACGCCCTGCCGTTTGGCTTGAGCGGCGACCAGCCTGGCGGCGCGCTCCACGTACGGCCGGACGTCCAGGGTTTTGAGTTCCGGCGGCTGGTTCCGGCCGAAAGCCAGCAACTCGCGAACCAAGTCCTCCAAACGGTCCACCTCGGCGACAATGGAGTCCAGATAGACAGTTTCAACTCGACCCTGGCTAGCTTGCTTTTTCAACAGTTGCGCCGACAGACGCATTCCATTCAGGGGGTTGCGAATTTCGTGAGCCACCGCCGCCACCAAGCGCCCCATCGCACGCAGGCGGTCTTCGCGCCGCAATTCCCTCTCCAACGCTTCGCGCTTTTCGATCATCCGGTTGATCGCCCGGGCGATTTCGCCTAGTTCGCCGGGAGCTTCCGGAATCCGGTGGTGATAGTCCTCCTCCAGGATCGCTAACCCCTGGGTGATCTTGCGGACGCCGCGGGCAAACCCGGCGGCCGTCGCAAGGGTAGCTGCGATGCTTAACAGCGCGCCGGATACGAGCGCCGCCAGCCACCATCGCCTTTGCTGTTCCCGGCGATCCTCCAAGCCTGTGACTCGCTTCATAGCCCATGCCGTGATGCCCAGCCTAGGGTTGTGGCGAGCGCTGACGACGACCGCTTGGTCTGGACCCGTAACCACCTGCCGGCCATCCGCTCCGGAACGAGCCGCTTCTATGGTTGCCTGGATGTGGTCCAAGTCAGCCGTCGGCAAGTCGGTCTTCTGCTCGGGATTGAGATGCGTGGGAAAGGCGTATCCCACAAACTCGCCGTCCTCCCAAAACCCCCCTTCGATGCCGGGGTACGACCGTAAAACGGCCAGCGTCACGCCGCGCAAGGAAACATCTCTGAATTCAGACGCTGTTTCGGTCCAATCCGGCTCCTGGGTCGCGCGCTCGGCGCCTTGCGCCGCCAATTCGCTCACCGCTGCATCCACCGCGCGGACGGCGTCGCCAATGACAATTCCGCGGGCGCCCCGGATGGCTCCGGAGATCAGGACGACGCTCAGAGCGGCGATGAAAACGCCGGTCAAGCCGATGAGCGCCAATTGCCACTGCATTCGCCGGCCGGCGAGCCCGCTCCACATAGTTACCTCAATTATTTCAAGCGCGGAGGCTCGCGGGTGGGCATGGCCGCGCGCGCCAGCCGTTCGAGCGCTTTCACAATTTCCTCGGTGACTTTAGCGTACTCGTCGGCGATCCGTGAATCGCGCACGTCATACGCCCGGCGGGCTTTTTGATAGAACTGGCGCGCCGATTGCAGCAACCCTTTTGCGCGCGGATCCCGGCTCTGTTTCTGGAAATACTCCGCCTGCTGCAAGCGAAAATAAGCGCGCTCCAACCGCTCTGCCTGCGCCTCGCGCGAAGGGTAGCCTTTGGGACTGGTTTCCCGTGAATGCCGGACGTGATCCACTGCCCGCGCGAGCGCCTCCGCCGCTTCGGTGAGTTCTTGAGCGGGCGGGAGCTGTCCTGCCGCTAAATGCCGTTCCGCGTCCGCCAAGAGCTGGCGAGCGGTTGATTCCAAACTGCGAGCGGCGTTGTCAGGCACGGACACTTCGGCGAGCCGCCGGCGAACCCTTTCTATCCGCTGACTGGCGGCGACCTCGGGGGATGGCCCTTTCTTCTTGCCTCCTTTCTTCTCCCCGCTCCATACGGCAGACGCCATCCATAGCGCCGCCAGACACGCAATCACTTTCTGCATAAGCCCTCCTACGGCAGCACCGCAATATGGACGCGTCTCTGTGCGAAAGAACGCGCCACCCGGTCGAAAACATTGAACTGCGCTATGTAACGGCCCGGCGGAATGTCGTTCAACGGAACCTGCACTTCTAGGGGAATCACGCCGGCTCGCCGCGGGGCGTATTCCTCCATCACCACCGGTTCGCTTTCTTTCACCAGCCGTCCTGCACGGTATAGACCAACCGCCGCAGCGATGCTGGGCTTGGGGTGATCTGAACTGCTGCTCGGATCATACACCTCCGCATAAGCAATCAACGTTTGGTTCTGCCGGAAGACCCGCGTGATGTTAGGGATCAGCTTGGCCCCATTCTTCACCAAGGGGTGCGCAGCCAAGCGTTTTGGGTTACCGTCGGCTCGTCCCACCGCAGCCGCCAAGGCTTCACGCTGGGCGCTCCAAACTACCGAGCTTAGGCTCAGCCACTCGCGCTCCGGCCAAGCGTCCGGAACGCGAAAAACGGTCTCAAACGTCCCCATCCTCCCGCTATGGTTTTCGCGGATCAGGAAGCGCAGGCGGTACTCGCCTGGCGCGAGGGTGAAGCCCGTGTCGTACTGGATGTGGCCGCGTTTGCGGCGTTCGGATGCGTCGGCGTCTAACTTTACGGCGATGGCGTCCCTTACTCCGGCGACGAGCGAACCACGGACGTCCCGCACTTGGCCAATGAAGTCGAACGTCGTGCTCTCAGCGCCGCCTTTACGCGCCAGAGGAACGCTGGAACCGGGCGTCTTCACCGACACGGCGGCGAAATACCTTCCGGGGGCTAAGCGAAAGGAATGGACTTCGAGAGCCAATGGCAGATCGCGCAGTGGGTCCCCCAGCAACAGCGCATCTTCGAGTTGCCGCTCCTTATCCGTTCCGCTCATCTTCTCAAAACGTTTTGCGGCGAAATAGCCGGCGCGGTGGTCGAGGCGAAAGCCCTGGCGGTTTTTCAGTCGCACCTCCGTGCGGCGAAACCGTCCATCTTCAGCCGGATTGGAGCTGTAATAGCCCAGGATGTAGTAGCTTTCCACTGCCTTCTGCGCTTGTACAATTCCTTCGCTCAGATCATTGGAATCGAGCGTCGCCTTGCCTCCGGTGTCGGCAGCCAGGGTGTAAAGGGTCTCTTGTTGCGCATGGAAAGAATCCATCAGTCCGAATTGCGCTTTCCCACTGAATAAAGCGGCGCCTTTCGGCGCACCCCTTGAGGCGTCGCCGCCCGGCGCCATGGCCATCAGCCCTCTGGCGTCCACCGGGAAGAACGAGACATTGGCGCGCACAGCCGCGTTTACGGTGGCGCGCAACTGCGATACATTCTCCATTCCTGTCTTGCCCGCTCCGCTTGAAAAATACACCAAGGCTTTTTTCTCCGGCAGCGCCGCAAGCATCCGCACAGCGTTTTCCAGCGCCGCCAGCCTGCGGTCGGTGTTGAAAAACTGGAACTCGGCGTCGTCAGCCTCAAAAGCGCTGCCGGAATCGGCTGCGAGCTCGGGGTCCCCGGCTTCCAGGCTGGCCGCCCAGTCGCTGGTTTCTCCGACCCGCAACCTGCGTACGGCTGTCCGTAATAGCTCCCTATCGGCGGTGAAATCCTGTTCCATCCGCAACCGTGCTCCATAACTCATAATCGCAACCAGGTCCACGGGCGTCATGCTGCTCTCGATAAACTTCAGGGCGCCGCGTTGCGCTCGCACGGCGTCTTCCGGAGGCATGGAGGATAGGTCGAAGTACAGTACGATCAATCGCCGGTCCTTATACTGAACCGCGCCGGGCGTGGCGCTGGCGCGCTCCCCCTTCGGGCCCGCGCGGGAGGGCTTGCCGGTTTGCGGCGCAGGAGCCTCTGGGACGCCAAGCTGCTGGAATTCGAACACGGATATGGTCTGCGGCTTTCCATCTTCTAGGATCAGAAAGTCGTCACGTTGCAGGTATGCAACAGGTTTGCCGCTGCGATCTCGAACGGTGACGTTCAGCACCACCAGCCTGGTGGTAGCGCTGAATTTGGGCAGACCCGGCTCCTGCGCTGCGGATAAGGCGGTCAGACACGCTATTGCCAGGATCACGCGCATATTCAGAAGCTCACCCGCAAATGCAGCACCACCGTTCGCATGGGCTGCGCCCCGAGCGCCAGGCCGTATTCCGTGGAATTCACCACCACGCCCAGAGCGTTGATGTTGACGTGATTGGTGCAGTTGTTGCATTCGGCGCGAACTTCCAGCTTGCTTCTCTGCTCGCCCAACCGGAAGGAGCGCGCCAGCGCCAAGTTGCTCACCTTGGAGAATGGGCCCGGAATGGTGTTACGAGCGGCGTTGCCGAATCTTCCTGGCGGCGGAAGGGTGAACGCCAACGGATTGAAGTATCCGGATGCGCTCTTGACTCCCATTCCAGTCGCATCCGCCCGCCCCGCGCCGATAGCGCCCGTGCCGCCTGCGTCCGTACGGTTGCCCAGGACGCGGGCGGTAAAAGGGGTTCCGCTGCTGCAAATCACTGCGCCGCCGAGCGTGAAATTCCCCAACAGGGTTGACCTCCAGCCCTTGCCGCGCAGAAGAGTTCCAGCGTCTCCGAACGGCGACGCCCACAGGAACGAGATTCCCAACCGGTGGCGCTGGTCGAAATCTGCGAGTCCCCGCTCGGCGCGGAGATTCCGGTCATCCTGCGCAGGCGTTCCTCCGCCTCCCCCAAAAGTGGCTGCATTGTCGATGGCTTTCGAAAACGTATACAGCACCTCCGCCGCTAAGCCCCGGTAAAAGTGCCGGATGAACTTGACTTGCGCGGCGTGAAAGATGGAATTGCCCTCGGAACTCTCCCAAGTGAAGCCGACGGCGTTGGCGATCCGCCTTCTCTGTTCAGCGGTGAGGGGGGAGCCGGGCGCGGCGCGGTTCGGCAGCCGCTCGACGTTGAGTCGCGTGCCTTTGGTTCCCAGGTATCCGGCCTCAAAGCCTATGTGGTGCGGAAGGTCGTGCTTGGCCGAAAGATTCCACGTTTGCGCATACCCGGAGCGATAGCGGCGGTCCACTCCCACTGTGTTCGTGATCGATTTCGCCGTGGCCTGGGTGAATGCGGTGGCAATCTCCAGAGGTTTCTCGGCGGTCGTGCTCAATACGCTGGCTTTAGCGAAGGGCGGTTGCGAAGCGAGCATGGGAGGGAAGCGCTGGTAAATAGAGCCATCGAAAAACACCCCGTAGCCACTCCGGATGTGAAACCGGCTGCGTGGAAAAGGGCGCCACGCCAGTCCCACTCGGGGCGAAAAATTGTTCGGGTCGGCATCCACCAGCGCGGCGGGAAAGCGTCCGCTGAAGGGACCTTCTCCACCTGCTGTCACGGGCGCCACTGCGGTGAAGCCAGGAGCGACATCTAGATTAGTCATGCGCCCATACTTCTCTTTGGGCGGGGCGAAGAATTCGTACCGCCATCCATACTTCAAGCTGAGATTCGGCAACGGCTTCCAGTCATCTTGAAGCCACCCGCTCAACGCCCAACCGCGAAAATAGCTGTCTGAACTTCCGAAGCGGATGGATCCGGATTGCGGCCGGCCGAGGAGGAAATCCGCAAAGTCCCAACCCGTGCCTGCGACAGGCTGTCCCCCAGCGTCTACCGCGCTGGTCGCAAGCCCGCTGAAAACCAGCGTCCCGCGGGCGTCCTGATCGGTGGTGGTGGCTGTTTGAATCCGGCGGAATTCCATGCCTACATCCACTTTGTGTTCCTCGCGATGCCACTTCACAGAATCGCTTACCGTGAAACTCCTGTCACGTCGGAGCTGCGCACTGGCGTCTGAAAGCGCGGCATAGTTCGTGAACCGCAGATTCGGGGGGCCGTAGTTGACCGGCTCGCGTGATACGCCTTCAATGCCAAGCTCCGCGGCAGTATCCCGTTTAAAGGCGAAAAAAGGAATCACTTGACTCCGGTTGCGGCTGAAAGAGAGCCGCAGGTTGTTGACTGACTTGCCGCCCATGCTGTGAAGCCAGCTCAGCCCTGCGCTAAAACCCGCGCCCTCGGTGCGGTCGCGGAATCCGAACAACTGGACCGCGTCGGAGCCTCGCCATTGGGACGCCGCCGAGACATCCACTTGGTCGGACGCGCTGAGGCTGTGGTTAACCCTGACCGAAAGATCCTGACTGGTTTGAGGGGCAGCCACCATCAGTTGATAATTGCGTACGTCGCCGGGTTGGTTCGGCGGCGGAATGTACTCTAACAACCCCAACGACGCCCGCGCCATGCGGCTTGCCGGGATGCGGTTCAGCGGGAACGGCGAGGCATTGAGCGGATCGAAGAGGATGTTCCGCACGGCGGACCCGTGAGTGTCAAAATCGCCTGTGCGCTCTGCGAATGCAGGGACGGCGCCGGCGGCATGAAAGGGGTTGCCGCTGCGTAGCGTAGCTATGCTCACGAAGAAAAAGGTCCGGCCGGCGTCGACGATCCTCGGAAACGCCAGCGGCCCTCCCAATGAGACCCCTGCCCGCAGGCTGGAATACGGCGCCTTCTCCACCTCTTGGCCGTTGGCGGCGTAGGGGCGCGCATCGAGGTTCGAGTTCCGCACACTTGCGCTGGCCGACCCTCGAAGTTTGTCCCGCCAGCGGTTCACCCGGTTTCCGAAAATGCTGACGCCAGGCTGGTCTTTCTTCCCCTCCTCCGCCTTGGGCGGTTTCGGCTTGGGAATTCCGCCACCTGCCGCTGGTCCACCGAAACCGCCGAAATCTCCGGGAGCCTCGAATCGTCCGCTCACTCCCAGCACTTGCTTTTCCGCTTTTGGAGCACCTGGCAACGGCGGTTCCTTTACCTCATCCTTCACCCAGCCGGCGCGCATTTTCGAGAGTTCGTCTTCTCGAGACGCAAGCTCCAATCCGCGGCTCACGCTGCCGCTAACCATCACGGATTCTTCCGCCGCCGCTTCGGCGAGAGTGGCGAGGTCTTCTGGAGGAAGAACTGCGCGTTTCTCAAGTCTCCGGCTCTTCGCAGCGGGTTGCTTAGCCGTTTCATCGAGCGCGGATTCTACCGCAAGCCTCCACTCCAGCGGTTCGTCGCCGGCGCGCACATTCACGGTGCGCGTAGCCGTCTGGAAACCAAACAAACGAACCGTGATCTCCCACTCTCCAGGGGTAAGGTCTCGAAGCACATACACGCCGGACTCATCCGTGACGCTGGTTACCTCGGCGCCGGAGCGCCGGGCTTCCACCACCGCCCCTGCCACTGGCTCACCGGCGCAGCGTACAAAACCCGTGTGGTCTGCTGCACAGGCGGCGAAAACCCAAACCAGGGCGCAGACCGGCACTCGGCGGGCAAGGTGACTCACGGCGAAAAACAAATGCAATCTGCCTGCCGTGGCGATTGGATGGATCTATAAGCGCAAATGGGATCCCCTCCGACCGCTTTCCGAACATCCGGTGGGCGGTTATAGCACGGCAAACCATTGTCGCCTAGCCAAAACTGGCTGCGCATCGAGCGACCTCGGGCTCCCCGTATACGGTCATTGCGCCATGTCCGCGGTACACTGGGGTCTATGGCCAAACAATACAGCGCGCCGCCGCCCATGGCGATCGATACCGCTAAGAAATACACGGCGACGCTTGAAACCTCCCGCGGAACTATCGTATGCGAACTGTTCGCTGCCGACGCTCCGAAGACTGTGAACAACTTCGTTTTCCTTGCCCGCGAAGGGTTTTATGATGGCGTCAGCTTCCACCGCGTCATTGCGGATTTTATGATTCAAGGCGGGGATCCGACGGGCACCGGACGCGGCGGTCCCGGTTACCGTTTCGAGGATGAGATCGCGGGCAACCCGCATCGCCATGGAGTGGGTGCGTTGTCGATGGCCAACGCCGGTCCTAACACGAACGGAAGCCAGTTCTTCATTACCCAGGTCGTAACCGACTGGTTGGACGGGAAACACACGGTCTTCGGGCAGGTGATCAGCGGTCAAGACGTGGTGAATGCAACCCGCCAGGGGGATGTGCTGAAGCGCGTCACGATCCAGGAAAGCTAAAGCGTCAGGCCGCCATCTACAGTGAGCGCTTGGCCGGTTATGTAATGATCCGGCTCCAACAGGAAGCGTATGGCGCGCGCGACATCTCGGGCGTGGCCGAAACGGTGGATTACGCCATCCTTGAGATAACGGTCATACTTGCCGGCGCGGATGCTTGTTTCCGCCATGCCTGCCTGATGGACGCCCGGGCAGACCACATTCACACGGATATTTGCGGGTCCCCGGCATTCCTTGGCGAGGATTTTGGCGGCGTGGATCAGCGCTGCTTTCTGCGAGGCGTAGGCCGTGGAATTCGGGAATGGAACCACTGCTTGCATCGACGAGATCAACACAATGGCTCCCTGCGTTTGCTGCTCCTCCATTCTCGCCGCGGCCTCCCGGGCCAGCAGGATGGGCCCGAGGAAATTCACTTCGTGAGAGCGGCGCATAGCGATTTCGATTTCCTCCGGCTGCGTTACTCTAGCCGGATCTCCGGTAAAGACCACCAAACCGTAAAAATCGCCGGCGGCGTCGAGCAGCCGCCTGCGGTCCCCACACTCGGTGAGGTCCGCTTGAACGAGAGTCGCCAGGGAAGCCAGTTCCATGGCTCGCGCTTTTTGGCTGCGGTAACTTACCACCAAGTGTGCGCCTTCTGCGGCCAAAAGGCGCGCGGTTTCTGCTCCCAGCCCTCCTGACCCGCCTGCGAGTATGATGGTCAGACCGCGAATCGATTCAAACACGCTTCACCGCCGCGAAACCGAAAGCCACTGACGTTAAGTAGAGTTGGAGCACCTCGCTGTCACCCAAATTGTACTCGAAGCACCCCGTCACCAATATGCCGATGGTCACCGCCACGGCTCCATGTAGAACGAACTGTGAATCCGGGTTGGGCTGGCGCCGGAGCGCCCGGAGAAACTCCGCCGGCACGGCGATCAGGAACCAGAGCATGGCGAGCGACGCCGGAATCCCACGTTCCGCAGCATAGTGGATGTAAATATTGTGCAAATGTCCGTAATAGCCATCGGGTAGTCTAGGCAGAGCGGGGGGGATATAAGCTTTGTACTGGCGGCCAACCTGCTCCAGGCCAACTCCGAACCATGGATGCGCCTTTATCATCTCGAGGCCGATCAGCAATGTGGCGCGGCGGTGCGCGTTCGAATCCCGGTCCCCGTGTGGTTGCGCGAAGGAGCGAACCCGCTCCCGAAGCGGTTGCGGTGAAATCAAGAATCCAACGACCAGCACCCCCGGCAAAATCAGCAGCCACGCTCTGCGCCAACTCCAAAGCAAATACGCCGCCCCGCCGAGCGCACCGAGCCAGGCGCCCCGCGTGAAACTCAGCGCCAGAGCCAGCGCCATCACCGCCAACGCGACGGCCAGCCCCACGCGCCTTTTGAGGTCCTTCTCGCCGAACAACAACAGGGCGAAAGCGAAAAGCGCCGCCACCATGATTACGCCGCTGAACGTCATCCAGTGGCTCATAAACCCCGTGATGCGGCTGGCGACATAGGCGAGGTAAAAATTCTCCCCGGTCTGGCGAGCGTGCTCCCACTTGGAGTAAAACTGCCACAAACCCCAAAGGGACGACGCCGTCGCCGCCGTCACCCACCCCCATACCAGTGCGCGTATGTGAGAAAGTTCCCGAATCATGGTGGCTGTAACCACTAGCGCCAAGAAGACATAGAACTTGCGAATCTGTGGCAGCCCGCTGCGTAGATCGGGTCCGAGAAGCCAGGAAGTGACGGTCCACCCGATAAACGCCGCCAAGGGAGGCCAAGCCGGCGTGAAGCGCCAGGGGACGCGCGCCAGCAGAATCGCCAGTACGGCGGCTCCTAACAGAATGTGGCTTGCCGCAATTGAGATCAGCGGCGACACCGCGCCGGCGCACGTCAGGCCAAACGCCACGTGTCTCAGCCGCTCAGCGCTGTTCGCCATGGAACTCTGCGGGAAAACTTAAGTATGACAGAATGAAAGCCGGGGAGGCCTATTCGAGTGGAGATTTACATCTTGCGGCACGGCATCGCCGAAGCCGCGAAGCCCGGCCAGCCGGACGAGGACCGCGCTCTTACCGGCGAAGGGCGCAAGAAGCTGCGTGCAGTGCTGAAAGTGGCGGCGCGTGCGGGACTCAAGCCGGCTTTGATTCTTACGAGCCCGTACCGGCGCGCCGTTCAGACGGCGGAAATTGCCGCTGAGACCTTGAATTATCAGAACGAGGTGGCGCCGGCGCAAGCGCTCGAGCCGGGAGGTCAACCGGAGGACGTGTGGACCGAAATCCGTGCGCACCCAGAGTGCCGGCAGATCCTGCTAGCCACTCACGAGCCCCTGGCAGGCTATCTCGCAGCTTACCTGGTGGGCGGTCCGGCGGGCATGATCGACGTCAAGAAGGCGTCCCTGATCCGCATTGACGTGGAGTCTACGGGCCCCCGCCCGAAGGGAATCCTACGGTGGATTCTGACCCCCGGATTAGCCCTGGCGGCCGCCGAGACGTAAGCCGCTATTCTGTTGAATCTGAAGCAAACTGGCAGTCTAGCGACGGGAGTGCTAGCTTGACCGGACTCGTCGGGTTTTTTAGAATGCTTGATTAGAGAAGCGGGTACGTCCATGGCGTTACAAAGGCGCGAGGCACTATCCAGCCGCAGCCTGGAAATCTTACACTCGATCGTGCAGGCGTATATCGAGACGGGCGAACCGGTCGCTTCGCGGACCATCTCGCGCAAATGGGCGAAGGGACGGCTAAGCCCGGCCTCTATCCGGAACATCATGGCGGACCTCAGCGAAGAAGGGTACCTGGATCAGCCCCACACCTCGGCGGGCCGAGTGCCCACGGAGAAGGCGTTTCGGATTTATGCGCAGTCCTTTGTGTCGCGACGAATTCCCGTGGGAGATGTGGAGCGGGTGAGGGCCGAGCTTGGCGCACAGGAGACGGTGGAAGGACGGGTGGAGCTGTCCTCACATTTGCTGAGTGAAATGACCAAGAATGTCGGCATCGCAGCGGCGATTCCGCCGGCCAGCCAGACGCTGGAACAGGTTGAGCTGGTGCCGCTGGCCGACCGGCGCGTCTTGATGATCATTGCCACGCAAGACCGGATGGTGCGCCACCGCGTGGTGCACCTGGACGCAAACATCTCATCGGAGGAACTGGCCTCTATCCGGAATTACTTGAACCGGAATTTCAGCGGCTGGACGATTCCGGCGATTCAGAACGAACTCCGGAGACGGATGGCTGCTGAGCGGGCGGCTTACGACGAAACGTTCAAAAAGCTCATTTTGCTTTACGATAAGGGGCTTTTGGATCTCGGCTTTACGCCCGAAGTGCACATGGGCGGCGCATCCAATCTGGTGGGCATCGAGCTTCATTTGACGCGCGAAAAAATGCGGGAGTTGTTCCGCGCCTTGGAGGAAAAGCAAAGGATTCTGCAACTGCTGGAGCGGTTCCTGGAGGGTTCCCCGGAAGAGGTCACTGTTCAAGTGGGGCTGGCGGAGGCGCATCCCAGCATGGCGGAGTTGGCGCTGATCGGACTCAATCTGCCGCTTCCCGGAGGACTCTCTGCGAGGATCGCCGTGCTGGGTCCCATGCGCATGAATTACGGACGCGTCATCTCGGCCGTCCTCCAAGTGGGACAGGCTTTCCGAAGCCTACCTGTATAATTGATGGTGGGAGGCCGGTCTTTCGCCGCTTAGTTCGCGTCGCGAGTTCATGCCCAGTCAGAGACTTCCCGGGGTGCGAGGGCAGTCGTTTCGCGAGAATTTCGAGAGACATCGAGACGAAATGGAGAACAACAACAGAACGGACGCCGTAAATCCGGCGTCGGAAACACCACAAACGGAAGTCCCTGCGGACGAGCACGCCCGGCTCATTGCCGAATGCGATCGCTTGAAACAAGAGCGGGACGAACTGGAAGAGCGTTGGTTGCGGCTGCGGGCGGAGTTCGATAATTTCCGCAAACGCGTGCAACGGGAGCAGGGCGAGATTTTGGAGCGCGCTGCGATGGAAACGGTGCGGTCATTGCTACCCGTGCTGGATGACTTCGAGCGCGCCTTGAAGGCGCCCACCGCCGATGCGACCTATGCCAAGGGCATGGAGCTGATTTATCAGCGTTTGCTGGATATATTGTTGAAAGCCGGATTAGAGCCTGTGGATACCGCCGGAAAACAGTTCGATCCTCACGTCCACGAAGCGGTGGACATGGTTCCGACGGGCGAGGCGGAAGAAAATACCGTGTTTGAGGAGTTCCGGAAGGGATACAATTTTCGCGGAAAGCTTTTGCGCCCCGCTATGGTGCGAGTGGCGGTGAAACCTTCCGGCGCATCAGAGGATACGGTTGAGTAAACGGGACTATTACGAAGTGCTCGGCGTCCCCCGCGACGCCGATGAGGCGACGCTCAAAAGCGCGTACCGGAAACTTGCGCTCAAGTACCACCCCGACCGCAACCCCGACGATGCTGACGCGGAGGAGAAATTCAAGGAGGCGGCGGAAGCGTATAGCGTGCTGTCGGATCCCCAGAAACGGGCGGCGTATGACCGTTACGGGCACGATGGGTTGCAAGGTGGACCGCCGGCTTTTGATCCCTCCGCATTTTCTGAATTCACCGACATTTTTGGTTTTGGCGATCTGTTTGCGGAATTTTTCGGAGGCGCCCGGCGGCAAAGTCGGATGCGCCGGGGCGAAGATGTGCGTTATGACCTCGAAATCGAGTTCGAGGAGGCGCTACGCGGCAAAACGATAGACATCCAAGCGCCGCGAGCAGAACCTTGCCCGAAGTGCAAGGGGACCGGAGCGGATCCACGAGAGGGGATGGTGACCTGCTCTTTGTGCCGGGGGCGGGGCGAAATCCTACACCAGCAGAGCTTTCTTACGATCCGGCGGACGTGCCCGCAGTGTAATGGGCGCGGTTCCGTGGTCCGGAAAAGCTGTGTGGAATGCGGCGGCGCCGGAGAGGTACGGCGCGACCGCAAGTTGAAGATCACGATTCCGCCGGGCGTGGACAATGGCACGCGCCTCCGCTTGTCGGGAGAGGGACAGCCCGGCGTGAATGGCGGTCCCCCGGGGGACCTGTACGTTTTCCTTCGCGTGCGCCCGCACCCGATCTTCGAACGCCAAGAAAACGACCTGCACTGCACCGTACCTATCAACATCGCTCAAGCAGCGCTGGGGACCGAGATCCATTTGCTGACATTCGACGGGTTGCAGACCATCAAGATACCGGAAGGGACCCAAAATGGGGCTCAATTCAAACTGCGCGGTTTGGGAGTGCCTTTCCTGAACGGCGGAGGGCGGGGCGATCTCTACGTCCACGTCGAGGTGCGCGTGCCCACTAAGCTGACCAAGGAGCAACGGCGGCTTCTTGAACAGCTTAAAGAGACCCTCCCTGCGGAAAACGAACCTCGCGAAAAAGGCATTTTCGATAAAGTAAAAGACTACTTCATGTAGACGCCTTGTCGCCGTCGTTTTGAGTCACCGCTTCTTGGGCGGTGGGGGGAAGGCCGTGCGGCAGCGGCTGCTGGCGTCTTGCCGGATGGGGCCGCGGAGGAGGCAGCGGTCGCTTTTACGCCCGCGTACAGGCGGCGGTACGTATCGGCGTTCCGCAGCACGATCTGCACGTAATTCCGCGTTTCGCTGAAGGGGATCGATTCGATAAACTCAGATGGTTCCTGGTAATGGTTCTGCGTCTTCCAAACCTCGGTACGGCTTTTTCCCGCGTTGTAAGAAGCCAAAGCGTGTTCCACTAGTCCGCCGTGTTCGCGCAGCAGCTCCTTGAAATAGAGGGCGCCCAAGCGCAGATTGATTTCCGGCTGATGCAGCATGCCGGTCTGAAAGCGGGCGATGCCGGCGCGGCGCGCGAGGGAGCGCCCGGTGCGAGGCAGTATCTGAGTGAGTCCGCGAGCTCCCGCAGGCGAAACAGCCTTGGGATTAAACTCGGATTCTTGGCGGACCAAACCGGCGATTAGAAAAGCATCCAGCCCATTGTGATTCGCCCACTTTTCGAGCGCCGCACGGAAGGGAAGGGGAAAAGCCTGGAGCCAAAACTCGCGGGGTGTGGAAGCAGGATCGAGCCAGAGATAGCCGGGCATATAGCTTCTGATATAGCGAATGCCCTGGTCCGGAGCGCCTTTTTCCCCGGCAATGCGAGCGAGCTGCAACACTAGAGGCGGCGCCGGCTCGCCGTGCTCGATGCCGAAACGGAGCTCTGCCTCCGCCAAGTCGTCCAAGCCGGCCGAAGCCAGCCATTGGGCTCTTTCCCTGCGGTATTTGGCGCTGCCGTCGCCCGTGAAATCCAGACGTCGCGGGCGGTTAGGGAACGCAACGGAAGCCAGCCACCCCGGCGCCGCAGCCGTCGCTTGTGCTAGCGATCGTTGCTGGAGACGCTGGCGAGCCAGCATCCCGTAGTACGAGTTGGGATAGCGGGATTCGACCTCGGCGAACAATCCTTTGGCTGCGCCTATGTTGCTGCGAGATTCTTCGAGGCGCCCCAGATAATACAGTGCTGCGCTGGCATGTTCAGAAGCGGGAAACACCGTTATATGTTCCCGCAGCAGCGCTTCGGCCGCGTTCGATCGCCCGATGTATGCGTGCCATGCCACCTTCCAATGACATGTTGCTCCGGTGGGAAGGCCGGGCGCTATCTCCGCGCACGCGCGGTAAAGCGGCAAATAGGTTTGCGCATCGCCTTTCAACAGTGCGCCGTTGGCGGCCGTTAACAACGCTTCCGCGCGCCAATGGCTTTGAGGATAGCTCTTTTCAAGCCGCTCTAACGCAGTCCGTAAGATCTCGTCGTCTTCGAGGCGACGTGCACAGGCCACAATCCAATACAGACGTTCGGCGTCGGCTTCCGTACCCGGGATTTCGAAGGAGCGCAGATACCGCAGAGCGTCGGCTGTTCTGCCCGCCCGGTAATCACAGGCGCCAATCCGAACCCGCGCAAGATCTCTCTCCATTCCGGCAACCTGATTCGCGATGGCGGCGTATTCCTCGCGTGCTTTGGCGTAAGCGCGCGCCTCCATCAGTTTTTCCGCCCGAGACATCATGGCTTGGGGCATGGGCGGAGGGAATCCGCTCCCCAAACGTTTTTTCAGACGTTCCAACGCCTTGCCAGACGCTTCCGCCTCGGGGCTAAGAGGATGCTCATAATATACGCGCTGGTGGGCGGCCGCCGCTGCGGCATCCTCGCCTGCCGCTTCCCAAGCTTCGGCTAGCAACGCCAAACTCCGCGGCGCGGGTAGCTCTGAGAGAGATGCCCGGACGAGTTCGGCGGCTTCCCGGGGCCGCTCCAGCTTCAAAAGGGCGGAACCGGCGGTCAAAATGGCGCGCGCAGTAGCGGGCGAAGCTGGACGGATCTGGTATGCCTCCGATGCCCAACGCAGCGCCTCTGCGGGGTTCCCTTCCGCTAACCATGCCGCGGCGGCATAGGAAGCTGAGTAGTCGCGCAAAAGCGGAAGCTGAGAACCGAGGGAGCCGAGCCGTTTGGCTGCGGATTTCCACGATTGATCCTCGAACTCAGAAACGCCCAAGGCAAATTGAGCCAGCGCTCCGGTGGGAGTTTTAGCGTGGCGGACAGCATACTGCAAAAGAGCGGTCCGCTTCGCGGGCGTCGGCTTCGAACGATAGTTTCGCACCAGAACGCTGAGGTTCTGGGGATAGGCGGCGACCGCAAAGAGCAAAGCCGCGCAGAGCAGTCTAGGCCAGCGGGCCGGGATAAGCCGGTCCCAATAACGCGCCGTCATCATTGGCAAGGGTTCGCACCAGCTCGAGATGCAAGTAGTCCACCATATGCGGAGAGAGCTTCATAAACCGGCGCTCGTACTCATTACGAGCCGCCTCGATCTCGGCTCGGAGAGGAGAATAAAGATCCCCTTTCCTTCTAGCCTCCCGCACTAGGTCTCCTTGAGTTAGACGAATCTCGGAGGCTTTCCATTTCGCAAATCGTTGGGCTTGAATGTGGAGTTGTCTTTCCTCCTTCGGCAGTTCAGTCCAATCTTGCGGCTTCGCGGGAGGGGGAGATGCGATCGAAACCAGCGGCCCGGGAGCCGCCATGCGCCGCTCGAGCGTAGCGCCTCCGATGGAAGCGAGCAGCTCCAAAGCCGCAGCCGCTTCTGGGGTGGCGGGCTCCGCATAGAGGACGGCGACGACGCTTCCACTCGTGATGAGCGGGAAAAGGTGTGCGCGCCCGGAGGCGCCCGGCGTGAGCGCCGCCGCCAGAGATTCCGACAGCTCTTTGGCTGCGGGTAGAATCACCACGGGATCGCCCGATTCTACGGCGTGCCCAAAAGCCGGCGCGGCGCTAAGGGGAATATCCAACCCCACCAAGCCTTCTGGCGGCGCTCCTTCGAGGTTACGAGCTTGTTCGCACCGCAGCCGGTTATTGAGGGTCGAAAACAGCGCGGCAAACCGGCTGAAGCGACACGCTGCCTCCAGCAATACATGCAGCCACGCAGCGTGGCTTGCTGCCCCTCGCAGCCTGCGGACCGTCTGGTTGAGCCACTCGCTAAACTCGCGGCGAGCCTGCTGAGCCCCTTTCTCTGCCGCCTGCTCTTGATCCGTCGCCAACTTGGCTAGCTGCTCCGCGAAGGCTTGTTCGGCGGCGTCGCGCCACGAACCGAACCACTCTTGAGCCAGCCGCTCGACGCTCTCGCGCCACGCAGCGTCCAACTGTTCTTTGAGTTCTGGCGGCAATGACAGGCGCATGGATCTAATTCCCAATTGTAGCGGATCGAGCCCCTGGGACCCGGCGCAGAGTCCTCAGTCCCGGACAGTGTACTCCGCAAACCGGCGCGCAAGGGAGTCCGGCATATCCACTTCCATCTCGCACCGGTCCTCTTCGAAGCGTTCTGAGATCACTCGCGCATGCTCATGGAGGAGGTGACGCGATGCCCCGTCGGAAGCCGGGAGCGCGATGCGCACCCGGCGAATGGGGTCCGCGGGCAAGATCTCATCGACCAGCTCTAGAAGCCGGTCAAGCCCGTATCCATGAAGTGCGGAGACGGCAACGGCGCGGGCAGGGGACTGCTCGCTAGCTTCGCCCAGAATCCGGCGGCACGCTGCGCCGGCCTCTTCCTCAGGAAGTCGGTCCGCCTTATTCAGCACCAGAACCTGAGGGGTAGAGCCCGCTCCGATCTCGGCCAAAACTTTGGATACCTGAGTGGTTTGCTGAGGGGCGTGTGGGGAGGACGCATCTACGACATGAAGCAGCAACGAAGCTTCCACCACCTCCTCTAGCGTTGCGCGAAAGGCTTGGATCAGCGTAGTGGGGAGATTTCTGATGAACCCCACCGTATCGGATAGCAACGCTCGCCGGCGCGAGGGGAGGACGATGGCGCGCACGGTGGGGTCGAGCGTAGCGAACATCCTGTCGTCGGCCAGCACGCCGGCCCCCGTAAGACGGTTGAACAGTGTGGACTTGCCCGCGTTCGTGTACCCCACGAGGGCGATCGTCGCCATTGGCGCTGCCTGCCGCAGCCGCCTCTGGGTGGAGCGGCTGGCGCGCACGGCTTCCAGTTCCTCTTTCAGTTTCCGAATTCTCCGATAAATTCGGCGGCGGTCGGTTTCCAATTGGGTTTCGCCAGGCCCGCGGGCGCCGATTCCACCACCTAGCCGGGACATCTGAACGCCTCGGCCGACAAGTCGGGGTAGAAGGTAATTCAGCTGCGCCAGTTCCACCTGAAGTTGACCTTCACGCGTGCGCGCGCGGCGGGCGAAAATGTCCAAAATCAACTGGGTGCGGTCGAGCACCTTGCAGCCGGCGGCGTTTTCGATATTGCGGAGCTGGGTGGGCGTAAGTTCCTGATCGAAAATCACCAAATCGGCGCCTGTGGACTGGGTCAGACGCCGCAACTGCTCGAGTTTTCCCGAACCGATGAAAGTGGCGGCGTCGGGCGCCGGGCGCATTTGGAGAACGCGGTCCACCACCTCCGCTCCGGCGCTCTCCGCCAGCGCTTGCAATTCCTCCAGCGACTCCTCAGGGGTGTAATCCCCCCCTTCCAGGCTCGCCGGCGTCTTTCTGGCCGGGCGCCGCGTGATTTCGAGGCGAATCAGAATAGCGCGCTCGCGCGCAGTCACGGCACTCTCAGTAATCTATCCCTCCGAGTCCGCTCCGCCGCCGGATGGCGTAGCTGGCCCGGTTGCGGGCGAGGCTCCGCTTCCGGCCGGATGCCCTCCGGCAGACGTAGGCCGCGAAATCACGACTGTCGATATCGCGTGCTTAAAAATCAGCTGCTCTTGGTTGTTAGATTCCAGCACGAGGGAGTACTTATCGAAACTCCGTATTCGTCCGGAAAGCTTCACCCCGCTGATCAGATAAATGGTCAGGAAAGTTTTTTCCTTCCGTGCATTGTTTAGAAAAGCCTCTTGTATGTTTTGTCCTAGCTTTTCCATCTCATTTCTCCCGTCTCACGGACGAGTCTCCTATAATCCCCAAGTCGCGCCTACGGACGTCCAGAATTGTAACGCAATTCGCCGCCTGCCGAAGGCCCCCGGAGCTCAACCCAGCGAAGGGATGCCTGGTCCGTCGAACTGCGGAAGCGGGACGCGGTAGCGGCCTGCGGCTACCTCCTGGAAAACCTCAATCATTTCGGCGTGGATCGCTCCATTCGTGGCCAGGATGTGCGGCCCTGCCAGATCCAGCCGCGCGCCAGTCATGTCCGTCACCCGTCCGCCAGCTTCTTCGACGATTAAGCTTCCCGCAGCCATGTCCCACGGCCGCAACCCAATCTCCCAGTAACCATCCAAACGCCCGCAGGCCACATAAGCCAGGTCCAGCGCGGCCGACCCGGCACGGCGGACGCCATGGCTGATCATCGCCATCTGGTGGTAATAATGCACATTCACGTTCAGGTGCCGTTTGTAGCTTGGAAACCCTGTAGCTAACAGGCTCTTGCGCAGACTGGTCACGGCGGAAACGTGAATGCGGCGATGGTTCAACCAAGCCCCTGAGCCTTTCTCAGCCGCAAACATCTCATCCCGGAGGGGATCGTAGATCACCCCCACGATCATCTCGCCATTTCTGGCCAGACCGATGCTCACGTTAAAGACCGGAAACCCATGGGCAAAGTTAGTCGTGCCGTCCAAGGGGTCCACATACCAGCGGTATTCAGAGGGGTTCTCTCGTCCGCCTCCTTCCTCGGCAAGCACTGCGTGCCCCGGGAATCGGGCGGTGATCCGCTCCACGATCATCTTTTCCGACTGTTTGTCGGCTTCGGTCACCAAGTCGTATTCGCTTTTGAGCTCGTAACCGATGCGGCGTTCAAAGTACCTGGCGATGACGGCGCCCGCTTCACGAGCGATCTCCACCGCTTGATCCAAATAAGACTGATTCATTTTTCTTGTTGAAGACCAGCTTGAGCAGCCGCTTGCCGGACTACTCGAGTTCGTAAAGATACTTAATGTCGTGCTTGAAAATAAACAGATTCGGGGCCCCTTCCCTTGTTAGGCGGATAAAGGAAGCGTCGTAATACTCGATGACGCCCTGAACCGTTTCATTGTCTGCCAGCTTGACCGCGATAGGAATCTGTTCGTCAATGAGTTTCTTGATGTACTTCACCTCTTCGTAGGTGTGCTCCGGCGGTCTCGGTTTCTTGGACGCCGGGGACTTCTTGGCGACCTTCGAAGGTTTTGCTGCTTTCTTTTCGGGCACGAAGACTCCTGTGAAAATTACGGTATGCGCGTCCGCGCGGGGGTATCGGCGGGCGACAACCGCTCCGCATCCCCATAATAGCCGCTACGCGCGATCACACGCAAACCCGGACGGGAAACTTGCACTTCTACGCGGTGAAAGCGGTCCTTCGAGGGCGGGACATTCCGCGGGTAGTATCCGATAAGATACTGGGTTCGCAAGTCTGCGAGGATCTCATTGAAGGCGTTGTCAAGTTCCGCCCCTAAGCTGGGGGTGAAAACGCGTCCGCCTGTGGCCGCGGTCATAGCAAGCAGCGCGTTCTCTCCGCCTATGTTCCGGCCCGCATCGTTAGTAATGGGCATCACCAACACCGCATAGAGCACGGCGTCGGCGCGCTGCGCCCCTTCCAAGGCGGCATGATAGCTTTTGACGCTGGTGGTGTCGCCGCCATCGGTTATGACGACGATGACGTGACGCCCCTCCCGGTTCTGAATTTCTTGGGCCGCCAGAAAAATCGCATCGTACAAAGATGTTCCGGCTTCGGCTTTCAGCCCTTTCAGGGACCGTTCGAGCACCGAGAGTTGCCGCGTAAAGGGAGCCTTCCGGGTGACGTCGTAATTGAAGCTGTAAATCGCTGCGGCGTCTTCCGGGTTCCCTTCGCCGAACAGCGCGCGAAGGAAACGATGCACCGAATCGATTTCATAGCGGAGCTCCTTCGCCGTAGATCCGCTAGTGTCGATGAGCAACGCAACCGACAATGGCTGTTCTGTGCGGCGCTCAAAGATCGCTATTTCCTGCTTCACCCCGTTGTCGAAAACCGCGAAATCCTCTTTGGCAAGCGAGCCGACCAGACGCCCATACTCATCTTTCACCGTCGCCAGCAGCCGGACCAGACGCACATCCACGCGATACACTGGCGGCATGGGATCCGCTGCCATTAAGGCGGAAGTCGCCGTCAGCAACGTCAGCGCAGCCGCACGGAATCGTCCCACTCTCCCTCTACCCACTCCTCCCCATCTGCGAAGCGTTCCTTTTTCCAGATGGGTACGCTGCGCTTCAACCGATTGATGGCTTCCAAGGCCGCTTCGAAGGCAGGCTGGCGATGAGGCGCCGTCACCACGATCCCCACGCTTGTTTCCCCGACCTGCATCCGCCCGATGCGGTGCACGATGGCGATTTTTCCAATGGCGAATGACCCCGCTATATCCCGTCCAAGCGCTGCCAGCGCTTCTATAGCCATGTCCAGGTAACATTCGTAATCGAGGTACAAAGTGGGCCTTCCGTTGGAGTTGTTGCGCACCACCCCCTCAAAATGGACCACCGCTCCATCTTCCGGACGGAGCACCCGCGCCGCCAGTGCGCGAGTGTCGATAGGATCCTCGGTTAAAGCGAAAAAACTGCCGGTGCGAGGGTCACAAATCTCCCGGAGATGGCCACCCGCCCCCCCGCTCACGGGCGGCAAGAACGCCACTTCGTCCCCCTCGCCCAGCGGTTCGTCCGGGCGGCAGAATCTCTGATTCTTCGCCCACGCCAAGCTCGACTCCATTTCCGCCAGCTTCGGGAACCGCAGAGCGTACAGCGCGAAAACGGACCGCAGCGTGCTTCCGGCTGCTACCTCCACGGTGTCTTCCGCCATGCCGGCGATGTCTTTTACTGGACCGAAAAACAGTACGCGAACCCGCACAACGGCCATCCTAACAGACTCCCCCGGGGTGGCCGGGGTTTCATCTACATCGCTGCGGTGCTTTACATGCCGATTTCTTTCAGGATTGCGGCGGCGCCGTAAACCCGGCGCAACGCCTCGACAATGGCTTGGCTGGCGACGTGGACGGAACGTTCCGTTTCCTCACGGTAGACAAAGCGATTCGGCAGACTTTCAAGGTTACCGTCAAACAGTATGCCTATGAGCTCCCCCTTCGTGTTCACCGTGGGGCTGCCGGAGTTCCCGCCGTGGGTATCGGCGGTGGTCACAAAGTTGAAGGGGGTGTTCAGATCGAGCTTGGACTTCGCCCGGATCCACGAAGGGGGCAGCTTGAACGGCTCCTTTCCGGTGGCGCGCCGGTACAGCCCTTCAAATCGCGTAGCGTATGGGACGTCCTCGCCCTTTTCATTCCTGTAGCCGCGCACGGGACCGTAAGAAAGCCGCAGCGTGAAGGTGGCGTCCGGGTAGGAAGAAGCGCCGAACAGCTTGAACCGGACTTGCGCGATCTTCGCAGCGCTGGAGCGTTGTACGGCTTCCACCTTGTCTTCATACATCTTTCGGTAGCGTCTGGCGGGTTCATCCAGAATGCGCATCATACGGATCATGCCATCCGCGCTCTCCCGTACGGCGGCGGCGCTGGCAGCAAGGCGTTTGCGCTCCCCCACGTCCTTGAGCTTCGAAGTCTTCACATACGCTTCCGCGGCCTGCTGAGGGGTCTTCCCGCCAAGGAGAGCTGTTACGGTGGGGTCTTGTGGCCCTAGCTCTTTGGAAAGAAACGCCAGATAATCGGCGATCACGGCAATCTCCATGGAATCGTCAATGGGCGCCTTCGAAAACATCTCCATTTCCAAGCTGGGCAGCGCGGTGTCCCGGTAGTCGGTAAGCCTCTGATCGTTTGGTTTCGGTTTCTCTTCGGCGTAGCGTATTACTTTGCGGGCGATTTCCATCAAGTCTGAGCCTCGCGTGGCGCCGCGCTCCAATAGCCAGTACGGTTTGTAAAACTTGGCAAACTCATGGAATGCAGCTCCGACTTCATTCCACAGATTCCCGTACTCGGCGGCCATTTTGGGGTCCCGCTTCACGGCCGCCTGCAATTTCTCCTCCTCGCTCTTTTTGAGGGCCATAAGATTGGGATCTCGCAATCCGCGCAGGAAGCCGGTATAAGCTTTGTAACTATTCTGCTGGGAATTCAGGTTCTCGGCGGCGATGCGCTTCGCTTCTGCGCTGCGGGCGCTATAACGCAGCAGCGTGTCGATGAGCGACTTCAGCCGCGCATGGATCAACGGGTAGGAAACGTCGCGGGAGAATTCGAGCTCCGCATACGTGGCCAAGCGTCCCGTTGTGCCCGGGTGGCCGGAAACGAAGGTCAACTCGCCGTCCTGAACCCCCTCGCGGCTCCATTTGAGGAAATGCGAGATCCGCGCCGGTTTCCCGTTTTCATAGGCGCGGAAAAGCGCGAAGTCGAGGCAGTACCTCGGGTAAGTGAAGTTGTCCGGGTCGCCTCCGAAAGCCGCAATGCCGGCTTCCGGCGCAAACACCAGCCGGATATCTGTGTACTTCCTGTACTGATAAAGGTGGTACTGTCCGCCGGCATATAACGTGACCACGTCGCAGCGGTTGCCGGTTTGCGTGGCGCAGTCCTTTTCGATCGCCGCGATGGCCGCGTTTCGTAAACGGTTGGCTTCTGCCGGCGGCGTTGTGTCGCGGATTCCCGCCGTTACCCGCGAGGTCACGTCTTCAACCTTCAACAAGACGTTCACCTCAAGATCAGGGCACGGCTTCTCCTCAGCGCGCGTCCGTGCGTGAAAACCATGGGCGTAATAGTCATGTTCTTTCGAACTCAGCTTTTGAATGCAGTCCGCGCCCACATGATGGTTGGTGAATAGTAGTCCGTCTGGGGAGATAAAGGACCCTGAGCCACCGTTATTGAAGCGCACCGAAGCCAGCCGCAGGTGGTCGAGAAATGCATCCGTGATCTCGAAGTTGTATTTCTGCCGGATGAGGTCCTTGGGCACCTGGTTAAACAACCATATCCCTTCATCGGCGCGGATGGGGAACGCGCTCAGGCACAGAGCGAGGCACAACCATTTGAGTTTCAACATGGACATAACGAAGCAATCGCTTCCCCTATTGTCGCGCAACCAAAGGCATACGCGCCGCAGAGGTTACTTCGCGTCGCGCCAGTTGTCTCCTGCGCCGGTTTCCGCCAGAAGCGGCACGCGGAGCCGGTAGGCGCTTTCCATGCGGTCTTTGACTAGCTTCGACACCTCCGCGAGTTCTTCCGGCGGGCACTCGAGGACGAGCTCATCATGCACTTGCAAGAGCATCTGCGAGCGGAACCCCCCTCGCAGCAGGGCTTCGTCGATGCGTATCATGGCCAGCTTGATGAGATCCGCCGCCGCCCCTTGCAGTGGAGTGTTGACGGCGGTTCGCTCTGCGAAACCACGAGCGTTGGGGTTCTTGGAGTTGATATCCGGAATGGGCCGGATGCGTCCGAACATGGTGCGCACCATGCCGGATTTGCGCACCTCGGCGATGGTCTCCTCAATAAACCGTTTCACGCCCGCATAGCGCTCGAAGTAGCTCCGAATGTAGTTTTCGGCTTCCTTGCGATCGATGCCCAATTGCTGGGCCAGGCCAAACGGCGACTGGCCATACACAATGCCAAAGTTCACCGCCTTAGCGCTGCGACGCATTTCCGGGGTCACCAGAAGCGGAGGGACGCCGAATACCTCAGCCGCCGTTCGCGTGTGTATATCCTCCCCATTCCGAAACGCTTCCACCAGAACCGGGTCTTCGGAAAGGTGGGCTAGGAGCCGGAGCTCGATCTGCGAGTAATCGGCCACCAACAGTTTCCAGCCCTCGCGAGGCACAAAAGCGGCGCGTATTTCCCGGCCTAGCTCCGTGCGTACGGGGATGTTTTGCAGGTTCGGGTCGGAAGAAGACAGTCGACCCGTGGCGGCGCCGGTCTGGTGAAAAGTGGTGTGCACGCGGCCCGTCAGAGGGTGAATCAGCGCGGGAAGCGCGTCTACATAAGTGCCCTTCAGCTTGGTCAACTGGCGGTATTCAAGCACCTTCCCGGCAATGGGGAACTCCGCAGCGAGCTCTTCTAATATGTCGGCGGCGGTAGAAAGGCTCTTGCTTTTCCCATGGCGTGCGGGCGCCGGAAGACCCAACTCCTCGAACAGCACCTTGCCTAGCTGTTGCGGGGAATTGATGTTAAACGGATGGCCCGCGAGCGCATGAATTTCGGCTGTAAGCCGCTGAATTTCTGCATCCATCCGTGCGGACAGGCGCTCCAGTTCGCGGGTTTCCACGCGAATGCCGGCTCGTTCCATGCGGGCGAGCACCGGCGCCAGAGGTAGCTCGATCTCCTCGTACAGCTTCAAAAGCCCTTGTGACTCCAGCGCTGGGCGCAGCCGCTCAGCCAGTGCGTAGACTGCTTCCGCGCGCTGGCTGGATTCCGCCCCCGGGCTGCGCTCAAGAAAACGCTCGGCGAGCGTCTCCAGCGCGCAAGCTCCCGGATCGGCAGTCAAGAGGAACCCGTAAAGCATGACATCGGCCGTAAACCCGGCCGGCGTAATCCCCCGCGCATCCAGCGCCCGGATCAAGGCTTTTAGGTTGTGCGTGAGCTTCGGTCGCGTGGGGTCCTCAAAAAACGGGCGGAGTAGGTCGAAAAGCTCTCCGGCCACGCCCACCCCTTCTCCGGGGCTCGAGGACAAACCGATCAGAGAAGCGAATAGACCATCCGCGCCCATAGCGGGCAGGATCACGGCAATCGCTGTGGCCCCCGGCAAAGCAGAAAGGTAATCCTGCAATTCTTTCGCCGTGACAATACTCCGGAAAGCGCCTGCGGAGGCAACCGGCGACGGACTCAGTTCTTTTAGCAGGCTGTAGAACTCCAGTTGCCGGTACAGAGCCTTCAATGCCTCTTCGTCCGGCGGTTGCAGGGCTGCATTCGCGGGCTTCCAATCAAGCGGCACGCTGGTGTCGACAGTCGCCAGCCTTTTACTCATTAAAATCTGGTCGCGGTTCGCGAGCAGGCTTTCCCGGTAAGTCTTCCGTTCCACCTCGGAGGCATGCTCAAGGAGCGCTTCTACGGACCCATATTTTGCGAGGAGATCCCTCGCCCCTTTGTCACCAATGCCGGGCGCTCCGGGGATGTTGTCCACCGGATCTCCTTTGAGCGCTAGCAGGTCGGGAATTTGGCGAGGCGGAACTCCCATGACTTGTTGAACTTGTTCAGGGCCATACCATGCGTCGTCCTTGGTCGGATTGAGCAACGAAATATGCTCGTCCACGAGTTGCATCAAATCCTTATCAGCCGATACCATCACCACGTCGAAACCCTCAGCAACGGCGCGGCGGGCGATGGCGCCAATCACATCGTCAGCTTCAAAGCGCTCACACTCCAGGATGGGAATCCGTTGAGCCTCTAACAGTTTGCGAATCCAAGGGATCTGCTCGGCCAGATCGGGGGGCATCTCGGGGCGGTTGGCCTTGTACTCACGGAACTGTTCTTCACGAAACGTGGGCGCCGCGCTCTCAAAAACCGCCGCCATGTATTCCGGATGGTGGAGGGCGTTCAGCTTCCGGAGCATGTTCTGAAAGATATACACCGCTTCCGTGCTGAGCCCATAGCTGGTCCGCATAGGTGGAGCGCCGGAGCGGGCGCGGGCGTGGTAGGCGCGGAAAATGAAGCCGAACGTATCGATCAGATACAACTTGGGGCGAGACATGGCATCCCTCATCATAGTCGAATCCACGGGCTGGATCGCCATTTGCTGCATAATTGACACGCCACTGTTGCAAAAATGATACGCCTCAAAAAGAAAAAAACTTTTACAATGAATGTGTTACGCAGACAGCCGAGCCTCTCGGCGATGCCTTTCCGGTTTAGGTCCGCGTGACCGAGGGAAATGCTTGCGCTTTGAAACGACGATTCAAAAGCCTGTCGAGGCATCCGGCATAGGGCTCCACCACGGAGTGCCGGTGAAGATGCGAATCCTTCCCGCCCCTCCATCGACGGGAATTGTCTTCCTACGGACGGACCTGGACAACTTCCCCGTGCCTGCAAGCTGGCGCCATGTAGCTCGCGTCAGTTACGCCACAAGCTTAATGCGGCAAGGAGTGCTGATCTCCACTACCGAGCACCTGCTCAGCGTGCTGTTCAGCATGGGGATCGACAACGCCTATATCGAGATCGACAATCTCGAAGTTCCTATCCTCGATGGAAGCGGATTGCCATTTGTCAAGCTCATCCGGGATGCGGGGATTCGCACTTACCGGAGGCGACGGCGATACCTCCGTATCCGGCGTCCGGTGACGGTGCAGGACTCTGGGCGGCGAATCTCCATTCTCCCGGCGGACCGATTTATTCTGACCTGTGATGTCCTGTTTCGCCACCCTCTGGTGGGGCGCCAAACCCTGGAATTGGAGTTGACCCCGGAGAATTACGCTGCTGAAATCGCTCCTGCGCGCACTTTCGGCTTCGAGCACGAGCTCGATCAGCTCCGGAACATGGGCTTGATTCGCGGTGCATCTTTGGAAAACGCCGTGTGTTTCACGCGCGATGCGGTCATGAATCGGGAAGGGTTGCGGTTCCCGGACGAGTGCTGCCGACACAAAGTGTTAGATTTAATCGGCGACTTGGCGCTGGTGGGCAGGCCGTTGCTCGGGCACGTCGTGGCCGAGCGCGCTGGACACGCCATGCACGCGGCTTTGGTATCGCGCATCATGAACGATCCTTCCTTGTACGAGATCCTGAGTTTCGACCAGGTTGCCGAACGGGTGGTTTCAGCGCTGGTATCTTAGGGATTTGCTACGGTTTCTTCCCAATGCGATCACGACGCTGAGAATCGGGCTGACCCCATGGATTGCCGCCGCCATCCTCCGCCACGAATTCGCGAACGCCTTGTGGCTGTGCGCCGCCGCCGGAGTGACAGACGGATTGGATGGTTGGACTGCCCGGCATTTCGGCTGGAAATCGAGGTTGGGCGCATACCTCGATCCGGTTTCCGACAAACTGCTTCTGGTCACCGTATATGTGACCTTGGCGTTGGCGGGTGCAGCTCCGTGCTGGCTGGTCGGGCTGGTCCTGGGCAGAGATGTATTGATTCTGCTTGCGGTGGGGGCGGCGCTGGCGTTCACTCGCCTCCGGGACTTCCCGCCCTCTTTCTGGGGCAAGCTGAGCACCACTGTGCAAATCTGCTCTGCGGTCGATTTCATGGCGGCTCGGGTGTGGCCGCATTCCCTATTCGAAACGCTAGTTCCGCTGGGCGTGGCGCTCACGGCGGCGTGCACGCTGTGGAGCGGACTCCATTATGCCGTCAGCGGCTGGAGGCGCTTGCGGAGTTCCCGGCCCGCGGCGCGCGTGTGATATGCTGGAAAATGACCCCTTGAGAGGAATCGAGTAGCGTAGATGGCCAATACTGTCACTGCTCTAAGGCGAATCCGGATTACGGAGCGCCGCACAAAGATCAACCGCATGCGGAAGAGCCGGCTGCGTCATGGCATCCGGGCGATGCGGCGCGCTTTGGATCAGAAAGACGTCGCTGCCGCACAGGCATTGCTCCCGGCGACGTTTTCGATCATTGACCGCGCGGCGAAGTGGGGAATTATCAAGAAGAACACCGCTGCCCGCTATAAGTCGCGTCTCACGATGCGCTTAAAGAAGTTGGCTGCGTAACTCCCCGCCTAGCGTCCGGTCAGTTCGAGGACGAACTTTTCCATCACCACCCGGTCGTCGGGACGGGTGTCCCGCAGCGCTTTATCGGCGGCGTAAATCGATTGCATCATGGCCTGTAAACGCCCTTTCGGAAAGGCTGCGAGGGTTTGCGCGATCTGCTCGGCGCGAGCGCGCCACATCGGGGCGCCGAGTCTTCGAAAATACGCTTCTATGTGGGAAGCGCTCCGCAGGTTAGCCTCCGCCGCCACCAGCGCTAAACGGCATTGGGTAGCCAGAAACGACAGCGCCAAGGGGAGATACTCTCCTTCCCGGATCAAGGAATCCAGAATCTCCAGCGAACGGCGGCGGTCACCACGTCCTAACGCGGCGACCAAGGCGAAAATATTGGACGCTCTAGCGTCCGGCGCCATTGCCAGGATATCCTCCACGGTCACCGGGCGGCGTCCCGCAGTTAGCAAGCTGAGTTTCTCCAGTTCAGTGGCTATGCGGAATGCGTCAGCCGCCACCGAGTCTACGAGCATCGCGAGCTCGCTCCGCCCAATGCTCAGCCCTTTCTCTTTGGCCAGAGCGGAGGCGAGTTGGAGGGCGGACCGCTCATCCAGGTGAGGAAACTCCACTTGTTTCTGGATAGCGCCATAGAACTTTCGCACCCGCTCTATCTTGCTCTTATCTTCGCCTTGGAACCCATATCGGGAGCACTCAAAAACCACCACGACCCCCGGAGAAGGGTGAGCCAGCCACGACCGCAACAGCTCCCCCCCTGTTTCGCTTCGAGGAGATGCCTCCTCACCGCCGTCTTCCCCTGATCCGTTCCGGCCACGCGGCAACGCCGCCTCAGCGGAGGTCACATAGATTAACCTGGAGGAGGCGAACAAGGACATGGACCGGACGTCGTCCAGCACTTCGGCGAGGGACAATTCGGAGAGGTCGTGGCGGGTCAGCCCCGTTTCACGCTCCTCGGGCGGCAACGCTCGCTCGATCAGCGCCTTCCGGCAAATTTCACGAAAGTAAGCCTCCGGACCGAGGAACAGATACGCGGGCGCCGGGCCGCGCTTGTCGATCTCTGCCAGAAACTGTTCAGGGGTCATGGGTTCAAAACGATGTCAGAATGGCGCTCACGATGCTACGCGCTACGTCCCGGGCCACACGCTCCATGGCGGTATCGCTTTCTTCGAAATAAGTGGCGGCGTCGGTAGAGATCTCATAGCGCTCCCGGACTTCGAAAGACGGGCGCTGAAAAATCACGCTACCCGTGGCCCGGTCGCGCAACGTAGCCGAAACCGTCACAATGCATTGCACGCCGCTCGCGCGTCCGGTCTGCTGATCAAAAACCGTGGGATAAGCGGCGTAATTGATCAGCGCCGTTTCCAAGACGGCATCCGCTTGGTTAGGGTCCGATACGACCCGGTAGCTGGTGCGGGCAATGAATTCGCGAATCAAGTTATCCCGCATGCGATCCGCCAGCTTGTAACGGCTAGTGGCGTTTCCAGAAGGAGGAACGGCGATCGTTCGGACATTTTTCGGGATCAGGTTCACCTTACCCGCCACATGGTAACCGCAACTACACAGACCCAGCACAGACACGAGCGTCAGCGCCAGTTTCACTTCCGACCCTCCAGCAACCCGGCTGCGACCAGTACGGCGTTGTCCGCCATGAGCCGCAAATTGTCCGCTACCAGCCAGAACCACAAAGCCCGCGGATTGTTCCGGTCCGGATCCACGGAGACCGTGATCCCGCTCTGCCCGGATGCTCCCACGTTGGAGGGCGGCTCTTCGTCAGCTTTCCGGATTTCGATGGGATTTCCAGCCAGCGCTGAGGCGGCGGATTCCGGATCTACAGGCGCATCAAACTCGACCCATGCCGACACGCTGTATCCATGAAAGACCGGAGCTTGGACCAACCGCAGTGAGGGCATGGGAGCGCTGACCGTATCGGCAAGCAAGCTGGCCAAATGCCTCTCAATCCGCATTTCAAACTCGGACAGCGGCTCCTTGGCCTCTGCGCCATAGCGCGGCAACAAATTGAAGCCCAACTGTGCGTCGAAAACTTCCTGGGGCAGTTTTTGGAAGGAAAGCAGATTCACCGTTTGCTTCTGGAGTTCCTCGATTCCTTTGCGCCCCCGCTCGCTTGCGGGCTCAAAAATCTCAATCACAGAACGCCGCACGGGATATGCCTCATGGATCCGGCGCAAAAATAGCGCCAGCGCCGCCGCGGCAGGGTGGGCGACGACATGCACGGTTCCAGGCGAGGGGGGGAAAGGCTCTCTTTCGCTGAGGGGCGAACGGAGCCGCGCTTGAGGGTGGTCTTCCAAGGCGAAGCTCAGGTCGACGACTTCCGGAGGCGGCTCCAGCTTTTGGGCTATGCCATATGAACGGCGGCTGGACGCTGCGTGTCCAGCCAGAAACAGCAGGCTAGCGCCGCTCAGGTTCTCTTCCTCCAGGGGCGCCAGCACCACGGCTTCATCACCCGATCCGCTCAGGATCGCCTCTGTGCTTTCCTCGCCTACCAGCCGCAAGCGGCTGGATAGCGGACCCTCCCCTAAGAGCTCGCGCAACTCGCGGCCGAGCAAGGAGTCACTGCCCACGATCACGATCGCCGGCTCACGCATTGGCTGCACCTACATGGGGGTGACCGGCGGAGGGATCCGCCCGCCGCAGGCGGCGTTTCAGGGCGCCTCCTATTCGGACCACCACACCGCTAAAGACATATACCGTCGCCATGGCAAGTAGGACGGGCTGGGAATTCGTGTAAATCAGATAAATGACCGCCCCGATAAGCACGATAGAAACCGGCGAGCGCGGGCGCAAAAGGTTTAAATCCTTAAAGCTCCGGTAGCGCCAAGTGCTGATCATCAAGAACGCAAGCAAGCCCAGCAGGAATAACCAGACCACGGCCAGTGGCCACCACCGTAAAGGGGCGCCGCCAAACGCATAGACTACGGCCGCAATCATCGAGGCTGCCGCGGGAATCGGAAGACCCACAAAATACTTCCGGTCCGGGTGACCCGGGTTTTGGGGAACCGGATTGGCCTGGACGTTGAATCGCGCCAACCGCATGGCGCCGCAAAGCAGGAACATGAAGGAAACGAAATACGCCGCCCAAATTAAGTGATGGCGGGTCTGTGCATCCGGCCACGGATCGATAAACTGAAAGCCCCAAGTGAACGCCAGCACGCTGGGTGCGATGCCGAAGGTGATGACGTCGGCCAGCGAGTCCATTTCACGACCGAAGTCGCTCACTGTATTTGTCATGCGCGCGATTCTTCCGTCCAAACCATCGAGCGCGAAAGCTACGCCGATGGCCAGGGCGGCGGCTTCGAAGTGTGGGTTCGGACCCCAGGGAAGCCGGGAGCCTTCGAACGCTTTCAAGATGGCCAGAAAGCCCAGGAATACGTTACCCGCGGTGAATAGCGTAGGCAAGGCGTAGGCGGCTTTTCGTGGCCTCCGTTCCCCAGAGCGGGAGTCTTGAAACCGTTCCGTGCTCTTCAGCTTTTCCATCTCACTTTCTCACTCGCCTCGCCAGAATGCTTGAACCGCCGCAAACACGGCGCCCTACCTGAGTGGTGATTTCCCATTCCGGTCCCAGCAACACATCCGCTCGGGAACCGAATTTGATCAGCCCAATCCGTTCTCCCTTTTCGACCCTGTCCCCCGGCTTCTTCCAGCAAATCACACGGCGAGCGATCAGGCCGGCAATTTGTTTGAACACCACCGTAGAGCCGTCGCTTTCGACCGAAATCGTGTTCATCTCGTTGACTACAGAGGCTTCTTGCTGGTAGGCAGCGAGGAACTTCCCGCGTTGGTAGGTGACCTCCTTGACCGTTCCGCCCACCGGCGCACGGTTGACGTGCACATCGAAGATATTGAGAAAGATGCTGATGCGGGTCTGGCCGCTCTGTTCCTTGCCTATGGAGACCACCTTCCCGTCGGCGGGGGACACGGCGACGTCCCCCGGGGGGATTTTCCGCTCCGGGTCTCGGAAGAACCAAAGGCAGAACAACGCCAAGACGAACAGGGGAAGGCCCCAAGCAGGCTTCGTAAGCCAGGAGACCAAGGCCCCTCCCGCTGCTAAGCCAAGCGCATAGTAAATCCCATCAATAACCATGCGATTCACCCTCATTGTCGCACGCGCCCATGACGGTGGGGGCGCTTCCCATCCCCCAGTTTATTTCTCAACGCCTTGTGGGGCCGCTTCGTCAATCTTGTTGTGAGCCGGCTTGTAGCTGTTATGCCTTTGCTGTCTGCCTGCCTGGCGGGAACCCTTGTGGGCGGGGACAAGGAACTTGAAAACACGCTGCGGAAGGTGGAGGAGCGTTACAACCGCGCCCAAACGCTAAGGGTTCATTTTACGCAGATTTATGCGCAGGCTGGCGGACGCCGTATGGAAGCGGGGGAGCTGTCGCTGCGCAAGCCGGGGCGCATGCGCTGGGACTACGCCAGCCCGGCCGGCAAGCTGTTCATTTCCGACGGCAAACATGTGTACCTTTACAGTCCGGCGGCCAACCGCGTCGACAAAATGAAACTGAAAGAAACCGAGGATATGCGCGCCCCCCTGGCGTTTCTGCTTGGCAAGCTGGATTTCTCCCGTGATTTCAAGGGCTTCGAAGCAAAGCGCGAGGACGGAGATCTGGTCGTAAAAGCCTTGCCGAAATCCGGGAAACTTCCGTACACGCAGGTGACGTTTACAGTTTCTCCGAGTTACGAGATAAGGCGGCTGGTGGTCTTGGGTCAAGACCAATCCGTGTTGGAGTTTCAGTTTGCCGGCGAGACGCTGAATCCGCCGTTAAGCGACCAGCTTTTTCGTTTTACGCCCCCGAAGGGCGCAGAAGTCGTGGAGTCCAGCCAGGATTAGCCGTGCCGGAATACACTTTGAAATACGCTGACGCCCGCGGAACCATCCACCAACAGGTGGCGGTGGCGGCGAACGAGCACGAGCTGCGTGAAAAGTATACGCGCGAGGGCTTCCTGGTTTACTCCATTAAGCCGCGCGGGGCCATCGAGACCATAACGGGCGAGAGGAAGCGCAAACGGCGCAGCAAACTCAATCTCGAGAAGTTTTTGATTTTCAACCAGCAGTTTGTGACGCTGATCAAAGCGGGTCTGCCCATTTTAAAGGCGCTCGAGCTGCTTGCAGACCGGTTAACGGACGCGAAACTGGGCCCTTACGTCCGCAACGTGCGCGACGAAGTCAAAAAAGGCGCCGCGCTCTCCGAGGCCTTCGAAAAGCAGGGGGTCTTCCCGCCGATGTTCGTAACTTCGGTGATGGCCGGCGAACGAAGCGGTTCGCTGGTGGAGGTTTTGGAGCGCTTCATTGCCTACCAGAAGCTGGCGCTCGCGGTGCGGAAAAAGATTTTGCTCTCGTTGCTCTATCCGGCGGTGTTGGTGGTGTTGGCTAGCGGGTTGGTTGTGTTTCTGGTCACTTATGTGGTGCCGAGCTTTGCAGAACTTTACAACTCGGTTCAGGCAAACCTGCCGGCCATAACACAGATTCTGATTGCCGTGGGCACGACGGCGCGGAACTACGTGATTGCAGGTTTTGTGGCGTTCGTTTTGTCGATCGCCGGTTTTCGGCTTTGGATGCGGACGGAAAACGGGCGGAACGTGGTGGACCGCATCAAGTTACGCACCCCGATCGTTGGGGAGGTCTGGATTAAGTATCAGATGGCGCAGCTTGCGCGGGTTCTCAGTACGTTGCTGATGGGCGGAATCCCGCTGGTCCAAGCGTTGGAGACGGCCAGCGAATCTCAGGGCTCGGCGGTGATCCGGGAAGTGTTGGAGAGGGCGAAGAAGCTGGTGAAAGAGGGGCAATCCCTGTCGGCGGCGCTGGATGCGAGCGGCGTGGCGCCGAGTCTGGCGATCGACATGATTGAGGTGGGCGAGTCCACCGGCGCGCTACCGGCGATGCTGAACAGCGTTTCGGAATTCTATGAAGACGAAGTTACGACGCGGATGACCGCCGCGCTGTCCCTGATCGAGCCCGCGATCATGCTGGTGATGGGTGGGTTTGTCGCGTTCGTGCTGGCGGCTCTGTATTTGCCCATCTTCACGCTGGCGGAAACATTGTGAAGGTTTCATTATGGCGACGGATCGCGTAAAACCCGTAGATGCGGCGCAAGAAGTTGCGCAGGCGCGCGCTCTGGCGGCCCGCTACCGCTGCGAATTTGTGGACTTGCGTGAGGCGCGCATTGACCACGACCTGTTCCGGTCGATTCCCGTGGACCTCATGTTCCGCTACAATTTTGTGCCGTTGCGCGCAGAAAACGGCGCGATGGAGATTGCGCTTGCCGACCCGCGACACCTGAACCTGATCGACGAGCTCTCCATTCTGTTGAACAAACGGCTCAAAGTGAAGGTGGCGACCTTATCGCAGATTTCTGACCTGCTCAAAAAAACGGAGCAATCGCAGCGCGTTTTGGAGGAGGTGACGGAAGGTTTCACGCTGGACGTGGTGGGAGACGAGGAGGGGCAGGACGAAACGCTCTCGATCGACCGCCTCACCGCCGCCGACAGCGACATCGCCCCAGTGATCAAGCTGGTGGATACGACCATCTTCAACGCGCTTGAACGGCGCGCCAGCGACATACACATCGAAACGCGCGACAACGAAGTGGCCATAAAGTATCGCATTGACGGCGTGCTGCACTATGCCATGCCGCCTATTTCCAAAGACTGGCATTCCACCATCATTTCGCGCATCAAAGTCATGTCGGAGCTGGATATCGCCGAGCGGCGGATCCCGCAAGACGGGCGGTTCCGCGTGCGGTATAAGAACCGGCTGATTGACTTTCGCGTCTCGATCATGCCTACCATTCACGGCGAAGACGCCGTGCTCCGCGTGCTCGATAAAGAGTCGATGAGCGAGAAGTTCACGAAACTGACGCTGGATGTGGTAGGCTTCTCCGAATCTGATCTGGCGAAGTTCCGGCGTTACATCAAAGAGCCGTACGGAATGGTGCTCGTGACGGGTCCCACGGGCTCCGGCAAGACCACCACCTTGTATGCGGCGCTGAGCGAGATTAAGAACGATGAGGATAAGATCATCACCATCGAAGATCCAGTGGAATACCAGATCAAAGGCATCACGCAGATTCCGGTGAATGAAAAGAAAGGACTGACGTTCGCACGCGGCTTGCGGTCCATTTTGCGCCATGACCCGGACAAAGTGATGGTAGGTGAGATTCGCGATCAGGAGACGGCGCAAATCGCGATCAACGCCGCGCTTACCGGGCACCTCGTATTCACCACGGTGCACGCAAACAATGTGTTGGACGTGATTGGGCGCTTCCTGAATATGGGAGTGGAGCCGTACAATTTCGTTTCCGCATTGAACTGCATTCTCGCGCAGCGGTTGGTGCGGGTCATCTGTAACCACTGCAAGACGCAAGTGTACTACCCGGACGAGGTGTTGATCGAGAGCGGGTTGCCGCCGGAGCGGTGGCGCGGCGTCCCGTTTTATGAAGGCAAGGGATGTTTTGAGTGTGGCGGCACCGGCTTCCGAGGCCGCACGGCCATCCATGAGTTGTTGGATTTGAGCGAACGGATCCGGGAGATGATTCTCGCCAAACGTCCGAGCTCCGAAATTAAACGCGTGGCGCGGGAAGAGGGCATGACATTTCTGCGCGAGGCAGCCGTGGAGAAGGCGCGCCTGGGCATTACGACGCTAAAAGAAATTAATAAGGTGACCTTTATTGAAGGCTAGAAAGCCCAATGGGGATCAGTCGGCAAGAGGGCGGAGATCGTGGATCTGTGGAAGAAAATAGGCCGGTGGATTGAAGACCCTCCTCCGGAGTTTGTCTTTGAGGTTTCCGAGGCGGGACTGGCGTGGGTGCGTCGCAGCGCGTCCGTGCAGCCGGCATTTTTGCCGCTATCGGCGGGCGTGCTGGATCTAAGCCCGCTTAAGGACAACGTGGTGGATGCCGACGCTCTATCGGCGGCGATTCGGAGTTTGGTGAACGGAGCAGGGCAAAGGAAGAGGCGGTCCGCAGCGGTCATTCTGCCCGATTATTGCGCGCGTGTTGCGGTGCTGGATTTTGATTCTTTTCCATCTTCGGCCGAAGAGCAGGCGTCTCTTGTCCGGTTCAGGGCCAAACGGACGGCGCCATTCGATTTGGACTCCGCGGCTCTTGGGTTTTTTGTACAGCCGCGTCCTGGAACCAAGCGCTATGACGTGGTGGTGGCGGCGATCTCGCTGGAGATCCTGGCGCGTTACGAAGCTGCGTTCCGTGCTGCAAATCTCCACCCAGGCTTTGTCACGGTTTCAACGCTGGCGGCGTTGGAGCTGATCAGGGCGGACGGCCTCACCCTTACGGCCAGAATGGCCGGGCAGGTGTTGACGGTGGTTGTCCAGCAGGCGCGGTTGCTTCGCCTGTGGCGCTGCGTGGAATTGCCCGAGTTGCATCCCGAGGAGGTGATGAACGTGCTCCATCCTACCATCGCCTACACCGAAGATGAATTTGGCCAGCGGCCTTCTGTATTGCATCTCTGCGGATTTAGCCCGGAGTTGACGGCAGCCTTGGAGCCGGAAGTTGGGATTCCGGTGGAGCCGTTACGTTCGCGGATCAGTGCGCCGGGAGCGTACAACGCGGGGTTATTAGGGTATTTGGAGGCGACAGGGGCATAAACGTTATGGCGAATGGGTTGCACATCAATCTGGCGAGCGAACCCTTCGAGAGGCGACGTCCGGTCCTCGTGGGCTCTGCGGCGCTTGGCGTCGTGATGGCGGCGCTGCTGGGGTTGCAGACCTCTTGGATTTTGGCGGAGCGCCGCCAAATGAGCGACACCCGCCTTGCTATTGCGCGCGCTGAAAGTGAACTGCGGTCGTTATCGGCCGAACAGGCGAAGATCGAATCTTTATTGCGACAACCGGAAAATGCGGATGTTTTGGATCGCAGCTTGCTTTTGAACGCGTTGATCCGCCGGAAGGCGATTTCCTGGACGGTGCTCTTTTCCGATTTGGAAGAGATCATGCCACATAATGTGAAACTGATTTCGATCCGCCCAGAGGTTACCGCTCAGAACCAAGTGGCCTTGCAGATGGTAGTGGCGGCGCAATCCAGCGAACCTGTGCTTCAATTGCTCAAGAATCTCGAACAATCCCCGCTGTTCGGTCCGACGACGATCCAGAGCTGGTTGCCCCCCTCGCAGAGCGATCCCCTCTACCGTTACCGCGTGAGTGTGCTGTATGGCCAGAAGATTTAGTATTGAGGCGCTCCGGAAAAAACTGACGGGCGTCGGGCAAGTTCCCCAGACGCGCTGGAAGATGGCTATACGCGCTGTTCTGGGGGCCCTGTTATTGCTAAACGTCATCGCTGCGGTATTTGTGTTCCGGCCGCCGGGGGGATCGCCTGAAGAGTTGAACGCGCAGTTGCGGGTGCTCACCAATCAGGTGACTCAAAAAAGAGCCACTCTAGCCCGGCTCCGTACGGTTGCCTCTAAGGTCGAGAAAAGCAGGGCCGAAGGGAATGCGTTTTTAAACGGATTTTTCTTAAGTGAACGGTCTGCGTACCTGACCGTGCTCGAGGAACTGAACCGAATCGTGAAGGACACGAAAATCAAGCTGAAGGAACACACCTTTGCGTCGGAACCCATCGAAGGCAGCACGGACTTGAGTATGCTGACGATCAGCGGAAACCTCGAAGGAACGTATGCGGATTTGCTCGAGTTCGTCAACCGTTTGGACCGCTCCAAACACTTGATCATCTTGGAATCCCTTCAGGCGCAACCGCAGCAGACCGCCGGGATGCTGAACGTGAATGTGAAGCTGAATACGTTTGTGCGGGAGGCCAAGCCGCTATGAACGTTGGGGCGGAGCCGAAAAAGCTGGCCATTTTAGGAGCCCTTGTGGTGGTAGCGGGCTTGATCTACTGGATCAATTCGGGCGAGGACGCGCCTCCGGCCGGAAATGTGCGGCGAACTGGAACTGCGCCGGCTCCCATGGCGCAACCTGCTCCCTTGAATCCCGGTGCGACAGCCAGCCCGTCGCCTGTCCCTCCATCGCCGCGGGTCGCGCGGCCAATGAATCCGAGATCGCAAGAGTTTCGGCCGTCCATGAAGCCCAAACGTCCGGAGGAACGCCCGGATCCCATGACGGCGGATCCCACGTTGCGGCTGGACCTGCTGGCGGCTTTACAGGCGGTCAAAGTTCAGGGCGGACGCCGGAGCTTGTTTGACTTCGCCGCCGCTCCCCCGCCCAAGACCCCGGATGTGAAAATTGTTCCGAAGCCTCTGAAACCGGAAGTCGCCAAACAAGCCGCCAAGGCGCCTCCGGAGCAGCCCGGCGCGCCGGTCAAGCCCCCGCCTCCGCCGATTCCATTGAAGTTTTACGGCTATGTGGCGCAGCAGAGGCAAGGGCCTAAGCGCGCTTTTTTCCTCGATGGTGATGAGATTTTCGTCGCTGGCGAGGGCGACGTAATCAAGAAGCGATACAAGGTCATCCGGATTGGGATTGCTTCGGTAGTCGTGGAGGATTTGGAACATTCGCACCAGCAGACTCTACCTATTGAGCAACAACCTGTATGAACACCCCACGCCCGATTTCGACGCCCGGCCTGTTGCGGCGAGACCGCGGTTTTGCGGTGCTCCTGGTGTTCGTAATGGCGGCGACGATTTGTATTTTCTTGTATATGCAAATGCCGCGAGTAGCCTTCGAAGCGATGCGCGCGAAGGAAGAAATGCTGATCGAACGGGGCGAGCAATACAAACGGGCGATCCAACTGTTTGTACGGCAGAACAAGAACTATCCTTCAAAAATCGAAGACCTGGAGAACTTCAACGGTAAGCGTTACCTGCGCCAGCGATACAAAGACCCGATGACGGGCAAGGACGACTGGCGGATCATTCATGTGGGTCCGGGAGGCGTGTTGCTGGACTCGCTGGTGCAGAAGCCTCAGACGGGTGCGGAGAAGACCGAGCCATCCTCCAAGAATACTTTCATTACAGAAGGGCCCTCCCTGGCAGGCGCGGACCAGTCCGCTCCGGGCGCGGGCGCCAATCTTGCCTTGCGAACGCGGCCCAGTGAGCGGCCGGGAGCTCCAGGTTCCGGTGGACCGTCACCCTTTACGCCAGTCCCGGGCGCGCCACCTGGCCCCGGCGATGTTCCCCAGGATCCGTCCGCATTGCGTGATCCCGGTAGTGTGATTCTGACGCCGCGCCCGGAAGCGCCGGCGCAGGGGTTCTCTCCACCGGCGCCGCAACCGGGCTTGCCCGGGACGCCATATCCACCAGCGCAGCCAGGGGCGCCTCCGGCGCCGAACGTAACTGGCCAGCTGGGTCAGCCGCAGCCTTATGTGGCAGGGCTCCCGGGCGTCAGTCCCAATCAGTTCCAGCCCCCCGCGCAACCGCCTGTGGGCGTTGCTCCCCAGGGAGCTCCGGGGCCGAGCTACATTTATCCAGGACAAGCGAGCGCGCCAGGAAGTGCGGCGCCGCCACCGACGCCCACGCCCACGACGCCGCCTGCCAATCCGGCGTTGGAAATGATTCAGAAGTTGCTCACCACGCCGCGTCCGGGCGGGTTGCCGGGTTCCTCCGCCTCTCCGACGCAAACCGTGGGGGGAGGCATCGCCGGATTCGCGAGCAAGTACGAAGGCGACTCTATCAAAGTTTACAGAGGCCGCGCGAAATATAACGAGTGGGAGTTCATTTACGACATCAAAGAGGATCTGCAAAAGGCGGCTGCGGCGGTAGGCGCGCAGATGGGAGCGCCATCTCAACAAGGCCAGATCCCTGGGCAAGCCCCGAAGCTACCCACGACCAACGCTCCGGCGCCGCGCAGTCCTTAGGAAAACCAAGGATAGCGCCGCAGGCTATGTTGGGGTATATCCCCCACCTGCGATCCGGCGCAAGCCAAGCTCGCGAAGGCCTGGGCGAAATGACGCACCCCAGCTCGACATGCCCGGAAGGAACTGTGAGGATCACCGGCCTCGAAAAATCCGATGCTTAGCTTCCCTACCTCGGATATCAAGGTCCTATAATAAAGGTTTCTGATTCGGTGGACCCGAAAATGCATACGAAGAGGTACTGATGGACTCTCCTACCAAGATGAATCGCGCAAAAGTAGCCATAGATGGCAACGAAGCGGCAGCATATGTCGCGCATAAGATCAACGAAGTCATTGCCATTTATCCGATCACGCCGTCCTCGCCGATGGGCGAGTGGTCGGATCAGTGGTCCAGTGAAGGCAAGACCAACATATGGGGCGCCGTTCCCACGGTCATTGAGATGCAAAGCGAAGGCGGCGCGTCAGGAGCGCTGCACGGGGCGCTGCAAGCGGGCGCGCTAGCGACGACGTTTACCTCGTCGCAGGGCTTGTTATTGATGATCCCGAACATGTTCAAAATCGCCGGCGAGTTGACGCCGGCGGTGATCCATGTAGCTGCCCGCGCCGTTGCGGCGCATGCGCTTTCGATTTTCGGGGACCATCAGGACGTGATGGCGGTACGCACAACGGGCTTCGGGCAGATGGCGTCGAATTCGATCCAGGAAGTCATGGACTTCGTCCTGATCAGCCAGGCGGCGGCGCTCGAGTCTCGCATCCCGTTCATCCACTTCTTTGACGGCTTCCGAACCTCCCATGAAGTGAATATGGTGGAGCGGTTGACGGAAGAGGACATGCGGGCGATGCTGGACGACGAACTGATTCGGAAGCACCGCGAGCGTGCGCTTTCGCCGGACCGTCCCATCCTGCGCGGCACGGCGCAGAACCCGGACGTGTATTTCCAAGGCCGCGAGACAGTAAACCCATACTACCTGGCTGCGCCGTCGATCGTGCAAAATGTAATGGACAAGTTTGCGGCCATCACTGGCCGGCAATATCATCTCTTTGATTATGTGGGGGCCCCGGACGCCGAAAACATAGTCATTCTCATGGGCTCCGGAGCGGAGACGGCCGAGCAGACGGTCAACTATCTCAATGGCCGGGGAGAGAAAGTAGGGCTCATCAAAGTTCATTTGTTCCGCCCGTTCTCCGTGGAACACTTCCTGCAAGCCATCCCAGCTTCGGTCAAGGGCATTGCGGTATTGGATCGCACCAAGGAGCCCGGCTGTGTGGGTGAGCCGCTGTACCTGGATGTCGTGACCTCGATTGCGGAGGCCATGGCGGCTGGAAAAGCCCCGTTCCAGAGGCTGCCAAAGATTCTCGGCGGGCGCTACGGTTTGTCGTCTAAGGAGTTCACCCCTGCGATGGTGAAGGCGGTGTTCGACAATCTAAAGGCGCAACACTCCAAGAACCACTTCACGGTGGGCATCCGCGACGACGTGACCATGAGTAGTCTGGAGATTGATCCAGAGTTCTCCATCGAAGACCCGAAAGTTGTGCGCGCGATGTTCTATGGTCTGGGCGCCGATGGCACCGTGGGAGCGAATAAGAACTCCGTCAAGATCATCGGCGAAGACACGGACAATTACGCGCAAGGGTACTTTGTATACGATTCGAAGAAGTCCGGCTCGATTACGATATCGCACCTGCGGTTTGGACCCAATCCCATCCGCTCCCCCTATCTCATTGAGCGGGCGAACTTCGTGGCCTGCCATCAGTTCAGTTTCCTGGAGCGAATCGATGTGCTGAAAGCGGCTGAGCCAGGCGCCGTGTTCCTGTTGAACAGCCCCTTCGGCCCGAACGAAGTGTGGGACAAGCTGCCGAGGCGAGTGCAGCAACAGATCATTGAAAAGAAGCTGAGATTTTATGTGATCGACGGATACAACGTGGCGAAAGAAACGGGCATGGGTTCACGCATCAACACCATCATGCAGACCTGTTTCTTCGCTATCAGCGGTGTGCTGCCGAAGGATGAGGCCATTGCAGCCATCAAAAAGTCGATTCAGAAGACGTATGGCAAACGCGGCGAGGCGGTGGTCCAGAGGAACTTTGCCGCCGTGGATGCGGCGCTGGCGCACCTGCACGAAGTTCAAGTTCCGCAAACCGTCACCAGCACGGTCGATCTGCGCCCGCCGGTGCCTGAAGCCGCACCCCAGTTTGTGAAGGAGGTTCTCGGGCCGATCATCGCCGGAGAAGGGGACTCCGTTCCCGTCAGCAAGTTTCCGGTAGACGGAACGTTTCCGACGGGCACGGCGATGTGGGAGAAGCGCAACATTGCGCTGGAGATTCCGGTGTGGGACGAAAAGCTGTGCATCCAGTGCGGCAAGTGCGTGCTGGTTTGCCCGCACGCCACGATCCGGGCGAAGATTTACGAGTCGGACGTGCTGAAGGATGCGCCTCCAGGCTTCAAGGCGGTTCCGGCGAGGTGGAAGGAGTTCGGCGACAAGATGTACACCTTGCAGGTGGCGCCGGAGGACTGCACTGGCTGCGGGTTGTGCGTGGAAGTTTGTCCGGTGAAGAGCAAGACGGAGGTGAAGAGGAAGGCGCTCAACATGGCGGACCAAATCCCGCTGCGCGAACAAGAGGCGCGGAACTGGGACTTCTTCTTCTCGATCCCGGACTTCGACCGCACGAAGATGAATGTCGGACAGGTAAAGGACATCCAGGTATTTCAGCCGCTGTTCGAGTTCTCGGGAGCGTGCGCCGGCTGTGGAGAGACTCCCTATATCAAGCTGGCGACACAGTTGTTTGGCGACCGTATGTTCATCGCCAACGCGACCGGGTGCTCCTCGATTTACGGAGGAAACCTACCGACGACGCCGTACACCTTTAACCGAGAAGGGCGCGGGCCGACGTGGTCCAACTCGCTGTTTGAGGATAATGCGGAGTTTGGTTTGGGCATGCGGTTGGCGATTGACCAGCAGAATCTTTACGCAAAGCAACTGGTCAAGGAATTCTCCGCCGCCATCGGCGACGCGCTGGCGGAAGCGATTCTCAATGCGGATCAATCGACGGAGAAGGGCATCCTTGAGCAGCGTGAACGAGTGAGGCTGCTCAAAGAGAAGATCCAAGGGCTGAACACGATGAAAGCCAAGGATCTTCTCGCTGTCGCCGACATGCTCGTCCGGAAGAGCGTGTGGATAGTCGGCGGCGACGGTTGGGCCTACGACATCGGTTACGGCGGGCTGGATCACGTGCTGGCTTCGGGCAAGAACGTAAACGTTCTGGTGTTGGACACTGAAGTCTACTCGAATACCGGCGGCCAAATGTCGAAAGCGACGCCGATGGGTGCGGTGGCGAAATTCGCCGCCGGCGGCAAGCCTGCGTTCAAGAAAGATTTGGCGCTGCTCGCGACAACTTACGGGAATGTGTATGTGGCGCGCGTCGCGTTTGGCGCTCAGGACATGCACACGCTGAAAGCATTTTTGGAAGCCGAGGCGTACGACGGGCCAAGCCTGATTGTGGCGTACAGCCATTGCATCGCGCACGGATATGATCTGGTTCACGGACTGGACCAGCAGAAGCTGGCGGTGAATTGCGGGCACTGGCCCTTGTTCCGCTACAATCCCATGCTGGCAGCCGAGGGCAAGAATCCTTTCGTGCTGGATTGCAAAGCCCCCTCGGTTCCTTTGGAAAAGTACATTTATAACGAAACGCGTTATACCATGCTCCGGCACAGCAATCCGGAAGCCGCGCAACGGCTGCTGGAGAAAGCGCAAGCTGAGATTTTGGAGCGGTTCAAGTTATACGAGGCTCGCGCCGCACAACCGGGTCCGGCGGCGGAGGTCAAGAAGGAGAACTAGGATGCTCGATCTATCCACTACCTATCTGGGTTTAAAGCTGAAGAATCCTTTGGTTGCCTCAGCAGGTCCGTATTGCAGGGATATTGGCAATATCCTGAAGCTGGAGGACGCGGGGGTGTCGGCCGTCGTGCTGCACTCTCTGTTTGAAGAACAGATCAATCTGGAAAGCAACGAGCTGGATCGCTATCTCTCCTTCAACACCGAAGCCTACGCGGAATCGCTTTCCTATTTTCCCGACATGGCCGGCTACAACATCGGTCCGGAGGGATACATCGAGCATATTCGGAAAGCCAAAGAAGCGGTGGACATCCCCGTGATCGGCAGCTTAAACGGCATTTCCACCGGCGGCTGGATCAAATACGCCAAGATGATCGAAGAAGCCGGCGCGGATGCTCTGGAACTGAACATCTACTATGTCCCCGCCAATCTCGAACTCACCGGGGCGCAGGTAGAAAAGATTTACACGGATTTAGTGGCCCACATTAAGGCTAGTGTAAAAATTCCTGTGGCGGTCAAGCTGAGCCCACACTTCAGTTCGGTTCCGAACATCGCCAAGCAGTTGGATGATTGCGGCGCGGATGGCCTGGTGCTGTTCAACCGATTCTATCAGCCGGATCTAGATCTAGAAAAGCTGGAAGTGGTTCCCAACTTGGTGCTGAGCAACAGCCATGAGCTGTTGCTGCGCTTGCACTGGGTAGGGCTCCTGTGTGGCAACATCAAGGCGGATATGGCCATCACCGGCGGCGTCCACACTGCTGAAGACGTCGTCAAATGCATGATGGTGGGCGGGAAAGTGGCGATGATGACTTCCGCCTTGTTGCGTCACGGACTGGACTATGTACAGACCCTGCAAACGAACTTGGTGGAATGGATGACAGACCATGAGTACGAATCCATCCATCAGATGCAGGGGAGCATGTGTTACAAGAACGTGGCGGAGCCGACCGCTTTTGTGCGCGCGAACTACATGAAGGTGCTGTCTAGCTACGCCATGAAGAGCGCTCATTGAGTTCCCTGGCGGGATCCTTTTTCGCCAAGTTGAAAAGCCGCCCGTCGTTCAATCCGGCGGGCGGCTGTTTTCGTCCTGGCGCGCTTCAGCGGAGACTCAATCCTCCATCCACCACTAGCAATTGCCCGGTCACGTAGGGGCTGGCTTTCAGGAAGTAAAGCACCGCGTCCGCGACTTCTTCGCCCGTGCCGGGCCTCTGCGCCGGGGTTGCGCGCACCATGGCCTCTGACTCCGGATTCAGGTCACCGAAAGGAATCACTCCGGGGGCGACGGAGTTTACCGTGATGCGAGGCGCGAACGCCTTAGCTAGCGCTTGAGTCAGCATGATTACGCCGGCTTTGGAAGCGCAATAATGTGCGCTGCCGCTCCAGGGCCGGATTCCCCCGAGTGAACTGATATTGACAATTTTTCCCCCGCCGGTACGCTGCATGAGAAGCGCCGCCCGCTGGCAGCAGAAAAACGTCGCTTTGAGGTTCACGGAATGGATGAAATCCCAGTCCTCTTCACGAATCTCAAGCGGGTTGATGCGGGCGAAGCGGGCGGCGTTGTTCACCAGACCGTCGAGGCGGCCGAGACGGTCGCCAATTTCCTGGAACATCCGCTCGATTTCGGACACGCGTTCGAGGTTGGCCCGAATGGATATCGCGTTGCCGCACTCTGCGGCCGTGCGCAGCGCCTCGGCTTCGGAAGTGTGGTAGTGCACTACCACGCGTGCGCCCTCGCCGGCCAAGCGCAGGGCGATAGCCCGGCCGATCCGCTTGGCCGCGCCAGTGACCAAAACGATCTTTCCTTTCATGATCTCGGGTTGCCGTGTATCTCCACTTCTTCGGGTTCCACTCCCAGAGGCTCCGGCTCCGGCAGCTTTCCGGACCAGTGCGCCCATCCCCAAAATACCGCGGTTAGCGAGCTCAAAACGCCCGCAATAGCTCCGATTTGCCGCGGCGTGAAGGACTGCGAGGCGATTCCGGCTCCCATCATCGAGAGCATCATCGTGGCCCAGGTCATTGTTTCAATGGTGGCGAAAACACGCCCGCGGTAATCGTTGGAGACGTGCCGCAGCAACTGGCTGAAATTCAAGACCGAGCTGACGCCCACTGCGGCGCGCGAGATCGCCATAAAGGCCAAAGCCAGCGAAAAGGTGGGCATCTGGCTGAACAACACATACGCTCCTCCATGAATCACATAGCACACAGCGATCGCGGTTTTGTACCCATCGAAGCTCAGCTTTTTCCCTAGCCGGTGTCCGACGACCCCGCCCGAAAGCAAGCCGAGACCCGCAAAACCCCATAGAATGCCCGTTCCGGCGGGGCCCATCCCGAAAACCTGCTCACCGAACAAAGGAAACAAAATCTGCGCGGCTCCCCCGCCGCTAGCCCACCCGACGTTGATCAGGCCGATGCCGAGAATCAGTGGAAAGCTTTTCATGTAACGCAACCCTTCCGCGTATTCGTGGAAAGGACGCATGACCCGATCTTCCGACAAATCACTCCGTTCCGCCTTGAAGCTGCCGCCAGGAACGCGCAGGCGGGAGATGCAACATGCCGAGAACAGGAATGAGGCGGAGTTAAAAACAAAGGCCCACGCAAAACCAAGTTGTGAAGCGCTCAACCCTCCTAGGAACGTCCCGATGGTCAGTGTGGTCCACTGTGTGGTTTGAGTCAGCGAGTTGGCCGTATGCAACTCTGCCGGACTAGCGATCACCGGGAGGATGGCGCCGCGGCCGCTCGAGAAGAAGGGTGAAGCGAACATAAGCAAACCGCTGAGAAGATACAGCAGCGCGGGATCGTTCCGGCTGAGGGTCAAGATAAAAGCCAGCGCAAAAGCGGCTCGGACCACATCGCTAAGAATCATGATGCGCTTCCGATCGAACCGGTCGAGCGTCACGCCGGCGATGGGGCCCGCGAGAATCGCCGGTATGGCGCGGGCCAGCATCACGCCCGTGACCACCAGCCCGGAGCCGGTTACATGCATGGCGAGGCTGAAGACGGCAATGTTGTTGAAGTGGTCGCCTACCTCGCTCACTACTTGCCCCATCCACATGTACCGGTAGTTCCGGTTCTGGCGCAAAAGTTGGAGGAAACTCGCCATTAACCTCGCTCCGTCAGGTAGACTCCAGCCAAGATCAGCGCCCCGCCGGCGGCGAGCCCGCCACTGATGTTTTCTCCAAGCAAGGGAGCGGCCATTAAAGTGGCCAGCAGCGGTTGCAAATAGGAAAATGCAGAAACGCGGGAAGCCGGAATGTGGGTCAGCGCATAGTAGAAAATCATGTAGCACAAAACCGAAGAAAACGCCGCCATGTAAACCAGCGCCGCCCACGCTTGCCAGCTTAACGATGCGTAAGGGAACCCCCAACCGTGATAGACGGTGAGCGGGGCTAGAGCCAGCGCGCCTCCCAAATACGCGAAGGTGTTCACCGTAAGGCTGTCATGGCGTTTGGCTACGCCTTTTCCTCCCACGGTGAACACCGCGAACGCAAGCGCCGCCAGCAATACCCAAACGTCCCCTGCAAAGCTTGCGCCGGCGGTCTTAGCGGGCGAGAGATGGAGCACTGCTACGCCTAGGACAGCGATGGTCATGCCCAACAGCTTTCTGCCAGTTATGCGCTCCATGCCTGCCGCCGCCGCAATCACAAGCACCATTACCGGGGTAAGGCCTATCATCAGTGCAGAGTGCCCCACGCTCGTGCGACTAATCCCGGCGACGAAAAAAACTTGATTCAGCGCCACGCCAAATATGCCGAGCAAGAGCAACGCCGGGACGTCTTGGCGGGTCCACGTGGTGGCGCGTTTGCGAGACCTCCAATAATACAGGGGGGTGATGAACGCCGCCGCTGCGGACGTGCGCAGGCAGCTCAGCAGCAGAGGTGGAAACTCCCGGAGCGCTACCTTGGCGATGATGAAGTTCAGCGACCAGAAGAAGACCATCAGGCTAATCAGGGAATAGAGCCTGAAATTGGATGGCTTGGCTGTGTTGCCCTCCCTCAAACTACGCATTCTTCCTTTACGGTGATACGGCGGAGATACTCGGCGTCGATCGGATAGCCGAACCCCGGTTCGTCGCGGACGAGGATCGTGCCCTGCGGAGTGGTCTCTACCGGCGGCGCAATCACGTCGCGAGCCCAGTAGCGCTTGCTTGCCGATACGTCGCCCGGAAGAACAAAATGGGGCAGCGTGGACAGCGCGATATTGTGAGCCCTGCCGATGCCGGACTCGAGCATTCCCCCGCACCACACGGGAACGCCCGCCGCCTGCGCCACATCGTGCACGCGCTTGGCTTCCCGGAATCCGCCAACGCGCCCCAGTTTAATATTGAGAATGCGGCACGCGCCCATACGGATGGCCTGTTCGGCATGATGAGCAGATCGGATGCATTCGTCCAAGCAGATCGGCGTTTCAAGTTTTGCTTGCAACTGGGCGTGGTCGATGATGTCGTCATGCGCCAAGGGCTGCTCCAGCATCATCAAATAAAACTCGTCGAGTTTTCGCAAATGATCCGTATCGGCGAGCGAATATGCGGAATTGGCGTCCGCCATTAGCCGGATGGACGGAAACGCTTTTCGGACCTCGCGCAATACATTCACGTCCCATCCCGGCTTAATCTTGATCTTGATGCGCTGATAGCCCGCGTCCAGCTCGGTTTCGATCTTCTTGAGCAAGTCCGCCACCGTGTTTTGAACGCCAATGGAGACTCCGCAAGGAATCTCTTTGCGAGCTCCGCCGCCGATGTGTCGCCATAGCGGGACGCCCTTGAGGCGCGATTCTAGATCCCAAATGGCGGCTTCGATTCCGCCCCGCGCCATCAAGTGCCCTCGAATGTGCGCCATTAGCGGAGCGGCGTCCTCTGCGGATTCCAGCGTTCTCCCGGCAAACCGCGGCGCTGCGTAATCTCGCAGAATCACCCACGCCGAGTGCGTCCACTCCTCGTTGTAATAAGGATTTTCTCCGCATGTGGCCTCACCCCAGCCGGAGACGCCGCCGGCAACGACCTCCACAAGAATGATCTTGCGCTCTTCCGTGCGCCCAAAACTGGTTTCAAAGAAATGCACCAGCGGCATACGGATGAGCCGCAGTATCACGCGCTCGATTCGGAATCCCATGGCGCTAACAAATACACTCCTTCACCCGGCCGACGTTCAAACCCGACCACCGCAAGTCCTTCGGAAAACAGGCGCACAAACTGTTCGCTGACGTGGGCCTGGATCTCGCGGGCGCGCTTTGGATGAGTATGCCGGATCTCGCCAATATCGGAGGGAACCACGATCCGCGCCGCCGCCTCGGGACGTTGCGCTGGTTTGCCTTCCTCGATCACTCTCCGCACCCTCTCGTGAGCCAGCCACCATTCGGCGACGCACCGGTCTGTCGGTAGCCCCGCATGCAAACGGCTCGAAGTCATGCCGTACTGGTTCAGCACGTAGCGGCGGACCACCGCCCCCAACCTTTCGATGTTGAAGTATGCGTTCTTGAGTTCCAGCGGATCAAACGTCCATTCGATCAGGTCTAGTCCCCTCTTCAGAGCGTTCTCTCTCTGCCGGAGTTTCATCCGCCTTCCCACGCCCGTGTCACGATACTCGGGTAGGACGCCCAGCATGTGACTATGCCAATAGTGCTTGCCGTCCGGTTTGATCCCGGGGATCGCCAAAGAGAATGCGATCATCCGGCCGCTGGCGAATGCTCCCAAGGCCTCCCCGCCGATTTTCGAAGCCACGACAAACAAACGAAGGGGGAGCAGATCCACATCCTTGAAGCCCCAGATTCCTTTTTGGAGCGCCACCGCTTCGCGGAATTCTTCGTGTGTAGAGAGCACGCGGATTTCCATCACTGTGCTGTTTTCGCTTCTTGCCACAGCGCCTCCATTTCCGCGAGGGATGCGTCCTGAAGGCTCTTGCCCCGCTCAGCCAGCTTCTTTTCCACGTGGGCGAACCGCTTCCGAAACTTGGCGTTTGTCTTGCGCAATGCTTGTTCGGGATCGACTTTCAAAAAACGCGCCAGGTTGACCAGAACGAAAAATAAGTCACCGATCTCGTTTTCCAGTTCTGCGGGATCGCCGTGGTCTCGGGCAGCGGCTAGCTCTGCCAGTTCCTCGTGAAGCTTATCCAGTATCTGTTCAGGCGTTTCCCAGTCAAACCCCACGGCGGCGGCCTTCTTGGAGATATACGTAGCTTCGCTCAATGCGGGTTGTTTCCGCGAGACGCCCTCTAGCAACCCCCGCTCCGGCGCCCCCTTGGCGAGTTTTTCCTCCCCCTTGATTTCGTCCCAGCGCTTCTTGACCTCTTCAGCGGTTTTGGCGGTCCCGTCGCCAAACACGTGGGGATGCCGCCGTATGAGTTTGGCGTTGATGGCCTCTATGGAATCCGAAATGGTGAAACGCCCCTGCTCGGCAGCCATCTGGGCGAAAAAGACAGCTTGCAGCAGCAGATCGCCCAGTTCTTCCGCGAGCGCGTCCCAATCGCGGGCGTCGATGGCGTCCATGACCTCATAGGCTTCTTCGAGCAGGTACGTCTTGATCGTATCGAACGTCTGCTCACGATCCCAGGGGCAGCCGTCCGGCGCTCGCAGCTTAGCCATGATCTCGACCAGACGCTCGAATTTGACACCTATCGTTGACTCGCCGCCGGAATCCATGAAAAAAGGGGAGAAACCACTAATTTAACACAGGTCAGCGGAACGCTGGCTGCGATTCAAATACGCGGCAGGGGGTATTTGTCGCGGTATTGCTTGATCAGCATGGCGTTCGCCACGGCATCTAAGCCGAAATTTTCGGCTTCGGGGTCGAATTTCACGTCACGCCCGAGAAGGTAACAAATATTACCCAAGTGGCAAAGGGTGGTGCTCAGGCGCCCAATCTCCACGTCTGCGTTGGGACGCTTCCGGGACTTCACGCATTCCAGGAAGTTCCTTTCGTGGGAGCCGCCGCTGGCCTTCTCCACAATGGCGGGCGTCTTGTCTTTTTTGCCGAACACCTTCCAGCCGGCTCCGTCTACGATCAGAGTGGCGTCGGTTCCGTAAAACGCAGTGCCGGAAGGAGTGTCTTCCATGGGGTGGTGGCGTGCAAAGCTCCGCAGTTCCCATACCAGCAGGAAATCGCCGTAGTCGTAAGTCACCACTTGCGTGTCTGGCACCTCTTTGGCGTCCTTCAGCCAGTAAATCCCTCCCGACCCGGATATTTTCACCGGCAAGCACTTCTCTTGGCGCTTCAACTTCTGGATGCCAAGCAATGCCACATCCAAAAGGTGGATGCCCTGATTGCCGAGCTCGCTGTTGCCATAATCCCAGAAGAAGCGCCAGTTGTAGTGGAAGCGGTTGATGTTGAAGGGACGGCTTGGGGCGGGTCCAAGCCATACGTCATAGTCCACCGTAGCCGGAGGCGTGCTGTCAGGAGGGTTGCCAATGCTCTCCCGAACCTGGCACATCCAAGCTCGCACCAGGCAAATTTTCCCGAGCTTGCCCGATGCCACGTATTCCGCCGCTGCGTGGAAATGCTCACCGCTGCGACGCTGGGTGCCTACCTGCACGACACGGTTGTATTTCCGCGCAGCATCGCGGATCATCTGCCCTTCCTGGATCGTCTGCGACAGAGGTTTCTCGATGTATACGTCCTTGCCCGCTTTTAGAGCGTTGATGGCGATGTGGGTGTGCCAGTGATCCGGCGTGGCGATGACCACCGCATCGATGGACTTGTCGCTCAGCACCCGGCGGTAATCCTTGACGGTGGCAGGCGCACGCCCTTGCGCCTTTTCGAGTTCCGGGGTCACCTTCGCCAGGATGGCCTCGTCGATGTCGCAGAACGTGTGTAGGAACCCTCCTTCCCGAATCATCCGGAGGGCGACTCCGCGTCCCTGATTCCTGCCGCCGATCAGGGCGAAAGATACTTTTTCATTGGCGCCGGCCGCCCGCGAGTTCCAATTGACGAAGCCGCTCGCGGCTCCCGCTGCTTTTAAGACGAATGACCTGCGATTCTCCATATCTCTTACTATCGACAGAAAAGGCTTCCCCGGCAAGCCCGACGCAGCTTCCTCGGCGTCATCCGGTTCTGAGATCCTCCGCTGCTGAGGATCTGATCGTTGGGTTCTCACTTCGCGGCAGTTTTTACGAGCCGCATGGGCGCTTCGTTGGCTCCTTGCGACCACACTCCTTCGATTTTGGCCCCCTGCTCAAGCATCTTCCCTTTGAAAGCGCCGCCGGCCATCCGGAGCTTGAATTCGAAATCAGCGCCCTTTTGGACGACGTCGGAGAGCGGAAGGCCGCGTGGCCCGTTTTCAGCGTCCAGCGTGGCGAGGACGGTCTTGTCAGGCTGGTTCTTGATATGGAGGACCAGGCGAACCGTTCGTTCTGGAGTTTCAATGACGCCATCCCAGTCTCCTTCAAAAGCCGAATCCACTGCGGGACTCGCTGCCGCCACCTCTACCTTGGCTTCGCCCGTGCGTTTCAACTGGGCTGCCAACGAGCCACTTGTCGAGGATATGGTGACGTTCATCAGTCCGTCTTCAGACACAACACCCTCAAAAGAAGGCTGGTTGGGCGCATCCGCGACCTCAAACTTCACTTGATTGCCTGCTACGGAAAGGTTTGCGCAGCGCAACCCGGTGGCCTTCTGTAACGGCACACTGAAGCTGCATGCCCAGGCGCCGTTTGGGTTCTTGGCGAGATCGACTGCAATGACCACCTCGCGTTCGCCCACCTTCAGTGGACCTTCCCAGTGGCCTGCCGGAAGATCCTGTCCGGCAGCCATGGCCACGCATGGCAAAACGAAGAAAAACAGTGGTTTCATAAGTTACCTATCAGACGCTGCCTCCGCCTCGAAGATTACCACAGACGGCGAGATTTCCATAGCAAAACTTGGGAACGCCTCTTGCGGCGGTTATTGGCCCCGTTGACCCTCGTGTGAAATAATGTGAATCCAATGAACGTGTCTGCGGCTTACAAATGGTGGGTGGTTGCGATGCTATGGTTCACATGCTTTTTGAACTATGCAGACCGCCAGGCCATTTTTTCCGTTTTCCCATTGCTGAAACAAGAGATGAATTTAAGCGACGTCCAGCTAGGCGTCGTGGGGGCGGCGTTCATGTGGGTGTACGCCTTGGCGGCCCCGCTGGCAGGCGCAGTGGGAGACCGGGTGAGTCGGAAGTTTTTGATTCTCGGAGGACTCATTTTTTGGTCTGCCATTACACTGGCTACCGCGTTATCTAGCCGCTACTGGCACTTGGTGCTCTGGCGGGCGCTGGAAGGCTTGGGCGAAACGTTCTACTTTCCGGCGTCCATGTCGCTCATCAGCGATTACCATGGCCCCGAGACGCGTTCGCGCGCCATGGGATTCCATCAGTCCAGCGTTTACGCAGGCACTATTGCGGGCGGCTCGCTGGCGGGTTACATGGGGCAGCATCACGGATGGCGTTCGAGCTTTTATATTTTTGGCTGGTTCGGTATCCTCCTGGGCCTGGTGCTGATCGGGTTTCTCAAAGAGCCCCAGCGGACACGCTCGCAAGACAGCGGCGTTCAGGTTCCCGGGGGGCTTCGCCGAGCTCTTGGAGGGGTCTTTGCCAGTCCCATGACGCCGGTGTTGATGCTTGTATTTATCGGTGCGAACTTTGTGGCTATGGTGTTCCTGACCTGGATGCCCTCCTTCTTATACCGCAAGTTCTCAATGAGCCTGTCGATGGCTGGATTCAGCGCAACAGCTTACTTGCAGGTGGCGTCGGTGCTTGGGGTTCTGTGCGGCGGGATCCTAGCGGACCGTCTCGCCAAAAAGCATCCAGGAGGAAGGATGATGGCTCAGACTGCCGGTCTGATATGCGGTGTGCCATTTTTATTTTTGACAGGCTGGACGCTGTCAGTTCCGTTGCTGGTGCTTGCCATGGCCGGCTTCGGATACTTCAAGGGGATCTATGACGCCAATATCTGGGCGTCGCTTTACGACGTGGTGAAGCCGGAGCGGCGGGCGACTGCGGTTGGCCTGATGAATTCGATAGGGTGGCTCGGGGGCGGCATGGCGCCTATCGCGATTGCCGCCGCTTCACAACGATTCGGCATGAGCGCCTGCATCAGCGCGACTTCTGGAATTTACCTGATGCTGGCGGCGCTGTTAGCCTGGGGCATCCGGCGCTTCATGCAGCCGCCCGCCGCAGCCGTGCGCATTCCTGCGGCGAAGGCCGGCAGCGTGTGATCTGTTTCTAAAGAAGCTTGGACAAAGGCCGGGCGGCGACACCCTACAATGGAGATTGTGGATATTCGGATTCATCCTCAAGTGACGCCGCCGCTAGACCCAGGTTTTGTTCCAGCTTCGCTCTGGAATCGCGCGTATCTTGCGGCGGTCCAGCAGAGTGGTCGCGCCCAGCCGCTGGCAATCGCGCTGGAGCGAGCCGACGGATCGGTGTCGGTCTACCATACGCAATGTTTTCCTCACGAGGGCGACTATGTCGCACTGAACGAAAGATACGTGGAGCGCCTGGTGAAATTTCTGCTCTGGCAGAAGGGCGGATATAAAATCACCCTCGCCGGCGATCCCCGCATAGCGGCGTTCATTCAAAGGGTATACTCGCCCTCCGGACCGCGCGCTTTTGACTTCCATTTCATGGGCGAACGAGTATACGGTGCGGTCATGGTTGTACAGGGAGTCAGCTACGAGCAGGTTCCCGACGAACGGGAGACTGCGGCCGCCCTGGGGCGCCACTTAGACGGTTGCCGCATCGGCTTTGATTTGGGCGGCAGCGACCGAAAATGCGCCGCCGTCATCGACGGCGAGGTCGTGCACAGTGAAGAGGTCCCGTGGGATCCGTACTTTCAAAAAGACCCACAGTATCATTTCGACGGCATCAATGACACTTTGAAGCGCGCTGCGGCTAAATTGCCGCGCGTGGACGCCATCGGCGGCAGCGCGGCGGGGGTGTACGTCAATAATGAAGTGCGCGTAGCCTCCCTATTTCGCGGGGTTCCGCCGGATGTGTTCGCCACCCGCGTGCGGCGTTTGTTTTTTGAGTTGAAAGAAGCTTGGGGCGGGGTGCCCTTTGAGGTGGTCAATGATGGTGAGGTCACCGCGTTGGCCGGATCCATGGCTTTGGGCGACAACGCCGTGCTTGGGGTTTCCATGGGTACGAGCCAGGCGGGAGGGTACGTGACGCCGCAGGGGAACATTACGAACTGGTTGAATGAACTGGCATTTGCGCCTGTGGACTACCGTGCGGACGCACCCGTCGACGAGTGGTCCGGCGACGGCGGCGTGGGCGCACAGTATTTCTCCCAGCAGGCGGTCAACCGCTTGCTGCCTGCGGCTGGCATTGAACTTCCTTCCGCCATGCCCCTTGCAGAGAAGCTGGCTGAGGTGCAGAGGCTGATGGAGCAGGGCGACCCGCGGGCGCGCCGGATTTTCGAAACGATTGGTGTGTACTTTGGTTACGCTATCGCGCAGTACGCATCCTTTTACGACCTCAAGCATTTGTTGGTGCTCGGACGGGTGACATCGGGCGAAGGCGGCGACGTCATTCTGAGCGGCGCAAGAAAGGTGCTGGCGCAAGAATTCCCAGCCTTGGCGGAAGCGATTCAAATTCATACGCCGGACGAGAAGCAGAAACGGCATGGTCAAGCGGTTGCAGCAGCCAGCCTCCCCGCCATTCCCAAACCCGCGCCTGGGCAATCAAACCATTCCAAGGAGGAATCAACTCGGTGAAGTTCCACAATCCCAATGCTGATCTGTTTGTCCCCGATGGGACCGGAGTGGAAGCGGCGCTGAAGCGCACCACTCATATCTGCTTTTCGGCTCATCAGGATGACATTGAAATCATGGCCTATCACGGGGTTCTGGAGTGTTTTGGCCAAGCGGACAAGTGGTTCACGGGCGTAGTGGTCACGAACGGCGCCGGCAGCCCTCGCGCAGGTTTGTACGAAAAATACACGGATGAGGAAATGCAAAAAGTGCGGCGCATCGAACAGCGCAAAGCGGCGTTTGTGGGCGAATACTCATGCCAGATCCAACTGGATTACACTAGCGCCGCGGTGAAAGACCCCAAAAATGTCGCCGTGAGAGATGACATCCTGTCTATACTCCGGGTGGCGCAGCCGCGGGTCGTGTATGTACACAACCTGGCGGACAAGCACGATACACACGTCGCAGTGGCTCTGCGAGCTATCGATGCTCTGCGAGCGCTGGATCCTGCGGAGCGTCCCGTTAAGGTGTACGGTTGCGAGGTGTGGAGAGATCTGGATTGGCTGCCGGACGAAGACAAACAGACGCTGCCAGTTTCCGGACACCCGAACATCGCCACGGCTCTCGTCAGCGTGTTTGACTCCCAAGTGATCGGCGGCAAGCGTTACGACCTGGCGACTGCCGGCAGGCGGTTGGCCAACGCTACGTATTTCGCATCGCATGCGACGGACATAGAGACCGCTCTTACCTATGCGGTGGATCTGACCCCGCTCATTGCGGATGCCTCCCTGTCCGTCGTGGATTATATGCGCCGCTTCATCGACAAGTTCCGAGGGGATGTGGAAGGCCGTTTGAAAAAACTCAGCGCTTGAGGCGGGAAGCCTAGCGGGCGCGCGGTCCGAAAATGCCGCGCGCCCGCATATGCCATGGGAACGGGAAATTACTCAATGCCGAGCAGCCGCCGGTTGCGCGCGGCGTCGGTTGCCGCCCCCGCAAAGTCGTCGAACGCTTTCTTCGGCACATCGATCAGCATGGAGCGGATGAACGGCGCTCCTTCGGCGGCTCCCTGCGAAGCGTCTTTGTAACAGCATTCCCATTCAAGCACCGCCCAGGAGGAATACCCGACTGCCGTGAGCCGCGTAAACACTTGCTTGAAGTCCACTTGTCCGTCGCCGAGGCTGCGGAACCGGCCAGGACGCTTCGCCCACGGCTGATAGCCGCCATACACGCCCGCCTTCGCCGAGGGCCGGAACTCTGCGTCTTTCACGTGGAAGGCCTTGATCCGGGCGCCGTATACATCGATAAATCCCACATAATCCAGGCACTGAAGCACAAAATGCGAAGGGTCATAGTTGATGGCCACGCGCGGGTGGTTGCCCGTAGCCTCCAAGAACATCTCGAAAGTCAGCCCGTCGTGTAGATCTTCGCCTGGGTGAAGCTCATAAGCGCAATCTACGCCGTGTTCCTCCGCATAGTCCAGGATCGGCTTCCAGCGTTTCCCCAACTCTTTGAAGCCCTCTTCCACCAGACCCGCCGGCCGCTGCGGCCACGGATAGAGCATAGGCCACAAAAACGCGCCTGAAAAGGTGGGCATCGCGCTCAGGCCCAAATTGGCCGAAGCCTTGATGGCCAGTTTGACCTGTTCGACAGCCCACTCTGTGCGCGCTTTGGGATCGCCGCGAACTTCCGGCGCGGCGAACGCGTCGAACAGCTCATCATAGGCGGGATGCACCGCGACGAGCTGTCCTTGTAGATGGGAAGCCAGTTCGGTGATGGCCAGACCGTTGGTTTGCGCGCGCAAGTCGTCACAGTACGCTTTAGATTCGGCTGCCTTTTTCAAGTCGATCACCCGGCTGTCCCAGGACGGAATTTGGATTCCGATGTAACCTAGCGACTTCATGTACGCCGAGATCGCGGGCAAGGAATGAAATGGCGGCTCATCCCCCATGAACTGCGCGAGGAAGATAGCCGGTCCCTTGATTTGAGCCATAAGAAACCTCCAAATGTTTTGAGAAGCTGAAACCCCTACGATGTTACGACATTCGAACTTGGGCTGGGAGCCTGCCGTCAAAAACGAAATACCGGGCCCAGCGTGAAATCCGCTTGGGTTTGAAAATGACCGCGGACGGTCATCAAACAGTTGGGGGATTCGATTCCCAACCGGCACAAGAATCCTTGTCCTTGACCTGTCAGCCAAGTGGGCGCCCATCGCGCCTGCATTCGAACCCCCGCGTGTTTCGTGAAGAAATACTTAAAGCCCGCGCCCACGGCGAAGGAGGGACGATACTCATTTTCGAAGCCGCTCGCGCGCGCCGAATAAACCGTGGCGCCAACGCCGGTGAATGCGAAAGGCCGGAGCTTCTTTTCCGGCCAACCAAAATGATACAGGAAGTTCAAATGCAATTGATCCGTGTGCACCCCGAGCAAAGCCTGATGTCCGGAGCTCCCGGCCCGCGGAACGCCGCGCAGTTCCATGTTTTGCCGGCTCCAGGCGAACTCTACTGCGCTCTCTTCGTTGAAATTGTAGCCGGTCCGCAGACCGTAAGCGCTGCCTTCGGTGGCCTCTACGTCGCGAAAGACCGCGTTTTCAGCCGGGATCCTCCCATTCGTCCCGTACCCGAAGAATGGATTTGCTTCAAAATTCTGTGCTGCTCCCACCGCGCTTAGAAACGGCAGGGCCAACCATGCCACTGCGTATCGCCTCATTCGTCAACACTCCCGGTTCAGCCTGAGCTAGTCAAAACCTCATTGTGGCACGGGCCCCCATAGTATGGCCAGGCGGCATAGAATAGAGGACATGAAAATGCGAACGCTGGTGGTTACAGGGTTGCTCACAACCCTTACCCTTTGCGCTGCCGATAAACCGGGCAAATGGATCAAAATGTTCAACGGAAAAAACCTCGACGGATGGGAGGCGAACGAGCATCCCGAGAGTTGGTCTGTGGTCATTGAAGATGGCAAGCCTGCCATTCGGGGCAAAGGAAGCGTGAGTCACCTGTTTTGGAAAAAGATCGAGTGCGAGAACTGCGAATTCAAAGCTGATTTCAAAATCATGGACGGCTCCAACTCTGGCATGTACTTCCGCACGGCCTTCGGTAAAGGATTTCCCAAGGGCTATGAGGCGCAGGTGAACGCCACGCACAAGGATCCAGTCAAGACGGGCAGCTTGTACGGTTTCCATAAAAACTTGGTGTCTCCGACCAAGCCCGGCGAGTGGGGCACGCAGCACATCATTGCCGATGGCAACCACATCATCATCAAGGTAAACGGCAAGGTGATCACGGATTTCGTGGACGAAAAGAACACATACACAAAAGGCTATTTGGCCTTGCAGCAGCATGACCCCAACAGTGTGGTTTACTTCCGGAATCTGATGTTTCGCGCCCTGCCATCGAAGAAAAAATAGCATCCCCGAGCCAACGCACCGAGCGGGTTACAGCGCCTACCCCGATAGCAGGAGGAAGGGTGGGCGATAATAGGATTTGGAGTGCCGAGAATTGAAACTTTAGTAGCGAGCGCCCGGCGGCGCATGGTATGGAACACCGTGTTGGAGCAGGCGGCGCTTGCCGTGACCGCGGGTCTGGCTGGTTTCATCGCTCTGCTTGTCTTTGGCAGTGAAGCTTTGGACTGGCGCTGGATTGTCGTGCTAACCGGCGTGGCGCTAGTCGCCGGGCTATACCGCACGGCGCGGCGCATTCCCGGGCCTTACGAGGTGGCGCAGAGGCTGGATCGGAAACTTGAGTGTGCGGACGCTCTTTCGACGGCCTGGCACTTTGAGCACGAGACACGCGGCGCACAAGGCCGGCGGGAAGTCATTGAAGTCCAGCGCGCGGCGGCGGAGCGGCTGGCTGAGGCGGTAGACGCCGCCCGAGTGGCCCCGCTGACTTTCCCCAGGACGGCATACGCAGCAGGCATGCTCGCTCTGGTGGCGGTGTCCGTGTTCGGTGTGCGCTACGGCGTGCGGCGCAGCCTCGACTTGCGGCCGCCGATTGCGCAATTTGCGTTTGACTTTTTCGCCGGCGCGAAAAAGACGGAGGCAGCCGAAGATTCCAAGCGAAAAGAGCTTCTGAAGAAGGTTTTGGAAGAAAATGGAATTCCGGTTTCCGAACGCACTGAGCGGGCGCAACTGGATCCGCTGTCAGAAGCCGCCTACACTTTCGACCAAGACGAAAATATGCCCCTGACAGCCCGGCGGCAGGAGCGGGCTAAGAACAACGAGCGGGATCAGCCCGACGATGGCGTCGATGACGCCGAGCGCTCAACGGGTGACGCCGATGAGAGCGACGGCGACGACGCGGATGGCTCGATGGGGACTCCTCCGCCCGACAGCTCAGCCAAACCATCGAAAAAGAATGCCGACGAAGAGTCCAGCCTCATTCAAAAAATGAAGGAGGCTATGGCAAACCTCCTCGAAAAGCTAAAGATCACCCCGCCAAGCGCCGGCGAGGGCGAACGCACCGAGCGCGCTTCCAATGGATCGAAAACCTCCGGCATGAAAAAGACCAGTGACGGCGGCAAGCAAATGCCAGGCAAGCCTCAGGCGGACGGGTCCCAAGAAGGGCAAGCCGAGAACCGTCAGCCCAGCGAAAGCGAGGATCCGGCTGCTGGCGGGAAATCCAACCGCGGAGAACGCGGAGGCGAGGAACGCGCCAGCAAAGAGGCTCGGAGCGGCATTGGGCGGGAGGACGGAGAAAAAGGACTGCGTGAAGCCGAGAACTTGGCCGCGATGGGAAAGCTCAGCGAAATTCTTGGGAAACGTTCCCAAAATTTAACGGGTGAAATCCTGGTGGAAGTTAACTCGAGCAAGCAGCAAACGCTAAAGACGCAGTATACAAACTCTAATGCGGGGCACTCTGAAGCGGGTGGCGAGATCCACCGCGACGAAGTCCCGCTTATGCACCAGGAATTTGTGAAACAGTATTTCGAGGAAATCCGGAAGGTCCCGCCCCCGAAAGTTTCTGGCGCCAAGCCATAATCACTTCTTCCCTGCTTTGTCGGCCAAGATTTTCATGGCCAAGTAGTTGACTACCTTTGCTTCGTTGCGAGCCACTTCAATGTAAGCCGCGCGCAACAACTGCTCCTTGCGGTTGATCAGCGTTTCGCGAATATTTTGTTGCACACGCGGATCGTTGAGCTCTCGCTGCCCCGCCGGTTCTTTCGAAATCATCTTCAGGATGCGATAGCCCTCGTTGGTCCGGATGATGGGGGAAATCTGGCCGGGAGTGAGAGACATCACGATCTTCCGCAGTTCGGGATTAGCCTTTTCCAGAGCCGAAGTTGGAATGAAGCCCAGGTCACCGCCGTTCGGGCTGCTGGCCGGATCCTCCGAATAGTTCTGAGCCAGCTGGTGGAAATCCTCACCCTGTTTCAGGCGAGCTTCAAGCATCTGAATCTTTTTGCGGGCTTGGTCGTCGTTCTGCGCTTTGTCGTTCTTCAGGTTGCGCACGCTAGGGTCCGGCGCGGGGGTCACCAGAATCTGCGCAATGTGGACTTGGGGCTCAGGAAGGTTGAAGCTTGCCTTATTGGCGTTGTAATACTCGGAAACTTCCTGGTCCGTGATGTTAATGTGCGAGGTGATTTCTTTGTTGTAGAGCTTCTGAACGCTAAGATCACGCCGGAGCTGCGCTTTGAGGTCGTCCGCGGTCATCTTGCGGACGTTGAGTTGCTTCTGGAATTCCTCTTGCGTATAAGGCGCCTTGAGCTCCGCCAGTTTGGCCTCCACTTCGCTGTCGGTCGCCAGTAAGCTCGCCTTCTCTGCCCGTTGCAGCATGATCTCCTCATCGATCATGCTGCGCAAGACCTCCAGTTTCTGGATAGCGATAGCGTCCTCGTTTTGTCCCTCCATTGGGGATGTGAACTGGCTCTGGATCTTCTTTTCAAGGTCTGCGTAGCTGATGGCGCGTCCATTGACGGTGGCCGCGATGTTGGCGGGGGCGGAATTCTTGCAGCTCCCCAACAGAGCGACTGCGGCGCTCACGAGGCAGGAAAGGATGTGCCGAGTTTGCATGACGTAACCACACCATTCTGGCAGATTTGAGCTCTCCGTAGGGCGCCGCGAACCCTTGCCACCCACTCTCGACCACTCCTTGGCGCTCGCCCATAAGCCGGCTAGCGCATTCCATAAAATCTTCTAATATCGCATCCCTGTTGCATTTCTCCGGCTTGTTGGGTAGACTAACGTCTATGAAGCAGTGGAAGCGGGTTGCGGTTGCGAACGCCCCGGCTTCCTGTGTCTTCTCTCAAATCCTCATCGTAGCCATCGTAATCGTAATTATTATTGGGGTCACTGTAGCCGGCCCCGCTTGAGTGGTTCAGAGGATAACGCGAGTCCTCAAGGCCGCCAGCGGGGTGAAAGAAACCGGCTGGTGGCCTTTTTCAATTTTGGGACGCCAGAGTACGACCCAGCTTCAAGAGTTTTGGAATAGGAAGGTGAGAGCAAGATGCCAAGTTTGATGAGCGGCGCTGAGATATTACTCGAGTGCCTCATGCGAGAAGGGGTGGACTGCATTTTCGGCTACCCGGGCGGCGTGACGTTGCCGCTGTATGATTCGATGTATGAAAATCCCATCCGGCATGTGCTGGTGCGGCACGAGCAAAATGCCTGCTTTGCGGCCGAAGGATATGCGCGGTCCACTGGGAAGGTGGGTGTATGCTGCGCCACTTCCGGTCCAGGCGCGACCAATTTGGTGACAGCGCTGGTGGATGCCCTTATGGATTCGATTCCGGTGGTGGCTCTGACCGGGCAGGTTTCCACGAAGTTGATTGGTAGCGACGCGTTTCAGGAGGCGGACACGTTCGGCATCACCCGCTCTTGCACGAAACACAACTATTTAGTGAAGAACGTGGCGGACTTGCCGCAAGTGGTTCACGAGGCATTCTACCTGGCGTCGAGCGGGCGCCCCGGCCCTGTCCTCGTCGACCTGCCCAAGGACGTATTGCAGGCGCAAGCCCATTATCAGCCCATCACTTCCATCCATCTGCCTGGTTACAAGATCTATACGGAGGGTCACACCGGGCAGATCCGGAGGGCGGCGCAGATGATGTGGCAAGCCAAACGCCCGCTGGTTTATGCGGGTGGAGGCATCGTGGCGGCTGGGGCTTCCGAGGAATTGCGTGAGCTGGTCGAAATCCTGGACGTCCCGGCAGTATGCACTCTCATGGGTCTGGGAGGCCTGTCTTCCTCACACCGCAACTTTATCAGCATGCCTGGCATGCATGGCAGCTATGCCGCCAACATGGCGATGACGAATGCCGACCTGCTGATCGCCTTGGGAGTGCGCTTCGACGACCGGGTGACGGGCAGGCTTTCCGCCTTTGCGCCGCACGCAAAGGTGATCCACGTGGACATCGACCCCGCTGAGATCGGTAAGAACCGCGCGGCGGATCTGCCGATCGTGGGCGATTGCAAGCGTGTGCTGGCGAAGATGATTGTTTTGCTGCGAGAAATGGCCCCGCAAGAGGCTGAACGCGGGCGCGCCGACCGGGAAGCATGGTGGAAGATGATCCGAGACTGGCAGCGCGAGCATCCGCTGGTCCCTGCGGTTTCCTCAACCGAGATCAAACCGCAACACGTGATGAAGGAGATCGATCGTCTGTCCGCAGGCGAGGCGATCGTGAGCACCGACGTGGGGCAGCATCAAATGTGGGCGGCGCAGTTTATACGCTTCCATCACCCGCGGCGCTGGCTCAGCTCCGGTGGGTTGGGCTCGATGGGCTTTGGACTGCCCGCCGCGATTGGCGCGGCGTTTGCCCACCCGGACAAGACGGTTTTCGCGATTGTGGGTGACGGCGGATTTCAGATGTCCGTGCCGGAGCTGGCCACGCTGGTCAACCACGGCCTCAACGTCAAAGTGGTTATTGTGAACAACGGGTATCTGGGCATGGTGCGCCAATGGCAGGAACTCTTCTATAACAACCGCCTGTGTGGGGTCGAGCTGAGTGGATTTCCGGACATTGAAAAATTGGCTGCTGCATACGGGTTGCCGGGGCGCACGGTGGAAAGCCCATTAGACCTGGCGCCTGCTCTCGAAGAAGCAGTAGAGACGCTGGGTCCTTACTTGTTGAATGTGAAAGTGACCCCCACTGAGAACGTGTATCCTATGGTGCCGGCGGGCGCAGCTCTGAATGAGATGGTGCTGGGGCCGCCCCAACCGGCGCCGGTCCCGAAATAGTCCTGGGGGAGAGTTTCCATGCTGCAAATCATTTCCTTACTCGTTGAAAACAAGCCCGGAGCGCTGATGCGCGTCACCGGGGTTCTGAGTGCGCGAGGATATAACATCGAAAGCCTTACCGTAGCGCGCACGCTGGACCCGACCCTGTCGCGGATGACCATCGTCGTAGACGTGGATCCCAACCTGCGCCGTCAGGTGATCAAGCAGATGAACCGTTTGGTCAATGTCCTTCAAGCTACGGACATGACCGAGGAGCCGGCGGTGGCGCGGGAGATGGTGCTGCTGCGGGTTCGCGCTTCGATGGAGCAAAGAACCGCTATCCTGAAAGAAGCTGAGATCTTCAAAGCCCGGGTGGTGGATTCCTCCGTGGAAGGCTTCGCCCTGGAATGCACGGGCGATCCGGAGAAACTAGACGAATTCATTGATGTGATGCGAGCTTACGGCAATATCGAAGTAACCCGCTCGGGCATGGTAGCCGTGGCTCTGGAACCGAAGAAGCTGCGCCTGGCCGGCCCGATTCCTGCCGGCGCGAAAGCAGAAACTACGAATGGAGTTGTGAATGGCTAAACGATACTACGAAAAAGACGGTGATTTGAGCCTCCTGAAGAATGCTACGGTGGCCATTATTGGATATGGCAGCCAGGGCCATGCGCATTCGCTGAACTTGCGCGACTCGGGCATCCATGTCGTGGTCGCGGAGTTGCCAGGGACAGCCAACTGGGCGAAAGCGGAAGCTGCCGGCCTTAAGGTGATGACCGCGTCCGAGGCCGCTGCGCAGGCGGACGTGATCATGATGCTGGTGGCTGATCATCACCAGGCGGGCGTGTATGAAAAGGACCTGGCCCCCCATATGAAAGCTGGCAAGACCTTGATGTTTGCGCACGGCTTCAATATTCACTTCGGCCAGATTGTGCCGCCCAAGGATGTAGATGTGTCTATGGTGGCGCCTAAGGCTCCCGGTCACCGCGTGCGCGAGCTTTTCACCGAAGGAGTTGGCGTGCCGGCTTTGGTAGCCGTCCACCAAAATGCCACCGGGAAAGCTTTGGAGCGCGCATTGGCCTACGCTTTGGCATTGGGTTGCCTGAAGGCTGGGGTCATCGAAACGACCTTTAAGGAGGAGACCGAAAGCGACCTGTTCGGCGAACAGGTGGTGCTTTGCGGCGGCGCTTCAGAGCTGATCCGCGCCGGCTTCGAAACCCTGGTCGAGGCCGGCTACGCGCCTGAAATCGCCTATTTCGAATGCCTGCATGAGTTGAAGTTGATCGTGGACCTCATTTACGAGGGCGGACTTAGCTACATGCGGTTCTCGGTCTCCGATACCGCCGAATACGGCGATTACACACGCGGACCTCGCATTATCAATCAAGAGACGCGTAAGGAAATGCGGAAGATTTTGGCGGAGATCCAGTCCGGTCAGTTCGCAAGGGAATGGATCGAGGAAAACAAAACCGGTCGCAAGAACTTCTTGGCCATGCGCGAAGCGGCGAAGAACCATCCCATCGAGGCGGTGGGTAGGGAGCTTCGCGAGATGATGACATTCCTGAAGAAGAAAAAGGAAGTTGGCGTTCCACAAGAATAGCCAAGTCAGGTAGGGGAGGCGGCCGCCGCTGCGCGCGCCCTCCTCCCCTTACCCTGTTCGCGCGTAGAAACGGAGAACTATGAGGATCTTTACTTTCGACACCACGCTGCGGGACGGCACGCAAGGCGAAGCCGTGTCCTTTTCGGTGGACGACAAGCTTCTGATTGCCCACAAACTGGACGAGTTGGGGATCGATTACATCGAGGGCGGGTGGCCGGGATCCAATCCGAAGGACAAGGAGTTTTTCGCGCGCGCCCGCGAGGTCAAGTTCCACCACGCCCGTCTCACGGCATTCGGATCGACGCGATTCGCCCGAAATCCGGTGGATCGTGACCCGAATGTCCTCCACCTGGTGGAGGCGGGAACGCCTGTGGTGTCGATTTTCGGCAAGAGCTGGGATCTACACACGGCCCGCGCGCTCGGCATATCGGAAGAGGAAAACCTCAAGCTGATCTCCGAAACCGTCAAGTATTTGAAGGACCACGGCAAGGAGGTCATTTACGACGCGGAGCACTTTTTTGACGGCTACCTTTCAAATCCGTCATTTGCGCTACGTACGCTGGAAGCGGCCAAGGCGGCCGGCGCGGATGTGCTGTGCCTGTGTGATACGAACGGCGGCACGATCACTAGCAAATTGGCTGAGATTGTGGCGGAGGTGCGCAAACGCTTTGATGGGGTGCTCGGCATTCACTGCCATAACGATGCGGACGTCGCCGTAGCCAATACGCTGGCCGCTGTGGAAGCCGGCTGCACTCACGTTCAGGGCTGCATGAATGGTTACGGCGAACGGTGCGGCAACGCGAATCTTTCTAGCGTAATCGCAAATCTGGAGCTCAAGCTCGGCCATACGACGATCGGTCCCGAAAAGCTAAAGAATTTGACCGCCGTATGCCGATACATCGCGGAGCTAGCCAATTTGCCTCTAGCTGGAAACACGCCTTATGTAGGCCACAGCGCCTTTGCGCATAAAGGCGGCGTTCACGTCAGTGCAGTATTGCGCGAGGCGGCGACCTACGAGCATATCAAGCCCGAAACGGTCGGGAACCGGCAGCGAGTTTTGCTCAGCGATTTGTCGGGACGGAGCAACATTCTGTATAAGCTCGAACAGCACCGTCTCGGTCAGTTGAGCGAGGAGACCCGCCGGGAATTGCTCGAACGGATCAAGCATATGGAATACCAGGGCTACGAACTGGAGGCGGCCGAGGGAACCTTCGAGTTGCTGGTCCGCGAGGCCCTTCAGCCCGGCATCCACTTTTTCGATGTCATCAGCTATGAAGTGAAAACGAAGATGACGGCGGGACGCCCTTCGCAAACTTCCGCCACGGTGGTGCTGAAGGCTCAAGATGGAATCCACTCCGCTACAGCGACCGGCCATGGACCTGTAAACGCCCTGGATCTATGCTTGCGCCAGTGTTTATCCTCGCTCTATCCGAGCATCACTAACGTCAAGCTGACCGACTATAAGGTCCGCGTCCTGGATTCCAAAAAGGGCACAGCCGCCAAGGTTAGGGTGTTGATTGAGTGGAGTGACCACAAGCGCAGTTGGGCTACAGTCGGCGTGAGCGAGAACGTGATCGAGGCGAGCTGGAAGGCGCTTGTGGATGCGATCCGGCTGGAATTGATGCGGCTTTCCGACAACGGAGCCGCCATCGAAAAGTCTGTCGAAGATTACTCTTGGGGCGTTTGAGTTGCGACTCTTCTTCAGCCGCCGGATTCCCGAGCCCCGGCGCATGCTGGTGGTGGAAAGCGGTGCGCGTGCGCTGCTGGATGGCTTTCTGCCAAGCCTGACCCAGCTTTATGGAGACCAGCTCACCGTGGATGTGGTGACTTGCTTCCCTGGCGAGCCGCAAGGCTTTCAGCCCCATAAGGCCAAAATTTACCGGGTGACCGACTATCCGGATGGCGAAGCCCGGCGTAAGCTCTTTCAAGAACTACGCGATAACGGCTACGACGTGATCGGGATTGTGTGCTCTGCGCAGCCCATCATGACCAAGTGGAAGTGGGCGCTGGCCTTCCGAGTGCCGGCGAAGCTCTTCATTCTGAACGAAAATGGCGACTGGTTTTGGTTTGACTACTCCAACTGGCGCATTATCCTGCATTTCATCGCGTTTCGCGCGGGATTGACGGGAGCAGACGCCATCTTGACGCCGCTGCGCCTGTTGGTGTTTCCCTTCACCTTCGCATATTTGCTCCTGTACGCTGTATGGGTTCATTTGAGACGAAAAAGGGTGCTGGCATGAAGGCAATCCTGGTTTTCGAGATCGGTGGTCCGGAGAAACTACAGTACTGCGATGTGCCCACGCCTCAACCTGCGGCTGGTCAAGCGCTGGTGAGGCTGGCTGCCATCGGGGTGAATTTCATCGACATCTACTACCGCACGGGGCTTTACAAGTCTGAGTTACCGGTGGCGATAGGGATGGAGGGAGCGGGCGTCGTTGAGTCTGTCGGAGAGGGTGTGACCGAAGTGACGCCGGGCGACCGTGTGGCGTATGCCATGCCCCGCGGCTCTTATGCGGAATATCATGTTGTTCCAGCTTGGCAACTCGTGAAGCTTCCCGATGCAATCGACTTTCAGACAGCGGCGGCCGTCATGCTACAGGGAATGACCGCCCACTATCTGACGCGCTCCACTTTCCCGCTAAAACCCGGCGACAGTTGCCTGGTGCATGCGGCGGCGGGCGGGGCGGGCCTGATGACCGTCCAGATGGCGAAGCTCGCCGGCGCAACTGTGATCGGAACGGTGGGGAACGAGGAGAAAGTCAAAGTTGCTTCCGCCGCGGGCGCCGACGCGGTGATCAACTACAGCCGGCAGGACTTCGAAGCGGAAGTGAAACGGATGACGGGCGGGAAAGGCGTGGACGTGGTCTATGACTCCGTGGGGGCTGCTACTTTTATGAAGAGCCTAAATTGCCTGCGCCCGCGCGGGATGATGGTCACGTTCGGCAATGCAAGCGGCCCGGCGCCCCCTGTTGAACCTTTGTTGCTCTCCCAGAAAGGATCGCTGTTCTTAACTAGGCCTACGTTAGGGGCTTATGCCGCTACCCGGCAAGAGCTGCTTTGGCGCGCCGGGGATACGTTGCGTTGGGTGGCCGAAGGCAAACTGGCGGTTCGGATCCAAAAGGTGTACCCGCTTGCCGATGCGGCGCAAGCCCACATCGACTTGGAAAGCCGCAAGACTACCGGCAAACTTCTGCTGGCGCCTCGCTCCACGCCGTAGCTGTTCGGGTGCACCAAAAGGGAAAAAAGAGAAGCGGGCGCTCATATTGGGTGAACAGGGGTGAGTGCGCCCGCTATCGTAACGGGGATTTGACCATAGAAACGACGCACGTGTCTGAAATGTTACACCCCGCCTAGATTTTTTTTGGCTGACCGAACCTCCAGGCATCCCTTCTTCTCCCAAACACAAAACAGAGGCGAATAAATGGAGAATCACTGACGTTTCGGCCCGCCGGAGGCCGTTTCACGGTTTACGGACCGCCGCAAGCATAGCCTTTAGAAGTTCTGGGCCGAATTCGAGGTTATCGGTCGTGGTGCGCGGGCGGTTGAGCTTCACATTATGCTGAACGCCAAGTTCCATCAGAAATGCAGGGATCTTCCGCTCCACAAAGAGGTTCTGGTTGACTGTCATGCGTCCCTTCTCAATGGGCGCTTGCCGGAAGGCGTCCCGCGGTCCTCCACGCGCTTGGAAAGAACTGGTCCTATCTAGTGCATCATAGAAGCGCTGCGCGAGTTCGCGAAATGGTTGGAGCGGCCCTTCGATGTAATCCCCCATTTCCTGGTTATGCATCGCCAGGAATAGGTCAATCCGGCGGCCCGAGTCCACCCATTCCAGAATCTTGCGCTTCATAGCGAAGATTTCCGGCGTCCACTTCTCATTTGCCGTATCCCAGTTGCGATTTACGTCATAACCGTAAGTGTTGAAACGCACTTGGCCGTTCACTACGCCGTCTGGATCCGCCATAGGGAAGAATCGCCAGACCGCTGCTTTCCGCATCCGTTGGGCCTCGATGGAATTTCCGGCAAGATACCGCAACGCACCCTCCACCACCCAGCTTGTGCCCGCTTCCCAAGCGTGCTGCCTGGCCATCACCCAAAGCACATTCTTGCTGGCATCGGGAACGGATGGATCCGTGACGGTCCATAAGGGCAAGTCACGCCCTTGTGAAGTCTTTCCGGCCGATTCGATCTTCGTAAAGCGTTCCTGTTTCAGTCGCTGCTCCAAAGCTTTCAAGTGCTTGGTGGTGTACGGGGGCACGTGTGCGATCCACATTTGCGAGTGTGTGGGAGTGAAACGGAGAATCAGCTTTTTCTCCCGATCATCCCAGCCCACTTGCGCCTCTGTAAAGAACTGCCATGTCCGGTTATCGTAGCTGTAAACGGGGCGCGTGTTCTGATTGACCGCGTGCGATCCCGGCCGATAGTTGTACTCGCCCACCAAGTCCACCAGCTCGATCCGAATTTCCGTTCGTCGAGGCAGATGTCCGAGCTGGAAATAGTACCAACTAGCCTGCCGGTTTCTGCCGTCCTGGTCGGACTGTCCCCGTACTGCGCAGCGCAAGTATGTGTCCGATACTCTCTCTACGCGCCCAATGGAGCCCGCCTCGAACGCGGCATTCACGGTGATGGCGGCGGCGGCCAAAAGAACGATCATGCCTACATGCTCCTGCTCTTCCCGGTCAGCAGCACGAAAAAGGCCTTCCGCAGGGAACACCCGCAGTATAGCGAAATCGTCAGCAACCAGCTACAGACCGGATGTGGGCGTGCGAGTATTCCAACGCCCTACTCGAGCACGCGTACGAATTCCGCCAGGACGCGAAACTGTCCCGGCTCCAGGTCCCAAGGCTCAAACTCGGGATTGAGCGGCTTCAAAGTAATGCGCGTATGCTCCCAGCCGTCTTGCGTATACCGCTTCTCGCTGACGTAGCGCTTGACCGTGTAGCGTCCCTCATTTTCCGCAAGGCCGAAATTTTCGACCAGCACATCGCGCCCTGAGCGGGATCCTGCGACTCCCGCGCGGAAAATGCACAGGCTTCCGTCGGGTATTTTCGGTTCCATGCTCTTGCCTTGAACATGGGCCACAAACATGTCCTGCGTGAGGCGGATGTCATCCAAGACTTCCAAAAATCCTTCCGGCTCCACCTCCATGCCGTCACCCCACTTTCCTGCGGCGGCGCGCAGAGAATACGCCGGTAGGTGTGTTCGGAATGGAAGCACGGAAGCGTGGACGTGTTGGCGGTAGAGTCGCCGCAAGCTACGCGCGAAGTCTTCGACGAGCACACTCTGGCGGCCGGTAACCCGAAGGACGTTGGACAACGAATCTTCCAGGATTTCAAGAAACCGCCGCGCTCCGAGTTCTCGCGTTTTCCACCCCAGATCTTCTTCCAAGGCCGCCAGCACTTCGGCATCCTCCGGTTCCGCGATGGCGTCCCAATCCCGGCGCAACAAGTAATGAAGTTCATCCGCTTCGGGATCGAGCAGCAGCACGCCGGCGTTTTCCGGCCTGCGTCCCGGCAGGGCGATTTCCAGCAGGCAATACTCCCCGCTCCGAGTGCCGGTTACGCTGCCTGCCGAGCCGCCCATCTGTATGCCTTTTCGGCCGAATATCCGACGCCGTTAAGGCGCAAACGGATAGTAACCCGCCCGCGCCCGCACCTTGACGCCCGGAAGCGCCGGCACCTTCACTTCTATTTTTCGGAATTGCTTGCCGGTATCCGTGTTCGACGGGCTGTAGCGGATGATGTACTGCGTGGTTACCTCACCGGAAACGTTCGCGATGGCCCGGAAGATGCCCTTCGCGATTTCCGATGCATAGCCTCCCGTCCCCACTTTCAAGGCGTAATTGCCCTCGTCCGAGGGTGTCGAAAGGTATCCCGAGACGTCTTTGTACAACCCCTGAAGAGGATACTCCACGCGCCCGCCTGTCGCCTCCGCCAGTCTGGTGAGATTCGACTCGCCTTCAGCAGTGAATCCGAACGCCACGGTGCTCACGCCATAAATGGTGACCATATTGCGCTGGGCAATTTCGATTACCTCTTCCAGCGTCCTCTTGCTGGCGTTATCATGCCCGTCACCCAGGATGACAAGGACGCGCCGCGGCTCGATCGGTTCGCCTTTGACCAGCGCCCGGCTGGTGCACGCCATATAAATCGCGTCAAACAGCGCTGCGCCGCCGCCAGGCTTCAGCGTCCGGGCTTTTTCCAGCAGCTTTTCCGGGTCTGTGGTGGTGTTTACCTTTAGCTCGGCTTCCATACCATAGGAGATCAGGTACCCGCTAAATCGGGTGCCCTTGTCTCCGGGAAGCAGCGCCAGGATAAGCTCTTGCAGCGCGTCTTGAAAGGTCTTCCAGTGTAAGCGGCTGGAATTGCTAAGATCCACCAGGAAGCCGACCACCACGGGTTGGTTCCGCTCGCGGGAAAAGTAGGTGATTTTCTGCTCTTTGCCGTCTTCGTAAATCTTGAAATCCGCGACGTCTAGGTCCGTGACAAATCGTCCCTTCTCGTCGGTGACCGTCACGGGAACAATCACCTCGTTCACAGTGATCTGGATCGGCCCCGGCGCTTGCGCCAAGCACGCCATGGAAACGAGGAACCCGAGCAGCCTTCCACCCAGCATCCAATTCGATTATAGACTACGTCCGCCTCCGTCCGGGCGCCGGTTCAGTCCCGCCCATTAGCGAGTTCCAGGTTGTCAAGATAAAATACTGTCGCGGCTGTGGCGTTGCTCACGAAGCCCAGCCAATTCAACGACTTCCAATCGGGATCTCGATTCTTCAACCCCGAGAACTCCTGCGGTGGGCCATCCGGCAGCCGCACGGTTAGGTTCCATGTTCCCGTGGCGCCGGCGCCCACGGCAGAGGTGACGTCAAAGTGAACCCAGACGCCGGTAGGTATCTCCATGACATCCACATTTCCCACTCGAAGTTTCCCACGCACTATCCAGAAGCTGGGACCCACGCGATAGGGCGTAGCGTTGTCGCGCCATTCGTGGTACATCGTGACGCCTGTCTCCACACGCAGGTCGAAACTACACCGGCTGACGCCAGAGGTGTGATTCGGCGCATAGAACAGATGAGGATTGTAAGCGTATTGCAGGCCCGGCGCGTCAGCGATCTTCAGGCTATGGCTTCCGCTGGCGGCGGTTTCCGTTGTAACACCGATCGAATCGCCACGGTTCTCCACGCTCACGCGCGCGAACGCGGGAGCCGCCCCCACCGGCGTGGCTTCGAAGTCGTCAAAAAACGTCAGCGGCGGGCGCGGCGGGGGGTGAGGTGCGAACCGGACGGGAGGATATTCCACTGACCCCGCCAGCGCCACCCAGCCGGGATGCCCGTAGACGCCCGCTTGCAAGAAGTCAAAAGGCTGGAATCCCAGTGAGCGCGCGGGTGAGTCCTCTTCCAGGCGGAAATCGCCTGCCTCCGGGTCGACAAAATGAGGATCAGCGACCAGGGAACCAGCATCCTTCCCGCTGGCCTGCCACTGCTCAAAGCTGAGGCCCTGGAATGAGACTGGACGGCCGGAGGCGTCCCAGTAAAGGTTCTTCTCCAGTTTTACGTTCGCGTCGTTCCAGACACCCCATAGAAGTTGGCCCGTGCGCCAGTAGACTATGTTGTTCCTAAACGTGAACGAGAGGTGGCCCTCAGCGCGCGAACGCTGTAACTGGGCCTCCATCGCATTAGCGAAGATGTTGTTGCGCACCATGTTCTCGCGTCCGTAATGCTGGTGATAACCGCCGGTCTTGGTGTTGTAGACCAGGTTGTTCTCCATGACGATCCACGAGGAACCTTCGTCGTTGTACAACCCCCATCCACCGCGCCCATAAAGGTCGAACGAATACACGTCATGGATGCGATTGTTGGAGACGCTCGTGCCCGGTGAAGGTCCCAGCGTGTACACGCCGCCCATATCGCTGAGCACGCCCCAGCCGAGGTGATGGATGTGGTTGAAATCAATGATGTTTCCCTCCGCCAGGCTTTCCCCATATCCCCAGCGCCAGCCCACACTCACACCCGTGTAACGGAAGTCGGCAATCTCGTTGTGCGTCACACGATGAAAACCGCTCTGGCCGATCCAGACTCCTACGGCGCCTGGAAAGAACCTTCCGCCCTCTCGGATAATGTCGTTGTCCACCACGATGCCCCAAGTGCGCTCCGCCGGATTCGGGGGGATCCTTGTTTCCCCAATCCGCACTCCTCCCGCTCCCAAGTCGTGGAGGTAGCAGCGTTCGAGATACGAATTCCGGCACCCACGTCGGAACCAGACGCCATAAACTCCTGTGTGCGCAATCTCGCAGTCTTCAATGTGAAGATCCTCCACTCCGTCAGCCATGATCACGGCCGGAATGCTGGAGGCCGCCTGGTTGTCGCCTTGTCCCTCGGCCGGAAGATGGTAGCGGCTGAACCGGAACGAAAGTCCGCGGAGCGTGATATGCCGCACGAACCGCCCTTCTGCCGGATCGCCTGCGAATACCACAAACTGGTCCACTACGGGCGCCACCGCTACGGCTGTTTCTATCTTTTCGCCCGGCAGCGGCTTGTAATACAGCGTGTTCTTCTCGTCGAGGAACCACTCGCCAGGGGCATCCAGCGCTTCGCGGAAATTCTCTATGTGGTAGCGGGGATAATCGCCAAAATAGAAAAACGGCCAAGGCGCGTCATTGCCCAAGTAGAGAACTCCCGATGTGACATCGAAAGCGGTCACACGGTGGTGTGATACCTCCCAGGAGTGATAAGCGGTCACCACTACGTCCTTTAAGGCTGCTCGCGATAGTTTCGCCAACGGCGCTAAGTCTTCCGCCCGACCTCGAAAAGCGCGACGCGCTAGATTCGCCGGTTCGCCGGTTCCTGGGTCTACGCCGTAGCCCATTGGCCCAGCGGCGTAATAATAAAACTCGTTCGGGCTCCGCGCCCTTACCGCACGCCTCCCGTTAACCCATAGCTGTTCGAAACGGAACGGTACGGTGGTGAACCACATGCCGCCAGCATCTTCGCGCCAGCCGGCGATGCGTCTCCCGCCGGAGAAAACAGGCGTTTTCGCCGCCGCCTCGTATACTACTGGGCATTCGGGAGTTCCGGAATCCTCCGGTGTGAACACGACGGGCTCTTCGAGCTGGTACTCGCCGGGTAAGATGAGAACCCGCACAGGTTCGGTGAGGGGTTGCAAGCGCCGGATAGCATTCCGTGCACCCGTCAAGCTGGCAAGCGGGCGCTCCCGCGTGCCAGGCCAGCGGTCATCGCCATCCGGCGCTACCCACAAAGCTGCGCCCCAAGACGTGACGGCCATGCAGGCGAAGCCGATCCCGAAGCGCCAGCCAGGAATGCGCACACTACACCTCCACATGAATCTTGCTGATCGTAGTGTAGCGGACTACGTTCTTCGCCGGGCTGTCGGGTTATGGGCGGCCGCAGCAGTTTTTGTACTTCTTCCCACTGCCGCACGGACACGGATCGTTTCGCCCCGGCTGAGGATGGCCAGGCGCGCTCTCCTCACCCCCAGCGTCCGCCCACGCCTCCGGGTCGTCGTCTCCGCCGCCAAAAACCGCCGGATGCCCGTGCATACGGAGGCGAAAGTCTAACGCGGATTGAACCAGTTCAACTTCCTCTAGGCTCAGTTCGCCTGCGTCCTTCTCGATTTTCCTGAGGACCGCTCGCACCCGTGCGGGCGATATCTCCACCGGTAGCGCCAGCGTGTAAGCAATGAGAGCTTCATCGCGCACGCTTTCATCGTCAAAGCAGGTTCGCAACCTCCCTAGTTCCCCTGTCAAACCGAGATAGCCCACAGCCAGGATGGCGTTGCGCCGTACTTCAGGATCCGGGTCTTCGAGGAACCCCGGAATCGCAGCCCGAAAGCTCGGATGCGCCGAACGCCACATTGCCTCAACCGCTTTGGCGCGGGTGGCGGGATTCCCAGCCATTTGCAGGATCCACGCTCGCACCTCTGGGTCATCCGCATGCTCGGAGAGACCGACCATAGCGCCGGCGCGCTCTTCGAGCGGAGCATCTTCACGGGTTAACACCTGTTTCAACGCCGTGCGCACCTGCGCCTCATCGCCAGCGCGCAAGCCTAGCGTCTCCCAACATTGCGCCCGTACCTTGAGAGAAGGATCGCTTTGCGCCAAGCTCAGCAAGCGGTCCCGCACGGCGTCAGGGAGCGCGTCTTGGGCATAGAACTCCGCTACCGCCAAACGGTGCTCTTCGAGCGGGCTGTCCAAAAACTCGAGGCGCTCCTCTTCGGTGAGCGACGGCACGTAGGGAGGGACGACCGCCGGAATGCGCTCCCACGGGTCGCCGCCCGAGGGAAACGGCTCTGGGGGTTCTTCAAAGTAGCGTAAAGCGTTGCGGCACTCCGCACGCAGAAAATCCGCAGACGGATGATTCGGGTCCATGTCGGCCTCGAACCTCTCAATCAACGGCTTCGCCGCCGGATCGCGGTGCATTCCCAGCAAGATCAGCGCGTCTAGGGGATCAAAAGCAAGGCGCGCCTGAAGGACTTCCAGGATCTTAGGGTCGCGGCTTGGAAAGCTCGCCAAAAGGAAGGCGATGTCCGATCCTGCCTCCTCGCCTACCTCGCGGTAAAGCTCGATCAGCGGTTCTATCGCGATGTCTCCAAAGCTCCGGATAGCGTCATGGAGCCAGAGGGGAGGCTCGCATCCGTCCTTGATCAAACCTTTCAGGTAATTCAAGAACGCTGGGAATGCGGCAGGCGAGCCGATGATTTGCAGAACGGTCAGCAGCGCCTCGTCCAGAATTAGCGGATCGAGGGACCGGTCTTCATCGAGAAAACGTAGTATGTCCGCAACCGCCCTTTCGCCGGCATCCACGAGAACCCGAGCGAGGCGCTGGTCGAAACCGATCCGGCCGCAACTAGCGGCTTTTAGCAATTCATAAGGCGGAACGGAAGCATATTCGGTTGGTAACAGCATGGAACCCTCAGAAAAGGGAATGGCGCAGGTTCCCCTGCGCCATGATTCTTGTGGGCGGAGCAGTTCTCCGCTAATCCTCTTTCACGACATTCACGGTGATTTCCACGGTGACGTCGCGGTGCAGCCGGATGGGCACTTTGTGCTCACCCAACTGCTTGATGGGCTCGTCGAGCGCGATCTTCTTTCGGTCAATGGAGAAGTTTGCTTTTTCGAGGAGTTCCGCGATGTCCTTGGCGGTCACGGAGCCGAAAAGTTGATCATGTTCTCCGGCTTTCTGCGCTATAGTGACCGTGAGCCCGGCCATCATTTTGGCCAGCTCCTGCGCATCGGTCAGCAGCTTCGCTTCGCGGCGCAAGTGCGCTTGGCGTTCCTGCTCGATGATCTTCTTGTTCGCTTCCGTAGCCGGCACGGCCAAACGTTTCGGAAGGAGGTAATTTCGCGCGTACCCGGGCGAGACGTTCACCACCTGCCCGCGTGTGCCGAGTTTCTCAATGTCTTCCCTGAGAATCACTTCCATGGCTCACCTCCCTAAACCTGCGCCGTAAACGGCAGTAGTGCGATGTTCCGCGCTTGCTTGATGGCCTCGCTGAGCTGTCGCTGGTGAGGCGCGCAGACGCCGCTTATGCGGCGCGGAACGATCTTGCCGCGCTCGGAAATATAGCCGCTTAGCAGCTTTACGTCTTTGTAATTGATATCATCCACTTTATCCACGCAAAAACGGCAAACCTTCTTGCGCCGAAAATACTGCTTCTTTCCGGATGCAATGGCTTTGTCGCCACCCGTGGGACGCTGGGAAGCCGCCACGGGCCTTCCACCCTTGCTGGTCTGTTCTGCCATGTTCGTCTCCTCCCTACGTTATTCTTGGACGGGCTCTCCCGGAACCGGAGCGGCCGGTTCGGCAGGAGCCGCCGGCGCCACCGCGGCGGGCGTCGCAGCCGCCACTTGAGGCTTCCGCGCTGCACGCTTCTCGCGCGCCTTCTTTCGCTTTTCGATGCGCTTCAGCCGCTCGTCAATGCGAACCGTGAGGAATTTCAACACTAGGTCCGAGACGCGCAGGCGGCGCTCCAGCTCCTTCACCGCCTCAGGTTTGGCGGTGGCGAACTCCAGCAGGATATAGTATCCTTCAGTCTGCTTTTTCACCCGGTAGGCCAGTTTCCTGACGCCCCAGCGCTCTTCCTTGTTTACGACGCCGCCGCCGGCGGCAATCACTTGTTTCAGTTGCTCCAGCAACGGGTTAATCTCCTCTTCCGTTGCATTCGGACGGACAATGAATAACTCTTCGTAAATCCTCATGTTTCCTCGTTGGCGCTTCCGGCGCGACGATTGAACTTCGTCATGGACTTTTCGACGCCTTCAGCGATAATGGATTCCACAGCTTCGGCCGCACGGTCGAGCAGCGGATCCAGCTCCTTACGCAACCCGCTCCGCAGCGGAGCGAGCAAATACTCCACGTCGTCCCAAACGGCTACGCCGGGATCGACGCCCAGGCGCACCCTGGTAAAATCTTCAGTCCCTAACTGTTCGATCACGGACTCCATGCCGTGATGCCCTCCTGCGGACCCTTTGCGCCGGATCCGCAACGTGCCCCATGGCAGATCCAAATCGTCATACACCACAATCAGCCGGTCCGGACCGAGCCCCCACTTCTCCAACAACGGCTTTACCGACAAACCGCTGAGATTCATATATGTCTGCGGCTTGGCCAACACTACCTCAGCCGCGCCGATTTTCCCCAGCCCCGCTAGAGCCCGGCACTCCGGACGGGAGAGGCGGATGCCGTTCCTCTCCGCCAGCCGGTCCACTGCCAGAAACCCCAAGTTATGGGGCGAGAACTCGTATTCGGGGCCCGGATTGCCAAGCCCCACGATCGCATAGTCCACAGCCCGCTGCCGGCTGGAGTGTTACTTCTTCTCCTTTTCGCCGCCCTCTTCTTCTTCTTTCTTGCCTTTCTTGATGACTTCCGGTTCGGCGGCAGCCGGAGCCTCAGCAGGAGCTGCGGCTGCGGCTTCGGAAGTCCGCAACGCTACGACGTGTGCGATCACCGTCTCCTCAGAGCTGACCAGCGTCATGGAATCAGCTAGCGGCACTTGGGAGGCGCGGACGCTCTGGCCGATCATCAACGGCGTCACATCCACCGTGAAGTGCTCGGGAATCTCATCGGGTAGGCACTCGATTTCGATCTCGCGCGTCACCACCTCGAGTAACCCGCCCTGCTGTTTCACGCCTCGGGGTTCTCCGCTCAACTGGACCGGCACTTTGACGCGCAACTTCTTGCTTAGGTCGATCCGCTTGAAGTCGGCGTGCAGCAAGTTCGATTGGATCGGATCTTCTTGCCAGTCGACGATCATGACGGGCGTGGTCTCTAGGCCTTGAATATTCAGGTCGAAAATCGTGTTGTGGCCGGTGTTGCTATGGAGGATTCTGTTTACCTCCCTCGGGTCCACCGAAACCGGCACGGGGTCTTTTCCAGCGCCGTAAACGACCGCCGGGATTCTGCCGCGCACCCGGAGGCGCCGCGCTTCATTTTTTCCGCGGGCGGATCTCGGTTCCGCAACCACCGTAATGTCTTTTCTCATCTCTACTCCTTGATGTCCCGGGGCGCATGGCTCCCTGCCATGCGGAACCCGGAGTGATTTAAACGAATAACGTGCTGACCGATGTTTCTTCGTGAATGGACTGGATGGCCCGGGCCAGCAAGCCGGCCACCGACAATGTCTTAATCTTAGCGCATGAAGCCGCTTCCTTCCGCATGGGAATGGAATTCGTGAACACCACTTCCTGAATGCGGGAAGCAGCAATTCTCTCCACCGCCGGACCGGAAAGCACAGCGTGCGTCGCGCACGCCGTAACGCTCCTGGCTCCGGCGGCGAGCAGCGCATCCGCGCCTTTCACCAGCGTTCCTGCTGTGTCGATCAAATCATCTACGATAAGGCAATCGCGCCCTTGCACATCGCCGATAATGTGCATCACTTCCGCGACGTTCACATCCTCTCGCCGTTTGTCGATGATAGCTAACGGCGCCGCCAGCCGCTTCGCGAATGCCCGCGCCCGTTCCACCCCGCCCGCATCCGGTGACACCACGGTCAGATTTCCGCCTGCACGGGGGCGGAAGTATTCGATCATGACGGGCGTTGCGAACAGATGATCCACCGGCACGTCGAAGAATCCTTGGATTTGCGCCGCGTGTAAATCGAGCGCCAGAATTCGGTTTGCCCCCGCAGTTTGAAGCAGGTCCGCCACCAGACGGGCGGAAATCGGGACCCTAGGCTTGTCCTTACGGTCCTGGCGCGCATAGCCATAATAAGGCAGCACCGCTGTGATCCGGTCGGCGGAGGCGCGCTTGAGCGCGTCCATCATGAGCAACAGCTCCATCAGGTTGCGGTCTACCGGAGTGCAGGTAGATTGCACCACGAAGCAGTCCGCGCCGCGCACATTTTCTTGCAACTGCAAGTAAATTTCCCCGTCGGAAAACGTCTTCACGCTGGCCGCCGCCAGATCGCACCCGAGACTCTGGCAAATCTCGCGCGCCAGCGCCGGGTTTGAGTTCCCGGTAAATACCTTCATCGATTTCCACTTCATTGCGCGTACCGGCTTCGCAGCGGCCATACTTTTCCATTCACATGCGGCGCTAGACTCCGCCACCAGAGGCTCCGGTATTGAGAACGATTAACGGTCCGGATACTGTAAGCCGGATCGCCCGTCCAAGTCCGGCAAACCTCCTCGGCTTCCTCGCGGCGCCGGAACAAACCGAACACGGCCGAGCCGCTCCCGCTCATCATCGCGCACTCAGCTCCGAGCTTCCGAAGTTTCCGCTTGATCGATTTCAACCGCGGGTAGAGCTCAAAAACAACCGGCTCGAAATCGTTCTCGAATCCGGGCGGCTCAGGCGTTCCACCCGGCCAACCCTCCGCCTCCCAGACCAAGGCCTGGAAACTATTAATGTAATTGAGTTTCTCTCCCAAAGTCAAACGCCCGCCCGCCTCGCTGCACATGGGGCGCTGCAGGGCGCGGTATGCGTCTGGCGTGGAAACGTGAAGATCCGGCGTAACGAGCACCCCATATCGCACAGGGAAATCGGGCAAAGGGTACAGTTCCTCGCCTCTACTGACGGCCACCGCCGCCCCCCCGAGAAGAAAAAACGGCACGTCACTGCCTAGGCGACCGCCCAACTCAATCAACTTCACTAGCGGCAAGGGTCTTCCCGCGAGCACGGGCAGCGCCAGCAACACCGCCGCCGCGTCCGAGGATCCGCCTCCCAGTCCGGCGCCCATGGGTATGCGCTTAGTTAGCTTTACCCGCAAAGCACCCCGGATGCGAGCTGCTTCAAAGACCGCTTTCGCCGCACGCACCACTAGGTTGTCCGCAATTTCCGGGAAGGCTTCGATGCTCGAACAACGCCCGGGCGTAAACTCGAGTTCCACAGAGTCCGCCAGCGAGATGGTTTGAAACACAGTGCGCAACTCGTGATAACCATCTGCGCGGCGGTAAAGAACTTTGAGACCGAGGTTGACTTTCGCGAGCGCCGGCACGCGCGCCCGCCTAAGCGTCGGAGTCATTTCAGTAATGGAGTAATGAAAACAGCTCGCGCCCGGACAGTTTCTCCCGCCCTCGCAAGAAGTCCAACTCGATGACAAAGCCGAGTCCCGCCACTGTCCCGCCCAGCTTTTCTACCAGCGCCGCTACCGCCGCTGCTGTTCCTCCTGTGGCGAGGACATCGTCCACAATCAGGACACGAGTTCCCGGCGAGACAGCATCCTTATGCACTTCGAGGACGTCCGTCCCGTACTCCAGCGCATATTCGATGCGCTCGGTGGCCGCCGGCAATTTCTTGGGCTTGCGCACCGGCACGAATCCGCACCCGAGCGCATAGGCTAGCGTAGCTGCGAAAATGAAGCCTCGCGCCTCGATGCCCACGACGACGTCCAGCGGCGTTTTCCGGTAATGCTCCACCATGCGGTCGATCACTTCCCGGAACCCTGCTCTGTCTTTCAGCAGCGTGGTGATGTCGTAAAAATTGATGCCCGGTTTCGGAAAGTCGGGCACTTGGCGTATCAAAGATTTGAGGTCAACCATTAGTAACGGTGAATCCGGAATTCACTCAATTTTAACACCGCTTCTTCAAACTGTTCGATGCTGCGCACCTCCGCCCACCGCGGCCCCTGGGCGAGATAGCCCGCGAAATCGTCTAGCTGACGTTGGGAGCCTACCGCATACACTTCTACGCTGCCATCGTCCAGATTGCGCACCCAACCTGTGAGGCCGAGCTCCCCCGCTACTTTCTCGGCGAAATACCGATAGCCGACGCCTTGCACGCGGCCTTTGACAATGTAACGTCGCGCGGTTTTCTCCACGTTTCCATCCTGCGTCAGAGCCCGCCGTCCCCGCAACCGTTTCAAAGAGGTATAGTAAGCATGTCGGCGCCCTTATGGTTCACGCAGATTTGGAAGGACAGACGCGGCGCGGCTTTCTGACCGGCGCGGCGGCGACCGTGGCCGGAGCCCAGCAAGGCAAGCGCCTACCGAACATCATTTACCTGCACACGCACGATACGGGTCGCTATATCCAGCCCTACGGAATGGACGTGCCCACGCCCAACTTACAGCGGCTGGCGCAAGAAGGCGTCCTGTTCCGGCATGTTTACAACGCCGGGCCGACTTGTTCGCCTAGCCGCGCGGCGCTGCTCACCGGTCAGTGCCCGCACTCGGCGGGCATGTTTGGACTGGCGCACCGCGGCTTTGCGCTGAATGACTACAAGCAGCACATCGTGCATACCTTACGCCGGGTGGGCTACGAATCTGTGCTCGCCGGCGTGCAGCATATCGCCAAAGACCCGAAGCAGATTGGTTATGACCGTATCTTGCCCACCAAAAAGGGCAATCACGCGGCTGAAGTGGCTCCGGCGGCAATCGAGTACTTGCGCAGCCGCCCCAAACAGCCCTTCTGGCTGACGGTGGGTTTTTTCGAGACTCACCGCGAGTTCCCGGAACCGGGACCGGCCGAGGATCCTCGTTATTGCCGGCCTGCCCCTACCGTGCCGGATACTCCGGACACACGCCGCGACATGGCGGCGTTCAAGGCTAGCGCACGCATCATGGATGAGGCCGCGGGCCGCGTTTTGCAAGCCCTGGAACAAGCCGGTCTAGCTGAGAATACGCTGGTCATTTACACCACCGATCACGGCATCGCATTCCCCGGCATGAAATGCAACTTGACCGATCATGGCATGGGGGTGGCGCTCATCATGCGCGGTCCCGGAGGCTTCACCGGCGGGAAAGTATGCGACGCTCTGGTGTCGCACATCGACCTGTTTCCCACCCTTTGCGAGTTAACGGGAGCCGCACCCCCTGCTTGGCTGCAAGGGCGCTCTCTTATGCCGTTGATTCGCGGAGAGAAAAAAGAGGTCAACGAAGAAGTATTCTCCGAGGTTACTTACCACGCCGCTTACGAACCCATGCGCGCAGTGCGAACGCGCCGCTGGAAATACATCCGCCGTTTCGGCGATCGTACCCGCCCGGTGTTGCCTAACTGCGACGATAGCCCGAGTAAAGACGTGTGGCTGGAGCACGGCTGGCGCGATCGACCGGTTGAACAGGAACAACTTTTCGACCTTGTGTTCGATCCCGGCGAAATGCGCAACCTGGCAGGCTATTCGAGTTACCGCAGCGTTTTGGATGAAATGCGCGGTCGCCTGGAGAGCTGGATGCACAGAACGAACGATCCCTTGTTGAAGGGCCCGGTGAAAGCTCCTCCCGGAGCTGTGGTGAATGATCCGGATGGAACCTCGCCGCGGGAGCCTGTGCGCCCGGCGGCGTGAGACGCGCTCTGCCATCCTTACGGAACACACGCCCCTCTGCATTGCGGCGGAGGACGGCCTTTTGGCTGTGGGGGAACCGGCTGAACCTGTTACATTAGCGGATGGCATGCGACTCGCACTGATCGGCTACGGCAACGTCGGACGGGCATTTGCCCGGCTGCTCGAGGCGAAACGTAGCCAGTATCCATTTCGTATCGTTGCTATCCATACCCTCCGACATGGCAGCGCGTATGCGCTCCGGGGTTTGCCGCTCGAACCGGAATTCGGACCGCCGGCCGCATCCATCGACGAATTTCTGGACCGCTCTCAAGCGGAAGTCGCCATCGAACTTACGTCCCTGAATCCATCAACAGGAGAACCGGCCACCACGCACATCCGCGCCGCCTTCGCGCGTGGAATGCACGTCATCACCGCAAACAAGGGGCCGATCGCCCACAGCTACGCCGCTTTGCGCGAGGAAGCCGCCCGGGCGGGCGTGGCTTTCCGTTTCGAGTCCACGTGTATGGATGGCGCGCCGGTGTTCAATATGGTGCGCGATCATTTGCCCGGGATCGTCATTCACGGCTTTACCGGCGTGCTCAATTCCACTACGAAAGTGATTTTGGAGGCGATGCGCCGTGGGCTGACCATGGAGGAGGGCATCCGCGAAGCGCAGCGCATGGGAATTGCGGAGACGGACGCCTCCTACGATATTGACGGCTGGGACGCAGCCGCCAAGACTGCGGCGCTCGCCAACGTGCTCCTGGATGCGCGGGTCACGCCCCTGGACGTCGATCGTCGTGGCATTGGAAGGCTGACGCCGGAGCGGGTGCAAGAACTGGCGCGGAAACGGAAGGCCGTGGTTTTGGTAAGCCGCGCCCGCCGTACGAAAACGGGCGTCAAGCTCCGGGTGCGCGCAGAGGTTCTTGACGAGACGGACATCCTGGCGTCTTTGAAGGGAACATCGAACCTTTTGCTGTTACACACGGACTTGATGGGCACAGTGGGCACGGTCTCCATGGAGCCGCGCGTGGAACAAACCGCTTATGGCGTTTTCGCAGATCTCATCGACATCGCACGCACCGTTTGAAGCGGACTGGATCGGGTCGGGGAAAACGCCCAGGCAGCGGCAAGGGGAAGCCCTACTACAAATGGGTGCAAGGATCGGCTAGCATCATGGAGGATCCCATGCCGAAAGCGCGCGTTTCCGCCCGAAGGGAAGCAGACAGTTTCCAAGCAGTTTTCCAAGCCGCCGCAGACCCGATGGCGATCCACGACGAACAGGGACGGCTCATCGAGGTGAACGAAGCCGCCCTTCGTCACCATGGCATGACACGCGAAGAGCTGCTGGCGCTCGGTCCGGGCGAGGCTGAGGCGCCGGAGTTCCGGCAGGCGATTCCTGAGCGAGCGCGCCGGATTCAGCAGCAGGGTAGCCTTATCTTTGAAACCGCCCACATTACGAAAGCCGGTGAATGGATCCCGGTTGAAATTCACAGCCGGATGATCGTCTTTCGGGGACGCCCCGCCATTCTGAGCATCGCACGCGATTTGCGACGCCGCAAAGCCGCCGAAGAAGCTTTGCGTCAGAGCGTCGAGCGGTTTCAACTGGTCGTGCAAGCATCCCGCGACGCCATTTGGGATTGGAACTTGAAGACTGGCGAAATCTATGTGTCGCCTCAGTTTTGCGACCTGCTCGGATACGCGCAGGACGAATATTCGCCGTCCTGGGAACTGTTCGAGAGCCTGATGCACCCTGAGGATTTGCCGGTCGTGAAGGCTGCTTTCGAAGCGCAGTTGCGCGGTGAGACTCCCCAGGAGGTTCAATACCGGGTGCGAACCAAGCAGGGGCAATACCGCTGGCATTTGACTCGAGCGGTGACGCTGAGAGATGACGCGGGCGTTCCGGTTCGCATGGCGGGTACGAGCCGGGACATAACCGAAGAAAAGCTCATCGCCGAAAAGCTCGAGCAAGTGCAGCGCTTGGATAGCATCGGCCGTCTGGCGGGCGGCATAGCGCATGATTTCAATAACATTCTCACGGTGATTGCCGGTTACGCCGAACTGTTATCGCGCCGTCTGCCGGAACTGGACCCGCTGCGCCCCATTGTGATGGAGATCCTTTCCGCCGTGGAAAGGGGGGCGGACCTCTCGCGCCAGTTGTTAGCTTTTAGCCGCCGCCAAGTCTTGCAGCCGGTGGTTCTCGACGTCAACGCCCTGGTGCGGAACATGGCTGGGCTGGCGCAGCGGCTGGTGGGAGAGAACATCCGGGTGGAACTCAACCTTGCATCGCGCCCTTACAAAGTTCTCGCTGACGCTGGGCAAATCAATCAGGTGCTCATGAATCTCATCATCAATGCTCGCGACGCCATGCCGCATGGAGGAACGATCCTGTTGGAAACGCGGAACGCCTTTGTTTCCAAGGAAGATCCGGGCGCGCCTCCGGGCGCTTCAGCGGGCGATTATGTCATGATTGCCGTCCATGACACCGGGACTGGCATGGACGAAGAAACGAAGAAACATGTATTCGAGCCTTTCTTCACTACAAAGTCTCCTGGCTCCGGCACGGGACTCGGCCTGGCGACCGTTTACGGGATCGTCAACCAAAGCGGAGGCTTTGTCAATTTCCTCAGCCAAGTGGGTCAGGGAACGGTTTTCCGAGTGTTTTTGCCACGTGGCTCACACCGGGCAGCAAGGGGCAAAAAGCATGGCCGTACAACATCCGCGAAATCGTAGCTCCGGTGCGGCGTGCAAAGGCAGCGTGTTAGAATTGGGCTTATGGAAGGCGGGCAAGCCTCGGGCTTGAAACGCTTCATTTTTTGGGATTATCCTCGGGCTAGCTGGCAATATGACGTGATGGTGGCCCTCATTCTCGGGTTCATCTTTCTCACGCCGCGCGAGTGGTTTCGCGACCAGCCCAAAGCGTCAAGCATTGTGATGCTTCCCGCTCAAAACGGCTCGGGCGTCTACTGGATCGAGCCGGAACTGCTGCGGGACACCCCCGAAGCGGAACGCATCAGCCGGGCGGAACAACTCCTCCAAAATCGCTATGGAAGAAAGCTAAAAGTGAACCACTTGGAGACCATCTTCGACGCCGAAAAGGACATCAAAGGCTTTATGGCCTATACGCGGCCGCAGGAGCTCCGTTAACTTCACACCATCCGAATACTATGCGCAGACTGGTTCAGTTTTTCGTCATCGGACTTTTCAGCCTGCCAGCCACGGCTGCGGATCCGCTGGAGAAGGCGCTGGCCCTCATGGACGAAGCGGCAGGGTCCTTTCAAAGCATGACCGGGCATATTGAGAAAGTCACTTTCACGAAGGTGCTCAACGATCAGAGCGTGGAATTTGGAACCATTGCCGTGAAGAAAACCGGCGCCAGAGCCATGCGCCTCCTGGTGCGCATTTCCAAACCCGACGAGAAGGCCTATGCATTTGAAGGCCGCAAAATCGAGATCTATTATCCTAAGACCAAGCTCATCGAGGAGTACGACCTCGGGAAACACCGGCAGTTATTGGATGAGTTCCTGCTTCTCGGATTTAGTACGTCAAGTTTGGAACTCAAAAAGAGCTACAGCATCTCATGGAAGGGGGAGGAGAACGTCGCCGGGCAGCGGACCGCGCGTTTGGAACTCGTCCCAAGATCGGAGAACGCCAAAGAATACCTCTCCAAAGCTGAGATTTGGATTAGCCTCACGGATGGGAGGATGGTGCAGCAAAAGTTTTACGAACGCTCCGGTGACTATCGCCAAGTTACATACGTCAATGCCAAATGGAACGCCGAGTTGCCGGATGTGCAACTCAAGCTGAATCCTCCAAAGGGCGTCAAGCGAGTACAACCCCAGAAGTGATTGATTAGAAAAGATGATGAAACCAAGCAAGCCTTTAAGCGGGCGATTAGCGTTTCTGGATTGGATGCGCGGTCTGGCCGCCGTCATTATGCTGCAAGGCCATACTTTTCATGCATTTGCGGGGAAAGAATGGCGCGAGGCGGCGCCTTATATCCTCTCGCAGTTCATCGGCGGCATTGTCCCGGCAATCTTCCTGTTCCTGACGGGAGTGACCTTTGCGTTCTTGATGGCGAGCCGCGAGCGCCAAGGGGTTCCGCCTTTGGGGCGGGTTCTGGCGTCGCTCCGGCGCGCCGGCTATCTGTTCGGCTTGGCGTTCATAATCCGTATCCAGTTGTACCTGTTCAGCTTGCCATATAGCAACTGGACCGACCTCTTCAAAGTGGATGTGCTGAACTGCATGGGTTTCGGGTTAGGGTTGATGTCCCTAATGGCCGTATTTCCTCTGGCTGAGCGCCTGCGCTACAGCGCGCTTCTGGGATTGGCGATTGCGGCGGCCTCGCCGCTGGCGTCTGCGGTAGATTGGTCGGGGACGCCGGAGATCCTGCGCGCTTACCTGGCGCCCGACGCTCGCTATTTCAGTTTCTTCCCGTGGGCTTCCTTCCTGGCGTTTGGCATCGCTACGGGCAGCTTGATCCGCATGGTAGGCCGTGAGACGCTGCCTCGCCTCATGCAATGGTTCGCTATCGCCGGCGTGGTTATGGTGGTGAGCGCACGCTGGGCGGCGGATATACCCTACTCGCTGTATCCGAAGTCCGACTTCTGGCTTGATAGCCCCTGGCTCATTCTGATCAAGCTGGGCTGTATGCTTGTGATCATGCCGTTTGCCTGGTTGTGGACTGAATACGGGGTGAAAGGGTTTAGTTGGGTTATGCAGCTCGGAACCACGTCGCTGCTGGTGTACTGGGTGCACATCGAACTGGTGTACGGGCGGTGGTTCCACGGTTTTAAGGAAAGCTTGGATCTTCCACAGACGGTGGCCGCCTCCATCGTGTTGACTGCGTTGATGGTGGGCCTTTCCGTGGCGCGTTCAAGATGGCGCATGTGGCTGGCGGCGGCGCCGTTTTTGGGGTTACCCCAGCCCAAAGCGCGTCCCGCAGCCGGCGACTAGGAGTTAGGAGCTCCGGGCGAAGGGATCGGCGTCCCGAGCCGCTCCGCCCAGGCCGTGATGCGTTTCCACACTCCGGCTCCGATCGGGATTCCGCTTTGGCGGCGCTGGGCTTCCATGCGCCACTCGGGATCTCCGGCGACGAGCACTTCCTCATATCCGTAAGCCGGAGCGGAGGATTTCAGTTCAGTGACGAGCCGCTCCATGCGGCGTTGAAACTCCTCACGCGGCATGAACCTGGCGACGTCGATGGCCATAAACATCTGGTTTACACGCAACGGCTTGCCGGGGATGCCGATGCCCCCGAGATCAGTCAGCATTCCGCCGCCGGATAGCACTGCGCACAGGATCTCCACCATTACCGCCAGCCCGCTGCCTTTGTACCCCCCCAAAGGCATCGCGAGTCCTTCTATGGCCGCTTTCGTGGAAGTGGTGGGAACGCCGCGCGCATCCATGGCCCAACCGGGCGGAATCTCTTCCTGCCCGGCGATCGCGGCTTTAAAAATCTTACCGCGAGCGATGGTTGTGGTTGCCATGTCCAGCAGCCAGGCGCCGCGCCCGGAGCTAGGGACGGACATACAGATCGGATTCGTTCCCAGTTTGGGCTCCCGCCCCTGCCACGGGGCTATGGATGGAGATGCGGTGCACATTACCAGTCCGATATAGCCGGCGTTCGATATGCGTTGGGCCCAGTATGCTGCGGCGCCGAAATGACTGGATTCCCGCGCCACAACCATGCCGATCCCGTGCCTTTCCGCCAGGCGGTTGGCGTGATCCGTGCAAATGGACGAGATGACTTGGCCAATGCCGTGCTCGCCATCGTAAACCAGAATCGGTCCGTTCTCCGAAACCACGTGACCCACGGCGTGGATCGAAATGTCTCCGGCCACCATCCGTTCCAGATAGGGAGGCAACAACTGCACCCCGTGGGAGTCTACGCCGCGTAGGTCTGCGGCAACGAGCGAGTCGGCCACTAACGCGGCATGCTCTCTCGCCACGCCGATGGCCTCTAGCAAAGCTTGGGAAAACGCCCGTAGCGTTTCGTGCGGATAGACGATGTCGGAGTTCATGGTTGAAGGTATCGTTTCAGGTCCGGAAACAAAAGCCGGCGAACCTCGGGATCCGAGAGGTCACTAGCGCGCACTACCCGGGCGTTCAAGTTCATGCGCTTCGGGGGCGTTTTGCCGTGCAATTTATCCACCAACGTGCGCACCGCTTCAAAACCCAGCCGGAAAGGATCTTGGACCACCATGGCGGAAATGACGCCTGCTTTGAGGTCCTCGATCATGCTGTCGCTGGCGTCGAAGGCTACAAACTTCACCTTGCCGGCGGCTGCCCGCGCTTTAATCGCCAGCGCCGCGCCGGTGCTGCCTTGCTCGGCAGAGGCGAACAGCCCGGCGAGATCAGGGTGGGCGGTTAGAAAGTTTTCTGCGGCGGCCATAGCCTTGGCGCGATCCGACATGCAGAACTGGCGGGCAACCACCTCCATAGCGGGGAATTCTTGGCGGATTGTGTCTTCGAAGCCTGCTTCACGATCCATCGTGGAAAGGCTGCCGGGTGCGTGCGCAAGCACAGCCACTTTACCCTTCCCGTCTAGGAGGCGCCCCAGTTCGCGCGCCGCCATGCGGCCCGCTTCGTAATTGTTAGTCGCGATGAACGTGAGATAGTTTTCTGAGTCCAGCCCGGAGTCGAATACCGTTACGGGGATACCCTCGGCGATGGCGCGGTCCACCGGCGCCACCAGAGCCTTACGCTCCGCCGCCGCAAGCGCAATGCCGTCCACGTGTTGCGCCACCATGGAATCCACAATCTGAATCTGCCGGCTATAGTCGGTTTCTGTGGCGGGTCCGTTCCACAGTATGTCCACCTTGAACTGTTTGCCCGCTGCGCGCGCGCCTGCTTCGATGGAGACCCAGAACAGGTGCGAGGTGGCTTTGGGGATTACGGCGATAACCCGGCGCTTTTGGCGCTGGCAAGATAGCAGCCCGCACGCCATCACCGCCACCGCCAGCCAAGCGAGGCTAGCGCGCACTCCAGCCCCCATCGATCACGATATCTACGCCGGTAATGAATGCAGCTTCTTCACTGCAAAGGTACAGAGCCAGGCGTCCAATTTCTTCCGGTTTCCCCCAGCGACCGAGGGGAATATTGGAAGTAAACTGCTGATAAGTAGCCGGATCATTTAGCAACGGAGCATTCATCTCGGTCGCCACGGGTCCCGGACTAATACCCACCACGGTGATGCCTTCAGGCGCCAATTCAAGAGCCAGGGCGCGGGTGAGACCCAACAATCCAGCTTTGCTAGCGCAATAGGCGGTTCGTCCCGGCAGCGCCACATGGCTCATCATGGATGTGAGGTTCAAGATTCTGCCATAGCCCCTCCCGCGCATGAGCGGAATGAAGGCGCGACACATCAAGAAGACTCCCGTCAAGTTGGTATCCAAGACTTGCCGCCACTCGTCAGCCGTGAACTCGACGAGCGGTTTCCGGATGTTGATTCCGGCGTTGTTGACAAGGATATCCACGCGGCCCAAACGCGACTTCACTTGCGCCGCCAGCTGTTCGATGTCGCTCTCCCGGCTTACATCCGCCACGAAGATCTCCGCTTCCGCGCCCGTGGCGCGGATCTCTTCTGCGGCAGTCTGCAACTGCTGGATATCGCGGGCGACCATCGCGAGCCGCGCGCCTGCACCCGCGAGCGCCAGCGCAATGGCCTTGCCCAATCCACGGCTGGCGCCGGTCACCAAAGCCACCCGGTTCTCAAGCGGTTTTGTCATTTCAACCCCTAGTTTTCCGGCGTGCCCCCCGCCTGGAGAATCAAATGGGCGATTTCGTGCGGGCGATCGATGTTCGCGATCACCAGCCGGCTGGTTTCGCCTGCCGTTTCAATGGACAGGTCTCCCGTCCCCAACATGCGCTGGAATAAGCTCTGATCCACCCGGACGTCCTGGACTTTCCGGACGTCCAGCGTGCGAGTGGAGCGCACGAACAACCCTGCCTGGTAGCGCAGCGTATGACCTTGGATCGTGAGGCTTATCAACAGACGGCGTAGCTGGGCGTAAACGGTCACCGCCAGGATGAGCACTGGCGCCGCGTACAGCCACACGAGCATTGCCGCTCGGTCAGGATGAGAAACATTCGCCACCGCGACGGCGATGGCCGCTAAGGCGGCCACTCCGTACCAAATTTTCAGATACCGCGTGCTCGGATGAATGGTCATTGGCTAGATTGTAACGCCTCCCTTCATAGCCGGCGTGCGATGACGGCGTAATCTTGTGCGCCAAAAAACTGGTTGCGGAACCCTTCCGGCAACTCAAGAAGCGCCGGGGCTGTTGCGGCGGCTGGGAACCTCCGCTCCACCTGTATGCCGCCAAAGCCAGCCTCTTCCAATAAAAATACCAGCAGGGGAGCGGGCGCCGGACGGATGTGCGTGGGGTCAAGGTAGAAATGGGTCGCAAAGATGGCTAGGCACTCCGGGTTGGGCGTCTCGATTACGACCACTCCTCCACGTCGTAATTTGGCAGCGAGCAAGTTGACGAAAACAGGCAGTGATCCCATCTCCAAATGCTCGACCACCTGCGCGCAGAATACGCCGTCTAGCGAAGCGTCCGGCAAACCGTCGAGATACTCGAACAGGTCGGCTTTCAACGCCTCAAGCCCTTGGGCCACACAGAGGCGAACACACTCCTCGCTCGAGTCAATGCCCCGCGCGGGGATCCCAGCGTCGCGGAGCAGCGACAAGAACTCGCCACGCCCACATCCGATATCCAGCACTTCGCCTGCATTCTGAAAATAGGGTAGATAAAATTTCTGATTTTCCTTGACGGCTTCAGGCGTCCCGCGGAAGCGGTCCGCGAATTTCAAAGAATCGAAGTTCGCATGGCCGAAAGCCTTGGGAAGCGGGGAGGCGGTTGCTCCTAGGTCCCCGGCGCCCAATGCCTGAACGCGCTGGCGGACTACCCGGAGTTCGTAGTGGATGAGCCGCTCATATTCCTCGCGTATGCGCGCCAGATCCTCCCACAACCGTTTCTGAATGTCCAGGGTGGCGCGCTCCAGCGCGACGCTGAAGTCTTTATGTTGGGAGGCCACTAGCTCCCGAAAGCCGGACTCCATCAGAGACGTCCGATGTTGAAACGCGCCTTGCAAATCCGCCACACTGCGCAGAAACTGGACTTCATTTACCGACAGCTTTCGCTCCCATTCCTGCCGCCATTGAACCCAGTGGGCGCAGACATCTTTCACCTCACGTCGCAAATGGTCCTGGGATTCCTCGAGACCTTTTTGCGCCGCCTGGATCCGCTGCACCTCCCCTGCCAGCGCACTGAACGAACGCTTGCAATCATTCAACGCCTCGAGCGTAGCTTCGACGCACGCCATCACGCCGCGGTTGAACTCCACCTGATCGCGCACGAACCAGCGAAGCGCACGAGCGAGGAGCCGTTTCCCGGTCTGAATGAGCGCGTTGACCGCTCCCGGCGGGCGCGGGTTCACCGTCCCAATGGCGGCAACCTTCGCCATCGCAGCGTCGCGCGCGCGCCACAGGGGCATGACGTCGGGGAGTGGCACAGGTCCCACAGCGCCGTCCGGGTAACGCGCGCGCACCCTTTCCCGGATTTCGCGCGCTACCGCCGTCAAATCATCTTCCACCACGCCGCCGGCTCCAGCTTGCGGTGACGGTGGAGTACACGCCTCCACGCGGCGTGAACTCTCCACTTACCGTTGCGGTGATCGGTTTACAAGCTTTCACCACGTCCCGCAAAAAACGGTTTACGACATTTTCCTGAAAAATGCCTAAGTTCCGGTAGGCTAGCATATACATTTTGAGCGATTTCAGCTCAAGGCACCACTTGTCGGGCACGTAAGTCAACGTGATGACGCCATGATCAGGCAACCCTGTCTTGGGACAAACCGACGTAAACTCAGGCATTCGGATCTCAATTTCGTAACCTGGGAACTGATTCTCCCAGACTTCGATCTCCGGCAACGGCGCATCCAAACCCGCCTGCGCATGCTCTTTCGTGTATTCGCGTTGTTTCATGTTGTAGTTACCGTCTCCGAGAGCAAGTGTAAGAATAACCCAACGTCCGTAACCACGCCGGCGGCCTGGCCTGTGCCGCGGTCGCTCACCTTGGCGGCCACTGCGGGGTTAATATCCACGCACACCATTTTGACCCAACTCGGCAGCATATTTCCAACTGCGATCGTATGGAGCATCGAGCCGAGGGAGAGGACCAAGCCCGCTCCCTTGAGCTGCTCCGCGTACGCATCCTGGGCGGCGTTCATATCGGTGATGGTTTCGGGCAGAGGTCCGTCGTCGCGCAAGCTGCCGGCGAGCACAAATGGCGTCCCCTTTTTCACGCATTCGTAGAGTATGCCGGAGGACAGAACGCCGGAGGCCACCGCTGCCCGGATCCCACCCGCGCGATAAACAGCGTTGATGGCGCGCATGTGGTTACGGTGCCCGTGTTCCTCCTGGCGTCCGTCAGAAGTACGTATGCCCAAGGAGGTGCCGAACAGAGCGCACTCGATGTCGTGGACTCCCAGCGCATTGCCACTGAGCAAGACATCGACATAGCCGCTGCGAATCAGCGCCGCCAAGGCGGGCGCTCCGCCGGTGTGCACGACCACCGGCCCAGCCACCACGACGATTTTCTTGCCGGCCTCGCGCGCCTGTTGCATGAGCTGCGCAGTCTGCCGCACCGCGGTTTCCACCTGGCGCTCCGAGGAGACGTTATGGGTCATGAATGCGAACCCGTGACGGTCGCGTTCTTTGGGCTCCGGGATGACACGGATCCCGCGCATGCCAACGACTATACAGTCGCCCTTGCGGATGTCCCGCAAGCGCCGACACTCCGCTCGCCCGCCTGCGACCACAATCACGGCGTCCATCCTCTGGTTCTCCACGGTGACCCATTCGCCTTGCAGACGGATTTGGGTGCGGTGATTCGTGGTCGCATAGAAATCGTCCGGCGCGCAACCATCCTGCTCAACCACGGCCAGTAGCGCGTCTGCGGCGTCTACCGGCGTGCACCCCAGCGTATGTAATTGCGCCAGCATCTTGTCGAATTGCGCCCGCGTGGGCGCTTCTACCCGCATCCGCAGGCGGGAAGGATCAGCGTTCGTTCTTCCTATGTGGAATTCCTGCACCTCGAAACGCCCGCCGAATTCGACCACGACGTCGAAAATCTGCTCCATGATGTGGGAGTCGATCAAGTGGCCTTCGGCTTCGACAAGTTCGGTGAAAGCGGATGTGGCGCCGGCGATGTTCATGGCTAAATAAAAGGACCCTTCCTACCAGGATAGCCAAGCGCCGCGATGGAAGGGATCCAAGAGTGAGGGCCGCGTTCAGCGGAGCGTCACATAGACGCCAGGCTGGCTCAATACCCCCCTGCATTCCATCTCAAGCGTGGCTCGTGCAGGCTGCGTGGCGGCAATCTCCGCCGGCAGTTTGACCGTCACCACCGCGAGGCCGGGCTCGGCGTTTTCGACGGACAAAACCGTCGCCGGGTAGCCTCCAATCCGCACGGTCAAGGCAGCGGCGTCACAAGCGCCGGTAACGTGAAAAGCCACCGCTCCGGGCGGCGCCGTGGCGGTCCATGCGGCGCCTGAACCCAATAAGCCCCGCGTAAGCACAGAAAGCCTCGGTCCGCCCACCTCCACGCGCCGGGGCTCCGACCGCCCGTGAGGGTCGTCAATCTCAAGCGACAGCTTCTGACCGGGTTGCGTGTCCGGGGGGACCGCAAACTCAAGATACCGGCTATTCCTCTCCCGCAAGGCGACTGCCCGTCCATTCACCAGCAATCGCGCCAAGCTGCTGAAGCCGCTACCGTAAACGCGGATCAGTTCCCCGGGAGCGGCCTCCCCCGCTCGCAACGTGGCGGAGTCCACCACGGCGGCGATGCGCGGGCGCCCTTCCGCAGCGCTCTTCAAGCCCGCGAGAATCTCCGGCGACACGGGCTGCAAGTAGCCGTCTGTGGCGAGCACTCTGCCCCATCCCATTCTGACTAGGGCGTCCGTTTCTTCTTGCAAGGCATAGTGATAGATCGCATAGGGAGCGGATCCGCCAAATTGCAGCCGGTAGAGAGGATACGTTCCGGGCGCCGGACCAGAAAGAATATAGGAATCCATGCTCTCACCAAAGTAGAGCGTCCGCTTCCTAAGGTTGGCCTTGTACTCGGCCCGGTCGGGCGTCCAGAAGTGAAACTCAGGTGCGCCGTTCTGAGGATAGTAAATCATCCTGTAATAAGGCTGCGTGGAAACTCCGCTGATCACGGCGGGCTGGTTGTAGACCATCCCCGGGGGAGGGTCTTCGGGAATGCCGAAGCCGATGCGGGCTAGCGTGTCCCGCTCGTTCTTGCTGGAGGTGAAGAAATGCGCGTAGTTGCTGGGAAAGTAGAGCCTGTAACGGGGGATCAGTTGCGGGTTGGGCGCTTCGGGTATCCACTGCCCCAAGCAGCTCATGGCTTCGCCCGCTCCCGCCGCGTCTCGCGCCCACAGGCAGGCGATTTTTCTCGGCTCGCGCCCCGCGGCAGAACCAAATGCCGGCTTAAAGCTCAACGCCGCCGAAAGTAGGAGCGTATCGCCATCCCCTGCTATGGAAGACGCTGCGGCGTTCAGTTGGCATGCGCCGTTCTCCAAAACCCCTGCGCTTCCCATCCGCAAAGGTCCCAGCCAGTTCTGCCCCGCATCATCCATGAGACGAAACTCGCCGGTGTCCACCCGGTATTCCAAGTAACAGGCGCCGGAAGCATGTGCATAGTTCTCATGGAACCGCAGGTACAGCGACTTCAGGTCTCCCCAGCCGTTGGGATCTTTGAACGTGGCGACAAAGCTCTGGGATGCGCCCGCACCTTGGAAAGGCGACAAGTCTTCACCCCAAGGAGGCGCATTCGCAGTCACGGCGGTGGTGAACACCGCTGTGACCGCCTTGTTTGAGTCCATAAGGAGGGTTTGTGGGTTTGTAGACCCGCTGAGAGCGCCCGCAAAGAACGCCAGAGAATAGGCCGGCGCGGGGCTAGCGGTTACTTGCACTTGCGCGCCCGCATCATAATAGCCATCCGGAGACGGCGGGCTTACGGAAATGGCGCCGGCGCTTGCTGGGCTGGTGTTGACGGTGAGCTGATACTGTAGTACGAAGTTCGCGGTCAGCGTAACCGGCGTGGCCGGTACGGTGAGCTCATGCGTGGCCGCGCCGCCGTCGCTCCAGGACCTGAAGGCATAACGCCCTTGACTTGCGGCTACGCCGCCCGCCGAGACGGTGTGAGTTGAGCCCGGCGGCCACTGGAAAGTGCGTGGCGTGGTGTAGGGAGTTCCGTCTACCAGGATCGGCAAACCCGCTGGAGACGTCGCGACCGTGACCGAGCTGAGGGGCGAAAAAACCGCCGTAATGTTTTTGGGAGCGTCGACCAGAATCGCCATAGGGTTGACGGGGCCGCTGCTGTCACCTTTAAATTCTTTGAAAACAAAGCCCGTAGCGGCCGTTGCCGTGACGGTCACTCGGGTCCCGCTATCGTAATAGCCGTCCGTGGCGCTGGGTGCGGGTGACACCCAACCCGCCCCTGGGGGCGAAACGCTGAGGGCCAAGCGGTGTTGTGTTTGGTAGGAGGCCACATAGACTCCTCCTCCCGCCGCCGTTGTGATGGCGTGCGCCGCAGCGCCGCCGTCACTCCAGCCCGAGAAAATCCAGCGACTGTCGCCCGAGGATTGGACTGGGGAAGCTTCAATCGTGTGGGTGGAGTTCTGCGCCCATTGAAACGACTTGGGCGATGTGTAAGCCACGCCGTCGACGACGACTTGCAAGCCGGGTGGCGAGGTGCTGATGGTCACCGTATTCCATGGCGCGAAGGTTCCTGTGACCGAGCGCGGCGCGCTCATGATCACGTTTGCCGGAGAAGCGCTGCCGGTCGCGTCCCCGCTAAAGGAAGCGAGGTAAAACCCCGGCGCCGGCGTGGCGTAGATCTGCACCTCCACGCCCGCGTTATAGTAACCGTCGCTTGAAGGCGGCGATGCGGATAGCGTTCCTGCCCCGGAAGGGGAAACCGCGAGTGAGAGCAAGTGCTGAACGTTGAAAACCGCTGTGAAAACCGCCGCAGCGCTCGGCGCTACGACCTCATGTTCGGCTTCGCCGCCATCGCTCCACCGCGCCCAGATGTAGCGAGTGCCGCCGGCGCTTTGCGGGCTCAACGCCGCAATGCGGTGAGTGCTGCCTGGAACCCACGCGAAGGTCTTCGGGGTGGCGTACGCCACCGAATCCACCGCCACCGGCAGGCCCGAAGGCGAGGTGGTCAGGGTGACGTTCACCAGAGTGATTACTTGAAGGGCCAGCAAGCTTCCACCCCGGCTCAAGTCCGGCCAGACCAAAGCAGGCGTCTCTAAACCGGTCGCAAATTGCGTCGCCATTTCGCCGAACTGATAATACAAAGCGCCCGGAGCAGCAGGCGCCATCATGGTGGTTTCGGACTGCCAGCGCCCGGTTCCATCGCTCGTCAGCCAGCCCGATACTTGGTTCCCGCCAAAATTGGTTTGGAACGGCGAAGAGGCATACCAGATGCGAGCCCCATTTCCGCCTTCCAAAACATCCCCGGCGTCGGAATAATTCACCTTGATGGTTAATGCAGCTCCTGGGAAAACGGAGGCCGGGGTAGTGTTGTCCAAGGTAAACACCACGTCGCTCAGAGCGATGCCGGCTTCTGTTAGCCCCACCACCTGAATGTTCACCGCTTTCCCCGTGCGGAGGATCGGCGGCGTAGCCGCTCCGTTGCTAGTCCACGCAATGGCGCGAGCGCGATAGGGACCGCCGGGCGGTAGGGTGAACGAGAGCGTCACTGCGCTGGTTCCGGCCGGGAAGGTCTTTGTGGACAGCAGCTTCGTGCTCGACGCGCCGCCATCGATAAGGACTGCTACGCGGTTGGCCTCGGCTGGAAGGTTGCTTACCGAAACGGTTAGTGAATGTGTTCCGGTCACCGCAAGTTGAAGCAGGCCCGCTCCGGATTCGACATTGGGCCACACGAGATAGGGCGTTTCACCCGCCAGTGAGAATTCGGCAGCGGCCTCGCCGAACTGGTAGTAAAGCGTTCCCGTTGTTCCGGGGAGAGAGACGGTGACGCTGCTGAGCCATGTGTTCCCCCCAGCCGAGGTCCAGCTCCCTAGGGTGGGAGTCCCGCCCAGGTTGGTCGAGAACGGTGTGGCAGCCGACCATAGCCGCCCCGTGCTCGCAGCGGCAAGCGTAGAGCCGGGATCTGTGATCCGCAACACGATGCCGGCGGCGCCGCCCGCCTCCGCTTTGGGCGGCGTAGCCGGATCCACCACGCCGGTCACATCAGAGAGCGTGAGGGGCGAAGCTATGGGAACGCCCAGGCCGATGGTGGCCGATGTCAGTTGCCCGGAGCGGAGGATCGCCGGTCGCGGGTTTGCAGCCGGGTTGCTCACATAGGCGATGGCGCGGATTCGGTAGCCACTCCCCGGCGGGACGTTCAGCGTCATCGAGACGGACGTAGAGCCTGGCGCAATGTCTTTTGCGGATAGGATGCTATGCGTCAACCCTCCCCCGTCTACTACCGCTACCAAACGGTTCGCCGCGGATGGCAGGTTGTTGACCGTCAGCTCCACGGGGTTGTTGGGCGTGACCGCCAGTTGCCAAAGGCTGGCGCCCTGATCCAGATTCGGCCAGATGACAAACGGAGATTCCTGCCCGTTAGGATTTCGTAGGTCCGGCGCGCTCTCGCCGAACTGATAGTACAGCACGCCGGGCGAGGAGGGCAGCCGAATTTCGACCGCCGCCTGCCGTGGCCCTGTGGGAGGCTGGCTCATGACGCCAAAGGCGGACGACCCATACAGGTTCAGCACAAACGGGCTGGCTGAGTACCAAATCCTCCCTGTGGTGCGCCCGTCCATGACTCCTGCCTCATCCGTTATGTTGACCCGCAGGGTGACAGACGAGCCGGCGGGGCCGCTGGTTGGACTACCTGCATCGAGCGCCACGGGAATATCGGAAAGCGCTATGGTTACGGGTACGGAGGCGCCCTCGTTCACCGTAACGCCCGCGGCTTTTCCGCTCCGCAGAATGGCGGGAAAGCTGTTGCCCGGCGTGCTCTGGAAAGCCACCACTCTCACCCGGTAGGGCCCTCCGGCGGGGACGCCTACGGTATGGGTGAAACGGGTGGAGCCCGTAGAGAACGCCGCTGCGGAAAAGATCACTCCGGCGATGGGACCGCCATCAACCGCCACATGGATCTTGTTGGCTGCGCTCGGGATGTTCTCCACCGTGAGAACCAGCGTTTCCATGGCCAAGGTTCCGGCCAAACCCGTAGAGGCGAGTCCGCACAGCAACCAGCGCACCATTCCACTGATGGAGTGCGCTTAGTAACCGTGAATTCTCAAAGGATTTACGGTTTGGTAGGGGTGGATTTCGGCAGGCTCGCGCGCAGCTCGGCCGCACAACTTGAGCAGAGTCCGTGGCTGAATTCCGCTCCGGAGTGCATGGCAATGTAGGTCTCTAGCTCCCCCCATTCTTCGGCGCGATTCAGAATCCGCTTACACACTGAGCAGATTCGAATGAGCCGCTGTAGCTTCCGGATTTCCTTCTCATGGCCTTCCCGCAGCGCTTGATCCGCTTCAACCCGGGACGTAACGTCGATACAGCTTCCGATGAATCCGGCGAAGTTTCCGGCAGGGTCAAAATAGGGCACGCCCCGGTCGAAAACCCAGCGATACGCTCCGTCAAATCTCCGCAAGCGGTATTCCATTTCGAAAACCTCACGGCGAGCAAAGGCTGTGAGATACACTTTAAGGCAACGGTCAAGGTCATCTGGATGGACGCCTTCCGCCCAACCGTTTCCGATTTCATCCTCCATGGCCCGCCCGCGGAAGGCCAACCAGCGCTCGTTGAAGTAATCGCAGCCTCCGGAAGCGTCCGAGCGCCAAATCATAATAGGCGCTTGTTCCACAATGAGCGCATACTGCTCAGCCGGCAACATGGGGTCTCTTCCCTTTCTCGGTTTTCGCGTCCCCGGGAGGGCAGCGATCTTGTAAGCCTTCGAGCAACTGGCGTACAGCGCCCTGAAGGGCCGCTGGATGCACGGGCTTCGAAAGCGCGCGGTCCGCGCCAAGCTGTTGCGCCGCGGCTAGATACTCATCGTTACGGCCGGACATGGCCAGGATGCGTACCGGCGCCTTGAATGAGCGTAGCCGCCGTATCAGGTCCAAGCCGTCTCCCTCCGGCATCACCAAGTCTAGCAGGAGAACCTGGACGCCGCCCTGGGAGATGAGCTGCATGGCTTCCCGCCCGCTTGCCGCTTCTACGACTTCACACCCGTCCGCCCGCAAAACGCTTGCGAGGAAGCGGCGCACCTGGGGGTCGTCGTCCGCCACCACTACGGTTGGAGCCTGGCGCGGCGGGGCGAGCGCCGCCTGCACCGCCTCCGTTAAGTTTTGGGGGCTAAACGGCTTAAGGAGCACAGGGAAAGGAAGCGCGCCGGCAATCTCTGGAGCGGTAAAGTAACCGGTAACGACAAGCACGCGGACTTCCGGCCGAGCCAGCCTCATTCGCCGCGCCAGCTCCACCCCGTCCATTCCGGGCATCACCCAATCCGTGAGCAACAAATCAATCACTTCTGTTTCCGCCGCCAGTTGGAGCGCCTGTGCTCCATCCTCCGCGCCGGCAGCCCAGTAACCCGCCGACACGAGGGTATCCACCATCAACTCGCGGATGGCTGGGTCATCGTCAACCACCAGAACCGTGGGCGGAGAGCTGGTCGGGAACCGAGAGGGCGTCGACTTTGCACACATCGGAAACGGTACCCCCTTTTCTTGTCATGGCGCCGGGACGGCTCAACCGGCGCTCCCACAAATCAGCTCGCGGGCGGTTTGCCGCAACGACTCAGGATCGACCGGCTTGGTAAGAATCCGGTCCGCTCCGAACTGCGCGCGCCCGACCGCTTTGGCTTCGTCAGGATCCACGACTACCACAATGCGAACCGGGGCTTTTTGGCGGCGCAACAACCGCAGTACTTCGCGCCCATCCATGTCTTGCATCGCTAAGTCCATCACCACGAGGTCCACCTCGCCCTGGGCGATTCGTTTGAGCGCCTCTCTGCCGTTCGCCGCCTCCAGCACCTCGGCGCCGCCGCATGGGAACGCTTGCACATACGTCTGCCGCTCCCTACCGTCGCTCGCCACCACCAAAATGGACTTCTGGCGGCGCTCTTGGGCTAGCGTCACCCTGACGGCGGCCAGCAAGCCATCAACTGTAAATGGCTTTTGAATCAGCGGAAACGACAGCCGCCCTTCGACTTCGCCGGGTTTAAATCGGCCCGTTGCGACCAGGATGCGCATATTCGGACGCAGGGCGCGCAATTTGCAGGCGAAGTCGACGCCGCTCATCCGAGGAATCACCCAGTCTGTCAACACCAAGTCAATCGTCCCTAGCTCTTTCGTAGCTATCTTGAGAGCAGCTTCTCCGTCTTTGGCGCTCAATACGCGATAGCCGTCTGCGGTCAATAGATCTACTTCTAGCGCGCGCAGATTGTCGTCGTCCTCGACTACCAGAATGGTCTTGCGCTGGTCCCGCTCGCCGCCGCCAGGCGATGGAGCCGTCGCTTCACCCGCCACCCCGCCGCCAGGAGGATCGGGGGAAAATGGATTTTTTGTAGTCACGCGTGTCCCTTCATGAGTCGCTTGCTACCGGTGCACGCTGGCTGCCAAACTCGTCGCCGGACATCCCACGACGTTTCAGTGAGTTAACGTCCACCGAGCAGCGCTCGCTAGACAGTCCCGTCCCAAAGCAGGACCGCAAGCGCCGATTTGGGACGGCCCGTGTCACGGGATGGACCGGTATGGCCGACAGGATCTTGCCGGAACCTTCCATCGTTCCACAAAGGACCATACTACAGGGTATAAGCGAAACCCTTTATCCTGCCGATCTCTTGTTCGTATTAGCTCTTACTGAGACTGCTGAATGGTGAGCAGACGGAACCAAACCTCGAGGTTCAAATTCATGCGGCAAGGTTTATGGGTTGGCATGCTGGCTTTGGTCTTAGCCCTGGGCGCCGTGGATGTGGCGGCGCAAGTGGTTTCCTGGCGGCTTGAGTCCCGCGGTGCTCTCGTGATGGTTCTGGCCGTGAAACTCTTTCTGACGGCGGCGCTCGCTACGGCTTGGGCGTGGAAAGTACGCCATCCTTCTGCTCCGTCGCCTCCACAAGTGGCTGAGGAGGCGCCGAAAAAAGAGTCGAACGGGGCTTTGCTGTTTGCAGAAGCAGACTTGCGCCGTTTTCGCCATGACCTCTTGAGTCCGATCAACGCCGCCAGCGGCTTTTTGGAGCTGCTCGAAAAAGGAGTTGCGGGGGAACTGAATCCAAAACAGCGCATGTATGTGAAGAATATACGGGATTCCGTGAACAAGCTCACCGCATTAGCGCAATCGCTGAAAAGGCCCGCCGCTTAAAACTCACCGTTCCAAAACGAAAGAAACCGCGTTACGATTGATAATTGCCAAGTTATTTTTCGTACCGGTTTTGGTGAATTTCGGACATAGACTTAATGGAGGCAGGGTATGGACCAGCCGGAACGGCGTTACACGCTGCTGGTGGTGGATGATGATCCTGCCCAGGCAGCGCTGGTGAGGGAAGTCCTCCACGGGCTGCCGTTAGAAATCCTAAGCGCAGGGGATAAAGCGGAAGCGCTGGAGCTGTTTCCAAAGGTTAAACCTCAGCTCGTGCTTCTCGATTTGGTCCTGCCGGGCGTCACCGGCATGGAACTGCTGGAATGCTTTATCGACACAGACCCCAGTTGCGCCGTCATGCTTTTGACAGCGCATTATTCTACGGACTCAGCCGTGGAAGCAATCCAAAAAGGCGCCTATGATTACTTGACAAAACCCCTGCCTGTGGACCGGTTGCGCCAAAAAGTGGAGCGCTGGATCGAGGAGACGCGAAGATGGGAAGAAGCGGAGCTCATCGAAAGCGGGCTGGCCTCTGCTTTTCAGTTCGAGGGAATTGTGGGACGGAGCCCGGTAATGCGGGAAGTGTTTTCGAAAATCCGGCGAATAGCTCCCCATTTCTCCACGGTGCTCGTTTCTGGGGAGACCGGAACGGGAAAGGAGCTTGTAGCGAGTGCGCTGCACCGCCTGTCGCCCGCCGGCCGAGGGCCATTTGTGGTGTGCAATTGCGCCGCGATCACCGAGACGCTGTTTGAAAGCGAGCTGTTCGGCCATGTGCGCGGCGCTTTCACGGGCGCGGTGAAGGACAAACCGGGGCTCGTCGAGCAAGCCGGCGGCGGAACGCTGTTTCTCGACGAAATCGGTGAGGTGCCCGCTATGGTTCAAGCCAAGCTCCTACGGCTGATTCAGAACCGCGAAGTCCAAAGGGTGGGAGCGGACCGGGTATTCAAAGTGGACGTGCGGATTATCGCCGCCACCAATCGCAACTTGAGGGACATGGTGGCGAAGCAAACCTTTCGAGAGGATCTGTATTACCGGCTGGCGATGGTGGAGATTCGCGTGCCTCCGCTCCGGCAGAGAAAGGACGATCTGAGCCTTCTGCTAAGCTGTTTTCTGAAACGGTTCTCGACCCGCTATGGGAAACCGTGGCTGAAGCTTTCACCCCGAGCCGAGATTGCCCTGACCCGTTATTCCTGGCCGGGGAACGTGCGGGAATTGGAAAATGCGGTGGATTACGCCTGTATGATGGCGGAGAAAAGAACCATCGATTTGCCAGATTTTCCCGAACAGCTTCGCTCCCGGCTGAAAGCTTGGGAGCCGGAGCAGGCGGAAGAGCGCGAGTTCATGCCGCTCGAGGAGCTCGAGCGACGCTACGTGCTCCATGTGCTGGAACGGGTGGGGGGTAACCGTCAGCGAGCAGCGGAGGTTCTGGGCATTGGCCGCTCGACGCTGTACCGCTTGCTGGCACAGTGGGAGGTGTCCAAGTCCGCACATGCGTGAGGACTTCAGGCCGCCGCTGCATAGCGCAGCATCGGGGAACGCGTGAAGTCTGGGAAGCGCACGTTGCATTTACCGCCGGGGGATCAAGCTCTTTGACCGTTTCGGCAAAGGCGCGTCATTCAGCCCCTCTTGCGGTGGTCGGGGCCGGAACCGTGCGAATCTAGCGCTTCGCGCACTTTTTTGGCCAGCGCGTCAGGGCCAAACGGTTTGGACAGATACGCCACGCCGGCATCGATGAAGCCGCCGCGAGCAATGACGTTCTCCCCGTAGCCGGACATGAAGAGTACGCGCATTTCGGGGCGCGCCGCCTTCAAGCGTCCGGCGAGCTCCACGCCGGACATGCCTGGCATCACGGCGTCGGTCAGCAGCAGTGGAATGGCTCCCGAATGCTTCTCGGCTATGGATATGGCCTGCTCGCCTTGCGCCGCCTCGAGGACTTGGTAACCTAAGCTCCGCAACACCGTCGCGACGTACTTGCGAATCTCCGCCTGATCTTCCACCAGGAGGATGGTTTCTGCGCCGCCGCCCGCCGCGAGCGCCTGATCCCTGTCTGCGACAACGTCTCCTTCCTCCCGCATTCTGGGCAAGTAAACTTTGAACGTGCTGCCGCGCCCAGGTTCGCTGTATACCCCAATCCATCCTTGATACTGCCGCACAATTCCGTACACGGTGGCGAGTCCGAGGCCGGTTCCGCGCCCGACTTCTTTCGTGGTGAAAAACGGTTCAAAGATGTGCGCTTGTGTTTCCGCGTCCATTCCGGTTCCAGTGTCGCTGACTGCAAGCACGACGTACGATCCGGGAGTGACTTCGGCATGCAATGCGGCCCACTCCGGATCCACTTCGACGTTGGCGGTCTCAATCGTGAGCGTGCCGCCATCGGGCATGGCGTCTCGGGCATTCACCGCCAAATTCATAAGAATCTGGTGGATCTGCCCCGGGTCGGCGTTAACTCGCCCTAGTTGCGGCGCCAAGTGGGTGACCAACTGTATGTCCTCGCCCAGCAGGCGGGCTAGCATCTGCTTGGATTGAGCGATGATTTCATTCAGGTTGAGCGCCTTTGGCTGCGCCGGCTGCCGGCGACTAAACGCTAGCAGGTGCTGCGTCAGTTCGGCGGCGCGCTCGCCCGCGTGAAGAATTTGATCCACCATTTCGCGCACGCGGTCTCCGCGGGGCAAAAGGCCCGCCGCAAGCTTGGCGTACCCATTGATCACGGTCAACAGATTGTTGAAATCGTGCGCTACGCCCCCTGCCAAGCGGCCGATAGCTTCCATTTTCTGCGCTTGGCGTAGCTGTTCCTCGAAATATTTGTCTTTGGTGATGTCGCGGACTATTCCTTCCAGCGCCACCAGGGCGCCCCTTTCGTCATAGACCGCCGCATCCCGGATTTCCACGGTGATCCTAGTTCCGTCTTTCCGTGTCCACTCCACTTCGCGCGGCCCCGTCGAGGTTTGTTCGCCATGGAAGAGCTTTTCCTCAGCGGGGCGGTAGGCGGGCGCCGCGATGCGGACGCCCAAATCGGGGTCCGAGTAAAACTCTTCCGGGGAGTAGCCCGTGATCGGCGTGGCCGCCGGGCTGACGTACGTGAAACCCCGCAACGGCGTAAATTCATAACGGTAAATCATGTCAGGGGCGTTTTCGGCCAAGCGGCGGAAGCGATCTATGCTCTCCTGCAAAGCTTTTTCGGCCGCACGCGCTTCCGACACGTCCCGGAACACTAACACCACCCCTGTTATTCCGCCCCAGGCATCGCGAATGGGGGCTCCGCTATCTTCAATGGGGCGCCGAGATCCGTCCCGCGCTTCGAGCACGCTATGATTTCCTAAGCCAAGCACCACTCCTTTACTCAGGACTTTCTCGATGATGGAAGGGACCGGCTGCCCAGTGTCCTCGGAGAAAATGCGGAATACCTCATCGGCCGGCTTTCCGGAGGCCTCGGTTTCGGAGTAACCGGTCAGCGCCTCGGCAACCGGGTTCATGCAGCGGACCAGCCCTTTGCGATCGGTCGTGATCACTGCATCGCCAATGCTATACAGCGTGGTGCGAAAGAGTTCTTCGCTGGCTTTCAGCGCGGCCTCAGCCATTTTGCGGTCGCTAATGTCTCGGATGATTTCGTGGTAAAAACGTTTGCCTTCCACTTGGATCAGGCGCGCGCTTACCTCCACCGGGAAAGACCTCCCGTCTTTGCTCCAGTGCGTAGTCTCGAAGGTGACGCCCTCGAGCAGCGCAGCGTTGCTCGGATCTAACGGCGACTGCTCGTCCGCTTTCCGCAAGTCCGCTACCGTTAGCCGTTGCAGTTCCTCCCGGCTGTATCCATAAAGGGCGAGCGCCCGGTCGTTCGCCTCCACGATTCGCATCTGTTCATCAGCCAGTATCATGGCGTCGTGCGCATACTTAACCACATGCGCGTAATGAGCGGTGAGCGCCAGCCGCTGCATCTTCTCGTCGTGCAGTTGACGGTACAAATCTCTTTCGCGCCGGTGATAGACATTCATCGCCCCGCCGGTGGTTAACAGCACCGAAAACACCGCGAATCCGAATATGACCAGACCTCGGTAATGCAGTTCCTCCAGTAGTTCATCCGCATCTACTTTGGTCACCATGCGCCAAGGGCTGTCCGCGACCGGGAGAATGTCCGTTACGACGCGCTTGCCGCGGTAATCGACGCCCTCGTAATATCCCTTGCGGCCCCATACCGCCTGCGCTGCGGGCGATGCCGCTTGTTCGGGAGTGAGGGGAACCCGCAAGGTCAAGGCTGCATCCTTTTGAAATCGAAGCGGGCTCAAGACCACGGCAGCGCCGTCCTCTTGGCGGACGAGCATCGTCTCTGCGGTTTTGCTCGGGGTGGGCCAGGACTCGATCAGCGGGTAGAGCGATTGTTTCGGGTCGCTGCGGAGCAGCACTACGGCCACAACCCGGCCGTTTCCGTCCTGAAGCGGCGCCGCCAAATCGATATGAATTTCGTGGCCATAGGGACAGCGGACCAGATCGCCAAAAACGACGCCGCGAGTTTCCCATGCTTGACGGACCAGCTTCCTTTCAGGGGCGTCGAAATAGGGATGCCGGGAATCCACATGGAGCAGAAGGCTTCCGTTGGGCGCCACCAGCATCACATCCTGGTAGCCCATATACTGCTTTGCAAGTTTCAAGTCCTTCAAAATTCGGACCCGCACAGGTTCCCGTGCGCGCCCGGTCAGGTACTGCCGGACCGCTTCTCCTAACAACGGGTTGCGGCAGAGCACCTCGGCGTCAGAGATGCGCTCCCTCCGCCACGCTTCGATCTGACCTGCCTTCAGCTTTGCGATGCTGCCCAAGACATTGTACGCTTGGTGGCGGACGCTACGGCTTTCGTGCTGGTAATAACTGACAGCGAGCAAGCCAATGACGGGAGCGGCGAGCGCCGCCATGGCGATCCACCGCCAGCGCTCATGGAACCCAGTTCTTGGGTTACGTGCATCTTTTTGACGTTTGCTATCTGCCGAGGCCATCATTTCGACGAACTTCTCACGGTTGTGAATGAATGGGCGGTGCGATTGCGCCGGCTTTGGTGTAGTCGGCGAAGTATTCCTTGAGAAGGATCGCACCGTTACGACTCAGGGCCTGCTTGCAATTGAGTTTCCAATTTTGCACTTCGCCATTCTTTTTCGACTGGCCGCTATGGGCCGTCAAGGATGGATTGCGGTAATCATCCCTCTTCGGGGGTATGCGGCCTACCTAAAATGGGGTATGCCAAACTAGAAAAGGGTCAAGCGGGCATCTGGATCCGAGCGGCGCCGTCAGGAAGCCACGGCACGCATTTCCCAAATTGGGACGAATTGACCCGCCCCGAAACATCGAGGCGACAATGGGTGCGCTGGCGCGACCGCACCATCACATTGAGTGCGACGCGACCGCAGTCAGAAAGGTTGCACGAAAACCGCCCACTCTTCCGGACTCACGCCGTCAAGATCAGCTCTGCGTTTTCAGCGAGCTCCACCGGTTCGGGGAAGGTGAACACGGCGCGGTCGGCTGTGCGTTGCACCTGGTGAGGGAGGCTGGAAGCGCCGGCGCGCGCAGTGGTGGGTCCCACAGCGCGAGCCGTAATCTCCACCGTTTTCACTTGCAGCTTGCCGTGGAGGACGCGAAGCGCGAAACGTCCGCTCGAGCGTTCGAACACGCCCCAAGCCGTGCCGGAAGACCAAAAGCAGCGGAAATGGGGCGTTTCCAGAGCGGTCAGGGCTGTGACGGCGCGCCGGGTTCCGTCGTAAGAAAAACCGCTGAGGGCCAAAAGCACGCTCCAAGCAGCCATGTTGCGCGCATAGTGATGGCCGCATTCGGTTTCGTCCCACGGGTTTCGCCGCTCGCCATCGAAACGGCGGCGCGCGCCCTCGACATATTCCAGCCCCTCCCGGATCATGCCGGCGCGAATCAGCTGCGCGGCCGCCAGATACTCGAAGCTGGCCCATACTTCCGCGAAGTACGGGAATGGGGATCTGGGCCGCTTGGCCTTGGCGTAACTGCAAACCACCAGACCCGCTTCATCGTTGAGCGCATAGACGCGCTGCACGCATTCGTGTTCGAACAAGGCGCGCTTGTAGTTGTACTTATGGATGGATTTGAGCGTCTTGCGAATGTGTTCCGGGGCCACTAGCGTTCCGAGACCGGCGTAATCGGCTACGTACTGACCCACAAGTTGATCGGCCAGGCAGCCCTCGCCCAACTGAAATTCGGGTTTTTCGGGATCATCCGCGCCCATGGAGCTTCGCAACCCCTCGGCGATTTTGTCTTTCGGAATGGGCGTGATCCGCTGGACATAATACTCCCCATTGAACAGATTTTCGTCGATCCATTTGGAGCCTTGCTCGAAAAGACGGCGGTATTCTGCGGCGGCGGCGTAATCTCCAACGCCGCGCGCCATTTCCTCGCAGGCGCGTAACGCTCCAAGGTAATAAACGCCGCACATGGGGTTGGGACCATAGAACTCCACGTCATACGTGTTATGCTGCACGCCTTCCATCACGCCGTCGCGGTCAGCGTCCCAACCTCCCGGCTTCCAGCAAAATGCGATGGCCTTTTTCACTTTAGGCCACATGCGTTGCAGCCAGGCGTTGTCCCCGGTGAGTCGCCAGTCGAGATAGGCTTTCATGATCTGGCCCATCGTTCCGTCGGCGGCGGTGACGCCGGATTTCTGTTTGCCCTCGGGCAATTGAAGCCGAATGGGCATCAGGCCATCCAAGGAATCCGCCAGGTCGAACATGGCTTCTCGCATGGAACGCGCAAGGGCAGGGAAGAGGTGTTGCGTAGCGCTCTCGTAATTCCATACGTGCGTGCAGTTGCCGAAGCAGCAACCGCTTTGGTCGCTCACTCCTTCAAAGCCGCGAAACTTGCCGTCCGCGGTCCGGAAGCATGTGGGCGAAACCAGAGTGGAGAGGTTCGCCGTGGCGGCGTCTTTGACTGCGGGCGGAAGCGTGGACGTCCGTATTGCATCCACGAACACGCGCATGCGTTTTTCGAGCGCGTCGAGGTTCTGCGAAGCGTACTCGGCGGCCGCCCACGCATCGGCAAAGCGGGTCGCGTAATGGTTGCCGATGACGGTGTCCTCTTCGCCTTTCGGAGCGCTCCAGCCGCAAACGCGCGGCGTGCGGTTAGGAAAATGCCAGGCGAGGAGGAATTCGAACGGCGCCTCACCGCCCGGCGGAATGGCCTTGGAGACGCACAAGGAAGCGACGGTGTTCCGCGTCTCCGGCTCAGGACCGAGCGCGCCATCGCTGGTGAAATCGTCCCAAAACAGCAGCGGACTGGTCCACCAACGCGCGCGCTGCCATCCCCGGAGGTAAGTGATTTGATCAGGCCCGGCGGAGCGGGCGCACAGAGCGAACGACCCTGCGGCGGGGTCCGTAGGGGGCAGCGCAGGGTTGGTCATCAAGATTCCTTGCAGCCCTCCAGAGGCGCGGAACTCATTGAGGCCTTGCGGCGCCGTCCTGCGCAAAGCGGGCGGGTAGGCTGGCGGATGCACCGGGTTGTCGAGGGAAAGCGCAATGGAAACCTTCACGGCGCTCTTAGACGGGTTGCGCACCTTGTACCGCAAGATGGCGACGGGCAAGCCGGAATCGTCTTCTTCGTGCGGCACAAACGGAGAGAAGGCTTCGAGAGATACTCGCACGGGAAGCTTGGAGTCACGAAAATCGACGCGCGCCAGGGGGAACTCCCCGGTGAAGGTCGCGCTTTCCAGACGCGGCAAGCCCGCGAGCCGGTCAGGGCTCAAACCGTGGGAGGCTTGATAGGGCGGCGGCAAGCGAGCTTCGAGCACACGTGCTACCGCAGGGCTGGGGCCGGCTTTGGCCCAAATGGCGGGGAAGGCGTAAGCGGGCGCGCGGCCTTTGTCCGCCTTATTGAAGATCTCCCAATCGCGAAGTTGTCCGTAACCTCCCAAGCTGATGCAGCCGGCGCCCACGCCCCCGAGCGGGAAGGCGATCATGGAAAGCCGCCGGCCGGTGAATGTGCGCGGGTAGTTCACTGCAACGGCGGCGGGGCTCACCGCTGGCGCGCCGGGTTTGGCGGTAACCGGCGCCTGGGCAGGCGCGGTCTGGGCGGCGCCTGTCGCGGCCGCAACGGTTCTCAGAAAAGTTCGTCGTCCGGTCATCAGTTGAGTCTTACCACTTTCGCAGGCCAGGCGTGAGTGATACCATTTGCGGTGATGACGCTTACTCGAAGAGAACTACTTGCCGCCTCCGGTTGGTGGGTGTCCGGCGCGGCGCCCAAGCGGCCTAATTTCGTCTTCATCCTTACCGACGACCATCACTTTCAGTGCGTCGGCGCCATGGGCAACCCGCATATTGACACGCCCAACATGGACCGTCTGGCGCGGCGCGGGATACTGTTCACGAACGCGCAAATCAGCACGTCGCAATGCGCCCCCAGCCGGGGTATTTTATTGAGCGGGCTAGAGACTTATCAAAACGGTCTGGTGAGCAACGGCCAGACCAGTTTCCGCCAGGGTTTAGGTCCGACGGTAATCGAACAATTGAAACGCGCGGGTTATGAGACGACGCTGGTGGGGAAGTGGCACATCCGGAATTCACCGGCGGAATGCGGTTTCGCGCGAGCGCCGTTATGGTTGCGCGCAGGAAGCAGCATTTATGTGGATCCCGAACTGTGTCGCGGGCTAAATGGAAAACCGGAAAAGACGCCCGGGCTCATCACGGAGTTGTTTACCAACGCAGCCATCGATGCTGTCCGCGGGGCTAAAGCTCCGTTTTTTCTCTGGCTGGCTTATAATGCGCCCCACTCGCCTTTGTTCGCTACGGCGCCTTTCGAAAAGCGCTACGCGGGGAAGGATCCAGCAGCCATCGCGCCGCCGGCTCATCCGAAATCGTCCAAACCTTTCGACTGGAGTAAGTACTACGCGGTGATTAGCGAAATGGATCACCACATCGGCCGTTTGCTGGCTCAGTTGGAACAAGCAGGGCTTTGGGAGAACACGTACGTTTTCCTGTTAGGCGACAACGGTTTTATGTGCGGCGCGCGCGGACTCAACGGCAAGGTGGCGCCGTGGGAGCCCTCGGTGCGCGTTCCGTTCATGGCGGCGGGCGGCGCCACGGTCAGCGGCCGCCAAACGGACTGTCCGGCGGCATCGATCGATCTTCCGGCCACCTGGATGGATCTGGCCGGCGTGCGGCCGGCGGCTGCGCTGGCGGGGCGGAGCTTGCGCTCCGTACTTAGCTCCGGCGCCGGCGGGCCTGAATTTGGCTTCTCGGTATGGGATGACGGACGTCCCGAGGCGTTAATGACCCGGCAGGCGGTGGAGCCGTTCCGGTTGGTGCGCAGCCGGCGCTATAAGCTCATCGTTTGGGAATCCGGCAAACAGGCCTTTTATGACATTGCGCGCGATCCGGGCGAAGAGCGGGATTTGATCGCGGACGCTGCCGTGAAACCGGCCGTTGAGCAGTTGCGAAACGCTCTCCGTGCGCGTATGCAACAGACCGGAGACCGGGCGATCGCTTGGCTTAAAGGGTAGCATCAGGCAGGAAACCGCTATGAAATCCTTCCTTCGCACTCCATGGGGACGCCGCTCATTTCTGGCGGCCGGCGCGGGCGTTTGGGCTGCCGGGCCGTGGGATGAGGAGCGCCTGCAAGCCGCCATGCAAAACGTAAACACACGGTCGCGCCCATCGGATCTCAAGATCACCGACCTTCGTGTGACGACGGTGCGTGGCGCGCCGATGACATGCACCTTGATCCGTCTCGACACCAACCAGGGAATTTCCGGGTTGGGTGAGGTGCGCGACGGCGCGAGCAAGAATTATGCGCTGTTTCTCAAAAGCCGGCTGCTCGGTGAAAATCCCTGCAATGTCGATAAAATCTTTCGCAAGATCAAACAATTCGGCTTTCATGGACGCCAGGGGGGTGGGGTTTCGGCCGTGGAGATGGCTTTGTGGGACTTGGCCGGCAAGGCGTACAACGTGCCTGCGTATCAGCTATTAGGCGGAAAATTCCGGGACCGTATCCGATGCTATGCCGACACCACCGAATCGCACGACCCCAAGGTGTACGGCGAGCGGTTGAAAAAGCGCCGGGAGCAAGGCTTCACCTGGCTTAAGATGGACCTGGGAATCGACCTTGTGGAGAACGTGCCCGGGGCCGTTACGCGCCCGGCTGGCGTCAGCAGCCGCACGGTGGGCGGCGTCCAGCACATGTTCACCGGCATCGAGCTCACCGAAAAAGGCATCGGCTTGATGGCGGACTACGTAGGCGAGATCCGTTCCATTGTGGGCATGGACATTCCGCTGGCTGCGGATCATTTCGGCCATATCGGCTTGAACTCTTGCATCCGTCTTGGCAAAGCGCTCGAAAAATACAATTTGGCCTGGCTGGAGGACATGATCCCCTGGCAACACACAGCGTTGTGGAAGAAGATCACGGACGCCGTCGATATCCCCACGCTCACCGGCGAGGACATTTACTTAAAAGAGCCGTTTGTGGAGTTATGCCAGAACCATGCGGTGGATATCATTCACCCGGATCTTGCGACCGCCGGCGGGTTGCTGGAAACGAAAAAGATCGGCGACATGGCGCAGGAGTACGGCGTAGCGATGGCGATGCATTTTGCGGGCACTCCTGTTTCGTGCATGGCCAATGTGCACTGCGCCGCCGCCACGGAGAACTTTTTGGTGTTGGAGAATCACTCCGTCGATGTTCCATGGTGGGACGACATGGTGACAGGGATCGAGAAACCCATCGTGAACCAGGGTTTCATTCGCGTGCCGGAAGGGCCGGGTTTAGGCATTGAGCTGAACGAGGAGGCGATCCGCCAGCATTTGGCGGAGCCTGGGTACTTTGAACCTACGCCCCAGTGGGACCGGGAGCGTTCCTGGGACCGGTTGTGGAGTTAGTACCACTTGCGCAGGCGGACTTCGATGCCCGTTCCCTCCAGCGCCTTGGCGAACGCGCCCACGTCCGTTCCGCGGCTGTGGTAGGGGTAGACCACCTTCGGCTTGAAAGCCTTGACGGCGCCGGCGGCTTCTTCCGGCGTCATCGTGTAGGGCAAATTCATGGGGATGAAGGCGATGTCGATGTTCTTGAGGGCGCGCATTTCGGGGATGGCTTCCGTATCGCCCGCGATGTAAATGCGCTTGCCTCCCCAAGAGAGGATATACCCGTTATCTCGCCCCTTCTCGTGGTAGAACTGGCCGGGCGAGGGTCCCCGCTTCAGGTTGTAAGCTGGGACGGCGTCGATCTGGAAAGCGCCCCATGTTTTGCTTTCCCCGTTTCGCAACACTGCAAGCCCGCTCATTTTCTGAGCTACGGCTTCCGGTCCGATGATGACGGTGTCGGGCTTGCGCAGTTTCGCGATGACGTCGGGCGAAAAGTGATCGAAATGAATGTGGGTTATCAGGATCATGTCGGCTTTGGGCCGCCCTTCGAAATGGCCCTGCGCCGGGTCGACGTAAATGTTTTTCCCGCCGGCTTGAATCAGCAGGCTGGCGTGCTGGATGGGAGTGATCCGGATCGCGCCTCCGGCGGCCGGAAACTCATCCGTGGCAGGTTGAGCGGCGGCGAAGCCGCATAGGGTTAAGATCGCCCCGATGGTCTTCATGAACATGATTCTACCCGGAACGCCGGGGCGCGCTTGACCGGGGCGTCTCAGATGTGTAATTATTCAAATAGTTGAATATTCATTCATTTTAGGAACCCGGGAGGAGCCGTTTCCGGTGGCAACCGCTATGCCGGCCGCGTCAACCATTTTGAAAGCGCAGGGCAAGGACCTGCGGAACGACCTCGATCTGACCACGGAGGAGGTGGCCTACCTGCTGGAGCTTGCAGAAGAGGTCAAGCGCAATCCCGCACGGTATGCGAATGCGCTTGCCGGTCGCTACCTAAGCCTCTTGTTCGAAAAACCTTCGCTCCGCACGCGTTTGACCTTCGAACTGGCGATCAAACAGCTCGGTGGAGACTCGATTCTGAACGTCGGTCCGATCGCCGAACGCGAACCGCTTAAAGACGTCGCGCGAAATCTTGAGCGCTGGACCAACGGGATTGTGGCCCGCACGTTCTTGCAGCAGACCGTGGACGATCTGGCGCGATGGTCCAGCGTGCCGGTGATTAACGCGCTGACGGATCGCTATCACCCGTGCCAAGCGCTGGCGGATTTTCTCACGTTACAGGAGCATTTTCACAACCTCAAAGGGCTAAAGCTCGCTTTTGTGGGCGACGGGAACAACGTGGCGCATTCGTTGATGCTCACGAGCGCGCGGCTGGGCACGGACTTTGCGCTGGCGCATCCGAAGGGTTTTGAGCCTCAGCCGGACATCGTTTCGAAAGCGAAAGAACTGGCGGCGAAGACGGGCGCTGAGATCCTGATCACCCATGATCCGGTGGAGGCGGTTCGGGGAGCGCACGCCGTGTATACCGACGTGTGGATCAGCATGGGTCAGGAACGGGAATCCGAAGTGCGGCAGGCGGCTTTCCGGCCTTATCAGGTGAATCAGAAATTGTTCTCGAAGGCGCGCCCGGACGCCGTGTTCATGCACTGTTTGCCGGCCAAGCGAAACCAGGAGACCACGGACGACATGATTGATCAGGAGCGGTCTGTGGTGTTCGATCAAGCTGAAAACCGTTTGCACACTCAGAAGGCGCTGCTGCTGATGCTGCTATCGTAAAAAGGAGGGCGGGGGCCGCCGCGAGGCGCCTCCGCGGTTTCGAAATCAGGATCTGTCATGGAAAAACCTAAAAAAGTTGCACTTGCCTATTCCGGCGGTTTAGACACTTCGATCATCATCCCGTGGCTGAAGGAGAACTACGGCTGCCAGGTGGTCGCCGTCTGCGGCGACATCGGGCAAGGAGCCGATGAGCTGGCGGGGCTGGAGCAAAAGGCTTTGAAGACGGGCGCCTCGGAGGTGTACATCGAGGATCTGCGGGAGGAGTTCGTCAGTGAGTACTTATGGCGCCTGGTCCGTTCGGGCGGCGTTTATGAACATAAGTATCTGCTCGGAACTTCGATTGCGCGCCCGTTGCTTGCTAAAAAGCAGGTGGAGGTGGCGCTGCGCACGGGCTGCGACGGCTTGGCGCACGGCTGTACGGGAAAGGGGAATGATCAGGTCCGATTCGAGCTGACTTACAAGGCTCTGGCGCCGCATCTGAAGGTGATCGCCCCGTGGCGGGAATGGACGATCCAATCGCGCGAAGACGCCATCAAGTACGCCGCCGCGCACGACGTGCCCATCTCGCAAACCACCACGAAGATCTACAGCCGGGACCGTAACATCTGGCACATTTCCCACGAGGGCGGCGCATTAGAAGATCCCTCCAACGCCGCTCCGGATGACGTGTGGGTGCTTACCAAGAGCCCGCAGGAGGCGCCGGATGCTCCGGGGGTGGTCACCATAGGCTTTGACCGCGGACGTCCGGTTTCGGTAAACGGCCAGCATCATGTTTCGGGCGTAAGTTTATTAGAGACCCTCAACCGGATCGGAGCTGAGCATGGGGTGGGGCGCATTGATCTTGTGGAGAACCGCTTTGTGGGCATGAAGTCGCGCGGGTGTTATGAGACGCCGGGGGGCACGCTCATCATGGCGGCTTACCGGGAGCTGGAAGCCCTTACCCTCGACAAGAACCTGCTCCACTATAAGCAGAAGCTGGCGTTGGACTACGCGGAACTGGTGTACAACGGTTTCTGGTTCACGCCGCTCCGGGAAGCGCTGGATGCATTCTTTGAATCGGTGGCGCAGGTGAACACGGGCGAAATTACCCTGCGCCTGTATAAAGGGAATGTGGAGCCGGTGTCGCGCAAGTCGCCGAATTCGCTGTACTCGTTAAATATCGCGAGTTTCACCATGGGCGCGGAGTATGACCAGAAGGACGCCCTGGGGTTCATCAACCTGATTGGACTGCCCATCAAAGTGCGGGCTTCGTTGAAGCAAAAATGAAGCTCTGGGGCGGACGTTTCGAGAGCGGTCCTTCTGAAATCTTTGAACGGTTCTCCGGGTCGCTCGATTTTGACCGGCGTCTGTTGGAGGCCGACGTCCGGGGCTCGCAGGCGTTTGCACGGGCGTTGGAACGAGTGGGGATTTTGACTGCTGCGGAGCGCGAGCGGCTCGTAACAGCGCTGGATGAGATTGAAAGGGAAGCCCGCAAGCCAGGGTTCTTTGAAGGCGCTACTGACGAAGACGTTCACACCCTCGTTATCCGGAAGCTCAAGGAGAAGACGGGCGGGCTGGCCGACAAGATGCACACCGGACGCAGCCGGAATGAACAAGTTTCGCTTGACACGCGGTTATGGCTGCGGGAAGAGATCGGGAGGATCGAGAAACGGCTGGGCGCATTGATGCGGGCGTTGCTGGAGCTGGCGCGCCGCTACCCGGATGCGGTGATTCCCGGCTACACGCACCTGCGGAGGGCGCAAGCCGTTCTGTGGCCGCACTACCTGCTGGCTTACTTCGAGATGCTCGCGCGCGATCTGGAGCGACTGCGGCAGGCGAAGGCGCGAGCGGACCTCATGCCGCTCGGCTCCGGTGCGCTGGCGGGTAGCGGTTTTCCCTTCGACCGCGAAGCGATGGCGGAAGATCTTGCATTCGCCGGCATTACCCGGAACAGCATGGATGTGGCCGCAGACCGCGATTTTGCGCTTGATTTTCTGTATGCCGCGAGCCTGTGTATGCTGCATTTGAGCCGCCTTGCGGAGGACTGGATTCTTTACTCGAGCGAGGAGTTCGCCTGGTTGGAGCTGGGCGATGAAGTAACTAGCGGATCCAGCCTCATGCCTCAAAAAAAGAACCCGGACTCGCTGGAGCTTATTCGCGGCAAGTGCGGGCGGGTATTCGGCGCGCTAACGTCGCTGTTCCTCACTATGAAGGGTTTGCCCATGACGTATAACCGGGACATGCAGGAGGACAAGGAGCCTTTGTTCGAAGCCGCCGATCAATTATCCGGCAGCCTCGAGATGGCTACGGCGGTAGTACGATCGGCGCGCTTGAATCCTGCGGTTCCTAAAGCAGCGGCGGAAGCGAGCTGGGTGGTGGCGACGGATCTTGCAGAAGCGCTCGCCCGCTCGGGCATGGCGTTCCATCAGGCCCATCAGCTAGTAGGCCGGCTGGTTCTGGAAAGCCTGCGCGCGGGCAAAAAGCCGGGTGATTGGACGGCGGAGGAGCTTGCGGCCTTCGACCCGGCGTTCACCCGGGACATGGCGGCGTTGCTCGATCCCACGGAGGGCATGAAGACCCGCGATGTGCCGGGGGGGACTGCGCCACAGGCTGTGCGCAAAGCGTTGGAGGAGGCAGAGGCGAGGCTTTCTGCCTGGAACGTATGAACAAGAGTTACCGGCAAGGCCAGATTTTGAAATTGATTCGGACCAAGAAGATCCAGACTCAGGATGAACTGGCCCGCGAATTAAAGAAACTGGGCGTGGAAGCCAAGCAAGTGACGCTGTCGCGGGACATCCGCGAGCTCGGGTTGGTGAAGACGCCGCAGGGCTACCGGCAGATTCTGCCCGAATCGCAAGGGCCGGGCGTGGCGGAGATGGCCGCTGAGTTTTTGGTGGACATCCGCGTAGCGCAGAACTTGGTGGTGCTGAAGACTGCGCCGGCGCACGCGCCCTCGCTGGCGATAGCCATCGACAAGGCGGAATGGCCGGAAGTCGTGGGCACCATCGCGGGGGATGACACGATCCTGGTTGTAGCGCCGGACAACAAAACGGCGGCGGCGCTCCGGCAGAAGCTCCTTTATTTCACGGCTGAGTAGGCGCGTTGCCTTTGCCGGGATCATTCGTTCGCGCGGCGGCCCGGATCTGCGAGAGGATTTCGTCGCGCGCGCCGGTCTGGCGGAGCTGTTCATCCAGGCGCCGCAGCGCGACATGGACGACGTCGCGATGGTGAAGTTCGGGTCCCGCGCCTGCATCTGCCAGTTCGAGCCACAAGCGGTGCACCAAGTCCACATCTTCCGGCCACAGTCTTGGGGGATGCGGACCCAGATTGAAAAACAGCGGCTCCCCTGATTCCCGTTTGATGAGCTGGAGCGACAACTGCGGGCGTGGCGGAGGCAGCTTCTCCCAGGCGTCGCCAAAAGCCTTAGCCTGTTCGGCGGGGCGTAAACGCGGCGAAAGCCCCATCACGATGGTAGAGGAGTGCAGACGGGCTGCGGTTTCCACGAGCGCGTAATTGGGATCTACGCCCGGCACAACCAACAATGTCACGGTTTTCCCTGCTTTTTCCGCCAGCGAAACCACGCGGCTGAAAAGCAGGGCCACGTCGTCGGAGAAGACCTGCTCCGCTTTGAGGTCGTATTCCCCGGATCCCGCCGGCGTCACTGGCTTCACGGTAACGACCACGATGTCTATCTTAGACGTGTCCGTTTTCTCGAGAACACGTTTGAGGTGGTCAAGCGCGTTGGGATTGCGGGCGGCGACCAGGATGTTGCCGGGACGGATGTGGAGCTGCTCGGCGCTCAGCTCGCCCGGAGTTTCCAGGCGAAACTTCTCTTCCTCCTGGCTCACAACGGCGCCGCGGCGATGAATGCGTTCGGTCGTGTAAAACAGGATGAAAAACGCCACTGTGAAGAGGCCGCCGGCGATGGTGGCGTGTTGCTTGGTCACTACGTTGGCTACAGCTAGCACGAACAGCGTCGCCGTGATCAGCCCCAGCCCGACCGGAATCTCCGTATGGCCGATGGTCAAGTTTAGCGGCACCTTCCACTCGCGTGGAGCGGGCTGCTTGTAACGCAGCACGAGCACGCTTAGCGCTTTCATGGCGAAGCTCCAGACCACGCCGAAAGCGTATGCTTCGCCCAGGATGTAAACATCGCCGCGGCTGAAGACAATCGCGGCGATCTGCATCAGAGCGATGCTGTTGATCATCCGGTGCGTGGTTCCATACTTGTGGTGCGGATGCCGGAACCAATCGGGCAAAACGCCATCTTCCGCCACGCGGTTCAACACGCCATTCGAGCCCAAAATAGCGGTGTTCACCGCACCCGAAAGGATGACTGCGCCTACCAGAACCACAAAACAATGGAACAGCAAGCGCAACCAGACCGGGCCCACTAGATGCATAGCCAGCCCCCCGATCAGGTTGTCGATGTACATCGAAACACGCTCTTGATCTGGAATGAGCATGACCGCGAAGAAGGATACGAGCCCGGTGAACAGTAGACTATAGATCACGACGATCAGCCCGGTGCGTTCGAGGTTCTTGAGCTTGGGTGCGGCGATTTCGCGGTAGACCTGCGCGAGGGTTTCGAAGCCGCTCATGGCGAGCAGCGAATGGCCGAGTCCGATGATGATGGCGACGGGTAAGAAATGGGGGAGCGAAGTGCCTGCCAGCCAGCCCAGTGCGTGAGCTTCGAACCGGATGTTGGCGCGCGAAGGCAGTGGCACGGGCTGGTAGCCTCGAGAGAGGACCGTCACGACGCACCAGATCAGCAGAATGGCGGCCATGGCGGTTGTAAGCTGCATAATCCGCAGCGCCTTCTGGCTGGACTCATGCACGCCAAGAATGTTCTTTCGCCAAAAGTAGAGAACCACGACTAGGGCAAACGCCGCGGCGAAGGTCCGCGGAGGGACGCGCCACGCTTCCCGATGAAAGAGCTCCGCTAGTTCGTTGATCAGCCCTGCTAAGTACAACCCCGCGCTAACGGCGCTAATCGGCCCGGTAAGGACATAGTCGAACATTAACGCCGAAACGGAGAACTTGGCCAGCGTTCCGCCCAAGGCTTCGTGCACGACTTTATACACGCCGCCGCGCACGAACATGGCGCAGCTCTCCAGGTAGATGGCGCGAACGGCGTACGAGAACAGCATGATGCCGAGGATGAACCAAGGAGCGGATTTTCCAATGGCTGTCTCCGCAATGCCTCCGGCATAGAAGGCGGATGACGCCAAATCGCACAGCACAATAGCGGCTGCCCTCCAAAAGGAGATGAAGGACAGCATAACCGTGGAGGCGACGACAACTTTTGTCGTCCGCGAAGAAGAGGTTTCTGGCACGGAAAGCTCCATTCCGTCCCCGTCCCGGCGGGGACGCTTTCAAATTTCGCCTACGAGGTTAGCTGCCGGGCTAGGGCTTGAAAGTACCCCGTCCGATGATTCCGGACTTCGCCCCGTCGATCTGGGTCCCCCGTTTCCTGGGTGGAATTCGGCTCCTCCCTGATTATACAAGGCGCTGCCTACGCCCAGCCGGCTCTATCGACTCCATACAAAGAATCAATTGGATTTGCACCGTCTGCGTAAGTACTGTAAGGGTATGATGGCGTGGACGGCGGAGCTTCCTTCCAGCCAAGCGGCTCTGTTGCGCCGCATCAGCAAGATCGTCCATTCGGACCGGTCATTAGAGGAGATGCTGGGCGAAGTCATCGGGATTACGGCTCAGGCGACGCAATGTGACGCCTGTTTGGTGTATCTGGTGGAGCCGGAGACGCATAACTTGGTTTTGCGGGCTTCGCAGCTTCCGCACTCTGCGGAGGTAGGCGTTCTGCATCTCGAGATGGGGGAAGGCATAACCGGATGGGTGGCGGAACAGGGATCGGTGGCGGCCATTCCGGAGAAGGCGTTTCAAGATCCACGGTTCAAGCGTTTTTCTGCGCTCGTTGAAGACAACTACGAGGCGCTCCTCTCGGCGCCCCTAATCGCCAGCGGCAAAACCATTGGCGTTATCAACGTGCATCACCGCCAGCCGCATGTGTACAGCCCGGAAGAGATCGCCCTTGTGACCTTTGTAGGCGAACAGATAGGGGGTGCGCTCGAGAAGGCTCGCTTGCGAGAGGAGAAGACGCGCCTTCAGGAAGAGGCGTTGGAGGCGAAGCGGCAACTTGAAACGCGCAAGGTGGTGGAGCGCGCCAAGGGCATTTTGCAGCGCCGCGCCGGGCTGAGCGAAGAGGAGGCGTATCTCCGGTTGCGCCATGAGAGCCGTCGCACGCGCCGCCCGATGAAAGAGATTGCCGAAGCGATCGTCCTGGCGGAAGAAATGCAGCGCCGCGGGGAGACTCCATCGCCGGAAGCGTGAGTCCGGCGGCGTGCAACCGGTGGGGTGTGCGTGGTAGTTTGGGCGTGTGCAGCGTAGGCAATTCCTGGTATCGATCTTGGGAGTTCCAGGAGCGGCCAAGAGCCGTGTGGAGGCGAAACTTCGATCCTGGAAGGACGTTCATCCCCGTTTGTTCCTAAACGCCCAAGCCTTGGCGGAGCTCCGTAACTCCATCACAGGAACTCACGCGGGCATATGGGGCAGGATCAAGCGCTATGCCGACACATTCCTTCGCCAAGGTCCTCCCGCCTACCAGGAAACCGCGTCCGACACGGAACAGCTCTGGCAACGGGAAGTGGGCAACAAACAGCCATTCCTCGCCATGGCATTTCTAGTAACCGGTGACGAAAGGTATCGGGCCGGCGCGCAACAATGGGCGCTTGCGTCTTGCTCCTATCCGCGGTGGGGACTGGGCTCGTACGAGGGCGCCGATCTGGCGGCCGGGCATCAGTTGTTGGGTCTCGCGCTGGTCTATGACTGGCTGTACGACGTGTTGGACGGCGAGGTTCGGGAGACAATACGCGGCACACTGATAAGCCGCGGGCGGGCCATGTTTTCGGCCGCATCCTCGAAAATGTATTGGCGCGCGTCGTATTTGCAGAACCACCTCTGGGTAAACGTCACTGGCTTGATGGCGGCTGCGCTGGCGTTGGCGGACAATCCAGAACACTCCGCAGAGGCAGCGGAATGGATCGCCGTAGCGCTAGACAAAATGCGCCGCACCGACGCTGCGCTGGGCCCCGACGGCGCCAGCCACGAAGGAGTCGCCTATTGGACCTATGGCGTGGAGTACATGCTCAAGTTCTGGGCTCTCGCATCCACGCTTTTAGGCGAGGACCTTTCCAGCGAATGGTGGGCCAAGACGGCGGCGTACCGCCTTTATATGAGCTTGCCGCGCGAAAGTTGGAGCGCCGCCAATTTAATCGTCGATTTGGCGGATTGCCCGCGTTACGATTGGTATGGTCCCGAATACTTGCTTCGCGCACTGGCCAAGCGTTTCCAAGACGGCTACGCCCAGTGGCTGGCTCAAGAACTGGAGGCGGCTGGTTACACGCAATATAGCGCCGCTTGGCTCAACCTGTTGTGGTATGACCCGTCGGTCGAAGCTAAGCCTCCAGAGGATTTGCCGCGCTTGCGCCACTTCTCGGATTTGGGGCTGGTTTCTGCGCGTTCGGATTGGTCCGGAGCAGAGTCGCTTGTCGTGTTCAAATGCGGCCCTCCCATCGGTCGCGAAGCCACCTCAAGGTTCGACTATGACCCGGGCAGCGGGCACGTGCATCCCGACGCCGGACACTTCGTGCTGTTCGGCGCGGGAGACTGGCTGATCCGCGACGACGGATACGCATGGAAACAAACGAGCCACCACAACACGCTACTGGTGGATGGTCGGGGCCAGCTTGGTGAAGGCGCACAGTGGTTTCGGGGCGTAGACCTGATCCGCCAGCGCTTGAATCCCTGCATTCTTGAGGTCAGCGCCTCCCCGGAACTGGACCTCATGGTGGGTGACGCTACCGAGGCGTATCCCAAGGAGTTGGGACTGAGGCGATTTGTGCGGCGTCTGTTGTTCTTGAAGCCGGATGTGTTGATCGTGGTAGACGAAATAGAAGCCGCTGAGCCGCGGGAGCTGGAGCTGAGATTCCATCCCGAAACGGCGGGGGCGATGGCTGCGGACGCCGTCTTTTTGGCAACCTCGAAAAAGGCGACCCTCCGGTTAGAAAGCTTGACGCCGGCAGAGGTCCGGATGATAGCGGGGGAAACGCTGGCGCGCGACCGGAACGGCGCCGACATCCACCGGTTTGCGGTCCGCCTGATGCGGCATGCGGCGGTGTGGCGCAACGCCGTTGCGCTGTCCTGGAGCCCCGCCGGCCAAGAGCCTGCCAGCGTAACCCTGGAATCAGACTCCGGCCGCTGGGTCTTTCGGGTGGGCGATCGCACAGTGGCTGTCGATTGGGAGAAGGCGGTGGGTTGACCGATGCCCAATCCATTTGTCCCGCTGTTCCCCAGCGCTCACCTGCTCACAATCCTTGGCAATTACTGGCCCCGCGACCGCCGTTTTGATCGCTTTCCGATAACGGACCGGCTGTATCAGACCGAGCCCAACGTGAAGGTGCTCGTGCGAGAACAACACCCCGAGGGCGTCGCGAAAGGGAGTTTGTTGATGGTCCACGGCCTGGAAGGTTCCAGCGAGGCGGGTTACATGGTAAGCATGGCGCGGAGGGCGCTTGAAGCCGGATACGCGGCCCACCGTATGAACATAAGGAGCTGTGGAGGCACTGAGGGTCTATGCGACACGCTCTATCATGCGGGCCTCACTTCGGACGCCCGGTACGTCGCGGAACGGTTGCCGCCGCCAGTGTGGTTCCTCGGCTACTCGCTGGGGGGCAACGTAGTCTTGAAACTGGCGGCAGAGCTGGGGAAACGCGCGCAAGATTCCATAGCGGGAGTCATTGCGGTTTCTGCGCCCATCGATCTGGCTGCCTCCGTCGCCGCCCTCGAGCGCCCGGAAAACCGCATTTACGATTGGCGGTTCGTGCGGCGTATGAAACGCCGCATGCGCGAGCGGTGTGCGGCCCATCCGGGGCGGTTTTCGGTCAATGGGCTGGACGGGATTCGCCGGCTGCGCGAGTTTGATGATCGGATCACGGCGCCGTTCTTCGGTTTCCAAGACGCCGCCCACTATTACGCTACGCAATCGGCCATCCGGACCTTAGATGCTGTGCAGGTTCCTACATTACTGCTCTCCGCCGCAGATGACCCTCTTGTGCCTGCGCGGATGTTCCAGCATCCTGCGGTGAGGGAAAATCCCTGCATTGAATGCCGGCTGGTGGCTCACGGTGGTCATTTGGGTTTTATCGCGCGGCGCCGCCCGCGATTCTGGCTGGACGAGACATTGCTGGAATGGATCGAGGAAACCGGGAACAAGTGGCGCGCACGGCGCGTATCTAACGTATAGTGAAAGCCAATGCTTCATTTGCGGAAGCCGTAACCGTGGCGATGGGCTCTCTCCGCGCTAATAAGCTGCGTAGTTTTCTCACCCTGCTCGGCATTATTCTGGCCACGGCTACGCTGATCGCAGTCATGTCGGTCATCCATGGTATGGATGTGTATATCGCCACCCAAGTGTCCGACATGGGCGTGGATGGATTCCGCATCCGCCGCGTGGTCATGATCGGCGAAAACGACCCTAAGAAGTGGCTCCTGTTGCAAAAGAAGAACCCGGAGATGAGCCGGGAAGAATTCGAGTTTCTGAAAGCGAACGCCACGCTGGTGCGGGAAATCGGGATGGAAGCGTTCGGGGGCGCGACGGTGAAAAACGGGGAAATCACGAGCGAGGACGTCAGCGTTTCGGGCGTGACCCCCAACATGGCCGTGATCAACAACATCCAGATCGCCTCCGGGCGCTTTTTTTCGGACAGCGATGTGCGCCGTCACCTGAACGTAGCGGTGATTGGGAACGACATCAAAGAAAAGTTTTTCCCGAACACGCAGGCGGTGGGCAAGACGCTCGTGGTTCGGGGCGCACCCATGGAGGTGATCGGCGTCGCCAAGCCCTTGGGATCGGTTTTTGGGCAATCCCGGGACGAATTCGTCATGATCCCGATCACTACCTACTTCAAGATGTTCAACTCGCGGCGCGGCTTGGGTTACAATGCGCTGGCGCTGGACCGTGCCCATCTCGAACAGGCGCAAGATGAGATCCGGGCTCTGTTGCGCGCTTACCGGGGCCTTCGCCCGCAGCAGGAAGATAACTTCGGCATGTTTAGCTCGGATTCACTGGTCAATTTGTGGGACAGGATCACGGGCGCCATCGCCGCTACCGCCGTAGCTGTGGTAAGCGTCTTTATGGTGGTGGGTGGGGTGGTGATCATGAATATTATGCTCGCGGTGGTTACGGAGCGAACCCACGAAATTGGCATCCGGAAAGCGGTCGGCGCCAGACGCCAGGACATTTTGAACCAGTTTCTGGTCGAGTCCTCTATGCTGGCGGCGGCCGGAGGGCTGATCGGCGTGCTAATCGCGTGGACGCTGGCGGTGCTGGTCCGCAATCTTTTCTCGATACCCATGGCTCTTCCGGCCTCAGCGGTGTTTGTCGGTGTGGGGTTGAGTGCGGCGGTGGGCCTGTTTTTTGGCATTTACCCGGCTAAGCGCGCGGCGGAACTAGATCCGATCGAAGCGTTGAGGTTCGAAAAATGACCTGGTTCGCTCTCTGGTCCGGATTTCGGATTGCCTTGGACAACATACGCACGGCGAAATTGCGGAGCCTGCTGACGGTTCTCGGCGTGATTATCGGAACGGGAACGATCATTGGGGTGGGATCGATTCTTGCAGGGTTGGACGGAGCCATCTCCGAAGTCATCAAGAGCATCGGCGCCGACACCATCATTGTCTTCAAATATCCCGCCGCATTCCGCATGCGGAATCTGACGCCGGAGGAATGGAAGCGCAAGCCGCTTACCGTGGAGCACGCCCGCGCGATCGAAGAGCGCTGTCCCTCGGTCCAACGCGTCAGCCCCTTCCTGTTCCCGGAAAGCCGCTGGCGCCAGCGCATCCGTTACAAGAGCAACGAAGTCTATAACCTGGATATGGGCGGAACCGAAGAGGGATACGCCGCGGGCGGAGTGGAGATGAAACATGGCCGTTTCATCTCTGCGGTGGACAACTTCCGCCGCGCTCCCGTAGTGGTGATCGGCGAAAACATACAGAAGGCGCTGTTTCCCGATATCGATCCTACGGGGAAGTGGGTGGATGTTGCAGGCCGGCAACTCGAAGTGATCGGGGTAATGAAGCCGCCGGCGGCTTCGTTTCCTGGGCAGGAAGACCGCCGCGTTTTGTTGCCGTACTTCACGATGAAAAAGCTCTTTCCGGCGGCGAAAGAGAACATGCTGGTGGTAGTGGCTTACCCCGGCAAAGTGGCGCAAGCCATCGATGAGGTGCGGATGGTCCTACGCCAGGAGCGGCGTGTCCCTTACAACCAGCCCGACAACTTTTGGATATCCACCGCGGACCAGATGATCGAGGAATTCCGCAAGATCACTTCGGTGGTCACGATTGTGGTTGTGGTCCTCAGCTCCATCGGGTTGCTGGTGGGCGGCATCGGCGTCATGAACATCATGCTAGTGTCGGTGACCGAGCGGACAAAAGAGATCGGCGTTCGCAAAGCTATCGGCGCCAGGCGGTTTGATATTGTGTTCCAGTTTCTCACTGAGGCTTCTGCGCTTACGTTCGCCGGAGGACTGTTCGGAATGCTGCTCGGGTGGCTGATTTCGATCGTTGCAAGGATGGTCTTTCCGAGCCTTCCGACCGCCGTGCCACTTTGGGCGGCGGTGCTGGGCGTAGCGGTCTCTGTGGGCGTGGGACTTTTCTTTGGCATCTGGCCGGCGGCGAAGGCCGCACGCCTGGATCCTGTTGAGGCCCTGCGATACGAGTGACCCGGCTCCTCAGGCTGTGAAACGGCCCGCAATCAGGGCTACCAGGTTCCAGACCACCAGAAAAGCGAAAGCTCCATTGGCGCAAACCAGCAGGCGATACCGCCCGAGCCGCCAGCAAATCAGCCCCAACGCGACTGCGAAAACCTTCACAGCCAACAAACCGCTGATCGGTGAAGAGCCCCATTCCAGGAACGCCCGCACCACAGGGTTCGCTTCTCGGATGCCATGCGCCAAAAATGCGACTGTGGTCAGAAAGTCCAGCATCTGCAAATAGACGAACTGTGTGATTAGGTAATTCACCGTTGCTGCTCCTTCCACCGGCTCTGGAACTTTCACCGTCCTATCATACCTAGAGTGACCCACAGAATCACCTAGACCAATAGGCCATTCGCCCTAGAAAGACACTCTTTGGTACTAGAACCAAAGCTCGTAAGACCCGTCAACGCCTCCGGAAGGTCGATTTTCAGGAATCGCGGGTTGCCTCCGCCGGCGGCGTGAGTGTAGTGCGCGAACTTGATGGAAAGATGGGGCGCAGGGGCTGGGGCGCCTCAGGAAAGGGGACTGCCGCGCCGGAAAAGTCGTGAAGGGGTTGACACCGAGGGCATGGCGTAGTCTCGCATCCGAACCGAAAATGAAAATTCCAGCTATAATAAGCGCCAGGTTCTGAAGTGCAGAAAGCGCGCCCGTGAATACGCCGTTCCAACGGATCCTTTTTTGGTCCCCCAGGATTCTGTGCATCCTGTTCGCCGGGTTTGTGAGCCTGTTCGCGCTGGACGTGTTCGATGGGCGGCATGGTTTTTGGCAGACGGCCCTGGCTCTGCTGATGCACCTGATACCGGTATATGCCCTAATCTTGGCGCTGGTCATCGCCTGGCGTTGGGAGTGGGTGGGCGCGGCCTTCTTCCCTGGCCTCGGGCTATTGTACATAGGGTGGGCGTGGCCCCGTTGGCGCTGGCCTTACAACTTCTGGAACTGCGTGGTCATGGCCGGCCCACTCGTTCTAGTGGGTGCTCTATTTCTGGCCGACTGGATCTACAAGGCGCAACTCCGCAATAAAGCCTAAGTTAGAGAGGATCGCCGCCTCGCGGTCACGGCTCCGACTGGGTCCCTGGTGCGGCCCTTGGCGGGTCCTCGACGAGTGGTCGCTGCGGAGCGTGGCCGGCGCGTACATGCTGCCGACGCGCTTGCGGAGGGATCAGCCTCACGGGCTGCCGATATCGAAATTGCGGTTTAAGTAAGCGTCACGCTGTCGCCTCGCGAAGGAATCACTGCCTCCAGTCCGTATTGCTCGTGGATGGCGCGCGCAAGCGCCTGGGACTGGGTAGGTTCACCGTGAACCAGGAACACCATCTTCAGGGCGGGGACCATGGGCTTCATCCAGGCCAGTAACTCCCGTTGGTCCGCATGACCGCTAAGTTCGTTAATCTTTACGACTTCTGCGCGCAGGCGCAGAAGTTCGCCAAAAATGGGCACTTCCGGCCATTTGTCCACAATCTTGCGTCCCAGGGTGTTCTCTGCCTGGAATCCTGTGATGAGGATTGTATTGCGGGGATCTTCGATATTATTCCGCAGATGGTGCAGGATGCGCCCGGCTTCTGCCATGCCCGAAGCGGAAATGACCATGTAGGGCCCTCGCAAATCATTCAAAGCTTTGGATTCGCTCGCTTCTCGGAGATAGCGCAAGCGGGAGAAGCCGAAAGGATCCTCGTGGTTGTTGAGATACTCCTGGGTTTCGGCGTCGAAACATTCCGGGTGGCGGCGGTGCACTTCCGTGGCTTCCACCGCCAGGGGGCTGTCCACGAAGATGGGGATGGAAGGAATGCGGTGGGCGTTCATCAGTTGATGCAGCAACAGCACCAGTTGCTGGGTGCGCCCTACCGCAAAAGCGGGCACAATCACTTTGCCGCCTCTTCCACAAGTACGGTTAATCACGTCCGCCAGTTTGTCTGCCACCGAATCGAGCGGTTTGTGCAAGCGATCCCCGTATGTGCTCTCCATAATGAGGTAATCTACGGGCGGCATGGGTTCCGGGTCTTTAATGATGGGAAGGTTGGGACGGCCCACGTCGCCTGAAAACGCCACGCGGACGGTTTTGCCATTCTCTTTGGCGGTCAACACCAAGGCTGAAGAGCCGAGCATATGTCCCGCTTCGAAGGCTTCGTAGATCAAGCCATCGCCGGCTTGCGTGGGGGTGCGCAGATGAACCGGACGGAACAGCGGTAAGGCCTTCTGCGCATCCTCGATCGTATACAGCGGCTCGACAAGCTCCTCTTGGATATCGATCAGCTTTTTACGCCGTTCCGCTCGCTTATTCAGAAACAGGGCATCCTTCTCTTGAAGATGGGCCGAATCGAGGAGCATGGCGTGGCACAGGTCGGCGGTGGCGGGCGTGGCGTAAATCGGACCTGCAAACCCTTGCTTGACTAAGCTGGGCAGATTTCCGCTATGATCTATGTGCGCGTGGCTGAGCAACACTGCGCTTACGGACTCCGGTTTCAAAGGGAAGCAGCAATTCCGCTCCCACGCTTCTTTCCGCCTACCTTGATAGAGGCCGCACTCCAACAGGATGCGAGCGCCATTGGACTGGACTTCATGCAGCGATCCGGTTACGGTCTTAGTGGCGCCCCAAAATGTGACTTTCATACGCTGTCCAGGATAACATCGGCGCTGCGCCGCCCGCCGCACGCAAGAAAAGCTACAATGCTCCTTTCGACCTCATGCTTCGATTAGCGTTCGTTTTCCTCCTGCTGCTTGGGACGCCGTTATGGGCGGGCAAAAAGCCCGTCACGCTGGAAGCCCTTGGAACCTCGCGAACGGTTGAGACAATCAACCCCGTTTGGTCCCCTGACGGAAGCCGGTATGTGTACGAATCCGGAGACCGGATTCGGGAGTTTGTGTTAGCCAGCCGCGCCACTCATGAGCTTATTTCGCTGGGCGATCTTCGCGCCGCCGCCAAGAAAACGGGGCAGCGGCGAGCGCCTTTCTCATGGGAGAACCGCCGGGTGAAAGAGTCGAAAATCCAGTGGATGCCGGATGGCGCTCGCTTGGTGGTCTTGGCGGCGGGGGACTTGTTTCTGGTGGACGTCAGCTCCGGACGATGGCGGCAGTTGACGGCTACGGAAGAGCCCGAGCGCGATCCTAAGGTTTCGCCGGACGGCGAGGCGATCGCATTTCGACGCGGAAATGAGCTTTTTGTGCTGGACATAGCGACGGGTAAGGAGCGCCGTCTAACCTTCGACAGTACGCCCACGCGCTGGAATGGGCGGCTCGACTGGGTTTACCCCGAAGAGTTAGACCTAGGCACAGCGTTTTGGTGGTCTCCGGATAGTCAGCAGATCGCTTATTTGCAATTTGACGTGAGCCGCCAGATGATCTATCCGCACGGAGACTTCCTGCCCGCAGTTCCGGTGTTTGAACCCCAGCGTTACCCTAAAGCGGGGACGCCGAACGCAGATGTCCGGCTGGGCGTCGTCCCGCGGTCTGGGGGGAAAACCCGTTGGATGAGCGTCGGCGAATCTGAGGACACACTGCTGGCGCGCGTGGACTGGGTCCCTGGGGGAAAGAGCTTGCTTGTCCAGCGATTGAACAGGGTTCAGAACAGATTGGACCTTTTGCGAGCGGATGCGGAGACGGGCAAGGTGAAAACGCTTTTCACCGAGACAGATCCTTTTTGGATCAATATCTCCGACGATTTGAGGGTGCTCCGCGATGGGCAACGCTTCCTGTGGTCGAGCGAAAGGCGTGGTTTTCGCCACTTGTACCTATACCGTTTGGATGGCCAGGTCCAGCGGGAGCTGACTTCCGGCGATTGGGAAGTGGAAGAGGTCGCATGCGTGGATGAGCGCGGCGGATGGGTCTACTATCTTTCTGGCGAAACGTCACCGCTCGAAAGGCGGCTTTATCGCGTGTCGCTGGACGGCTCTACGAAACAGCTCATCACGCCGGAGCCAGGGTGGCACAGGGTTCAGATGAGTCCCGGATGCACGTATTTCGCCGATGCCTTTAGCAGCCTCAAAGAGCCGGAGCGGAAGACGCTACGAAGCGTAGAGGGAGCTGAGATTGCCGTGCTCCAGGCTCCGGACCGCCGCGCTGCCGAGGAATATGCGCTGCTGCCCGTCGAGATTGTCGAGGTGGCCGGCTCGCGCGGAGAGAAGTTGTATGCGCGGCTGATCCGCCCGGCGAAGTTCAAGAAAGGAAAGAAGTACCCGGCGGTTGTGATGGTTTACGGAGGACCGCACTCTCAGTCCGTAAAAAATGCCTGGCAAGGGCTCAGTTTCGAGCAGGTTCTCGCGCACCGGGGGTTCGTGGTCTGGCAACTCGACAACCGGGGATCGTCCGGGCGCGGGCACGCTTGGGAGTCCGTTCTGTACCGCAGGTTGGGGAAGGAGGAGCTGGAGGACCAGAAGCGAGGCGTGACGCACCTGGTGAAGATGGGCTTTGTGGATCCGGCGCGCATCGGAATTCACGGCTGGAGCTACGGCGGCTTTATGACCCTTTACAGCCTACTGAACGCTCCGGAAGTATTTCGGGCGGGCATCGCCGGCGCACCTGTAACCGATTGGAAAAACTACGACACCATTTACACGGAACGCTATCTAGGGCTTCCGTCCGAAAATGAAGCGGGCTACCGAGCCAGCTCTCCGGTTAGCTATGCGGAGCGTTTGCAAAGGCCGCTTTTGTTGATTCACAACCTGGAAGACGACAATGTCTTATTCCAGAACACGGTGCAAATGATCGACGCCCTCGAAAGGGCAGGGAAGCAGTTCGAACTGCTGGTCTATCCGCAAAAGACTCACGGTGTGAGCGGCCCGGCCAGGCGACACATGCAGGCCGCTATGCTGGCGTTTTTTGAGCGCACGCTGAAATAACTACCAAGCTGCGCTCACCGCCGCCCCCCTGCGGCGCCGCGACCGCCTCCGGCGTCGCTAGAACGTGTGGGGGCGCTTGGGGCCGCCGCTGCGGGCGCCGCGGAAGGTGAGATCGCCGCCGATGGCGCACTCACCGGGTAGTTGCCCGCGCTCCGGGTGGCCGTGCTGTAACCTAGCTCGGCGTTATAGATGGGGCTGGAACTCGCCGCGGAAGGCATCCCGCCACCTTCGTTGAACGTGTACCGCGGCCGTTCATAAACCGCATATACCGTCTGCGGGCTCCAAAAATGATAGCCGAAGGGGCTGAAATAAGAGCCGCGGAAAGGCACGTACGTGATCATCCCGAAATATGGGTTCCACATCCAACCGCCGATGTACCCTGGGGATTGCATGAAGCCTCGTTCGGCTTTACGCGCTGCCGAGATGTTGGCCACAGCCAGGTAGCCTGCGCGGCGCTTGGCCCACCGGTAGAGGGCGTCGCCATCGTCCTTATTGAACTTGGTGGCTACGAGCAGGGCGCTATCCAATGGAACTTCGCGACCGTCTTTGACCGTGGTTGTGACTCCCTGCGAAATCACGGCGGCCTCGCCGCTATAGACACGGAGCAAAGGAGGCGCGGCATCCAGCCGGAACAAGCCTTTTTTCTGGAACGGAATGTCTTTCCCGGCGAGCGCGAATGTCACGGACGTTCCCTTCACCATCTCGGCGCATTCCACCAAGGCGGATCCTTGCAGCAATTCCAGGCGCGTACTGGTCAGCCGGCTGGAAATCATCTTCACCTGGCTGTTTTCGCCGAGCCGCAGGAAAACCCCAGGCGTGAGCAAGATTTCTGCCCGCCCCTCTTCGGTGCGGAACGTCGAACCATCGCGCAGTTCCGGGAACTTGCCGGTTTCAAACCGCACCGCCTGCCCGTCTAGTAACGCCTTCCCTTCCAGATAGTGGACCAGGCCCGAGCGGGCCGAGACCACCGACTGAGCATCCGCCACTGAGACCGAAAAGGTCGCAATGAGCATTCCGGCGACCGCCATCTCCAACCGCTTCATGGCCGTGTCCTCCTCACACCTTGATGGTGACGCCTCTAGTGACGCAAGTCAACCGGTATTTGTTTCCAGAAGGTTTGAATCTGAAGCTACTTGTCTATCGGAACCGGCGCCGTGTTGCTTTCTCGGCCGTTTACGCGAACTCGGATTCCAAGCGGTTTACCCGGTTCGAGCTCATCGGGAAGCTTGAAACGAACCCAGCACATCCCCACGTAACCCGGTGCGGCGCCAGCCCACTGGAGTTCTAGTTTTTTCTCGCCGGCATAGACCTCCAGCAGGTCCTCCAGCGGGTATGCGGGCTGCATCGGAACATTGAAGCCGTCCGGCGGACGTTGGGTATAGGGACCGAATCCAGTTCCGTACAACGTCACGAGTTCGCCCGCCCGCGCGGGGGAAACCGGGGAAATCAACTTGCCATCTTCGTGCAAGCCCAAAGCGTAAGGACCCGATTCGCTCGCCACTGTAAAAAGCCCCGGGGCGTTGCGCGCCACCTCGAAACGCACCGTGACGTCTTCGTAGCCCGCGCGCTGAACTTTTAACGTGTAGCTTCCTTCCTCAAGATCCGAGGGCAGTTGCGCGTTGATCTGGGTGGGAGAGACGAACAGCAAAGGCAAGAGCCGACCGGCGACTTGGACCGTGACTCCGGCCAAGGTCTGGGCTAACGGATTTACTGGGCCCACGACGTAGTCTTGGGCGAGGCTTGCGCCAAAAATGGAGATCAGCGAGCCCGGAGCGACGACAGGATCCGGCGTTTCGCCGGCGGCGTTCTTGACTCCTCCGGGCGCCACATAAGGAACAATATCGAGCAGCGCGCGAACTGTCTTCGGGCCATCCATCCGGAAAGCGCCCGTCTTATAGGTTCCCGTCAGATCCCCTTCCCAACGGCGGAACCGGTAACCGGGTTTCACTTGCGCCGTGACGCTAACTTCGACGCCCTCCCGGTAAAACTGGTCGGCGGAAGCCGGCTCACACCGGATGATGGCGCCCCCGGAAGGTTCGACTGCGGCTTGAAACAAGTAAGCCTTCTGAAAATTCACGGTCAAAACAACCGGATCGCCGCCTTGAAGCTTGACGGTGCGTTCCGCGGCAGAGCCGCCATCGGACCAGGAGATAAACTCCAACCGCTCGACGCTAGATAGCGGGATGGACGCCGCCGCTAAGCGGACCTCTGCGCCCTCCTGGCGGTCCAGTGTGCAAGGCGTGCGGCACTCCGTCCCGTCCACGGTAATCGGAACGCCCGGTATGGAGCTTCGAACCGTCAACTGGGCTAGGCGTTCATAATAGGCGACCAGCCGTAATCCGCCTTCCACAGCGCTATCCGAAACGGTGATCTCCTGCCGGGCTGGGCCGTTGTTCGACCAACCAGTGAAGCGGTAACGCCGCCCGCCGGAGTCCACTTGCTCTGCGGGCGCTTCGATGGTGTGTTTTGACCCCACTGGCCAGGTAAACGTGTTTCCCATCCAATTGTCCCGTCCGTCGATTTTGAGCTTCAGGCCCGCCGGATTCGTAAAGATATTGGCGAATGCGCCCCGCACGAACTTCGCTGTGATAACTATGGGAACGTTGACATCTGTCACCGTGTACACGGTGTTTTGCCCACCTCCGATGCTGAAGGAATCCAGGAACCACGGATCGCCCGCGCTGTCGGTCTGCGGCGAGGGCGCGGCGAGAACATGTTGCGTTCCGGCAGCCCACCAGAATTGCGCAACCTTTTCGTGTCCACCCCCATCCCAAGTAGCCACCGTGGGGATTTCGGTCCGGTCGATCAGCAGGCGGAAACCTTGCGGCTCGGTCTGAAATTTGACGCTCTTGCCTGGGGCAAACCGCGCCACCACCGCCTTGGGCCCGTCCATCACGATCGAGGACAAATAGGGTTCAGCCGGACCGCCGGACACAGAAAACCCCAGAAATGCGAAGCCGTCATAAGGAATGGCGATCAGCGGCAAGACCGTCCCTGCGCCCGCCCAAATATCCCAACTCCTCCAATAACACTGCCCTGCCACGGACACCACGCCAGGCTGGGAGCGCTCCGGCGGATCAGGCAAAGGAGTTCCCAGGCAGCTCGCCGGGCCGGCAGGGGGGGTGTTGGGGGAACCGTAAAACTCGAGGCGCAGCTTATATTGAACGGCAAAGGTGGCTTTGTAGGCGGTAATCGACGGATCCGCAGTAACCGTGATGGTGGGTGAAGAACCCGCTTGCAGCTTCCCGGCGCCGTCCGTCCAGCCCCCGAAGTCCCAGCGGGTGTCGCATGCGTCGCTCAATTGCGAACCCGGCGTCAGGGTGAACTTCTCGGGGCAATCCGCCCGCGATTCCGCGGAGGAGGGCGTGGGAACCAGCGGATTGGGGTAGACCCCCGGCAACTGCACAGAAAGCGTGTGGGTGCTTCCACTGGGCCAAGTGAACACCGCAGTTCGGTCGTAAACCGTTCCATCCACAACGAATTTTGCTCCGGCAGGCTCAGTGAACACGCGCACGGTAGAGAGCGTCCCGGGGCTGGTTTGGGCGTGGACTCCACCTCCCACCCCTCCCAGCAACAGCATGGCGGCAAGAAGGCGCTTCATCCTGGGATTGATCGGCAGATCCCGCACGCCGCTTTAATTGGGACGGCGGCCGAATGGGCGGCAGAGGGGCCTTCCATCTAGCGACATTCTCGCGGCTGCGGTAGAATTTGGGTATCTGGCAGGTCCTGTCTCGCCACCGCGAGTTGGTCCCCTACGCCTAAGAAAAAAACCCATGAGCGAAGCCCTACCGCAAGACGCTGACTCCCGTGCCGGTCAGTTCCGTAAAGAGTTGGAACAAAGGATCTTCCTGGCGGACGGCGCGATGGGGACGATGTTGTATTCCAAAGGGGTGTTCATCAACCGCTCTTATGATGAACTGAACCTTTCGGCGCCGCACTTGGTACGGGAAGTGCACGACGAATATGTAAAAGCCGGTGCTCAAATTCTTGAAACCAATACCTTTGGGGCGACGCGCCTGCGTCTGGCCTCTTACGGGCTGGGAGAAAAGTTGGAGGCCATCAACCGGGCGGGAGTAAAGCTGGCCCGGGAAGCGGCGGCTGCGGGAGGGGCTTATGTGGCGGGCGCAGTCGGCCCCCTGGGCGTGCATGTCGAGCCGCTAGGTCCGACTTCTTTTGGGGAAGCGCGGGCGTGCTTCCGGGAGCAAATCGAAATTCTGGTGGATGCCGGAGTAGACCTGCTGATTCTGGAAACGTTCTCGGACCTCAACGAACTCCGCGAAGCCATTTACGCAGCCCGGGAAGCGGCTCCGCCGGAAATGGTGGTGGTGGCTCAGGTCACCGTCGATGATCTGGGCAACTTGCCGGACGGGACGGACACGGAGACCTTTGCGCGGAAATTGGAGGAATGGCCGTGTGACGTGGTGGGCTGCAATTGCGGGGTGGGGCCAAAGGTTACGCTCGAAACCGTCGAACGAATGATGCGGTACACTTCCAAGCCCGTAAGCGCGATGCCAAACGCCGGGCATCCCTCGCGCGTGGAAGGGCGCAATATTTACCTATGTTCGCCGGAATACATGGCGCAGTATGCGCGGCGGTTTCTGTGGGCGGGGGTGCGCATCGTGGGGGGCTGTTGCGGGACGACGCCCGAGCACATTAAAGCAATTCGCGCCGAAATCCGTTCTTTGCAGCCGGAACATCGCAGGCTTTCCGTCACGGTGGAGTCGCCGCAGAGGCGCGCGGCGGCGCTTCCGAAGGCGCCGCTGGCGCAAAAATCCCAGTTGGGTGCGAAGCTGGCGGCGGGGAAGTTTGTGGTTTTTGTAGAGATCCTGCCTCCTCGCGGAGTAGATGCCTCCAAAGAAATTGCAGGCGCGAAGCTATGCGCCGAGCATGGAATTGATTGCATTAACGTGCCCGACGGACCGCGCGCCAGCGCCCGCATGAGCGCGCAAGTCACCTGCCAGATTCTACAGCGGGAAGCTGGCATTGAGACGGTTTTGCATTTTTGCTGCCGGGACCGGAATATTCTCGGCATTCAGTCGGAGCTGCTCGGCGCGTACGCCGTAGGCATTCGGAACCTGCTTTGCATCACCGGCGACCCTCCGCGTATGGGGAGTTATCCCGACGCCACAGCGGTGTTCGACGTGGACTCCATAGGACTGACGAACATCGTGAATAACCTGAACTCGGGTCTGGACATCGGCGGCAACCCAATGGGTTCGCAAACCGCACTCGTCATTGGCGTCGGGGCCAACCCAGGAGCGCTGAATCTGGATGAAGAGATACGGCGTTTCGAATGGAAAGTCCAAGCGGGCGCGGAGTATGCGATCACCCAACCGGTGTTTGACCTTCATTTGCTCGAGAGGTTTCTGAAGCGGGTGGAACACCTAAAAATTCCGGTGATTTGCGGTGTTTGGCCGCTAACCAGTTACCGAAATGCGGAGTTTATGGTGAACGAACTTCGCGTTCCCGTTCCGGAGCTGTTTTTGGAGCGCATGCGGAAGGCGGAGACGGCGGAGCAAGCTCGCAGAGAGGGCATACGCATCGGCCAAGAGATGGTCCGGCAAGTGCGAGGGATGGTGGCCGGTGTGCAGTTGAGCGCGCCGTTCGGGCGGTACGACATGGCGCTGGAAGTTGCCGAAGCTATAGGTTCCAGGTAAACTACGTTCATTTGCAGCGCGTGCTGCAAGGTGCTGCAAACGGGCTGAAAAGAGACGTGGCCACGGATCTCATCGAGATAGATCCTCAATGTCCCAGCGTGGATGCGCTGGAGCGCGCGGCGGCGCATATACGGCGCGGCGAAGTGGTCGCCTTGCCGACGGATTCTTTGTACGTGCTGGTGGCGGATCCTTACAATCTGCAAGCCGTCGGACGGGTGTTTGCCGCCAAGGGGCGTCCGGCCAATCTTTCCTTGCCGCTGTTGGTGAGCGATATTCTGATGGCGCAAGATTTGGCCAAGGAGCCGACCGCGCGCTTCTACATGCTGGCTCGGCATTTCTGGCCGGGGCCGCTCACGATCATCGTGCCGGCTTCGGCGCGGGTGCCTTTGAAAGTGACGGGGAACACGGGGCGGCTGGCGGTGCGGCAGCCCGCTTCGCCCGCAGCCGTGGCTCTCCTGGAATGGCTGAAGCAGCCGCTGATTGGGACGAGCGCCAATATCTCCGGACAGCCGACATGCCGCAGCGGCATTGAAGTGTTTGGCGTGATGGACGGGCGAGTGGACCTGGTTTTGGACGGGGGGGCGTGTTCGGGCGCGGGCGCCACCACGGTGGACATCACTGAGCCGTACTGGCGCGTGATCCGAGAGGGCGCCATTTCGGAGCGCGACATTGCGGAGTGTCTAAAATCGCATTAGGAACTCGCCGTGAGCGAGCCGTCTGACAAAATCCGCATCGCCTTCGACGAAGTTATATTCTGGCAAGCGCGCGGGCTCTTCCCAGCGAATCTGCTCGAAAGCGGAACTGCGCGGTTCTCCGGTGAATTCCGTGACGTGATGAAAGATGAGAAGAATCGGACGTTTGCCGGGGTAGCGGTACTGGTAACGGATCATCTCGTCGCCGATGCGCGCCTGAATGCAGAGTTCTTCTTCCAGTTCGCGCTGTAAGGCGTCCTTGGGTTGCTCGTGGCTTTCGACTTTTCCTCCGGGAAACTCCCACTTGAACTCGTGGGTGTCGCCGCGGCGGCGCTGTCCGATCAAAACCCGGCTATCTCTTTGAATGACCGCGGCTACCACCACAAGCTGACGATGGGCCATCGCTCTCATTGTCGGACAATGGAGAGAGCGATGTACAGCGAGACGCTCTTGGAACACTTTCGAAAGCCGCGAAACGGCGGCGAGCTACCGCCTCCTTCCTGCCGCGTGGAGGTTTCCAATCCCGCCTGCGGCGACGTGCTGATCCTGTGGGTGCGGTTTGAGGGGGACCGTGCGTCCGCGGTGCGGTATCAGGCGCGGGGGTGTACGGCGCTGGTCGCCGCGGGAAGCGCGCTCACCGTCCTGCTGGAAGGGATGACTCGGCAAGAGATGGCGGCGGTGGGCGCGGGGGAGATTGAGGCTGCGCTTGGCGGGCTGCCGGCGGAATCTATGCATGCCGCTGCGCTTTGCGCCGCCGCGGTCCGGGCGCTTCTTCGCTGACCAGGGAGAAGAGCAGCTTCTTTTCCATTTCGTCCACGCGGTCGAGGCGCACCCGAATGCGGTCGCCGATTTTCAACTCGCGGCGGGAACGTTCGCCCACCACGCGCCGCGCATTCTCGTGAAAGACGAAGCGATCTCCGGGAAGGGTGTCCATCAAGATAAGACCTTCGACAAACAGGTTTTCGAGCTCCACATAAAGCCCGGCTTTCGTGACGGAGATGATCAAGGCCGGAAACTCATCGCCCACGCGTTCAATCATGAACTTGGCTTTCTTCCAGTCCACCAGTTCACGCTCGGCTTCGGCGGCGCGGCGCTCGCTTTCGGAACAGTCGCGGGCAAGGGTTCGCAATGTATCTTCATCCCAGCGAGGCGGGAGGCCTTCCAGCGAAGCGCATAAAATGCGGTGCACCATAAGATCGGGGTAGCGGCGGATGGGCGAGGTGAAATGGGTGTACGCCGGAGCCGCAAGAGCGAAGTGCCCGGTGTTGCGCTCGCTGTACCGCGCTTGTTTGAGCGAACGCAGCATCAAGTAGGAAAGGATGCGCTCTTCGGGTTTGCCTTCGAGTTTCGCCACCAGGCGCTGGTAGTCTCGGGAGGTCACGCCGGCGTCTGCTTCAAGAACGACGATGTCTTTGCGCAGTTTGCGCCCGTCGCTTTTGCGGACCAGCTCAGGAAAACGGCGTGCGTGGACGGAACCTCGGGCGAGAGAGTAGCCAAACTGAGCGGCGATTTGCTCGAACTCGAGGACCCGCTGCGGGTCGGGAACGTCATGAACCCGGTACAGTGTGGGGATATCGTGCGCTTCCAGGTGAGCGGCGACCGCTTCGTTGGCAGCCAGCATAAACTCCTCGATGATGCGGTGGGCGATATTACGAGGCGCCCGCTGGATGCCGGTCATGGCGCCCCATTCGTCGAATTCGATGAGAGGTTCCGGCAGGTCGAAGTCGATGGCGCCGCGCCGTGTGCGTTTGCGGGTGAGAATGCCTGCAAGCTCGCGCATCATTTCGAAGCGTTCCACCAGAGAGCGGTAACGGTCGCGGAGTTCCGGGTCGCCTTCCAGCAAGCCGTGCACGGCCGTATACGTCATCCGGGCGGCGCTGCGGATGACGCCGCGCTCGAAACGCTGGGCGACGGTGTCGCCTCGGGCGTCGATTTCGAGGATCGCGGATACGACCAGCCGGTCCACGCCGGGGTTCAGCGAGCAAATGCCGGTCGAGAGCTCCAGGGGCAGCATGGGAACCGCGCGGTCGGGGAAGTAGACGCTGACGCCTCGGCGCGCCGCTTCCAAATCGATGGGCGTGCCGGGAAGGACATAGTGGCTGACGTCTGCGATATGAACATGGAGCTCGAAATTGCCGTTGGGAAGCCTCTCTACCCACACGGCGTCATCGAAGTCGCGCGCGGTTTCCCCGTCGATGGTGACCGCCTCCTCCGTGCGAAAGTCCGTTCTTCCAGAAAGGTCCTCGAGGCGGACGGCCGAGGGCGCGCGCTCGGCTTGCCGCAGCACTTCTGGCGGGAACTGGTGCGGTATATGGTGCTTGCGAATGATGATCTCCACATCGACGCCGAAATCATCCGGATGTCCGAGCACTTCTACAACCCTTCCGGTGGCGTCCGCATCGCGGGTAGGGAAGGACAGCACCTCGACATCCACCACCAAGCCGTCGAGGTCTTGCGCGTTGCGGAACTGCGGGCGCGCGCCGCCGACGCGGTTCCGTGAGGCTGTTTCGCGCGGGCGTTCCATGCCAGAGGGGATGCGGATGCGGTGCTGAATCCGTTCATCGTGCGGGATGACGTAGTTGCCGCGCGGGCCGGCGCGGAACTCACCCACCACGGTGGCGTGGGCATGGTCGAGAATGCGGACGATTTCTCCTTCGGCGCGCCCGTCCGCGCCCACCCGTCCGATTCGCACCACGACGCGGTCTCCGTGCATGGCGCGGGAAGCGGTTTCCGGGGGCAGGAAAATGTCGCCCTGAATCCCAGGCGCCGGGTGATCGGGGATCAAAAATCCATATCCGTCACGGTGTACGCGCAAGCGCCCTGCGACGAACTCGCGACTTAGTGCGGTGAGAAGGTACTGTCCGGATTGCGTTTGGAGCAGCTCGCCACGCTGTTCCAGGCGGCGCAGGATGGCTTCCAGTTGCTCGCGCCGCTCGCCCCTGGCCCCCAGTTCGCGGACCAACTGCTTGAAGTTCGCCCGGGCGTGAGGAAGCCTGCCGATATGTTCGAGCAAAGCTCGTTCGGAGAGATCCGCCGTTTTCCGGCTAGCGGGGAATCCGCTGCGCGAAGCCTGTGTCACAATATAAGGTTTACACGCCGGAGGGCCCTATGGAGATTCAGACAGTCAAGCTCGAAATCCCGGAGGGCGGCAACGTCATTCTGGGCCAGACGCACTTTATCAAGACCGTGGAAGACATCTATGAGGCGATCGTGAACACCGTCCCGCAAATGAAGTTTGGGGTGGCTTTTAACGAAGCCTCCGGACCTTGTCTGACGCGCGCCGACGGCAACGACGAGGATCTGAAGCAAATGGCCGTCCGCAATGCGCAAGCTGTGGCGGCGGGACACACGTTCGTAGTAGTGATGCAGAACGGGTATCCGATTAACATCCTCAGCCGGATCAAAGACGTTCCCGAGGTGTGCAACATTTTTTGCGCTACCGCGAATCCGGTGGAGGTGCTGGTGGCGGAGACGTCGCTGGGGCGCGGGGTGATCGGCGTCATCGACGGTGCGCCGCCAAAGGGCGTTGAAACGGAGCGGGACGTTCAGATCCGCAAGGAGTTCTTACGGAAGATAGGGTACAAACGGTGACGGTCTCGACGGTCGAACAGCTCGAAGAATTGTTGTCCCGTCCCAACCCGGCGGACATCGAGGCGATGAAGGAGCTCGATGGCGATTTACTGATTCTCGGGGTGGGGGGGAAAATGGGGCCCAGCCTCGCCATCCGTGCGCGGCGCGCGGTGGAAGCAGCGGGGATTGAGCGGCGCGTGATCGGCGTCTCGCGGTTTTCCAACGTCGCCTTGCGGGAGCAACTGGAAGAGGCGGGAGTCGAGACCATCGCGGCGGATCTGATGGAGCAAGAGGAGCTGGCGCGGCTGCCCGACGCTCCCAACGTGATCTTCATGGCGGCGCGGAAATTCGGCACGACGGGAAGCGAGCATCTCACCTGGGCTATGAATGCCTACTTGCCGGGACGGGTGGCCGAACGTTATTATGCTTCGCGGATCGTAGCTTTTTCAAGCGGCAATGTGTACCCGTTAGTGCCGGTGAACCGCGGCGGCGCTACTGAGCAAACGCCGGTCCAGCCCATCGGGGAATACGCTATGAGCGTGCTGGGACGGGAACGGATGTTCCAGCATTTCTCAGAGCGGTACGGGACGCCGGTGACGCTGTTGCGGCTAAACTACGCAGTGGAATTACGCTACGGAGTTTTGCAGGACATCGGCCGAAAGGTGTTCGAGCGCCATCCGGTAAACTTGGCCATGGGCTCGGCGAACGTAATCTGGCAGGGGGATGCGAACTCGGTGTGCTTGCGCGCCTTCGCGCTGTGCAGTTCGCCTCCCGCGATCTTGAATGTCACCGGACCAGAGACCATCTCCGTCCGGCAGGTGGCGCGCCGGTTCGGCGAGATATTCGGGGTCGAACCGCTATTTGAAGGGATTGAGTCCGAAAGCGCTTTGTTGAGCGATGCGTCCAGGTGTCACCAGTTATTTGGCTACCCCACGGTGACAGTGGGTGAGATGATCGACTGGATCGCGAAATGGATCGCCGCCGGCGGGCCGCAACTTCACAAACCGACGCACTTTGAGGTTCGTGACGGGAAATTCTGAGACATGGATTGGAAGCAAAGGCTCCGGCGCGGTGTCGTGATTCCGGCTCACCCGCTCGCTTTAGACGCTAACCGGAAACTCGATGAGCGGAGACAGCGGGCGTTGACGCGCTATTATCTGGCGGCCGGCGCAGGTGGGATCGCAGTGGGCGTACACACTACCCAGTTCGCGATACGCGACCCGAAAATAGGACTGCTCGAGCCCGTGCTCACGCTCGCCATGGAGGAGTGGCGCGGGAGTGGGCGGATTGCGGTCGCAGGGGTCATCGGGCGGACGAAACAAGCGGTGGCGGAAGCAGAACTCGCGGCCCGTCTCGGTTATCACGCGGGTTTGCTGGGGTTGGGTGCGATGCGCGATGCAAGTATCCCGGAGCTTTTGGACCACGTCCGCGCGGTAGCGGAGATTATGCCGGTATTCGGCTTCTATCTCCAGCCGGCGGTCGGCGGGCGGGTTTTGCCCTATTCTTTCTGGAGAGGTTTTGCAGAGATCGAAAACGTCGTGGCCATCAAAATCGCGCCGTTCAATCGCTACCAGACTCTCGACGTGGTCCGCGCGGTGGCCGAGTCTGGGCGCGCTGGCGAAATCGCTCTTTATACGGGCAACGACGATTCCATTGTGGTGGATTTGCTGACCCCGTTCCGTTTCGGCGGAGTTACGGCGCGCATCGTGGGCGGTTTGCTGGGCCACTGGGCGGTGTGGACCAAGCGGGCGGTGCACATGCTTGAGCAGATTCATGCCGGGACGCTCGAAAATCCTCTGGAAACAGCGGCGGCAGTGACGGATGCGAACGCCGCGTTATTCGATCCGGCTAACGATTTTCGCGGTTGTATCGCCGGGATTCATGAAGTTCTCCGGCGTCAGGGGCTGATGCGAGGGAGGTGGTGTCTCAACCCGGATGAAGATCTCTCACCTGGGCAAAGCGAGGAGATCGACCGGGTTTACCGCTCCTATCCCCATTTGAACGACGACGAATTCGTCGCCGAACATCTCGATGAATGGATGAAATGACGACTTATGGCTGAGGAAAAAACAAGAGCATTTGGTTTCAACACGCGGGCGCTGCACGCGGGCTACGAACCTGAGCCGACTACGCATGCCCGTGCGGTTCCGATTTATCAGACCACGTCGTACGTGTTCGAGAACTCCGAGCATGCTGCGGCGTTGTTTGCGCTCCAGCAATTCGGGAACATTTATACGCGGATCATGAACCCCACGACCGCGGTCTTGGAACAGAGAGTAGCCTCGCTGGAGAACGGCGCCGGCGCTCTGGCCGTCTCTTCCGGGCAAGCCGCCCAGTTTATCGCCATCACGACTCTGTGCGAGGCCGGCGATGAAGTGGTGGCGTCCAGCACGCTGTACGGGGGCACTTACACGCAGTTCGACGTCAGTTTCCGCAAACTCGGAATTCAGGTGAAGTTTGTGGACCCGGACGATCCGGAGAACTTTCGCGCCGCGATTACGCCGCGGACGAAACTGCTCTATGGAGAGACCATCAGCAACCCGCGCGGTAATATTCTCGACATCGAAAAGGTGGCGGCTATAGCGCACGAGCACCGGTTGCCGCTCATGGTGGACAACACCTTCGCCACGCCGTATCTGTGCCGCCCTATCGACTTCGGCGCCGATATCGTAGTACATTCGCTAACCAAATTTATGGGCGGGCACGGCACCAGCATCGGCGGCATTATCGTGGACAGCGGCAAATTCGACTGGGCGTCCGGCCATTTCCCTGGATTGACAGAGCCGTCTCGGGCGTATCACGGGATGAAGTTCTATGAAACGTTCGGTGCGGTAGCGTACATTATTAAAGCGCGGGTGGAAGGCTTGCGGGACATGGGCACGTGTCTAAGCCCCTTCAATGCCTTCCTGTTTTTGCAAGGCATTGAAACGCTCGGCATGCGGATGGACCGGCATGTGGCGAACGCCCTGGCTGTGGCGGAGTTTCTGGAGAAACATCCGCTGGTGACGTGGGTGCGGTACCCATCGCTGCCCTCGAGCGAGTATTACGGGCTGGCGCAAAAGTACTTGCCCAAGGGCGCCGGAGCAGTGTTTTCATTCGGGATCCGCGGCGGTTATGAAGCCGGAAAGAAGTTTATCGACAGTGTCAAGCTGTTTTCCCACTTGGCCAACGTGGGCGATGCTCGAAGCCTTGTGATACACCCGGCATCCACCACCCACCAACAGCTTTCGCCGGCTGAGCAAGAAGCCGCGGGCGTGGGGCCGGATATGATCCGGCTCTCGATCGGTCTCGAGGATATCGATGATATCCTCTGGGATCTCGATCAAGCGCTGGCAGCCTCGCAGGGATAAGTGGGAAAGCGCCGGCTGCGTGGGACCCAAGCGCAGCGCGGCGGCGGTAGTGTCCGGGTGGAGCATCGTATAATAACGAGTGAATGTTGCGCAGGGCGGAGCGTGTGTATCGGAGCCGAGAATGGAAAACCGTGCGGAAGCTGCTATGCCTCATGCTCGTGGCTGCCTTGTCGCTGGCCGCACAGAAAACGAAACAGGAACCGGACGCCAATCCGATCGGGGTGAAACCTCTGGAGCCGCAGGCCGGAGCGCCGGCCGATAGCGGCGCGGCGGCGCCGGTTGACCCCAAGAATTTCGTCCTGGGCCCGGAAGACGTTGTCCTAGTGAAGGTGTGGAAAGAGCCGGACTTATCGGGGCCGGTCCGCATTCGTGTGGATGGCAAGATTTCGCTTCCTCTGGGCGGCGAACTCGTGGCGGCAGGCAAAACGCCGGAGCAGTTGGCGCAGGACATCACAAAGGTCATGTCCAGTTTTGTAAACAACCCGCTGGTGATTGTCTCGGTGCAGGAAGTCCGCAGCAAGAAGTACTCGATTACGGGAGAAATTGCGCGCCCAGGCCTGTACCCGCTGGTCACGCCGACAACGGTGATGGAAGCGATCGTGCAAGCTGGGGGCCTGAAGGAGTACGCAAAAAAGAAAAAGATTACCATCCTGCGCGGAGGCAAGCTGCTGAAGTTTAACTACGATGAAGTGATCCGGGGCAAGAACCCTGCTCAGAATATACTTTTGGAGAATGGGGATCTGATCGTGGTGCCCTAGCGCGCCCGGACGTACGGTAAAAGGATCTCGGATGCTCGGAGCCAATCCCAATTTCGCCGTATCGCGGCGTCCGCTGGATGTAGAGGATTATATCGACATCGTCCGGCGGCACAAGGCCTGGATTCTGGGTCCGGCTTTCGCCGGGCTGGTCATTGCGGTGGTGGTGGCTTTTCTTTGGCCGGATACTTACGTTTCGTACGCCGTGCTAAAGGTGGAACCCCAAAAGGTGCCGGAGAAGTACGTTCAAAGCAATGTGAACATGGAAATGGCGGCGCGCATCTCCTCGATGGCGGAAACCATACGCAGCCGTCCTGTGCTGATCAACATCATTCAGACCTACAACCTCTACCCGCGTGAACGGAAGAGCATGCCTATGGAGGATGTGGTCGAACAAATGCGGAAAGACATCGGCATCGGAGGCGTGATGAGCCAGTTCCGCGGCTCCACGCGGCTCTCCGCCTTCCAGGTTTCGTTCACGTACGAGAACCGGTACATCGCGCAGAAAGTGTGCAGCGAACTCGTTTCGCGGTTCATTGACGAGAACATCCGAACTCGTTCCAGCCAATCGGTGGCCACCACAGACTTCTTACGCGAGCAGTTCGACGCCGCCAAGAAGGAGTTGGAAGAGATTGAAGCGAAGATTGTGCAATTCCGGGCGGCGAACATGGGCCGGCTTCCGGAGCAGTTGCAAGCCAACCTCCAGCAACTCAGCGCTCTCGAGAGTCGTTTGAGCGCTTTGCAAAACACGATCAACCGGGCGAGCCAAGATAAGATTTTGCTGGAAACCCAACTCCGGAATTTGAAAGAACAGGCGCAGATGATTGCGAACCCGCCGCGGGAAGCCTCGACGCCGGCTGCGACAGTGATGAACGAAAAGCTCGCGCAGATCAACCGGGAGATTGAGCGTGCGGAGCTTCAGCTCAGCAGCATCCGGGAGCGTTACACCGACAAGCATCCGGAGGTGCAGCGCGCGGAACAGGCGTTAGCTTGGTTACAGCGCCAGCGCGAGGCGCTGCTCAAACAGGATCAAGCCGCTCGTGGAACAGCAGCGCAGGCGGCGGGCGACGGCGCCCTCCGTTCACCATCCGGGCAAGCCGGCCCGCAGCCGCTCACCCGGGAGCAGCAGAAAGAGCTTCAGGAGATCCAAGGACGCATTGAACAGGTGGAGCTGGCGATACGGGCCCGCGACTTGGAGACCGAAAAAGCCGATAAAGAGCTGAAGGCGACCGAACAGCAGATGAAGGCCTTGCAAGCGCGCATCGAAGCCAGCCCCTTGAACGAGCCCGAATACCAGCAGTTGTTGCGCGACCGGGATGCGGCCAAGGAGCGATATCTCGAAATGCAGCGCAAAAAGAGCCAGTCCGAGACGGCTACGTTGATTGAGGATCGCCGCCAAGGAGAGAACCTGGAGCTGCTGGACCCGCCCACGCTTCCCCAGACGCCCACCTACCCTAAGCGGTGGCTGATTATCAGCACGGGAAGCCTGATCGGGCTCATTGCGGGGTTATTTCTGGCAGGAGCGAGGGAAGTAAAGGATACTTCGCTCAAGAATCTCAAGGACGTCCGGGCTTACACGCAGCTTCCGGTGTTGGGAAGCATTCCATTGCTGGAAAATGATTTCGTGGTGCGCCGCCGGCGCCGCATGATGTGGCTGGCATGGTCCACAGCGGTGATTTTCGGGATCATCATTATGAGCGGGTCCATCTACTACTACTACACGGTTACGAGGACTTGAGGAAATACGATCACCATGAGCCGAGTGCATGACGCCTTACGCCGCTCCGAACAGCCGTTTTACAAGCCTCCAGCGCCTGCGGCTCCCGTTCAGCCGTCTGCGCCGGCCGTGACGGCGACGCCGGTTCCCTCACTCCAAGGGCTTCTGGAGGAAATCCAGCAGGTTCCGTTCAATGCTTCCTCGGATTCGCATCTGATCGACGCCCTGCGACCGCATGAGGCGCCCACCGAAGAGTTCCGAACTCTCCGTACGCGCATCAACCATCTTCAGAATTTGCAACCCATCCATTCGGTGGTGATCACCAGTCCTTCGCCGGCGGAAGGCAAGTCGTTTACGGCCGCCAACTTGGCGCTGGCGGAATCGCATTTAGAAGGCAATGCAACGTTGCTCGCGGATTTCGACTTCCGCCGTCCGGTCATACACGCTCTGTTTCAAATACCGCGCACGCCAGGGCTGACGGACTTTCTGCTGGGCAAGGCTTCGCTGGCAGAGGTCATCAAGAAGATTGAAGGGACGAATCTGTATGTAGCGCCCGCCGGATCGGCAGTGCTGAATCCTCTCGAGCTTCTGAACTTGAAAGAAGTCAAGATCCTTTTGGATGCTCTGCCGTCCGTGTTCAATTGGGTAATTCTGGACAGCCCCCCGCTATTATTCGCCGCTGACGCTAATTTGCTGGCTACGCTGTGCCATGGCACGGTTCTGGTAGTGCGGATCGGAGCGACGACCATCGATTCGGTGACGCGTGCGATGCAGTCGCTGTGCGAAAACAATGTGCTGGGCATCGTTGTGAATGGCGCACGCCGCGGGGAGCTGTACAGCAAGTATACTTACTACCATTCTTATTACTACTCCGCCCCAAGGGCCGAAAACGAGAGCGAGGAAAGCTAAGCGAAGAGGAGCTTAGCGGTCCTGTTTCATCATCGTGAGCAACAGACGCAAGGGAGAGAGTGCGGTGATGCCGTGCTCGAGGTTGGGCTCCATTGCCACCCATGTTCCCGCTGCGCCTTCCACGACGTCGGCGCCCAAGGTAATGCGGGCGGAGCCTTCCAGAATGTGCAAGAAAGCGCGGAACGGCGCGGTGTGTGCAGAGAGTTCCTGCCCTTCAGCGAAACCGAAGATCACTGCTTTCACGTGATCGTCCTGGTATAGGGTGCGGCTCAAGATGCCGTTTGCGGGTATGCCCGCCTCTTTGGCGAGGTCGGGGAGGTAAACATAGCTTGCAGCCATCCATCTCAGGTTAGAAGCATTGGCGAGGTAACGCAGTGACTGGAATCACACCGCCCCAAGGTCTTCCTGTTGCCCGGTGACCGCGTAAGGTTGAATGGAAATCGCAGTTCCGGTGTCGTCATCGGCTTCCACGATCACGGCGTGCAGTTCGGGACCATGCTTGGCGGCTTCCATGCGGATCGGCACCGCTGTGAGAAAGCGCCGGATGATCGTCTCCTTTTCGACCCCTATCACAGAGGCGTAAGGGCCTGTCATTCCGGCGTCGGTTTGGTATGCGGTGCCCTTGGGAAGAATGCGGGCGTCGGCCGTGGGAACATGCGTGTGCGTACCGATCACCGCCGTAACCCGCCCGTCAAGATACCAAGCGATAGCCATCTTCTCGCTGGTCATTTCAGCATGGAAATCGACCAGTTTGACTTTGACTTCCGAATCCAGGGCAGCGAGGAGGGCGTCCGCCTTACGAAAGGGGCATTCGGTGGCGGGCATATGGGTGCGCCCCTGAAGGTTTAGCACGGCGCACAGTCTTCCATTACGCGCACGGGCGAGGAAGACGCCCGAACCGGGTAGAGCGTCCGGGTAGTTGGCCGGGCGCAGGAGCCGCGGCTCACACGGCAAGTACTCGTAGATTTCCTTTTTGTCCCATATGTGATTGCCGGACGTGAGCACGTCGATGCCGTAGGAAAACAGTTCCTGAGCCACCATAGGGGTAACTCCGAAACCGCCTGCCGAGTTTTCGGCGTTGGCCACGCTCAGATCGATGTTTTCTTCCGAAACGATCCGCTGAAGGTTCTCCGCCACCATCTTCCGGCCGGCGGAGGCGAAGATATCACCGATGAACAGGATTCGCATTTCTCCATTCCCAACGAGAGCCGGCCCCCACCGGCCGCCAAAGGCTGGGGAGCGAACCGCGTGAGCCGTGCCACCCCTGTCATTGACCCCACGCTCAGCACGGGGGGAGTCCTCCGTGCGCCTTCAGGCTTCTCCGTAGCGACTTCCCGCCGGAGCCTGCTCACCAGCGCAACTACGAGCCGGACTCCATGACATTGACTGTTGGATCAAGTTTTAGGGGTCAGACCACCTGCCTGGCAGAACCGCTCCCTCCTTCGATGATAACAGAGCGCTCCCCCGCGCCGCCGGAAAGAACCATGAAGGCAGGCTGAGATCTATTTCCCCGGCAGCCGGAACTCGACGTTCCGCTCCCGATTGAGTTGAAGGGACAATTCCTTGTCGATCAATTCCAAACTGGCTTTGTTCAACGACTTGTCGCGGGTGATGTAATGCAATGTGTCGTTTTCCACCCAGTAGGCGAGGGCAGGATAAATGGAGCCGTTCTTGAAAGCGATCAGATAAATGGTCGGTTTCTCCTCGGCGCCCGGCTGTGGCCGCTGACCGGTCTTTTCCGCAGGGTCGGGGAACTGTGGCCCTGGCGCCTCATAAGACTTTAACCCTTCAGAGGGCGAGGGCAGCGAGCCTTCGGGGTACTGCTTCAATACCGGGCGCGCGGTCTCGGGCGTGTAATACTGATTGATGACGACTGTCGGAGCCGTTTGCTGAGGCGCCGGCGGCGTCACGACACTCAGATTCACCTCGGCGGGCGGCGAAGCGCTGTTCCACCCCCAACCTCCTACCACAACGGGGTAAGCATATGGAACCGCGTAAACTCTCTGCCGCCGGTTTGATGCGGGCGCGGTGAATATTGTGCGTCCCTCGATGCTAGCCGCCAGTCGCTGCCCATGGTCGGGTCCGCCAATGGTGAATCCGGTGAGAGGCGGCACGATGGAGATCGCGGCGGGCGGCATATTGGGAGCCGAGCCAGTGCCCGGAAACAGTACGTTGCCGAATCCGTGCGAGGAGCCGTAGGTCCGATAGGGACCGCCTGGAGCCTGCCCGAAGGCGTTGGCAACCCAAAACAAAACCGTTCCCGTAAACCCTACGATACGATGCAAAGCCATGCGCGCCCCCTTCCACTTTCGAGCTTACTCTCTCATCCGGAAGCGAGCAAGTATCTCCCACCTCCGTCCGGCCTTCTGCTATGCGCATCACCGTTCGAGCACCACAAGGTCCTGAAAGCCGAGACCGTTCTCCATGAAACTTATGGGTTTAAAGTACCTCGAAAAGGACTGCAACGCATAATCGCGGCTGTGAAACGCAGTGTGGTACCATTCGGGAACGATTCCACGCAGCTTCGATGAGCGTTTAAAAAGAAATCCCTGTCGTCGAAGAATGTCCCTTTCTTCTTGGGACAGGCGGCTCCAGGAAGACGGGCCGTGAACGCTAAGCAGCAAGACGCCGCCCGGCTTGAGGATGCGGCGCAACTCATGAAGCCATTTGCACTGGTCTTGTTCGCTTAAATGCGTGAACACGGAAACAGCATAAACAAGATCGAAGGAGCATTCCGGGTAGGACAGCGGCGGTTCCGGGGAATTGACGCTAAAGTGTGCGCCGATATGGCGTTTGCACCACTGGACGGCGCAGGCATCGACGTCTGTGCCATAAAAGGTTTGCTCCGGGAACCACTGCGTCAGCCACAGAAGCGTTCTACCACACCCACAGCCGAAATCAAGGATGGCGCCGGCGGCTTCCAGCGGCCGTCCCGCCATGCTCAAGGCCTGGCGAATGGCCATGGCGGTTGCCCGACCTATGTGGAGAAAGTCCTGCACGCTGATCGACTCTCCAACACGGAAGCGGAGCATAGCCGGAGGGACCGGTTCGGAACCGCTTACCGGCAGCCACTGGTCTGAGATCCAGCACCGTGCGCGGATGGCGCATCGATACCCGGCATAATAAGCAGGCTTCGCCCTTCGCAGCAGCCACTCAGGGAGGCTCTTCGCAACGCCTGTTGGGAACGCCATGGCCAGCCCGCCGTGCCTGCGGCGGTTATTTCTCCAAGCGGTAAATGGTCAAACCCGAGAGCAACTTCGGGTAAAAGTCCGTTGACTTCTGGGGCATCACGCCGCCGGCAAAGGAGGTGGCGGCAACATCTTCGATAGAAGTCGGTTCAAGCAGGAAGGCCAAATCGGCCGCGCCTTGTCGCACCCAATCAACGGCGGCTTCGGCGCCTCTTACATAACGAATGTGCTTTTCCTCCCTCACCGCAGCGTCGTCTATTCCGAGGACACGCTGTATCAGAGCGGCATGTAGAACCGCCACGTCGAGTTCACCCGGTTGCCGGCTGCGCTCCAACAAAACCGTTTTGCAGCCCCGCTCCGCCACCGCTCCGATGCGGATGCGGGCGCCACGGGGTTCGGACCAAATCTGACGCAGACTACTCGGGGAATCCAGGTGCTGAATCTGAAACTCCTCTCCTGCCTTTTGGAGGAATTTCTGCCAGGAAAAGCCGGGAAGGCTGCTCAGCACGCGGTGGGTGGCGAGGATTTTCAGTCCGCGTGAGTGCATGTTGACAAAGGTCATCATCACCCACCGGGCGTCTTCGAGTTCGGGGTGGGCTTGGCGGAACGCCAGCGCCGTTTCGTACCGATGATGCCCGTCGGCGATGATCAATTTGCGGTCGCCCATCCGCTCGCAGATTTCCCTGACCCGAACCGGATCCGCGATTTTCCACAAGCGGTGCGCCGTGCCGTATTCGTCGGTAACCTCGGCCAGCGGGGGGGCCGCCGCGGCTTGATCCAGGATTTGGTCGATCGCACCTTCCGGGTCCGGATACAGCATGAAAATCTGGCCGAAGTGGGCGCGTGTGTGTTCGAGCAATTGCATCCGGTCTCGCTTAGGACCGGAGAGGGTCTGCTCATGGCGATGCACCACGCCGGCCGAGTACTCTTCCACCGCGCCTAGGCCGATAAATCCTTTTCGCAGGCATTTTGCGCCGTCATCGGGGCTTTGGAACTCCTGGAAATAAGCGAACAACGCCGGCTCCGTCTCCTGCGCCAAAACGCCCGAGGCGACCCAGTCTCGCAGATATGCGGCTGCGCGAGTATAAACATTATCCGTGTCCGAGTCAGTCTCGCGCCTGGGACCAAGGATGATCCGCACCAAGTTATACGGGCTGAGCGACAGATAGCGCGCCTGCATTTCAGGCGAGATTTTATCGTAGGGCTGCGTCACCAGATTCTCAAGAGGGCCCGCTTTTGAGGAGTAACGAAACGGTCGGAAAGGACGGATATTCGCCATAAATTTCGGGAGAACTTTCAGGATACCAGCCCGCGGCGCGGGTCGCGGAAATACAGCCATGCTCCAGTTATAAAAAGCCCCGCCGACAGCCACTGCGTGAGGGACAGCGGGCCGCCGAACGGCAGCGCCTGTTCATGGAAACGGAAGAACTCCACTACGAACCGCGCTGCGGAGTACAGCATCAGGTACAAGCCGAATACCGCGCCATCACGGTGTGGCTTTTGGAACGTGCGATAGAGTATGACGAAGATCACGGCTTCGGCGGCAGCCTCGTACAGTTGCGTGGGATGCAAAGGGACAAACAGCGGGGTGCCGAAAAGCCGGGCGGCATCCGGATTCGTGAAGGTCACCTTCCAAGGCAGATTGCATTTCACGCCATAGCAGCATCCTGCCGAAAAGCAGCCGAGCCGCCCGATGGCATGACCCAAGGCGATTCCCGGCGCGAAGCAGTCCGCCGTTTTCCAGCCCGGAAGCTTCTTTTTCCGCATATAAAAAAAAGCCACCGCAAGCGCCGCGATCAGCCCGCCTTGAAACACTCCGCCTGCCTGCAAGGTGCTCAACGAGAGGATTTCGCCCGGGTGTTGGGAATAGTAGTCCCAATCGAAGAAGAACATGAAAAGTTTCGCGCCCGCCAGGCCGGCCAGCGCACAGTATACGGCAAGGTTCACCACGACTTCCGGGTTAAGCCCCGCGCGCCGGGCAAGCCTCTGCGTCATCCAAACCCCCAGCAAGAAAGCGATAGCGATCAGCACGCCGTAGGTGGGAATAAAAAAATCGCCGATTTCGATGAGCTTCGGATGCATTTAAGCCTTGGCCTCGCGGTGGTGGGAAAACCACAGGTCAAACGCCAACAGCAGCGCGCCCGTAGTAATAGCGCTGTCGGCAAGGTTGAACGTATGCCAGTGGTGCGAGCCTGCATAGAAATCCAGGAAGTCGGTGACCACTCCGGATCCCACGCGGTCGTAAAGGTTTCCGAGAGCGCCTCCCAGCACGAGGGAGAGCGCGGTGCGCGTCAGGCGGCTCTCGGCGGCTTGCGCGTTGGTGGCGCGCCACAGAAGCCACGCCACTGCTGCCGTGACAGCGCCTGACACCCCTACGAGAAGCGCTATCCGCCAACCGGCGGGCTGCTCAGAGAGAATTCCAAACGCGGCTCCCCGGTTCTGCGTATGAATGACATTGAAAAAGCCCGGGATCACTGGGATGGTTTCCCACGGAGAGACGTAGGCTTGCACGACCGCCTTGGAAATGCGGTCCAACGCCGCCACGGCGGCGGCCAGGCCGAACCAGCCCGCCCGGGAACTCATACTTAAGACCCAACCATCTCAGCTACCACGCTCGCACAAGCGGCGCAAACCGTGGGCAATTCCGGCACGGATCCCACATCCTCGCTGTATTTCCAGCAGCGCTCGCACTTTTCTCCCTTTGCTCGCTCAATGTGCACAGAGAGGTCGACCCCCGGCGCTTCTTCGAGGGTTACTTGGCTGACGATGAACAAAGCCGGCAACTCATGCTCATATTCCTCCAGTAGCGTATACAACTCGGGTCCCGCTTTGAGTTGCACTTGGGCTTCCAGCGATGCGCCGATGAATTTTTCCTGTCGCGCCAGCTCCAGATCTTTGAGCACCTGCTCCCGGACTTCCATCAGGCGCTCCCAGGCGGAGAATTTCGCCCGCTGTCCGGGCGTCAGGCCTTCCGTAAGTTCTTCAGGGGCTGGGAATTCAGTCACGTGCACGCTATCCGGCGAGCCGGCGCGGCGGGGGAAATGCGACCACACTTCTTCCGTGGTGAAAGAGAGAATGGGGGCCAGGAGCCGGACCAGCGCATGAGTAATGCGCCAGAGGGTAGTTTGGGCGGCGCGGCGCGCTTCCGAATCCGGCGCCGAAACGTACAGGCGGTCCTTCAATACATCGAAATAGATCGCGCTGAGGTCCGTGATGCAAAAGTTATACAGCGCTTGGTAAACGCGGTGGAAGGCGAATTCTTCGTACCAGGCTCGGCACTCGCGCGTCACCCGCTCCGCTCGCTGGAGGATCCACTGGTCAATATCCCACAGCCGAGAAGCGGGCGCCATATGTTTTTCCGGATCGAACCCATCCAAATTTCCGAGCGCATACCGGAATGTGTTGCGGATTTTGCGGTAGGCTTCTGAGAGGCGCGTCAGGATGGTCTCCGAGATGCGCACGTCTTCGCTGAATTCGACGCTGGCCACCCAGAGCCGCAGCACCTCTGCTCCGTACTTCTTGACGATTTCCTGCGGCTCAATGATGTTGCCCAGAGATTTGGACATGGCGCGCCCTTCGGCGTCGAGCGTCCACCCATGGGTGGCGCAGTGGCGGTAGGGGGAGCCGCCGCGCAATCCAACGCCCACGAGCAGGGAGCTGTGGAACCAGCCGCGGTATTGATCCGGTCCTTCCATATACAGGTCCGCAGGCCAAGGCAGCTTGTTGCCTTCGTGCAATACGGCTAAGTGGCTGGATCCGGAGTCGAACCACACGTCCAGGATGTCCGATTCCTTCCGGAACGCCTGTCCCCCGCACTTGCCGCACCGGACGCCATCACCCAGCAGTTCGGCGGCGGATTTTTCGTACCAAATGTCGGCGGTGTGCTCCCGGAAGAGGGCTACGATTTGGTCCAGCACCTTCTTGTCGGTCAGCGGCGCTTGGCAAGCTTCGCAGTAGAAAACCGTGATGGGAACGCCCCAGACGCGCTGCCGGGAAATGCACCAATCGGGGCGTGTCGCGATCATGTTGGAAATGCGCTCCTCGCCCCACGCAGGCTGCCATTTCACCGTCTTGATGGCCGCAAGAGCCTCCGCGCGAAGGTTGTTCCGGTCCATGCCTATGAACCACTGCTCTGTAGCGCGGAAAATCGTCGGCTTGTGGCAGCGCCAGCAATGCGGATAGCTGTGCTCGATCGTCTTTTGCGCCAGCAGCGCTTCGCGTTCTTCGAGGATGCGAGCCACCGCCGGATTTGCCTCCCACACGGTTAGGCCGACAAGCGCTTCGGGGAGTTTCCCTTGCGCGCCCTCGACGTGGTAGAAGCGCCCGTCCGGCCCCACGGGGCAGTAGATATCGATGCCATACTGCCGCCCGACGAGATAGTCTTCGTGACCGTGCCCCGGTGCGGTATGAACCGCGCCGGTGCCTTGTTCGAGCGTCACATGCTCGCCGAGCACCCCCGGGGAGTCACGCTCCAAGAACGGATGGCGAAATCTAGCGCCTTCCAGCTTCGCCCCCGGGACTTTGGCCAGCACTTTAGGGGCGGCCCAGCCGCACTTGTCCGCCGTTTCTTTCACCAGGGCTTCCGCCACCAGATACACCGCTCCGCCCGTTTGCACGGCGGCGTACTCGAATTTCGGGTGGAAGGCGATGGCCATGTTCGCGGGAATGGTCCACGGCGTTGTGGTCCAGATCAACCCGAAAACGTTCTTCCCGGCCAGCGCTGGATCCAGCTTCTCCGGGTCGGAAACGAGCGGAAAGCGCACCCAGATGGAAGGGCTCGTATGGTTTTCATATTCCACTTCGGCTTCCGCCAGAGCGGTGCGGCAGTGAATGCACCAGTGAACCGGTTTCAGGCCCTTGTACACGTACCCCTTGTTCAGAAAGTCCACAAAGGCTTGCGCGATGACCGCCTCATATTCCGGGCTCATGGTCAGGTAAGGGTCTTCCCACCGCCCGAACACGCCCAAGCGCTTGAAATCCCGCCGGTGAATTCCGACGTACTTCTCCGCGTATTTCCGGCACTCTTTGCGGATCTGGGATACCGTCATCGCGGCTTTTCTGGCGCCCAAAAGCTGGTCGACCTTGATCTCTATGGGCAACCCATGACAGTCCCATCCCGGCACAAACGGGGCGTCGAAACCCGCCATGCTCTTGGATTTCACGATGAAATCTTTGACGACCTTGTTGAAAGCCGTGCCCATGTGGATGTTGCCGTTGGCGTAAGGCGGTCCATCATGCAGCACATAGATGGGACGCCCAGCGCGCGCTTCGCGAATTTTCGCGTAAACGTTCTCGCGCTCCCACCGTTCCAGCATTTTAGGCTCCATCTGCGGCAGGTTCGCCTTCATGGCGAAGGCTGTGCGAGGCAGATTGACGGTCTTCTTGAGATCAACGTCAGATAGGTTCATGGGGCTGAAACTACCATTCTAAAACGCGCGGCCTGCTGCACGCCTTGTTGTCGCTTGACAAATTAACGATAATTGACTCGTATGTCCCCTCACGCGGTGGAAAGCGGAGGGGGATTCTGGTCACTCGATTCAGTTTCCAGGTGATGAGGGAAATCGTTGTGTGCGCAAAGGAGATGGTGTGACCGAAGATTTTCCAGTTTCCTACCAAACCGACCTAGAGATCGCTCTTGCCGCGTCCCGGAGCAGCATCTGGTCGTGGCGCATCCAGGAAGACGCCGTCGAGTGGCGTCCCGTACCCTGGCCCGTGGGCTATTTTGAACCGGGACTGAGCGGAGGCAGCCTCCAGGAGTTTCTCGCGTGCGTACATCCAGAGGATCGCTCGGCCGTTTCGGCCGCGATCAAAAACGCCTTGAAAACCGGCGTCTTGCATTGCGAATTTCGATTGGAGGCGCTGGACGGCTCCGTGTATTGGGTTGCCGGGAGCGGTCAGATGATTCGCAGCCCGCAGGGGGTGGCGCTACGCATTGTCGGCATCATGCGCGATGTAACGCCGCAGAAAGCGGCGGAAGCGGAAGCCAGCCGCTTAGAACAACAATTGCTGAGGGCGCAGAGATTGGAATCAATCGGGCGGCTCGCCGGGGGAGTGGCGCATGATTTCAATAACCTTCTCACGGTGATTTCAGGGTATGCGGAGCTTGCTTTGCGCGGCTTGGGACCGGCCAGTCCCGCCCGCGCCCAGATCTTCGAGATCCGCCGTGCGGCGGAGCGAGCGGCCGAGCTCACACGGCATTTGCTGGCTTTCAGCCGGCAGCAGGTTTTAGAGCCTCAGGTCTTTGACCTGAACACGGCGCTTGCGGAAACCGCCAAGCTGTTGGAAAGGCTCATCGGAGAGGACATCGAGCTGGCGATTCATCCCTGCGCTCGCCAGGCCGTCGTCCACGCTGACCGCGCGCAGATGGAGCAAGTGATCATGAACTTAGCGGTCAATGCACGCGACGCGATGCCTAACGGAGGCAAGCTAACGCTCGCCACCGCCGTAGTTCGTCTCGAGGTGGAAGACATGGTGGGGGAACTCTCCGAGCTGACGCCCGGTGAATACGTAACCTTGACCGTGCGAGACACCGGGTGCGGCATTGCTCCGGAAGCTCTGCCGTTGATCTTTGAACCGTTTTTTACGACAAAGGAACCGGGCAAAGGGTCGGGTTTAGGTCTCTCGACCGTATACGGGATCGTGAAACAGAGCGGGGGCGCGATAACGGTGGAGAGCCAAGTCGGAGTGGGCTCCGCGTTCACCGTCTTCCTTCCCCTGGCGCAGGAACCGCCAAGCATAGAAGAAACTCGGGAAGCGAAGCCTTTTGCGGATGTCCGCGGGTGGGAAACCATCTTACTGGTGGAAGATCAGCCAGAAGTGCTGGCATTGGGCCGCGAGGTTTTAGAACTAGCGGGGTACAAGGTCTTGACGGCGGAGAACGGGGCGGCCGCGCTTTCGGTGGCGGAAAACTACCCAGGAAGGATTCATCTTGTGGTCAGCGACATGGTCATGCCGGGCATGAGCGGGCGCGATTTCGTAGAGCGCTTGTTGAATGCGCGCCCGGAAACCAAGATTCTGTTTACCTCCGGTTACGCAGCCACGCCGGAAGCCGGCGGCGAGTTCCTTCGGAACGGCTTCAGTTATCTGCCGAAGCCATACTCTCCTACAACGCTGGCGGAGAAAGTGCGGGCGGTTTTAGGCCCGGCCGAAAATTCTCGCCTTGGTGAGCGAGCCCGTTCAGGATGAGGAGAGAGAGCGCCCGTGGGATATGGCTGTGAGCCGCGATCTCGGAGCAGACGAGATCATCGGAGCTGCGATTGCCCTGGTGCGAGCCGGTTAGAACTCCCTGGCGCGGCGCCGGGCCGGAGCAGCTTGGAGGATCACTGGCCTTCCGGCGTTTGGTTGGCTGAGCGCCGCGTTCCCAGTCGTACCGCTACGAGGAGCACTACAAATAGGAGCGCGGCAAACAGCATCATTTGACGGCTGTGGGCTTGGAGCCAAGCGCTGGAATGATTTCCCAACTTGGAGCCAAGCCACGCCAAACCGAAATAGCGCGGCACACGCGCCGCCGTAACTACGAGTGCGAAGGTTCCCGGTTTGACGCCCATTCCGCCGGCGCACAACACAAACACCTTTAAGGGCAAAGGAACCGGCAAAATCGCCGGCACGAAGACCGTAACCAAGCCGTAGCGTTGAAACCAACCGCGAAGCTTCGCGCTCCGTCCGGAAGAGGTGTGCTTATCAAGGAACCGTTCGCCGCCCTTTCGCGCGAGGTAATACAGGAAGAGATTCCCGGCCAGGGACCCGACGGTAGCCAGTCCGGCGGCCGTGTAGGCGCGGGGCGGATCTAGCGTAGCAACCACGAGAATCAGCGCTTCGACGCCCGCCGGGAGCGGAATGCCCGCGGAGTCCAACACGGCCAGTAAGAGGACGCCTAGGGGTCCCCAAGAGACCAGAAGGTTGGCGAGCGATCTCACTGGCCTAACAACTCCAACAGGCGCGCTTCGTCGATTACGGGAACGCCGAGCTGACGGGCCTTCTCCAGCTTCGAGCCGGCTTCCTCTCCTGCGACGACATAGTTGGTCTTTCTGCTGACCGAGCCGCTCACCTTTCCGCCTGCGGCTTCGATTCGCGCCTTTGCTTCTTCACGAGTCATATGGGGCAGCGTCCCGGTGAGCACGAAGGTCAGCCCGGCGAGCGGTCCGCCACTCTTAGGCTTCTCCTGGGTGAACCGCAAACCCACGGCGCGCAAGCGTTCCACCAGTTCGCGGTTGCGTTGCTCGTGGAAGAAGTGGCGAATGCTCTGGGCAACTTTGGGGCCTACCTCCTCGGCGCGCTGCAACGTCTCTTCGTCTGCGCGCATGATGGCGTCGAGGCTTCCGAACGTGTCCGCCAGAATCTGTGCGGTTCGCTCCCCTACGAACGGAATGCCCAGACCGCTCAATACGCGGGCAAGCGGGCGCTGTTTGGACGCCTCGATGCTCGCCAGCAGGTTGGCGGCGGACTTTTCGCCCATTCGCTCCAGGTGGATCAAGTCTTCTTTGGTCAAAGCATACAGGTCGGCGACGCTCTTCACCAAACCTCTGTCCACGAGCTGATCCACCAGCGCTTCGCCCAACCCGTCAATGTCCATGACGCTACGAGCCGCGAAGTGAAGGATGGATTCTTTCAAGCGAGCCGGGCAGTTGGTATTGATGCAACGGCTCGCGGCTTCGCCCTCCTCGCGGACTACCTCGCCGCCGCAGACGGGGCAAGCCTTGGGCATGACGAAGGGACGGCGCCGAGCGCCGGGCGATTTGACAGCCACGATTTTGGGGATGACGTCGCCGGAGCGTTCCACGATGACCTCGTCGCCGATTTGCACGCCCAGCCGTTGGATTTCATCTTCGTTGTGCAGCGTGGCGCGGGACACGGTGACGCCGCTGATCTGTACGGGTCTGAGATGCGCCACGGGGGTCAAGACGCCGGTGCGGCCAACTTGCACCTCGATATCCTCCAGAACCGTGGACTGCTGCCGGGGAGGATATTTAAAAGCGATGGCCCATCGTGGCGCTTTGGCGGTCCAGCCGAGCCTGCGTTGTTGGGCGGCGGAATCTATTTTCAGCACCACTCCATCGATTTCATAGGGCAAGGAATCCCGTTTGCCTTCCCACTCGCGACAAAACGCCAGGACCTCTTCCAGACTTTCGCACAAGCGGCGGGCGGGGTTCACCTTAAACCTCATAGCGGCCAGGGCGTCCAAGCAGCTCCAGTGGCTTTCTAAGGCGGGCGCACCATCCACCAGCAAAAAGTACGCGTAATAATCCAACTGCCGCGATGCGGTGATGGACGGGTCCAAGACGCGCAGGGACCCGGCCGCCGAGTTGCGCGGGTTGGCGTATCGGGGCAGCCCTTCACGGTCGCGCTCGGCGTTGAGCTTTTCAAAGGCGGCGCGGTCCATGATCACTTCGCCTCGCACTTCGAAACGGGGAAACATCGCCTCGACGCGCAGCGGGAGAGAGCGGATGGTGCGGGCGTTTTCAGTGACGTCCTCGCCCTCTTCGCCATCGCCGCGGGTGACGGCTTGCCGGAACACGCCGTCCTCGTAATGCGCGGCCATGGAAAGACCGTCCAGCTTTAGCTCAGCGACATACCGGTACGGTTCGCCTCCAAGCAGTTCGCGGACGCGGCGATCGAATTCGCGCAATTCGCCTTCGTTAAGGGCGTTGTCCAAGCTCAACATCGGCGATGAATGGCGCACCTTGACGAAACCTTCGCGAGGGGCGCCGCCGACCCTTTGCGTGGGCGAATCCGGCGTGACAAGTTCCGGATGCTCGGCCTCGAGCGCACGCAAACGGCGCATCATGGCGTCGTACTCAGCGTCCGTGATCTCGGGCTGGTCAAGGACATAGTACAGGTACTCGTGCCGCCGCAATTCGGCGCGGAGCCGTTCGATTTCCTCTTGGGGGTTGGGCGTCATCGTCCTATAATGTGAGCATCGTTCTCTTTCAGAATACACATCTGATCTATAATCCTGCCGCAGGGCAGATCCGCCGCCACCCGGAGTGGTTACATAACAGCATCCGGATCTTGGAGCAATCCGGTTGTAGGATCACTGCGCATCCCACGAGGGGTCCGCACGATGCCACGCGGCTGGCGCGCGAAGCGGCGCGCGCCAAAGCCAGCCTGATCGTCGTGGCGGGCGGCGACGGCACGATCAATGAAACATTGAACGGCATGGCGGATTCAGCGGCGGCGCTGGCGGCGCTTCCGGCGGGCACGGCTAACGTGTTGTGCCGGGAACTGGGTTTGGGTACGCGTATGGAGCGGGCGGCGCAACGGCTGCGCGCTTGCGAGCCGGTTGCCGTCCGGGTGGGGGTGCTGGAAACGGAGGCGGGCGTCCGGCGCCTGTTCCTGTGCATGGCGGGAGTGGGACTGGACGCCATGGTGGTTCGCCGCGTGGATGATGGCTTAAAACAACGCACCGGAAAGATGGCCTATTGGGTGGCGAGCGCCGGACTGCTGAGCGCGAGATTGCCGGAGTTTGACGCCCGCTGGAGTCAAGATGGCGGTCGGTTCAGCTTCCTTCTAGCAAGCCGCGTGCGGAATTATGGGGGCGATCTCTCGATCGCCACCCGCGCCAGTTTGCGCCGGGACGACCTCGAAGTGGTGGCTTTCGAAGGCTCGAATCCCGTGCGGTATCTGAGTTACTTTGCCGGTGTCTTGTTCGGAAAACTGGACCGCATGAGGGGTGTAAGACAGACAGCCGCCACGCAGCTAGAGCTTTCGCCTGCCGTCGGATCGCCTTCGCCCGTTCAGGTGGACGGAGAATTTGCGGGGCTGCTGCCCGCCCGAATTTCCATCGCTCCGGAACCAGTGACGTTACTGATGCCGCGGGATTATCGCTAACCCAACCAGTTGCCGCGCGGCTGGTCCTTTTGAGGACGCGGCTCTGTGCGCGCGGTCTTCAGATATTCTTCGATGCGCGCTAGCACTTTGGGATTTTGCGCCGCCACGTTTTTCGTTTCGCCGATGTCCTCTTTGAGGTTGTACAGCTCGAGAGGAGCATTGGGTTTGGGGCGCACGGCTTTCCATTCGCCCATTCGCACCGCTTGCATAGGCGTTTCTTTGAAGAACTCACCGGTCTTGCCGTTGTAGCGAGGCAACTCCCAATAGAGAAACGCGTGAGGCTTCTGAGGCTTGCCTAGCAGCGCCGGCAGGACCGACATCCCGTCAATTCCTGCGGGCGGCTTCACCCCTGCAAGCTCCGCGGCGGTGGGTAAGAAATCCCAAAAAGCCCAGGGGAAATCGCTCGTTTTTCCGGCGGGGATCCGTCCCGGCCAGCGAGCGATCATCGGCACGCGAATGCCGCCTTCGTAGAGATTCTGTTTGTGCCCGCGCAGCGGGCCGCAACTCTGAAAATAGTCGTCCATAAACAGGCGCGTGGCGCCGCCGTTATCCGAGGTGAAAAAGACGATGGTGTCGCGCTCCAGATTCAACTCTTTCAACAAGTTCATCAAACGGCCTACGTCCCGGTCGAGCCGGGAAACCATTCCTGCGTAGGCCGTGCGCGGCTCGGGTTGGTCCGCGTAATGCTTGTTCGCGGTGACAAACGGCTTGGGTTCGGGGATTTTGCCGCGGTATGGCTTCATCGAATCTTCAGGCACGAGGAGCTCGAGGTGCGGGAGGGTCGGCGTGAAATAGAGGAAAAATGGCCGATCCCGGTGCTGGCGTACAAACTCGAGCGCCTTCGCGGCAATGACATCGTGCGAGTAGGTGGTGCGCTTGCCGTTTTCATTGCCCGGAAGCGGCAGTTCTTTGTCGTTCTCGTAGATAAACGGGGGGTAATACCAATGTGCATGCACCTGATTGAGGTAGCCGCAAAAACGATCGAATCCCTGTTTCCAGGGCACTCCTTCGCTCCCAATGTCGCCTAGCCCCCATTTGCCAAAAATGCCGGTTGCGTAACCGGCGGACTTGAGAACTTCACCTACGGTCAAGTCCTCCGGCAGCAATGGAACCCCGCCGGGGTTCGAACGCACCGACGTGTGGCCCATATGCTTTCCGGTCATGAGCACGCTGCGCGAAGGGGCGCACACGGTGCAACCGGCGTAGCCGTCCGTGAAGCGTAATCCTTCGGCGGCCAAACGGTCGATGTTCGGCGTCTGGATCACTTTTTGGCCATAGCAGCCGACGTCGGCGTAGCCCAAATCGTCGGCCATAATCCAAATGATGTTCGGTTTGCGACGCGGGGCGGCGGCGCGAACGGCGGCGGTTCCGCCAACTGCGAGCGTCACGAGAGCTTGACGGCGATTCATATCAGCCATCGATCATATCGCACTGCGGCGGCGTAGTGGCGATAATGATTCTGTATGCTGAAAATCAAACCAAAAGAACAGTGCCGCTGGGATCTGGTGAGCCTTGGCGAAGTGATGCTGCGTCTGGACCCGGGCGATGAGCGCATCCACACGACGCGCACGTTTCGGGTATGGGAAGGCGGCGGGGAGTATAACGTCGCGCGAGGTCTGAAGCGGTGTTTTGGCATGCGCACCGCTGTGGTGACTGCCTTTGCGGATAACCCGGTGGGGCGGCTGATTCAGGACCTGATCTATCAGGGAGGCGTGGATCAGTCGCATGTGCTTTGGGTGAAATACGACGGCGTCGGGCGCACGGTGCGCAATGGCCTGAATTTCACCGAACGGGGCTTCGGCGTGCGCGCGGCGGTAGGATGTTCGGACCGCGGGCATACAGCGGCGTCACAGTTGAAGCCCGGTCAGATCGACTGGGATGAGATCTTTGGGCGGGAAGGCGCGCGGTGGTTCCATACTGGGGGCATTTTCTGCGCACTTTCGGAAACCACGCCGCTAGTGGCGAAGGAAGCGATGCAAGCGGCGCGTAAACACGGCACAGTCGTTTCCTATGATTTGAACTACCGCCCCTCATTGTGGAAGGGGATCGGCGGCGAAGAGCGGGCCCGGCAGGTGAATCGCGAACTGGCGCAATATGTCGACGTGATGCTTGGCAACGAGGAGGATTTCACTGCTGCGCTTGGTTTCCGCGTGGAGGGTTTGGATCCGCACCTTTCGAAACTGGACGTAGCCAACTTCAAGGCGATGATTCAGGAAGCCGTGAAAACCTATCCCAACTTCCAGGTGGTCGCCACCACGTTGCGAAACGCCAAGACTGCCTCCATCAATGATTGGGGCGCGGTCTGTTACTACGAGGGGCAGTTTTATCAAGCGCGGCAAAGGGAGAATCTCGAGATATTCGATCGTGTGGGAGGGGGCGACTCGTTTGCCTCAGGCTTAATATTTGGCTTCTTGGAAGGAAAGGGTCCGCAGTACGCCGTGGAGTGTGGGGCAGCGCACGGCGCGCTGGCCATGACCACGCCAGGCGATACGACTATGGCGACTTTGGCCGAAGTTGAGAAAGTCATGGGCGGCAGCTCAGCGCGCATCGACCGGTAAAATCCTGCGTTTTTTATGCGCCGGCGTGCTGCCGGGAACGACTCTGTCTTTAGGTGCGGCGCGGTACACTGTAGGTCACGAGGATGAACCGGATCGGGCGGTACGAAATCCTTGAAGAAATCGGGCGCGGGGCCATGGGGGTGGTTTACAAAGCCCTCGATCCGGCGCTGGGCCGAATTGTGGCCGTCAAGACGATTCACCTGTCCGAACTCACTGACCCGGCGGAGCGCGAAAAACAGAGGGAACGCCTGTTACGGGAGGCGCGTTCGGCCGCCATCCTCTCCCACCCCGGCATTGTGACGGTGTACGACATCGCCGAATCGGATGGCGCCGCACATGTGTTCATGGAGTTCGTCAACGGACCGGCTCTGGAAAGGATCATGGATGAGAGGCGGGTTACGCGCGACCTCGTGCTCAACGTGATCGGGCAAACTGCCGCCGCGCTGGATTACGCCCATAGCAAGGGGATCATTCACCGGGACGTGAAGCCGGCCAACATCATGATCCACGAAGACGGCAAGGTGAAGATCACAGACTTCGGGATCGCGAAAATCCTCTCGGAACGGCTCACGCAAACTGGGACCATGCTCGGCACGCCCAATTACATGTCGCCGGAGCAGATCCGCGGCCTTCCCTTAGACGGGCGTTCGGATCAGTTTGCTCTCGCCACGGTGGCCTACGAATTGCTAACCGGCGAGAAGCCATTTACCGCGCCATCTGTGCCCGCGGTGCTTTTCAAAGTGGTGCAGGAAGAGCCTGAGCGCCCCATGCGGTTGAATCCCACCCTGAATGCAGCCATAGAAGCAGTGTTGTTGCGAGCGCTGCGAAAAGACCCTGCGGAGCGGTATCCCACGTGTGTGGAATTCGCCTCTGCTCTGGCGGCGGCATGCGCATCGCCGGGCTGGGAGCCCCTGCCGCGCGGCGCCGGCTCGACCGCGCCGACGCTGGAAGCTGTGGCGGCGCTTCCGGGCGTTGCGGGGCCCGCCTACCGGCGGAGGAGACGCCCAGGCGATACCACGGAGGAGACAGCGGGTACGTCCGGGCGGCTTTGGAAGCCGCTGCTGGCAGCGCTGATGGCTATAGGTGCGGTTTTGGGTCTGGTGGTGGGCCTGACGCGCTGGCTGGGGCCGGAGGCGGCGCAAAAGAGCGCTCCTCTCCAACAAGAGGCTGGTGCGCGCCCTGCCCCTGAAGGGATTCCCAAACCAAGCCCCTCCGTGGCAGAGCCCCCTCCTGCCGCATCTCCTCATGAAGCGGAGCAAGCTCCAACCCCAGAGCCTCCCCGCGCCGAACCGGAGCCTGAGCCCGCAGCTTCCAAAGAGACGCCCAAAAAAGCGGCTGGAAGGCAGCGCCCCGTCGTAGTGCGTCCGCCGGCTTCCTCAGCCGAGCAAATGGTGACCGTAGAAACCTATCCGCCCGGCGGGGTCGTGATCTTTGATAACAACCCTTCGGTCACCTGTAAAGCGCCATGCACCATGCCTTTGCTTCCGGGACGACACTCGGTGCGCGCCAGCCTGCCGGGTTACCGGGACGATTTTAAGTATTTCCAAGTGCCGGATGAAGTATTCGTCTTTTTCCGATTGGAAATGCGGGTGGGGCAACTGAGCATCAAGACGAACCCGCCCGGTGCAGCGATTTCAGTCAACGGACAAGACCGGCCTGAGCGGACGCCGGCGATCCTTACGCTTCCGCCCGGCAGATACCGCATCGTTCTGACGCTGCCCGGCTACCCTCGCGATGAGCAGGAGATTGAGATTCGCGAGAACAGCCTCAAGAATTATTCCGTCGATTGGACGGCGCGATGAGATCCAGATTTAGGACGAGTATGAAAGATTCCATTTCTAGAGCGGCAATCGCCGCAGCACTGATTTCAATGATTCCGGCGGCAGGCGCAGAGCCTTTAACGCTCTCCAGTCCCAACGGTCGCGTAGAGTTGCGAATCGGGGTGGGGAGCTCCGGACAGCTTGAATACTCGGTGAGCTTGCAAGGAAAGCCAGTCATCGAGACTTCGCCTCTCGGTGTTACCGTGGACGGCGTGTCTTTGGGGAAGGGTGCGCGAGTAGGCAAGGCGGCTCGGTATCGTGTGGACGAGTCCTATCCGTGGTACGGAGCATACTCCACTGCCGTGAACCGCGCTAACGGGGCGAGGCTCACGGTGACGCATCCGGAAAGTGGCAGCGTTTACACCGTAGAGGCGCGAGTTTATGACGACGGAGTGGCCTTCCGGCACGTGATTCCTGGAGGAACCAAGGCCAGGGTGCCGGATGAAGCCACCGCGTTTCGGCTTCCTGCGGGCAGCGTGGTCTGGTTTCACGATTTCGAAGGACATTACGAGGGCGTTCACGTTCGCAAGAAGATCGAGGAAGTGAAAGCGGGGGAATGGGCGGCTCCGCCCGTGACGTTCAAACTGCCCGGCGGGGGTTATGGCTCCATTACCGAAGGGGGTTTACGCCACTATGCTGGAATGGGTCTTCAGGCGGATGGCCACGGCGCTTTCGCCGCGCGGTTGGGGCACGCCGTGCCCCCTTCGTATCCGTTTCGGCTCCGATATAAAGACGATATCGAGCGCATGGCCAAGCCTGCCAGCATTACAGGGACCATCATTACGCCGTGGCGAATCATCATGGCGGCGGCGGACCTGAACGGGCTCGTAAACTGCGGCATCGTAAATCATGTGGCCGATCCGCCGGACCACAAACTTTTCCCGCAAGGCGCCCGCACGCCCTGGATTAAGCCTGGCCGAGCGGTCTGGAAATACTTGGATGGCGGCGAGAATAATCTCGAAACGGTCAAGGAATTCTCACGCCTTGCCGGGGAACTGGGTTTCGAATATCAGGTTGTGGAAGGCTTCTGGCAGAAGTGGAGCCCGGAGGAGCTCAGAGACGCTGTTGAGTATTCCAAGAAGTATGGCGTCCGCCTTTGGCTGTGGAAACATAGCAACCAGCTGCGCACGCCGGAGAGTTTACGGAGTTTCATGAAGTTATGTGCGGACGCGGGTGCGGCCGGCGTAAAGCTGGATTTTTACGATCACGAAGCCAAGGAAGTGGTGGAGTTATACGAGGACGCGCTTCGCGTTGCGGCGGAATTTCGGTTGATGGTCAACTTCCACGGGTCCAACAAGCCTACGGGCGAAGCCCGGACCTGGCCTAACGAACTCACGCGGGAGGCGGTGCGGGGGATGGAGAGCCGGAAGAGCTTGCGCGCCGTTCATGACGCCACCCTGCCTTTCACGCGCCTGCTGGCAGGCCCCGCGGATTACACGCCCGTGCATTTCGGCGAGCGGCGCAATGACACGACGTGGGCCCACCAGATCGCCACCGCGGTTCTGTTTACTTCGCCGCTCCTCACGTATGCGGCACATCCTAAGAATCTGCTAGCAAACCCCGCCGTCGACGTGATCAAGAGCATTCCCAGCGTATGGGACGAAACCCGCGTGCTCCCAGGGTCAGAAATCGGCGAAGTGGCGGGAATGGCGCGTCGTAAGGGTAACCTGTGGTTTGTTGCGATCGCCAATGGCTCCGTGCCGCGCACCTTCCGTTTTGATCTAGGGTTTTTGGGATCCGGCGCCTACCAAGCGACGCTGGTCCGGGATCACGCGGATGATCCTGCGGCGGTGACGCTCGAAAAATCCTCTTTTACGAGCGGTGGCTCGATAACGGCGAACCTAAGAGCCGGCGGCGGTTTTGTCGCCAGGTTCCAGCGATAGCCTGCGGGCGCCCTTTGCGAGAGGTTCACGATCGCACGCGGGCGGAAAGCTTTGTGGGTTCGGTTGTGCTTCTGACTGCGCTACAGTAGTGGTTGCATGTTTACCTGGGTTTGTCCGAAATGCGGAGCGGAAGTTGCGCCGTCGGAGAGTGAGTGCCCCCGGTGTGCGGCTGCGCAATCGGGCGCTGAGGCGCCGCCGGCTCCACAAAATAACTCTGCGACACAGGCCTCGGAGACCACGGAAGCGGTTCCACTTAGGCGCGCGGTCCCGTCCAAAAGCTTGCCGGGATGGGTAGTGGCCCTCACGGTGGCGTTAGGGCTGGGGTTGATTGGCGTAGGAGCACACTTGTTGGTGAAGCGGGGAGAGAAGAAACCGCAGGCGGAAGCCAAAGCTTCTCAGCCGGCTGTTCCCGGCGAGTCTCGCACTGCCCACCCGCTGGCGAAGTACGTTGAGCTGACCGGCTTCCGCGTAACGGAGGACGCCAAGAAGAACGTTAAAGTGACCTTTTTGGTGGTCAACCATTCCCTGGCGGAACTCCCCGCTTTAGAGCTGAACGTGGAGCTGCACGCCGCCACCGCCAGAGAGGAAGAAGCGAAGGCGTTATGCACGTTTTCCGTCAAGACGCCGCCTCTCGGTTCCTTATCCAGCGCCGAGATCAGCGCGGTTGCTAAGACCCAGTTGCGCGCTTACGAGCTGCCGGACTGGCAGTTCCTGCGCGCGGAGTACGATATTGTCTCGCCCAAACCGTGATCTTCATGGCCGGCCCGCGCGGGAAGGGCAGACGGTAGGGCTCGAGAGCCCCATCGCAGCTAAGTTCCGCCGCGCCTGATCCAAGCAGGGATCGAGTTCCAGCGCCTTCTTAAAATCTGCCGCCGCGGCTTCGTTTTGCCCAAGCGCGAGCAAGGCGACGCCGCGGTTATTCAACGCCAGCGGGTCATTGGGGCGAAGCGCCAGCGCGCGCCCAAACTCGGCCAGCGCGTCTGCGGGACGGTTCAGTTGCAGGAACCGAGCCCCTCGTTCCGACGCCGGTTGGGGGTCCGCCGGCGCCAGCCGTTCCGCTTCTTTAAGAATCTGCAATGCCGCTTCCGGGTCTGAGGCGCGCGCCAACTGTAGGCGCGGGCGGAGCTTGTTCGGCGCTCGCTCCACCGCCTCCGTCCATAGGCGCTTTTCGGAAGCCCACACCCAGGTGCGGCCGGCCGAAAGGGCGGCCAGAGCAAGCGTCAGGATGAGCGTGGCGCTGCGACGCCACGGCAACGCCGCAGCCAGCGCCGCCATGGGCAGATACATGCGGCGGTCTGCGGCAAGGTCCTGCGCCGGAAGCAACGTCGAACTGGGCGCAATCAACAGCAGCCACGCGAACAGCCGTCCGCCGCTGTGGGACAGCCGCGCTGCCGCGGCTAGAAGAAGCAGGACTGCCAGCCAAGCCATCCATCCTCCCGCTACGGGGATTTCCGGGTCCACTGTAAATCCCCAAGGTGCGACCAGCAGCCGCATGTAGCGTAACACTGCAAAGCCTTGGGCGGAAAAATAGTGGAGCGGATGGATGCCCGCTTGTGGGCCCGCTCCAGAGCCGGCGATCACCGCCGTCGCGTATAACGTGCGCAATCCCGCCAATAGAGAAAGACCCAGCATTGCGATGACCGGCTTACCGAACGCTCCCTCTGTGTGATTCCAGCGGCGGACGAGGGCCAGAAACAGAGGAAACGTCACGCAATCCTGCTTCGAAAGCAGCGCGAAAGCGAACCAGGCGACCGCGCGCCAATCTTTTTTGCGGTTCCAATCGCGCCAGGCGAGCAAGCAGAACAGCGTCGCCAGAAGCGTGCCGCGAGCGAACACGTAATTCACTGCTTCGGCTTGGATGGGGTGCAGCGCAAACAGCGCGACGCCCGCCGGAGGCGCCAGGCCTGCGAGGAGCCACACGTTAGCCAAATGCAGGGCAAGGTTGACGGCATGATAGCCTACAGGATGCTGGCGGCCGAGCTTTACGTTCAACCAGAAGGTCAATTGCGTTACAGGACGCGTTTCCAGGGGGTCAAAGACCTGCTTCCAGTGGATTGCATTTCCGGCGATCGAATAGTCGTCCAGATGGAAATCAGCGGTAAGAGAATAGCCAAACGCCGCTAGCGTGGCGATCAACACATAATGAACCGGGCGCAATGCTATCATGTTAGCCCAGTGAGGACGCGAAAACCGAAAACCGCCAGTGACCCGGCTCAGAGAATGCGTGAGATCCTAAAGCGCTTGGATGAGCGATTCCCCAACGCAACCTGCGCTCTGCGCCACCAGAACCCATGGCAGCTTCTCGTGGCCACCATCCTTTCCGCGCAGTGCACGGACGAGCGTGTAAACAAGGTTACGCCGGCGCTTTTTGAAAAGTATCCCGAAATAAAAGACTTTGCGGCCGTCAGCCAAGCGGAACTGGCGCAAGACATCCGCTCCACGGGGTTTTTCAACAACAAGGCCAAGGCGATCATCGGCGCGGCCCGAAAGATTCTCAATGATTTCGGGGGCCGAGTTCCGCAAACCATGGAAGAAATGCTCACCATTCCCGGGGTGGCTCGGAAAACAGCCAATGTCGTGCTCGGAACGGCTTACGGAATTCCCTCCGGCGTGGTGGTGGACACCCACGTCCAGCGTATCGCGCAGCGGCTCGACTTGTCCCACCAGAAGGATCCGGCCAAAATGGAACAGGATCTGATGAACCTTGTGCCGAAGGAGAAATGGATCCTGTTTTCCCACCAGCTCATTCATTTTGGCAGAGCAGTGTGTACAGCCCGAAAACCCCGCTGCCACGAATGCAACTTAGCTGACTTGTGTTACTCGAAAGATAAGAAGTTGTGATGGGCCGAGTGCGAACTCGGGGCTACTGTTTGATGATTGTGCCGTCGCGCCGCCGGATTTCGCCCCATCCGCCGTTGTACCGTTTGCGTTCGCCGCTTTCTCCAAAGCCAAACGGATATTTCGCGGCTGCCTTCTCGTCCACTTCAATTCCCCAGCCTGGGGATTCGTTGGCGTAAAGATAACCGTTCTTCATGACCGGGCAGCCGCGGAACACTTCTTGGAGGCGTTCGTGGAACGGCGAGTATTCCTGGATGCCAAAGTTATAGCACGCCAGATCGAGGGCGATGTTCGCACAGTGTCCAATCGGGGAGACGTCGCCAGGTCCGTGCCAAGCCGTCTTCACGCCGAAAATCTCCGCCATCGCGGCGATCTTTCGGCACGGCGTAACGCCTCCCGCCTGAGAGACGTGGATGCGTATGTAGTCGATAAGCCGCTCCGCTATAAGGGGAGTCCATTCGTGCGGGCTGTTAAACAGTTCGCCCATGGCAAGCGGCGTCGAACACTGCTGCCGCACCACGCGAAACCAAGCGATGTCTTCCGGCGAAAACAGATCTTCGAGGAAAAACAGCTTGAAGCGCTCTACGTCTTTAGCGAATTGCACCGCCTGTGTCGGCGAGAGCCGCTCGTGGACGTCATGGAGTAGTTCGATCTCCTCGCCGAGCGCACTACGGACGGCTTCCAGCATCCTCAAAGCGCGCAGCATGTACGCCTTGGGCTCAAACACCGGTCCCGCGTGCAGGGCGGGCACAGGCGCGTCGCTGCGAGCGGAGCCGTATCCTGCCATGCCAGGGACGCCGATTTGCACGCGAACATGCCGGAACCCCATCGCTATATATCGCTTGGCGGACTCGATGACCTGGGGAATCTCCATCCCGCTGGCGTGTCCGTAACAATCCACCGCCTCGCGGCATTTACCGCCCAAAAGTTGATACACCGGCATGCCGGCTTGCCGCCCTTTGATGTCCCACAGCGCCTGATCGACGCCGCTGATGGCGTTGTTGAGCACCGGTCCGTTGCGCCAGTAGGAGCTGTTGAAACAGGCTTGCCAGATGTCGTCAATGCGGTCCGCCGGCTTGCCCAGCAGAAACGGCTTCAAGTATCGTTCGACAGCGGGAACCACCAGATCCGCACGCTGAGTGAAACAGGCGCAGCCGTAGCCGTATAGCCCATCCTGATCTGTGAGGATTTTCACCACAGGCAAACGCAGGCCTGCGGGCGCAGTTGCGATGACCTGGACGTCTTTGATTTTCGGCGACGGCATGCCCCGCGTCGCTCGTTCCACGCGCTCTTGCGCCGCGGCTTCCCGGGCTGTCGCCAAGCCGGCAAAGCCGCCGGCGGTAATCTGCTGCAACCACCCTCGCCGGTTCATAGAATCACCGTTTTTCGCCTTCCACCATCCGGCGCAAGCGCTCCATCTCGGCGCGAATCTTGCGCTCGCGCAACACGAGCGAAATCACGTAGCCCACGACCAGAATCCAGGCGGCTGAAAAGCCGTAAAACATGTAAGCGACATTTCTCTCATCCATACGCGCTCCCTCAAATCATGGCGTGCGCTGTCCGCCGCAGAGAGTCCAGTTCGCGCCGCCGTAATTCTTGGTTGTAGCGGAGCATCACCAGCACGGCAGCCAGGCACAGCAACGCCAGCAAGTTGACATAGATGGGGCTCTCCATGCCTGGGGCCATCCCTCCTCCCTGCCGTATGCTGAGAACCGGCCCAGGGTGCTGGGTGCGCCACCATTCGATGGATTTCCAGGTGATGTAAACGCCGGGAAAAATGAAAATAGAAAGCACTGCGGAATTGCGAGCCCGCTCGGTAGGCTCTTCCACCGCACGCCGGAGCATGAGGTAGCCGGCGTACATCAGCCAGGACACCAGCATCGAGGTAAGGCGGGCATCCCAGGTCCACCAGATGCCCCAAATGATGCGGGCCCAGATCATACCCGTCACGAGCACCACTGCGCCAAACAACAGCGCGCCCTCGGTGACGGCTACAGCTATGGCGTCGTAGCTCAAGTTGCGCTTGACCAGGTACAGCACGCTTGCGACAAAAGCAGCCAGGGCGCAAGCGGCTGCGGTCATGGCGCTAGGCACGTGGAAGTAAATGATGCGGAAAATCGCGCCTTGATTTTTCTCGTCCGGCACTTGCCATAAGATGGTATGCAGCACCCAAACGATGATCAAGGCGGCGAGTCCCGCCAGAGCCATCATGATCTTGTCGCGCATGTCCTTTATCCTACGAGAACCGTGTCCACCAACACCAGCGCCAGCGCCGTAAAGATTACGTCGAAGCCCACCAGCAAGCGAAAGCCCTGCTGCATTTCTGGGCCAAGCGGTTGCCCGGCGATTACGACGGTGGAAAGCTGGATGGCGGGAAGCAGGCAAGGGATCATAATCGGGTAACAAAGCATAGGGAGCATCAATTCGCGCAGCCGCAGATTCACCGTGAGCGCGCTGAACATCGTTCCGATTACCGTGATTCCCCATGTGCCCAACAAAAGAATGGCTGTTAGCAATCCCACTTGCGCCGTCCAGCGCATGTTATAGAAAATGCCGAAAACCGGTAGGCAGATCGCTTCGACGGCCAGCAACAATAGGTAGTTGGCTAGCGCCTTTCCCAAAAAGAGCGCTGCGCCGGGCACGGGCGAGGCTACCAGGGCATCCAAACAGTCATTGGTAAGTTCCCGGGCGAAACTGCGGTTAAGAATCAACGCGCCAGCGAAGGCGAAAACGAGCCAGAGCAGCCCCCCGGAAATCTCGCGTGTTTGTTCCGCAGTCGGATCGAACGCAAAGCTGAACAGCAGCAAGATCACCACGGCAAACGCCAGTGATGCGTTGATCGCTTCTTTATTTCGGATTTCAGCGCGCAAATCCTTGAGAAAGACCGCGACCACCTGACGGAGGAATTTCATGCTTCACCATATGTGCGATAGAGCCAGCCGGGATCATTGAGCATCTTCTCGGTCCGGACGCCATGGAACGCCAGCCTGCCGCGGTGGATCAGCGCGACGTGGGTCGCCAGCTCCAGCGCCTCGCGCAACTGATGCGTAGACATGATGATCGTGCGCCCCTCCGCTTTTGCGCTGCGTATGACATCTTGAAGGACGGCGATGGCGCGGTCATCCAGCGCCGTGAACGGTTCGTCCAGAAGCAGAATCGCCGGATCGTGCAAGAAAGCGCGCGCCACCGCCAGGCGCTGCCGCATCCCCCGGGAAAACTCCCGCACGCAGGCGTCGCCTGCGCGATCTAGCCCCGTCCGCTCCAACCACTGTCGAGCTTTTCGTTCCGGCTCCGCCAAGCCATACAGCCGCCCGAAAAGTTGCAGGTTCTCGAGCGCCGACAATTCATCGTAGACCGCGATGCCATGCCCTAGCACCCCTACGCGCGCGCGCGTGGAGGCGTCGCGCACCTCTTGCCCGAACAACCTGACTTTCCCGCGAGTCGGGCGCGATAGCCCCGCGAGAATCCTCAGCAAAGTGGTTTTGCCCGCGCCATTGCGCCCCAGCAGCGCTAAGACCGCCCCGCCTTCCACCTGGAAGGCGATATCCCGAAGCGCGGGATAATCGCCGTAGAATTTCCAGATGCCTTCGATGGAGATGGCGCTCATCGCGGAACAGTCCGGCGGTACAGCAGAAAGAAGCCGAGAAGCAAAATCAAGAAAGAAAGACCCAGGATGTCATGGACTCGGCTATAAATCCGCGGTTGAATCCGCTCAATGCCCGGTCCTTCTGAACCTGCATCCGGTTTCTCGGAAATGGTGACGGCATATTCTTGCGCCGGCGCACGGTAGATGCTGGCGCCCATGTTAGGGGGTGAGCCCATCGCTTCGATTCCGTCTCCCGACAACTCAATCCCGGCGGGAGTGACAAGACGCGTCTCGACTCCCTTGTAAAGAACTTTGCCCGAAAAGCGGTCAGGAGTGGGCAGCGTGTAGCTCACATCTACGCGCCCTTCGCCGGCGCCTTGGGCCGGCGGAGGGCAAGCCAAGCGGTACACGTTGGACGCGCCGCCCACTTTGGGCAGCGGCTTTTCGAGCTTGGCCGCCTCGGGGAAGAACGCTTGGAAAGCCGCCGTACAGAAAAACGTCTCGCGAACCGAAAGCCGGCCGTCCGCCGGCTCGAGTAGGACAATGTGCTGGGACACTTGCGCCGCAGCGGAACTCGCCAGGAGGGCCAGCAAAGGCGCCAATCCCCTCATTGCGCGCCTCCCGCCATGGGCCGGCCGCACTCTCCACAAAACTTGAGAGGCTGCGGAAAGGTTGCGCCGCAGTGGGGGCACCGTTTCGCCAACGCCGGAGAAGCAGACGTCGGTTTCGGCGAGGCGGAACCCGTGGATTTTTGGAGGGCGTCTATTTCCGCCAGAACTTTGGCTAGCTCGGCTTGCAATCCGCTCTTGGTGCGTTCATAATCTTCGCCGGATAATTTCCCTACTCGGAATTCAAACTGAAGATCCCGCAGTCCCTCATACAGGCGGGCCTTGCGCGCCTCCAGGTGGGCCGTGGGGGATTCCGGCGCCGGTGCAGGAACATCCTTGGAGCGCACCCACAGCGTGAATAAAAGCGCTCCGGCGGTAAGTATGGTGGCGGCTATCAGCATCAGTCGAACTTCGAAAGATCCTTTTCAATCTGCTCGCGGTAGCGAGCGAGCGTCTCCGGGTCTGCCTCGGCGGCAGGGGCAGGGCGCCGGAATCTCCGAATGAACATCCAGATGGCGGCCAGACCCATCCCCATTGCGGCAAACGGCGTAACCCAAGCGAGTAAATGGAAGCCTTCCGTGGGCGGAGCCACGAGCGCTTGGAGCCCCCGTTCTTTCACAAACACGTCCACGATCTGCTGATCGCCCATACCCTCCGCCACCATTCTTGCAATCCGCTCGCGCGCGGGCGCCGCATAATGGCAGTTCAGCATGGCGCAATCCCCAACCGAGTTCTTGCAGCCGCCGCACAAGCATGCCAATCGCATCCCCACACGCTTTACCGCTGGCGTCAAAACCGAAACGGAGGCCGTTTGCGCCAGCGACGCCACAGTGAGGAGCGCCAATAGAGCGCTAGTTTTCCACTGCTGCATGTTTCTCCTCGATGGCGGCCGTCTCCGTTTTCGAGAACTGGAACCGTTGCTTGCTTGGGACCAGGCAGATCAACGTCCCGCCTAGCACTACCCAGAAACCAACCCAAATCCAGGATACCAGTGGAAACACATACGCCTGTATGACCGCGCGTTTGCCGTCCTCCGACATGGATGCAAAGTTGAGGTAGACGTCCTCGTTTAAACGGCGCCGGATAGCGACCTGCGACACACCTTGCCCGCTTGTCTTGTAAAACTGACGCTCCGGCTCCAGCGTGCCCAAAAAGGTCCCGTGCTTATACAGGTCCACAACCGCATGATCCCATGAATAGTTGTCGTTTTCGCCGGCCCGCACTTCGCGCACCCGCAGCTCGTAGGCGCCGAGCCGGAATGCGTCGCCCACAGTCACCTCATAAGTGGCGTCCTTGTTGAAGGCGGCCCCTGTGAAGCCGACAAACATCAGCACGATCCCCATATGCACGATGTATCCGCCATAGCGCCGGGTGTTCCGGTGAGTCAGCTCGATCATAGCCGCCAGCAGATTCTTGCCTGTGCGCCCGGCGATAGCGCGCGCCCCTTTATAGAACTCTGCGACCACGGTCCAAGTGACGAACAAGCAGAGGCCAAAGGACATCAGCGCGTAAAAATGGCGCACTCCGGCGGCGAGCAAGATCGCCATCAAGCTCAGTCCTCCCAAAGCCGGCCATAGAAACGCCCGCTTCAGGCTCTCCAGCGAGCTGCGGCGCCAGGCAATGAGCGGTCCTACGCCAGTCAGCAGCAGTAATGCGAGACCAATGGGCACATTGACGCGGTTGAAGAAAGGCGCATCCACGCTGATCTTGTCGCCCGTCACGGCTTCTGAGATGACCGGAAACAGCGTGCCCCAAAGAATGGCAAAACAGCTTGCCAGCAGCAGGAGGTTGTTGAATAAAAAGGAAGCCTCCCGAGACAACACGCTTTCCAGTTGTGATTCGCTCTTGAGGTAGTCCAGACGGTCAAGGATCAGGTAGAGCGTTGCCCCGATTCCCACGGAGAGGAATCCCACGAAGTACTTGCCGATCGGCGATTGCGCGAACGCATGCACCGAGCTAACCACGCCGGAACGCGTCAGAAAAGTTCCGAAGATGCACAAGAAGAAAGTGGCGGAGATGAGAACCATGTTCCACACCTTCATCATCCCTTTCTTCTCCTGCATCATGACCGAGTGCAGGAACGCAGTGGCGGTAATCCACGGCAGGAGAGAAGCATTTTCGACGGGATCCCACCCCCAGTAACCGCCCCAACCGAGGACGGCGTACGCCCAAGCTGCGCCTAAGATGATGCCCGCAGTTTGAAACATCCAGGTGACCAGCGTCCAGCGTCGCGTGGTTTGAATCCACGCATCGCCTGGCTGGCGAGTAATCAGCGAGCCGACGGCAAAGGCAAACGGCGCCACGAAGCCTACGTAACCCAGATAGAGCAACGGGGGATGAATCGCCATTGTCCAGTACTGAAGTAAGGGATTGAGACCTTGGCCGTCGGCCACCTCCGTAATGCTCTTGCCGACGGCGAGCACCAGAAACGGCGGAGCCACAAAGGCATTTAGAATGAGAAAAAAGCACTGCGTGGTCATCAACACCGCAACCACATAGGGCATGATCTCGCGGTGTTTTTTCCGCGTCTGCCACACCACCACGGCCGCGTAGGTCGACAGTAGCCAGCTCCACAACAGCAAGGAGCCTTCCTGCCCGCCCCACCATGCTGCGAATTTGTAAACCCCTGGCATGGCGCGGTTGGAGTTCTGCGCCACATACGCCAGGCGGAAATCGCTCGTCATCAGAGCGTGCACCAATACCGCGCTGGCCGTGGTGACGAGCGCCCAGATGGCATACACCGCCCGCCGCCCGCTTGCTATCAAAAACGGATTCTGTCGCCATTTTCCAACGAGCGAACTCAGCACGGAATAGATAGAGAGGCAAAAGGCGAGAAGGATCGCTAGCGCCCCTAGGTTTTCCATAGCTCCCCTCTTCTCCGAATGATTACGCGCGACCTACATGCTGGCTTGCCGCCCGCGAGATTCATACACAGGACGCTGGCCGGGTTTTCCTGGCGCCGCTTCGTACTTGGAGGCGCACTTAGCTTGGATCTTGCTGGCGTAGAACACTCCGCTTGGATCCAACTTCCCATCCGCCAGAGCTTGCGCGCCGTCTTTGAATGTGTCCGGCAAGGGGTCACTGCCGTTGTACACCACCTTCAATCTGGCGGCATCCTGCATCAGCACAAAGGTGACTTGCCTGCCCTCGCGGCGGATGGAACCGGGCATGACATCGCCCCCTACCCGTATGCGCTTCCCGTGGGGGGCTTTCATCTGTTGCAGTTCTGAGATGGTCTTATAGTAGGTCTTTGTTTCGTTAATTCCCCCGGTCGCCAGCCATGCCAGCGTGCCGATAATGACGGCAATCAGAATCGCAAACTTCGTGTAGGTTTTCATCTACCGCCCCTCACCTCAGTATAACCTGCGCCACGTCGCTCCTTTTCGCTGGCGTTGCCTTTATGATAGGGGATGTACCTTATGCGGAATCCGCTTCCGGCTTTTCTCGTTGGCCTGTGCATTTTGGGGGCCGCTTGTAGCCGCCGCAAACCGGATCCACCTCGAAACGCCATGTCCCGAGATGTTCACTCTTACTCAGAGCCGGAAAAGATACGCGTCACACATCTGGACCTGGATTGTGATGTCCTGTTCGGTAGCAAGACGCTGCGGGGAAGCGCCACGTTGACCATCGAACGGTCCGCCGGGGCCGGCGACGCACCGCTGATCGTGGATACGCGAGATCTCGCAGTTGAAAAAGTCGAGTTGTCCACCGACGGCGCGACATTCACCCCTGGAAGTTTCGAACTCGGTGCTGCGGATAAAATCCTGGGCTCGCCGTTGCGCATTCCGGTCAGCGCCGCTACGCGGAAAGTGCGCATTCACTATTCCACGAGTCCGGCCGCCAGCGGTTTACAATGGCTCGAGCCGGCGCAAACGGCGGGGCGGAAGCATCCATTTCTGTTCTCCCAGTCGCAGGCGATTCACGCGCGCAGTTGGATTCCGTTGCAAGATACCCCTGCCGTTCGATTCACTTATGAAGCACGCATACGGACGCCCAAGACCTTGCGGGCATTGATGAGCGCGGACAACGATCCGAACGCGCCGCGAACGGGTGAGTATCGTTTCCGCATGACGCTGCCCATCCCCTCTTATCTGATGGCGCTGGCGGTCGGCGACATGGAGTTCCGGGCTATCAGCCCGCGCAGCGGAGTCTATGCGGAGCCGCCGGTTATCGAAGCCGCCGCCAAAGAGTTCGAAGATACGGAGAAGATGATTGAGGCGGTCGAGTCTCTTTATGGACCGTACCGTTGGGGACGTTATGACATCCTGGTTTTGCCCCCGAGTTTTCCTTTTGGGGGAATGGAGAATCCAAAACTCACTTTCGCCACCCCAACGATCCTTGCGGGTGACAAAAGCTTGGTGTCGCTGGTCTCCCACGAACTGGCGCACTCTTGGTCGGGAAATTTGGTGACAAACGCCACCTGGAGCGATTTCTGGTTGAACGAAGGCGTCACCACCTATATTGAAATGCGGATCCAGGAACGCATCTACGGGCGCGCGCGGGCGGAGATGGAGGCGGTTCTGGGAAAACAGACGCTCGAAAAAGAGCTGAAAGAACTGCCGCCCGGAGACCAAGTTCTCCATATCGACTTGGCGGGGCGCGACCCGGACGACGGCGTCACCGACGTGCCTTACATAAAAGGAATGCTGTTCCTTCGAACGCTGGAAGAGAACTTTGGGCGCCCTCGCTTCGACGCTTTCTTGCGGGCTTATTTTGATCATTTCGCGTTCCAAAGCATCACGACTTCCCAGTTTTTGGATTATTTGCGGCGTAACCTGCTGGATCAGAACCCCGCGGTTTCCGCCCGCATCCCCATAGATGAATGGGTCTATAAGCCGGGTCTGCCTGCGGGCGCCGCCGAGCCGCGATCGGATGCTTTCGAAAAAGTCCGACAACAGGCAGAGGCGTGGTATTTGGGGAAATTGGACCTTAACGCCATTTCTTCCGCCGGTTGGACGACGCAGGAGTGGCTGCATTTCCTGCGATACTTTGAGCAGCACCCGCTCGAACCAGCTAGGATGCAAGCGTTGGACAACCGCTTCCACTTTACACGCAGCGGAAACGCCGAAATTGTCGCCGAATGGCTGCTGCTGGCCGTGCGGCGCCAATATCACGCGGCGGATGCGAGGCTCGAAGCGTTCTTGGTGGGCGTTGGGCGGCGCAAGTTTCTCAAGCCCCTCTACCAGGAGCTGCTTCAGACTCCGGAAGGGGCGGCGCGCGCCCGCGCCATCTTCGCAAAAGCGCGGCCGGGTTATCATCCCATCACTGCGGCAAGCGTTGCAGGATGGCTGGAAAAAGGACCGGCAAAATGACAAACCACCGGATCGCATCTTTGGCGCTGGCGGCGCTTGTGCTGGCTGGCTGCAAACCTGGTGCGGCGGGCAGGAGCAGCGGGTCCGTGGAAGCGCCTGATGTGATGGCCATTCACGCGAGCGCCTTGTTGATTGACACCCACAATGACGTTCCCAGCGAGGTCCTGAAGGGCTACGATTTGGGAAAGCGCAACGAAAAGGGGCACACCGACATTCCCCGTTTGCGTGAGGGGGGCGTCGATGCGGTGTTCTTTGCGGCTTATGTTCCCGCGTCCTATGCCGAGAAGGGAGGTGCGGCGAAACAAGCTTTGAGGATCATTGACGCTATACGCCACGACATTGTGGAACGGCGCCCTGACGCCTTTATCCTGGCGACCTCCACCGATGAAATTTTGCAAGCCCACCAGGTTGGTAAAATCGCCGCGTTAATTGGCGTTGAAGGCGGGCACGCCATAGAGGACGACCTGCGCGTGCTGCGGGCGTTCCACGACTTAGGAGTGCGCTACATGACGCTGACGCACAGCAACACGAATCACTGGGCGGATTCATCGGGGGATATGGACAAACCGGGCGTGCAACACCACAACGGCCTCACGGAGTTCGGCAAACAGGTGGTGAAGGAAATGAATCGTTTGGGCATCATGGTGGACGTCTCCCACGTTTCCGACAAGACGTTCTGGGATGTGCTGGAAGCATCGAAAGCGCCGCCTATCGCATCCCACTCCTCCTGCCGCGCGATTTCGAACATTCCCCGCAATATGACGGATGACATGATCCGCGCGCTCGCGCGAAAGGGCGGAGTGATCCAGATCAACTTCGGTTGTGAATTCCTCTCCCAGGCCTCGGCGGATGCTTCCTCTTGGACCAACCCGGAAATCGCCAAGCGCTTGCGGCTCCTGCCGGAAGCCGAGCGGCGGAAAGCCGCCCGCGAAATCGATGCAAAGATGCCTCGCGCCAAGCTTGCAGATGTGGTTGCGCATATCGACCACGTCGTGAAACTTGTGGGCGTCGACGCTGTGGGGATCGGCAGCGATTTTGACGGCGTTACCTGCACCCCGGAGGGTCTGGACGACGTTTCCAAGTTCCCGGCTTTGACGCGCGCCCTAGTGGCAAAAGGCTATTCGGCGGAGGACATCGCCAAGATCTACGGCGGCAATCTTTTACGCGTCATGCAAGCTGCCGAGAAAGTCGCGCAGCGCTAATCCGGCGGGTCCGAACAGTTTTTCGCCCAACTCGTTCAACTCTCTGCGCGCGGGGATTTCGGAGCCAGCACGTTAGCGTATGACAAGATCTCAACGCGGTTCCGGCCGTTACGTTTAGCGGTGTAAAGCGCCTCGTCCGCCGCGCGGATCAACGTATCTACCGGAACATGGCATCCGGCCGGCTGGCACGTGACGCCGAAACTCGCGGTGATCATCAGTTCCGTGGTCCCTATGTCAATGGCCTCCGCCGCCAGGAGCTGCCGGGCCCTTTCGGCTTGACTCCCCGCGCCCGCTAGGTCCGTGCCCGGCAGCACAATCAGGAACTCTTCGCCCCCATACCGCCCGCACGCGTCGTAATCCCGAAGCGACGATCCAATCCGTGCGCCGACTTCCCGGAGCACCATGTCGCCCGCCAAGTGACCGTATGTGTCGTTTACAGCTTTGAAATGGTCTAAATCGAACATGACGATGCCGACAGGGCGGTGTTCCCGCGAGGCCCGCGAGAGCTCCCGTTCCATGATTTCCAGGATGGAGCGGCGGTTCCAAAAACGGGTCAAGGAATCCCGCGTGGCTTGCTCCCGCAGAGCCTCACGCGCCGCCAGCAGTTCTGTTTGCAAGTCGACGATTCTCCGCCCGGAGCGGAGTCGAACCTTCAGCTCATTGAGATCAAAAGGCTTTACCACATAATCGTCGGCGCCAGCCTCAAGGCCTTCAATGATGTCGGTCTTCTCCCCGCGCGAAGTCAGCAGGATCATGTATGTGTACGGCTCGCGAGCCTGCTGCCGCACCCGCCGGCAGACTTCGAGGCCGGTCAAGCCTGGCATCATCCAATCCAGAATCACCAGAGGCGGCGCATCCGGCCGCTGCAAGATCGCCCAGGCTTGCTCCCCGTCGGTGGCGGGAACCGGCTCATAGTTCCACCGTCTTAGCGTCTCCATCATGAGGTGCCGGGAAACAATGCTGTCATCCGCGACGAGCACCTGCATTCTGTGCGAAGTGATGGCCTCTCCTCCCGCATTTGTCAGTGTACACGATGCGCCAGGGGGATTTGGTAGCCTGAAATTCACAGCACCATTCATGACCAACCACGAACCATTTCATTACCACTCCCTGGAAGAATTGCGTCGCGATATCGAGAGGGTAGGCGTCGATCTCGATGTGAACTCGGATCTGAGCGTATTGCTCGAGCCCGTGCAGGCGGGCGCCTTTCAGTTGCCGAACCGTTTGGTTGTGTTGCCCATGGAAGGCTGCGATGGAACCGCAGAGGGTGCGCCGGATGAGCTGACGTTCCGGCGTTACCGGCGCTTCGCGGCGGGCGGCAGCGGGCTTCTGTGGTTTGAAGCAACGGCGGTAGTGGAGGCGGGAAGGGCCAACCCCAGACAGCTTTGGATTCGCGAGAAGAATGTGGCGGAATTCGCCAGACTGGTTGAGGAGACGCTGCGAACTGCTGCGGAACACTTCGGGCCTTCGTTCCGGCCAGTGACCGTGCTGCAATTGACTCACTCCGGCCGATACAGCAAGCCGGGACGCCTCCCAAAACCTGTTATCGCTCACCACTCAAAGTTTTTGGATCCCATTCACAACTTAGGGCCGGATTATCCTCTGATTACAGACGAGGAACTGGAGCGGCTCGAGGATGACTATGTGGCGGCGGCGAGGGCTGCGCGGAAAGCGGGCTTTGATGCGGTCGACGTAAAAGCATGCCACCGTTACTTGGTCTCCGAACTGCACGCCTCCTTCACCCGCGAGAATAGCCGGTACGGCGGAACGTTTGAGAACCGGACCCGGTTTTTCCGCAACGTCGTGCGGAAAATCAAAGACCAAGTGCCGGGCATTGCAGTCACCTCCCGTATGAACGCGTATGACGCGATGGCGTACCCGTACGGGTGGGGGGTTGACAAAGAAGACCCAACCAAACCCGATCTGAGCGAACCGGTCGAACTCGTCCGCTTTTTGAAAGAATCAGGCGCTCCTTTTGTCAACATCACCATCGGCAATCCATATTACAACCCGTATGTCAATCGTCCTTTCGACCTGCCCATCGCCGGGGCCCCATTCCCCCCCGAACATCCGCTTGTGGGCGTGGCCCGATTTGTCCATGTAGTACGTGGCATTCAGGAGGCGTTTCCTGGTTTTCCGGTCATCGGCGGCGGCTACACGTGGCTGCGGCACTACTTCCCTTATGTTGCTGCGGCGAACGTTCGCAAGGGCTGGGTCACGCTGGTGGGCGCCGGACGTATGGCGTTTGCCTACCCTGAGTTTGCTCGCGAGATAGCCAGAAAAGGCGCTCTGGACCCGGAAAAGGTGTGCGTGTCCTGTTCGGCGTGCACGCAAATTATGCGCGACGGAGGGCGCACCGGATGCGTGCCGCGCGACGCGGCGATCTACGAGCCGATTTACAAAGCGGGCAGAGCGGAAGCCTTAGATACCATCACGGCGATGGCCAAGACCTGCCGTCAATGCAATGACCCGACTTGCGTTTCACACTGCCCTGCGCGCGTCAATGTTCCAAAGTTCATTGCGGAGATTGCGGCCGGGAGATTCCGAGAGGCTTACGAAACGATTCGTGAGGCCAATGTCTTAGCCGCCGTGTGCGGATATGTGTGTCCGTCCGAAACACTTTGCCAGAGCGCATGCATCAATGAGCATTACTCCCAAGCCGTGCCTATACGGCACTTGCAGCGATGGGTGAGCCGCAAGGCGGTTGAGGAAGGGTGGGCCGCTGAGCCTCATCCGGCGGCCGGCGAAACGGGCAAGCGAGTGGCGGTGATCGGCGCGGGGCCGGCGGGTATAGCGGGCGCAGTCATGCTGGCGTCGCTGGGCCATGCCGTGACTTTGTTGGAACGCTCCGACACGCTTGGAGGGATCGCCGGAGCCACCATACCTAGCGAGCGGCTTCCGGACGCCATCCTACGCCAGGAGATTGAAGATGTCCTTGCCTCTACGGGCCGCATCGAGCGCCGGCGCGGCGTGACGCTCGGACCTGCCTACGGCTTGGATGCGGTTTTCGCAGAGGGTTTCGACGCCGTGCTGCTGGCGCCCGGCCTGAGCGACTCGATCCCTTTGGATTCCGCTTCCCGGCCTTCACGCGGCGTGGTGGGGGCTATTGAGTTCCTGCGCGCCGTCAAGCGCGGAGAAAGGATTTCCGGGACGGTGCTCGTCATCGGGGGAGGGAATACCGCCATCGACGCGGCTCTTTCCGCCAAGCGGGCGGGCGCTTCCGAGGTCTCGATTGTGTACCGGCGGTCTTTTGCCGAAATGCCCGCGTGGCCGGAGGAGCGCGACGCCGCCATCCGCGCCGGAGTGAATTTCCTGGTGCTCACCCAGCCCTTAGGCTACATTTGCGACGCCTCGGGCGCCGTTACCGCCTTGCGAGTCGTACGTACGAAGCTCGGTGATCCGGATGCAAGCGGGCGCAGGAGACCGGAGCCTGTTTCTGGTTCTGAGCACGCGCTGCCCGCCGATTGGGTGGTCGAGGCGATTGGCCAGCGGATAGAGGAGAGTCTCAAAGCCGCGCTGTCGGGCGTTGTATTGACGCGGGCAGGCCTCATTCAGACAAGCAGCGGCTCGCTGGCTACGAGCCGCCGTGGGGTCTGGGCGGCGGGCGACGCGGTGAATGGAGGGTCCACCGTTGTCCAGGCGGTGGCTGAGGGAGTTCAAGCTGCCCGAGAAATCGATCGCTGGCTCCGTTCTGCGCCTGGCGTCCAGACACAATAGATGTACTGCTGGCGGAACGCCATAACGCGCGAAGGCGCACAATGGAGGAGTGTGGACCCATCTTGTTCTGATCGCTACTCTGGCTTTCTCTCCACCGGCGCCCCGGTTTACCGATGCAGCAAGGCGAAGCAAGCTGGAAACCGCCTTCCCCCAAATCGACCGCATCTTGGAAAACTACAAGCAGGCGCGAGGCGTGCCCGGCCTCGTTTATGGCGTGGTGATCGACGGCGAACTGGCGCACGTAAAGTGCCTGGGGGTACGTGACCGCGACTCGGGAGACCGGGTGACGCCGGAAACTTTGTTTCGCATCGCGTCAATGACAAAGAGCTTCACGGCGCTAGCGATTCTCAAGTTGCGCGACGAGGGCAAGCTGTCGCTCGAAGATCCGGTAGCCAAGTGGATTCCCGAGTTTGCCGGAATCCGCTACCCTACTCGAGACACCGCACCCATACGCATACGGCAACTGCTGACGCATGGCGCCGGTTTCCCGGAGGACAATCCTTGGGGAGACCGGCAACTGGGCATCGCCGACTCGACCTTGACCGGCTGGCTCCGGAAAGGCATTCCGTTCTCAACGCCTCCGGATACCTCATATGAATACTCCAATTACGGCTTCGCCTTGTTGGGGAGGATCGTAGCTCGCGCCTCCGGCATGGACTACCAGGAATATCTCGAAAAAGAGATTTTGGCTCCGCTGGGAATGAAGAGCTCGACGTTGGAACCGTACTCGGTTCCAGAGCGCTTGCGGGCGAAGGGATACCGGAAGAATGGGGAGGCGTATGCTGAGGAACCGCCGCTCAGACACGGCGCATTTGGCGCCATGGGAGGGCTGCTAACGAATGCCCGAGACTTGGCGCGTTACCTGGCTTATCAGCTTAGCGCCTATCCGCCGCGCGATGACGTGGATCCGGGGCCGGTTCGCCGAAGCTCATTGCGCGAAATGCAGAATGCATGGCGTTGGATGGCGCTGGATCCGGAGCGCGGATCGGTGTCCGGGTACGGCTACGGGCTTGTGGTGTCGCGCGACCGCAGATTCCAACATATAGTGGGTCACGGCGGAGGATTGCCCGGATTCGGCTCCTATATGCTCTGGCTGCCTGAGTATGGCGTGGGGCTTTTTGCTATGGCGAACCTTACTTACGCCGGTCCGGCTACCGCACTCCAAGAGTCCCTGGATGCGCTGCGGGCAACCGGCGGGTTGCAGCCGCGGGTGCTCCCGCCCTCGCCCGAGCTGGTTTCCGCGCAAGGCGCGATTCTCCGGCTCTGGCGGCGCTGGGAGGACAAAGAAGCGGCCGCCGTGACCGCTGACAACTTCTTCTTGGACCGCCCGGCTGCCGAAAGGCGTGCTGAAATCGAGCAGTTGAAGGAAGCGCTGGGGACCTGCCGTCCAACAGGGGAGGTGGCGCCGGAGAATTTTCTCCGCGGAACGTTCCGTATGGCCTGCGATCACGGTGAGGTGAGCGTCAGCTTCACCCTGGCGCCCACGGTTCCACCCAAAATTCAGTATCTGAAATTTCAAAAAATCACTACACATTCTCATGAAATCCAGTAACCTTATCTTGAAACCCAGGCGACTCCTAATTTTCTAAAGGTCTGTTCTGAAATCGGAACAAATCTGGACGGCGCTGGCTTGCTCCGCTCCAGGCCGCCTCGCTATAATTCCTGACGGAGGCGCAGCGCGGGTTTCTCGAGAGCCGTCCCGGCAGGCGGCATGCCGCGACCGACTATGGAAGATGCGGGACAGAAGCTGAAGCGGATCCGTGAGCGGCTGAATCTCCGCTACCGCGACGTGGAGGAGGCGAGCCAGAAAATCGCGAACCGCCGCGGAAACGATGAGTTTGCCATTGCTCTCAGCCGTCTGGCGGACATCGAGAACAAAGGCACCGTTCCCTCTCTTTACCGTTTGTATTCCCTGTGTGCGATTTACCGGTTGGACCTGAATGAAGTGCTCTCCTGGTACGGCGTGGATCTCACGGAGCTACCCGCAGATGCGGCTGGGATCCAGTTGGAGCGCACACACGCTTTGGGATTCAAAGCGGACGGGCATGGGGACATCACGGTCCCCTTAGCGCTAGATCCGGGCATTGACTTGAAAAAGACTACGTTTTTGAGCCGTTTTGTGCAACGGTGGGGCAAACTGCCGCTGATGTTGTTGAATGGCTTGGACGTACGCAACCACCGGTACGGCTTCGTGGGCACCGAGGACTGGAGCATGTACCCCGTCATCCAACCCGGTTCTTTGGTTGTGATCGATGACACGCGGCGAAAGATCATCGAGGGAGAGTGGGAGTCAGAGTACGAGCGGCCGATTTATTTTTTGGAACACCGCGAAGGCTATTGTTTAGGATGGTGCTCCCTCAAAGAGGGGCAATTAATTGTGCAATTTCACCCCTCTTCGGGTATGGCCCCCCGCATTTTTTCCTATCCGTCAGATGTAGATATTTTCGGCCAGATTATCGGTGTGGCTATGCTTCTGGGGCAGGGGCAGCGACGCCGGACTCGTTCCTAAGAAGCGCAAGCAGAGCTTCAATTTCCGCCAAGTAAAGTTGTTTTTCCACTTCACGCACCCCCACGGGGGGCAGATTCCGATAGGGCTCCAGCGTCAACCAGGCGGTGAGAATCGTTTTTCTATCTCCTTCCAGCTCTGATAGATACCCGTCAAAATCGGCCTTTTGCCGGGCCAAAGGGAGGCTCAGCCACTCGGCAAAAACTTGTTGATGGCTGGCGCGCAAAGCAGCGTCGGTCTCCTGTTCCCCAAAAAATTGCGCCATCCCGTGATGCACATACCGCCCAGTGTTGGGATTTCTTAGCGACGCCAGGTACTGCAACCGCCCGAAAACCGTCGGAATTTGGGCGAGCGTCCGTGACCAAAGGCTGGAAGCGGCGCCCCGCTCGAATTTGGTGGCGCTAACGTCAGGCTGCGTGTCCATGCCACCCGCCTCCATGACGGTATTGTAGCGCACCGCAGGCTGTTTGGCGTTCCGGTGGAAACAGCGAAATAGAAGTCAAGTTGGATGTTCCGAAATCCGAAAGTGTTTTCTCAGATAGTCCACAACGGACTAGTCGTACTCTACCCTAGCATTGTCGGTTGAATTCCGATCCAATTTTCAGTCCAAAAAGGAGCGACTTCAGATGATTAAGCGGACCCTTCTGGTAGTTTTGTTTGCCCTGCAATTTGCGGGAGTGCTCAGCCAGGGCCTGGCCTACGTTCCGGAGCCCAGCTGCTTTCCGTGCCCAGACGCGACCGTTTCGGTGCGATAGCAGTAGTCAGCGAGCCGCTGCTGCGCTCCCGGGGGGCGAGCGTGGCAGCGGCGTGCGGCGCCAAGATGATAAGCTGTTCCCGAGCACACACTTGGCGCCATGACACCGGTTTGGAGTTCCTTCCTTTTCCTCTTCCCTGCGCCGCCGCTGCCCGCGCCGCCTTCTGAACTTTGGCAGGCGGAGAGAGTGGCATACGCCTTTGTGATTGCCGGTGAAATCGCGTTACTGGGGAAGCTCTACTGGAGCAGGCTGGCTGCCGTATATCCGTGGTTTTCCACTTTCATAGGTTTTCAATTAGCGCGCTCTCTGGTTCTGTATTGGGTGAGTCCGAAGAAGACCGTTTATGGGTGGATATGGGTTCCCACCGAATTGGCAGCCTGGATTTTGTGCTACTGCGTGGTCTTCGAGTTGTATTCGAAGGTTCTCGAGAGCTATCCGGGCATACGGCGCCTCACGCAGTGGGTTCTGGCCGCCGCCGCTGTGGTCTGTCTTGGGGTGGCGGGCGCGACGCTGGCGTTGGATTTCAGCGCTCCTTCGTCACCATATCCCATTTTGCATGCCGTGAATGTAGTGCGGCGGGGAGCGGCCTCAACCGCACTGTTGTTCTTACTGGCCATGCTAGGGTACTTGGCTTGGTATCCGGTGTCGCTGAAACGGAATCTTGCGGCGCACGCCGCCCTGAACACCCTGTACTGCCTGGTGATTACTCTGGGCGTTTTCTGCCGGAATATCATCGGTCCCGAGTTTGCACGGTCGCTAAGTCTGGCGCTCGGGGTGGCTACCGCCGTATTTTTGTGGAGCTGGGTGTTATTATTTTCTCGCGAGGGTGAAAACCAAACCACGGTGACCGCAGTGCTTTGGAGCCGCCGTGACGAGGTGCGCTTGCTCGGCCAGCTCGAGGCTATTAACCGCGCTTTGACTAACCGGTGATTTACCCAGAAATTTTGAAGATTTTACGGAAAACGTATTTACAGCCGGCCAGCGTTTCGGATATCCTGTTGGAAAGTAGATATAGGAGGTCCGTGAGATGGCGCCGGGATGGTTGGCCATAGCGATGGTTGCGGCAGTAGCTTGTGGTGCGCTGGCAGGGGTGCTGTGGCGATTGAGTTCCACGGCCAGGGTGGTCCCGCCTTCGAGGGACTGGGTGGAGCGCTTCGACGCGCGGCGTTATCGGCCTGCCTTGCGCTTAATGAAGCCGGACGATCTCGAGTTCTTGGAAAGGGAGCCGGGGTATTCCGCTGAGATTGGCCGCAGATTACGGGCCGCACGGCGGCGGGCGCTAGTTGGATATTTAAAGTGGATGAAGGCGGATTTCGACCGCTTGTATGTAGCCGGCAAGCTCATGGTGGCGGAAGCGGACAGCGACCGCTCCGACTTTGCCCTTGTTTTGGTGCGCGTGCGCGGCCGTTTCCTCGTCGCTTATGCGAAGGCGAGGCTGCGTCTGGCGCTGGGATGGGCGGGCGCGCCGAACGTGCAGGCGTTGACCGAAGCGTTGGAAGACATCCGATTTGCGTTGCGGATCAGTGCGCCGGCGGACGCGGCCGCTTGAAGCAACCCTATCCGGAGCGGATTTTTCGGAACCGAGCGTCTGACGGAGAGTTCTCTGGCAGGCGCCTCCTAACTGTCAGCCTTGTCTCCAGCGGGAGACGAGATCCCGAAGGCGGAGGAAGCTCTCTTTGGGTTCCAAGTTGGGCTTGAGGAGGCCTCCATGGGGAATGAAGGCTGGGTCTGAGAGATCCCACCAAGTGATGGCTTCGACATACGGCTTACTATAGGCGAGCGTATAGAACTGTTCCACCCAATCTGCCTGCATCTTCTCGGTCCATACGTCCCCATGCCAGGGGAACCGTGCGCGCTGATTGTGCTGGTTGGCCTCCTCTTGCTGGGCAGACGGGAGGCCGAGTTCCGTGATGTGCACGGGCTTGCCGAAACTAGCGAAAGATTCGAGGGAGCGTTCGTATTCCAACATGTCCCGGCCGGAATAATAATACTGTAAGCCGAGCGCCTCAAAATCGATTTTGGCGTCGAGCACAGCCTTCACGTAGTCCCACACATTCCAGCGGCCTTTGGAGCGTGCGCGGGACAGATAATCATTCCAAGTGCAGCAACAATTCAAGACTCGGAAACAAGTGGGGTCCCCTTCGCGCGCCGCCCGGGCGGCGCCAGCGGTGATGTCAATCTGTTGCTCTTCGGTGAAATCGCAAGCGTTTTGGAGGTGGGCTTCGTTGATGATATCCCAAACATGGATCTGGTTCCGAAAGCGCCTAACGGTGCTGCGGGAATATTCCAGCGCAAGGCGCTTAACTTCCTCATATGGCTTTCCTTTAAGCCAGTCCGGCGTGGTTTGGGGATAAAACCAGACAAGCGGATGGCCTTTAGCGAGGATGCCCTTTGGGGTGGTCCAAGACAGAATTTTTTCAGCGGCCGCATAGTTAGGCTTGCCGTATACCGGCTGCACGCTACGCAAGTAAAAAGGGAGCGTGGCGTAATTGAAAACCTCCTCGAACCGCGCCGCGTACGCTTCACCGTGGCGGGGAAAGCCGAAGGCGTTACATCCAAACAGAAACCCGGTGCGAGGGCCAAGACGCGCGATGGCTTGTTGGGCTCGTTCGAAAACCAATTCTTCCCCAGCCCAGAGCGATTCTGCGAGCGATTCATAATACCGGCCTTTGTCGAGCAAGGCGGCTGCGGCCTCTATGCGCCGTGCGGTCTTCGCCGGGACCGGTCCATGATAGTTACGCACGGTAGCCAGCCGGTCCGACGCAAATTCACGAGTCAGATCCAGTGGTCCGCTGGCGAAGGATGCGGGGGTGTATCCCCGTCCGGCGTTATCGGCATAGGCTATGGTGTTTCCAAAACCCGGCACGGTGACGGGGACACCGATGCGGAACGGTCCTGGCGGCGGAGAAAAGGAAATTTCGCCAGGCGTGATTTTCGGTGTGACCGGCGTGACTCGTAACCGGAAGTCACAGATATGGAAGCGGCTCAGCCATGCCGGCGGCGCCGGGGCGCCATCCGGCGCGTGGAGCAGACACCGGGCGGACTGCGAGGGTTGAACAGCGGCTAGAGCGGCAGTGAACTGGCGGCGGGTAAGGTTTTCGGCCATCGGGCTTTATTCTAGCAACGCCGCAATCCGTTCGGCGTCATGAGGCATCACTTCGGGGCGGTTGGCGAAGGTGGATTGCAGCAGTACGCCTCCGGGGGTTTTTAGCTGGCCCGTATGGTAGTTATAAATGTAGTCCGGATCCTTAAGCACATGTCCGGTGAGGACCGCCACGACGTCGGCTTCCCGGTCGATAACTCCTTGAGCAGTGAGTTTGCGGATACCTGCCAGCGTGGCTGCCGAGGCGGGTTCGCACCCGATTCCGCAAAGCCCGATGATAGCCTTTGCATCGGCGATTTCTTGCTCACTGACCTTAATCGACACGCCATTCGACAAGCTCACTTCGCGCCAAGCCTTGGGCCAGGACACCGGATCGCCGATCCTGATGGCCGTGGCTAGCGTCTCAGGGTGCTTTACAGGGGTGAATTTCGCGCGCCCGCCGGCGGCGGCAAAATCGGCGAAAGGCGAAGCCCCCTCAGCCTGGATCACCGCTAGCCGGGGAAGGCGGTCGATGAATCCGAACTGTTGAAGTTCGCGCAAAGCTTTACCGAAAGCGGACACGTTCCCCAAGTTGCCACCCGGCAGCACGACCCAATCCGGAGGCGTCCAGCCGCGCTGATCGAGCAACTCAAACATGATCGTTTTTTGCCCTTCGATCCGGAAAGGGTTAATGGAATTCAAGAGATAGATGCCCAGGCGTTCGGCGAGCGTCCGGACTAACGCCAGGATCTGATCGAAATTCGCTTCTACTTGAATGGTTCGCGCCCCGTATTCAAGAGCCTGCGCGAGCTTGCCATAGGAGATATTCCCGCGCGGGATGAAAATAATAGGCTGGAGTCCTGCGGCGCTAGCATAAGCCGCCATAGAAGCGGAGGTGTTCCCAGTGGACACGCACGCGACCCGCCTCATGCCCAGGCGTCTAGCCTGCGTGGCCCCACACGTCATTCCGTTATCCTTGAACGAACCCGTGGGGTTAAACCCTTGATGTTTGAAGACAAGCTTCTTCAACCCGCCGTAGGCAGCCGCTCGGGGTGCGTTCAGCAACGGCGTATTGCCTTCGCGCAAGCTCACTATCTGGTCCAAGGCGCCTTCAAAGGGCAACAATTCGCGGTAACGCCACACTCCGCTTTGGTCGAGATCAGAGTCGCCCATGCGGCGTTCGCGGAAAATGCGTTTCAAACTGGATGGGTCTCCGGGTTCTCCATCCAACAACACCTCGAGGAGACCTCCACACTTCGGACAGTTATACAAAACTTCGGTGACGGCGTAACGCGCACGGCAGGCAGGTTCAAAACAAACGAGTTCTGAAAGCATGAAATTACCATTGTGTCAGAACTCAGGAATGGCCGAATGAACTTTCAGTTCTTGCGGACTTCTTTGCGAAGCTGTTCGATCACTTCCTGCCGTTTCTCGCTCGCCAGGTCTCTTTCTAAGCGCCGGAGCGCCAGCCCAACAATGTCGCGATGATGGAGCTCTGAGCCGAACTCTTCGCCGTCGGTGAGTTGCAGCCACATCGCGTGAAGACGGTCCACGTCCTCCGGCCAGAGTCTCGGAGGATGGGGCCCCAAATTCACGAAAATGGGAGGGCGGTCCGGGCTGATCACTTCCAGGGAGAATGGGTGCCGCGGTTCGGGAAGCCGCTCCCAGGCGCGGCCAATCAGCCGCGCCAGTTCGTTAGAATCCATCCGTGCGGACACCCCGGTGACCAGGCGTGACGCTTTCAGATTCGCCGCCGTCTGCACCATTGCGTCAAACGGGTCAACGCCGGGGACAACCAGTAACTCAACAGGTTTGCCTTCCTTTTCCGCCAGCGTCACCACATGGCTGAAAAGCTCTTTTTCATAATCGCTAAAAATCTGGTCCTTGCTCAAGCCGTACTCACCGCTGCCTGCCGATAGCGGGCGGACCGTCATTACCACGATGTCGTGCCGGCGAAGATTCGTCTTGCTCAGCACCTGCTTGAGGTGATCCATGCGCGTGTAATCGCGAACCGCCACCAGAATGCAGCCCGGCCGCGCATGAACCGTTTCCGAGTCCACTCGCTCCTCGTGTTCCAGGTTGAATTCTTCGAGCCCCTTCTTTTCGGCGCGCCGTTGCCGTGTGTTGACGCGTTCGGAGATGAGAAACAACGCGAGCATTACCAAAGTGAAGCTGATTCCGTAAATGGTGGCGATCTGTTTGGTAAAGAGGTTCGCAACGGCCACCAGGAACAGCATCAGCGTTGTGAGGCCAAGCCCGACAGGAATCTCCACGCCGCCTATCCGGAGATTCAGCGGCACTTTGTATTCCTGATCCTTGCGCTGATAACGGAGAGCCAGAACTCCCATGCCTTTCAGGCAGAAACTCCACACGACGCCGAACGCATAGGCTTCGCCGAGCAGATACACATCTCCGCGGCTGGCTACGATGGTGGCGACTTGCAGCAAGGTAATGAGGTTAATAATCCGGTACGTCGTGCCGAATTTCTTGTGAGGCTTCCGGAACCATTTGAGAAGAACGCCATCCTCCGCTACGCGATTTAGAATGCCATTGGCTCCAATCAGTGCGGTGTTTACCGCGCCTGAGAGAATGAGCGCGCCGACGAGCACCACAAATGCATGAAAGAGTAACCGCAGAGCCGGCGGCCCCTCCATATTCATGACCAATCCGCCAATGAGATTGTCGTAATATTGCTTGCGGACATCGTCCGGAATCATCATCACGGCGAACAGCGAGACCAGGCCGGTGGCGACCAGGGCATACACGCACACAATGTTCGCGGTGATCTTGAGGTTCTTGAGTTTCGGATAAGCGATTTCCCGGTAGACCTGCGCAAGCGTTTCGAAACCACTCATCGCCAATAGCGTGTGGCCGAAAGCGATCAAGATCGCCACTCCCGCCAAATTCGGCCAGAACGTGCCGTACAACCAGCCTAGAGATTCGCGGGTGAGGTGCAGATTGGACGGCGTGGGAGGAGGCGGAAGCTCCGCGCCGCCGCGCAACGTCAAGGTAATCAGGCACCAAAGCAGTAGCACGATCACCATGACGGTGGTGATCTGCATGATGCGCAGCGCTTTCCCGCTGGACTCGTGAATCCCCTTGATGTTGCTCCACCAGAAATACAATGTCACCGCCACGCCGAAAGTTGCCGCGAACGAATTGGGGGGTATATGGACGCTGAGGTGGGCCATTTCAGCGACTTCATTGAGGAGCCGGCCAAGATAGTGTCCGGCGCTTACCGAAGAGATCGGGCCGGTAAGCACATAGTCGACCACCAGCGCAGACACCGATATCTTCGCCATGAACGGGCCCATGCTGTCGCGAACCACCACATAGACGCCCCCGCGGACAAACATGCTACAGCTTTCCAAGTAGACAGAACGAATGGCGAATCCGAACAGCAAGACGGCGATGACAAACCATGGGGCGGTTTTGCCGATCGCCTGCTCGGCGATTCCGCCCACATAAAACATCGTGGAAGCCAGGTCGCTGAGGACAATCGCTGCACCGCGCCAAAAAGAGATGAAAGACAGCGCGACCGTGGTCGCGACCACAATTTTCGTGGCTGGGAGCCTGCGCCTCTGCTCGCCGGTCATAAGCTGGCTAGCGCCCTATGGCGCCAGCATTCTACGATGAACTTGATCATGCAGAATAGCACACCGGCGGAGCTGGCGCATCGGGTCGCCATAAAACTCCGCCGCCATGGGCATCAGTCCTGGCTTGTGGGAGGCTCTGTGCGCGACCGTTTGCTGGGGCGGCAGCCCAAGGACTTTGACGTCGCCACGGACGCTACGCCTGATGAAGTGATCCGGTTGTTTCCCGAGGCCCGCTTAGTTGGGGCGCATTTCGGAGTGGTTTTGATTCGCGAGAATGGCGCGGAGGTCGAGGTGGCCACTCTCCGCACGGATCATTCGTACCGCGATGGAAGACGCCCGGAAATGGTTGTTTTCCAAAAGGATCCCCGGCAGGACGCATTGCGCCGGGATTTTACGATCAATGCGCTTTTTGAGGATCCAAGTAGCGGAGAAGTGCTGGATTTTACAGGGGGGAAAAAAGATCTAGAAGCCCGCGTCCTGCGGGCCATCGGAGACCCAGACCGGAGATTTGCGGAAGACTATCTGCGGATGTTGCGAGCGGTCCGCTTGGCGGCGGAGCTGGATTTCACCATCGAACCCGCTACAGCGGAGGCGATCCGGAGAATGAGTCCCATGGTGCGCGCGATCGCGGCTGAGCGTGTTCGGGAGGAATTGAACCTAATCCTAACCAGTGGGGCTGCCCGGCGAGGGTTCGAATGGTTGGACGAAACAGGACTTCTCGTTCATGTCTTGCCCGAGATTGCGGCAATGAAAGGAGTGCCGCAACCCCCGGAATTTCACCCGGAGGGCGATGTATGGACGCACACTTTGCTGATGCTCGGCATGATGCATCATCCGAGTGTGGAACTGGCCTGGGGCGTTCTCCTTCATGATGTGGGGAAACCTCCTACTTTTCGCTTGGCGGAGCGGATCCGTTTCGACCGGCATGTTGAAAAAGGCGTGGAGCTCAGCCGCGAGATTCTCCAACGGTTGCGGGCTCCGAACAGCGTCATCCGCCAAGTGGAATCGCTGGTGGCCAACCATCTCCGTTTCAAAGATATCCAGCGCATGAAAGAGAGCACGTTAAAGCGTTTCCTGCGCCTGGATCGGTTCGAAGAGCACCTAGAATTGCACCGTCTTGACTGCCTCGCCAGTCACGGGCAGTTGGATCATTACGAGTATGCGCGGCGAAAATGGGCGGAATGGAAGCCGGAGGAGCTGAAGCCTCCGCGCCTCATCGGGGGTGATGACTTAATTTGTGCGGGTTACGCACCTGGACCGCAGTTTCGCCGGATGCTGGCTGCTGTCGAAGACGCCCAACTGGAAGGGCGTGTGCGCACGCCGCAGGAGGCGCTCGCGCTGATTGCTGCGATGTTTGGTCCTCCGGGGCAGGCGTCAGAGAGCGTAGGCTAAGCCGGCTTATATGTGAAAACCATATACAAAACCAGCGCTACAATGAAGAAAATCGAGCTGGCGGCTACCAGCTCAAGGTAGATCACTTTCCTGTCATCTCCCTGGTCTGACCGCCTCTGGGTTCCCTGCACCATAGCTGCAACCTCCTATGGTTTCGCTCGTTCCGATTGTGCGCCTGCCAGATAGCCGTGTCAAGCCCGCTCACTTTGCCTTTTTCCGCGTCGCTTGCTTCGTAGTTTCCGGAGCAGAAGGCGGCGTTGGGGAGGGGTTGCTAGAGGCGAGGACTTCGTTGAACAGAGCTTGCTTTTTCAGCTCCCGTTTGGACGGCGGGATCTGTTCCCGCCGGTAGTCGTGGTCGTTGTAGCATGTCCGGCAACGCACTTTAGCGGGTTCCGCGTTGAGCAAAGACACAATCGAGTGGTTGGTGATCCGTTTGCATTTGACGCAATAGTCGTCGATAACATCGCCCAATCGCAGTCCATCCATGGTGCTGTCTCCGCGGAGAAGGCTGCTCGCAGTATACCAGGAAAATTCGGGTCCAGGGTGACCCAGAGCGCCAACTGATTTTCCCCCTTAAGGCCATGACGGGGCCCGCCGGGATAGCGCTGGCCGCTATTGGCAGCGCAGGAAGCTCCGGGCGGTCAGGGGATTTGGAGCTTCTTGCGAAGTTCAGCAGGCATCGCCAGAGCCGAGGTGACGCGCAAAACGTCGAATCCAGCGGCGCAACCGCTTTGAACCCCCACTTCGGAGTCTTCGACCACCAGCGGCCGCGCGGCGGCGAGCAGTGCGGCCGCCTTCTGATACGGCTCGGGATGAGGCTTGTGGTGAGTGACATCCTCGCCGCAAATGACGGCTGAGAGCAACGGCCACAAGCCAGTGGCTTGGAGCACCGGATCAATCTCTGCATGGCCGCTGGAAGAAACTACGGCCAGCTTGTGACCGTCGAGGCTTTGCAGTAGGTCGACGGTTTCGCGAGCCACGGGCGGGCTGGCGTGCATGCGCCGGCGTACACGCGCCTGTTTCAGGGGATACCGGCTGATGATTTCCTCGAATGTGGCCGGCTTCCGAGCCCGGGACAGAAAATAACGGCAGGTATCGCGTTCCGAGAGGCCGACGCACTCTCGGGAAAAACGCTCCCAATCGGTGTCGATATCCAGGTCGGCCAGCGTCTCCATCCAACAAGCGAAGTGTATAGGTTCGCTGTCGGCCAGCACACCGTCGAAGTCAAAAAGAATGGCGTCGTAAGGCGGCACGAAACTTCCACCCCGCGCAGGATCTATTACCGGTCAACAGACGGAACGGGAAACTTATCGCCGGTATCCGCGATCCACTGGCGGAGCCGGTCAATCAGCTTTTTCTTCTCTGCCCGGTACCGGCCGTTGTGCGCGAGGTTAACGAGTTCATAAGGGTCTTCGTTGAGATTGAACATGAGCCATGAAGTGTTTTCCAAGCAGGCGTACTTCCAGCCGTCTTTGGTGACGATTCCGCGGTACGGGCTGGTCAAGTTCTGGTTGCCTCCGCGCGGGTCGACGACCTGAAGAAACGCCGAATCCGGTTCGCCCGCCGGCGCCTCTTTACGGATCCGGCAATACGAGTAGTCCCAGCCCTCCATCCACTCCGGCTTGCGGATGCCGCAAAGGCCCAGCGTGGTGGGCGCAATATCGACGTGATTGATAAGCTGAGGGACGCGGCCCGCGCGGCGGCCCTCGTAACCCATGGGCTGTTCGCCGCTGATGATGAACGGAACCCGCATCGATTCCTCGTAGGGGAGGCGCTTGCGGTACTGCCCATGCGAGCCATGCATATCGCCGTGGTCGCTGAACACCAGGATGTGAGTGTTGAAAGCGAGGCCGGCTTTGTCGAGCGCAGCCCGGATGCGCCCGATATTCCAATCCCAATTCTCGATCATGGCGTAATAACCGGCCAGATCGCGACGCGCGGTTTCCTGGACAGAAGGGATGTTGGGGACGTTAGGGCGCAGTTCTAGCCGCCCGCCGTTGTATCGGCCCATGAATTCCGCTGGGGCTACGTAGGGATCATGAGGCGGCTGCACGGAGAGGACGGCAAAAAATGGGCGGGCATTTCCCCGGCGGGCTTCTTCACCCCGTTCTTGAATGTAACGGATGAGCAAGTTGGTGAGCTCGTCAGTCTCGTAGCCTGGCAAGCGGTAGTGGAACGCGTCCTTACCCTCTCCGCCATGCACCCAACTATCCCACTGGCTATTGTTGTTCTCGTAGGCCGCCCAGACATCGAAACCACGGCGTCGCGACGGCGGGATAATATGCATCGCGGCGCGGCCCTCACGCTCCCGATAGCCGTCGAGGTGCCACTTGCCAAAATACGCGGTTTGATAGCCAGCCTCTTTGAGAGGCGCGGTGATGGTCAACTGCGACTCCGGCAGGCCATACTCGTTGCCCGGCACGCAATGGTGCGGGTAGCGACTGGTCAACAAAGAACCGCGAAACGGGCAGCATAGCGGAAACCCGGAAACGGCGGCTGTGAAATTCACGCCCGTGTGCGAAAGGTTGTCGATGTTGGGCGTGCGGACGTTAGGGTCGCCATTGCAGGCCACCGCTTGCGCTCGGTGCTGGTCGCCGAACAACCAAATCACATTGGGTTTTTGCGCAGGCGGCGCGGCGCCTCCAATGGCGGCCGCGCCCAGCGCCTGCGCAGAGGCGCATAAGAAGGTTCTGCGGTCCATAGGTTCAGAAATCATCATCGCATGTCCGCATCTTAAAAAAGCAACTTCAGACCCACGAAGATGCGACGTTCTTCCTGGCCAGTCTGGGTGGCGGTGACGCGGCCAAAGAGGCTGCTGGTCGGCGAGACGTTGGGTGCAGCGAAGTTGGGCGTGTTCATGGCGCCTTCCGCATCGCCGCGCAACTGCATGGTGAGCCGGTCCCAGATTTTAAAATTCTTGTGCGCCGACAGATCCCAGACGTTGATGCCGTCGGCGCGAACGCTAGCAAAGCGGCTGGGCAGCGTCCGTATGTTGTTCGCTAACTGTCGCTGGCTGTTGCGTTCAAAGCCGTCAGTGTTGAACCAGCGGTCGATGTTTCTGAGGCCGGATGGCAGCTTCAGGTCCTGATACCGGCCCGTATAAATGACATTTCCGAAGGCCAAGCCAGGGCCGCTTTGCGCTTGGTAGATCGCCTGCACGCTCCAGCCGCCGACGATCTGGTTCCAAAAGCCGCCTGCATTCCCCCAGAATTTTTTGCCGCGTCCGAAGGGCAGCTCATATAGCCCCGATACGCTAAAGCGGTGGGGTCGGTCAAGATCGCTGATCACGTGCTCAGGGGCCGGATCCGTAGGGTTGAGGTAGCTCACGGCCTCCATGGTTTTCGACCATGTGTAACTGGACTGGAGTTGCAAGCTTTTGGAGAAGCGGCGTTCGAAGCGCGTGGTGAGAGCGTTGTACCAACTGCGGCCCGCGGGGAGGTCGGTTTGCAGGTCGCCGAAATGCGGATAGGGGAGCAAAAGCTGAGAACGGGTGGTCGAAGTTCCGCCGTAGAACGCTGTGCCTTCGAAGCCCGAAATGCCCCGGAAGGGGTTATTAACCCGAGCTGAAAGATAATCGATCACGGGTTGATCACGCACCGGGAGCGTGCTCAGGTAGTTTCGGGGCAATGGGTTCATGGCGGTGGGGGTGCGAACGCGGACAGAGCGGCTGCCAAGATAGCCCACTTCCAAGACGGTGCGCGCCATCGGTTCTATCTGGATGGAGTAGCTCCAGCGCTGGGTGTACGGACGCCGCCCATCGGATGCAAAGAAGCCAGGCGCACGGCCAAGGTAAGTCAACAAACCGCCCGCCGCGCCCAGAGGCTTTTGAAGTCCACTGGGGAAAGGATTGGAGATGGAGGCGATATAGGTTTGACCGTTGTCGAGACTAGCGACCAAGTTTGTACGCTGGTTAAACCCTGGTTGTGCGGCGTCGCTATAGTCTGCCCCTAGCAATCCGTAGAAAATGCCGTAGCCCCCGCGGAGGACAACGCGATTACGCAACTGGTAGGCAAATCCGAAGCGGGGCATGAAGGCGCGATAGTAAGGATCGCGGATGCCGCGCGGATTGCCGCCCACGCCCAGGAAGGTCAGGCCGCCAAGCGTTTGAAACTGGGCCGGAGGGATTTCAGGGATCGGAGCTTGGGCATAGTTAGCTTGCGCTTGCGGCTGAATGGGATTCGGGGTCTTAAAATCAAAGTCGCGCGAGGAGCGATTGTAGCGCTCGGTTACGGGGCTTTCAAACTCCCAGCGGAGGCCAAGATTCAGCGTGAGTTTGCGGCTTATGCGCCAGTCGTCTTGCACAAACAGCGCGACAAAGCGGGAAGACTCGGCGCGGGAATCGTTCAGATCGATGCCTCCGCCGGTAGGGATGCCAAACAGCAAACTGGCAAGATTCTGACCCACTCCCGGCGAAGCGGGCGAGTTGTCCAGCGGGCCTTGAGTGTATGTGCTGGCGAAGTTGTAGGACGGTGACACGTTTCCATAGGTCTTCGAGTTCTCCATCATCAGGCGGCCATCGAAGCCCCACTTCACGCTGTGGGTGGCTTTGGTCCAGTTCAACACGGTGAGCAGCGAGTGCGTGTAGTATTTCTGTGAAAAGCCACCGTCATTGCCCAACTGTAAAACGCCGCTGACGTTGATTACAGGAAACGAAATGCCGTTCGGGTCGAGCTGGCTGATCAAGCTCTGCGGCAAACCGAACTCGGAGAGGTTCCAGCCCATGTTGTCAAAGTATTGAAACTCTTGAAACCAAGTGAAGCCGTAACGCACATCCAGCACCATTTGGGGATTCAAGACCACGACATTGTCAAGCGCCACCCCGCGGTGCGGGCGCCGGCGCCTCCGCCCGCGGACATTGCTGCCGGAGATCAATTCGTCGAAGTGGCCGAAGAAATCCGAGTGCGAATAGCGGCCGAACAAGCGATGTTTTTCGCTGAAGTTGTGGTCGACGCGGGCGACTGGCTGGTAAAGGTCCTGCGATTCCACCCGCGTCCGAGCATAATTATTCAGGAAATCGCGGGTCCCGGCTTGATTGGGAGCGGGGTAATATTTAAGGATCTTCTGAGCCGCAGGGTCGATGCGGCTGGCGGGGATGATGTTGCCGGGGAGAGGGCTGCGCTGAAAGCGCGTAGCTCCGGAGGGGCGGGTGGTGAAGGGATCATAGATCTGATAGTTGGCGCCCAAGGCGAGGAGAGCGGAAAAATCACCACGCGCTTCTTCTGCGGTAGGTACGGTATAGACACCGGCGACAGGCCGGCGGCGGTTATGGGTCTGATAGCCGAACTGCCAGAAGGTTTTGTTTCGGCCGTCGTACACCTTCGGAATATAGACAGGTCCGCCGACGGAAGCGCTATAGCGCAGCCAGCGGGTGGATGGCGTATTTGCTTTGATCTTCTCCGGCGTGATCGGTCCGGTGGTGGGGTCGAAGATGAAGCGGTTGGTGAAAAAGTTGCGAGTCATCATGGGTCCGCTAGAAACAAAAGCGCCCAGAACGCCATGAAAGGCGTTCGTTCCCGCTTTCAAGCTGACATTTACCGACGCGCCGGCAGTGTGGCCCATGGCGGCATCATAGGTGGCGGTATCCACGCGAACTTCGGCGACCATGTCGGGCGGCGGCACAAAAGCGGTTCCGCCGCCATACGAATTGTTCGCGACGCCGTCTACATTGAAATCCATACCTTGCCCGCGGGGGGATCCCGCCACTGCAATATTGGAGGATTGATCGATATTCCACGGGCCGTCGTACGGCAAGGCGGTCAGCACGGTGGCGGGCGCCATGGAGTACAGCCAGGCAATGCTGCCGCTGCGCATAGGCATATTGGCAAAGGTGCGGCTGTCGATGACTTGGCCGATGTGACCGGTGGCGGCTTCCAGTACGGGAGCTTGCGCGGTGACCTCGACGCTTTCCGTCATGCTGCCGACTTCAAGCTGGATGTCGATGCGGAGCCGGTCGCCTATGCGCAAATCCACAGGCGGACGGGTCCAGGTTTTGAAGCCGGCCATTTCGGCTGTGACCTTATACGCGCCAATGGGTAAATATAGCGCTTCGTAACTTCCCTGCTCATTGCTGACAGCGGTATGGGTAACATTGGTGTCGACGTGCGTGAGTTTGATAGTGACGCCAGGCACGACGGCGCCGGAAGTGTCCGTCACTTGCCCGACGATCGATCCGCGAGGGTCCTGAGCCCACCCGGCGAGGCAAAAAACAAGTATGGAGACTGCTAGCCGCTTCACTGTTTCGATCCTCCCATCGTGTTCGCTTCTCCCCGCAATCAGGATTGTGAGCATCATATTTCAGGGAGAAAAGAAAGTCAACCGCGCTGGGGTAGCCTTGTCAGGCCGGTGATTTCGGCCGCCTCTCCGTTTCCGTTTGCCGGCGACGGCTGGCCCGGAACGCCGTCCAGCACTTGGGCGGCGGCAGAACAGCCGGTCGCTTAACGAGGAGTATTGCAGTCGGCGAAACGACGGCAACTTTGATTTCGGATAACAAGGTGTTAATGTAGTATGTGACACTCACCGACTCAGTAACGCACTGTTACCAATGCGGCAAGTGCACCGCCGGATGTCCCCAAGCCGAACGGATGGACATCGCGCCCAACCAGGTGATCCGGTTGCTCCAGACGGGCCAAATCGACAGAGCGGTTCAATCTACGGCCATCTGGAAGTGCGTTTCCTGTTTCACCTGTAGCTCCCGCTGTCCCCAGCAGGTGGATTGCGCCGGGGTGATGGACGCGTTACGCCAGATAGCGGCGGAAAGGAACATCCATGCCGGCGCCGAAGCCCGCACTTATATCTTTTATCAAGCATTTTTGACCAGCGTCCGGCGTCACGGTAGGTTGAACGAACTGGAACTCACGGGCCTGTTCAAAGCCCGATCAGCTCTGGCGGACGTAGACATTCCCTTTATGTTCAAAGACGCGGCTCTCGCTCCTGCTTTGTATCAGAGGAAAAAGCTGCACCTCGGGTTCAAGAGCGTGCGGGACCGCGACGTAGTACGCCGCATTTTCGCCAAATGCGGCGCTTGATTCATGCTATGACGATTGCCTACTACCCCGGGTGCGCCTTGCATGGATCCTCGAACGACTATGAGCAGTCCGTTCGTGCGTGCCTGAAAGTCCTGGGCGTTGAGCTCAAAGAGCTCGACGATTGGATTTGTTGCGGCGCCACTGCGGCGCATTCCATCAACGCCAAACTCGCTATCGCCCTGCCTGCCAGGAATCTGGCCATTGCGGAGCGCAGCGGATCCCAGGAACTGCTAGCGCCATGCCCCATGTGCTCGATGGAGCTCATGAAAGCGGCGCAGCAAATCCGGTCGGACGATCGGCTGCAAGCCGAAATCTCTTCGATTGTCGAACTCGAGGTCACGGGCAGCACCAGAATTCTAAATCTCATTCAAGTGTTTGAGCGCTTAGACCTGAAACCGTCCAAGCCGCTCTCAGGAATCATAGCCGCTTGTTATTACGGCTGCCTTTTGACCCGTCCTGCGGAGATTGTCCGCTTTGATGATCCCGAAGCTCCGATGTCGATGGAAACCATCCTGGGAAGGCTCGGAGTCAAAACCGTTGACTGGAACTATCGCACGGAATGTTGCGGCGGCGGAAAGACAATGTGTGACGAGGAGACTGTGCTGGAGCTGTCGCACAAGATCCTGTCCAATGCGCGCGCTCACGGCGCGAACTGTCTTGTGGTTGCCTGTCCCATGTGTCACGTGAATCTGGACATGAAGCAAGGCGCCGTGAACCACCGGTTTCAGGTGCGGCATGACATGCCCGTGTACTATTTGTCGGACCTGATCGGCTTGGCTCTCGGGCTCACGCCGCAAGAGCTCGGCATCGACCGCCATTTCGTAGTGAGGCCGGAACATGGCTAGAATCGGTGTGTTTGTTTGCTGGTGCGGCGAAAACATTGCCCGCACGGTGGATGTGGCGCAAGTTGCGGAAGCGGCGGCGAGCTTACCGGGCGTGCGCTGTTCGGTCCATTACAAATACATGTGTTCGGATCCGGGCCAAGCCATGGTTCGGGAGAAAATCGAGCAGGAACGGCTTACCGGAGTTGTGGTGGCGTCGTGTTCGCCCCACATGCATTTGAAAACCTTCCGCCGGGCGGCGGCAAGCGCCGGGCTCAATCCCTTTCTGGTTGAGATGGCGAACATCCGCGAGCACTGTTCCTGGGTCCACCATGACCGGGAGTCGGCCACGCGCAAGGCTATCGACATCGTACGGATGGCGGTAGCTAAGGTTAGACACCATCACGCGCTCGAGCCCATACGAGTGCCGGTGACGCGGCGGGCCTTGGTGATTGGCGGAGGCGTGGCAGGCATTCAGGCGGCGCTGGATATTGCGGACGCAGGCTACGAGGTGGTCCTGGTCGAGAAAGAACCCTCTATTGGCGGGAAGATGGCGGGTCTCTCAGAGACCTTTCCGACCTTGGACTGTTCTCAGTGCATCTTGACGCCGCGGATGGTGGAAGTGGGGCAGCACCCGCGCATCAAACTCTACACATTTTCCGAAGTCGAAAACGTCGACGGGTATGTGGGGAATTTCCGGGTGGCTATCCGGAAGAAAGCGCGCTACGTGGATATAGAGAAGTGCACGGGATGTGGCGAGTGCTGGAACGTTTGCCCGTGGAAAAAAATCCCGAGCGAATTTGATTACGGGATGGGTTTCCGTCGCGCCATTTATATCCCATTCCCGCAAGCTGTCCCCGCGCGTCCGGTGATCGATAAGGAGAACTGCGTCAAGCTGCTCAAGGGGGGGTGCGGGCTCTGCGCGAAGAAGTGCCCGCGCGGCGCCATCAACTTCGAGGACGCCGACCAGATTGTAGAAGAAAGCGTCGGCGCGATTGTGGTGGCCACGGGCTACTCACTCTACCAGATTGGCCAGGACCAGCCGGATCCAAGACTCCGCGGTTATGGAGAGTATGGATACGGAAAATACCGAGATGTCATCGACGGTTTACAATTTGAGCGCTTGATTTCCGCTTCGGGTCCCACGGGCGGCGAACTGAAGCGTCCGTCCGATGGAAAGACGCCGCGGGTGGTGGTGTTTATTTCCTGCGTAGGCTCGCGAGATAACGCCAAGGGCCTTTCCTATTGCTCGAAGATCTGTTGCATGTATGTGGCGAAGCACACTATGCTCTACCGCCACAAAGTGCATGATGGCGAAGCGCACGTCTTCTACATGGATATCCGCGCGGGCGGCAAAAGTTATGACGAGTTTGTCCGCCGGGCGATTGAGCAAGACGGCGCTCAGTACCATCGCGGGCGCGTCTCTAAGATTACGCAGGAAGACGGAAAACTCATCGTCCGGGGGGCCGACACATTGACCGGCGCTCCCGTGACGATTCAAGCCGACCTTGTCGTTCTGGCGACGGCGATACGTCCGGCGCCGGGCGTGGAAGCGCTTGCGCAAAAGCTCAACATCGGTTATGACGAGCACGGATTCCTGCTCGAATCGCATCCCAAGTTGCGCCCTGTGGAGACCAACACCGCAGGGGTCTTCATCTGCGGCGCGGCGCATGGGCCTAAAGACATCCCTGAATCCGTGGCGCAAGCTTCAGCCGCCGCCTCAAAGGTGGCGGTGCTGTTTGCGAATCAGGAGCTCACACGAGATCCTGAAATCGCCCGAATCCATGAAGCGACTTGCGCGGCCTGCTTTACCTGTTACCGCGCCTGCCCGTACCACGCGATTGAAAAGGTGCAACTCAAGCACAAATGGACGGCCCGCGTGAACCCGGGACTCTGCATGGGCTGCGGCACTTGCGTCGCCGTGTGCCCTTCCAAGAGCGCGGACATCGAAGGGTTCACCGAACAGCAAATCTATTCCATGGTGGAGGCGCTGGCATGAGTTCCGATTCTCGGGCATTTGAGCCGAAGATCATAGCCTACGTCTGTAACTGGTGCACGTATCTCGGCGCCGATCTAGCCGGAACAAACCGGCTGGAATATCCACCCAACGTCCGCATCGTGCGGCTGCCGTGCACCGGGAGGATCGATTTCAACCTGATTGTGAAGGGTTTCGAAGTGGGCGCGGATGCCGTGCTGATTTCCGGCTGTCACCCGGGAGACTGTCACTACACCGCCGGCAACTACCACGCCCGACGGCGATGGATGCTGTTCCGCCCTTTGCTCGATGTATTGGGTTTTGATCTACGCCGGGTTCATTTTACTTGGATTTCTGCTGCGGAGGGGAAAAAGTTCCAGCAGGTGATCACGGAGATTACGGAGCAGACCCGCAGGCTGGGGCCATATCCGTATCTGAAGTTCACGAAAGACGGAGGGGCGCCCAACTGGAGTCCCCCTGCCGCTCGCCCACGTGCGCCGGTACATGGCGAAGCGCAGATGAGGGAGACTGCTCGGGACCTGCTTGCCTCGGGGGCGGTGAATGTAGTGTTGGGCTATGACGCTGCGGGAGCTCCTGCGTTTGCGTGGAAACCGGAGGAGACGGCGCGTCTTGCGTGGAACGAGAACGCGCGGACCAATTTGGCGGTCTACCTCAAACGCAAAGAAATCAGAGCCTTGGGCAAGATCGGGATGGTCACGCCTCCCGAAACGGCCAGGGCTCTGAACGTGCTTGAGAGAGAATCGCAAGTGGACCGCGAACAAGTGGTGGAGATCGCGGTGGAGCGCTCTGCTGAGCCGCCGGACTTTTCGGCGCTGGAAAGCTTCATGGCCTTGCCGCCTGAAGAGCGCATGCGGTTCTGGATCCACGAATTTGAGCGGTGCGTAAGGTGCTATGCTTGCCGCGCCGTGTGCCCGATGTGCTATTGCGAGCGATGCATCGTGGAGAATAACCGGCCTCAGGAGATTAGCCCTTCCGCGACTATCGAAGGGAATTTCGCCTGGCATATCGCGCGGGCTTTCCATCAAGCAGGGCGCTGCGTGGGCTGCGGCGCGTGCGCTCACGCCTGTCCGGCGCAAATTCCTCTCGGACTCTTGAATGCCGCCATCGCTAAAGCAGCCCTCGACCAGTTCCAGTACCGCCCGGGTTCGGAACGGGGGCAGGAGCCTCTGATCGGGCGTTACAGCCTGAACGATAAGGAGGACTTCATTCGATGAGCATCTCCCTACAAAGTCTGATTACGATGGTGGACTCCTGGCTGGGGGAAGGCAAGCGGGTGCTGGGCCCCAAGCTCGTGAAGCCGGACTTCGTTCAGTATGCATGGCTGGGAGCTGGCTCGGAACTCCAACTGGAAGGCTTTCTGCGTCCCGCAAACTCTATCAAAGAAGTCGTGTTCCCGCGTCACGAAACGCTGTACCGGTACCGAGTCGATGGGAAAACGGTCCAGCTTCTGGAGGAGGATTTCAAACCAGTCGAAACCTTGGTTCTCGGTGCGCGCCCTTGTGACGCAGCGGCGTTGCCGATCCTCGACCCGCTGTTCAACTGGGATTTCCGTGACGAATTCTGGAATTTGCGGCGAAAGGCGGTCACGGTGGTTACGCTCGCATGCCAGTCATGGGACGAGCAATGTTTTTGCACTTCCGTGGGGCTGGGGCCGGATGCCGCGCGCGGCTCGGATGTTTTGTTGTACCCGCTCGGAAACGGCCACTTTGCGGTCCGTTTGATAACCGACAAGGCGGCCGCCCTGTTCGGCTCATATGCGGATGAAGACCATCCGGACCCATCTCCAGGACCTCCCGTAAAGTTTGCGCCGGATGCCGTCAAGGAATTTTTGCAGGCGAACTTCGAGTCGTCTTTTTGGCAGGAAAACACGCTTCGCTGTTTGGGCTGTGGCGCGTGCGCTTACTATTGCCCCACTTGCCATTGTTTCGACATTATCGACGAGAAGAGCTCACGCGTCCGCAATTGGGATGCGTGTCAATTTGCTCTGTTCACTTTGCACGCCTCAGGGCACAACCCGCGGAAGACGCAACCCGAACGCCAGCGGCAGCGCTTGCAACATAAATTTCGCATCTATCCGGAAAAGTTCGGCGAGATCTTATGTACGGGTTGCGGAAACTGTACACGCAACTGCCCGGTGGGACTCGGCGTACTGAATGTTCTCAAGGCGGTGCAGCATGGATAACGTTTACCGGCCGTATTTGATGAAAGTTTTGGAAGTGCGGCAGCACACGCCCGACGTCAAGAGCATGCGTGTGGCGTTCCAAGACGAAGATGTCGCCGCCAGGTTTTCTTTTCGGGTGGGGCAGTTCGGTATCTTTTCGGCCTTTGGTTACGGCGAATCGACATTCAATATCTGTTCCAGCTCGAACTGGCGGGGCTATCTGGAATTCTGCTTCCGCAAGACGGGGCGCGTGACAGAGGCGCTCTGGGACACGGAAGTGGGGGACACCATCGGCTTTCGCGGGCCATACGGCAACTGGTATCCCATGGAAGCCTGGGAACGCAAGAATCTCATTTTCTTGGGCGGCGGCATTGCTATGCCCCCTATTCGGTGCGCCATCTGGTACGCTCTCGAGAACCGGCAGCGTTACGGAGACATTACCATCGTTTATGGCGCCCGTACGGTGAAAGACTTGGTATTCGCCGATGAACTGGACGAGTGGGAGAAGCATGAGCGCGTCCGGGTGATTCGTTGCGTTGACCCTGGAGGTGAAACGCCGGAATGGAAAGGGGAAATCGGCTTTGTGCCCCACGTCTTCGAACGCGCCAATGTGCCCGCAGACAATTCCGTCGCGCTTGTCATAGGCCCACCCGTGATGATCAAGTTCACCTTGCCGGTGCTCGACCGAATGGGGCTCCGGGCGTGTGATATTTACACCAGCCTTGAAAACCGCATGAAGTGCGGCATCGGGAAATGTGGCCGCTGCAATGCCGGCGACTGCTACATTTGCAAAGAAGGACCGGTATTTTCGCTCGAGCAGCTTCAGAAGCTGCCGCAGGACTACTAAATCAAGCCTCTAAAATAGATACTTCAGCCCCAGTTGAATTCGCCGGGCGTCGCGCGCAGCCGTATATTGTCCGAAGCGCGCATTTACGTTCAGACCGGTGGCATTATCGAAGCGCGCCGCGGTGTCCACGGAGCTGAACTGCGCGTGATTGAAGGCGTTGTACATCTCGAACCGAAATTGAAGGCGGTGTTTGCCATCCTGGGTAAGCGCCGTATTTTTAAATAGCGACAGATCGAAATTATTGATGCCCGGTCCCCGGATGGGATCCTTGGGGGCGTTGCCGATGCCGAAATCCGCGCGGGTAGGCGGCGTAACAACCTCGGTCCGGAAATGGCGGTAAATCGTCCGCTCGCTCTTCGGCAGATTGGGATTGCCCACTAGCACCACGCGGCTGTCAATGCCGCTTCCGGAAGTGCCTGTGACGTCGTAACTGGTGAGGAAAGAATAGCTAAAGCCCAAGGGGCCGCCGGTTTGGAAGCGCGTAATTCCGGAGACTTCCCACCCGTCGAAAAGCTTCCGGGCGATCGCGTGATTCCAGTAGCGGCTGAAGCGCGGCAGCCGATAGAGATAGTTTAACGAGAAATTGTGCAAGCGGTCGAAGCCGGCTTTCCCGTAATTGCGCATGCGGAAATCAAGGAACGGGTTGACATAAGCATTGTTGGTGTCCACCAGATCCATAGCCTTGGACCATGTCCAAGACAGGCCGAAGGTAAACGTGCGGCTGAAGCGACGGTTTACGCGCGTCTGCATGGAGTGGTAATTCGAGGAGCTGGCGAACTCGATGTAACCGATGTTGCCATAGCCACGGATGGGCCGGAGGAAATTGGCGGGCAATGGAATGTCGGGCGCGCTGGGATCATAAGCGTTGCCTTGAAAGTTGGTGCCGTATGGAAAATTGTTGAGGCTTCGCCGCTGAAGCAGGTGACGCCCGACATTACCCACATACGCGACGTCCAAAGCGGTTTTGAAACCGATGTCTTGCTGGATTCCAAAACTCCAATTGTAGGAAGTAGGCGATTCGTACTTCGTCTGGATGCTCAACACATCAGCCGGACTTTGCGTGAGAGTAGTGGAAAGCAACTGCCGGAGCGTAGTGTTATAGGCCGCATAGGTGTTGACAAGAGGCGGCTGCTCGACCATCACCAGGATCTGATCGTCGCTGAAGCGGTCCGGATATATGCCAAAGCCTCCGCGCACGGCGGTCTTGCCGTTTCCGAACGGGTCCCAGGCAAAGCCGATACGCGGGGAGGCATGAACGTTTGGCGTCGTCATAATGCGCTCATCCCGCACGCGCATTCCGTTATAAATGTCGCCTGTGCCCGGAACGAAGGTGCCGATCAAAGCCTCCGAGACGGTTTGTTTCGTGACGGGATTGTAGCCGACACGCGCTGCCGAAGGCGTGGGGCGGTACGGCAGAATCAACAGCGGGGCCTTCTCCTGCCGGTAGTCCTCTAGAGCAAAGTAGGCTAGTTTCTGGCCGTGCACCCAGGTGGGGACGATCTTGTAGAAACGCATTCCCACATCCAGCGTAAACCGCCGCGAGACACGCCAGTTGTCCTGAGCGAACCATTCAACGTTACGGAAACGTCCGTACGCAGTGGGATGCGCGTCTGATTCGGTATAGCTGGTCACGGAACCAAGAATCGCATTGGAGTATGCGTAGTTCGTATCATAGTTGGCTGTCGAGCTTCGCCCGAAGTTAATCGTTCCATTGAAATAAGAGGCGCGGGAGGCGTCACGGCGGGTATGCTCGAGGTAAAACCCGGCTTTCAGGTTATGTGTTCGCCAGATCTTCGTGATGTTGTCGGAAAAGTTCCAAGTTGTGTTGCGCCCGCGGAAGGGGAAGCGAGCCTCGATGTTAAACTGCGGGGCGTTGGTCACCCCGCCGAAAGTCGCATTAGGAATCAAGCCGTACGGGTTGATCTCCGGATGAACTTGGGGAATGTTGATCCCCATTTTCACCCGGCTATTGCGGTCCAGCGTCTCCTGGTTGAGCGGTTTCACGTCCTGCGCGGCGTGGTTCATGCCAACGGTGAGCTCGTTCACCAGGGAGGGGCTGAGCGTGCGAATGAGAGTGGCTACGACGCCGCGTGAAGCAATGGAGTATTCAATGCCGAGCTGTGGCCAGACATTGCTCGCCAGCGTGAAGTTGAAGTCTCCTTTGAAGGCTTCGTAATCGTGGATGCCCCGTATGTAGAAATTCGTCTTCGGGTCGATGTTAAAGTCCAAACGCAACACATCATCGCGGCGCGGCTGCTCAATGGGACGCTGAAACACGTAGTTGAAGGTACGGAGCGGGTCCACCGTATTCGGCAGGGGGAACAGTTTCAGCAGGGCCTGCCCGCCAGGATCAATGCGGTCCTTGGGGATGATGTTGCCCGGGAATGGGCGCTTGCCGTTCAAGGGGTCTTGGACGGAAATCAGGCGGTTGTTGAGATCGAAACTTTGCGAGAAATCACCCTCGCGTTCCAGCGCCGTGGGCATGGTGAGGTTCCCCACCCGGCTCGGGCGCCGGCGGGGGAGCCACTCCTGGCTCCAGAAGAAGAACATGCGGTCTTTGAACTTTCCGGCCGGAAATTTCACGGGTCCGCCTAGGTGGTAGCCTGGCGAGGTAAACCGGTAGGGCGCGCGGGGCAAGCCGTCCCGGTTATAAAAGAAACCGTTGGCGTTGAGGGCTTCATTTCTGAAAAAGAAAAAACCTCCCCCGTGGAACTGCTTCGTTCCGCTCTTGATCACCACGTTGATCGCGCCGCCGGAGGATCGCCCGTACTCGGCTTGATAGTTGGACAACAACACCTTCACTTCTCCAATAGCGTCCATCCCTGGCGCCAAATAGGGTCCGGTGCCCGAACCGGTATCGCGGTTGGAAACCCCATCCAGCGTCAGGTTCGTACTGCCTTCCCGGTTGCCGTTTACCGTAATCCCGACCAGATTGTTCCAACCCGGCGCTTCCCGGTTGGCGGTATCCACTACCCCCGGAAGCAGAGAAAGGAGCTCCATGTAATCGCGCCCTTTCAAGCCCAGTTCGGTGATCTCTTCGGAGGAAATCAGGCCGCTACGCTCTGCGCTCTGACTCTGTATGCGGGGCGCTTCGGCTGTGACCTCAACCGTCTGAGACAGGTCGCCTAATTCGAGCGTTATCGGACGCAAGACCACCCGCTCGGTAGCGGTGACAACAATCTCTTTCTGCTCGAATTTTTTGAAGCCGGGCATCACGACGGCGAGATGATAAATACCCGGCAGCAAATCCGTAATGAGATACGTGCCGGTATTGTCGGTTGCCCCTTCACGCACTGCTCCCGTGCCGGCATTCACCAGCGTCACCTTCGCACCTACAATCATTGCTCCAGCTGAATCTTGGACCACGCCCGAAACTTGCCCGGTCAAACCCTGCGCGGAAATCGCGGGAGGGAGGAACAGCCAGAATAGGATCCCCGTAAATAAAAAGAATCGCTTCCACATACGACACCTCCTGTTCTCAAAACGTAAACAGTCTTTATCACAATCGGAGGCGGAGTGCAAGCGAACTACAAAAAGAAAACGGCGGCCACGACCGCCCGGCCGCCGTGCCTATGCGGGATACCGGCAAAGACAGTGTACTACATCCAGGCCCGTCCAAGCGTGCCTACGATGCCGGATCGAGCGCAGCGTGCAAACTCTCACTTCCCGATCGCAGCCAGGAATCCTGAGGTAACCGCCGGCGGGTTCCCTTTCACTGAACCGTCAGTAGCGGGAAGATCTGTGGAGGTCGTGTAGCCACACAGCAGGACGTAGCCCGCAGCGTCTATGAGAACATCCGTAGCCACGTCCGTGTAGTTTCCACCGTAATAGGTCGAGTATTCCAGAGCCGCTTTGCCCGGCTTCTGAGGGTCCAGCACGGTGAGGAACGCATCAGCGAAATCAGAAGCCAGCCGGTTTTGGAGGGTTTCGGCCGTGACTGGAAAATCCGGCGACATCGTATAACCCGCCATGACCACGCGCCCATCAGCCCCAACTTGAAAACTGTAAAGAACGTCGCCGTCGGCGCCTCCCAAGTATGTGGAGTACGCGATAGGGTTAGCGTTTAGCTTCGACGGGTCGATTTTCATGAGGAATGCGTCGCCAAAGCCGCCATATGCGGTCTGGTACGCGTCCGGCGTGGTAGGGAAGTCGAAGGACAGAGTATAGCCGCCGATCCAGATGAAGCCTTGAGCGTCGATCACCATTTTTTGAGCGACGTCAAGCGCGCTGCCGCCCAAAAAAGTGCAATAAACCAAGGCGTCTAACCCCGGTTGTCGCAAATCGAACTTTGCTAGGAAAACGTCAGCGTTGGAAGCAGCGGTGGTCTGATACGCTCCATCGGTGACGGGGAAGGTATCCGCGGAAGTGGTATAGCCGGTCATCCATACGTAGCCCTTCGAATCGACGCCCACCCCGGACGCAAAATCTGTGGCTGTTCCACCGAAATATGTTCCATAAAGCAGAGAGTCTTGCAGGAACGGATCGATGCGAACCAAAAAAGCATTCCACGCGCCGCGGTTGACAGGCTGCAACCCGTTCTGAAACTTGTCATACTCGATGCTATTTGTGTAGCCCGCGATGAGGACCTTGCCATCTGGCTCGACGGCCAGCGCCGTTGCGACTTCAGCGCCGGAGCCTCCGATGAGGGACGTATAATACATCGAATCTCGTTCCTGAAACCGAGGGTCAATGATGGCGATAAACGCATCCTGACTGCCCCCGAGCTCCCACTGGAAAGAATTGCCTGCTCTGGGAAAATCGCTCGAGGTGGTGGTTCCCACGATGTAGACGCGCCCGACGTCGTCCACCGCCATAGCGCTCACGTCCTCGTCGCCCGAGCCGCCGATCCAAGTCCAGAAAAGAAGGTCCGCAGAGCCGTCGGGGCGGATGCGGTATTTGGCGACGAATGCATCCCGCCCTCCCTGCAAATTTGCCTGGAACGGCCAGTTCGGCGCAGTGAATTCCCGCCAGGAAGAAGACGAGCCTGCCACCCAGATGCCGCCATCTTTGTCCCGCGCCATGGCTTGCACGGTGTCTCGCCCGGCTCCGCTCAAGTATCCCGCATAAGCGAGGCGCTGACCTACGGCCAAGGGCGGCAACGTATCTCCAGCCAGAGAGCAAGGCGGGAAAGAAACCATGAGGAGGGCTGCGAAAAGACACAAACGGGCTGCCATATGCGACATGCGTCGGGAAGGGGCGCTCGGCCCCGTCACCATGAGTATAACGTAGCCGGCCTAGTCCGCGTTTCAGCGCTTTGCTCGAACGGTTCCGGAAGAGCCATCCGTGGACGTGTACGAGCCATCCAAGCTGTCGTCCGTGACTTTTAGCTTAACTGTGTAAGCGCCTTCGTATTGAAACTTCAACGTCAGCTCGCCGTTTTCGAACTTCACTTCATCGAACGGCACGGAGCCCCGGTCGTCCCCGATGGAGCCCGTGAGCTTATCGCCTTCCTTGTTCAGAATGATGGTTATGTTGTATTCCCGGCCGGAAGACGACTTGGCGACAGCCTTCCAGGTTCCGGTGATATCGGCCGCGACGGCCAAACCCATGAAGCATGCCAGCGATAGCACCCAACGAAGCATACAGGCGATATTATACGAACGACATCCCAGGGTTGCAAACCGCTTCCCGACGCCCCCGGCTGGCGGCGTAGTTTAATAAGATAAATATGACTTTTTGCGGAGGCCGAATGACAGATCTGAGCAAGCTCCACGATGCCATATTGAATGGCGACGCCAAAACCGCAGTGGCGGTCACAAAGGAGGCATTAGACGCTGGCGCCAACCCTATGGATTTGGTGACCCAGTACATGATCCCCGCTATGGATGAGGTGGGCAGGCGCTTCGAATGCGAAGAGTATTTTGTCCCAGAGCTTCTTCTTGCTGCTCGCGCAATGAAGGGCTCTTTAGAGCTTATTCGCCCGCTGCTGGCGGAGAGTGGGGCGGAACCCGTTGGCCGGGTAGTGATCGGAACGGTTAAGGGTGATTTGCATGATATCGGAAAGAACTTGGTGGCTTCGATGTTGGAAGGGGCGGGTTTTGAAGTCATCGACTTGGGCGCAGATGTCCCACCTGAGAAATTTGTAACAGCCGCAAAAGAGAAAAAGGCGGACATCATAGCCCTTTCTGCGCTCCTCACCGTTACGATGCCCATGATGAAAAACACGATCGCGGAAGTGGAACGCGCCGGCATGCGGGATAGCATTAAGATCATTGTCGGCGGAGCCCCTGTCACCGAGCAGTACGCCCGTGAAATCGGAGCCGATGGGTATTCGGACAATGCCAGCGGGGCAGTGCAACTTGCACGGTCGTTAGTAACCAAAAAGGCTGCTTGAATCGATGGCTTTGCACCCCACACTAGCACGCCTCCTTACGCGGCGGGTAGTGATCACTGACGGCGCTTGGGGCACCCAGCTCCAGGCGCGAGGGCTTAGCGGCGGCGAATGCCCGGACGCTTGGAATTTGTCCCGCCCGGCCGATGTCGAGAGCGTGGCAAGGGCGTACGTCGACGCGGGCAGCCACGTGATCCTTACCAATACGTTCCGGTCGAACCGGTTGGCGCTCGCGGGCTATGAGCTCGCGAATCGAGTGCGGGAACTGAACGTTGCCGGCGCACAGATTTCGTTGCATGCGACGGGCGCGAAGGCTTTGGTGTTTGCCTCGATGGGACCAAGCGGCAAGATGCTCATGATGGGCGAGACCACGGAGGAGGAACTAAAAGCCGCGTTTGAGGAGCAAGCCGAGGCCCTGGCGGAGGCTGGAGTTCACGGGCTTGTGGTGGAAACCATGTCGGACCTCGCGGAGGCCATGATTGCCGTACGCGCCGCCAAGTCCACGGGACTGCCTGTGGTGGCCTCGATGGTCTTTGACAGCGGCAAAAACAAGGACCGCACCATGATGGGCCAGACGGTCGAGCAGTGCGCGGTCGCGCTGGCCGACGCCGGCGCCGATGTGGTCGGCGCTAACTGCGGGCGGGGTATTGCCGGGTACCTCGCGCTGTGCCAGAGGTTAGCACAGGCCGCCGCCCTTCCAGTGTGGATCAAGCCGAATGCCGGCCTGCCAGAGTTTGTAGATGGAAAGCTAATCTACCAGACCACGCCCGACGAGTTTGCGGGATTTGCCCCGGCGTTGATGGATGCCGGCGCAAGATTTATCGGCGGCTGTTGCGGCTCCACTCCCGAATTCATAAGGGCTCTGGCGGCTAAGGTTCCGGCGTGAAACTGAAATTGATCAGTTGCGAAATCCTATATCGTGAGATGTGCGCTCTCGTCGCGCGATCGAAAAACCAAGTGGATGTTGAATTCCTCCCCAAAGGGTTGCACGACATGGGTTCTGCTCGCATGCGGGAGCGGGTGCAGCAAGCCATCGACGCAGTGGATGCCAAAGAATATGAGGCGCTGCTGCTGGGCTACGCGCTTTGCGGGACAGGACTGGCGGGGGTGATGGCGCGGAGCATACCCCTCGTCATTCCCCGCGCTCATGATTGCATCACGTTTTTCATGGGTTCCAAGGAACGGTACCTGGATTACTTCCAAAACAACCCCGGCGTCTATTTTCGCACCACCGGCTGGATCGAACGCGCCCAGCAGTTACACCAGCTTTCGATCCAAAATATCCATCACCTCGGATCCGGTTATCAAAAGTTGGTGGCGAAATACGGGGAAGAGAACGCCCGCTATATCTGGGAGCAGATCGGCGATGCACTAGCGCGCTACCGCAAGCTGACGTTTATCGAAATGGGTTTGGAGCCGGATGGTTCCTTCGAACAGCGTGCGCGGGAGGAAGCGGCCAGCCGCGGCTGGGAGTTTGAGAAAATCAGAGGGGACCTGTCTCTGTTACGGGCGCTGGTGGAAGGCGAATGGGATGCAGAACGGTTTCTGGTCGTCCGCCCCGGTGAGAGAATCGTGGCGCGTCTGGATGAAATGATTCTGGGAACGGAGCCGGTCGATGAACAGTAGAGAGCGTGTATTGGCGATGATGGACCACAGGGAGGTCGATCATCTCCCGCTGATGCCCATCACCATGATGTTCGCTGCCGATCAGGCGGGCGTGCGCTACGGAGATTACGCCCGGCAAGCGACGGTGCTGGTGGAGGCGCAGATCAAAACCGCCGCGAAATTTGATTTTGACTATGTATCGGCGATTTCGGATCCTGCGCGGGAAGCCTCCGACCTCGGCGCCGCTATAGAGTGGTTTGACGATCAGCCCCCGGCCATCAATGAAAGCCAGGCTCTGCTTGCGGATAAAGCAACGCTGGTTCGCCTCCGGCAGCCGGACCCTTACTCCGGGCGGATGGGCGACCGCGTCCGAGCGATTGCTTTATTCCGAGAGCGAGTTGGCAAAGACCTTGCCGTTGAAGGTTGGGTGGAAGGTCCATGCGCTGAGTCGGCGGATTTACGCGGCATCAACAATCTCATGATGGATTTTAATGACGATCCTGGTTTTGTGCGGGATCTGATGGAATTCGTCGTGGAGATGGAGTTGCGTTTCGCGCGCGCGCAGGTGGAAGCGGGCGCGGATTTGATAGGAGTGGGGGATGCGGCAGCCTCGCTGGTCGGTCCTAAGATTTACAACGAAATCGTATGGCCGTTTCAAAAACGGCTGGTTTCGGGCATCCAAGCTTTTGGAGGGCGGGTGCGCCTGCACATCTGCGGCAACACCAAACGCATATTGGAAGGCATGGGCCGCACCGGCGCAGACATCATAGATCTCGATTACCCGTCGCCGCTATCCATGGCGCGCGCCGCCATGGGGCCCGATCAAGTCCTGCTTGGAAACCTCCATCCCGTTAAGGTCTTGCGCGATGGGACGCCGGAGATGGTGCGCGAGGCGGTGGCTGCGTGCCACCGTGAAGCGGGGCGGCTGTACATTGTCGGTGCGGGCTGCGAAGTTTGCCGCGGCACCCCGGACGCAAATCTGTTCGCGCTCCGGGATTATGCTCGCGGGGCGAGAGCTGCGGGCGGGGCTTGAGAGTATCCCGCCGGCCGTGGTACATGTGTGAGTTGTCTTCAGCCTCAAACGAACCCGCATTCCCGCCCGTCGAGCTTTCCGTTGTCATCCCCGCGCTGGACGAACGCGAGAACCTGGAGCGATTGATCCCTGACCTTCGGGTAGTGCTGGATCGTCTTACCCATTCCTGGGAGATCGTGGTGGTGGACGGGGGATCGACAGATGGCACTCCCCAAGCGGCGTTGCAGCTTGGCGCCCGCGTCGTCTCTCAGAAAGACCCTGGCTATGGAGGCGCCATCGTAACGGGTTTCCGCGAGGCGCGAGGATCCTATATCGTAACCATGGACGCGGATCTTTCCCACCCGCCCGTATACATTGAAGAACTTTGGCGCCGCCGCGCGGCGGATCTGATTCTGGCTTCTCGCTTTGTGCCGGGCGGCGGCGCCCAGATGAGCGGTTATCGGCTGGCATTGAGCCGCATTCTCAATGTAGTGTTTCCCAAGCTGCTCAGGATCCCCGTCTACGATATGTCCACCGGATTCCGCCTGTACCGCCGCGCCATGCTGGAAGGGCTCAATCCGAAGGCGAGAGACTTCGACATTGCGCAAGAGGTGGTGGCTTTGATCCATCGCCGCGGGGGACGCATCCTAGAGATCCCCTTCCGTTATATGCCCCGGGGCTCAGGCAGCAGTCACGCTCGCGTGCTGCGCTTCGGTTGGAGTTATCTGAAAACGTTATGCCGCTTAACCGTGCCGCGTTACTTCCGCTGACCTGACCCGGAGCGGCTTTCAAGGATGGCGGAGTAAAGTCCCGTAATATTCCGGCAGACACCCGTTTGAAAATCAAAGACTACGGCCTGCCGGTTCCGCACCGCCGCTTCCACTTGTTCAGGTGGAAGAAAAAACGTCCGCACATCGAACATCTCGGGATGCTCCATCACGTTGTTTCGCACTTCCGGTGTTGGATATACATTGTGCAGACCAAAAGCCGCGAACCCGCCGTCGGTGAACACCCGCCAGAACTGCTGATCGGTGAGGCCGTGCAGAAAGATGAGTTTGTCGGGATACGCGCGGCGTATGGTTTGCACGCTGGTAATGATTTGCCTGCATTCTTCCGAGCGGGAATGCCACCAAGCGGCGCGGCGGGTGGCGTCAAGCGTGCTCACGGTGAGAAAGACCAGCGCGAGCGCGGACGCCGCCCAGCCGGTGGCTGCGCCTTTGCGCCAGGCGCACGCAACAGCCCAAGCGGCCAACATTCCAATGCCGATCGCCGGCAACGTAAGATAGTAGTCTGTTACGTGGTCCCGCAGAGGCAGCACCGGCGCCAACGGAAACAGGAACCAGCTCCATAGCACGATGGGCATCCATTCTTTTCGCCGCCAGGCAGCCAACGCCGGAACCAGCAAAGCAGCGGTAAAAACCGTCAGGTAGGCCGCATGTGCGACGCTCGAGCGAGAGGTCAGGAAGACAGGCGCGGCATGCGGGGTAATAGCCATCTCCCAGTAGCGCGCTAGCGTCGAAAACACAGAAAGATCCAGATGCACTGAGTACACGCCGTGCGCCTCTTTGGGCACGAACAACATGTGGAGGGCGACATAAGCCGCCGAGACCACAAACATGGGAAGAATCGATCGAACGCGGCGCCGGTCGTATACCAGCGCATAGGTGAACGCCAAAGCGGGATAAACCAAGTTGGTCTCCATCACGAGGAATCCAGTGAGGAATACGCCCCATTGCAACCAGTAATAGCGAGGATTCCCTTCCTGCACCCAGAGAACAAGCAGATAAAACGCGCCGAGCAGGCAGAGCCCGCATAGTACCTGCATGTAGGCCGAGCTCCAGACCATCACCCCCGCCAGATTGGGATTCAAAGCCCAAAACACCGCGGCGAGCACGCCCGTCGTTTTGGATCCGGTGAGACGCCGCACCAAAGCGGCCAGCAACACCAAGCTAAAAAAATGTGTGGCGAACACCACCATCCGATAAGGCAACGGGTTGTCTGGAAACCAGAGACTGAGTGCGAGAAAGTACCCCCGCTCACTCAACGGACGCCACGTCCCGTGAATAGTGGGCTTGAAGAGTATGCGCCAGACGGACGCTCCGTTCTGAAGTTGCCAGCGCTGCCCCAACCACAGAAAATCATCCGCCTGGAACCATGCCAGAAGACCTTTGTGATAGACCGCCAGGCAGAGCAATGGGGGAACGAACCATGCAAGAATGCTTGCCGCCCGGCCGGCGCTCCACCGCCGCATTGCAGCCAACACGTTCCTCATGTGAACTTTCAGGGTACCAAGGAGGCGTCGCGGCAGATTACATTGGGACACGCCGCCGGCGAAATTTGGCAGGCGAAACAGCATGCGTGCAAAAGTCTGACTGGTTGTTTTGACCCCCCATGCAGCCCAGGCGCGCTGTCTGACTCTGCTACAATCGCCAATGCATGGCGAAACGCGTATCGCTCTTCGTCACCTGCATCGTGGACCAGCTTTTTCCGCAGGTGGGCCTTGCCATGGCCGACGTTCTCGAACGAGTGGGGTTCGAGGTGGATTTCCCCGAGGGCCAGACCTGTTGCGGCCAACCGGCATTTAACTCAGGATATTGGGAAGAGGCGCGCAAAGTGGCGCGGTGCTTTCTGGACGTGTTCGACGGCGAGGGCTATATCGTGGCTGCCTCGGGCTCGTGCACTTCCATGGTCACGCACCATTTTGAGGACCTTTTCCGGCATGAGCCTGTGCGCCTGGAGCAGGCGCGCAGGGTGAAAAACCGTATTTTCGAGTTCTCCCAGTTTCTCTTGAACGTGGCCAAAGTCGAAGATGTAGGCGCGCGGCTGGACGCCGTGGCCACCTACCACGACAGTTGCCATGCGCTGCGGGAACTTCATATTAAGGACGGACCGCGACGGTTGCTGGCGCACGTTCGCGGTTTGGAGCTGCGAGAAATGGACCCGCCAGAGGAATGCTGCGGATTCGGCGGCACGTTTTCGGTGAAATTCCCGGAGATTTCCGGAGGCATGGCTCGCACGAAAATCGACGCCATTTTGCGCACCGGAGCCGATACCGTGATCTCGGTGGATTCTAGTTGCCTCATGCAGATCCAAGGCGCCATGCGGAAAGCAGGACGCAACATCCGCGCAATGCATCTTGCGGAAGTGCTCGCGTCACGGTGAGAATATGAGCTTGATCCCGGAAACGGCAATTCGTAACACGCTCGCGGACCAGCGCCTTCAGTCCGCCATCTATACCGCCACGGGACGCTTGGTCGAGAAAAGGAAAGAAGTCACCAGTCCGGCGGTTCTCCCTGATTACCAAGAACTGCGTGCGCAGGCTAACGCGATCAAAAAGCACACCGTTGAAAATCTCGACTACTACCTCGAGCTGTTCGAGAAAAACGTGCTCCGGAACGGGGGCAAGGTAGTCTGGTGTAGGGACGCCACAGAGGTGGCCGATTTCATTTTGCGCTTGGCGAAAGAGCGGGGGGCGCGCCTGATCGTGAAATCGAAGTCGATGACTACCGAGGAGATCAACCTCAATGAAAGGCTGGCGCACCACGGGCTGGAAGCGGTGGAGACGGACCTGGGCGAGTACATTCTGCAACTCGCTGAGGAACGCCCTTACCACATCATCGTTCCGGCTTTGCACAAGACGCGCTACGACGTAGCCGAGATCTTCACCCGCAAGCTCGGCGTCGAGCGCGAGGTGGTTATCGAGCGGCAGACGCTGATCGCCCGCCGGGTTCTCCGCGAGAAATTTCTTGCGGCGGATATCGGCGTCAGCGGAGCTAATTTCCTGGTGGCGGATTCCGGTTCTGTCACTGTAGTCGAAAATGAGGGGAATGCCCGGCTTTCCACCACCGCGCCGAAGATTCATATCGCTGTGGCGGGCATTGAAAAATTGATTCCGAGGGCTCAGGACCTGGCCACGTTCCTGAAGTTGTTAGGCCGCAGCGCAACGGGCCAACCGCTCACCGTGTATACTTCGGTTTTATCCGGGCCCAGGCGCGCGCATGAAATCGACGGTCCGGACGAGTTCTATGTCGTGTTGGTAGACAACGGGCGCACAAAGCTGCTCGCAGATGTGGAGAAACGCCAATCGCTGTTCTGCATCCGTTGCGGCGCTTGCCTGAACATCTGTCCGGTGTACCGCAAGATCGGCGGGCACAATTACCCCTGGGTTTATTCCGGTCCCATCGGCGCCATCATCACTCCGCAATACCACGGCGTCATGGAGGACTCCTGGCTGCCTTTTGCTTCCAGCTTGTGCGGCGCCTGCGAAGAAGTTTGCCCTGTTCAGATCGAGATTCCAAAAATCTTGCTATTGTTACGCGCGGAGGTGATTCGGGCTAAGGCGCGCGAAGGTAAAGACCGCCTGGAAAAGCTCACGTTCCGTTTGTGGGCTTGGCTCATGCAACACCCAAAGCTCTTCGAGTTGGCAGGGACAGCCGGTGCGGGACTTTTGGGCGTAAGCGCGGAAGATAGATGGATCGGGCAGCCTCCCGGGGGACTGGCGTTCGGCCCCCTGAAGGCATGGCTTAGCGAACGGGAAATGCCTGCTCCCGCCCCCAAGAGTTTCCGGCAGTTGTGGCGGAGACGGAGGAAGGCTCATGGCGCGTGAAACCATATTGCACCGGGTAAGGACAGCGCTAGGGCGCAGCGCTGGTCAAGATCCGCCGCCCGCCCCTCCAGCCCGTATCCGAATTCCGGATGTTTCGCTGGAGGAGCGCATCCAGAACTTCCGGACAGCGCTGGAGGCGCTGGCCGGCCACGTCTTTGTGGCAGACAGCCCCGCCGGCGCCCTAAGCTATGTCGCCGCTTTGATTGAGGGAAAATCTGCTGTGGCTTCCAACGCCCCGCTGCTAGCGGAAATCGGCGTTCCCTCTCTTCCCGGCGTCCATGCGGGCATCGAGGAACGCGAAGAATTACGCCGGTTGTGCGCCTCGGCGGATTTTGGCGTTACTGGGGCGGATTACGCTCTTGCCGATACGGGGTCCCTGGTGATGATTTCTTCGAAAGAAGAGGCGCGGATGATCTCGCTGCTCCCGCCCGTGCATATCGCTCTGGTCCGCAAAGAGCGACTCCTCACGAGCCTCGACGAGCTATTTGCCGTAGAGCCGGTTCCTTCCGCCCGTACGAGTTCGATGGTGATCATTACCGGGCCTAGCCGGACGGCAGACATCGAGCAGATGCTGGTGCGCGGCGTCCACGGGCCGGGGCAGGTTCACGCTATTATCGTCTAAGTAGTGGAAATCTGTGGCCTATCACGTGCATCTAAGGAATCAACTATGAGACTACTCTCTGTACTCGGTCTGGCTGTGTGGACTGCCGCTGCATCCTTCGCTCAGGTGGCGGAAATCGGAGCCCACGCCGGCGTTTCCCTGATGCGGAATAATGGCATCGGGTCGCTGTTCGCCACGTCGGACGCTACGGCGGGACCGGACGATACGCTCATTCAAAATGGATTCCGGCTGGGCTTTCGCCTGACTTTGAACAATATGAAGTTCTTCGGCCACGAGTTCGGTTATGCCTATAACCGGGCGAACTGGAAGATTAAGGCTACCGGGGAAGAAGCCGGCTCGGCTGTTCACCAGGGCTTTTATGATTTTCTGCTCTATGGCGCTAGCGAGGGCAAGCCTGTACGCCCCTTCGTTGCGGGTGGAGCCGGGTTCAATACCTATGTGTTCCCGGGGTACTCGGTATCCAGCGGCGGGGGCTCTACCAAATTTGGTTTCAATGCAGGCGGCGGGGTGAAGTTCAAGATTGCGCCCACCTTGCTGATGCGTTTCGATGTCAGAACGTATACCACGCCCAAACCATTTGACCTGCCAGGTCAGCGCGGCTGGATACGGCAGATCGAAACTTCGATTGGCGTTAGCTGGGCGCTTTGAGGAGTCTGCAAGGGAGGGGCTCCGCCCTGCCGTCCTGCGGCAAGCTTCACCTCAACTGATTCGTAGCGGGCAGCTCCGGGCGGACAATCGTGCATTTGATATAATGATCATAAACCCGATCGGGTTAATCTAGAATAGGAGGGTTCAGTATGGGTGCGATAGATGACGCATTGAAAGCAAACGAAGTCTATTCGAGAGAATTCAGGCTGGGTCACCTGCCGATGCCGCCCGCCCGAAAGCTAGCGGTAGTGGCCTGTATGGATGCCCGGCTGACCGTCGAGCAGGTTCTGGGGTTGCAGACCGGCGAGGCGCACATTATCCGAAATGCCGGCGGGATTGTTACCGAAGATGCACTGCGCTCGCTGATCATTTCTCACCACCTGCTGGGGACGCAGGAGTTTGCCGTGATCAACCACACGGACTGTGGGATGCTCACATTTACTGACGACGAACTTACGCGAAAACTGCGGGATAAGACCGGAGCGGCGGCTGTGGCGCCGGCGCGTTTTTTCTCTTTTCGCAATCTCGAGGATAATGTGCGCGAACAAATCCACAAGATTAGGTCACATCCGTGGATACCGGATCACATCACGATACGCGGCTTCATCTACGATGTGAAGACCGGCAAACTTCAGGAAGTCCGTACTTAAGATATCGCTGAGCATGGGGGCGGCGCGAGCCATAGCGACCGCCCCCGCACGAAGTGGGTCCGGGACTCTGCGAATTGCCAGACGGATTTCGCAAGGGATTCGGAACCCACGACGGCGGACCGCGCCTTCTGATATTCCAGCTGATTCGGGGGGATGTGGGAAGATCGTTTCGCCTACTTACGGATTCAGCAGCCGGTAGGCGATGAGCTCATAACGCTGTGTTTCTTGTCCCAGACGCCGCGTCTTGAGGAGCGCCTCGAAGTACGGCAAGCGCCCGTCCGACCCCCGCGGAAGCTGCGCCACGAAGCGGGCAATCGGCTCCTCGGTCGTCACAAAGTATCCTGCGATCTCGGTCTCCGCTCCGCTGGCGCCCGCACTGCCGAAAAGCGAACGGACATTCAACCGCTTCTTTGATACCAGCAATGCCTTGAACCACACGCAATTCTCGGCCGTCAACACGACGGCGCAGTTCAACCCGGCGACGGGCGCACAGACGAATCCGGCCTTCGGTTCCATCACCGGCGCTCGCAACCCGCGTAACCTTCAGCTCGCCGCGCGCTTGATCTTCTGATTACAGGGGGTTGGGCGCGCAAGAACCGGTGAACGGACAGCCAGAGACTCAGTTTCGAAGTTCGGCCTATTAGGGTTCATGGCAACTGTGCAGCCCTGAGGTAGCTTGCCTGAGATAGTATTCATGAATGGGAGAACTCACAATGTCGCTATGGACGCGCAGGAGCATGGTGCGGGATAGTTCGCTAGCGGCGGCCGGCGCTGCGATAGACGCTTTCGCCGGAGGTAGGCGGCCCAACATCCTGTTCATTTGCTCCGACCAGCACACGGGCTGGGCCTTGGGCGCTGCGGGCGGTCCGGTGGTGAAGACGCCGAATCTCGATCGCCTGGCGGCTCGGGGCGTCATGTTCCGGAATACATATACGGGTAACCCCGTTTGCGTCCCCGGTAGAGCCTGCTTGATGACCGGCCGATTTGCTTCGGACGTCGAATCCTACTGCAACAGCACGCCGTTTGACGGCAGATGTCCCACTTGGGGCAACCGCCTGCGCGATGCCGGCTATCACACGTGGGCTACTGGGAAAATGGACCTGTGGAAGGGGAAGGACCTCGGATTCGAGGAAGAGGAAACCAGCCACGGGCATTGCGAAGATCCGGATATCACGTCCCTGTTTCGGGCCCCGGTCTGTTTCCGGCCGAAAGAACGGAACAACGCCAACGGCACATTCGCCGATCGGCAGGCGCCGGACCAGCCGAAGGTGGACAGAGCCATGCGCTTCCTCCGAGAACGGAGCACGAAGCTGGCCAAACCTTGGGTGATGTATGTCGGCTTGTCTAAGCCGCATCCGAAATTCGAAGCAGCGACCAAATATCGCGACGTGTACCCGCCCTCCCAAATGCCTTTACCCGTCATTCCAGAGGGTTATTTGGAGCGGCGTCATACGATGTTCCAGATCTTGGCGAATTTCAAGAACCTTGCGACGCCGGCGCCCGTGGAAAGGGTGCAGCGCGCCCGCAGCGCTTACTTCGGGTTGATCACCGAATTAGACGGACTCATTGGCTCGCTGTTGGAGGAACTGGACCGCACCGGGCAGACAGGCAATACGGTGGTCGTTTATACCAGCGATCACGGCGAGATGCTCGGCGAACACGGGCTGTGGCTGAAAAATGTGCTTCTGGAGGGCGCTGCCCGCGTGCCCTTCATCATCGCCGGTCCGGGCATTCCCGTGGGGAGGAGGGTGGATGCGCCCGTGTCGCATGTGGACCTGGTGCGCACGTTGTTGGATATAGCAGGCGCGCCGGTCGATAAAACTCTCCGCGGCCATTCGCTGCTTCCCTTGATGCGGGGTGACGCCGGACAGGCGCCGCCGTTCGTATTCAGCGAATCTCACTCCGAGGGTAACTGCACGGGGTCATTCATGATCCGCAAGGGCGACTGGAAATACCTGTATTTCAGTGGCGATGAACCGCTGCTGTTTCATTTAAAGGAGGACCCGGGGGAACTCCGCAACTTAGCCGGAAGATCCGAAACCAAGGAGATCCAGCGCGAACTGCACAAGCTGCTTCTCTCCGTGGTGGATCCTGACCGGGTGACCGATGCAGCATTTCGGAAACAACGGCGGATCTTGGAGGAAATGGTGCGCGCCAAGACCCGCGATGAGTTTTATGAAACACTCGTCGGGCGTCTTGGCAAAGCGCAGGCAAGCGTGCTCACGGCCCAATTTTATCCACGGTCTGGAGGCTCTGTGAACGCGAGGCGAAGCGGCGCCCCTGTCTGAGGCTCGCAGGGCGCGCTGAATCGCTTCACCAGTTCAGACGCAAAGCCAACTGAACCCGGCGCGGGCTGCGCGCTGTGGAAGGCTCCAAAAACAGCGGGTCTACCTGTTCGCCTTGGAGGTTGAACCGTGCGGTTGTCGTCAGGCTTGAAAACTGCGTGTGATTAAACGTATTGTAGGTTTCCAGGCGCAATTGGGCTCGGAGACGCTCCTGCAAGCGGATCTGCTTATAGATGGAGATATCCCAGTTGTTGATCCCGGGTAAGTGCAGTACTCCTACGCCCACGTTGCCGAAGGTCCCGCGGGCGGGACGCGCAAATCGCTGCTTTGCCGGGGCGGCCGGATCGAACACATCCGGACGTGCGCTTTCTGAAGGGGTTCCGGTGATATCCTGGCCATCGACGGTCGACAAACCCGGAGTGAACGCACCGCCGGTTGAAAACCGGCTGATGCCTGCCATCTCCCAGCCATCCGTGAGCGGGCGCACCAAAAGGCGGGCTACGCCGTTTCCGAGCCGCTTGCCCACGTTCGGCAATAGCCAAGTGTAACGAAGCGACGCCACGTGGGTGAGATCGTAGGTAAGCGGCCCGTAATTTCGCACTCGCGGCGCGAAGAAAGGGCTGACGGTCGTATTGTTCGTCGAGGCTGTGCCGAGAACCTTGGAAAAGCTATAAGAGAAGCCAAACTGGAAGCCACGCGACATCCGGCGGTTAACGCTCAGCAAGAGTGCGTTGTACGAGGATGTGGAGCCGAACTCCACCAAGTTGACGTCGGCGATGCCTGGATAAACCCGCAAGAAGTTTGTCGCGAGAGCGCTGGAGGTCGTTGGATCCTTGTTCTGGGGATTCATGTCCAAGAACCGCGCGTAAATGGGAACTGGATTGATGTTACGTTCCCAGAGCAAGTGGCGCGAAATCGAACCGGCGTAAGAGAGGTCAACGATCATCGAGCGCTTGAGTTGCTGCTGAATGCCAAAGCTGTAATTGTAAGTCGTAGGAATAGGCTGGTCGCCGAACAAAGCTACCCGCGTACCCCCCGGCGCCAGGATGGCTTGGCCGGCGGTCGTCTCCAAGTCTTCAATCCTGCCGAAATACACCGTGGGCGTGTACATTTGCGGCGGGTTGGGAAGTTGCCGGATCGTGGCGTTTTGAGGAATCCGGTCGTAAAAGACTCCTACGCCGCCCCGCAGCGCAGTTCGGCCTTTGCCGAAAGGATCCCAAGCAAAGCCGAAGCGTGGCGCGAAAACGAGTGCGGGCGTGTGATACAGCGACTTTCGCCCGTCGGACCCGATCCGGAACATTCCGATCGCCGGATCGCCAATTCCCGGAGCGTAAGTGCCGATCAGCGCCTGATTGTAAGTTCGCCCAGTCACTGGATCTACCGCGACCTTTACGCGGTTTGCGTCGTAGCCGGGACGCAGCAAAACCGGGGCCTTCGCCGGATCATAAAGCGACGGTACGAATGAGGAAATGATTTTTCTGATCTCATAATGGGGTGGTTGGTGATAGAAGCGGACCCCGTAGTCGATCATAAGCCGGCGGTTTACCTTCCAGGCGTCTTGCACATAAAACTCCAGATTGCTGAACCGGAATTGCCCTTCGGGTCGGGATGTCGGCTCCGCGTAGCTATAGTAAGTGCCAATCAACGCATTCGCCCATGGATGATTGGTGTCCAGCGGGTTGGTGGAACTACGGTCGAAAGCGAGGGCGCCGCGACTGGGGGTAGGAGTGTTCTGCTCCACTTTGCGGGCTCGCTCAAAGTAGAAGCCAGTCTTGAAAGTGTGCGTGCCGTACACTTTGCTGATGTTGTCCACGATGCTAAAGATCGTGTTCGCGTTGTAGTAGGGGAAGACGGTGGGGAGATTCGGGCTGGCTGCATTGCTGACGCCGCCAAACGACATGTTCGGAATCATCCCCGTCGGATTGTTGGCGGGATACCACTGCGGGACGGTGATGCCGGTCGCTTTGCGGGATACCTTGTCGTAATCTTGCGGGTAGTAATCCCGCGTGTTCTCGCTTACGCCAAAGACGAATTCATTAAAGACAGTGGGTGAGAGCGTTGCCGTGGCATGAAGCGCCGCTCCGCGCCCCGGCTGGTGCCACACGACGGGGACCAGGGGGTAATTCGAGCTCATGTAGGATGTGATTTGCTCGTCGGCATTCCGACTGATCCGGACATACATGGCCAAATTGGCGCGTGGGGAGAAGTCCACTCGCGCCGTTTGGGATCCTCTGGGATATGGGATGCTTTCTTGCGAGATGTAATTCCACTGATAGACGCGTGACGGGTTGGGGTCCACGAAGTTGGGAAGCGGGAAAAGTTTCAGCACATTTACGCCCACATTCGTGAACCGACTAGCCGGCACCACATTACCCGGAAATTGCACGCGTGTCGCGCCCATGGCTGCCGCCGGATCATACACCCGTATCAGTGCGCCATTTACGTCAAAGCTCCGAGAAAAGTCACCGGCGCGCTCCATTTCCGTAGGAACTCTCACCGTTCTTGCTGCTGCGGTGATCAGTTGCCTCTGGAACTCCTGGCTCCAGAAGAAAAAGAGTTTTGTGCGATCGGCGTTGAACTTTCCGGGGAGGTAAATCGGGCCGCTGATGGTATAACTGGCGATGTTGTAACGGTAACGCGGTCGGGGCTGGTTGCGCTGGTTATTGAAGAAATCATTGGCCGAGAAACTTTCGTGTCGGTAATACCAACCGGCGCTAGCGTGAAATTGCTGGCCCCCGCCGCGGGTGACAATACTGATTGTGCCGCCCGAGTTCCGGCCGTACTCAGGAGCATAGTTGGACATGAGGACCTTCACTTCACCCACGGAATCCATAGACGGCATGTAATGCACCGTATGATTAGAGCCCGTATCCAGGTTGGTCACCCCGTCCACCGTCATGTTCTTGGCCTGACTCCGGCTGCCGAGAATAAAGATGTTTTGGATGGACGACGGCGAGGGCGCCTCCCGGCTCTCGGACAGGTCCACGACGCCGGCTAAAAGCCCTATGGCGTCAAAAAAGTCTCTGCCTCTCAGAGCCATGCTTTCGATCTCTTCGCCCGTCAAGACCCCCGCTTTCTCCGACGAGCCCAGTTGCACGGGCGCCGCTTCTGCGGTGACGGTGACGCTTTCGGCAACGTCGCCCACTGTAAGCACAATGGTCCCTAAGGAGCGCTGTTCGCTCGAACTGAGTTTGATGCCCTGCTGTTCATACTTTTTGAACCCGGGTGCGGTTACCGAGAGATTGTAGTCGCCGGCGGTCAAGTCGGGAAATGCAAAAAAGCCGGAATCGTTGGTCTTGGTGTTGCGCACGAATCCGGTTTGGACGCCGGTGACGGTGACCACGGCTCCTGGAATCACAGCCTTTACGGAATCCTGGACTACGCCGGATAGCGAGCAGGACACATTCTGCCCGAACGCGGCATGGGATATAGCCGCCGCACAGAGGATCATGATTCTTGATTTCGCGACCATAGGAGCGCCCCCGCGCTATTCTATCACTGAGTTTGATTTTGCAGGCTGCAAGTCGGCCCTACCATATGCCGTGCTTCGTCCATCTGGTCATGATAAGCTTGACGGCGATGTGAGGTTCCCAACATGATGCTTTCCCGAAGAGCGCTCTTCTCGACTGCCGCAGCGCCCTTTCTTTTGCCTGCCGTCACGCCGCGCCTGAAATATCGCGCTAAGGTGCACGCTGCTTTTGTCCGCCGGAAAGGTCCTTACGGGATGCGGTGGCCTGGAGAGGTCTTCGACGGCGAGGCGGCGCGTAAGAAATATGCCGGCGCCTTGCGTGAAGCTGCCGCCCGGCTCAATCTCGATGTTGCGTTGCGTCCCGAGCCGCTTTACTCTGCCGCAGACGCAGACGCCTGGCTGGCTGAGGCCAAGGCTGCAAAGGCGGACGGTTTGCTGGTGATGCTGCTCGACCGGCAGGAACATGCGTGGCCTACTGCCTCCAAGGCCGTCGACACCAAGATTCCAACCGTAGTATTTGCTCCACTGGGTACGGCATTCACCACCAATACGGCTCCGCTTGCCAAGCGGGACGGCGTATTTATCGCTTCAACCAGCGACTTCGACCAGGCTGTTTTCGGGCTGAAGATGCTCCGCGCCGGCGCATGGCTGCGAGAGATGCGTTATGTGGTGCTCAAAGGAAAGGAGCGCCGTGACGCCGCCATCGGACCGTTCGGAACCAAACTGCGCTATGTGCCGGCCAGCGAGTTTCTCGAGGAATACGAGCGCACGCCGGTCAACGAGGAGGTGAAACGGCTCGCGCAAGAGCGGATTCGGGGGGCAACGCGCATGCAAGGCGCTACCCCGCAGGATGTCATCCATGGCATCAAGAGCTATATCGTCGCCCGTACGATCCTACAGCGTGAGGGAGCGGATGGCATTACTATGGACTGTTTAGGCGCCCTCGGCCAGAGCAAAGTGAGCCTCCCTTGCATCTCGTGGTCCACGATGCTCGATCACGGCATCCCTGCCGCTTGTGAAGCGGACCTCAATGCCTGCGTGACCCACGCGCTAGTCCAGTTTCTCTTCGACAAGCCAGGGTTTCAGCAGGATCCTGTGGCTGAATCGGCCCGAGGCTGTCTCATCGGCGCGCATTGCACCTGCCCCACGAAGCTTGCCGGTTTCGATAAACCACCGGAACCCTATTTCCTTTCGTTCCACCACGGCAAACGCGACGCCGTGCCAGTGCCCCGCTGGAAGATCGGACAGCGCATCACGGTAGCCGAAGTTGTTGTGCCCACCGCCAAGCGGAAAGCGCAGATGATCGCTTCGGCGGGCAAAGTGGTGGAGAACATCTCCGTACCGCCTGCGGGCGGCTGCGTGGTCTCTGTAATGGTAGAGCTGGATGGCGTAAAAGATGTTTTGGACTATCCTGGCTTCCACCAACTTTTTTTCTACGGCGACCACAAGCGCGATCTCGCAGTTTTTGCGCAACTTTATGGCCTGGAGCGAGTTCTGGTTTGACTGCCCGCCCGTGGGGTGATGGATCGCACACCATTTCTGGCGGAGACTCTCCACGCTATGGCCGCTACGGCGGGAGGAAGGCCGGTTAGCGCGGCGCGGAACGCTCTTCGCGCTGAATCTTTTCGAGCAAACGGCTCAGACGCTCCACGATGTCGGGGTGCTCCGCATAAACGTTTTGCGTTTCGTGTGGATCGGTGCGCAGATTGTAGAGTTGACCCACTGGTTCTCCGGGTTTGGGCCGCACCTCTCTGGGGATGGAAAAGCCCCCTGAACCCCGATGCAGCATCAGTTTCCAATCGCCCTGCTCGACGGCAAACTCACCCCGGAGAGAATGATAAACGGCGTGCTCGCGCGGCGGCCGGGTGGGCTTGCGGTGTAACAGGGCAGGCAACAGGCTGAAGCTATCTTCCCCCGCATTGCTGGGTAACCGCGCGCCTGTGATTTCGGCGAAGGTCGCCATCAAATCCACCAGCACGGCGAGTTGGTCGCTCACGGATCCTGGTTGGATATGGCCCGGCCAGCGCACGATAAATGGAACTCGATGCCCGCCCTCCCAGATGTCCGCCTTCGTTCCGCGCCACGGTCCGTTGCTTTGGTGGCCATAGGACTTTGCATTTTGACCGCGCGCGCTGATTTTCCCGAAAGCCACATCGTCGGCTTCCCGAAATTCCCACCAATGCCACAAGCCGCCGTTGTCGCTGGTAAACAGCACTAGCGTGTCGCCAGCGGCGCTAGCCGCTTCCAGCGCGTCTAGGATGGCTCCCACCGCAGCGTCGGTTTCGGCCACGAAGTCTCCGTATCTTCCAGCCTTGCTGCGTCCTTCGAATTCCCGATTCGGCACGATCGGCAAGTGCGGAGAAGTCAGGGCGACATACAGGAAAAACGGCTTGTTTTTGCCTTGGCGCTCGCGGATATATGCGGTTGCTTTTCGGGTCAGTTCTGGCAGCACGCCTTCCAGAGTAAAGTCCTTGGTCCTGAGACCAGGCGCCTGGTTCATCCACAGGCTGCGGTCCTCCGGCGTGCGGATGTCGGGGACGCCCACTGTTCGACGGTTCTCGATGAAACAATAGGGCGACATATCGAGCGACGCGGATATGCCGTAATACCAGTCGAAACCCGCATCGTTGGGTCCGCCGGTGACGGGGTGAGTAAAGTCCACATCGAAGCCGGGACGAAACCCGGATTCTGGGTCTGCCCGGAAAGGAACCCGTGAGCCGTCACGAGCCGTCCACTGCATGCCCAAGTGCCATTTGCCCACGCACGCTGTCTCGTAGCCGTGGCGCTTGAGCATAGAAGCAAGCGTCCATCGACCTTGCTCAATCAACGGCGGATCGAAACCGTCAAGCACGCCCGCTTTCAGCCGCGTACGCCAGCAATAACGCCCGGTGAGCAGCCCGTAGCGGGTGGGCGTACAGACCGCCGAGGGCGTGTGTGCGCGGGTAAAGCGAATGCCCGAAGCAGCCAGGCGGTTGAGGTTCGGCGTGGGAATTTTCGATTCGGGGTTGTAGCACTGCGGATCCCCGTAACCCATGTCGTCGGCGAGAATCAGCACAATGTTGGGCAGCCTTCTGGCGGGGAGGGCCGGCCAAGGCGCGGCGCTCACCGCAGCCAGAAACTCCCTTCGGCTCGGCTGCGGGTTCATCACACACGATCCTACCGCGACGGAGTTCTCCGGTAAGCCCCCGCGGACAGGAGTCCGAAACACTCTGGACTTGAAATTGCCGCCAAGCGCCTATTACCGCCAGTCCGAATCGAAGGAACCGCCGGACGCCATCTTGCCGTCTTTCCCGCGCAGATAGTCAGGCAGAGGGTGCAGCGGCATCAGCCATCTCGCGTGCAAACAAAATCAGATTCGAAGTCCGAACCTCCGCAACCGTCACTTTGGAGGCGGCTTTCAGGGGAAGTCTCCCTGGATGCAAAAGGGGCCGGTCAATCTCCGGAAAACCGTGCTTCCACGGAGGGGGTCCGTGACGCGGCGAGCGAGCCAAGCGGAACATGAATTTTGGGCGTCGCCCCTTGCTCAAATGCGCGCTCGATGTTTGCCATGCGCTCTCGCAGCCATTTCGCGCGCAAACGCGCCTCGTATTCCCGCAAGCGCCGGTCGACGGTTTCGCGCTTCTTCTTTAAGGCGATCAGATCCTCCCGGTAGCGTTTCAGGAAGTAGGCGATCGTCTCCACGCGGATCTTGATCGAGCCGCTGGGCTTATTTTCGTCGATGTCTTTAAAGCAGAAATACGGCGTGCCGGAGTGCTCGATAATCTCTTCCACGACAGTGTAAATGGGGGCGTCATGGCCGCACTTGAAATTGGATAGCTCTAGCGCCACGAGATTCGGGTGCCGCGCCACATACTTCGCCGCCCAAATCTTCCGGGATGTGTTCTCGCTGTAGGAGTTCTTCCAGACATCCGTAATGGCCATCGGATGAGGAATCTCGCCTGCCGCCACTTCTTCTCCGAATAAGCGCTGGAGAATGTCCTCGTCGATCGGCAGCGAATCCTGCGTGAATACGGGATAGCCCAGCTTTTGAAACTCCTCGAGAATCTCGTGGTTGACGCCCGGATCGTTGTGATACGGGCGTCCCAGCAGCACCACGCCCAGTCGGTCTTCCCGCTCCAGTTGATCTAGAACCACCCGCGCCTGTTTCCGTAACACGACATTGTGGTAGTAATCCAGAGCGCGGTAGCCCTCCCGTACGGCTCGCGCGTTCTCCTCCGCGGACAAGCCTAGCACGTCCCGGAAGGCTTCGAACATCTGCCGCTCGAATAGCTCCGGCTTGGAGATGTTCACGAAAGTATCCATGAAACGAACGCCGAGCTCTGCAAACAGGTCGCCTTCTTTGGTGAATGCGGCTTTCACGGCGGCTGGGGTGGCGGCTACGGTCGGGCACGAGCGCGAAGCTTGTGTGTGGGTCAGATCCGACGTCAAACAATCAATCATCGGGAAAAAGATGATGTCCAGCGATTTCTTGACGTGGTGGGTGTAAAGCAGGTTATGGACGTGGGGGATACCCAGCTTCGAGGGAAAGCAAGGATCGATGGACCCACGTTTGGCGCCCTCTTTATAAAGCGCTTCGGTGGTGTAGTCCGAAAAGACCATGTTCTCGGCTTTCACTCCCAAAGCGGCGAAATAGCCTGTAAACAGCGGCGCCTGCGAATACATGTTGAGAACCCGCGGCATGCCGATGCGGAGCTCGCCGCGCCGCCGCATGAGCGCTGCGCGCCGCTTTTGGGCGGGCGTGATTTGCACTCGGGGCGGCGGATCCGCCACCAACGGGACCTCCGGAACGCGGAACACCGCTTTGGCGGCGATTTCCGCAAAATTTGGATTCGCCGCACGCACCTTGTCCAGGGTTCCTTTGATCGAGCGCATCTCGTTGACGTCTTCCACCGTGCCTTTTTCGCAGGTGGCGATAATCAGCCGCTGAGAGCCTTCCTCAAGGGGAACCTTTGAGTTCTTGGGGCGGTACGCATCCTCGCCTAATACGCTGGTCTTCACGTCGATGAACGTACGCAGGCACTTGTTTTTGCAGAAGTAGCACCGCGTGGCTTCCGAACGCGTCGTGCGAAACGTGATCTCACTTACGGCGTCGAGTCCGATGAACGTACTCGTCCGCCCCTGGTCCCACAAGCGTCCCGCCTCCAAGGCCGCTCCGATAGCTCCCGCTTCTCCGCAGTGCTCGTGGACAATGATTTCCGGCTCGACGTCCTTACCCTTGAAGCGCGACCGTATGAAATCCACCTGGGCTTTGACGGCGGCAAGGTTGTATTGCGTGCCGCCTTGCAACAGAAAGCGCCTCCCAATGGCGGCGAGGTTCGGAATCTGCGAGACGTACAACCACACATTTTTCGGCAGTACGTTGCACAGCCCCGCCATAATTTCCTCCGGCTTCCAGCCTTGGCGCTGAAAGTCCACAATATCGCTTTGCATGAACACCGCACAGCCGTAGCCAAACTGCGGAAATGCTTTGGCGCTGAAGGCTACATCGGCAAACTCCTCCACCGCATAGCCGAAGCCCTGCGCAGTAGATTGCAAAAAGTATCCATTGCCCGCCGAACACTGTGTGTTCAATTTGAAGTCTTTGACCCGTCCGTTCTTGAGGATGATGATCTTGATGTCCTGGCCGCCGATGTCACAGATGACATCCACGTCGTGGTAAAAGTGCAGCCCGGCTTGTGTGTGGGCAACCGTCTCCACCACCGCCGCGTCGGCGCCCACAACGTCCCGGAGGATGTCTTTTGCATATCCGGTGGTGCCGACGCCTAACACCTGTAATGTTGCACCCTGCTGTTCTACCTGCGACCGAAGTTTCCCGAAGATTTCAATCGTATCCTCGATCGGGTTGCCGCGGGAAAGCTGATAAGCTTTGGCCAGGACGCTACGGCGTGGATCTTTGGAAAGGAGTACCGCCTTGGTTGAAGTCGACCCACCATCAATGCCGATGAAGCCTTCCACCACTTCTCCCGCCTGGAACCGCGCCGGAATGAATGTCTTGTGGCCGTACTTAGCTTTAAAGTCCGCAAGCTCATCTGGGCCTTTGATGAGCCCCCCTCCGCCTCCCTTCAACAGTTTTTCCTGCTCGCGCCCGGTCGTGATGTACCACTCCAACTGACGCCATCCGGTGTAACGACCGACTGTTTCCTCCTCGGTCCTGCCGAACTCCACGGCTCCGATGGCGGCGAAATACTGGGCGTTCTCCGGCGTCTTGATCAGGTCCTGAGGCGCCTTGCCTGCCGGAAGGGGGAAGCGCCGCTCTTCCCAGATTTTGGGAATGTTGTGTTTCCAGCACTCCCGCATGCCGCGGATATACGTATTGGGTCCGCCTAAGAGCAGCACCTCAGGACGCAGCGTGTTGCCTCGCGTGAGCACCGAAAGGTTTTGCATTACGATGGCTTCAAACAACGACGCCATGAGTTCGTCCGGCGGGACGCCCATTTTTTGCAACCCGTTGATGTCGGTTTCGGCAAACACGCCGCATTTGCCCGCCACCGGGTGAAGTTTGATCCCCGTGTAGCCCATGTTGCAGAGTTTTTCCGGAGGTATCTGCAACTTGGCGTTGATCTTGTCGATCACTGCGCCTGTGCCTCCGGCGCACTTGTCGTTCATCGAAGGGATCTTCTTCTTGCGCCCGGTTTCAGGATCTTCTTTAAAGATGATGATTTTGGCGTCTTGCCCGCCGAGTTCGATCACCGAACCGCACTCTGGATACAGCTTCTCCACAGCGAGTGAAACGGCGTTGACTTCCTGGACGAACTTCGCGCCGATGAAACGCCCTACATTGGCTCCCCCGGAACCGGTTACGAAGATGCGGCACGACTCCGGCGCGAAGCCGTTCAGCTCCCTTTCAAACCGTTTCAGAAACTCCAATGCCTTTTCCGGCTGTTTGGTGTCATGGCGCTGGTAATCGCGCCAGACGATTTCATCCGTGTCGGCATCCACGGCCACCGCTTTGACGGTGGTCGAGCCCACGTCCATTCCGATGAGATAGCGCCTTGGCATGCCTGTACTCGCTAATTCTTCATCCGGTCCGCAATGTGATACACAAGACGGGCCGCCGTGCCCACTACGCCTTTCCGATGCGGCACACGGTACATCGGGCGTTTAAGCTCCGGGTGGGCCGCTACGTAATCTCGGCATTGCTCGAGCGTCAAGCCCGTGGCGGCCAGGGCCCGCTGGAACTCTTGCTTAGCTTTGTTTTTGGCCTCGCCCAACGCCATTTGCACCCGGCTGTGAGCATTGATCTCCCCTTCTCCTGAAGTTTCAATGGGAAGGTAAATCATGTCTTTATAGTGGGAGATCACGGCCGCCTGCGCGCCATCGGACTGCGTCGAGGGCATGCAGCCAAAGGGCTTCAAAGACAACACCATGTGCGCCAAGTCTTTGTTTGCATAGTAGATGTTCTTGGCCACCTCCAGGTGCCCCTCGCCGCCGCCCGTACGAGAGTTGTAGTATGGGTGTCCGAGCCGCTGTAACTCGTACTGATCCGCTAAACGGTGGCCAATTCCGCCCAGAGCCTCCAGCAGGCGGTGGTACTCCCGGCGGAATATGGCTTCGGCGAGTTTCAGCCGGACCATTTTGCGGATATAATTCCACTCGATCTTGACCCGTTTATCCAGGCGCCACACGGGGGGCAGGATGGCTCCTTCTTCCAAGCCTTTCCAGTCCCGGCAGCGCTGCACAACCTGATGGATCATGTACATAATCCACGTGCCGACCGGCTCCACGAGCACTTGCGCGCCTTCGCGCTCCAGAAAGCGAAACATATTAAAGTTCCCATCCCCTTCTGTCGTCTGAGCCCAGAACTCACCGGTAATCTTCACAATGGGCTTCACGCGCAACCGGTCCACTTCAATCTCGTTGAACATATCCCGCGCCACACCTAACGCGCGAGTGTACTCGTCGCTTCCCAACTGGTGCAGGAATTTGCCTGCAAAGCTGGCTTCGATGGGACGGCGCGTCCGGAAGACCTGGTACATGTGCTCCATCGCGCGCTCGAGCGTGCGGTCGGTTTCGCCTTCCTGAACCTCGTAGGGGCGAATCAAATACGCCGTCTCATTCAGCACGTCTCCGCAATTCATCGCGTTTAAAATGCCCAGAAAGAAATCGAGGTTCATTTCCAGCCCGGCTTCGGCGTCGGACTGGCTTAACCCCCCTGATTGCTGGAATAACAACACTCGGAACCCGTCAAAGCCGGCATTACGCAGCGCCAGGCGGTACTCGGCTTCGTACATGCCGAAGCGGCACGGACCACAAGCGCCCGCCGTGAAAAATACATAGCGGTCGATGATTTCCTGCCGGCTTAACCCTTGTTCCTCGAGGGACTGGAGATACTGCACCAAGTTGCCAACGGTGAAGTAGGTCGGGTTGCATTGCCCGTTATTGCCGTATTCCTTTCCCAGTTGGAACGCGGATACGGTGGGCGTCGGCAAGTTCTGCGCCTTATAACCCAGCGCTTCCAAAGCTCCGAGAATGAGCTTTTCATGTTTCCAAGTCAATCCGCCAAAAAGCAGCGTCGTGTGGCCCCTTTGATCGCGCCGGAATGGTAGCTCCACCGGCCTCTTGAACTTTTTCGGCGCTTTCGCTTCCAGGCCCTGTTCTTGCTCGATACGAGCACGCTCCCGGGCCACTTCCTGCCGGATGGCTTGTTCCAACGCTTCAATCTGCACAAGGTTCGTACTCACTGCCCCTCCAATGCGCCTATTTTCGTCCAATATGCGAAACCACCCAACGCCCATTCAGGGAATGGGGGATATCGCTCACTGGAGAGTTCCAACAAGGATTATTTGGAACTAAGACCTAAATGATCGTATATTCGCATCGTGCTCGCTGGCATAAAACAGTGGCTTCCGGCTTGCTTGCGCGGTTACGATAACAGGTAAGGATGCCTAACCATTTCCGCAGGTTTGAAGTTGGCCCCGATCCCTATGGGCGCATTTGGCGGGTGCAGTTTCTTTGGTTGCAAAACGGAATATCCATCCGGCACACCGACACCGTGGATGTAAAGTTCCGCGTCTCGGCGGGAGGCGAATGGCAAGAGAAGGTGATTGCGTTGCGCCATCCCGATCTTTTGGCGGTGAGCCGCGCTTTGGCGCGCCCGCTGACGGATCCTTGGTGTCTGAAGTTGGCCGCTCTGCATCTCAGGCACATGATCGAAACCGGTGAAGATGTCGAAAAGACGGTTGTCACCCTGACGCTATCCGATCTTCGGAAGCGCTCCGAGACGCTAGAGCGGGGTCGGGAAGCCGCTTGAGTTTCGCTCTTTCCATCTCCGGAGCGCGACGGCTGTCCGTTTTCCGCGCCGCCTGCTACTCTGGAGATTGAGCCGCCTATGCTTAGTGCAAAGCTGAAGGAGATGGGAGTGGTTGGCGCCGGCGGCGCGGGTTTTCCCACTTACGTTAAAGCCGCCTCCGAAGTCGAGATCCTCTTGGCCAATGGCGCAGAGTGCGAGCCGTTGTTGCATAAGGACTTTGAACTGATGTGCCGCTATCCAGCGGAAATCATCGGGGGAATGCGTAGGATGATGGAGTCCGTCAAGGCGCGAATCGGCAAGATAGGCATCAAGGAGAAGAATCAAGCGGCCATCCGCGCTATGCGCCCGGCAGCGGACGCTGGTGGTTTAGAGCTCGTGTATTTAGGAGATTTTTATCCCTCCGGCGATGAATACGAACTCGTTTACGCGGCCACGGGCAGGCTGATCCCCGCGGGCGGAATTCCTTTGCAAGTCGGCTGCGTGGTCAACAATGTAGAGACTCTCTACAACGTTCATTTCGCATCTCAGGGGATGCCGGTCACCAGAAAGTTTCTTTCGGTCGCGGGAGCCGTGCATAAGCCCGGTTCCTTCTGGGTTCCTATCGGGACGCCGTTCCGTGACGTTATAGAGCTGGCGGGAGGAGCCGTTCCTTTCGAGTTCGCCATATTTGTGGGCGGACTGATGATGGGGGCCCTGACTTTCGATCTGAATCAGGTAGTGACCAAAACCACCGGAGGGCTGATTGTGCTGCCGAAAGACCACTATTTGGTGACCCGGCAGAACCGGAGCCAGGAGCAAAAGAACCGCATAGGGAAGTCCGCCTGTGACCAGTGCAGCTATTGCACCGAGTTTTGCCCGCGGTACCTGCTTGGTTACGATGTGCAGCCGCATAAGGTGATGCGCAGCCTTGGGTTTACGGCTACGGGTTCTCAGCACTGGAACCAGTGGGGCGAGTTGTGCTGCGCCTGCGGCTTGTGTACGCTGTACGCCTGTCCGGAGGAGCTTTACCCTAAGGAAGCCTGCGATGACGCCAAGCGCGATCGGAAAGCCGCTGGTCTCAAATACACGCAGCAGCACCCCGTAAAGGTTCATCCTATGAAGGAGTGCCGGCGCGTGCCTCTTAGCATGCTGCGGCGGCGCCTGCGCGTGGAAGAGTACGAGAGAGAGACTCCGTTCCGCGCCATCGACTTCCAGCCTCAGGCGGTGCGGCTGCTTCTGTCGCAGCATGTGGGGAAGCCTGCTGCGCCTGTAGTGAAGAAAGGGGATACCGTGCGCCGCGGGCAGGTGGTAGCCCAGGTTGGGGACAAAGACCTGGGTGTGAATCTTCATGCGAGCGTAGATGGCGTGGTGGCCGAAGTCACGCCCGCCTTCGTGGAAATCCGGACGTAATTCTTATGGCAAAGAACTCCCTGGGACTCATGGAACTCAGCAGCATCGCCGCCGGCTTTGCGGTTACCGATGCGATGCTCAAAGCTTCCGATGTCGAACTCCTGCTGGCGCGAACCATCTGTTCGGGCAAATACATGGCGTTGGTGCGCGGCGATGTCGCCGCCGTGGAGGCGGCGGTGCGGGCGGGTGCGGAGGCGGGCGGCTTTTCCGTAATCGACACCTTCGTGATTCCTAATGTGGATGACCAAATCTTTCCCGCCATTACTGGATTAACGAAAGTGGAAGAGCTCGAGGCGCTGGGCGCTTTGGAATCATTTTCCGTGGCGGCGTTGATCGAAGGCGCCGACGCAGCGGTGAAAGCGGCGAATGTGCGCCTAATCGAGCTTCGGCTCGCCATGGCGCTGGGTGGTAAAGCCTTTGCGACGATGACGGGCAGCGTATCGGCGGTGTCCGCCGCCGTGGAGGCAGGAGCGCAAGTGATCGCCCGGAAGGGCTTACTGGTGAACAAGGTCGTAGTGCCGTCGCCCCGCCCGGAGCTTCTCCATGAAATGATCTGAAAGCGGGCGATTCGCCCCTGTGCGAAACCTCGCAAAAATCTTCACCGCCAGCCGATGAGTTCCTCTGGGAGGGCGGCCTTAGCCGCACTCCCGGAGAGAACACTACATGACTCATCGTGCCACCATTGGGACCAAACTCAGTCTATGTTTTAGCGCCATGCTGGCGATCTCGCTCCTGCTGGGCGCTACAGCGCTGTACTTCATCATGAATCTTGGTGGAATGCTGGAGGATACGGCCGGCATTCTCCTCAAGAAAACCACGCTGGTGGGTTCGATCCAGGCGGCGGCGAGTGACCTGATCGCGACCGAGAATCAGATCATCTTGCGCAACATGGTGCAGGATCAGGGGCAGGTTGCGCGCCTGGCGGACGAGTACCGGCAGGTATCGCAGGGCATGCAACGTGATTTGAGCGAAATCGAGCCTCTGTTGGAGACGGCCGAAGGCCGACAGATCATAAGCGACCTGAAAAGGGCGCAAGCCGAGTGTGCGCGGAACCATGAAGAAATGGCGCAGGCTCTGGCCTCGCAACGGGGGGATGTAGCGCTCAAGATTTTTGGCGAACGCGTGACGCCCATGGTTCAGAACATGAAAGCCCGCGCCGAGGACCTGGTGCGGATCTCGCGTCGGATCGGCGAACAGAGGGGCAAGGAGGCGCATAGCGCGAAAGTGACCAGCACAGTGGCGGTGGTCGTCCTGCTTGTGTTGGCCGCGTTGGTGGGTGGGGCGGCGATCTATTTGGTGCAACGCACGACTTCGTCGCTTCGGAAGCTGGCTCAACAACTGGCTCGATCCGCCGAACAAGTGACGGCGGCGGGCGGCCAAATCTCTTCGGCTAGCCAAGCGCTGGCGCAAGGCGCTTCAGAGCAAGCTGCTTCGCTGGAGGAAACCTCTGCTTCGACGGAAGAAATGTCCTCCATGACGAGGCGCAACGCCGAGAACTCCAACGCAGCGGCGAACGTAGTGTCGGAGTCGGCGGCGAAGACCGAGGCCGCCAGCACGGCGCTGAAAAAGCTCGTGGTCGCCATGGACGAAATCAACGCATCGAGCGAGAAGATTTCCAAAATCATCAAGGTCATTGATGAGATCGCCTTCCAGACCAATATCCTGGCGCTGAACGCCGCGGTGGAAGCTGCGCGCGCAGGTGAAGCTGGCCTGGGCTTCGCAGTGGTGGCTGATGAGGTCCGCAACTTAGCGCAACGCTGCGCCCAAGCCGCCAAAGACACCGCCGGGCTCATCGAAGACTCGATCCAGAAAGCGAGCGAAGGGGTGGGGCGCGTGAAAGAAGTGGAAGCTGCAATCTCGGGCGTGATCGCGGATGCCACAAAAATCAAGACCTTGGTTGACGAGGTCAACCTCGGAAGCCAGGAGCAGGCGCGGGGCATCGAGCAGGTCGCCAAGGCGATCGTGGAAATGGAAAAAGTCACCCAGAAAACCGCCGCCAGCGCTGAGGAGAGCGCTTCGGCCGGTGAAGAATTGAACGCTCAGGCCACACAGTTAATGAATCTGGTCGGAAGCTTGCGAGAGTTGGTTGGTGGCGAGCACGAGGAGTTGACCGTTAGCCGGCCGCAAAAGCGGAAGCCTTCCACTGCGCCGGGCGCCATAACGACTCCCAAAAAAGCCGCGGCTGCCGCAATTCCACTGGAGGACGACTTCCGCGAATTCTGAGGCTGCGCGAATTCCGGGGCAAACGCATCGTCAGGGTCGTTTGCCCCGTTGCTGGAGTTAACGCCTGCGGAGCAACAGCAACCAGTCTTGGTTGTCAGGCGCACGTAGTTCCACTTCACCCGCAAGGCCTTCTTGAGCTGCCGCTGTTCGTCGTCCCGTGCGGGGGTCAACCCAAAAGGCTTCCATGGGCCCTCTCAGACCCCGCAGGTTTAGCTTCACTACGGGATTCGCCGGAAGATAGATCAGAGCAGCATCGCCTTTTTCCGTGCGCGAGGGCATGATGTAGTTGGTAAACCCTTCATCTACACTGTCCTCGGCTAAAAGAGTTCGGTCTGGACGTAACTCCCACCAAGGCAGCGAATCGAATACCTGTCGCAGCATCCTCATGTGGTTCGAGCCTGGATACGTAACGCATTCCCGCCAGGGATCCGCCTCGCCGCTCCTTGGGTGGTCAAGGGGCACTTCCTTTTTGCGCGCCCAATACCAGATCCCGTGCGCCCCGTATGTGATGCCCGCCACGGGAGCCGCTAGCAAGCTGTAGTACGCTGCGCGCCGCACAGCATAGGCGTCGATCCGCTTCCCGGCATAGCTGACATGGCCCTCGTAGTTGGGTTCACCATCGATAACCGGGCGGGGCGGCTCCAGTTTCCATCCGAGCGCCGTGCCCTGCGTCGCATTCCAGCGCCACTTACGAGCGTCGCCGCCATGACCGCTCTGATACATCAAGAAGTCCAACCAGGGCTCATCCTGAAACTCCGGCCACGGATCTTGCATGCCGCGCGGATGCATGGTCACCAACCGCCGCGGACGCCCTTCGGGAAAAACCGTGCGGCCGATCTTTTTCCAGCGCTCAGCGTTCTTTCCGCGATAATCGCCATCGCCGCCCAGAATCCACACAACGGGCATGGCGCCATACCTAGCCACCATGTAGCCGGCCAGCGCGCTGGCGTCTTCCTCTGAGAGGGCTACTCCCGGGCTCTCGTTATCCTTGGAGGTCAGCGCCCAAAGTAAGACCGGCGCGGCTACCAGCCCCTTTTCTGCGACCGCAGCGAACTTTTTATCCATTCGCTGAAAGAACAACGGGTTCACCGCGAGCCTGGCGCCAGTGGTGAAGGCCACCTGCCCGAGCTCGTCTTGCCGCCCGGCGCGCCATTGCGTCAAGACAAACTGGACGGCGGTGAAGTTTTTCGCAGCCCGGTTGGCCAGATATTCGCGCCACTCGAGGTCGGTGGAGAGCAGCGCCCCGTTCCAAGCCGTATCCGCCAACCAGAACCAAGGCGTTCCATCGCCAAGAACAAAATAACGCCGGTTCCGAGAGAGCCGCGGCGCACCGCAGCGCAGCAACAGGTTCGGTCCCTTATATTCGCGCGCGCGAAAGCTGCCCTCGGTGGGCGTAAAGCCGGATGCTAACACGCGAAACTTCCAGGATCCGGCGCGTTCGGGGGAGAAACGCACTCTCCAAGTCCTCCCTCCGTCCCAAAACGCCGGCACGCGGACCTGCGTTCGTTTGGGACCCTGGAACTCCACTTCCACCCGGACATCCCTCAGCGGATCGGCGTATTCCTGTGGAGCCCTGAGCGCCTGCTCGAAATAGCCGTAGCGGTACACCTCCGCCTCTATTGCGTGGCTCGCCGCCGGGACCGCCAGCAGCAAAAGAAACCATGGGAATCGCACTTTATTACGGGACAGGGCGCGGGCGCGGCGTAGCGTCGGCCTGGGTCAACCCGATCGCCCACTTGACCGCTTCCAGATACATTTTCTGCACGTCTGGACGATCCCAGGACTCAATCGTGTGCCCCAACGAGGAATAAAATACGCGTCCCTTTCCATAGTTACGTATCCAGGTCACAGCGAAGTCTTTGTCCGTGCGTTTGATGCCCTTCTTTGTCATATCCAGCTTGGTTTCATCCAACCGCATCAGGACTCGCACCTTCTCGCGCGAAAAGTCTCGGACTTGGTAGATTTCGTCCAGCACGGTGAACTCTTTGGGGAAGTGCTTGGTCATGGGCGTATTCTGATCCTCAACAATGATGGGGGCTTGGAACGTGTTCCAAGGGTGCCCGTCGAAATACCCGCCCACCATGTCGCCCCAAGCCGGCCACTTGTAGAAGGTATCCGGGGCGGTGTGCACGCCTACGAACCCTTTCCCGTCGTCGCGAATGAAGCTCAATAAGTCCGCCTTCTGTGACTCGTCCATGTCAAGTTCACCGGTGGTGAAGAAAACCACGGCGTCGAAATAATCCAGATTCTTAGCGTTGCCAGTGAGCTTCTTCTTGGTTACAAGCTGGCAGTCGGTGCGGATGTAAGTGTCATAAAGTCCAGACTCCTGTCCCATCTTCCAGATGGTAGCCAGCCCGTACGTGACAGAATCGTGCTGGAAACCCTTCACCTCTCCAATGCAGAGCACCTTCTTTTTTTTCGCCGGCTTGGCGGGCTGTGCTCCGGACTGGGAGAACAGCAAGCCTGACAGGCCTGCCACAATAGAAAATGCAGTCAGAAAACGCAGAAATCTCATTTCACGCACTCCAGTTCGCCACAATCATACCGCATTCGAGGCCCTGCGCAAAGGCGGGCCGAATTATCCCTATACGAACCGTGCGGCCAAATGCGCTATATTCGGTCTTACGATAGCCCATGGAAGCCGGCGCCGGCGGCAAATCGAGATTTGGGGCGGTCCTCCGGGTAGGCGTTTTCGCGCTCCTGGAGTATGCGGGACTGCTGCTTTTCGCTCCCATCCTGGTTCCGCTGGCGGGTTATTTCGGCGGCGGCGCGCTGACTACATTTTGCTCAGCGCTGCTCGCCAACACGGCGGCCATGCGCATATGGGAGCGCGGTCCACTTACCGGAATCGGGTTTGGATGGAACCGCGCGGCGCGGCATAACTTGTTGTTGGGACTAGGCGCGGGGGCGGGGGCGGCGATCTTGGTTTTGCTCCCTCCTCTGGTTACAGGCGCCGCGACCATCGAAGCTGATGCTGGACGGCCATTCCACTGGCCCACTTTTCTTTTCGTCACGGTGGCATTGCTGTTTGGCGCGGTTGGCGAGGAAATGCTGTTTCGGGGCTACGGGTTTCAAGTCCTCATTTATACTCTCGGTCCATACGCTACCATTCTGCCGATCAGCGTCCTGTTCGGCCTGTCGCATGCGGGAAACTCAAACGTCACACCTTTAGGCGTAGTGAACACGATGGCCTGGGGCGTGGTTCTCGGCGTGGCTTTTCTGCGTAGCCGGGATTTGTGGCTGGCCACGGGCATTCACTTTGGATGGAACTGGGTGCTGCCCGTATTTGGGGCGAAGCTCAGCGGATTTACAATGGGTGCAGGGGGCTATGTCATGCGCTGGACGGCGGGCCCTTTGTGGAGCGGCGGCGAGTACGGTCCGGAAGGAGGGCTTCTCACCTCCGTCGTTACAGTGCTCCTCATGTTTTTTTTGCTGCGCGGACCCATCAGACGGCAGCGCTCGTGGCTTTTGCGCGATGAGGAGACAGGGGCATGAAACGGTTCCTAGCGATACTGGCCGTTACAGCCGTCATGTCGGCAACAGCTGCCGAAAAACTCACGCCGGAACAGCGGATTGAGATCTTGCGCGGTCTTACTGCTGAGTTCGCCACCATGAAAGTGCCGCTCCCGCGGTCGAAAAAACCCTTGATAGTAAAGACCAACGGCGCATGGGACAAGGCGCGATGGGATGCTGCGGGTAAGGAGTACGGACCAGCCGCGCGTGTGGGCGACTTGGTGCAGATCACCAAGCTCAGCATCGAAACTGACAAGCTCGTCATGGAGATCAACGGCGGATTCAAGGGTGGGCGGAAATGGTATGAAGGCGTGCAAATCGGAGTTGGAGGAACCACGCGTCCGATATCCGGAAACCAGACGGTTTCCCCCGGGGGAACTACGCTGGCGCTCCAGTTTGAGGGCCCCATCCCGCCACTGAAAGCCGCTGACATCAAGAGAATGCTTGCGCCCATCATGGACTTTGAACGCCGCACTGCCACCGAGAACTATGTAGACACTTTGCCTGAACCTATCAAAGCGGCGATCCAGGAAAGGCGCGCGGTAGAAGGCATGGACCGCGATCAGGTCATCCTCGCGCTCGGTAAGCCTGAGCACAAGGTGCGTGAAACCAAAGACGGCGTAGAATTCGAAGACTGGATTTACGGCAAGCCTCCAGGCAAGATCACGTTTGTCACCTTCAACGGGAATAAAGTGGTGCAAGTGCGTGATGCATACGCAGGACTGGGCGGTTCGGTCGCGCCGCCTCTTCCGCCGCGTTGATCCGGAGGAGAGCGGAAGGCGGCGCCGGCCAATCCGGTCATCCCTTTTCCCCGAGATGGAGCGTTACAATGCCGCCTGTCATGCGTTCAAAAGATACGCGTTGGAACCCCCTGCGGCCCATTTCCTCGGCTAGCTCTTCGGCCGTCGGAAACCTTCGCACGGATTCCGGCAGATACCGGTAAGCATCGCGCGAACCCGAAATCAATCCCCCCACCCATGGGAGGACCCGTGCGGAATAAAACGCATACACCTTGCGGAAATAGCGATTAGGAGGTTGAGAGAATTCGAGGATCACGGCTAGCCCCCCGGGACGGAGCACCCGGTGCAGTTCTCGGAGTCCGGCTTCGTAGTTTGCGAGATTTCGAAATCCGAAGGCGGTGGCGACCAAGTCCAGGCTTGCGTCGGGGAAAGGGAGCGTCAGGGCGTCTGCCTCCACGAGTTGCGCCGGCGCATGGCGGGAGGCAATCTTCCGTGCCGCTTCCACCAGCATGGGGTGACAAAAATCAGCGCCCCAAACAGGTTCGCTACAGCGGGACTGCATGGCAAGTAGCAAATCGCCGGTTCCACAGCACAGATCGAGCACGCGCACGCCGGGCCGTTGCAATATAGGCGCAAGCCGCCGCACCGTGCGCCACCTCCAGTAACGGTCCGCCTGCCAGGAAAGCAGGTGGTTCAGGAAATCATAGCGCGCCGCGACATGTGCGAACATGCCCTGGACCCAACGGGCGGCTTGGTTTTCATTCCTGGCGCCCGGCGGCGCGGCGCCTTTCAGGCGTCCCGCGCTCATGGCAGCGCAGCTTTCACGGCCGAAAGAACCAGCTCAGGATCCACATCCGCAACGATTTGGACTTTCCCGATCGTTTCGGGAAGCACGAAATGGACCTTGCCTTTTACGGATTTCTTGTCGGTCTTCAGACGGTTAACAATTGCTTCGGCGCTGATGCCGCCCAGCGGCGGGATGGGTCCGTAGCGCCGAATCAGCTCCGCCATGCGCAGGGCGGCGTGAGCATCCACAACGTTGAGCAAAAGCGCCAAATGGATGGCGGCAGTCATGCCGAAAGCCACCGCTTCTCCATGCAGGAACCGTGTATAGGAGGTCTCGGACTCCAGCGCATGGCCGAAAGTATGGCCAAAGTTGAGGATCCGCCGTAAATCGCTTTCCTTCTCATCAGCGGAAACCACCTCGGCTTTAATGCGGACGCTTTCGCTAATGATTTCAGCCAGCGTGTCCACCTCCTGCGCGAGCACGTCGGCGGCGCGTTCTTCCAAGAGCTCAAATAGGCGTGGGCTGCGGATGATCCCGCATTTGATCACCTCGAACAGTCCAGCGCGATACTCTCGCGGAGGAAGCGTACGCAACACTTCAGGATCGATCAGCACACACAGTGGCTGGTGGAATGTCCCTATGAGATTCTTGCCGGAGGTCAGATTGACGCCCGTTTTCCCGCCCACCCCGGCATCCACCTGCGCCAGCAGTGTGGTAGGGACTTGAATCACCGGGATTCCGCGCATGAAAACAGACGCAAGAAACCCTCCGACGTCAGTGACAATGCCGCCTCCGACCGCCACCATCACGCTGGCGCGGTCTCCTCCCGCGGCTACCATTTGTTCTGCGAGTTCTTCGACGCGCGCCAGCCGTTTATTCTCTTCTCCACCAGGGAAGTAGAGCACTTGGTGGGGGCGCGGTCCCATGGCGCGTTCGATTCCGGAGCCGTATAGCCTCCACACATCCTCGGTCGTGAGCATGAATACCAGGCTTGCCGTGTCTGGAATGTAGTAAGGGATCTTGGTGAGAATGCCTGGTTCCACTTTGGCGAAGTAACGGTGCGTTGCGGTCTCGACAAGGAAAGAGGGCATACGAATTTTGTACCATGAAGAGGTTACGCTGAACTCCGAAACCATTCATTGTGATTTTCTGGTCGTCGGCGCCGGGGTGGCCGGTTTGCGCGCCGCCATTGAGCTGGCGCCGGCGGGCCGCGTATTGGTCGTCGCGAAGGACAGCCTGCGCGAATCTTCTTCTGAATATGCACAGGGCGGAATCGCTGCTGCGCTGGGCGAAGACGATGAAGTGTCTTTGCATTTCCAGGACACGCTTGCTGCGGGCGACGAGCTGTGCGACGAGGCGGCCGTCCGCACGCTGGTGGAGGAAGCGCCCCGCGCCATTGAAGAGCTGATCGCATGGGGAGCTGAGTTTGACCGCGAGGGTTCCAAGCTGGTTTTCGCGCGCGAAGGGGCGCACTCGCGTAACCGGGTGCTCCACGCGCACGGGGATTCCACCGGTGCGGAGATTGCGCGCACTCTGTACCACAAGGCCGCTGCGTTTCCCTCGATTGCATTTCACAGCTTTTCGGCCATCACGGACCTCTTGCTAAACGAAGGGGAAGTGGTGGGCGCTGTGGCTTGCGACCGCTCGAAGAAGTGCGCGGTTCCCATCCTTGCCCGTTCCGTACTGATAGCAACCGGCGGCTTGGGCAGGCTTTACAAAGATACAACCAATCCGGATGTCGCTACCGGAGATGGCGTAGCTACGGCGTGGCGCGCCGGCGCCGAAATCAGCGACGTGGAGTTTGTTCAATTTCACCCCACGGCGCTGTATATCCCGGGCGCACCGCGGTTTTTGTTGTCGGAAGCGCTGCGTGGGGATGGCGGGATATTGCGGAACGTCCATGGCGAGCGCTTCATGCCTGCGTATCATCCTCTGGCGGAGCTTGCGCCGCGGGACGTGGTTTCCCGCGCAATCGTTTCCGAAATCGGCCGCACGGGAGCGAGCCATGTTTTCCTCGATCTTACGCATCTCCCTCCAGGTCATGTGGCGAAGCGCTTCCCTCGGATCTACGAAACCTGTCTGCGGTACGGCATAGACCTGGCCCGGCAGCCTGCGCCGGTGCATCCTGCCGCCCACTACGCCATGGGCGGTGTGCGTTCGGCGCTTGACGGCAGCACGAACTTGCCCGGGCTATTCGTGGCCGGGGAAGTGGCGTGCACGGGGGTGCATGGCGCGAACCGCTTGGCCAGCAATTCTTTGCTGGAGGGCGTCGTTTTCGGGCGGCGGGCGGGCATAGCCATGCGGGAGCTTGCATCGCGACCGTTACGCTCCGGAGAGGTTCCCTGCCGCACGGTGTTCCCCAAGATCCCAGAACCAGAACTACGGGAGCTGGCTTCTCGCGATTTGGGGATCCTGCGGAACGGGGAGGGGCTGCGCCGCGCGCTTCGCACGCTTGAAGAAATCCCGCTTGCAGGCGCTGAAGAAGCCGGCCGGTTGCAGCACGAAATCCGCAACATGCACACTTTGGCGCTTTTGATCGGCCGCTGCGCCCTGGCGCGGGAAGAAAGCCGCGGAGCGCACTACCGCACGGATTTTCCGCAAAAGCGCGCCGAATTCCGAAAACACTCTCTGGTTGTCAAAACGCAAGATCATGTCCGCTTCATTTAACCCGCTGGCGGGGAAGAAACGCAGTCAGCCGTTTCGGCCGGCGCCACGCGACACTGCGTCGCGGACTGCGCCGCCAGTCGCTATGTTTTTATTGCTGGCCAGCCTGGAAATCATGCCCGTCGGACCGGAAACGGCGCTGTGGGCGACGCCGGCCATCCTGCTGGCGGCGATGATGATTGCTTGGGCCGCCGAGTCCGCGCAGTACTTCATCGCCCAGGGCTTTGCGCTGGCCATCCTTGCGTGGCTTCAGACCATGCCTGAATTCGCTGTAGAAGCTGTCCTTGCTTGGAAGCAGCAGGTGCCGTTGCTTTTAGCGAATCTGACCGGCGCGTTGCGGCTGCTTACGGGTCTGGGCTGGCCCATGATCTATTTCGTGGCGGCGTTTTTTCACCGGCGAAAAACGCGGAGGCCGCTGGCGCGTATTTTGCTTGCCGACGAGCACTGTGTGGAAGTGATCGGTCTGTTGGTCCCCCTCGTCTATTTTTTCTGGGTCTGGTGGAAGCGAAGCCTGAACTTGATAGATGCTGCAATTCTCATTGCGATGTATGTGGCTTACCTGGTTGTGCTCAGCAAAATGCCGCCTGAGGAACCGGAAAGCGTGGATGAGATGGAGCTGATTCCTCGCTCCATCGTCACCGCCCGGCCCGGCGTGCGGACTGCGGCTATCACGTTACTGTTCATCGGCGGAGGTCTGTTGATCTACCTGTGCGCTGAGCCCTTTTTGGGAAGCCTGCTTGCCATCTCGGTGATTTTGGGAGTCCCCAGTTTTGTATTCGTGCAGTGGGTGGCGCCTTTCGTGTCGGAGTTTCCGGAGAAGGTGTCTGCCTTTTACTGGGCGCGCACCGTGGACAAAGCCTCTATGGCGCTCATGAATATGGTTTCAAGCAACATCAACCAGTGGACGCTGTTAGCGGCTATGTTGCCCATCGTCTATTCCATCAGCCGCGGCGCGCCTTCCGGAATCCCGCTGGACGGGCAGCAGGAGCTCGAACTGGTGATGACGCTGGGACAGTCGTTGATTGGCATGCTGTTTCTGGTGAATATGGAACTGGCCTTTTGGGAGGCTTCGGCGCTGTTCGGCTTGTGGTTCATTCAGTTTGTGCTTTCGCCGGCGCCCCCCGGTCCGGGCGCGCTGGGTTTCCTGGCGAGCCATATACATCTGTGGGTCACTTGGGCGTATTTCATTTGGGCGGCGATCGAAGTAGGGCGCCTGCTCGCCGGAAAGCGCGATGCGCGAGCCTTCCGGCTTTTCGCGCAAATGTGGCGCCGGCATGTGCGCCGGGCGGGTTGAAGCCACTCTCCACAAGGACTTCCGCCGGGGTAAGATGGATCATCGCTATGAGTCAACCCAACCCTCAACCGACGATTCGTGTGAACAAGACGGCGGACTACCGCGAATCCTATGCCAACAGCGTCCAGCTTCGCGTGAACCTTTGGGATTTCTTTCTCATGTTTGGCCTGCTATCGCAAACTGCTCCGGATGCCGTGAGCATCGAGTGCTTTCAAGGCATTTATCTCAGCCCTCAGCAAGCGAAGGCTCTGTATAACGTGCTGCACCAGAACATCACCCAGTACGAGGCTGCATTTGGCGAAATCCGACTGGAGCCCCGCGGCGGCGGCGCGGTGGTGCAGTAGCGATTCCAGGAAGAAGAGCGTTCGCTATGTCCACGGGCAGGGTCGTGTCGCTGGACGTCTTTCGCGGCTTCATCATCGCCTCCATGATCCTGGTGAATAACCCGGGCTCATGGAAGGACACGTATGCGCCGCTGCTCCATGCGGAATGGCACGGGTGGACGTTCACGGACACCATTTTCCCCTCATTTCTTTGGATCACTGGCGTGGCCATGACCCTGTCGTTCGCCCGGCGTGCGGAGCGCGGTCAGACAAAGTTGGCGATGCTCTTGCACGCGGTGCGCCGCTCCGCGATTCTATTCGCGCTCGGCCTCGGTCTCGCTGGCTTCCCGGATTACGACCTCAGCACTATCCGGATTCCGGGCGTCCTCCAGCGCATCGCAGTTTGCTATCTCGTCGCCGCGGCGATTTTTCTCTTCACCCGCGTCCGCTGGCAAGTGGCTGCGATCGTGATTAGTTGCGTATTTTACTGGCTGCTGATGATGCTGGCTCCGGCGCCGGGATGCGGCGCGGGTTCGCTCGAAAAGGACTGCAACTTCGCCAAGTACATAGATGGCGTGGTGCTGTCGGGCCACATGTGGTCGGCTACGAAAACTTGGGACCCGGAAGGCATTGTGAGCACGCTACCGGCTGTGGCGACGGTCCTGTTCGGCGTGCTGACGGGCCACTTGCTCCGCCGCCCGCTGGCGGGGGCGAGCCTGACTGCCTGGATGTTCCTTGGCGGCAATGCGCTGCTGGTGGTGGGAGCGTTTTTGTCGCAATGGATGCCCATAAACAAGAATTTATGGACTGTTCCGTTCGCGCTGTTCATGGCCGGAATGTCGCAGAGCATGTTCGCTGCTTGTTACTGGCTGGTGGACGTGCAGGGATGGCGCCGCTGGACATCGCCGCTTGCGATTTACGGGATGAACGCCATTACGGTTTACGTGCTCTCTGGAATTCTGGCGCGCGCCTTGAGCCTACTTAAGGTGCACGGGGAACCGTTGCGAGTGTTGCTTTACCGGGACTTCTTTTCTGCTTTCGCGGCGCCCAAAGCGGCGTCCCTACTTTTCGCGCTTACCCATGTAGTGTTGTTGTATGTTGTGGCTCATTGGATGTACCGGCGGAACTGGTTCGTGCGATTCTGAAGTTTCATGGGTGTTTCGTATCCACGAGTGTGCGTGAATCAAAAGGCGGCGGCTCGCGTGGCGGCGGGTCACCCCTGGATCTTCGCCAGTGACGTCGTAGACCGCGGCGGAGCGTCGCCGGGTGACGTGGTTGAGGTCGTCACTGGACGCGGGCGTTGGCTTGGGGTGGCGCACTACAGCTCCACCTCGCAAATTTGCCTCAGACTGTTGAGTTCCCGCCCAGTGGGCGTCGACGCGGACTTTTTTGTCAGCCGCATCCGCGCTGCCGAGCAGCACCGCCGCCGCGTCGTGTCCGGAAGCAATGCGTACCGCGTAGTGTATAGCGAGGCCGACTTTCTCCCGGGGCTGGTTGTCGACCGGTACGCCGATTATCTGGTCTTGCAATGCCTCAGCCAAGGGATGGACCGCGCAACGCCGCTGATTGTGGAGGCGCTGCGCTCTGCGTTCAATCCGCCGGGCATCTTGGCCCGCAATGATGTTCCGGTGCGAGACAAGGAATCGCTACCCCGACACGTCACCGTCCTGGACGGCGAAGTTCCCGATGTAACCGTCATTTCCATGAATGGGCTCACGCTGGAAGTGGAACTGAAGACCGGTCAAAAAACGGGTGTTTTCTTAGACCAGCGTGAAAACTACATGGCCGCCGCCCGTTACGCACGCGGAGCGGCGCTGGATTGCTTCACGTGTACGGGCGGTTTTGCCTTGCACATGGCCCGCGCTTGCTCCCGCGTCACCGCGGTGGACAGCTCGGCGCCCGCTCTCGCCATGGCGCAGCGCAACGCAGCTCGCAACGGTGTGGAGAACGTCGAGTTTCTTGAAGCTAACGTTTTCGACTTGCTGAATTCGTTCTGTCTTGCGGATCGCCATTTTGACGCCATTGTGCTGGATCCCCCGGCCTTCGCCAAGTCACGGTCGAGCCTTGATGCGGCCGCACGCGGCTACAAGGAGATCAACTTCCGGGCGATGAAGCTACTCAGCGCCGGGGGCACGCTGGTGTCTTGTTCCTGCTCCCATCACATGAGTGAAGCTTCCCTATTGGAAGTGATAGCGACGGCTGCGTTGGATGCCGGACGGACCGTCCGCATCCTGGAACGCCGAACCCAGGCGCAGGATCATCCCATACTGCTTACGGCGCCCGAAACGCTCTACCTCAAATGCTTAATCCTCGAAGTGCTCTGAACTCGCAGCAAGACAGTCATCCTCGCACGTCAGACTTCCATTCCGTGTACAGTGGGGACTTGAGAGTATACGAACGAACACGCCGCAGTGCGTGCCCGGCGTCCCGTGATTCCTCGCGGTTTGTTGATTTCGGAGTTTGCATCTATGCCTCGTGTTTTCCGTTATAACGTTTCTCCCTCTCTGCCTGACCGCCTCAAGCCGCTGAACGAACTGGCGCTGAATCTACGCTGGTCCTGGGACCACGCCACCATCGAACTGTTCCGTGCTTTGGACCGGGATCTGTGGGAGGAAACGGGTCACAACCCGCGCCTGATGCTTGGCCGTGTAGACCAGAGGCGCCTCAACGAGCTTGCTTCCGACGAGGCGTTTCTGGCTCAGATGGACCGTGTTTGGACCGACCTCAACGAATACCTGGAGCGCACCGGCTGGTTCCTGCGGGCCCATCCGGATGCTGCGGGGCTCGTGATTGCCTATTTTTCGGCGGAGTTTGGCCTCACGGAGTGCATTCCAAACTACGCCGGGGGGTTAGGCATCCTGGCGGGAGATCACCTCAAGTCGGCCAGCGACCTCGGATTGCCGTTAGTGGGGGTAGGTTTACTGTACCAGGGTGGGTACTTTAACCAGTACCTCAACACCGACGGGTGGCAGCAAGAAACGTACCCCATCAACGACTTTCACATCTTGCCTGTGCAGCCTCTATCCCATCCGGACGGGGCGCCGCTCATGATCTCGCTCGAGTTTCCCGGGCGGAAGGTCTGGGTGCGGGTTTGGAAGATTGATGTGGGGCGGATCCCGCTGTACCTGCTGGACACCAACGTAGAGCAGAACTCACCGCAGGACCGCGCTATCACGGGTGCGCTTTACGGTGGAGACCGAGAGCTGCGGATTCAGCAGGAGATCGTATTGGGCGTCGGCGGGTTGCGCGCGCTGGAAGCCGCCGGCATACGCCCGACGGTCTGTCACATGAACGAAGGGCACTCTGCGTTTCTAGGCCTCGAGCTGAGCCGCACCCTCATGCAAGAGTATGGGCTGACCTACCCTGAGGCGCGCCAGCTCGCGGCGGCGGGAAGCGTTTTCACTACGCACACGCCGGTCCCCGCGGGCTTTGACCGCTTCGATCCCGGTTTAGTAGAGAAATACCTGGGCGAATACTGCGGCAGTTTTGGGCTATCGTGCGGACAACTATTGAACTACGGGCGGGAGAACCCAAACAACCTGGCCGAACCTTTCAACATGGCTAATTTCGCCGCGCGCCACAGCTCGTATGCGAACGCGGTGAGCCGCCTGCACGGACTTGTTACTCGCAAGATGGCGCATCCCATCTGGTCGGGGTATCCCTTGCATGAAGTGCCTATTCAGTCCGTCACGAACGGCATCCACCCTCGCTCCTGGATCTCGATGGAAATGCGCGCCTTGCTAGATCGTTACCTGGGACCACGCTGGGCGGAGGATCCTGGCACGGAAGGGGTTTGGAACCGTGTGGACCGCATCCCAGATCAAGAATTGTGGCGGGTCCATGAAATCCGGCGCGAGCGGCTGGTTCACTATGCCCGTAACCGCCTCGCAAATCAGCTTCGCCAGCGCGGCGCATCGGAAACCGACCTCCTGGCTGCCCAGTCCGCGCTGGATCCGGACATCCTCACCATCGGTTTTGCACGCCGTTTCGCCAGCTACAAGCGCGCCACGCTGCTGATTCGCGATGCCGCCCGGCTGAAACGGATTCTGATGGATCCCGCCCGCCCGGTCCAGATCCTGTTTGCAGGGAAGGCGCATCCCCACGACCAAGAAGGCAAAGCGCTCATTCGCGATATCGTTCACTTCGCGCGTGATCCGGAGATTCGCTCGCGGGTGGTGTTTCTGGAGAATTACGACATGGCCGTAGCGCGCTACCTGGTGGAAGGCTGCGACGTGTGGCTGAATACGCCCAGGCGCCCCAACGAAGCAAGCGGAACCAGCGGCATGAAGTTGCTGGCGAACGGTGGCCTCAATCTATCTGTTTTGGACGGGTGGTGGGCGGAATGCTACGACCCCTCGGTCGGCTGGGCTATCGGAAATGGGGAGGAGTACGCTGATCCCGAGTATCAGGACCGCGTAGAATCGGAAGCGCTTTACCACTTGTTGGAGAATGAAGTGGTTCCTCTTTTCTACGATCGGGATGCTTCAGGTCTGCCGCGGCGATGGATCGAGAAGATGAAACGCTCGATGAAGATCCTTGCGCCCCGGTTTAGCACGAACCGCATGGTCGTGGAGTATTTGGAACGCTTCTATCTCCCGGCTCACCGGCGCCGCCTTCGCTTGTCGGCGGATGGGGCTGCACGCGCGCGAGCCCTGGTGGCTTGGAGGCGCCGGATCCTGACGCAGGGTTCCGAAGTGGCCATCGTTGACGTCCAAGCGGAAAGCCCTTCGGAAGTAGTGGTGGGCGCAAAGCTGAAGGTCTCGGCGCGGGTGCGCTTTGGGTCACTCTCGCCGTCTGATTTTCGGGTGCAAGTTTATTATGGCCTCGTAGGCCCGAACGGGGAAATCATTGAGGGGAGGACGGCGGACATGACGGTTCGGGGCCCTTCCGGGGCGGAGTACCTGTACGAGGGCGAGGTAGAATGCTCCTACAGCGGGTCGTTTGGGTTCGCGGTTCGAGTGGTCCCATACCACGAAGACGCCATTGTTCCTTACGAAATTCCTTGGATCCGCTGGGCTGAGTGATTTTTGCCGGAACATTCCGCAGAATCGTGGCATGTTCCAAGGTTCGAATGGGGGAACGACGAATGCAAGACGAGAATAAAACGGCGCCGGTACGGCGCGACTGGCTAAAGGCGGCGGGTGGGCTGCTTATCTTGAGCCCTAAGAGGGTCTTTGGATCCGAAGCGAATTCCACCGTCGAGGTGGGCATTGTCGGGTGTGGAAATCGTGGGAATTGGATTGGTCCATTCTTCCCGGAGTTCGCGGGTGCGAGGATCGTAGCTTTGGCGGATGTCGTCAAAGCCAATCTCGAAAAAACGGTGGCCAAATTTCAAGTTCCGAACTCGCGCGCTTACTACGGTCCGGAGGCGTACAAAGAGCTTGCGCACTCCAAGCTGGATGCGGTCGTCATCGAGACGCCGCCTTATTTTCATCCCGAACATGCCGAAGCGGCGGTCGAAGCGGGCAAGCACGTTTTTCTTGCCAAGCCCGTGGCCGTGGACGTCCCCGGCTGCAAAAGCATTCTGGCTAGCGGGAACAAAGCTAAGGCTAAGAAGCTCTCCTACTTGGTGGATTTTCAGAGCAGAGCGCAGCCCGTCTTCCAGGAGCTGGTGACGCGCATACACCGCGGCGATTTAGGAAAGGTGATGCTGGCCCAGGTCTACTACTTCGCAAGCCGGCCTTCGCCGGACAAGTCGAAACCCGGCATGGACCCCGCACAGGCGGAAATCGCCAATTTCTACATGCACAAGGTGTATGGCGGAGACATTATTGTTGAACAGAACATCCATGTCATCGACATGGCCAATTGGTACCTCAAAGCGCATCCCGTGAAGGCGTGCGGTACGGGCGGACGCACCGACTGGTCGGGCACGCCGTACGAGCACCATAACGACGCCTATGACCACTTCGCTGTGACGTTCTGGTATCCGGACGGCGTCCACGCATCCTTTGCGTCCCATCAGTTGACGCGCGCCTACAGCGACCTGTGCGTGCGATGCTTTGGCATCCTGGGCGCTGCGGACACGCATTATGGAGGGCGGGTCGAGATCTTGGGTCAAAACAAGTGGCTTGGAACGGAAAAGGACGACACGTTCCGATCTGGCGCCATTAACAATGTCAAAACGTTCATTCAAAGCATCCGAGACGGCAAGCCGGTGAATAATGTAGAGACGGCGGTAGAGAGCAACCTGACGGCGATTTTAGGGCGGATGGCGGCGTATCAAGAGCGTATGGTCACCTGGGACGAAATGCTGCGCTCGACCGAGCGTCTTGTCCCCAAAACGCCGCCCAAGCTACGCTGGTAGAGACAGCCGCTGGTTAAGGTTTCCGCCGGCCGGTGCTGGGCCACTCTAGGTGGGAAAGAGCGTGGGTTTCCATGTCATCCGGCAGGCATTCCCAAGTGCGAAAGGTGTGTTGGTGGGCTTCCATATCGACGTTGCGTCCTCGAAACCGGACGCCTTCGAGTTCCAGGCGCATACGCTGTTCCGCACCCGCCTCCCGTTGGAGGCGGATGCGCCCGCCAGCGCCTAAAACGCGGTGCCAGGGTAGCGCGTCGCCCGCTTTTCGGAGCACTTGCACCACTTGGCGGTGATACAGAGGGTATCCGGCCGCTGCCGCTACCTGGCCGTAAGTGGCCACTTTGCCCTTCGGAATCTGACGCACCACCCTTCGGATGGCCGCGTCACGCTCCGCCGAAGGGGGAGCTTTCAGCAAGCGGCGTGTGATCTCTTGCGGCGAGGGGCGGCGCATAGGTTCACACCGGGATTCCCATTAACCACAGCAGATAGCCGGCGGCTTGCCGGAGCGAGAGCCACCACATCCGCCAGCCGCCAGGGTTCTGCGAGGGGCGCGGCGATCCATACGCTTGGATGCCACGCCGCTCCAAGATTTTCTTGACTCGGAACAAATGGTAACCGTCGCTAACTACGATGCACGCATGAATGTTCATCCGGTGCATGATCTCAGCGGCTGCCGTGGTGGAATGCACCGTCGAAGATCCTTCCGGTTCGACGATAATCGCTTCCGGGGGTACGCCGTGCTGCATGAGGTAATCACGCCCCACTGTGCTTTCGGTGAACACTGGGTCGCCGCCCGCTCCGCCCGTCGTCATCACCCGGGGCGCCAGCTTCCGCCGGTACAATTCTAAGGCGTGGTCCAAACGCGCCTTAAGTACAGGCGAGGGTTTCCCCCGATATTCCGCAGCTCCTAAGACAACGATAACTTCGGCGGGGCGCGTTTCGTCCACGTTTGCCTGTCGCTGGATGAGGCGGGCGAGGTGCAGCAGGTAGCCGGTGAGTACAGCCCCTGCCGCCGCCACCATGATCGCGAGCCAGCGTTTCATCTGCGGTAGATTATAGTGTGGCATGTCGCCCGCTGCTCTGACCAGCACCCGCAACCCGCTTTTGAAAGACATCCGGCGCGCCGTAATGCGCGGCACACTGACCGAAGACGGTTTCGCTGTGGCCGAAAGTTTCCATCTGCTTGAGGAAGCTTTACGCAGCGACTGTTTTGTGAAAGCCGTCTTGGCCGCGGAATCCGTGCAGCCTGCCGTGGAGGCGCATGTCCGCGGGCTCAAACGCTTGCGTGTGATTCCGGTGTCTGACGCTCTGTTCCGGGTAATTTCCACCACCGAAACTAGCCAGGGCGTCCTTGCGCTCGTGCGCCCTCCTCAATGGACGCTGGATCAGCTATTTCGCGGCAACTCGCTCGTGGTGGTTCTGGATGGGATCCAGGATCCCGGCAACGCGGGCAGCATCGTCCGCTCCGCCGAGGCGTTCGGAGCGACCGGGGTCTTGTTCCTGAAGGGCGCGGTTTCGCCTCATCACCCCAAAACCTTACGCGCCTCAGCAGGCTCCCTGTTCCGGATGCCCGTGATCCACGGTTTGGAAGGGGATCTCGCCCGTGCCGCTCTTGAGCAACGGAGACTGGATATTTACGCCGCCGTGCCCCGAGGCGGCAAGTTGCTCAAGGACGTGGATCTGACCCGTCGCTGCGCTATATTGGTCGGCAGCGAAGGGCATGGCGTCAGTGAGAGGCTGCGCTCCGCCGCTATGGATCTGCGCATTCCAACAACCGGCGTCGAATCGCTAAACGTCGGCGTGGCGGCAGGCGTCATCCTATACGAAGCGCATCGCCAGAGGACGCTGAAGGCATGAGCCTTTTTGATACGCCGCCACCGAGTGCGAAGCCCGATGCCGGGCGTCCGCTGGCGGAGCGCATGCGTCCGGAGACCCTCGAGGATTTCGTTGGCCAAGAGCACATTCTCGGCGAAGGTAAGCCCCTGCGTGTCCAAATCGAAAAGGATCAACTTAGCTCTTTGATCCTGTGGGGACCTCCTGGCGTGGGCAAGACCACCCTTGCGCGCTTGATTGCACGCCTGACGCGCTGCGATTTCGTTCCCTTTAGCGCTGTATTGAGCGGCATTAAGGAGATCAAGGAGGTGATGGTCGCTGCGGAGCGCGCCCGCCGGGTGGGACGCCGCACTGTAGTGTTCATCGATGAGATCCACCGCTTCAACAAGGCGCAGCAGGACGCTTTTCTCCCATATGTGGAGCGCGGCGATATCATCCTTATCGGCGCCACCACTGAAAACCCCTCTTTTGAAGTGATCTCCGCGCTGCTTTCGCGCGCCAAGGTTTACGCTTTGCGGGCGCTCACCGTCGCCGAAATCATTCTGCTTCTCAAGCGCGCTTTGCCCGTCTTGAAACTCGAAGCTGACGAGGCGCTCCTGGAGCAGATTGCCATTTACGCCAACGGAGATGCCCGAGCGGCGTACAACATCCTGGAGCTGGCGGCCGCCGCCTCCAGTGGAGGGCGACTTTCTGCTCAGAACGTAGAGGACGCACTTCAACGCAAAGTGCTGCTCTATGACAAATCCGGCGAGGAGCATTACAATCTCATCTCAGCGCTTCACAAGTCGGTTCGCTCCTCTGATCCCGACGCCGCCCTGTATTGGCTGGCGCGTATGCTCGAGGCTGGGGAAGACCGTCTTTACATCGCCCGCCGCTTGGTGCGAATGGCCATCGAGGATGTTGGTTTGGCGGATCCACGCGCGTTAGAGCAGGCGGTAGCCGCCATGCAAGCCGTCCATTTCTTGGGCGTCCCGGAAGGCGATCAGGCCCTCGCGCAAGCCGCCATCTATCTTGCCATTGCGCCAAAGTCAGATGCGGCTTACCGGGCATTGGAAGCGGTTCGCTCGGACGTGCGCCATTCTGTTGCGGAACCCGTCCCGATGCACTTACGCAATGCGCCGACCCGCGAAATGAAAGCGTGGGGCTACGGAGAAGGCTATCAGCACGCGCACAACTTTGCAGACGCCATAGTTTCCATGGAATGCCTGCCGCCCAGTATGCGAGGGCGGCGTTGGTACGAACCTACGGACCGGGGTGTGGAAAAGCGCATCCGCGAACGTCTCGAAGAGTTAAGGCGAGCGCGCCACTCTGTTCCTGGGCGGCCACCATAGTTTCCTCGGACTGGCTGACGCGTTTCTTTGCGTGCGCCGTAAAAATGGTAAAAAGAACTAGTACTAGAGTTGGAAATCGGTGTGTTCTTACACCCCCATGTGGTACGCCTTATGACCGTACGGAGGTACCGCCCAAAATTCCAACATTCGGGCTATTGATCGATTGGGGCCAAAGCGGCAATCTATTTTCGAGACCGACAGCCATGCAGGTTTGGAATGACGATAAATCGACGGATTCTGGTTCGCGAGACAGGCGTGCGGCAGACCGGTTCCCGATTGAACGCGAGGTTCGTTACCGCGTGTTGGGACGGCGCGGCTCGGAAGAGATGGGTGTGGGGAAAACGCTGAATATGAGCAGCTCAGGTGTTTTATTTACCACGGAATCCCAGCTTCTTCCTGGTAGAAAACTGGAAATCGCTATCAGTTGGCCCGCGCAATTGGATAATAAGTGTCCCCTAAAGTTTGTAGCGCGCGGACGCGTGGTGCGCAGCGAAGCCGGCGTGGCCGCAATCGAGATTCAGCAATACGAGTTTCGAACGCAGGGTTCCAAAGGATTATAGCGGTAAGCCGCCTGCTTCCCGGCTGTCTCGATTCTACTTCCCTCCCTGTAAAAAAAATAGGCGGGACTTGCCTACAAGTCCCGCCTATAAGAATTCAGCCTTCTGATGCTAGAACTCGAAGCGCACTGAGAATCGCGCGTAGAAGGGTCGCGCGTAAGCCAGTGGCTTCAGGTAGTCCTTGTTCGGAACCGCACCGGACAATTCGAAGTTTTGATCGACGTCCGTAACCGTCTTGCGGTTGAACAAGTTGAACATGTCGGCTGAGAAACGGAGTTTCCGGGCTTCCCGGATCGGGACCATGTAGTCGAGCTTCATGTCCCAATAGTTCTGTGTGGGGCTGCGTCCCGCGGCGCCACGCCCGCCCACAGGCACTTCGCCCGCGTTCCCATAGGCCGGGTGCGAGAGCAGTTTCGACAGCGGAACGCCGCTCTGGACTTTCCACCCTAAGCCGATAGTGAACTGTTTGGTGAGCTGATAGCTGCCATACAAGTTGGCGATGTGACGCCGGTCGGTCGGTAGGACGCCGACCTTGAACTGATCGCCGATACCCGGTGAATTGGCGAAATCAAACAGCGAGGTGATGTTCGGGTCCGACTGGCCGTTGTCGTTGCGGAACAACCCTTCGTAGTTTCCGAACAGCTTGGCCAAACGGTAGTTTCCAAAGAAAGACCACTTATTGGCGAAACGCTTTTCGGCGGTCAGCTCAAGGGCTTTGTAAACTCGGCGAGGATCGGGGAAGCCGTCCGGTTTGCCGTCTGGCCCCAACTCTCCGGAGTCCACGGTGTAGCCCGTGTCCAGATCGCAATTCGGGCCGCTCTTACAGGGCACGGCATTGTGGTAAATATCCATATTCACCGAAGGATTGGCGATGACGAACTGCTGGTTTGCGCCCGCGTTCGCCTGTTCCACGGTCACGCCGGAGATGTCCTCGATGATCCGCTTCAGATTGCGATGGATGAAACGTGCTCCGAGCACCCATCCGCCCTGAACCTCTCGCTCAAAGCCGGCCACCATTTCTTCTTGATACTGCGACTTGGTGCCACCGTAAATGATGGTCGGTTCCGTTGCGTACGGAGAGAAGGAACTAACCGGCACCATGTTGGCGGCGGTCGGCGGCACGCCGAACGAGTACTCTAAGTAGTATGAGCTTTCGGTCGACATGGCTCGCACGGCAGGATCTTGGGGCACCTTTTCATAGAACCGTCCCCAACTGGCGTAGAGCTTGGTTTTACGCGTGCCAAAGGGGTCGTAGATCACGCCAATGCGAGGCGCCCAGTTGTTGCCAAAGTTGTAGCGACTTACGTTGCCCGCAATCCACTGCTGCTCCCAGCGCACGCCTGCCTTCACGGTCAAATACTTGTTGAGCTGCCAAGCGTCTTGCAAGAAGGCGCTGTTGTAGCGGGCATCTGTGCCTACCGCCGGATCGCCAAAGTTCCCGCGGATTTGGCGGTAGACGTTTTTATAGGTTGTCCCGCTGATGACCCGTTCCGGATAGAAGTAGAAGTAGCCACCCTGGACTATCTTCCCTACGTCTTTCGGGTCGATCCCCTTCCAGGCGAATAGAGGCCACTGCGGACCCGTGTAACGGCGGATCGCTGCGTAGTCGATCACGTTGTAAGAATAGCCGAGATCGAACTGATGACCGCCGCCCAGCGTGAGGTTTTTGGTCAGCATGAGGCTGAGCTGCTTGTTGTTGCTTTCATTGTTCTCGATAAAGCCGAGTCCGCCTTCCAGCGTATAGGCTGACGTCGGAGTCGGCTTCGCATAGTTCCGGATTAAGAAGAGTTCTTTCTCCGGCGTCTCGGTGAAGTCGGTGTGGTTCCAGGAGAACGAAGCGTTGAACAGCGTGGAGCTAGTCCACAAGCCGTTGTATTTTACGGCCCAATTCCGGGTCCCGTAAGTATTCTCAGAACGGTTGTCCACGTCGTTGCGCACCAAGCTGCGGTGGGAGCCCATCGGGTCCTTAGAGGGATCGCCGAAGGCAGTGCCTTCCAGGTGGTGGTTATCCGTCAAATCGTAGGTCAGTTTTCCGACCCAGTTGTAGTTTCTAGTCTTAAAAGGCTGCGGTCCCGCGTTGCGGCTGCCAAAACCTTTCGGGCCTTGGCGCAAGCGCTCGCTCCAGCTTGGGTTGAACGCTCCGTACCAGAAAGCTTTGTTCTTCACAATAGGTCCGCCGATGTTGAAGCCGACGTCATACGCATTGCGCCCTACCGTTTCGGTCAATGGGTCAGACACCCGCGGATAATCGTTGGGCTGCTTGAACTCAGCTTGCGCTCCACCCGGTTGAAGGTAGGTATAGACGGCGCCGTGGAGATTGTTAGTGCCGCTGTGGGTGACCACATTGACCACTCCTCCCAGCGCTTGCCCGTATTGAGCTTCAAATCCACCGGTTTTGACCTGGACTTCCTTGACGAAGTCGAAATTCACGCCGGTGCCCATCGACCCGTATGCGTTGGACCACACTCCGAACGATCCGTAACCCGAGTCCGTAGTGTTGATGCCGTCGATGATGTAGACGTTCTCCAGGCCCGAAGATCCGGAAATAGAGGGGTTTGCGCGCCCCGTCCCGCCTCCATCCGCCACGCCGGGCGCCATGGAGACCAACCCGCTGATGTTACGGGTCACCGGCAGGTTAGCAATGGTTTCTGCGGTCAGATTCGCGCCTGCCGTGGTCGAAGTGGTATCGACCGTAGCCGCCGTCTCAGTAACTTGGACGGTTTCCGTGATCGCGCCCGGCTCCAAGCGAGACTGCACGATGGAGCGCTCTGCGGCGCGAACCAGTATGCTGGTCGCTTCAAACGCGCGGAAGCCGGGATGTTCCACTTTCACCGCGTACGTGCCTGGAACGAGGTTGAAAAACACGGCTTGACCGCGAACGTCGGTTTTGGTTTTGCGCTCACCCATAGGCCCTTTCAAGGTGACACTGGCGCCCTGGATGACTGCGCCGGAGGAGTCAAGGACTTCCACGCCTACTGAGCCTTTGGAGGTGTCCGCGCCGATTTGTCCGAGCGCGTTATCCGTGACTCCGAAGCCTAGCAATAGAAGAACCATCACCAGGCTTGCAAAGAATCGATTCATGGTGTTCTCTCCTTTTTCAAATTAGATGGTGTGGATTCAAAAGAACGTGGTAGATTCTGGCCCTCCTGCCGGCTGGCCAGACTGTTCAGATGATCCAATGCTCCTCGCACCACCGGGTTCCTGGTCAGGGACCAAGCGGCCTCCAGAGCTTGCACGGCCTCACTCTTTTTCCCCTGTGAAAGGAAACAGAGAGCGCGCTGGTAATGATTGGCCGCCAGAGCTTCCGAGCTTTCCGAAATACTCTGGCTGACGATGACCGGCTGTAAGTCATCAGTGCTTGCGACTACCGAAAAAGCTGCCGAACGCGCACTGATCCGCCCGGTTGAGGGGTCCGTGATGCGCAACGCAAGCTGATAGGTTCCAGGCGTCAGCTCCTCAATGGCCAGCGTCTTGGAAGTCAGCAACGCGCCATTCGCGTCGGCGTTCTTAAGGTCAAGGTCTTCTTCAAACGATTTCCGAAACCGTGTGGATGGGTTCGCTATGATGTATTCGGCCTTGAGTTTGGCCGGTTTAGGTTCCGGAAGACGAATCTGGTAGCACACGCGCAGACCGCGCGATGAAAACACTTGCCTGGACGGAGAGGCCTGTATTTTCATGCCTGCGAATTGGAACGGCCTCCGGCGTTGGTCCGGTTCGAACTTTTCTACGATGAGGATTTCGCTGAGCGCGGTTCGGTCTGCGGGCCGTTCGACGTTTATGTCGGTATACGTCTCATAAACCGCTCCTGTGCTCGGATGCCGTATGGTCACGACGAGCCGGTAAGCGCCCTCGGTCACCGGCAACCGGCCTTCATAGCGGAAAGGACGCCGGTTCAGCTGCTCCACAGCGCCGGCCGGTGCGGAAAACTCCGGAGAGTCGTCTCGTTCGTAAACGAGCTGTCCGTGGGAGTAAAGTTGCGCGCGGATTTGATAGCTTACTTTACCGTCAACCACCTGAAAACGTTTTGGATCGCGGACCTCCGCCACCCAATGCACCCATAAGTCATTCCCTGATTGAACGGCGAACGCCGCCATGGTCGCGCGGCCCATGTCGTACTCGATGCGCGAGCTAACTTGCTCCATGCGCAAGGTGCGTGACGTGATGGCGCTCACATAACTGGGCTGCTCGCTATAGCTCCGGATCGCGTTGATGACTTGTGTAGACTCCATCGAGCCGTTGAAATTTTCGGTGTCCACAGGTTCGCCCGGTATCAGGCTCAGGGTGGCGCGCGCGAGTTCGCTGTTTAGGTTTCGGAGATACTGATACGCTTGCGCCTTGGTGGGACCCGTGCGCAACAGTTTATCCGGACCATCGGTGTAGGGGTTATATAAGCGGTAGCCGCTAACCCCATCTCTTTCAAAAAACAGCACGTAAAAGAATGCAGGGAGTTCGGTAAGCCCGGGATTACTATAAAACCACAGCTCTGTGGGGTATAGCTCTTGGTTGCCGGAGAAGTTCATCGACGTTTGTGGTTTGCCGAACAGAATATAGGTGCGCCCTCGGTCCGTGCGCCACCCTTCCGAGCCCGCGTCTTTTCCATAAAAACTATTGGCATACGCGACCCGCCTGTAGAATTCCTCCTTGAACGGGTTTTCCGGAAGCCCCGGCGTAGGATTGCGAACCTCCCAGAAGCGTTCAATGAACTTATCCCGGCTTTCATCCGTTGTAAGCTTCTGAAAAGCGAGCCTTTCGGCCTTCGTCAGCAGCAACGAAGGAGGTCCGTTAAGAAATTCCTTGTGACGTTGCGCAAGCGGAGGCGCAGCCTGGACGCGCGCCAGCGCGCATACAAGCACGCCGAGTGCGAGCTTCGCGAATCGCCGCTGATGATCCAAAGCCATTACAGAGCCTAGGTGGCCTGTCAGCCGAGCCAAACCGTGACAAGTCACAGTATGCACACGATCCAGCAAGTCACCTTCCACTCCCCTAAAAAGACCTTAGCCTTATTATAACTAACAGGTTACGGTTAGCCTCGGGTTCCTCCGTATTGGGTTCCATTCCATTTTCCGTATCACGATGTCAACTTTACGGAGAACCGAGCCGCCCGGACCCTGCCGGCGAACCCTAACAGAGTAGCACAGATCTGTCCATTCGATTGAAACGTTGAGGCTTTTTCATCTTTTAATCTTAGTAGCCGCTGAAAGAGTGCGACTCCCGTATAATCATGGTGACATGTCGGGACTGTTGAAGACCCGGTTGGCGCGAGGGGCAGGGGTGGGTATGTTAGTCCTGCTCGTCACCCTATTGATCTGGCAGGGCTCGTTTACGTTTGGCCCTTATGGCCCGCGGACGCCAGAGCAGACCTATCTGTTCTGGGCGGTTTCTACACTTGTCTTCCTGCTGACCGTGACGTTGGGTTTCATGCTGTCGCGGACCGCTTTGAAGCTCTACATTGAACGGCAAGGCGGAAAAGAAGGCTCCCGAATCAAGACGAAGTTGGTGTTAGGAGCGCTGGCGCTGAGTTTTATGCCAGTGATTTTCCTGGTGGTGTTCGACATCCACGTCTTGAACCGGAACCTCGATAAGTGGTTCAGCCGCCCTGCGGAGAACATCAAACTGAATTTGTCGGAGATTGCCGCTGTGCTTGCAGGTGAGATGCACGCCAAGGCGGAGGCGCAAGCTTTATGGCTGGCCGGGAGCGAGGAGTTACGCAACATCCTGGTATCCGGACAAATTCGGCCTGGTGCTCTGGATGCGATTTGCGGTGAACGAAAAATCGATGAGGCGTGGTTGGAGCTTCCTGGCGCCGAACCGGTACTGCTTTGCCGGAGCGGTGCGACGGGCGGTGAGCTTGTAACGGTCCGGGCGCCCGTGCGCTTGCCCGACGGAGGCTCGGCAACCGTTGAAGTGCGCGACCGCGTCGCGGTAGACCTGTTTCAGAAACAGCAAGAGATCGCCAGGTCGATTGCCGAGTATAACCAGCTTGCGCAGAATAAGCGGGACTTCCGGAATTTTTACCTCGCGCTGCTGGTGCTCATCTCCCTATTCCTGCTGTTTTTGGCCACCTGGGTAGGGCTATTTTTCGCGCGGCAGATTAGTGTGCCCATCGCCGCCACTCTCGAAGCGATCCGCGAGGTCCGGTCTGGGAACCTCGCCACGCGTGTTCATGTAAAAGCGATTGACGAACTGGCGGTGCTGGTGCGCGGGTTCAACGAGATGACGCAGGAACTCGAAGCGAACGCCAAAGAGCTTGAACGGCGACGGCGTTTCACGGAGGCGATCCTGGAAAACATTCCTACGGGAATCATCTCCCTGAGCCCGGACGGCAAAATTCTGCGCGTCAACCGTGCGCTCAGCAGGATTTTCCCGCCGGGACAAGCCGCCAACGCGAAGGTGCTGGATGATTTGTTCAGCCGTGAAGACGCCGCCGAGGTTCGCTATCTTATGAAACGGGCGCGCCGCTTGGGAATTGCTTCGCGGCAACTGGAGATTCGTCCTGGTGGGAAGACGGTGCACGCTTCCATCACGATTTCGGCGCTGGAGGCCAAGCCGCCATCCGGATACGTCATGGTCATTGAAGATACCAGCGAACTGCTTCAAGCGCAGAAGGCCGCAGCGTGGCACGAAGTAGCGCGGCGCATCGCTCACGAAATCAAGAACCCTCTGACGCCTATTGCGCTTTCTGCTGACCGGCTGGCTCGCCAGTTGGAACGGACCCCAACGCCTCCCGAGTTTGAGCGCATCGCGAGGCAATGCACGCAAATCATTAGTCGCGAGGTAGAGTCTGTGAAAGCGCTAGTGGATGAGTTTTCTCAGTTTGCCCGGTTCCCTGCCGCCAAACTGGCTCCTGCGGAGTTGAATCCGGTGGTTAGAGAAGCTTTGGAGGCCTTTCAAGGCAGGCTGGAGGGAATCGATTTGCGGCTCGAACTGGCGCCAGACTTGCCCCTGGTGAACATTGACCGGGAGCAGATTAAGCGCGTGGTGGTGAATTTGGTGGACAACGCGGCCGAAGCCATGCTGGACGCGCCCGTTAAGCGGCTGCTGGTGGCGACGCAGGTGACCTCTACGGATTCGGTGGAGCTGATCATAGCCGATACGGGTTGTGGAGTATCGATGGAGGACAAAGAGAAGCTGTTCCTACCCTATTTTTCGACCAAAGGCCGGGGCACGGGCCTCGGGCTGGCTATTGTAAGTCACATTCTTTCCGACCACAACGCGCAAATTCGTGTGGAGGACAACGCACCTACTGGAGCGCGCTTTAGCATCGAATTTCCAGCCGTAGCAGGGCTAGAGGCGGAACGGGGAGAGGTGGGAAGCTGCGCATGAGGAAGCCGCGTGTTCTGGTGGTGGATGACGAACCTGGCATCCAAGAGACCTTAACGGGCGTTCTCGAAGATGAAGGATTTGAAGCGGAAGCGGTTTCTTCGGGGGAAGCGTGCCTTACTGAATTGTTCCGCAGCCTCTACGATTTGGTCTTGCTGGATGTGTGGCTGCCGGGCATTGACGGGCTTGAAACGCTGGCGCGGATCCAGGAAATTCCCCTGCCGGAGCGGCCGGCGGTGGTGATGATCTCCGGGCATGGGTCCATCGAAACTGCCGTCCGGGCTACCAAAATGGGCGCGTTTGATTTCCTCGAGAAGCCTCTAACGCTGGAAAAAGTCACCGTCGTGCTGAAGAACGCGCTCCAGCAACGGCGTCTCGAGATGGAGCTTCAGCGGCTCAAGGAATCCGGCGGCAGCCGCCCGGTCATCATCGGTGAAAGCGTGCCGATGAAGGCGCTCCGGCAGCAACTGGCTTTAATGGCGGGGACGAACGGGCGCGTGTTGATTTACGGGGAGAGCGGTACGGGCAAGGAGCTGGTTGCCCATACCATCCACGCTATGAGTCCCCGCGCCTCGGAGCCATTTGTTGAGGTGAACTGCGCCGCCATTCCAGAGGAACTCATTGAAAGCGAACTGTTCGGCCTCCGGAAAGGCGCGGTTCCGGGCGCCAGGGAGGACAAAATCGGAAAATTCGAGAAAGCGGACGGAGGCTCGTTGTTCCTGGACGAAGTGGGCGACATGAGCCTGAAAACGCAGGCGAAGGTGCTCCGGGCTTTGGATGAAGGGAGGTTCGAGCCAGTCGGCGGAACCGAGTTTGTACAGGTGGATGTCCGGGTCATCGCTTCGACTAACAAAAATCTGGAACTCGAAATCGAGCGCGGGAACTTTCGGGAAGATCTGTTCTACCGCTTAAACGTGATCCCCTTTTATGTTCCGCCGCTTCGGGAGCGGCGAGAAGACATCCCTCTGCTGGCAGACCACTTCTTGAAAGAATTCACGACGGCGTATGGGCGGAAGCCGAAAGAGCTGACGCCGGAAGCCTACCGTGTGTTGATGGACTACCAGTGGCCGGGCAATGTGCGAGAGCTACGGAACCTAATGGAACGAATTGTAATCATGAATCCGCAGCAGCGCATCGACGCCCGTCATTTGCCTCTCAACCCTGCCAAAAGGGCCGTGTTCGAGCCCCCGCGCGATCGTTTCGGCAGTTTGCAGGAAGTTCGCGAGGCAGCCGAACGTGAGTACATTCTGAAGAAACTCGAAGAAACCGGCGGCAACGTTTCTCGGACAGCGGAACTGTTGGGGTTAGAGCGCAGCAACCTCTACCGGAAAATGAAGGCTCTAGGCATCGCGCCTAAGGAAAGAGAATAAAAGTAGTACAATAGGCGCAGTCCGGGAGCTCTTGCTCCCGAGTAGGAGGGATATGAAACGCATACTTTGGATGTGGATGACGCTTGGCCTATCCACGCTTGCATGGAGCCAGCCGGTGTTGCGGTCCAGCAACCCCGTGGTGAACGGGGCGAGTTACACGCCGGGCATTGCGCCTGGATCCATTTTCGTTGTGTTCGGTACGAATCTGGCGGGTGATGCGGTGGTTCTGAATTCGTCCTTGCCTGCGCAGCCGTCGCTCGGAGGTGTCTCAGTTCGCTTCACGCCGGTGGCGGGCGGCAGCGGGATCGATGCCCTGATGGTGTACACCACGCGGAATCAAATTGCCGGGTTGCTTCCATCGAGCGCAGCCCCAGGCGACTACAACGTAACCGTAACTTACAACAATCAGACTTCCGCCTCTGCCAGGGTGACGGTGGTGGCGCGGAATTTTGGAATTGTCAGCGCAGATGGTTCGGGGAGCGGGCAAGGTCAGCTTCAGAATTATCGCAGCGCTACCGAGTGGGACCTTAATCGGGCGGCAAAAGGGCGATTAGGGCCCTACACCACCTCGCCGGCGTCGCCGGGGCAGGTGCTGGTGATTTGGGGCACCGGACTCGGCGCAGACCCAGCCTCGGACCGAGATGGTGGGGTGAGTCAGAACTTCACAGCGGTTACGCGAGTCCTACTGGCCGGCCGCGAGATCACGCCTGCATACGCGGGGCGCTCTTCGGGATTGCCCGGTACGGATCAAATCAATTTCACGCTTCCTGCGGATGCCCCGCTGGGTTGCAGCATTCCATTACAAGTGCGCGTCGGGGATACGTACAGCAACACGGTCTATATCGCCACCGCACAACCGGGCGCCACGGCGTGCCAGCATCCATACTTGAGCCAGGATGCTTTGGTGCGCGTTTCTGAAGGCGGCAAGATCGTTACTGGCTCATTTGTTCTTAGCAAGCAGTCGACCAGCGTTTCCGTGATGGGTTTCAGTCTTGATATGACCACGGAAGTCATTTCGGGCAGTTTTCAGAGGGTAGGCGTCGGAGGAGTGGCTAGCATCGGCGGGACCCAAACGTTTGTTTTGCCCGCGGGTGCTTGCACGGTATACCGCACCCTGGGGGAACAGGATACGCTGCTTTATGGTCCGCCGCCCCCGGAGCCTTTGGACGCCGGAGCGCAGCTGATCCTGAATGGACCTGGAGCCGCCAACGTGGCTGTGCCGCGTGAAGGAACTTCCAAGACTTACACTAAGATTCTTGCCCAACCCACGCCGGGTTTACCCGGAGGACTCCCCGGTGGCATTCCGGGGCTAGGGGGTGGAACCAGCGCCTCCGTCATCGCGCAGGGAACTTACACTCTCCGCGGAACAGGCGGAGCCGACATCGGGCCGTTTACGGCGACCGTGACCGTGCCCGCGCCCGTTGTCTGGACGAACCAAAGCTCGATTAGCGAAATCAATCGCAGCGCCGGAGTGACGGTGACGTGGAGCGGCGGCGGAAGCAACGACTTGGTGTTTATTCTGGGCACCTCGGCGCGCCGTGCCGGCGGGACACAGGATAAACCCATTTATGATGCGGCGATTTTCGTTTGTCAGGCTAACCCCACCGCACACACCTTTACCGTGCCCGCTGTGGTCTTGAGCCAACTGCCGCCGACTACGGGGAGTATCGAGACGGGTGAGGGACTGAGCATCTTGGGCATCCAGCAAAGTGGAGACGGCGCCGGCGGAAGATTCACTGCCCCTCTTACGGCGGGAGGCAACGCCGACTATGCCGTTTTCAACTTCAGTGTGGGCGCTTTGAAAAACGTTACCTACCGGTAAGTCGCACAGCCTGGAGCGTTTCCGAGGGAGGCGCTCCAGCGGCTACCTCTCGAACGGATATACTGGTGACATGACACGCCGACGGCTTACGCCAGTGCTCATGGTTGGGTTGATGGCAGTACTGCTCGCTTGCGGCCGGGCTTCCCGCACCCCGCGGAAGATCTCGGCGGATGAGTTGGAAAAGCTGCTCGAAAAGAAAGATGCGGTGTTTTTCCTGGATGTTCGCGAGCCGTTTGAAATCCAGAGACTGGGTAGCGTCAAAGGTTATGTCAACATTCCCCTCGGAGAACTCGAGGCGCGCCTCAAGGAAATCCCTAAGGACAAACTGATTGTCACGCTTTGAAACCAGGGAGGGCGCGCCGCGCGTGCCGCGGCCATATTAGAAAAGCACGGATACAAGACCCTTGGCTCCTGCGGGCTGGACGAGTACCGCCAGAAAAAGAAGCCGCTGGTATACCCGAAGCAATTTGCCAATCAGTAGATGGCAAGCTCGACGGGAGAACCCGCCGCACAGCCCAGCAAGCGGGCTGCGGAGCCTTGATTCACGGCTACTTCGAGGAATCCGCAACTGCCGGGGACAAGGACCGGTTCGCCAGGCTCTGCTTCTGCGAAGGTTTTCGCGATGCGCGTTATCTTCCGTGTGCCTACGGAGAGCTCAAAGGGACGTAACCAAAGCTGAGGAAACTCGTGTGTTTCCAAGTTAGTGATGAGGTTTCCGAAGTGATCGACCTTAAGAACCGTCCCTGACCAGATCCTCCGCCCAATCCGCGAGGGAGCGGTGGGGAAGCCCCGGTGATAATCCTGGATCAGTTTGCCGAAGCGAGATGGGGCCACTCCGTTGGCCAAATGAGCGGCGATAGGCGCGAAGATATCGCGTCCGTGAAAGGTGGAGGATGGATTCTTTAGAAAGTAACGTTCAGCCGTGACGGCGCGTACTTTGTGGTTCTCCTTCTCGAGCACCATGAAGAGCACTCCGTTGTCCGGCGCGACGAAGAACTGTCCAGCAGCTTCCGCCAGAATGGGTCGTCGCGAGCTGCCCACGCCCGGGTCGACGACTACCACATGCACCGTCTTCTCGGGAAAATAGCGGTACGCCTGCGCGATCGTGAAGGCGCCTTCGATGACTTCGAAAGGGGTTACAGCATGCGTAATGTCCACGATCCGAGCTCGCGGCGCAATGCTCAAAATAACGCCTTTCATGGCTCCGGCGAAGTGATCGGAAAGGCCGAAATCCGTGGTGAGCGTAATAATGGGTTGGGCCATCAATTGTTAGAATATTACTAAGAACTTCTCCGGTGAACCGCCGCTACTTCGACCACAACGCTACGACGCCCGTGTCTCCGGTCGTACTCGACGTGTACATGCAAGCGCTTCAACGGATGTACGGCAACGCCTCGAGCATTCACCGGACCGGACAGGAAGCTAGGCAGGCGCTCGAACAGGCGCGCAGGCAGGTGGCGTCTTATCTAAGCTGCGAGCCCAAGGAAGTTATATTCACGAGCGGTGGAACGGAGGCGGACAACTTGGCGGTTTTCGGCGTCGTCCGGGCGTCACGGAAGCCTCGCCGCCGCGTCATCACCACGGCGATTGAGCATCCCGCCGTGCTCAACGCGTGCATGCAACTGGAACGCGAAGATGTCGAAGTCCTTTACGTGCCGCCAGGGGGCGATGGTGTGGTGGATCCAGAAGCGATCCGTCGCTGCATTAACGCAGATACGGTTTTGATCAGCGTGATGCACGCAAACAATGAGGTAGGGACTATACAACCCGTGGCGGAGATTGCTGGAATGGCGCGTGAACATGGCATTCCTTTTCATTCGGATGGCGTACAAGCGGCGGGCAAAATCCCGGTGCAAGCAGGCGTGGACCTGTACGCCGTGAGCGCCCACAAGCTGTATGCGCCAAAGGGAGTGGGAGCGCTGCGCGTGAGGAACGGGGTGGCGCTCCAGCCATTGATGTTCGGAGGACGTCACGAGCAAGGACGCAGGCCAGGCACGGAAAATGTCCCCGCCGCACTGGCATTTGGCGCCGCCGTGGAAAACATCTCTCTCGAGCGAATGGACCGCGTCCGACGCATGCGGGATCGCCTGGAAAGCGCCATTCTCGAGCGGGTTCCCGGAACTAGAGTTAACGGCGCGGGCGCGCCGAGGCTGCCCAACACCACGAATATCTGCTTCGATGGCATCGGCGGAGAAGCGCTCGTGATCGCCCTAGATCTGGCCGGTTTTGCCGTTTCCACGGGGGCTGCTTGTTCCAGCGGAGCAGTGGCTCCTTCCCACGTTCTGACGGCCATGGGCCTAACCGCGCGCCAGGCTCGTTCTTCCGTCCGCTTTTCGCTAGGAGAATCCAATACGGAAGAGGACGTGGACGAACTGGTCAAGGCGATCGTGGAAGCGGTGGAGCGGCTGCGGCGCGTGTCGCCGGATTGGAGCCCTCATGACTGAAGCTCCTTCGGTTGCCGTGGCGATGAGCGGGGGCGTTGACAGCTCGACGGTGGCGGCCCTGCTGCACAAGCGGGGGACGCGCGTGATCGGCTTCACCATGCAGCTATGGGACCAGAGACGCCTGCCCCAAGTTGCCGGCGAAGGCGCCACGGGGCGATGCTGCTCGCTGGACGATGTCTACGATGCTCGCCGCGTCGCGGACCAATTGGGAATCCCTTATTACGTCGTGAATTTCGAGGCGGAGTTTGAAGAGCGGGTGGTGAAGCCATTCGTGGCCGAATACCTGGCGGGGCGCACCCCTATCCCGTGCACTCTGTGCAATAACCACGTCAAGTTTCGTTCGTTCCTGGAGATGGCGAAAGGCGTGGGCGCAGAGTGGATCGCCACGGGGCATTATGCACGCATTCGCTACGACGGCGCCGCAGGACGGCGCCAGTTGCTGCGCGCAGTGGACCGGTCGAAGGATCAGACGTATTTCCTGTTCGGGCTTACGCAGGAACAACTGGCGCAAACGATGTTCCCGCTCGGGGAGCTTACGAAAACTCAAGTTCGGGAACTGGCTCGACAGCTCGGGCTCAGCGTGGCCGAAAAAGACGAAAGCCAGGAGATTTGTTTCATCCCGAACGGCGACTACGCAGCGTTTTTGGAGGCTTATTTTCAGGATCAGGGCGCGCCTCTGGGTCGAACGCGAGGCGAGATAGTGACCGCGGATGGGCGAGTTTTGGGCGAGCATGCGGGCGTCCACCGTTTCACCATCGGGCAGAGAAAGGGGTTAGGGGTGGCGGTAGGCGAGCCGCTCTATGTCATCACGACGGACCCCGGTGCGCAGCGTGTGGTCGTCGGCGCCGAGAAGCAGTTATTTCGCGACAGGCTGTTTGCGCACAGCATGAATTGGGTCTCCATAGACCCTCCTGAAGCGCCGTTGCGCGCAGAAGTCAAGATTCGGAACAAGCACGAGGCCGCGCCTGCAACAGTGTTCCCCACGGGGAGCCCGGAGCGGGTGGAAATTCGTTTCGACGAGCCGCAGCGCGCGGTTACGCCGGGGCAGGCAGCGGTCCTGTATGACGGGGATCTGGTGCTCGGCGGCGGCTGGATAGAATGAATCGATGCCGCCCCGCCGCCGATCCCTTTTGCGCAACGGACTGGAGTATCTTTTAGCGTTGGCGCTGATGACTGCGCTCCGCCGCTTGCCGCTCCGTGTGGCGTTCGTTTTAGGTCATGCTTGCGCTCGCCTGCTGGACCGTGCGATGCCCCGCCTCCGCCGCACGGCTATGCGAAACCTCGAAATGGCGCTTCCGGAGCTGGATGCGCCCGCGCACCGGAAGCTGGTGGACGGCGTCTTTCGCTCCATTGGGCGATTGTTGGTGTGTTTCGCACGGTTTCCCGATCTGAACGTCCGGAATATACGCGAATGGATTGCGTACGACGGCTTCGAGTATTATGAGGAAGCAAAACGGCGGGGGCGAGGAGTCTTATTTGCCACGGCCCACCTGGGGAACTGGGAACTGAGCGCCTTTGCCCATGCCCTGCTGTGCGAGCCCATGCATATCGTGGTGCGGCCACTGGACAACCCGCTGATTGACCGCTGGGTGGAGACGCGGCGGGCTTTGACGGGTAACCGGATCATCCAGAAACGCGACTTCGCGCGCGCCATTTTGAAAGCGTTGGCGGCGAACGAAGCAGTGGGGATCCTGGTGGACCAGAACACGGGGCTGGAGCAAGGCGTGTTCGTGCCCTACTTCGGAATTCCGGCATGTTCGGGCGCTACGTTTGCGCGGCTGGCGCACCACACCGGGGCGACAGTAATCCCCGGCTTTGCGGTATGGGTCGAAGCAGAGCAGCGCTACCGTTTGAAATTTTATCCGCCCCTGGAAATGACCGGGGATCTGGTGAAAGATACGCAGAAAGTTCAAGCCGCCGTCGAGCGTGCGGTGCGCGAGTATCCGGACCAGTGGTTGTGGATCCACCGCCGATGGAAAACCCGCCCGCCGGGCGAGCCCCCGCTGTACTAGAGTTGCGTTGATACACTCAAAGTGATGGGGTCCACAAGTGATGGACGGACGCTGGGCGCGACCCCACGGTTGGCGGGGCTGAACCGCTTCTTCGAATTCTCTTTGCTGGGGATGGTGGCCAGCGGCTATCTTGCGGCGGCGGGGTCGGGTTTGCTTGACCTCCCCACTTTGGTTGCCGTTGCGGGAGCTATCTTGTGGAGGGCGTTCTTCCTGGCCGGGGCGCTTCCCTTGCGGATTCCCGACCGCGCGGTGGCGCTGATCACGGCGGCATACATCCTGTTTTATCCGGCGGACTACTATTGGTTCTCCGGGGACTTCCTGACCGCCACGGTCCACTTGGTGTTTTTCCTTGCCATCATGAAATTGCTCACGGCGCGCCGGCGTCGCGATTACTTCTTCGTAAAGGTGATTGCGTTTCTGGAAATGCTCGCCGGCGCGGTGGTTTCCAACAGCCCAAATTTCTTCTTATTCCTCGCGCTCTTTCTCCTGTTCAGCATAGCTGCCTTCGCTAGCGGAGAGATACGGCTCTCGGCGGAGCGCGCGGATGCAACCTGCCGGGCGGGCCTGGCTGGGTTCCCGGCGCGGCTGGCCACTTTGACGGTGATAGCCGCTATCGGGTCCCTCGTGCTGGCGGCGGCAATGTTTTTTGTGCTTCCGCGAACCGCCCGGGCGGCATTTCAACGTTTAGCGGCAAGCGGCTTCACTACGCCAGGCTTCTCTCATGAAGTGGCGCTCGGGAAGACGGGCGAATTCCGAACTAGCAACGCACCCGTCATGCACATACGCATTGAGGATTGCAGTAGTCAAGCAAACTTCAAATGGCGCGGCGCGGCGCTCGGAGAGTTCGATGGTAAGCGATGGTACAACACTGAGCAGTCCGGGGTCTTGTTGCCCGCAAAAGGCGGCGTGGTGTGGCTGATGGACAACCGGAGGGCGTGGCAAGGAGGGAAGCGCGTCACTTACGAGGTGGTGATCAAAGGAGTGAGTTCGGATGCGCTGTTTTTTGCAGGGAGCCCGCTGCTGGTGCAACTTTTTAGTGGGGGCGGCGTGGTGCGAACTTCCACGGATACTTTCCGCGCTTCCACACCCGGTGATAACCTGCGCTATGCGGCCGTGAGTGCGGTGGAAGCTGAAGGAGAGAAGGCTCCGGACGCGGGGGACCTCAGCGAGGACGAGCGGAACTATTACTTGCTCTTGCCTCCGTTCGATCCGCGTATACGGCAACTGGCGGAGCAGGTCACGGCAGGGCAAACCACCGCCGAAGCCAAAGCCCGTTCCATCGAAACGTATTTGCGAACCTCCTACCGCTATACCACGGAGCCGCCCGCTACGGCGACTGTAACAGATCCTCTGGCGGACTTCTTGTTCCGGCGCAAAGCAGGGCATTGCGAATACTTCGCCAGCGCCATGGCGGTAATGCTGCGATCTATCTGGATCCCCGCTCGCCTGGCCACTGGTTTTCAAAGCGGCGTGTACAATCCACTGAGCGGCTGGCACACTGTACGGGCGAGCGATGCTCATAGTTGGGTGGAAGCGTGGATTTCCGGTAAGGGTTGGGTGACGTTTGATCCCACTCCGGCTGGGGCTGCGGCTGCTCCCGTCGGCGTTTTGGAGCGCCTCTGGTTCTATGCCGATGCGGCGGAAACTTTCTGGGAGGAGTGGGTGCTCAACTATGATCTGGACCGCCAGCTCATCCTGGCGGAGCAGATGGGAAAATCTGGCCGCAACCTCCGGCTGACTTGGTTCCAAGATGTTTCAAGCCGCTTGTTGCGCTGGCGTAACGGGGTGGAGTTGTTCGTCCGGCGCTTCGGGCTGCTTCTGCTTGCGGTGGGGGGTGTTGCGTGGCTCTTGCGCCTTGGCGTTCCGCCGCTACTGCGCCGGTGGAGAGTGAGGACGTGCGTAGCAAAAGTGCGGCGGGGACTGGCGCGAACCGGCGACGCGACGCTGCTCTATGAGAAGATGCTGCGGCAGTTGGAGCGCCGCGGTCTGGAGAAGCCGGCATCGTGGACGCCCAACGAGTTCGCCCGTGCTGTCCGTCCTGCTGAGCTGGCCGCACTCGTGGAAGCGTTGACCGCCTCTTATAACCGGCTCCGCTTTGGCGGCGACCGCCAGGCCGCGTCAGAAATGTTGGGGCTGCTGGCCCAATTGGAAAAGCTGCGCTGACCGTGGTCCACGGGCGCTTCGCCAAGGGTCAAGATTCCGTTTGCACCAGTTGGATCAGGGCCTGAATGTACCCGAAGGCGAAAGCAAATGCCTGCCTGCCGCCTTCATCGCCATCCATTTTAGGCACATGATCCGGCATGATCATGCCGTCGTAACCCACGTCCCGGTACGTGCGGATGGCGCGGATCATATCCACGTCGCCGTCATCGGGAAAGGTCTCCTGAAAGTTGAGGAACTTGCCCTTAATGTTGCGAAAATGCACATTGAAGATTTTCTTACGCTCGCCGAAATAGCGTATGACGTCAAAAATCTCTTCCGCCGGGTTCTCCAGCATTTCCGCAACGGTTCCCTGACAAAAATTGAGGCCGTGATAGGGACTGGGGTGCATAGAGATGAATTTCTTCAAACCCTCGACGCTGCCCAGCACACGCTCGACTCCATGGTATCCTTTGCCCTTGGGCATGCCGGGATCATGAGGGTGGCATGCCAGGCGGACCTTGTATTCCTCCGCCACGGGCGCCACCCGTTTCAGAAAGTAATCAATACGCTCCCAAGCGACTTCTGCGGTGACGCGTCCTGCTTCGGTCAGCCGAGACTCTGGTTGGGAGCGTTCGTATATGAACGTACTGTAACGGGCTCCGCCGCGCCCGGGCGTGGGCTCAGTGCGCACCACTCCGAGAATACTCAGGTTGTATTTGACCGCCGGAATTCCAGCGCGCGACACATTGCGGATCATTTCGCAGAGCTGGTCGATTTCACGGTCGCGCTCCGGGCTGCGCCCTAACATAATGTTCGGAAACTCGACCCGCGAAATGGGCAGCGAGCTGAGGGGAAGGGGAACCATCTCCAAGCGCATGCCGTAGGATTCCACTCGCTCGCGTAGCCGCTTTAACCCGTCAACGGACCAGTTCTCATCCAACTTGCGGGAAGGAAGCGTAGAACAAATGTGACGCACCCCGAAGGCGGCCATGACTTTCAATACGTCGTCCGCCGTGCTGTGTTGTGTGCCGGCTTTCATCGCCGCGCGTGGCTTCCTCGACGTTGCGCCGCGCGCCGCCGGCGCTGCCGCCAGCGCCGTGGCGGCCATTTCAAACAGATCCCGCCGGTTCATATGGAGATGAGGATGTCACGACGGGAGCGGGTTCGTCAAGGCGCTGAAATGATAAAATGAAGGTGAATTTTTGGGGACTACGGAAGAGCATTCTGGGCTTCCGATTGCAACCGCAACTGCCATGCTTGATACCAAGATTGCTGTCCGCGAGGACCAGAACCCACAAGAGACGGCGGAATGGCTCGAGGCGCTCGACGAAGTCGTGGATGAGATGGGCTCTGAGCGCGCCGCTTACCTGCTGAGCGCGTTGATGAATCGCGCCGCCGCTCTCGGCGTGTCTGTCCCAGTAAAGCTGAATACGCCGTACGTGAACACTATACCGGCAAAAGAGGAAGTTCCCTATCCCGGCGACCGGCAGATTGAGCGCCGCATCAAGAGCTTGATCCGGTGGAATGCCATGGCCATGGTGGTGAGAGCGAACAAGTATGACGCAGGCATCGGCGGCCACATTTCCACATTCGCCTCGCTGGCGACGTTGGTGGATGTAGGCTTCCACCATTTTTTCCACGCCCGCTACGGGGACCAGCCCGGCGACTTTGTGTACTTTCAAGGCCATGCTTCGCCCGGCATTTATGCCCGCGCGTTCTTGGAGGGACGCCTCACCGAACAGCACCTGATCCATTTTCGACACGAATTGCGGGACTATCCGGGGTTGTCGTCCTACCCGCATCCCTGGCTGATGCCGGGATTCTGGCAGTTTCCGACGGTCTCTATGGGACTGGGTCCCATCAATGCGATTTACCAGGCGCGATTCATGCGCTACTTGGAAAACCGCGGGATCATTCCTGTCACGCCGCGAAAGGTTTGGGCGTTTCTTGGCGACGGAGAGACGGATGAGCCGGAGTCGCTTGGCGCCTTGACGCTGGCTTCCAGAGAAAAACTGGACAACCTGATTTTTGTGGTGAACTGCAACTTGCAGCGGCTGGACGGTCCAGTCCGCGGGAACGGCAAGATCATCCAAGAGTTGGAGGCTGCTTTTCGCGGCGCAGGTTGGAATGTGATCAAGGTGGTGTGGGGTGATTCCTGGGATGCATTGCTGGAGCGCGATACTACCGGCTTGCTGATCCAGCGCATGAACGAGTGCGTGGACGGCGAGTTTCAGAATTTCGCAGTGCGCGGCGGCGCTTACGTCCGCAAGGAATTCTTTGGCAAGTATCCGGAATTGCTCGAGCTCGTGAAAGACTACACGGACGATGAGCTGGCGAAGCTGCGTCGTGGCGGACACGACCCGCAGAAGGTGTACAACGCTTACAAGCGTGCGGTGGAGACCAAGGGCGCTCCCACAGTGATCTTGGCCAAGACCATCAAAGGTTACGGCATGGGGGAAGCAGGGGAGGGTCGTAACGTCACTCATCAGCAGAAGAAGCTTAACGAGGCCGAACTCGAAAACTTCCGCCGGCGTTTTGACATTCCGATCCCAGAAGAAGCCGTTCACACGGTGGCGTTCTACCGCCCGCCGGAGGACAGCGAAGAGATCAAGTATCTGCGTGCGCGGCGCGAAGCGCTAGGCGGATACCTGCCGGCGCGGGAACCCAAAGCGCCGCGTTTGCCTGCGCCGCCGCTGGAGGCTTTTGGAGACATCTTGGCGGGGTCCGGCGGGCGCGAAGCTTCGACCACCGCGGCGTTTGTCGGGATCCTCAAGTCGTTGCTGAAGGACCCGAACCTTGGTCGATTCATCGTGCCCATTATCCCCGATGAGGCGCGCACGTTCGGCATGGAATCGCTGTTCCGGCAGATTGGCATCTACGCCAGCCAAGGTCAACTATACAAGCCGGTCGACCGGGAAATGCTGTTGTACTACAAGGAGGCGAAGGACGGCCAGATTTTGGAGGAAGGGATTAACGAGGCGGGGGCGATGGCGTCGTTCACCGCCGCAGGCACCGCCTACGCGAACTATGGCGTGCCCATGATCCCCTTCTTTATCTATTACTCGATGTTCGGCTTCCAGAGGGTAGGCGATCTCATTTGGGCTTTTGCGGACTCGCGCGGGCGCGGGTTCCTGGTGGGAGGAACGGCGGGGCGCACTACGCTGGCGGGCGAGGGACTGCAACATCAGGACGGCCACAGCCCGGTGTTGTTTAGCACCGTTCCTACGTGCGTCATTTACGACCCCGCTTACGCTTATGAGCTTGCCGTCATCATCCAGGACGGCATTCGCCGCATGTACCAGGAAAATGAGGATTGCTTTTACTATTTGACGGTCTACAATGAAAACTACGCTCAACCGCCCATGCCGGAAAACGTCCGGGAAGGAATTATAAAGGGCATTTACAAGTTCAGGGCTGCGGAGAACGGGAAAGCGGCGATTCAGCTATTTGGCTCTGGTCCGATTCTGAACGAGGCTTTGCGTGCGCAAACGTTGCTCGCGGAACGTTTTGGCGTGGCGGCGGATGTGTGGAGCGTGACGAGTTACAACGTGCTCCGCCGCGAGGCGTTGGATGTAGAGCGCTGGAACCGCCTCCACCCCGCTGAAGTTCCACGAACGCCTCACATTCTGGAAGCGCTTCAGGGAGCTGAAGGTCCGATCATCGCCGCCACAGATTACATGAAAGCAGTTCCGGATCAGCTTGCGCCGTGGCTGGGCGGGCGAATGTGGTCACTAGGCGCCGATGGCTTTGGGCGTAGCGACAACCGCCAGCACCTACGCCGCTTTTTTGAAGTGAACGCGGAGGCGATTACGGCTTTCGCGCTATCCCGGCTAGCCAAGGAAGGCAAGATCGATCCGGGATTGGCGGCCAAAGCTTTTCGCGATTTAGGGCTTGACCCCGACGCTCCCAATCCGGCGCACTTGTAAGCCTTGCAAACTCAGACTGGCCAGCGCCGCCAGGCGAGAACCGCAGCGATGGTTTTCCCGTCCTGAATCCGGCCGCTGCGAATCATGCGCTCAATCTCGCTCACGGGGAACCAGCGTTGCTCGATGCGTTCGTCCTCCATGGGTTCGGCTTCGCCTGGCGTGAGATCGCGAGCCACATACACGTGCATTTTTTCATCGAGAAAGCCCGGGCTGGGATAGAAAGAGATCAGTTTCCTCCAGCTACGGGCCCGTAATCCCGTTTCTTCTCGCAGTTCGCGGCGCGCGGCGGCTAGCGGCGTCTCTCCTTCATCCAGCCTGCCGGCGGGCAGCTCCCAAAGCTTCGCCCGCGCCGGGAGCCGGAACTGCCTCACCAACAAAATGCGGCCCTTCGCATCCACGGCCATCATGACGGCCGAGCCCCGATGTCGTACGATATCGCGCCGGATTTGAAAGCCGCTCGGATCCACAGCATGATCTTCTGTAATCCAAAAGATCGGCGTGCGGTACTTCTCTTTCGATGATATGATCTTCATGGCGTCTTCTCGATGGTGAGCTTTCCCAATCTCTCCAGGGCAGGCGCAATCTTCGCCGCATCTCCCACCACCACGATGGCTGCGTCATCCGGGTGAATGTACTTCTTTGCAACTTTCAGGACTCCATCCGGCTCGACGGATCGCACCCGAGTCACATACGTCTCGAGGTAATCTCCGGGCAGATCCATGAGTTTCACCATGGCCAGCTGGTCCGCAAGTCCCGATTGCGTTTCGAGACGTATCACAAAGGCCCCGGCGAGATAATTCTTGACGTTGCTAAGCTCTTGCTTCGCCACTGGCTGTGAGCTTATCTTTCGCATCTCCGCGAGCAGATCCTCGATAGCCTGGGGCAGCACTTCGTTGCGAACTTGCGTCACTACTTCGAACAACCCTCCTACGCGCCGCGCTGATTGCGTGCTGTGAACGTCATAGGCGTACCCTTTCTGCTCACGAAAGCTGCTGAACAGCCGTGAACTCGCGCCTCCGCCCAGGATGCTATTCGCCACCACTAGCGGGAAGTAGTCGGGGTTTTTCCGGTCGACGCTCACCTTGCCAATGCGGATGTCCGCTTGCACGGACCCAGGGCGGTCAACTAGGATCAGAGAGCGTTTCGGGGCCGGGAACTTCCCCGGTATAGACGGCGGCGGGTTGCCTTTCGCCCATTTCCCAAAGTACGATTGGATCCAAGCGTAAAGCTTCGCTTCAGGGGGCAAGTCTCCAACGAGAAGCAATACTGCGTTATTAGGGACCAAGAAGCGCCGGTGAAACTGCGCCAGCGCTTCGCGGGTGATGCGCTCCAGCGTGGCGGCGGTTGGAAGCATGCGGGCATAGGGATGCGGTCCGAACAAAACGGCATGGAATTTTTCCTCCGCCAGCGTCGATGCGTCCGCACGTTGCGCCAAAAGCTCTTGCACGCGATTCTGCTTGCGCAGTTTCAACTCCTCTTCAGGAAAAGCCGGATTCTGGGCGATGTCCGCGATGAGATCCAGCAGCGCCGCGGCGTGTTCTGAAAGCGCCGAAGCGTTCACCGTGATGCTGTCTGGACCGGAAACCGCTTCAATCGAGCCTCCGATTTCAGCCATCTGCTCGGCGATCTGGCGCGCCGACCGGCGGGACGTTCCTTCTTTCAGGAGCGCCGCCACGGTTTCCGACAGGCCGATCTGGTCTGCGGGATCGAATTTCGCTCCAGCTTGAAAACCCAACCGCAGCGTGACCAAAGGCAGACGAGAATCACGGACTGTCACCACACGGAGCCCATTTGCCAGCGTGTGTTCGGAGAGCGGAGGCATCCGGAAAGAGGGGGCCGCCGGAGTGTCCGGAGGCTTGGTGCGGTCCACCTCTTGAGCAAAGGCCACAGCCACGAGCGCGAGAGAAGCTGCGAGTTTCATTTCTGACTCTCCTGAGACGGTGGAACGATCTCCATGGTGATCCGGACTTCGGGACGTAAGTACCTCTCCGCAACGGCTTGGATATCCTTTGCGGTGATCTGTTGATAACGGTCAAGCTCCGTGTTGATCCAGCTTGGGTCGCCGTCAAAGATTTCGTACTGCCCAAGTAGCGCGGCGCGCCGGTAGGAGGATTGCATTTCGTGGATGCGGGAAGATCGGAGCTGAGTTTTCACGCGCTCCAGTTCGCGCGGCTCCACGCCGTCCCTTTGCACTTTGGCGATCTCTTCCTGGATTTGTGCGGCGATCTCAGCGCCTTTGAAGCTGGGTTTATGCAAGGCCATTAGCGCATAGACGCCGGGTTGCTTGTAATCGCTAGGCCCTCCGAATGGCCATCCCAGATTCGCTTCCACTTGCACGATGGATTGCTTCCCTTTAATCAGATTCTGCGAAATGCGGGAGCTGTCGCCGCCGGTCAGCAACACGTCGAGCAAGACCAAGGCGTAATAGTCGTGGGAACGTCGCACGGGCCCGTGGAACCCGGCAATCAAAGCCGGGACCTTTGCAAGGCGATCAGTCACCGTTTCGCTGCGCGGCGCTTGCACGGGCGGCTCCGTAAGGTCAGGCGGCTTCGGCTGGGGTTGCGGTGGTATGTCGCCAAAATAGGTTGCGATCAGTTTCTTGGCAGTTGCAGGCTCGAAGTCCCCTGCGATAACGAGCACGGCGTTATTGGGCGCGTAGTAAGTCTTAAAAAACTGAGCCACGTCATCCACGGTGGCGGCATTCAAGTCTTCGTAAGAACCCATCAGCGAGTGGGCATTGCTCCAGTTGCGGAAAGCTAGAGCTGGCCAGCGGTCCACAATCGCCGTGACATAGGGCTGATTATCCATCCGCAGCCGGCGCTCCTCCTTCACCGCCTCTTTCTGGTTTTCGAGGTTTTCCTTCGTGATGTTCAGGCCGCGCATGCGGTCTGCTTCGAGCCATAACGCCAGAGCGAGTTTGCTCGAAGGCATCACCTCGAAATAATCCGTATAGTCGGCGTGCGTGGAACCGTTCAGCCAGCCGCCGTTGGCCTCAATGAGTTGGAAGTGCATTCCCTTTGGAGCATTCTTGGAGCCTTGAAACATCATGTGCTCGAACAGATGGGCGAAGCCTGTTCGTCCTTTTTGCTCTACGCGGGCGCCTACATCATAGATCACATACACAGTGACCACCGGCGCCGCGGAATCCCGGGAGAGAATCACTCGCATGCCATTGCTCAAGCGATATTTCTCAATCGGGATTTGGAGCTGGGCCGCCGGGGCGGCGATCGCGGCGGCAATGAGGGGAATCGCAATTCGTGATATCGACATAGGGACGAACCTAAGGAATACGCAACTGGGAGCGGAGCTGTTCCAATGGAAGTGTGTTTAGCACATCCCCGGCGGTTAACCAGCCCCGGCGCGCCATCGTGACGCCGAAGCGCATGTTCTCGAGATGCTTGGGGTGGTGCGCATCCGTAGAAATGATGAAGCGGCAACCTTTCGCTTTCGCCTGCCGCAACAACGCGGCGTGCAAATCGAGCCGCTCAGGGCTGGCATTGATTTCGAACGCGACGCCCCGGCGGGCGGCTTGCGCCGCTATAACGCCAAAGTCGTAGGAATACCCTTCACGGTGCAACAAAACGCGGCCGGTGGGATGTCCGAGAACTCGTAAGGAGGGACTCTCGAGGGCGCGCAAGAGCCGCTCCGTCATCTCCCCAGGCTCCATATTCATATAGCTATGCACGCTCCCCACGACAAAATCCAGTTCCGCCAGCGCGTCCTCGGAAAGATCCATGCTTCCATCTTTGCGGATATCGCACTCGAGTCCGGAAAAAACCCAGATGCCAAGATCAGCGCGGTTTAGTTCTCGAATGCGTCGGGCGAATTCCACGGCGCGCTTTTCGTCGAGACCGTTTGCCATGGCAAGAGATTTTGAATGATCCGTGATCGCGATATACTCATACCCCAGCGCTTTCGCCGCAGCGGCCATGTCCTCCACCGTAGACCTTCCATCGCTTTCGCGCGTGTGCATGTGAAGGTCGCCCCGGATTTGCGCCAGCTCGACCAGCGCCGGCAGGCTGCCGGTCTCCGCGGCCTCGATTTCTCCGGCATTCTCCCGTAGCTCAGGCGGAATCCAAGCCATGCCCAGCGCTTCATAAACGCTCTGTTCGGATTCGCCGGCGATTTTCGTGTGGTCGTTCAGGCGGAATAAGCCGTATTCATTGAGCGTGAAGCCTAGTTTGTTGGCTCGTTGCCGGAGTGCGACGTTGTGGTCTTTGCTGCCCGTGAAATACTGCCATGCTGCGCCAAAACTGTCTTTGGGGACGGCGCGCACGTCAACTTGAATGCCTTCGAAGCCGATCTTGGCGCTGGCCTTGTTTTCGCCCTTGGCGAGTAGCTCCTTGATGCCGGGATACGCAGCAAAGCGCTCGAGCGTCCTTGACGCCTCGGGACCTGCGGCCAGCAAGTCCACATCGCCGACGGTCTCTTTTCCCCTGCGAAAGCTACCCGCCACGGTCACTTCGCCAAGGTACGCGCGCAGTTCTGCTACGACCGCCGCTGCAAAATCCAACGTGAAACGCCCTGCGCTTTGACGGTACTGGGCGATGGAGCGGAGGATCTTCTCTTCGAGTTTTGCGCCCATCCGAGGAAGCGTTTGCAGGCGGTGTTCCGAGCATAACCGTTCCAGATCGTCGACGGTGCTCACGTGGAACGCATCGATGAGCGCGCGCAAGGTCTTTGGACCGACGCCTTGGAGTTTCAGCATCGGAAGGACCGTCGGCGGATACTTCTCGAGCAACTCGTCGCGCCGCTCGAAGGATCCACGGGCGACGATTTCCTGAAGCACGGCCGCCAGCCCCTTGCCGATGCCCGGAATTTCGGTCAGGCTGCGGTGGGGTAGGCGCAGGATTTCCTCTACCGGTTCCGGGTAGGCTTCTATAACGCTTGCGGCGTTTCTGTAGCTGCGGATCCGGAAAGGATCCTCACCGGCGATCTCCATCAAATCCGCCGTTTCAGCGAGCAGGCGCGCAATTTCAGCGTTCTGCATGACCCTCTATGCCTTGTGCGGTTCCACGTGCACCAGAACGTCCGCCACCCAATCCAGTTTTTCCTTGATCTGGATGCGCACCGCCGTGGCGATGTCATGAGAGTCCTGGACGTTAAGCTTGGGATCGACTTCCAGGTGCAGATCCACGTGGTACTGCAAACCGGTTTTCCGTGCGTAACATTTTTCGACAGCGAGCGCTCCGGGAACCGAAAGCGCCGCAGCGCGAATCTGTTCCATGGCGGTTTCATCCGGCATGGTGTCCATCAAATGCATCGACGTTTCGTGCGCTACGCGGACGCCCAGGAAAATCACGATCAGGCCTACCGCCAAACCTCCGTAGTGATCCGCCGCAAGAAAACGGGAAGGATCATATAGCGTGATCCCGACGGCGATCAAAGCGACCACTCCTGAGAGAATGTCCACGGAATCGTTCCAGGCGTCGGCCAGCAGCGAGTCGCTGCGAAGCCGCCGTCCCCACCGAAACTTATAGAACGACAACCCCGTTTTCGTGAAAATCGAAACCACCAGAGGCCACACGGCATAGGATTCCGGCGCCACGTGGACCTCATAAGCGCGCAAAACGGATTTTACGCAAATGACGGCGCCGGTTAATGCTAACATGGTCGCGACGCCCAATCCTGTGATCGTTTCGAAGCGTCCGTGCCCGTATGGGTGATTGGCGTCCGGCGGTTTGGAAGCCACGACCAAGCCAAACAGCACAATCCCCGAAGCAACGACATCAGAAGCAGATTCGACGCCATCGGCCACCACAGAGGTTGAGCCGGCAAGCCATCCCACAATAATCTTCAATGCAGCCAGCAAGCCGCTCGCTAGCATGCCCGCGAGCGCCACGCGCCGCCCCATAGTTTGTGCCGTCGCCACTCCTTTCAACATACCGAAACCGGCGCCAAACCGCTGGACGCCCTTGCGCCTACTGTCGCCTGGGTTCACTACAATGGTGGGAGCGAGAGGATCATTCGCGCTTGCCCATGGATATCTATGAGGAGATTGTTCGGTTGCGCCGTGAAGGCAAGAAGTGTGCTCTGGCGACGATTGTCCAGGTGAACGGGTCGATCCCCAGCTACCAGAATGCGAAACTGCTCATTCGCGAGGACGGCTCGACGATGGGCACCGTCGGGGGAGGGTGCGTCGAAGCCGAGGTGTGGTCGGCAGCTCGAGAAGTCATGGAATCCGAAAAGGCCAAATATCTGAACTTCAACCTCGGCAACGAAGCGTCGTATGAAAACGGACTGATTTGCGGAGGACAATTGAGCATTTTTGTGGAGCCGGTGACGCCGCCGCAGCAGCTATTCCTTTTTGGCGCGGGACATCTAGCGCAGAGTATCTCAAAAGTAGCCTCCTTAGCCGGATTCGCCATAACTGTGGTGGATGATCGTGAGACGTTCGCCAACCCGGAGCGATTTCCCGACGGCACTGAGGTCATTGCGGGTGAGTACGAAGCGATTTTCCCTAAGTTGAAAATGCCCGCCGCTAGCTACGTCGTCATCGTCACGAGGGGGCATCGCGACGACCTCAGGGTCCTTCGCTTGGCCGTCCAGCAACCGGTGCGCTACCTGGCTATGGTGGGGAGCAAAAAGAAGGTGATTGGGCTGGTAAAAGAGCTCGAAAAGGAGGGTGTGCCGCGCGAACGCTTTGCGCGGCTGTTTGCGCCTATGGGCCTTGAGATCGGCGCGGTGACTCCTGAGGAGATTGCTATCTCGGTGGTTGCGGAGATGATCGCCGTACGTAGAGATCCGGAAGGCGCCTGGAGCCGCCTCTCAAAGTCGATGTTCGTCAACCCTGCGGAGCGCGTGTCGCTTAAGTGACAATCCTAGGCCTTATCCTTTGTGGCGGCGCCTCCCGGCGAATGGGTAGGCCGAAAGCGCTGCTCGAGTTTCAGGGCGAGACCTTCTTGGATCGTGTGATTGGAACGCTCCGCGCCGGCTGTGATGAGGTGGTTGTCGTTCTCGGCCATCAAGCAGACGCTATCTGGAAAGGCGCGCGCCGCGCAGCCGAAGCACGCTTTGTGGTCAACTCGCGGTACGAAGAAGGGCAGTTGACCTCCCTTCAGAGAGGACTGGAAGAAGCGGGGGACGCCGGCGCTGTGATGTTCACACCGGTCGATTACCCTGCCGTTGCTCCGGAAACGATCGTGGCGCTCTCGCGCGCGGTGCGAGAATCTCAACAAGACGAATTCTTGATCTTTGCGCCGCGGTGCGGTGGGCGATCCGGCCATCCTGTCGTCTTCATGGCCTCGCTCGTCGCCGAGTTTTTAGCCCTTCCTCCAGAAGCGACGGCGCGCGATGTCCTCCACCGCTATAAGACCCGCACCTTGTATTTGGACGTGGATGACCGCGGGGTTCTTGAAGACATAGACGACCCGGAAGATTATCGGAGGCTGATTCGAGGAGGGCGCGCATGAGCCGTACTGCCGCTACGTTGCGCAAAGTGGTGCTGTGGACGGTGGTATGGGTCGTGGCGGCGGGCGTTATGGCCCCGTTTATTAACGCCGCTCGCTTCCGGCAACAAATTCGTGAAGGTCTGGAGCGCGGCCTTCACCGTAAGGTCGAGATCACGGGCGGTATCCATTACACGCTATTCCGGGGCCCCGGCTTTATCGCCGATGACGTGCTCATTGGCGAGGACCCTAAAGCCGGAATCGAGCCGTTCGCCTATGTGGCCTCTCTCGTCGCACGAATCCGTTTGCGTAGCCTGTGGACTGGCAGGCTTGAATTCTCCACCCTGATTCTCGACGAGCCCAGCGTAAACCTCGTGAAAATCCCCGGAGGTCCGTGGAATATTCAGCCGTTCCTGGCGAGGGCTGTGGAGCCGGGTTCATCCGGTCCAGCGGAATCGATGCCAGATCTGCAAGTGCGAGGCGGGCGCCTGAACTTTAAATTCGGCGACACAAAGAGCGTTTTTTACCTTGCGAATGCCGACGTTGATATCAGCGCGCTGGATGAAGCGGGCGATGCTTTTTCTATTGCTTTTGAAGGAGAACCGGCTCGCACAGACCGCGCCGCTCAAAACTTCGGACGCCTTTCCGGACGCGGGCGTTGGAGTCGGAGCGGCAACCAAGAAACGATCCTAACATTGAATGTGCGGTGGGAAAGGAGCCCGGTAGCGGAATTCCTGATGTTGTGGTTCGGACGGGACGCAGGTATCCACGGGCTCATTGCCGCGGAGACACGTTTGGAGGGACCGCTCTCGGCGTTGCGCATCTCAGGGCGCATGCAGCTTGAAGACATTCACCGGTGGGATCTGATGCCGGTCAAAGGCGAGGGTTGGCCCTTGCCGTTTCGTGGAGTGCTGGATTTGCGCGGGGAGTCTCTGGCGCTTGAAACTGTTCCGGACGCAAGCCGCCACCTTGACATACGAGTGCGTCTGAGCCATCTGCTCTCGACGCCTAGTTACGGTGCGGTAGCGACGCTCCGGGAAATGCCCGTGGCGCCCCTGCTTGAAATCGCGCGTCACATGGGTTGGGTCATGCCGCCCAAACTCGAGGCTGCGGGGACGGTCAATGGCGCCGTGGGCGTTTCGAGCTCCGGAGGTTTTCAAGCAGGATTCGTGGCCTCAGATCTTTCGCTGAACGCCCCAGACGTTGAGCCCGTGGCGTGTCCTCGCTTGACTGGAACTTTAGACTCGGAGGGTGTGAGCGTATCGATTCCCCGCATACAATTCCACACCAAGGAAGATGTAGCGGCGCTTGATGCGGGTTACTCGTTTTCCTCCGGCGCATTGGAGGCGCGCGTGACCACTCCGGGAGTGGGCGTGGCCGAGTTTCGCACCGTGTTGGGAAAGCTAGTGGGCGCTCCCGCGATTCCATGGCTCTCTCATGTGGGCGCCGGACGGATACGGGGGGCTATGAACTACAGCATCACCCCGGCGGAACGAGGTTGCTGGACAGGGAACGTGGAGCTCCGAAAGGCCGCCCTACAACCGCCGGGTTTTGCCGAGCCGCTTCAGGTGGAATCCGCCACCCTTCATTTCGAGGGTCCCAAGCTGGAGATATACAACGCGAAGGGCAAACTCGGCTCGGCGGACATCGAGGGGGAGTATCGCTACGAACCCAAGGCTGCCAGACCGCACCGTTTTCGTGTCCGCGTCTCCTCATTTCCTGCGGCCGAACTGGAGCGGATTCTCCTGCCCTCGTTGTCTCGCCGCCGCGGGCTGTTGGCGCGCACGCTGCGCCTTGCATCCCCGCCGCCTGACTGGTTACGATCACGGCGCGCTGAAGGCGTCGTCGAAATTGGCGCGCTGGCTGCTGCTGACTGGGAATGGAAGGGGATTCACGGGAAGGTGATTTGGGATGGCCTCCACATCAAGATTCAGGATTTGGCCGCCGCTTTCAATGGGGGGACCATTTCGGGCGATCTCACCATCGACTTGTCCAAAAGCGCGCCCGCCTACGTGCTTGACGGGGCGCTTAGAGGCGTCGCGTGGCGGGAGGGTGTGGTGGAGGCTGAGGGTCAACTGCGTACTTACGGGTTGGGCGCCGACGTCATAGCCAACCTCGCCGGCAAAGGGTGTTTTTCTGCCCGGGATGTGGTCCTGGCTCCGGAGTTCGCCTTGAAGGCCTTGTCGGGCTGCTTCACGCTCGCTTCCAGCGGTCCAAATCGGTTAGAGACGCTCAAGCTGGAAGCGTCCACGAGGGACGACGAAGCCATGAACGGACGAGCCGTTTGGAGAAGAGGTGGGTTGCTAACCCTGGAGTTGACGGGAGGATCCAAGCCAGTGCGGCTTACTGGGACGGTCGCGCCGTGGAAACTCGAACTGGCGCCATAACTAGAGCCGGCTGAGAATTTGGGGTTGACTACAAAACATTTCAGATCTAAGATGTTTCAGGCGGTCTTCGAGGATCGGCCGGATTCAGGAGCAGGAAAAGAAGTGTCCAAGGAAAAAGGCGTAGTGAAGTGGTTTAACCCGGCGAAAGGTTATGGCTTCATCCAGAGGTCGACTGGAGAGGACGTGTTTGTCCACCATACAGCCATTCAGATGGGCGGCTACCGGACGCTGGACAATGGCGCTTCCGTGGAATTCGAGGTGAAGCAAGGTCCCAAGGGGCTTCAGGCGGAAAACGTTTCGCCTTGTGGACCCTCTAACGGTCCATTTCGGTTCCAGGCGACATTTTAGGACGTGGGAGCATGTGGCTCCGTGCGGCCCTGAGTTTCTCGCAACCGGACGCCGGACCACTCCTCGCACACCACAATCGAGTTGGCTGGATTGGCCAAGTGGTATTTGGCTGTCGCCGGTCCGAGAATGGTCAGGAGATTTTCTGGCAGTAGGTGGGTGAGCGCGGATACGTCTTGGGAAGCAGTGTAGGTCATTCCCCGGACGGTATACGTGAACCAAACGATATTCCCTTGGACGTCCGTGATGTTGGCGTCCACCATTCGGCCGTGGCGGTTTACGCTGGCGCGCCTTCGGCGTTCCAGTTCAGCCGGATCTGGGCGGCTCCTCCACCAGACCCACAGTCCCACCGCGGCTCCAGCGACAAGAAGGGCCGCTCCGGCAAGGGCTCCCGGTTCATTCCACTGCATTGGCGCGAACCACACGGTTCCGAAGTACTCCGATACCCTCGATTTCCACCGCCACCTCGCAGCCAATCTGAAGCGGTCCTACACCCGGTGGAGTTCCTGTGGCGATAAGATCCCCCGGTTCCAACGTCATGCATTGGGAAATGAAGGCAAGAATCGTTTCCACTGAAAAGATCATGTCGGATACGGGCGCGTCCTGGCGAAGCTCTCCGTCCACCCACGTCCGAATGCGGAGGCGGCTGAAATCCACTTCTTTTTTCGGCACGATCCAAGGTCCCACAGGACAGAACGTGTCAAACCCTTTCCCGCGTGTCCACTGCCCGTCACGCTTTTGCAAATCCCGCGCCGTTACGTCATTCACGCAAGTGTACCCGAGCACGTACTCCATGGCGCTGGCGGCATCCACCCGGCGGGCGCGCTTTGCAATGATGACTCCGAGTTCACCTTCGTGGTGAACATTGCTGGAAAGAAGCGGATATTCGATCGCGCCTTCGTGCCCGAGCAAGGCTGACCGCGGCTTCAAGAAAATCAGCGGTTCGGGCGGAACTTCGTTACCCAGCTCCTTTACGTGTTCGATGTAATTTCTACCCACACAGACAATCTTCGAAGGCGAGCACGGAGGCAACAAATGGATTCCGGCGAGCGGCCAGGCCCGGCCGTCGCGGGAACGCGCCACCTCGCCATCGAGAACGCCACAGAAGACGTCCGGATAACCATCGGGCGCCGTGGGAGGCGTGGCAGGATTGGGCGTAAAACGGATAATGCGAGTCATAAAGCTGGGACCTGGATTTCCACTGGCGCTGAACGTGCGCTTTCATTGCCTCTGGCGTCAACCGCAGTCACGGCGTACGCGTGTAACTTTCCTGGGTGCACGGTCTTGTCGCTGTAATTGGGGGTTTCGAGGAGACCGCTCAAGGGTGTCCATGGCCCCCCAGCCACGGAGCGGTAGACGCGGTAGCCCTTCAAGTCGCTCTCGGTGTTCGGATCCCAGGAAAGCTCCACACTGGAGATTCCGACCACAGCTTGGAGGCCAGACGGGACCGCCGGAGGGAAACGGTCCTCCGGAGTGATCCGCACCGGGGCGGAGCGTTCGCTTTCGGCGTGGTCGAGCATAGCGCAAACGGCGTATTCATAAGATTTGCCCCACTCCACCGCGGAATCCAAAAACTCAGGCGTTGTGGTAACGGCTAACGGGGCGCCATCGCGGAAAATCTGAAATGAGGTTGCGCGCCCGGCGCTCCAGCTTAGCCGGACCCCCTCCGGAACCGCTTTCGCCATCAGAGCGGACGGGGTTTCGAGCGGAGGAACCACGCGAAAGGATATCTCGACCCACTCCGAAGGGCGTCCTTTCCAACTCAGCGTACGAACACGGATCGGGATTTCCGTTCCGGCATACGGGAGGGCGGGAACTCTCACTTCCGTGAAACCAAACTGCGGGTTTGCGACCGGCGCCATCCTCCCACCCACCTCGAGTTCGACGGCGCCCGGGCGGGGCATGAGCAGCCCTTCTGTGGTTCGGTTGGGGACGGTGAACGAAATGACAATGTTCTCGCCTTGCTGTTTGGCGCGTAAATCCGAAGCCGGGACGGGGATGTTCAGAGCAGGCGGGAGCGGGTCGCCAACGTAACCGCAGCCGGTTAACACTACGGCCAGCGCAACGCAAACCTGACAACCGGGGCAGTGCGCCATAGGGCTAGAGGATATAGCGGCTAAGGTCCTGATCTTTGATGATCTCGGCGAGATGACGCTGCACGTAGGCGCGATCCACTTTCACGCGCTTTTTCTTTAAATCCGGCCCTTCGAAGGATACTTCTTCAAGCAGCTTTTCCATAATGGTGTGCAGGCGGCGGGCGCCGATGTCCTCGGTGGTTTGATTGACGTGCGCCGCACAACGGGCGATCTCTTCGAGCGCGTCGTCCGTAAATTGCAAATGAATGCCTTCGGTTTCGAGCAGGGCGGTGTACTGCTTGATCAGAGCGTTTTTGGGCTCCTTGAGAATTCTTATGAAGTCCTCCTCCGTGAGCGATTTGAGCTCCACCCGGATGGGGAAACGGCCCTGGAGTTCGGGAATTAGGTCGCTCGGTTTCGAAACGTGGAAAGCGCCGGCGGCGATAAACAGAATGTGATCGGTGCGCACGAAGCCGTAACGGGTGTTCACGGTTGTGCCTTCCACAATCGGCAGAATGTCACGCTGCACGCCTTCACGGCTCACATCCGGGCCGTGGCCAGATTCGCGTCCGGCGATTTTGTCCATTTCGTCGAGGAAAATGATGCCATTCTTTTCGACCCGCTCAATGGCTTCGCGGGTCACCTGGTCCATGTCGATCAGCTTCTGCTCTTCCTCCTGCACCAGGTACTCCAGGGCTTCTGCTACCCGCAGCTTCCGCCGCTTTGTGCGCTGCCCAAAGATGTTGGGGAGGACGTCTTTGAGGTTGACGTCCATCTCTTCGATGCCGGTATTGGTCACAATTTCAAACGTCGGACCCCGTTCTTTGACGTCGAGTTCGACGATGCGATCGTCCAGCTTTCCGGCGCGCAAACGCTCACGCAGCTTTTCGCGGGTGCGCTCCATGCTCTCCGAGCCTTCCGGCTGCGGTGGCATCAGCAGGTCTAACAGGCGCTCCTCGGCGTTGTGTTCGGCGCGTTCCGCCACCTCGTCGAGCCGCTGCTCGCGCACCATGTCGATGGCGATGTCCACCAAATCGCGGATCATCGATTCGACATCGCGGCCTACATATCCCACTTCGGTGAACTTGCTGGCTTCTACCTTCAGAAAGGGAGAATTTGCAAGCTTCGCCAGCCGGCGCGCGATCTCTGTCTTTCCGACCCCCGTGGGCCCGATCATGAGGATGTTTTTGGGCATCACCTCGTCGGCCATTTCGGGATCGAGTTTCTGGCGGCGGATGCGGTTGCGGAGCGCCACGGCGACTGCGCGTTTTGCCTCCGCTTGCCCGATCACATACTTATCAAGCTCACGGACAATTTCACGGGGCGTGAGCTCGTCGAGCAACGGTGTGTCGTCCGAGGGTTGCGCCGGCAGGTAGATCACCATCAGCCCAACTCCTCGAAAATCGTATTCAAGTTCGTGTAGATGCAGATTTTGCCGGCGATCACCATGGCTTTCTCTGCTATGGAACGGGCGTCCAGGGTTGTATTCTCCATGAGTGCGGTGGCGGCCGCTTTGGCGAAAGGTCCGCCCGAACCGATGGCGGCGACGTCCTCGTCGGGTTCAATCACATCGCCCTGGCCGCTGACTATATACGTGTTCTGAAGGTCCGCTACCAGCAATAACGCCTCTAGATGCCGGAGCACGCGATCGGTCCGCCATTCCTTAGCTAGTTCCACCACCGCACGAGGCAAGTTGCCGCCATGCTGCTCCAGTTTGGACTCAAACCGGGCAAACAAAGCGAAAGCGTCCGCCGTTGAGCCCGCAAAACCCGCCAGGACTTTGTCCTTGTATAGGCGGCGAAGCTTCTTGGCCGACGCCTTCAGAACTTCCGATCCTAAAGTGACCTGCCCGTCGCCGGCCATGACCACCTTCCCGTCCTTTCGGACACACAAAATGGTGGTCGAACGAATACGATTTTTCATGAAAGTCTTATTTTACCGCAGGTTGAGGGCCGGAGCCGCGACCAGGCTTTAGCGGATCTTCTCGTCGCGTTCGATCTTCCCGTCGCGAATGTGAACCACACGCCAGGCGTGCATAGCGATATCGTGCTCGTGCGTCACCAGCACGATCGTGTTGCCCTGTTGGTGCAACCGTTCGAACAGCGCCATGATTTCGTTGCCGGTTGCGGTGTCCAGGTTTCCTGTAGGCTCGTCAGCAAGCAGAATGGAGGGATTATTGACCAGGGCGCGAGCAATGGCGACGCGCTGGCGCTGTCCGCCTGATAGCTCGTTTGGCTTGTGGTACATGCGCGCTTCTAGGTCCACTTGGCGGAGCGCCATCTTCGCCCGCTCGGCGCGCTCCTCCGCACTTATGCCCGCGTAAATCAGCGGGAGTTCGACGTTATGCAGCGCAGTGGCGCGCGGCAACAAGTTGAAGGTCTGGAACACGAACCCGATTTCTTTGTTCCGGATGCGCGCCAGCTCATCATCGTTCATCGTGCTGACCAGGTTGCCGTTGATGTAATAGTCACCTTTCGTGGGCGTATCCAGGCAGCCGATCAAATTCATCAACGTGGACTTTCCGGATCCGGAAGGTCCCATAATGGCGACGTACTCGCCCTTACGTATCTCCAGGTCCACTCCGGAAACGGCGTGGATCTCCTGGTCGCCCATGATATAAGTCTTCCAGAGGTCGTAAGTCCGGATTACGATGCCTTCGCGTCGCAACTGTTCGCCGCGGTTGATTGCTTCTGCCACTGCTTGTGCCATGTTCGATCCTGCTAGGATGATACCAATTGCCGGATGCCTTTTTCAGGCGCCCGTCTTCTCCGGCGTTCTATTGTCCACTTTAATCTTCGCTTCGTTCCGGAGGGTCCGGATCACCTTGTAGCTGCCGGTGATGATCTCCTCATTTTCATTCAAGCCGGAAAGCACTTCGATGTCCGTTGCCCCGGTAATCCCGGTTTCGACTTTCCGAAATACAGCTTTGTCGCCCTGAACCACAAATACGCCTTGAATCTCCTCTTTCTTCGCCTTTTCAGCAGCGGGGTCCGTCTTGGTCGCTGCTTGTACGCCGCTCTTCGGCGGGGACTCCAGATCCCCTCGTTGCCGCACCGTCAGAGCTTGAATGGGGATGCTGAGCGCCTTTTGGCGTGTCGCTGTGGTGATTTTAGCGGTGCATGAAAGTCCGGGGCGGATGTCATCGGGAGGATTGTCCAGCGCGATGACCACTTTGAAGTCTTTGGCTTCCTGGCTTGAGATCGCGCTTTGCGACGCTGCTAAACCGGTGGAGCGCAGGATCGCAGTGTTGCCGATCTCGATGACATGCCCTTTGAAGGTCTTATTCGGAATGGCGTCGATGGATATGTCGGCCGTCTGACCCAGCTTCACGTTCACAATGTCGGTTTCGTCCACTTTCACTTCCGCCGTAATGAGCGACATGTCCGCGATCGTCATGATTAGGCTCGCCGGAGAATTCTGGATGCCCGGCACTACGGTTTCCCCAATTCGCACCGGAAGGTTCGTAACCACCCCGTCCAGCGGCGCTACGGCTTGCGTGCGCTCCAAAAAATCGTACGCGCGCCGCAGATTGGCTTGGGCGACGGCCACGCGCCGCTGCGCCGCAGCTAAGGATGCGGCTAACTGAACCCGCTGGGCCCGCGCTTGTTGCAATCGCGATTCGGCCTCGCGCAGTGCGGCGGCCAGCGAATCAAATTCGGCGCGCTTCTGGTCGTAGTCCTGCTTGGAGATCAACTGGCTCTTGAAAAGCTGTTCGGCGCGCGCATAATTGAGCCGCGCGCGCTCCAGATCCGCCTTCGCACGATCGATTGTGGCTTCGGCGGTGCGGATATTTTCGTCCGCTGCGCGTACAGCCGCCTCTTGAGCCGCCGCCTCAGCTTCGGCGGAGCTCAAGGACGCCTTTTGACCGGCCACTTCCGCTTCCGGCTGCACCGATTCGAGTTTCGCCAGCAACTGGCCCTTCCGCACCCGATCTCCTTCCTTCACCAAAATGGCCGTGATCCGGGCAGGAGAGGTTGCATTACTCCCAATGTTGATGTAGTTACGCGGCTTGATTTCCCCAGAAGCGGTCACCACCGAAACCAGATCTTGACGAACCACTCGCCCGGTTTGTACGGTGACAATGCCTCGTTGACTCCACATGTAAGACGCATAAGTGCCCCCTGCGGCGAGTGACAGGAGTAGAATCCCCAACAATATCTTCCACTTGCGCTTCACGAAAATGGCTCCTGTTCCTCTTAGACGACAAATCCCTCGGCAATGTTCAAAGTTTTGTCTGTAAAGCAGGCAAGCCGGCAGACTCTACCACTGAATAGACGCTCCATCATCTAGGAAAGCAACACCTTCGCCATTAAATCCTTCCGCCTAATCGTGGCTTTCTTCAAAGAAGCTTCCCATTTTGCGGAACTTGGCGTACCTCTGGTCCACCAGTTCCCGATCCTTGAGGGCGCCCAGCTCTTCGAGCGCTTTACACACTGCGGCCTTTAGCGCCTGCGCCGCCTGATCCCAGTCCGAATGGGCTCCTTCACCCGGTTCCGGGACGATCTGATCGATCAGGCCCAGACTGAGCAGATCTGGCGCCGTGAGCTTGAGGGCGGCTGCTGCGCGCTCGGCTTGGGAGGCATCCCGGTAAATGATCGCCGCGCAACTTTCCGGGGAAATCACGCTATAGATCGCATTTTCCATCATCAGCACACGGTTGCCGACGCCCAGTGCGAGAGCTCCGCCGGAGCCGCCTTCGCCGATAACCGCCACGATGATCGGAACTCCCAGTCGCGACATCTCCCTCAAGTTAACGGCGATGGCTTCAGCCTGCCCGCGCTCTTCAGCGTCCACGCCAGGGTAGGCGCCAGGAGTATCCAGAAGAGTGAGGATAGGGCGCCCGAACTTCGCCGCCAATCGCATGATGCGCAGCGCCTTCCGGTAACCCTCCGGCTTAGGCATTCCAAAATTGCGATAAAGCTTTTGCTTGGTGTCCCGTCCCTTTTGCTGTCCGATTACCGCGATGGGGCGTCCGTCGAGAAAGCCCATTCCCGCCACGATCGCAGGGTCGTCGGCGAATCCCCGGTCACCATGGAACTCCGTGAAATCAGACAAAATGCGTTCGATGTAATCCAACGAATGCGGGCGCTTAGGATGGCGCGCCAGCAGTACGCGCTGCCATGTGGGGGACGGCGGCGTCTCTTCAGACTCGCTCGCCGGGGCGTCCGTCTTTAACCGGCGCAGCTCCTCCTCCAGTTGGGCAATGCGCTCTTCCGGAGATCCGTTGGTCAGGGCTTGGTTGTTCTCTTCAGCCATGGAAAGCTCTTTCTAGTATGACGCCTTTTAGGATCGGAATGGCGTTATACCGCCAAGACTTCGTAAGCTTCGGGTCCGCAGAGCCGCGCGATTTCCGCTTGAAACTCCTTATCCGGGCGAATCTTTTCAGAGAGGTCCAGAATCACGGAAAACTCCCGCGGTCGCTCCAGTCGAAGCCGGACGGAGGTTTCGCCGGGCTTCCGCGCAAATAGATCTTTGAGAGCCTGGGCGACGTCTCCATTACCTTGTCTGCCCAAAGGAACGCGGATGGAAATGAGAACCGGATAGTTGACGCGCGCGAGTTCGAGCGGAACAATCTCTTGAGCTGACAGCCGCGGCGGACCGCCTTCCTCCGGCAACACGGTGGCCCGCACGAGGACGGCTTTGTCCTCGGCCAAAAACTGAAGATTGCGTTCGTACTGCGCAGCGAACAGCATCGTTTCCACGTGACCTTTACGATCTTCTAGCTGCATGGTGGCCCAAAGGCGGCCTTCTTTATTTCGCTTGCGCGTGATCGACGTAAGAATCCCGCATACCGCGACTTCCGCGCCCCTTGGCAAACCTTCCAACGTCTCGGTGTCGTGAGTGGCCAGCTCGGCAATCTTATCCGCGTACTCGTCCAAGGGATTCCCCGTCACATAAAAGCCCAACATTTCCTTTTCGCCCTTCAGCTTCTCTGCGGGTGACCACTCCGGCACGCTCGGCAGGGGTTGGGCGGCGTGGTGGTCCGTTTCGCCGCCGTCCAGCATCATGGCGAACAATCCGGCTTGACCGCTCGCCTTGTCCTTCCACACCCGCTGACCGTGTTCGATGGCGTTGTCGATCACGGCCATCAGTTGCGACCTCGTACCTTCCAGAGAGTCCATAGCTCCGGAACGGATCAGACTTTCGATCATGCGACGGTTGATGGCCGAAGGATCCACCGTTTCGCAAAACTGAAAGATACTGCGGAAGCGGCCTACTTCGGCGCGAGCTTTGAGAATGGCTTCTACTGCGTTCTGGCCGAGGTTTTTGATCGGCCCCAGACCGAAGCGAATGGCGTCGCCGTCGGGCGTGAAATTCCAGTCGCTCGAATTGACGTCGGGTGGCAGCACCCGGATCCCCATCTCGCGGCATTCATTGATGTACTTTACGATCTTGCTCGTATTGCCCGTTTCCGAGGTCAGCAGCGCCGCCATGAACTCAATGGGGTAATGGGCTTTCAAGTACGCCGTGATGTACGCTAAGTAGGCGTAAGCCGCCGAGTGGGACTTGTTGAAGCCATAGCCGGCGAACTGCTCCATAAGATCGAAAATCTTCTCCGCCTTCTTAACGGGAATGCCCCGCTCTTTGGCTCCATGAAGAAACCGATCCCGTTGCCGGGCCATCTCTTCGGCTTTCTTCTTCCCCATGGCGCGCCTTAAGATGTCGGCTTCCCCGAGCGTATACCCAGCAAGGACGTTGGCGATGCGCATCACCTGCTCCTGGTATACGATGACGCCGTAGGTTTCCTCCAGGATGGGTTTCAGTTGCGGCACGTCATAGGAAACTTCTTTCTTGCCGTGCTTGCGGGCGATGAAATCGTCCACCATGCCGCCCTGGATAGGACCGGGGCGGTAGAGCGCGTTCAGGGCGCACAGATCTTCGATCCGGGAAGGTTGGTAACGTCGCAAGATATCGCGCATGCCCGCGCTCTCAAACTGAAAAACGCCGCTGGTGTGGCCTTTTGAGAACAGCTCGTATGTCTTGGGGTCATCGAGCGGCAGGTCCTCCAGAGCGAGTTCGACGCCGCGGTGTTTCCGGATCAGTTCCAGAGCGTCATGCACCAGCGTGAGCGTCGTGAGCCCGAGAAAATCCATCTTTAACAGGCCGAGCTTCTCTAGCCCACTCATGTCGTACTGCGTGACGATTTCGTCTTTGTTCGTCTTATATAGTGGAACCAGCTCTTTCAGAGGGACCGGGGCAATCACCACGCCTGCTGCATGGACGCTGGCGTTGCGCGCCATGCCTTCGAGCTTGCGGGCGGTATCGAGGATCTCTTTGACCACTGCGTCCTGCTCTGCCGCCGCCGCCAAACTGGGCTCTTGAGCAATGGCGTCCTTCAGCTTGATATTGAGCTGGTTGGGGATGAGCTTCGTGAGACGGTCTACTTCGGCGAATTTCACGTCCAGGACGCGGCCCACATCTTTGATGGCCGCCTTCGCTCCCAGGGTTCCGAACGTAATGATTTGCGCCACTTGGTCGCGCCCGTACTTTTCAGTGACGTACTGGATGACTTCACCGCGGCGCCGCGTGCAGAAATCGATGTCGATGTCGGGCATGCTGATGCGCTCCGGATTCAGGAAGCGCTCGAACAGCAGGTCGTATTGCAGTGGGTCGATATCCGTGATCTCCATCGCATAACTCACCAAGCTGCCCGCCGCCGACCCGCGCCCCGGGCCTACGGGAATGCCATGGGATTTCGCGAAGCGGATAAAGTCCCACACGATCAAGAAGTAACCCGAAAACCGCATTTGTTGGATGACTTTGATCTCGTGGTCCAGCCGCTCCCGATATTCCTGGAGATCGTGCTTGAGCATCCCTTTAGCTTGCAGCGCCTCCAGACGCGGCCGTCGGCGTTCGAAGCCCATGCGTGCGACGTATTCAAAATAGGTATCGGTAGTATGTCCTTCGGGAACGGCGAAGTGCGGAAATGGTTCTTTGATCTTATCCAGGCGCACTCGGCACCGCTGCGCGATTTCCCAGGGACGGGTCAGCGCGCCGGGTAATTCTCCGAACAGCGCCGCCATCTCTTGCTTGCTCTTGAGATAGAACTCGGGCTGGTCCCAGCGCATCCGGTTCGGGTCGCTCATGCTTTTACCCGTTTGGATGCACAACAATACCTCATGTGCGCGCGCGTCATCCCGGCGCAGGTAGTGGGAATCGTTGGTGGCGACAAGCGGAATGCCGGATTCGGCGGACAGGCGAATCAGTCCTGGGACCACAACCCGGTCCTTGTCGAGATGGTGGTCTTGGATCTCCAAGAAAAAATTGTCCCGGCCAAAGATGTCTACATATTCGTAAGCCAGCCGCCGGGCATCTTCATAGCGGTCCTGGAGCAGCGCTTCGTTCACGTCTCCGCGCAGGCATGCCGACATAGCAATCAAGCCTTTCGCATGCTCCGCCAAAAGCTCCTTATCGATGCGCGGCTTATAATAAAACCCCTCCAGAAATCCAGTGGATACTAGATCGATCAGGTTCCGGTAGCCTTCCTGGTTTTCACATAGCAACACCAAGTGGTTATATCGATCGTTTTCCGAACGGCTCTTGTGGTCCTGCTGCGAGACATACACCTCGCAGCCGATGACGGGATGGATCCCCGCTTCCCTGGCTTTGTCATAGAATTCCACTGCGCCAAAAAGGTTGCCGTGATCCGTCATCGCCACGGCCGGCATGTCCGCCTCGCGCACCATTTGCATCAACTGGCTGATTTCGCATGCGCCGTCGAGCAATGAATAGTCGGTGTGGCAATGCAGGTGAACGAAAGGTACGTCGGACATCCCGGATACCAGTATAACGGCGATCCGGCGGCTCGAAACCAAACCCGCAACGCTTCACATCTTGAGAATCTTGATCGCGCCGTTAGTCGTAATCAGCTCAACCCGGGGGCCGCCGGCGCCGATCGTGCCCTCTAGCCGTCCCTTGAACTCTTCGCCTTTGCCAGTGACCTCGAAATCAGTAGAGACGGTAGAGTTTGTGGTGTGCGCCAGGACCCGGGCGCCTGCGTTTACTGGGAGCCGAAGCACGATGCTTCCGTTGGTAGTGTGGGCGTGTACGTCTTTTGTCTAGGACCGTCTTGCGCGGGACACGGATCACGTAACTCGCTCCGTAACTGCCGCTAAAAGCTGCCGGATGTATGGTTTGCACGCCGGCGACTCCGTTGGATACATGGACCTCAATATGTTCCCTAATCTTCCCTACGTTGCCCGCTAACCCCGGCCGGCGCTTGCCGCCTCGAAGTACAACCTTCGATATGCGGCTAGCATGCGAGTTAGGGAAAACTCCGCTTCTACCCGCCGCCTGTTGGCCGCCCCTGCGGCGGCCCGCTGTTCGGCATGCAAGGCGCATTCCCGGAGCGCCTTAGTCAGCGCTGGTAAATCACCCGTACGTACCAGCCAGGATGAGTTCGCGGAGCTAACCATATAGGGGATATCGCCCGCGGCAGTGGCAACTACGGGTAGAGCGCTGGCCATAGCCTCCAGGACGGCCATCGGCATCTGCTCCGTATCCGACGACATCACGAAGATATCCGTGGCGTTATAGTACGGCGCGGGATTCGCCACCGGCCCCGTGAACACCACCCGCCCTTCGATGCCTAACTCCCTCGCCAGCCTTTCTAGAGTGGGTTGTTCTGGACCCCCGCCCGTCATCAGAAACCAGTCTCCGCTCCTGCTAGCGCCCCGAAAGGCTTGTAGCGCCAAGCCCAGGTTCTTCTCCGCCCGCAGCTTCCCACAGTATCCGAATACCAGGGCCGCCACTGGAATGCCGAGCCGCTTTCGCATCTCCGTCCCATCGCGCGGAGCGAATCTCTCAACATCCACGCCGTTAGGAATATAGCGAGTGCGCTTCTCCGGCAACCCGAATTCCTCCTGCGCAATACGCACCAAAGTCCGGGACGGCAATACCGTGGCATAGATCCTCGGTAAGACCACGCGCCTGGCCAAATTACGGCGAAGCTTGCGTTTTATGGCCTCATCTGGACCGAAGCCGTCTTCCGTGTGCAAGGCGGGACAAACCGGAAGCCAAGCGTTGGCGGCGGCGGCTTCGATAGCGCCCCAATTGTAAGTCAGCAACAAGTCCGGATTCAGTTGCCGGAGCAGGCGTCGTACGGTCCGGAAAACGCAGAGCGAATGCCGCCTTGGGGGCGGGACGATCCGAAATTCGATGCCCGTCTGGATGCGGGCGGCAGCTTCGGTGTCTCCGTCCATCGCCAGGATAGTGTGCTTGGCATCTCCGCCCAGCTCATTGAGAATTTGGACCGTTCGAATTTGGGGGCCCGCCGCCGTGAATGTGGAGAAGACATGGAGGAGATGCAGAGGCCGGTTCATCCTGTTCTTAGCATCTGAGAGGCGGTTTTCGTGGGTCATCTTCCGGAATCGGACGCAGATTCATGTCGATCGCCTCCCGAAAAAAGACTTCCGGGTCAGCGTTGGGTTGCCAACCGAGCAACGTTTTCGCCCCAGAGCAATCCAGTTGGGTAAACAAACCCCGACTCTTGAGATCCCGGAAGCTTGGAAAAGGGTTTTCAGGCTTCCGGGCGAGAGCTTTGATCACCCACTTTGCGATCTCGACGGCTTGTATTTTCAGCAGACTTTGGGGATAGAACCGGATCTTGCGGCGGGATCGGATGGCCAGTTCTTTCACAAACTCGCTGGCTGAAACAAACACATCCCCCGCGAGGTTAAATGCGCGGCCTTCTATTCCAGGCGCGCACCTGGCCGCCGCCAAAGCGCTGGCGACATCCTGCACCAAAACAAAAGGTAGGGGGTTGCGCCCGCGGCCCCAACCCAGGCACCACGTATCCACAGGCCAGTATCCCAACCCGCTATGGGTCAGCACTCCTCCGCGGCCCACTACCACACCCGGCCGCAGAATCACCACTGGGAGACTCTCCTTCCGGTGCAATTCCATTAAGACTCTCTCCGCCCGCGCTTTGGCGCGCGCGTAATAGCTGCGCGCTTCATCCCGCGGATCCGCCGGTGTGGAATCGTCCGCAACTCCGGGTTCGCCGAGGTATAGCGCTGCTATGGAGCTTGTATAAATCAGACGACGAACGCCCAGCTCGAGGCACAACCGGCCCACAAGGCCGGCTGCGCCGACATAATCGCGCTCGAAGTCCTCCCAGCGGTCGCCTCCGCCGGTGGCAAGATAGAACGCCTCCGTAACCCCGGCCAGGGCTCGCCGCATAGCAGGGGCATCGGAGACCGAAGCCCGAACGTACCGAATGTTCTTCTGGGGCGGTCCGCCGGCGCCCCGGCTCACTACGCGGACTGCCGCGCCGCCGGAATCCAGTTTCGCAACCAGCGCGCGACCGATAAATCCGCTGCCCCCAATCACCGCGACTTCACTCATGACCGCTTTGCGCCTCCCCTAGAGTGCGCCCGTGTTGCGCCGCGGCGACAATCCTTTCGCACGCCTGAACCACTTGCAGGCCTTCGTCGATGGTGACCGGCGGGTTCCGTCCATCGCGAAGGGCTTGATAAAAAGACGCCACGCTGGCCGTCATCCCTGCCGTGAAGGGATCTGCCGCGCCTTTTATGCCCAAGAAGCCAAGCGCATAGTTTCCAAATCCTGTCACGCCCTGCTTCACTAGTGACAAACCGGACCGGGCGGAGTTCATTAAGTCATCCACGGCGGGAAGAAAGCGGGTTTTGCCAGTAAATGCTAGTGTGTTGCGCCGCAAATCCACATGCGCCGCTCCATCCTGTCCGGTGATATGCAACCATGTGTCCGCGTACTCGCGGCCGAAGGAGAGCAAGCACTGAGCGCATCCCCGGCTGCACCGCATGACGATCTGCCAGGTGGCGAAGAAGAGGCCACCGTGATTCAGAGGGCGCGATTCAGAGGTGAGCACGCTGAATTCCACCGGCTCCCCTACTAAGCGCAGAATCTGAGAGAGGGGATGGGGTCCCTGTTCGAGAAGAATATTACCTGGCTCCTGAAACATCCAGTGAGCGTGCTGCCCGGCTGTAAGCTGCCGCAAGGGCACGCTCACGCACGCCACAACAGATTCGATTCTTCCAAGACGCCACTCCGCGATCTCCTCCATGAGACTGCGAAAAGCCGGGTGAAACACCGCGTTATGGTTCACGCCTACGATGCGCCCCGTTTCGAGGGCAGCGCGGCGCAGATCTTCCGCTTCGCGTGCTGAAACGGTTGCCGGTTTCTCCAAAAATACATGGCAACCGGCGCGCAAGCAGGCCGCCGCCAGTTTCGCATGGGTCGGCGGCGGCGTCAGAACCTCAATGACGTCCGGGCGGCTGTCCTTGATCATTTCTTCGACAGCCGCGTACGCAGAGGGGATTTCCCATCGCCGGGCGAACGCTTCCGCTTTGGCGGCGTCTACATCACAAACGGCCACCACGCTGGCGAATCTCAGCCGGCGGAGCGCTTGCATGTGAACATTCGCAATGAAGCCAGTCCCCGTGAGAGCGACGCGTAGGCTCGGGAGAGCGGCGCGAGCGGCCATACTCGAAGCTCCAATTATCCCACAAGCATTCTGAGAGCCGGCAGGTGGATATAAACGGACGATGTAAGATAAGGGTTTCCCCGGCAGCGTCCATGAAAGCCTTGATCGTGGCCATACATTTCCCACCCGTGATTGGCGGTTCGGCTACCGTGATGGAGTCGTTATGCCGGGAACTGGGCACAGACGCGGTGGTGTTAACGCCCTCCTATAGTTACGTAACGGGTAATCCGCTGGAAGGATGGGCGCAACTGGACAGAACGCAACCGTTCCCGGTTGAGCGTGTGAAGCTGCTTCGCCCGCTTCGTAAGCCGCCGCCGAAGGCGCTGTGGCTCGGTTCCGCATGGCGGCGAATCTTTGAGGACCTGCCGTTAGAGCGGAGCGTCCTGCGCCAAGCGGTTCAGGTGATCGAACGCCACCGCCCAGACATCGTGTTTCTGAATGAAATGTACGCCTTACAGTGGCTAGGGTCGGCGCTGCGGCGGCGCCATTCGATTCCGGTGGCGCAATTTGTCCACGGCGAAGAAATCACGGTTCGCGAGCTCGCGTCGATCCGGTACCGGAGGGCGATTCGCCGGGCCATTCAGGAATACGACGCATTTGTGGCTGTGAGCCGCTTCACACGGGGAGAGTTACTCCGTCTGGGCGCTAGCGCGGAGAAGGTACACTTGCTTCAGAATGGGGTGGATCCGGTGAGGTTTCAACCGGGACCAAAGCCACTCAATCTTTTAGAGCGCTACGGGGTGAAGGGGCGAAAAGTCCTCATGACGATTGCCCGCTTGGAAGAACGGAAGGGCCACGAGCTCGTCATCCAAGCCATGCCTCAAATCCTCGCGGAAGCGCCGGATGCCGTATATCTCATCGTTGGCTCGGGTGACCTCGAACCGCGCTTACGGCGGTTGGTGGAGGAACTGCGCCTGAGCGCACATGTGATCTTCGCCGGCGCTGTCTCACCGGAAGAACTGGTGGACCATTACCGCCTGTGCGATGTGTTTGTGATGCCGAACCGGGTGTTGCCCAGCGGCGACGTGGAAGGGTTCGGCGTGGTGTTTCTCGAAGCCGGCGCTTGCGGGAAAGCTGTGATTGGCGGCAATAGCGGCGGCGTGCCGGATGCGGTAGATCATGAGGAAACAGGACTCTTAGTGAGTGGTGAATCGGTGGACGAACTGGCTCGGGCCGTTTTGAGACTGCTCCAGAATCCGGAACTGGCTGCTCGCATGGGTGCTGCGGGGCGGCGAAAAGCAGAGCGCTCCAGTTGGCGTCAGAAAGCGGTCGAATTCCGGCGCATCGCCGAATCCATTATCGCGCGTCGCCGCCTGGGTGACGGATGCGAATCAGTGGAAAACCAGCCGGCGCGGAAAGTGAGGTAGGCAAGCCGCTCTCCGGCTGGTCGCCGGAAAGGGCGGCTGGGGCCGAAGCTTTGTCAGATTCCCGCCGGATTTCGTACAGCGCCGCTGCGGTGGCTACCAGCATGTAGTAGAGGTCGAATTCCACACGAGATAGGAACGTGGCTCCCACTGCGAAGGCCACAATGGAGGCGTGCAGCCCGGCTGCGATGGCTGCGAGCTCCGGGTCGGTCTTGCGAGTGCGTCGGTATGCCTTGCCTAAGTTCCATATGGTTATGGCCATCAGCGCCGTGTACAAAAGGAAAGCGAAAATGCCGCTGTCAACCAGCAGTTGCATCCACGTGCTGTGCATGACCAGCACTTCGTGGATGCTTTCAGCTTCCGGCGGGAGAAACCGGCGAATTACGGCCTGCTGGTTGTCCCTCCCGAAGCCGACTCCAAGAACAGGATGTTCCAAAAACAGCCGCCAACCTGCTTTCCACATGATGAGCCGGGAGTAGGCTGAAGATTCTTCCGTTGGGTTGGAAATGGTCGCCAGGCGCTCGAGGTAGCTGCTCCCCAGCAACAACAACAGAGGAGTCGCCAGCAGGGCAATCGCTACCAGAATGACCAGCTTATGCTTGGAGCGATACGCGATCAGCAGAAACGCCGCAGCTAAGGCCAGAGCGGTGGTGCGTGAATACGTCATCACGGCGCCGGCCAGCGACAAAAAAAACAAGCTAAACAGCGTCACTTTCGCCCAAAGCTGCTCAACCAGGCGCATGCCGAACCAAAGCAACGGAAGTCCCATCGCCACCGCTAGCCCCAGGGCATTGTTGTCCAGCATCATTCCATAGTAGCCGCGAGCAAAACGTGCGCCGCCATGCCATAGCCCCCACATGCCGAACTTCGCGCCGATCAGCCCCACGGACACCCCCATGACCAGCGTGACCCATTTGGCGCCCTTGCGATCCGCCAGCAACAGGGGTATCAACAGCGCCATGACGAATCCCCGCAAGTGCTGAAATAGGTTGGGGTACGCCAATTGTGGGTCCAACGCGAATATCGCCGACAAAACGAACGGAATATGGAGGAGGAGCAAAAGCAACGTTAGCGGATTGTGGAACAAGACCGGGAGCCGGGCGGGCAGGGAAGGCACGCTCCCCAAGATCGTAGCCACTGCAATCGAAAACGAATACGGATTCGCGCCCGACCACGCTAGCGCATCTGGGCGCATCAACGCGTACCAGGTGTAGCCCAAAAGCCCGATGCGCGCCCGGACCAAACTCACCAGGCACAGGGCCACTACAATCGTCATTAAAAGCGCGTCGCGCACCGGTAACTTTCGCCTTTCCTAATTATCGCCCGGAGGTAGGGGATCTTTTTTCGGTTTCCACCGGGCGAATCCCCAAAGCCCGCAACCGCGCCATCCAAGCTTCGCGCAGGGAGATCGAGTTGCGTGGAACCAGCGCCCATTTGGGATTTGCGTTTTGCCCCGGTTGGTTCCCCAAGGTTTTGTGGATCCAGTTCCATGCCTTTGCTCCCTGGAGATCGCCATCTTCGATGCCGGGCAAGAAACTGGCCGCTGCTCGGGTTATGTGTGGCCAACCGTAATCGACATCGCCAGCGTCGTTGCCGGGCCAGGTACGTATGGTTTGATGGTCCGGGCGCCAAGCTTGAAGCACCTCCCTCCAAGTTTGAAAAAACCGCTGGTCGGAGGCGCGCACCACAGGCATGACGTAGGCGGCGGAGAGATACGGGTTATACTCCGGATCTTGCAGTTGGTGAAGAAGATTTACGGCCAAGTAACGGCGTAAAGGCCCTATTGGGAAGCCCAGTTCCTCCAAATGACCCAAAACCAGTAAGTTCTGGCTGTAGGTCCAAGGAGCCTCCACGCGCAGAGCGCCGTTTGGGGGCGCTTTAAAGAGAAAGGGCGCATTGTTCGTCCGGTCATCCGAGGGATAGGATTGGAACCGCAAAGGATTCGGCCCGCCGCCGGCGAGCAGCCGCCGGCCCCAACTCCAAGGAGAGCCCGGATGCGGATCGTAAAACGCGCCCGCGCGCAGATCGTGTTGACCTTCCCGGGCGGCAATATTCGCATACAGCTTGTCCAGAAAGTATGCTTTTTCCGGACTGCCATCCGGGGCCAAGAAAGCGGCGTGCCCAATGTTTCGCAATCCCCATCCTACGCCCCGGGTTTGTATTCCCGCCGGGTTGAGGAACCCATAGTCTCCGCCCCGCCCGTATGGAAGCTCAGGATTGGGATCGCCATGGGCAACGTCATAGGCAGCCCAGAAATAGGCCTCTTCGAGGAAATACCAGTCGCCTGTGACTAAGTAAGGCACGAATGCAAAGCTACCTTGGTGCGCGAGATCCACGACCCAACCGTGGCCGCTGCTGACGGGGCCCACAAACCGCACCCGGTCCTGCTTGGCCGTCCACACGAAATTCAGATCGAGGAAAGTGAATGTGGGCCGCGCATGTAGGGAAAGCGGTCTGCCGAAAGCATCTATCCGGCTTCCTCTGAGGTAAGGACGCCCAGTGGCCGATTCGCGCAAGTGTATGGGTATGTGACCGCTTGCAGCGGCATTCCCAAGAACGATGTCCAACATCCGCGGGTCGAACGAGTATAGATAGCGCACCACCCACGTCGGCGCCAGCCCCAAATCTTCCCTGCCGCCCGAACTCGGAAAATACTTGACCCAATAGCCGTGATCGTTAATATCCCCTTTACCGGTCTTTTGCCAGCGCCTCCACTCCGCGTCGAGAACGTCACGAGGCAGCTTCCGGGTGACGTCAAATGTGGGGAGCACTTGAGAGGAAATCATGTAAGGGAAGTTGAAGTCGATCGCCACCGGCTGGGGCGCGATCCCGATCCAGAAAACTTTTCGCCACCGGGTCATGGCGTAGTGGGTGAACAGCTCTTTCGTGTAAGCGGTAGAGAGCCGCCCTGGCGGGCCGACGCGGATCTCTAAAGCGTAATTCAAGTCTTCCAGAGACTCCGCCCAGAGATTTTCACCGATGACCTCAAGTTTTACGCCACGCCAGCCCGGATAAAAGGTGGCGACGAAAATGGGATGGAATGGACGGTATTCATCCCACCCTAGATCAAAGCCTCGCGCGGGAGTGCGATCTTCCACAATGACTTGAGTGCAAATGGGACCGCGAAGCCAGTACCGGAAGGCTCCCCTTTCGAGCATCTTGCGCGCGTCTGCGGTGAGGACTTTCCCGTCGCGGCTGGTGATCGTCAACGTGGCGCCGAAGTCGAAGCGACTGGACAACATTGCGCCCGCATCCAAAGGTTCGCCCGCAAGGGGCTGAGGACGGTCCTCAAAGTCCACTATGACCGGATGCCCATCCCATTCCACCCAGAAAGACAAAACGGCGTGTTGAAGGCTGCCATCTCGCCAGCGGGTTTTCACGTCGCACTGCGTATTCACCGCTTTGCCGTTCACCACGGCTGTAGCCCAGTGAGGAATGTCGCCGGGCGCGAAGACTCGTGAAAGCGTAACAGGCTGTCTCCCCGAGCGGCTCTTAGGCAAAAGGACCACAGAATTCGGAACTTGCTCCCGCTGAGATCCGTTGGTCGAGGGCGCCAAGGCGGGTGTCCAGCGCGGGCGAGGCGCCTGCTCTGCGTGCGTAGCGGGGGACTGGGTGCAACCGGGTGGAGCGAGCGCCCAGGCAAGCCACAGAAGCAATGACGCCACCCGCATCCGCATACGAAGCTGTGAATTCCGCCTCAGTATAGCATTCGCGTTTGGGCTGCTGCGTCTGTGGGGCAGGTGTCGTGCGGCGCCATGGTAAACTCTCTGAAAGGTTGTCGACGGAATGGGAATGACCCCTAAACAGATCGAAGAAGAGCGCCGTCAAGTTGAGGAGCGCTACGGCGGTTGGACAGACCACAACATACGTTTGGCTGAGGGCGTTTACACGCTCAGCCCGGATCGCCAGAGCGTCAAGCTTCGCAGGATCCTGCAAGTGGTTGCGGATGTGACGCGACGGGATTTCAGTGAGTTGCGGATCTTGGATTTGGCCTGTTTGGAAGGCCAATATGCTATCGAATTTGCATTGCACGGCGCGGAGGTGGTGGCTATTGAAGGGCGCGAAGCGAATGCTCAAAAGGCCCTTTTTAGTAAGCGGGCATTAGGTTTGGACCGCCTTTCGATTTTCCAGGACGACGTAAGAAATCTGAGCCGTGAGAAATACGGCGAATTTGATGTGGTTTTGTGCCTTGGCATCCTTTACCACTTGGATGCTCCGGATGTGTTCGACTTCATGGCGCGAATGGCTTCAGTGTGCCGCCATGCGATAGTGATGGACACCTTTGTGAGCATGGTTTATGAGAAGGCGTACGAGTACGGCGGGAACCGTTTCTGGGGAAGGGATATCATCGAACATGACCCCGCTTCGGAACCGGCGGAGCGACTCGCCAGCCTCTGGGCTTCTTTAGACAATACTCAAAGCGTGTGGTTGACCCGGGAAACGATATTTAACTTATTGATTTTAAACGGCTTTACTTCCGCCTACGAGTGCCGTGTCCCGGTGGAGCCCGGAAAGTACGCAGACCGCGTGACGCTAGTCGGTCTCAAAGGAACCCCGCAAACCATCCACTCCATTCCCGCCATGAATGGCCAACCACCGGATCTCATTGCCGAACCGTACCAGCCAGTCATATCACCGCGCCAGCAGAAGCACGCGGAACTGAAGAAACGACTCACGCTGATGATTCCGCGGCGGCTGCGCCGGGCGATCAAAAAAATGCTGGGTCAATCCGCTGCCTGAGGACAGAGCGCGCGGAGATGAATATCCTGACCTTGAGCACGACCTTCCCAAATCCCACGGAGCCGGGTCTGGGTATTTTCGTACGTTCGCGTATGGAGCATGTGGCTAATCATGCGATGGTACGGGTGATCGCTCCGGTAGGAGTGTTAGACTACTCGCGAGCTAGCGGAAAGTTTCTTCGCTGGCGCGTGCCTAGGCGTCGATCCGATGGGCGCTTATCGATTTGGCATCCTCCATGGCTATATCCTCCTTGGGGCGGCGTGTGGAACTCGCTTTGTCTGTTTTTGTGGACCCTTCCCTTAGTCTGGCGCCTATCGCGCGAGGCTGCCATCGACGTCATCGACGCACATTTTGGGTATCCGGACGGGATTACAGCGGCGTTGCTTGGGTTTGTGCTCCGGAAGCCTTTCACGGTAACTTTACGGGGTAATGAAACCTTGCATGCGCGTTATCGTTGCCGTCGCGCTGCAATGCGCTGGGCATTGCGCCGCGCTGCCCGCGTGATCACTGTCTCGAAAGCTTTACGGGATTTTGCGGTTGCGCTCGGGGTTGATCCTTGCCGCGCAGTGACGGTGCCGAACGGAGTGAACACAACGCTGTTCCATCCTTATCCGCGTTCGCCGGTTGGGAATGTGCCGCCGGAGATCCTATCGGCTGGCTATCTGATTGAACGGAAAGGGCATCACCACGTGATTCGCGCCATCGCCGGGCTCCGGGCGCGAGGAGTGGATTGCCGTTTGAGCATTGCCGGCGGCGCCGGGAGGGAAGGGAGGTTCGAAACGCAATTGCGGGCGCTGGTCCGAGAACTGCGGCTGGAAGATACGGTCGCCTTTCTGGGTCCACTCCCGCCCGCATCTCTGGCGAGGCGTATGTCGGAGGCAGCAGTGTTCTGCCTGGCTTCTGCTCGGGAGGGGTGGCCTAACGTCGTGCACGAAGCCCTGGCTTGCGGTACGCCAGTGGTTGCAACGGATACCGGAGCAGTGCGGGACCTGATCCCCACGGAAGACTATGGTTTCGTGGTTCCTGTGGGCGACCCGAAGGTCCTCGAAGAGGCGCTCGAACGGGCCCTTTGCAAGAAATGGGACCGCGAGGCTATTGCCCGTTGGGGACAGTCGCGGTCTTGGGAGCAAGTGGCTGCCGAGACGCTGGCATTATTGCGACAGGCTGCTTCGGGGGCATAATGGAAGCCGCAGCTATGAGGATATTGGTGACGGGCGGAGCGGGATTCATCGGATCCCATCTTGCGGAAAGGTTGGTCTCGAGCGGCCATTGCGTTTCGATCGTGGACGACCTGAATGACTTTTACTCGCCGGAGGTGAAACGTGCGAACCTGAACGCAGTGCGCGCCGCCGGTCCGGTGGAGTTCCACTGGTGCGACATCAGGAATGTGGACGCGATGGACCGGATCGTTGGATCCTTCCAGCCTGAAGCCATTTTTCACCTAGCGGCGCGCGCCGGAGTGCGCCCTTCGCTGGAGCAGCCGCTTTTATATGAGGAGACCAACGTTAAAGGAACGCTGATTCTGCTTGAAGCCGCCCGGAGAAACAGCGTCAAAAAGTTTGTATTTGCTTCCTCCAGTTCGGTTTACGGGATTGCGAACCGGGTTCCGTTCCGTGAGGACGACCCTGTCCACTGTCCCATTTCGCCTTATGCGGCCACGAAGCTGGCTGCGGAAAAGTTTTGTTTCACCTACTCCCATCTCTACCGCCTGCCGGTGGTATGCTTGCGGTTTTTCACGGTGTACGGGCCTCGGCAGCGTCCGGACCTGGCCATTCATAAGTTTGCCCGGTTGATCGAGGCGGGTAGGCCGGTGCCGTTTTTTGGCGACGGCTCCTCCGGGCGAGACTATACATACATTGACGACGCCGTGAGTGGATTGCTGGCGGCCCTTTCCTACGACACGCGGTTTGAGATTTTTAACATTGGGAACTCGCGCCCGGTAAAGCTTATAGAGCTGGTTTCCACGCTGGAAGCCGCCCTCGGAAAGCCGGCGGTTTTGGAGCGCCGACCCGATCAACCCGGAGACGTCCCGCTTACCTTCGCGGATATCTCCAAGGCTGGGAGGTTGCTGGGTTACCAGCCCCGGACGAGCTTCGAGGACGGAATCCGAAAATTCGTCGAGTGGATGCGAGCGGAAAACTGAGGCGGCGCCGTCGCTCAGTAAGGTTTTTTAGCGGCCACCTGAATCCAGTGCGTATTCGGTCCGACAAAAATATCCGTGAACCCTGCTCTGCGGGCGTAGCATTCGAGTTCTTGCGGCGTCGAAGACTTGCTGATGTTAGCGGGGCGATCGAGCGGATCCAGGCGTGCGTTAGCAAGGAAGAATTCCCACCCGCTATCTCCGAGAAGGTTGAAATTATCGTAATAGCAACGGCCTCCCGGCCTCAAGACGCGGTACATTTCGGTGACGTACCGGTAGCGGTCCCATTCGTCCAGGTGCATAAAGACGGAGCTGGAATAGACTACGTCGAAAGAGGCGTCGGGAATGCCTTGCAGGTCATATCCATTCAACTGCTGAAAGCGTACGTTGGGAAAACGAGACAGCGCTGCGGCGGCGTGGCGCAGCATGTTGGAGGAAACGTCTGCTCCCGTCCATAGAGCGCACCGGGGAGCCAAGTGAAGGCCGATCCGTCCGGTTCCGCAGCCGATCTCGAGCACGGAGTCGGAAGGGCCCAGTCCGGTAAGGTGCGCGATGGCATTGGCGGTCTCGATGCCCGACCGCTCGTATTCTGCGAGGTCCAAAGTGCCGCAGACGGCCACCACAGCTTGCTCGGGGGTTTCGGAAACCGCTTCCCAGACGCCCCGGTAATCAGCTCTGCGTACCGGCGAAATATCGTGAGCCGCACAGGTAACCGTGGCTTCTCCCAAAATTCGTCTTGCAGCCTCGCCGCCGTTCTGGGGGATGAATGCTTCCACTACCACCGTAAAAGTGTCGCGCGGGGGAAGCTTGCTGCGGCGGATAATCGTTTCAAACCCGGCGCTCTCGGCTCCGGGGATGCTGGGGAAGTGACTGGCCACGTCAGGGCGCGATACGCCCGTAACAACTTCTGTAAATCGTTCGCCGTCGATGTAGATTCGGACTCGGACCGGAGCGCCCGTGGTTGCCAGCGCCCAGCCTGACACGGTTAGCTGCGCGGCGAAAGAGGCTCCCGGACGCGGTTGGTCCAGGTGGCCGGTCAGAACCGGCAAGTCGGAAGACGGAGCGCGCCGGAAAAAGTTCATTGCGTGGGAACACTCCTATTTTACGGCGTTTGCTGTTCAGGGGATACTGCAAGTTTTTCCAGGGGGGTTCACTTGCACATCGATGGGCATCCCGGATGACAAAGCAGCTTCAATCCGGGCAGCCTCCCGCGCCCAATGAAGGTCTGCCAGCGCCGGTAAACGAAAGTTAGACGCTACTCCCCCACTCACGGCGAGCGCTAAGCAAAGGAGGCGGAGCCAGTTCCGGGCAGGCGAAATTGTACGCTCTAATGTGAGCCCCAAAAAAAGCAGCGTGACGGCAGCGGGCAAGACCATGTGGCGGTGCGCGTACCAGATGGACTGCTGGTCAACTGTATAAAAGTACTTCAAAATGTCTCTCGCCACCAGAGGGACGGCCACCGAAGCGGCCGACAAATACACGGCGCCGAGGATGTAGATTCGTTGACGCTCTAAGCTCCAAACTAACCAAACCACCCATCCCGAAAGCATTGTGGCTAGCAAAACAAGCGGCGGAAAGCCTGTCTCCGCCATCCGCAAGACCGCGTGGCTGCCCGCCAATGTATACAAGACAGAACGATACACTAAGCTGGACGAGACCGCCAGAAAGACCTGAGGGAGCGTATAGCGTCCCGGCGACGCCGCAGGCGGAGGAGGAAACAGGAAATAGACGCAAACTTGAATCAGGGACGCCACGATGCACGCCAGCGCTACGAGACGCTCGCGCTTCGGACCCCTCCAGATGCGCCAGATGGCTACAGGAACGGCCAGCACCAGCAGGGCCGCTGTCAGCCCGCAAAGAAACACACACGCCGCTCGGAAGACGGGCAGTTTGCGGGAATCCACCGCAGGCTCATACACAAGGAGAAGCAGCGCCGCCACCATCAAGGGCCACTGCAAGTTCGTGAGCGTGCCAGCTATTTCAAAGGCGGGCGAGGCAGCTACATAAGCCAGGCACATCGTGCCACGAAGCGTGTCTGAAGCCACCAAATGGCGGAACCCTGGCAAATAAAACACCGCCCCGGCAACTCCCTGTAGCGTTAACGTGCAGATGCTATAAAAAAGCGGCTGGTGGTAGACCGGAACGAGGCCCGCCAGAAGCGCGATGAGCCGGAGAAGGAAGCTTTCGTACCCATTATACGGGCGTAATAGGCTAGCCCAACCGTAGCGAACTTGCTCGGCGAAGAAAATGCACAAGTCCTCCGAATAAAACTGAGGCGAGCTCAGCGCATCCGGACGCCGCCAAAAGTACAGCAGAATCAACGTCAAGGCCAAAACCGCGTGTTTCCGCGGGGACCATTGGCCGAGAAGCTCTTGTCTCATCGCCGCTTCTTACGCAAAGAAAAATCTTCGGCATCCAGCGTCAGATTAGGATTGTAGAACGGATCCCGCGCGATGACGTCCCGCCATTTTTCTCGAAATGCAGCCGTTTCCTCGGGACGGGGGTCCATGTCTTCCGGCGCCTTCGATACCGCTTCGTAATGATATAGAGTCGCGTGGGGAGTATAAACGAGCTGCCGCCCCGTGCGGCGCACTTTCAGACACAGATCGAGATCGTTGTAGGCCACCGGAAAGCGCTCTGCGTCAAATCCGCCCACTTCGCGGAACACCGCCGTGCGCATGAGCAGGCAGGCAGCCGTGAGCGCGCTGACGTCGCGGATGATGTCTGGGAAATCAAAGTAAAGGCGCTCGTCGCCAAAACAACCTTTGAAGGCGTGTCCTCCCGTACCGAAGATGCCGACCACCAGACCCGCATGCTGAATACGCCCGTCCGGGTACAGGAGCCTGGCGCCCACACCTGCGACTTCGGGACGCGCTGTAAGTTCGACCATGGCCTTAAGCCACTCCGGCTCGATCGCGGCGACATCGTCATTGAGGAAGAGCACAAGCGGAGAATCACACGCGGCGACTGCGTCATTGTTCATCGCGGAGTAATTGAATCGGCGGTTACGCCAATCCAAGCGCTGCACCCGGCCATGTTCGCTGGAGAGGGCCGTGATCCACTGCTCGACCTCGTTGGACCGGGAATTGTCCACGACCAGGAATTCGCAATGAGGGTAATCTGTGAGCCGCAGGAGCGAGTCTAGGCAACGCGTGAGCATCTTCATGTTTCCGCCGCAAGGGATGATCACGGTGACGCGCGGCCATTCACGCACTCGGTAGCGGACACGCCAGCGGTCCGGATGCCGGCCGGGTTCCACTGTAGCGTCCAGGCCGGCCTCACGCAAATAGTTCGCGATGGCTTCGCGCTGAGACTGAGCGACTTTCGCCATGGCGGAGGTGTCGGAAGCGCGTGTCGAATCGTGCACCCAGAGGTTCGTGCGCCAGTGGTAGAGGATTCGGGGGATATGCACGATTTTGCGAGCCTTCAGGCTCGCGCGTAAAAGAATATCGTGGTCTTGACTCAAATCCGCTGCGGCGCGGAAACCGCCGACGGATACGGCTAGCCGGCGCCGGATGGCCATCAGATGTGTGACGTAATTTTCCGAGAGGATGGTGTTCGGAGACCAGTCGGGTTTGAAGAAAGGCGCTGAGCGTCTTCCATCGTCATCGATGTGATCTTCGTCAGAGTAAATGATGTCCGCTTCGGGTTCCTCGTTGGCTGTCTCCGCTACATAGAACAGCGCATCCTCGGCCAGCTCGTCGTCATGATCGAGCAGGGCGATGAAATCTCCACGAGCCATCTCGAGCGCAAAGTTGGACGTTGCGGAAATGCCTCGATTCTCAGGAAGTTGAGCGTAACGGATACGGGGATCTCCCGCCGCGGCGGTTCGCAAGATGCGGTCGATTTCGTTTGAGGCCGAGTGATCGTCCACGAGGCATAGTTCCCAGTCGGAGTAGCTTTGAGCGAGAACGGACTGAATGGCGCGCTCCAAGAAGCGAGGCCGAGTGCGGTAAACCGGAACCAATACGCTGATCAGCGGCTTGTACGCCAGCGAAGCGAGCTTCAGGCGAATGTATTCCGGATCGCGGGTTTCAAAGTCGGCGATCCACTGGGCGTACCCGTCAATCACGGCGTTTCGGTGGTCAATCTCAACCGTGATCGCCGTTTCCGCCGTCCGGCCCGCGCGGTCCATGGCCCGGACGGCGATGGTGTGGCGTCCGTTGGGTAGGGCCAGCGAATCGCAAGCAGCCAGGAACCCGGAACGATCTCCGTCTTTGGCCCATGGAAACTGTCGGGCGACGTCTGGCCGGTAGAGACCGCTGCGGGCGGTGATTGCCGGCAATGCGCCCGTCCGGATTTCCACGCGCTCTATGCCATACGGCGAGATAGCCCACCCGGATATGCGGATCATGCCGGTGTATGGTCCTGGGTTCGCGGGTTCCTCACAGTGCAGTTGCAGCGCCTTGGAGGCCTGGCCCGGCTTATGTCGCCAGAGTCTCCGCGCCAGCCGGGAGGCTTCCAATGCCATCGCGCCACCGCGCGTTAGGGCCCGCCAGATGCGGCTGTTGAGGATGGAGCGCACTTCTTGGTACGCCACGGAGGCGCGGGACTGGATGTGCCCCAAGCGCTGGTCGAGGAGATCCAGCGCCTCTTGCTGCTTTTCGATAGCTCTGAGCAACTCACGACGCGACTCGGCCAGCTCCCTTTCCAGACGTTCCTGCCGGGCCAGCAGGCTGGCGATCATCTTGTCTTGTTCTTCGCTCATTCCGGTTTGATGGCGCTCTTAGACATGCGGAATCCGTTCGCCTGCCCCAGCTTCGCCGGGCTGTGAGTACTTGCGGTGGTAGTCGCCGCGGGCGAGGTGTTTTTCCAGCCAGATGTAGAGGACGATGAACAGATAGCGACTACCCATTTCTTTGATTTTCAGTTTCGAGACGCCCGTCTTGCGATTGGTCCAGCTTATGGGAATGACGGCGTAATTGTAACCGCGCACGATGGCCTTCAGCGGCATTTCTACCGTAAGGTTAAAATGCGGAGATATGAGCGGCTGAAGGCCGTCTATGACATAGCGCCGATACAGTTTGAAAGCATTCGTCGTGTCGTTAAGACGAATGCCGAAAATAGCGCGGATGAAAAGGTTGGCCAAGCGGTTCAGCACCAACTTATGCCACGGGTAATCCACCACCCGGCTGCCGCGGATGAAGCGCGAACCAAATACGCAGTCGTAGCCTTCCGCCAGTTTCCGGTAACACGCGACCAGATCTGACGGGCTGTCGGAAAGATCGGCCATTACAATCGCTACCGCATCGCCGGTCACATAACGGAGACCGCACCGCACGGCGAGGCCAAAACCATGCCGGCCGGTGTTGCTAACCAAGCGGATGGCAGGGTTGCCCGCCGCGAAGTTCCGCACCACTTCCGCAGTCCGGTCTTCGCTTCCGTCGTCCACTACGACGATCTCATAAGGAATCGACTCCGCATGGAGGATGGAAGACAGGGACTGTAGGGTCTCCGCGATGGAACCTTCCTCGTTCCTGGCCGGGATTACCACGGAAAGCTTCACATACGCCTCGCCAAGCTACCAGCTTACTTGTGGTGTTTTCACAGCCGCAAGCGCCTGCTCCTGCCGCTGTGGCCGGCGCCATTGGACAAGCCGGCAGAAGGTGTTGTTCCCTGTAAGATTAAAGATAGTATTGAGCATGGAAGGAGATTGTGTGAAAGACAGCATACACCATATAGGCAGGCGTGGCTTTCTGAAAGGCGCAGGGGCGCTTGCATCCGTCGCTGGATCGCTCGAAGCGCTTCAAGCGGCGCAGAAACCGGGCAGCAGGCCTAAGAACATCATTTTTATGGTCGCCGACGGAATGAGCCCTAGCGTGTTGCCCTTAGCTGAGCATTTCTCTCAGCGCGTCAGAGGCAAAGGACTCTTGTGGCGGGCGCTGATTGACCGTCCGGAGGCGGCGCGCGGCTGGATGGATATGGCGTCTCTGAATTCCGTCGTGACCGATTCCTCGGCGGCGTCTTCAAGTTGGGGCTCTGGATCCCGAATTTTCAATGGGTGGCTGAACACATTGCCGGATGGCACGAAACTGACGCCTATTGCCTCTGTGGCGCAACAACAGCGCAAACGAGTTGGGCTGGTGACTACAACTACGATTACGCACGCCACGCCGGCCGGCTTTGCAGCGGTCCAGAATTCCCGGGGCAATGAGGATGAGATTGCCGTGCAGTACCTCGGACTGGTTGATGTGTTGCTTGGCGGGGGCCGGCAGTTTTTCGAGGCCGCCACACGGAAAGATCGGAGCGATCTTGCCGCCAAGTTCCGGCAGGCGGGGTACCGCTATGTCTCCATGCGCCGGGAGTTGCTCGCATTGCAATCCAAACCGCCTGCGCAACTGCTGGGATTGTTTGCGCAGGGAATGATTCCTTACAGCATAGACCGGAACAACCAAACAGAGTTGAGCGAGACTGTGCCTACGCTGGCGGAGATGACCGCCGTAGCGCTAGGCGCGCTTGCGTCCGCACCGAACGGCTTCTTGCTTCAGGTCGAAGGCGGTAGGGTAGACCATGCGGCGCACAGCAACGACGCAGCGGCGCTGCTTTGGGATCAGCTCGCCTTCGATGAGGCCATTGAAACGGTGTTGCAATTCGCCGCACGTCATCCGGAGACGCTGGTGGTCATTACGGCGGACCATGGAAACTCGAACCCGGCCATCGGCGGGAAATGGGCGGAGTATCACCACGCCGACAACGGTTTCGCCGTCTTGGCCAGGGCGAAGTGCTCCTTCAGCGAGTTGATTCCGAAGTTTGGAAAGAAAGATAAGCCTGCTTCGGCGGAAACCATTCGGGAGTTGACGCAAGAGGCTTTTGGATTTGCCCTGACGGCGCAAGAGGCGGAGGCGGTGCGGGCGGCGGTCATGGGCGCGAAGAACCTGTGTTTGAACACACGTCTCGATAAGACAGTGGGCATCCTTGGGCAAGCCGCAGGCAACCATACGGGCATTGGTTGGATGAGCACCGACCATACGTCGGACTATGTGGTGCTAACGGCTCTCGGACCGGGGAGCGAGCGTTTCGCAGGACAAATTCGCAACACCAAGTGCTTCGAGCTGATGGCGGAATACATGGGATCCAGCTTCCGCAATCCGGCGATGACGGCGGACCAAGCTCGCAAGTATTTGCGCGCAGCGGCGATGCCCGTCGATCAACCTCACTGGGCTTAGGTTGGGCGTAGTTTTTAGGCTGGAAGCGCCAAGGAGGCGTCTTCGCGGTCGTGAGCCAGCGCAGGGTGGTAGAAGGGATCGCCTGCGACGATGAGGTCTCCCCACAGATCGAGGAATAGCTCGCGCTCCTCGGCGCGAGTCCTGGCGACACGCGAACGCGCTTCGTCATGGCGCAACCGGGCCTGAGGTTCGACAATCACCCGAAAGCCGGCGCGGCGCAGGCGCAGGCATAGGTCCACGTCATTGTAATTCACCGGGAAACGCTCATCGAAGCCGGAAACCTCCAGAAACAGGTTCTTGCGGATGGCCAGGCAAGCGCCCGTAACGGCGGAAACGTCCCTTGTATAGTCGAACCACGGCCACCATCGGCGACCGAATGTGCCTCTGCCCGGATGCCCGGCCCCGTCCATGATTCCTAGCGCCACTCCCGCGTGCTGAATCAGCCCGGAGGGGTACAGCAGTTTGGCCCCGACTGCGCCGATGGCTGGGCGCTGGACGTGGCCAACCAAAAGACCTAACCATTCGGGTTCGAGTGGAACCACATCATCGTTCAAGAACACCAATACGTCGCCCTTTGCAGTCTTGGCGCCCAGATTGCACATGCGCGCGAAATGGAACTCACCCTGGTAAGGCACGAGGGAAGCGCCGTGGCGCGCGGCGGCCTTTGCCAGAGCACGGTCGTCCCACCCTTGATGTGCTACGACGATGCTTTCTCGCCGGGGATACCGGGTCCGCTGTCTGAGCTGCCTCAGACAGCGGTTGAGCAACCGTCCGTTCCGAGAGCAGATAATCAAGCTGACCCAAGGGCCATCGGCGAGCGGAGCGGATTTCGGCGCGACGGCGGGCGCCTCCTGGCGGGCATGATAAAGGATTTCAGGCGTCCGCCCAATCCTGGCGCCCATGGCTGCGGCTCGGAGCGCCAGATCGTAACCATCGCGATACGTTCCGATCCGGTTGAGGAGCGCTCGAGACGCGACCAAAAATCTGCCCATGTACATGTGGCTTTCTAATAGCTGCGGCGAGAAATCCGGACGGAATATGGGGCGCACGCGTGCCCCTTTGTCCGCTAAGAGATCTTCGTCTCCATAAAGGAGATCGAGCGGGCGGCGCGCGAGAGCTTGAGCTACGATTTCTCGAATGCGCGGCGTAGGAACTCCGCCAGGGTCAAAGATGGCGGTATACTCGCCGCCCGGAAGGCTCCACTCGAGCGCCTGCGTTCCGGGGGATGAAGCCACGTTAGCGGGAGGATGCCATGCGAGCCAGCGCCGGTACATCTCCGTTTCCGACGGACCCGGCGCCCGGCCGAATCGCGCCGCCAGCTCCTGGTAGGCCGTCCCGACTCGCCGGGCGATGCGTAGCGACAAGCTGTTCTCGGCCGTGGCAAGACGCTGATCGAGGTCGCGGTGAAGCCGCCGGAGACGCTCTAGCTTCTTTGCCATGCCCTCGGCCCATCCAATGAGTTCGAGCGCCTGCTCGCGCGACAAGCCCTCTTGGGACTCCGCTGCGGCGCGGAGCCGTGCGACTGTGTTCTCGTGTTCCGAAACCGGGCCGGCCAAGCCTTCAGTTTACTGTGGTTTATTATGGAAACTGAACCCCTATAGGAGGATGGCTAATGAAAGGTATCGTGCTTGCCGGCGGAACCGGCAGTCGCCTGTTTCCGCTCACCAAGATCACTAACAAGCACCTGTTGCCTATCTATAACAAGCCGATGATCTACTACCCCATTGAAACTCTTGTCGATGCGGGGATTAAGGACATCCTCATCGTGACGGGGGGACGAAATTCAGGCGACTTCTTGCGCTTGCTCGGCAACGGAAAAGAGTTTGGACTCAAGCACCTCAATTACACATACCAAGAAGGGGAAGGCGGCATCGCAGACGCGCTTTCTCTGGCTGAACATTTTGCTGACGGCCAGAAGATCTGCGTGATTCTCGGCGACAACATCGTCGAAAAGAGCATCCGCTTTGCCGTTGAGGAGTTCGAGAAGCAGGAGCGCGGGGCGAAGATCTTGCTCAAAGAAGTCCCGGACGCCGAGCGGTTTGGCGTAGCCGAAATCTTGCGCGACCGCATCATAGGCATCGAGGAAAAACCGAAGAAGCCAAAGTCGAATTACGCCGTGACGGGCATTTACATGTACGATCACACCGTATTCGATAAAATCCGGACGCTGGAGCCTTCCCACCGCGGCGAGCTGGAGATTACCGACGTAAACAATGCTTACATCCGTGAGGGTTCGATGACATTTGCTTTTCTGGACGGCTGGTGGACAGACGCCGGAACGTTCGACTCGCTGCTCCGCGCCACGAACCTGGTGGCGGCTAAGTGCGGCGTATTCCCGGAGAAATAGCCCGCCATGAATCTGCTGGTGACAGGAGGCGCCGGATTCATCGGCTCGGCGTTTGTACGAACGCAATTAGCGGCGGACACGAACCTGCGAATCACGGTTTTGGACAAACTGACCTACGCGGGGAATCTCGAAAACCTTGAACCCGTGGCGCGGGATCCGCGATACCGCTTTGTCCAGGGAGATATTTGCGATGCGGCTCTAGTGGCGTGCTTGCTCGAATCCACCCGGTTTGACGCCGTTGTGCATTTCGCGGCGGAATCGCATGTGGACCGCAGCATCCATTCGCCCGCACCCGTATTCGAGACAAACCTGCGAGGCACGTTCACCTTATTGGAAGCCGCGCGCAGATGCAAGCTCGCCCGGTTTCTGCACGTATCTACAGATGAAGTCTACGGCAGCATAGACGCTCCGCTCGAAGCGGACGAAAACTTTCCGCTACGCGCGTCCAGTCCGTATTCGGCGACCAAAGCGGGGTCGGACTTGCTGGCGCTGTCTTATTTCACTACGTACCGATTGCCCGTGCTGGTGACGCGCGCTTCTAACAATTACGGTCCATACCAGTTTCCCGAAAAGCTCATACCGCTGATGATCTCCAACGCGCTCGAAGATAAGCCGCTGCCGGTATACGGCGATGGCATGCAGGTGCGAGACTGGCTTTTTGTAGAAGATCACTGCCGCGGAATCCGGGCCGTTCTGGACAAAGGCCGGGAAGGGGAAATCTACAATATCGGCGGCAACTGCTCGCTGCCGAACATTGAAGTCGTCAAGCGCATTCTTGCGGCTACGGGAAAGCCCGAAAGCCTGATCACGTATGTGACGGACCGCCCTGGGCATGACCGCCGGTACGCGCTCAGCAGCGCTAAGGTGATGCGCGAGACTGGCTGGGCGCCTCGCGTCGGCTTTGACGAAGGCCTGGCTATAACCGTGCGCTGGTACCGGGAGAACCCCGGCTGGGTCAACCGCGTCCGCTCCGGGGAGTACATGCGCTTTTACGAACTGAACTACGCGAACCGGTGAACCCTGCACACTACCCTCTCAAGCAGAGCAAGTACTCGAGCCACTACTATCTAGAGCGCTTGGGCTGGCGTGATAAGCGAGTTTTGGACGTGGGTTGTGGCGAGGGCTTTCTCGCATTGCGGCTGGCGGAGCGCGGCAACCGGGTCACCGGGGTGGACATTCTCGAAAGTCCGCTGCACCGAGACGTAATGGAAGACTATGTTCGTTGCGACCTCGCCACGCAAGCCCGTCTCGGATTGGGGCGTCTGGAACGGCGCGCTTACGACGCAATCCTTTTGCTGGACGTTTTAGAGCACTTACCGCGTCCGGAAGAAGTGTTGGAAATTTGCCGGGAACTGATCGCGCCGGGCGGCGAAGTTTTGCTCTCTGTTCCCAACGTGGCTAACATCACTGTCCGGCTGATGTTGCTGGCCGGGCGCTTTGAGTACGCCGAGCGGGGCATCCTGGACCGCACCCACCTGCGGTTCTACACGCGGCGCACCTTCCGGCGGTTGCTGGCCAAAGAGGGATTCCGCGTGGAGCGCGAGTGGATGACGGTCATGCCGGTAGAACTGGCGTTAGGGTTTCCGGCTTCCCATCCGCTGATGATTGCGGCAAACCGCATACTAGCGGCGGCCACACGTTTGTGCCCCGGAGTGTTCGGATATCAGATCCTCTGCTTGGCGCGAGTGGATTAGGGCTTTTCGGCCACCACCACAAGCGACAAACCGCGCCAGGGTAGCAAGGGGTCGAGGAGGCGCCACAGCCAAACGGTTTTATCGAAGATTTTGAGCGTCAGCTTGTTGATTTTCCGGCGGCGCAACACTTTCCCGAAGAACCACCATGCGGGAGCGCCGGCTTTGTTCAACTGACGCGCTTCGCGGATAGCGAAGCCGCAGCGCTCCAACAGCGCCTTCAACTCCGCGGCGTGAAAACGCCGCCGGTGGCCCATGCGCTCGTCCAGCGGGCTGTACAACGCGGCGCCCTGCGGCGCCAGAACTAAAATGCGCCCGCCCGGCTGAAGGGCGGTTGCAGCGAGGCGGAGCACCGTTTCCGGGGCGGCGGCGTATTCCAGCACGTTGACGCAAAGCACCGTATCAAACTGGCCGCGGAGCGCAGCGTAATCTGGCTCCGCATCGGGTTGCAAGCGGCGCACGCTGACGTGCGGCGTGCGCAAGAAGCGGTTCTGAAGCGCGTGGAGGTAAAGCGGATCCGATTCGGCGGCCACGTATCGCAGCCGCCGCGCCATCAGCCGCGCCGATAAGTTGCCGATGCCGGCGCCGATTTCCAGCACCGTGTTCCGTACGTAAGGGCGCAAGATCCGCGTCAACCAGTTGAGATACTGCGGCGTGCCGGTCAGATTGTTGAGGAAAGCGCGCCCGTAAGGCTCCGAATAGAGATCGTCGATCAGCCAGAATCTCAAAACTACCCCCAGGGCTTTAACGCCATCCCTCCAGCCGATCTTTTTCCCTTCCTCGTAAGTTCGCCCGTGATAACTGATGGGCACTTCGTAAACCCGCAATTTCCGTTTGGCCACTTTCATGGTGATTTCGGGCTCAAACCCGAACCGGTTGGACCGTATCGGAATGCTTTTCAGTAGGTCCGTGCGGAAAACCTTGTAGCAGGTCTCCATGTCGGTGCAGTCCAAATTGGAAAACATATTGGAGACGAGCGTCAAAGTCCGGTTGATCATGGTGTGCCAGAACGGGAGTACGCGCCGCTGTTCCCCGCTGAGATAGCGCGAACCGAAAACGGCGTCGGCGCGCCCGTCTAGCAAAGGGCGGAGCAATTTCGGGTACTCAAACGGATCGTATTCCAGGTCCGCATCCTGGATAATGCAAAAATCGCCGGCAGCGTGCGCAATGGCGCTCCTGACTGCTGCTCCCTTGCCCTGGTTGCGTTCGTGGCGAAATAGCCGGATTTCGGCATGCTCGGAGGCCAGGCGAGCGAGGATCTCCCACGTGCCATCGGTGGAGCAATCATCCACAATAATCAGCTCGCGCTCCATGTTCTCCGGCAATGGGGCGGCTAGAACCTGCGTAAGAGCGCGCTCCACCACATTCCGCTCGTTGTACACGGGGATCAGGATGGAAAGCTTCATAGCGACGTCCTAACGCGGCAGCATGTCATTGATGGTTTTCAGGCTTGCCTGGACGAAAGCCACCGCCGCCGCTTGCGCAGCCGCGTCATTTTCTTCGAGCACCGGCGCAGTGACCCGCACGATGGACGTGTCCGAGCGGCGGTAACGAATCGAATCCAATACGAGCCATGCCTTGGCCCAATACTCATTGGGGATGATGCGGTTGTACGACTGATACCAGTACAAAACAACGCTGCGAGCGTCTCCCCGACGAACGATGTAGCGGTTGACGGAAACTGGCGATGCGAAACCCGGAACCGAAAGATCGAGGGATCCGGTTTGCGACGCCACCCAGCCTGAGCCAGGCAAGCAATTCTTGGGTGAGTGAGGCGAAACCCCGGTAGATTGGGAGCGGAAAAACGCCATGTAAAAGGTGACGCTCCGTCCGCTGACGGTGTCGGTGTACACGCGTTCCACGGTATCGTCCGCCTTAAGCACGTCCAGAACCCTAGCGTCAATGGGGATTTCGCGCACCATCCGCCATGTTCCCAGCGAGCTGGGGATCGCGGCGAGGGGACGAGCGAGGTTCACCTCGCGCTCTTTAGGCACGCCGTAAAAGGCGGCGCATTGACACAACATCAGGATGCTCAAAATCGCCCCAGGCGAGCTGCGGAGAAAAGGGAACCAGGATCTAACCTCTTCCATGCGCATACCTCAGGATGCCCAGCAGCCACCGGTGCACCAACACCATTAAGCACAAAGCCACCATGAATACGACCCACCCTTCCACAGAGTGGAAAAAGCCCTCTGCCCATTCCCGTCTCACTTCGCTCAGCACTCCGGTGATGGTCACACGAAAGGCATTCGCCGCAATGGCGATCGGCACGGTGCTGAAAAACAGCACCGCCCGTATCCATGTCTTCTTCTCGAAGAAGAATCCGTACACCAGGGAAAGAAACGTCAGCGAGAGCAAAGATCGGATGCCGCTGCAAGCTTCGACGACAGAAAGCCGCTGGCTCGGCAACTCTAAGATATTCCCCTCGCGAAAGACCGGAATTCCGATGGCCGACAAAACCGTTTCCGCTACTTGACTGGCCAAGAGTTGCAGCGGGAAGGTAATCTGATTGAACAGCACAGCCGGAATTCGAATCATGAAAAACAATAAAAACCACGGGAATAGGAGAATTCGAAAGACGGCAGGACCCCACACCGTAATGATCACGCCCGCCAGCATCACCACGAACGCCGTCCTGGCGACAAACAGCTCAACGCCCAGTGTGCCGGCCATGAGTTGCAAGAAACCTGCCATTACGACGACAAGCCCCCAGTAGCAGGGTTTTCTGGGCGTCTGAGCCAGCTCGCGCCTTTTCTGCCATGCCACCCACCCTGCGACGAGCGGAACCAAAACGCCGTGTCCCATGTCGTCGTCGTGAAGCCATTCGTAAGCCATAAACTTCAGGACAGGGGCGAAAAGCAGGCATAAAAGAGCCAGGTGCCAAAAGATCTCGACCCAGACACGTCTATCTTGAGAGGCGGAAGACCCAGGAATTTGGCGCGAAATCAGGTTCAATATCGACGGCTCCAAACTTCTCTGAATCTAATGAATCTAGCACACTTGGAACTCACCACCAGGCGGGAACCCGCAAGGTGTGCGGGGAAAGCGCTATATGCGCGGACACGTATGCGGAAGATCGAACAAACCCGACATTTCCGCTCAGAATGCGCCGGTAGCCGGCAGATCCGCCGAAGCTGAGGAGCGTTCCCACTGACCGGCTTGCGCTGCCGGTAAGGTAATAAGAGTCTTGAGGCTTCAGGTTTTGCATGAGCGCGGCGTAGCGGAGCGCGCTAGCGTTCACTCCCAAGCTCCATCTCCGAAATGCAGTCCGGCTGTATTGGAATGTGGCGGAATGGGAACGCGATGTCACATAAAATCCATTGCCTGGCACAATCGAGAGGTTATAGCCTGCGGTAATGCTGGCGTGGCGCAGGCTGCGATGATAGTGCGCCGCCGCGACTCCGAATTTATTATCGCCGTAGAACACTTCTTGTCCCACGTCGGTTCCAAGAATGGCGGCTAGCGCCGGGGGCAGGGTCACGCGCGTTAACGCGAGCCGTTCCACCCGCGCAACGCCGCCGGTCAGCGATAGGGAGCTGTGTTCGTCCAAGGTCCAGGATAAGCCCGCCATGCCCTGGTGCGCGGTTGAATCCCCGAAAGCCTTGCTGAACTCGTATCGTAGGTAAGCGTAATTCAGGATGAGGTGAGTGCGACGGGTCAATCTCCGGCCGGCGCCGCCTTGTGCGACGTAACCAAACGCGCCCGGGAGTCCTTTGACTTTCCGAAAGCTGTCGAAGGCGACGCCGCCGGCGCTGGCGGTCCAGTATCGGCCAATTCTTCGCGTGTAGTTGGTGGAAAAGCCTAGGGAATAAGTGCGAGCGTCTAGGATCTCGGAGTTCATCTCGTAAGGCGTGAAGGGATCTACGTATAACAGGCCGGTAGTGTTCAGCGAGGAAAGCCCTGCCGCCCCCGGAGCTCCGAATGCCCAGTTTGACATGGCGCCCGTAGCGACAAAGGACAGTTCGCTGTAGCGCCCGATCTCGCGGGTATAGGCGGCTCCCAAACTTTGCCCGAAACCAGAGAGATTGCCGTAATCCAGCGTCTGGTTATAGCTGGCGGTATAGTAGATTCCGGCCACGCTGTGACGCCAAGCATGCGCTCCTGAAACTCCACCGGTGGCGTACACGGAGCCAGTCGAGAACTCCGGCACCCTACCGGTAGGCTCCAAAGTTACGCGCCCTAGGCCCGTCGCGTAGTTTACGCCCGCGGAAAGAAACGGGGTTATGCTGAGCAGTCCCCGCTCTGCCTCTCGGCGGTGCAATCCGCCTTGCGGCAAACCGGCTTGACCCGCTCCGCCCAAATAAGGGATTTGACACGCCGCCGCAAAGCAGGCGGCTAACCACAGCGCAATGGTACGCTTCAAGAATCCTCCACTCAGGGCTCAGTCTGACTGCCGCGCAGGGGCTTTGTCAAGTGAGCGATTACCCGTGGGTGCGCAAGTCCGACAGTCGCAGCAACGCACGATGCGCTGGTTTGGCGACCCAGGCTGGCATACTGGCCACCCAGTGTTTCACCCGGAGCTTCCACGTACGTTTCGAGAGAGGCACGTTCTCCGCCAGCCGTCGCAGGAGCGTGAAGTCGCCTACCGCGAAAGCAATGTCGGCAGCCTCCGCCGACCGCCGGGCCATTTCATCCTGGATCACATCCAGAAACGGAGCCGCCGCAGGGTGGCGCGCGGCTGCATGGCGCAGGATCTCCAGTTCTCCGAGCAGGCAGCGCAGCACATTACCGGAATAGTTCTCGGCATGTTTCCGTATGCCCACCACGGGATCCGCCACCACGCCAAGCGGCGCTTCGGAGGCGCAACGCAGTGTAAACTCCCAATCTTCAGAGATTGTACGGGAGAATGCAGGGTTGCATCTCCCCACTCGCTCGAAGAACGCCCTGCTCATCAGAACGGTGGAGGGGAAGATGGGCTGGAAGCGCAGCAGCCTTCCATAAAGAGGCTGATTCAGCACCCACAGTCCAGGGGCCACCTCGTTTCGAATTCCAGACCAAAACTCCGCGGGCGCCTGGTCAAATTTGGATGAGGACTGCCAGTGTCCATCCACGACATGAACGAAGTTGGTGAAAATGTACTCCAGCTCGGGCTCTCGCTCCAAAAGTTCCAGTTGGCGGGCCAGGCGGTCCGGCCGCCATAGGTCGTCGCTGTCGCAGAAGGCAATCCAAGGCATTCGCGTAGCCGCTACCCCGGCGTTGCGGGCGATGGGGGGGCCGCTGTTGTCAATTTTCAAATAACGGACTCGGGGTGCGAATCCCCTTACCACGTCCGCAGTGTTGTCTGTCGAGCCGTCGTCTACGACGAGGATTTCAGCCGGTGGATGCGTCTGGGCAAGAACGGATGCCAGCGTTTCGCCGATCAAACCGGCACGGTTGTACGCCGGGATAATCACGCTGACTTCATACACACGCAGATTCTAGCATGCAGGTCATATCCTGCTACAAGCTGCGTACCAGAGAAGTCCCACCCATTCGTGCAAAACGTCCTCCACGTCGCGGTAGGCGTGCAGGGAGGGAATCAGATCGAGTTTCCCCGCGAGGAATTGAGCAGACCGAAAGGCGCACGGCGCCGGCACGACTTCGATGCCTTGCTTTCGAAACGCCTTTTCTGCGCGCAGCATGTGAACCGCTTCCGTCACCAGCACTGCGCGCCGGATAGCGCGCTGCCGTAATAAGCGTGCGGTGTACAGAGCGTTTTCGTAAGTGGAATGGGAGGCGGCTTCGATCTCGATGGACGATCCCGGAATGCCTTCGGCTTCGAGCGCAGATCGCATGATAACGGCTGCCGGAGGCAAACGCGGCTGCTCGGAACCTCCCGACACAAAGATCGGCAACGCCTTCCAGTGAGTGTACAGCCATGCGGCGCGGCGGCAACGAAGGTATGTATCCTGTGAGGGCGCGAATGCCGGAGTGGGGGGGACCAGCGGAAGGGTCCCTCCTGCCAATACCACGATGGCCTCGGCTGGCTGCGCCGGTGTGGGCTGCGCTGCATACCACCCTTCCAGCGTCAACAGGCAAACGTAGGCTACTGGGCGCCAGCTTGCCAGCAGCAGCGTCGCTGTCAACCCCACACCGGCGAACCGGCGCCATCCTTTGCGCTGGAAGATTTCCAGGGCCAAGAGCATCAGGAGCACAGCCGGCAGAATGGGCTTGATGTAGGTCATCGTTGAACCATTCTCCCACGCAAAAGCCGGTTGGTCCGCGCCTCCAGCAGGAAGGCAGCGCGCCCCGGGCCCGAAATGAGATACAGTCTTTCCAAGGAGGTGCTCGACTGGGGCCATGAGTCTTGCGGGCTGGTTCACGGTAGGGGAAATTGCCGTCCTGGTTTTGGCGGCTTCGGTGACCCTCCACCGCTTGGGACGTTCCGCTGCCGAATCATTTTCCATGGGCGTGATTCTGGCGTTTATGGCGCTTTCGGCTACATTCCAGTTTTGGTTTTTGGTGCGGGCGCCTCGCGGATCTTACGCGTTCGAACTAGCGCTTGGAGTCGCCGCCGTTTGGACGCTCTGGAGAAACCGCAAAGCGCTGGTTTCACTATGCCGGGCTGTCGTGGGATTTGGGCGCCGCCGCTGGATGATTGCAGGAGTGCTGGCGATCTGCTGGTCCTATTTGTTTTGGCTGGTCGTGGCGATTCCCCCTTCGAACTGGGATAGCATGACATATAATCTCGCGCGTGTTCTGCTGTTCCAGCAAGAAAACTCGTTATTGCTGTCCAGCGCGACTACGCCTCGCCAAGCGGTATTTCCGGCAGGTTATGACATTCTCAGCCACATGTTTCTGCGCCGTTATGCAGACCACGGAGTGGCCATCTTCAGTTTGCTGTCTTATATGTCAGTTGTGGCCGGGACCTATGCATTTTGCCGGAAGCACTTCAGCTCGGAGGTTTCGCTGGCGTCAGCGCTGACTGTAGCCAGCTTTCCGCTGGTCGTCTTCCAAGCAACTTCTACGAAACCCGACCTCGCCACCGGCGCGATCGCGGTATTTTGCGGGTTGCTGGCGTCGAATCTATTTGCATGTTTCCGAATGGAAACAGCGGGTCTTCTCTTGTTGGGGCTCTTGTTCGGCGTTTCGGTAAAGCCTACGTTCGGCGCGTTTCTGATCCCATTTATCTTGATCTTTGGTCTAGTGGGTATCGCGCGGTGGAGCCGGTCGAGGCAACCCTGGAGATCCGAGGTCCGGTGGTTGAATCTGTTGTGGGTGCTTCCGCCCGCACTGTTGCTCTCGTCGGTTTGGACTTACGTGCACAACCGCGCGGTATGGGGCGGGTGGCTAGGCCCACCCGCATTCGTCAGCGTTTCACGGCAGCCTGGCGGGTTAGCGGGCGCCGCGGCGAACGTCACGCGGCATTTGCTTCAGACGGTGGATTTTTTGCCGGCCGGTCAGGAGATCACGCGGCGCATGGCGGGAGTGGAGGCATCTTATTACGTAGAAAGGGTCTATCATCACGTCCTTTTTAGATTTTGGGGAGACGCAGGTTCCGGGGGGAAATACGGTCGGTTCTCGGTTATTTGGTGCGCCAATGAAGACGCGGCGTGGTTCGGCCCGCTCGGGATCCTGTTGGCGGTTCCCGGCGTTATCTATGCGATCATTCGCGGGCCTTTGTGGTTCCGTGCTTGGGGTTTGGTCCTGGCGGCGTACTTCCTGCTGATCAGCTCGGCGCTGGTTTGGTCTCCGTGGAATGGCCGGTTTCTGACCCTCTGCTTTGCGGCGTCCGGACTTTGCGTGGGCTTACTTCTTGCGAAGGTGAGCGCGCGTTTTTCGTGGGCGCTGCGCGCCGTGCAGGCATGTTGTTGCCTGTTGCTGATCTACGCATGCGTCGCCAACGATCTCAAGCCGCTGTTCCAAGCTCCGCGAGAGCCTTTCGTGACGTCGCGAGCCTTAGATTTCCGTAAGTGGCCGGAGTGGATGCGGCGAAAAAGCGTATGGGCCGTTACACAGTGGGGGCGAGACCGGTTGTATTACGCACGTTTGCATTATGGAGATGATCGCGTGGAGCAATTCGGCTTCCGGATTCCCCACGGAGCACGGGTGGCTCTCTTGGCAGGCGACGACTCTTGGATTTATCACTTTCTGCTCACGCGCCCGGATGTGCGGTTCATGCCGATGTCTTTAGAAAAGGCTCTGGACCCAAGCGCCAGCGCGGAGTATATCCTATGTCTGGACGAAGGGTGTAACGGCGCTCCGGATGCTCCTGAAAATGGGGTCCTATGGGGTTCAGCGAGAAGCAAATCCACCTGCCGGATCATCCGCTTGGACAAGAGGGCGGCCGGCGCGGTGGCTTCGAAGTAAGCTGTGGGGATGCAAAGTCTGTTTGGTATACTGCCAAGTGCAGCGGATTCCGGCTGGCCTATTACGCTAGGACTCTGGCGGGCGCGAGCAGGGCTTCAAACCCGCCGCCGCGCCGGGTAGCTGGGCAGGAAACACGCGGGATCCGCTTTCCGTCATGAACGTCCACGGAATATCACTCGGTGAGCGGGATTTGCCACCCAAACCGCCGGCGGATGAACTTGTGATCGAACCGTCATCCGGGTGGATCGCGCTGAGGCTGGATGAGCTCTGGCGCTATCGGGAATTGTTGTATTTTCTAGTGTGGCGCGAGATCAAAATCCGCTACAAGCAAACGGTCCTCGGCGTAGCGTGGGCTCTGTTGCAGCCGCTATTCACCATGCTGGTGTTTAGCTTGTTTTTTGGCCGGCTGGCTAAGATGCCCTCGGACGGAATCCCGTATCCCGTGTTCAGTTTGACCGCGCTCGTGCCGTGGACGTTTTTCGCGAACGGCCTGACACAGTCCTCCAACAGCATTGTCGCGAACGCGAGTTTGATTGCCAAAGTCTATTTCCCTCGACTTGCCGTTCCCATTTCGGCCGTGCTGTCGGGTGTAGTAGATTTCGCTTTGGCTTTGCTGCTTTCGATTGGGTTCCTGTACTGCTACGGCGTGCCGCTGACTATGAGAGCATTGTGGTTACCTCTGTTCTGCCTGCTTGCTTTCGCTACTGCCTTGGGAGTGGGTTTGTGGCTATCGGCGTTGAACGTCGAGTACAGGGACATCCGGTTCATCTTGCCATTTCTGGTGCAGTTCTGGATGTATTCCACTCCCATTGCCTATCCCAGCAGCCTCTTGCCGGACCGATGGCGGCCCTTTTACGGCATCAACCCGATGGTTGGCGTCGTGGAGGGATTTCGCTGGTCGCTGGCAGGGGCGCAGACTGAGCCCGGCGGCATGCTAGCGGTTTCGTCGGCTGTGGCAGTCTTGTTGTTGGTGAGCGGCGCATTCTATTTCCGGCGGATGGAGCGGACGTTCGCCGACCGGGTGTAGTGCGCATGGACGAGCGGGTTATTATCGTTGACAAGTTGAGCAAACGATACCGCGTGGGCCGCCCGCAGTCCTCCCACAACACGCTGCGGGATGCATTGACGGGGGCGGCGAGGCGCTGGGCTCAAGCGCTGCAACGGCCGCGCGGTTCGGGCGAAGACCAGCCCGGTTTCCACTGGGCGCTCCGTGACGTGTCATTTGAGGTGCGGCGCGGGGACGTGGCGGGCGTCATCGGGCGCAACGGGGCTGGAAAAAGCACGTTACTCAAAATCCTGTCGCGCATCACGGAGCCTACGAAAGGCAGGGTGGTCATTCGCGGGAGGGTGGGATCGCTGCTGGAGGTGGGAACCGGATTTCACCCGGAACTCACCGGGCGCGAAAACGTTTTTTTGAACGGAGCGATCTTGGGCATGAAGAAAAACGAGATCGCTCGAAGCTTCGACTCCATCGTAGCGTTTGCCGAAGTGGAGAAATTCATCGACACTCCGGTGAAGTGGTACTCCAACGGAATGTATCTCCGGCTGGCATTCGCCGTCGCGGCGCACTTGGAACCGGAAATCCTCATCATCGATGAGGTGCTGGCCGTGGGCGACTTGCAGTTCCAAAAAAAATGTTTGGGAAAAATGGGCGAGGTCGCAAAGAGCGGCCGTACGGTGCTGTTCGTCAGCCACAACATGGGCGCGGTCGCTAGGATGTGCAACACATGTTTGCTCCTGGACGGCGGAAAGGTAGTCGCGTTCGGACGAGCCCATGACGTCATCGCCACCTACCAGGCTACCTATGGCTCCGCCTGCCCGGAATGGACGCGGGACCCTAAACGGACGCCGGAGAGCGCAGTTACGCTTTTACGAGCGAGGGTCCTGGACGGTTGTGCCCCCCGAGGTACGTTTCGCGGCCACGAGCCGATTACTGTAGAGATCGAATACCAGGTTCGTGAACCGGTGGCAGACTGCGCCATCAGTGCGCGTGTGTATTCCGGAGATGGCGCAGTCGTTATGTCCACGTCGGATCCCGATCCGGCGGGCGCGCCGGCTCTGCCACGCCGCCCCGGACGATTCCGCGGAGCGTTTGTAATTCCGGCGCACATGCTGGCGCCAGGAAACTACAGCGTCTTCATTGCGGCGCATTCGCCGAACCGGCAGATGTACGACGCGGTGGAGAACGCTGTTTCTTTTGAGGTTTCGGCGGCCGGATCTTTAGCTGCAATGGACGGACGGCTGGGGTATTTTGCTCCGCTTTTGAAGTGGGTCACAACGCCCTGTGACGCCGGCTGAACGGAGGCTGCGCCGTTTGGCGCGCAAGTGGAATGCGGATTCCGTGCATTACGGGCTTGAGTCGCGCGCGAGATTGTATTAAGATTACGAAAAGGACTGAAGTCAGGCTCGGCTGTTTATAGCAGCTAGCCCTCATCCTTTTGAGACCCCGGAAGGCCAAGCGCACGCGAAGGGTGTACACCTACTCTCACCGCTTGCGCTGGGTTGAAGGAGCCATGTTCAATGAGTTTGAGCCAGTTAGCACAGTCTATTAGCGAGTCGCCCACCCTGAAGCTCAATGAAACCGCTGCGTTGCTCAGAGAGAAGGGTGAGCCTGTTATTCATTTGGGCGGCGGAGAGCCGAAGAGCAAGACTCCGATTGACGCCATCATCAGTTGTACGTCGATCCTGAATACCGGCGAAGTGCGGTACACGCCGGCGGATGGGATTCCGGCGTTGAAAAAGGCGGTGATCCGGTATACCGAGGAACACTACAAGCGCTCGGTGCGGCCGGAAGAAGTCATCGTGTCCAGTGGCGCCAAGCAATCGATCATGGTGGCGCTCTACGCTATCCTCGATCCGCATGACGAAGTCGTCTTTCCTGCGCCGTATTGGGTGAGTTATCCGGAAATGGTGAAGCTGGCGGGAGGGATCCCGGTTCCTGTGACCCCGTCAGACGGATCCTTCACTCCTTCTTTCGAGGATATCGTGCAGGCGGTGGGCGCAAACACTAAGGCGATTATTCTCAACAGTCCCAACAATCCGAGCGGTGTAATGTATCCCGAAAGCCTGATCGCTCAGGTGGTGGAATTCTGCGAGAAGAATAACATCTGGCTGTTGATGGACGATACTTATAATCGTTTGGTGTTCGACGGGCGCAAACCCATAAATTGCTACGAGTACGCCAAGGATTTTTCCGACTCCTCCAAATTGGTGGTCATCAACTGCGTTTCGAAAATGTACGCGATGACCGGATTCCGCATTGGTTGGGCCGTCGGCAACCGGCATTTGGTGCGGGCGATGACGAACATTCAGTCGCAACAGACCTCTGGTCCAGCGGCGCCAAGCCAGTGGGCGGCGGTGGGAGCGCTGAACGGCATTCAGAACAGCATCGAAGCATTGCGAACGACGCTCGAAAACAACCGTAACGTGCTGGTTAGCCGCTTGCAAGCGATTCCGGGTGTGAAGGTTACGAAACCGGACGGAACCTTCTATACCTTTCCTGATTTCAGCGCCTACGAAAAAAGTTCTCAGAAGCTGGCTCAGTTTCTGTTAGAAAAAGTGCGCGTAGTGACGGTGCCGGGCAAGGAGTTCGGCATGGAAGGACGCCTGAGGATCAGCTTCTGCGGCACGATTAAGGAGATTCGCGAAGGCGTTGAGCGCATTCAGTGGGCGCTCGATCCGAATGCTCCGAACGAACTTTATCTGGGACCGCGCAAACTGGTGAGGGATTGGCTATGAGCTCCTACTTCCTGAACATGCCCACGCCGGCTTCCAAAGAGGCGGCTGTCCTCAGCAGTGTGTACGGCCTCGAAAACCACGGTTTGACCCGGCTGAACAGGGTCTACTGGAATCTGCCCGCAGCGGCGCTCTATGAAGAGGCTGTGTTCCGGGCTGAAGGATGCATCGCTGTAGAAGGTCCGCTGGTGGTGAAAACCGGCAAGCACACTGCCCGCGCGGCAGCGGACAAATTCATCACGCGTGAGCAAACCACCGAGGATAAGGTTTGGTGGGGCGAATACAACCGGCCGTTTACGGCCGAGAATTTCAATCAGTTGTTGGTGCGCATGCAAGGGTACTTGCAGGGCCGTGACGTGTTTGTGCAGGACCTGTACGCGGGGGCGGATCCAGCCTATCGGCTTCCAATTCGGGTGATCACTGAAAAGGCATGGCACAGCCTGTTCGCGCGGACGATGTTCTTGAAACCTGCGAATTTTGACGCGTATAGGAAACACGTGCCGGAGTTCACGATTATCGTCGCTCCAGGCTTTAACGCTTCGCCCATTATCGACGGTACGCGAACGGAAACCTTCATCGTCGCCAATTTCGCGGAACGGCTCGCTATCATCGGGGGCACGGCTTACGGCGGGGAAATTAAGAAGACCATTTTTACCGTTTTGAATTTCCAGTTGCCGCTGGAAGGCGTATTCCCGATGCATTGCTCCGCGAATGTGGGACCGGAGGGCGATACCGCCCTGTTTTTCGGCCTCTCGGGTACAGGCAAGACTACTCTGTCCGCTGATCCCACTCGTCGTCTGATCGGCGACGACGAACACGGATGGAGTGAAAACGGCATTTTCAATTTCGAAGATGGTTGTTACGCCAAAGTGATCCGGCTGTCGCCGGACGCTGAACCGCAGATCTATGCGTGTACGCGCCGCTTCGGCACGCTCTTGGAGAACGTCACGATCGACCCGCAGTCGCGCTGTTTGGATCTAAACGACGCGAGCGTTACGGAGAATACACGGGGCGCTTATCCGCTGAGTTACATTGACAATGCGCTGCCGGAGAAAATGGCCGGACACCCACGCAACGTGATTTTCCTGACATGCGACGCCTCGGGTGTGATGCCTCCTATTGCTCGTCTTACTCCCGATCAGGCGATGTACCATTTCATCTCCGGTTACACGAGCAAGATCGCCGGCACTGAGATCGGATTAGGCATTGAGCCGGAAATCACCTTCAGTACGTGTTTCGGCGCGCCGTTCATGGTTCACCGCCCGCTGGTTTACGCGGAGCTCTTGAAGTCGAAGATTTTGAAGCACAACGCTACCGTGTGGCTTGTGAACACCGGTTGGACAGGCGGGCCGTTTGGCGTGGGGAAACGCATCAGCATCAAATATACGCGCATCCTACTCAACGATGCGTTAAGCGGAAAGCTGCACGAGGTCAAGTTCCGCAAGGATCCCGTCTTCGGCTTTGAGGTTCCGGAGGAATGTGAGGGCGTGCCCGCTGAGCTGTTAGAGCCTGCGGAGGCATGGCCGTCACGCGACGAGTATTATCGCAAGTATGACGCTCTGGCGGCGCGGTTCATTGAGAACTTCAAACTTTACGCCAGCGGCGTGCCTGCCTCCGTAGTGGAAGCCGGACCCAAGCGCCTCCGGCTCTGAACGTCATGGGCTTAACGGAGCGCGCCTGGGGGCGCGCTCCAGAGCTAGCTCTGTAACACTTCCCGATAGTAGGCTTCATATTGCGGGATGATGAGCGAAGCGCAGTACCGGGTTTGCGCCGTCTGGCGAGCGGCCTTCGCCATCCTCTGGTGTAGGTCGCTGTCGGTCAAAATCTGAATGACGCGCTGTGCATGGGCTTCGATGTCGCCTACGGGTTCCAGAAACCCGTCTACGCCGTTTGTGATCAGTTCTGGCAACCCTCCCACGCGCGTCGCCACCGGAGGAACGCCGCAGGCCATGGCTTCCAACGCCGCCAGGCCAAACGACTCCAGCTCGCTGGGCAGCAGGAGCGCATGCGCCAGCGGAAAAATACGCTCCACATGGTCCTGCTTGCCAAGGAAGGTGACGTGCTCCTCCACGCCGAGTTCGCGCGCCAGGCGCTCGGCAGGGCCGCGATCCGGACCGTCGCCCACCATAAGCAAGTGGGCCGGCGTTTCTCGCCGAACACGCGCCAGAATACGCACGCAATCCCCCACTCGCTTCACCGGGCGGAAGTTCGAAACGTGCATGAGGAGTTTGTCTGACGTTCTCACGTAATGAGCGGCATTGCGGCGCCTCGGATCAGGCTTGTACATCTCGCAGTTGACGAAGTTCGGAATGACGCGGATGGGTTTGGATACGTCGAAGACTTCGGCGGTGCGCCGCTGCAAGTACTCACTAATCGTGGTTACCCCATCGGACTGCTCGATCGAGAATTTCGTGATGGGAAAGTAAGAACGGTCCGCGCCTACCAGCGTAATGTCGGTTCCGTGTAAGGTGGTCACGTAAGGAACCCGCCGTCTGGTTTTAGCCTGCACGCGCATCATCTCGCGGGCCAGCATGGCGGAAATAGAGTGGGGAATCGCGTAATGGACATGCAGAATATCGAGCTCATATTGGTCGATAACCTCGAACATCCGCGAAGCCAGCGCCAGCGTGTAAGGAGGGTACTGAAAGAGCGGATAGGAAGCGACTTCGACTTCGTGGTAATGGATGCCTTCTATACTGGGATCTAAGCGAATGGGATTCGAATAAGTGATGAAGTGAACGTCATGCCCCCGGGTGGCTAGTTCCAGACCGAGTTCGGTAGCTACAATCCCACTGCCCCCGTAAGTGGGGTAACAAGTGATTCCAATCCTCATTCTTTCGCCAGCTTAGCACCCCTCGCGCGAAGTTCACCGTAGCCGATCTGCCCGTTCAGTCGTTCGTCGGGCCGGGCGACATTGCCGCCGCCGTACCAGACGCGCACTTGGCCATCTCCGGCGATTACGGCGCCGTCGCAAACCACCTTTGCGTTCCACGCCTCCGTCCCCTCAATGACGGGGGAGCGCAACTTTTCCCAGTGCACGCCGTCACGCGACTTCGCCAGCCCCATCCGGCGAATTTCTCCTTTGCCTCTTCCGGTATATAGCATCCAGTAATAACCGTACTGCGGCCACACCGCGGGTTCGCCCAACCCCACTTCATCGAAATCGCCGGGGCCGCCGAGTTCGAGAACTGGATTGGATCGCAGCTTCGTCCAATGGACTCCATCCTGTGATCTAGCCAGGCCAATACGCTGGCGCCGCGCCCGGTCCTGGCCGAGGTAGAACATGTAGAACCAATCTCCGATGCGGATCACGTAAGGGTCTGCTACGCCTCGTTCATCCCAGCTGCCTCGAGGACCTGCGTGCAGGACCGGCGCGCCGTGTTTACGGAAAACCATCCCATCGCCTGAGCGGGCGAAAGCGATGCAAGGTGGATTTCCCGCCTGATACCACATGAGAAACTCACCGCCATGCCACAGCGTGTGTCCGTTCGCGGCAATGTAGGAGCCTTCCCAGCCCTCCGGAGAAAGAACCGGCCCCCGCTTGATCCAGCAAAGCCCGTCGGCAGACTCCGCTAGTCCCGTGCGCCACGTCTGTCCGTCGAACCCGGAGTAGAAATTTAAAAACTTGCCCGCATGAAAAACCACAGACGGATTCAGGGCATCGGAGGAATCAAAGTGCTGGTTGGCCCCGCGCGCCAGAACCGGCGCGGGGCGTGGGCGCCACTCCCACTCCACGGCGGTAGGAGCGTCTTGGGGAAAAGGCAACGCAAAATCGCCGTACCGGCCGCAGCCCGCTAGCATCACAGTCAGAGTGGCGAGGGCCAGCGGCCTCATAAGGGGACCCGAATCTGCAAGGACGCGCCGGATCCGGGACGAGATTCCAGAACCATATCGCCGCCTAGCTCCCGGACCCGTTGTTTAATGCTGACGGGTCCGAGGCGGAGCGTTTCCAGTTCGTCCAGCGTATAGGAGCCGGCGAAGGGGAAGCCGGTGCCGTCATCCTCGATGGAGATCTCCACGCCGCCGTTCTGCTTTTCCATAACCACGGCGACGCGAGAAGCTTTGGAATGTTTTTGGACGTTGTTCAGCGCCTCACGCACAATTTGCAACACCTCCGGGGATGGCTCCGGCTCGCTCTCGCCAAACGATCCGCCGCGATGGAATGTGGCGACGATCCCGGTATCTTTTTGAAACAGCTCCACAAGGCGGGCGGCAGCGGACAGTAGTCCGGCGTGTTGGTCTTCGGGGGGGCGCATGCTACGGATAAAACCTCTGAGCTCAGCTACTTGCGTGCGGCACAGCTCTTGCAATTGCTCGAGCTCTTTGAGCCCTGCCGTACTATCGCGCTGAAGCATCTTGCGCACGATTTCCAAGCGCATTTGAAAGCTGATAAAGCTCTGTAGGGGGCCGTCATGGAAATCCGCCGCAATCCGTTGCCTCTCGCGTTCCACCGCCCTTTCAACCTCCCTGTTGAGCTCGGCGCAACGCTCGGTAACTTGAGCCAGCCGGCTGAGGAGCCGGTTCTTTAATGCAGCCAGCACCGTGCCAATGAGCGTCCCGGCGTACACGGTGATGGTCAACTCGCCGCTAAAGCCACGCCGCATGAGCAGCAGTAAGATTGCCGTGGCGCCGCCGGCGGCCAGCGTTTCCTTCCAAGACAAATGTAATGCCGCAAACAGAATGACGTAAGCGAAAAAGAGAATGCTGGCCGCAGCGCCGCCGGCGGCTGTGTCGTAGACCCAAAGCAGAAAGAACGCCCCGTCTACGGCTAACGCCGCCAGCGAGTTGCCGGCGCGCTCGATTTCCGGAAGGGCGAGAACCCCTACGGCGAACAGAGCATACAGCAACCAGGGGATCGTAGAGAGCCTGAGTCCTCCCCACGCCGCCATAAAGACCAAACACGCTACTGCAAGGGCCGCGCGGACCAAGCGTAGCGTTAGAACCCAGACCTGAGGAAGATATGTGCTCTCTTCGTTCAAACTATAGAAGAACAGGTTACACCACCCAAGGGGTTAGCGGCGATAGAGATACAGCGTATGACTCCGCCCCTCGCCGTCGTCTTCGATGTGCTCGGTCTTTTCGGGTATCCACCCGGGAATTTCAAAATCGTGGGCGACTACCCTGGCTCCTTTCTTGAGTTGCTTCTCGAGCACCGGCTTGAGTTTCTCGTTGGAAGCCGGAAGAAGGTACACGGTAATGAGGTCGGCAGTCGAATAATCCTGCTTCAGAATATCGCCCCGGATGATCCTTGCTTTCTTGAGGCCTAATCCCTGGATCTTTTCGGAACTCTGTTTCCACAGATCCGCGTCGAGTTCGACTCCCGTGGCGTCGGCGCCGAATTTCTGCGCCGCCATGATCACGATGCGTCCGTCGCCGCTGCCGAGGTCGAACATTTTCTCGTTTGGTTTCAGCTCGCCTAATTTCAACATTCGCTCTACGATGCTGAGCGGGGTCGGGTAATAGGGAGCAAGCTTTTCGCTCTTAGCGCTCTCCTGGCCCTGCATGGTGCAGGTTATGAGAAGTGCGATAGCGAACCTAGCGATCATCGAAATCTCCTCATGTTTCCATCGAAACTCACGGCTCGACATAAAGGCGCACGCGGTTACTGGCAATCCCGTCAGCTTCCAGATAGAGCTCCAGCGCCCCCCGGTTGATCATCTCCGGGATTTCCGCCTCGACAAGATAGAATCCCACATAACCCGGAGCGAGGGTGGCCTTCCGCACTCTGAGGGGTATGCGGTCTAAATACACTTTGACCTCTGCGGCCACCTGGGGAGGATTCTCCAACGGTGCGGCAAGTCCGGTAGGCCAGTCCGGACGCACGCGTCCCAATCCCGCCGCCAGAATCTGGATCCTGGCGCCGGAACGGGCGGGGCTCCGGGCATCCAATATGACGCCGTTCTCGGCATCCAGAATGAAAGGCGCACCCTCCGGATCCACAAAGATCGCCGGAGAAACCTTTTGCAAAGGCAGACCCAAATCCCAGCGCCCGCTCTCAGCCTCGATGGCGAACCGGAGCGAAGCGCCCGTGGCCTCAAACGGCACTTGAATCTGGGAAACCGCTGCGCCGGCATCAAGCACCGGCGCCGCCATGTTCCCCGTGCGCGCGGCGCGCACACGAGCTCCGAGTACGCTGAGTAACGCTCCCGGAGCCGCCGGGCGCTCGACGAAATCCGCTGCCCCGACCAAGCGTGGCTCCCATAACCGGTGCGGCGCGATGGCCACGAAGACTCCCCAGCCATCCACTACGGCGTAAATCTGATTGCCCGCTGGGTCCAACCAGAGATCGTGGACTTCGCCAGGGGGGAGGGTTTCCGTGGCTGGCGCCCAGTCGGTGGGGTTGGCGTCGGCTAACAGATTTCCCATGGTGTAATACACACCCTTCGATGTGGCGGCGTATAGGGCGCCCGAGCGTAGGTCCGCAGCCACTTTGTATACCGCTCCGGCCGGCAGGTTTTGGGTGAGGTCGCGCCAGTAAGCTCCTCCGGAGACAGTCCGCAGCACCCTGGGGCCGGTTACGGCTCCCAGAGCCGCAATGGCTACGCGAGGCTCAGCCGGCTCCACGTAAATGGATTCAACCGGCCCGGAAGCGCTTCTCCAGGGTGGTAACCACGTTTGACCGCCGTCCGGCGAAGCCCAGAGGCGGCCATCTGCGGAACCCGCGTAAAGGTAACTACCCGCCGGCGCCGCAGCGGTGATCTCGGCTTCCAGCGCGACGGATAACTGTGCCCGTAAGGCCGCTTCTTGCGCCGCCTGGAGGCCCGACGACGGCTTCCAGGCAGACTTTTCACCTGGGGCCCACTCCACTTCCATCGTCCCGGCTGGGTCCGGATAATGAAGCAGCAGACGAAACCCTCTGGCGCCATCGGGCAAGCCTAAAAGGCGGCGGACAGGCAAATTTGGGAGCCCGTCGTTCAAACCTGCCCAAGATAAACCGCCATCGAGCGATCGCCACACGCCAAATTCGCTGGCCACAACCAGTTCGTCAGGGTTTGCCGGCGAAACCGCGATATCCGTAAGGCCTTGGCCAAGAATCGAATGGCCCTTGAACTCAGTCAAGTTCGCCCAGCTCGCGCCGCCATCATCGGAGCGCCAGACCCAGCGGCCGATGGCATACACCCGCGCCGGGTTCCTTCGAGCACGGCGGGCGATCACGGCCGGCTCGGGTGGATGGGCTACGGGGACGGAATCCGGTTCCGGAGCGACCTGCCCCCGGGAAAGCCTCCAGGTCTCGAAATCTTTTGTTTCGAATAGCTTGCCTGACTTTGTGCGAACGATGATCCGGTTTCCCTCGTCTGCAAACCAGATGGCTTCCACGGGACCCGTCGCCAGCCCTGGCAGCGCGAGGTCTACGGCCGCGTTCCCGATGCGCCGCCAGTCCAGGATTACCGGACGAACGGATGCACGCTGCCCCCACAATGGCAGGGTCAACGCGGTGAGGCTAAAAACCGCCGAAGCGCGGCGCAGCAACCGGGTTGTGGCGGCTCGACCCATCCTACGAGTCCATTCTACCCTTTCTGCGGTAGTTCACTCTTAGAGAATCCACTGAAGTTACAGGGTTTTAACATGAATTTTCCCCAAGGGTGCTCACTTGCTTGCAATTTTGGTGTAGACTAAGGCTGTGTAACCGGGCTCGGAGATCCGGGTCCGGCGAAGAAGGGCGCCGGAATGCGAACGAGTGTCATAACGCTAGCGAGTTTGCTGGCGACCGCGATGGTCGCCCCGGCCCAGTTTTTCTTTTCTCCCCCGGAACAAGCGGCTAAAGTTGTTTCCCTTACGGGCCAAGTGTCGGTAATGAAAGATTCAGTCCCGTGGGCGCTGAAAGTGGGGGACACCATCCAGGTGCGGCAATTGATCATTACCGGTCCGGATGGCTTTGCGCAATTCCAGGTGAGCGACGGCAGCACTTTTGAAGTATACCCGAATTCTCGGGTGACCTTTCGGAACAACCCCGGCAACTGGAAGGATCTCCTGGATGTGTGGCTAGGCCGAGTCAAAGTCCACATCGAAAAATTGGGTGGACAGCCAAATCCGAACCGCATTCTAACGCCGACAGCGGTCATTTCCGTGCGCGGTACGACGTTCGACGTCTCGGTGGATGGCGAAGAGCAGTCTACTCTGGTCATGGTTGAAGAAGGGCAGGTAGCGGTCCAGCATGCCTTGCTTCCCCGTGGCGAACCCAAGCTCCTGAATGCGGGCGAATACATACGGGTTTACAAGGATGCGCCATTGGCGCAGAAGTCGGTGGATAAGGGCAAGATGTTGCAGCACGCGTTACGCAGCGTGACGGACGCGCTGTACACGATCGTCTACCGGACTTCCAGAACTCCCGGCTCCCAGCTTCCAGGAGGAACCACCGGTGGCGGTCCGAGGCTTCCAGGCGATACGGGTTCCCAAACCCCGCCCCCGCCTCCACCGCCCCCGGGTGACGCCGGCTCGACGACCCCGCCTCCACCACCCCCGCCTGCGCCGTAAAGAAAGGCGACGGCCGGCGCACCGTGTCCGGGACATGCGAAACTGGGAAGCGTAGCCCGCCAAGAGCGGCGGCCCCGTCATGAGCATGCATCGCGTATTCACCCTGGCGTTCCTAGCCGCAAGGATGTGCTATGGACAATCCGAAGGACTCCCGCCCGAATGGGAAGCTAGGAAGCTGATTCAAGAGATGATTGACAAGCTGAAGCCGGTAGGTCCCTTCCTGAACCGTTTGGACGCCGGCAAGTGGGTGGAGCGTGGAGCGCCGCCAGCGTACCGAGAGCAACTGAAGGCGGCGCAGGATCAGTTCGATTATACCCTCGGGGCGGCACAGCGGTTGTTGCAGCAGCCGGACAGGCTATCGATCGCTATGGAGACGGGTCTGCGGGTGCAGTCGTTGGAATTCATGCTGCTCTCCATCGCCGAGGTGGTAAGGCGCTACCAGAACGGCGCAATTGCAGACTTGCTCATCAGCCAACTTGGGGAGAGCGCTGCGCCGCGGGAGAAATTTCGGCAGTATGTTGTGCAGCTAGCGGCGGCGAAAGAAGAAGAACTCAACGTGGCGGACCGTGAAGCGCAACGATGCCGCGATATGCTGTCACGCCAGCCCGTAAGTCTCCCCAAGCCCTCTGCGCCCAAGCCTGCTCCTGCGAAGAAAGAGGTCAAAAAATGAATGGAACATTTACCTGTAGCATCTGCGGGGAGCCCTCCACCGAGATTTGTGTTTGGTGCACAAAAGACACTTGCTCCAACCACCTCTGTCCGAAATGTAAGCGATGCAGCGACTGCTGCGAATGCGAGGTGCAGTTGGAAGAAACGCCCGTTTGCGCCGTTTGTGGGGAGCCGGCCATCGATGAGTGCCCGGAATGCGGCGGCGCCATTTGCGGCAACCACCGCTGCCGGACCTGTCTGCGTTGTAGTGACTGCTGCACCTGCGAGATTCCGCTCGAACCGCAGGCGACCTGAACTTCTCAGCCGAGCTTATACGGAGCTCGGTATTGATAGCTCAAGTACTTGTTCGCCGCCGGATGGTTGGTAAAGCGTTCCGCCTTGGCGTCCCACTCCAGATAGCTCTTGGTGCGGAGAGCAATGTGGCCCAGGATCGTGGCCGAAGTCGAGAGATGCCCCGTGAGAACATCGCAATTGCACTTGGCTCGCGTTTTGACGCAATCCAGAAAATTGCGGGCGTGCCACGTCGTGTCCGCGCGGGCTTTCACCGGCTTGGGAGCTTCCATGGCGGGTTTCTTCGATGCGCCGTAACTTTTCTCGATGCCGCGGTCCAGGGGAGTCCGGTAGCCGAAAAGTTTTTCAGTGTAACGGTCCGGCACCACCTCCCAAGATCCGCTGTTCAGGAACATCGTGCCTTTGGTGCCCCGAATCTCGAGCTCCGCATCCCGTATGTTTGGGGATACTCCGGTGGCGTTGTACTGGCAGAAAATCACCATGACCCCGCCGAAATCCCACAGCACTTCGCAAGTATCCGGGATTTCGCGGTTGTCCTGCACAGCCCATTTACCGCCCATAGCCACCACAGCTTTAGGGGCGTCTTTCCCCAGACACCACCGGATCATGTCAAGGTAGTGGACGCCGAAGTTGGTGATCTGACCGCCTGAATAATCGTAAAACCAGCGGAAGTTGTAATAGGTGCGATTGCGATTATATGGGACCTTCGGGGCTGGGCCGAGCCATAAATCCCACTCCTTCTCGTTAGGCGGGGCCGAGTTGGGGACGTTGCCGATTCCGTTGGGCCACTCGTTCTGAACGTGATAGCCTTTGGCGACGGTGACCTGCCCAATGCCGCCGTTGCGCACAAACTCCGCCGCTTCCTGCAAGGATTTCACACTGCGCCGGTGGATGCCGACTTGGGTAACCCGCTTGGTCTCTTCAGCTACCTGCACCATGCGGCGCCCTTCGGCTACGGTGAGGCTCAAGGGCTTTTCAACGTAGACGTCTTTGCCGGCGCGGCAAGCGTCAACAAACATGAGCGCGTGCCAATGATCAGGCGTGGCGATGACTACCGCGTCTACATTCTTATCCTCTAACAGCTTGCGATAGTCGTGGTACTTGGTAGGATTGCCCCGCGACTTCTTCACGGCAAAATCCATATAATCCTCGCGCAAGTCGCAAACAGCCACGGTCTGGCTGTCGCCGTGCTCGAGGAAGGCGTCGTGCACTTGATCGCCCCGGTTGCCAAGTCCGATGAATCCCATGCGGACGCGGTCATTCGCTCCCAGGATTCGGGAATAGCTTAGAGCGGTCGCCATCGTGGCCCCGCGAGCAAAATCGCGCCGAGTCAGTTGGTTCATAGATGCTCCTTCGGAAATATGAGAATCACGTTCTACTCTAACGCATCTTGGATCTCAACAAGCGCCCGCCAAGAACCCTAGTCAACCCCCGCGGCTAAAGCGCCTGGAGGAGGCGGTTCTGCCGCCAAGACTTCCCCTTCACGGACGCCGTTTACGACCTCCGCAACCAGGTTATTGTCCAACCCGGTTTCGACCTCGCGTTTTTCCCAACCTGCGCCTTTCTGGATATAAACCACCTTGCGCCCGCCGTTTTCCGTGAACAAACACTCTTTAGGCACGAAGGTGGCGCCCTCTTTCGCGTTGAGAACGATGTCGGCGCTCACCGAAAAATTGGGGAGCAAACGGGGATCACTCTTCTCAAATTTGAGGCGCACAGGAATGGACGTGACGTAACTGCGCCGCCAGCCAGCGCTGCGGGCATAAGCCCCGATGGCGATGACCCGACCAGGCAGTTCAAGATCCGGGAAGGCATCTACCCGGATGCGCGCTTTTTGCCCCAAACGGAGCAAATCGATATCCGCCTGGTTGACGGAAGCAGTGACGACCATAGAGCGCATATCCACCACCTGCATGAACGTTTCCCCGCTACGAACCTGATCGCCCTGTTGAATCTGCCGCATTTCTGAGCCGTGGGGCGTTGATGGGATCACCACCATCCCGTCGATGGGAGCGCGCACCACCATCTTTTCGACATTCGCCTGGGCGCGTTTGTACTCGAGTTTAGAAACTTCGTAGTCGAGTTCGTAATAGCGGATCGCCGCCAGATCGGACAGGTCCAGATATTTTGACTGGGTGACGTACTCTTCATACCGCGAGCGGGCCTCTTCGGCGGCGAGGCGGAAGCGTTCCGTCTGAATGGCGGAGCGCACCGGAGCGGTTTTCAGGTTCAGTAACGCTTTGTCGAGGGCGCCTTTGGCGGCTCGAATTTTCTGCTCCTGCGCCCTTCGCCGGACCTCGAGGTTCGCGTACAAAACCTTGATGTTGTTCTCGTGCTGAATCACCGCATCTTTATAGTCATCCAGGCGGAGAAGCATGTACTGGCGATCAAACTCCGCCAGCACGTCGCCCTTCTTTACTGCCGTCCCGCTGTCGACAATGCTCTGAATCACCAAATCAAAATCAGACCGGCCGTGAGAGTGCCGGCTCCCTGACAAACGCGGAGCAAGGATAAGAGCCGAGTTTTCGGCGGCGGTCATTCCGGTGACGCGCAAGGTTTGCTCAAGCCGCCCGGACTGCGCCTTTGCGGTGCGGATGAATGTGGCGGCGGGTTTGGCGTGCTGTTGCGCGCGCGAGGCAAGCCAGTACGCTCCTCCCATCGCACACGCGCTGCACACAGCCCAGAAAAAAACCCAACCTCGTCGCCAGCGCCGGGACGGCGCAGGACTCGGAACGGAAACTGTAGGAGGCGGTTCAAAAACCGCAGGCCGTACTTGGGGTTTGCGCATCCGGAGCGGCATCGCCAAATGGACTCTGAACTCCCAACATAACCTATTTGAAGAGCCATCGTCCAAGGGGGGAGGCGACTTAGGCGGCGCGCGCCACATCCGTCCTCGGTTCAAGGTATGCTGGAAGGGAAGAGAGGAATATCGCGTCTCGCCAGTAACCCGCCGGAGCGAATCCAGGAAGGATTGTAAACGATTTCTATGAAAGCCTCGTTTTTGTTCGCCACAGCGCTAGGAGTGTGCCTCGCGCAGACCCCCACGCCGAAGGCTGCTAAGCCAGCAGCCACACCCGTAAAGCCCGCGCTTCCGAAGTCTGCCGCCGTGGCTAAGCCCGCCGCAGAGGACCCTGTGGTGCTGGTGGTGGGTGAGGAACAGATGACCCGTACGCAGTTTGAAAACTTCATCGATGGTTTGCCGGAACAGCTGCGCAACCAAGCGCGCGGGCCGGCCAAAAGGCAGCTAGCTGAGCAGATTGTCGAATTGAAGATTTTAGCTCAAGAAGCCAGAAAGCGGAAGATCGATCAGTCTCCCGCGGTGAAAGAGCAAATAGCGCTCCAGATCGACAAGACCTTGGCGCAGGCCTTATATCAGGAACTGCTGGCCACTGCGCCAGCCAGCGAGGAAGCGCTGCGGGCTTTGTATGAGAAAAACAAGAGCCAGTACGAGCAAGTTAAGGCACGGCACATCCTGGTTCGTTTTCAGGGGTCTCGAGTGCCTTTGAAGCCGGACCAAAAGGATCTGACGGACGCCGAAGCGCTGGCTAAGGCGCAAGAGTTAAGGAAAAAAATCCTGGCGGGAGAGGATTTCGCCAGTGTCGCTAAGGCGGAATCGGACGATACCGGCTCGGGCGTGAACGGAGGGGATTTGGGACAGTTTGCACGCGGGCAGATGATTCCGCAGTTTGAAGAGGCAGCCTTCCGTCTTCCTGTGGGTCAGGTGAGCGAACCCGTGAAAACGCCGTTCGGCTACCATCTCATCAGAGTGGACGCGCATGACAACCGGACGTACGATCAGATGCGTCCCGAGCTGGAGCAACAATGGCGATCGGAATACGTGAAGAGCGTCATCGAACGGTTGAAGAGCGAGACCAGGAAGGTGCTAGATGAGAAGTATTTCGGAAGCGCCGCTCCCAACGTTCAGCCGGAACCGTAGCCGGGAGAGCGACGCCGGCGCGCCCGTAAGCGCTCCGCCCGGCGGACACGGCGCTCGTCCAAGCCGAAGTAGTGGGCTACCTCGTGCCATACTGTTTCTTCAAGGAGCTTTTCCAGGTGTTCGCGGTCGACGGCCATCCGTTCATGCGGACCCTGGTAGATGGTGATCTTGTCAGGCAGATGGAACCCATCGCTGATGGTGCGTGTGGTGAGAGGACGACCCTGATACAAGCCCAGGAGACCCGGCCGGGGCGGTTCTTTTTCGACCACAACCGCCACGTTCTCCAGGCGCTTGCGGAAACGGGCTGGAATTTTCTTGAGCGCCTTCTCCACTAGGGCGTCAAACTCACGCGGATCCATCTTACGCCTGTCATTGTAGAACGGGAAAGAGATATGACTCTTGGCGAACGCGAAATAGAAGAACTGAAAAAAACGGCGTCTGGGTTAGGCATCGGGTCAATCCGCAGGCATATTTTCCTATGCGCGGACCAGACCGAGCCTAAGTGCTGTTCGAAGGAAACCGGGCTGGAGTCGTTCCAGTATTTGAAGCGGCGGCTGGTGGAGTTGGGATTGCATCAAGGTGAGGGCTTGGTGTTTCGCACGAAAGCGAACTGCCTTCGTGTTTGCCGGAATGGTCCAGTGGCGGTGGTCTATCCGGAAGGCGTGTGGTATCATTCCGCTACCCCCGAGGTGCTGGAACAGATCATCCAGAAGCACTTGATTGGCGGCGAGCCGGTTACGGAGTACGTGTTTGCTGTGAACCCTCTGGTCCCATGAGCAAGAGAATCGTAGTGGCCATCGATGGGCCGGCGGGTTCGGGCAAAAGCACGGTCGCCAAGCGGGTCGCCGCCAAACTGGGATGCACATACATTGACACGGGAGCCATGTACCGTGCGGTTGCCTTACTCGCGGAGCGCGCAGGAGTGGACCTGAGCAGCGAATCCAGGCTCGAAGCGATAGCGCGAGAAGCGAAAATCGAATTGCCCGCGGGGGGAACGCGAGTCATGCTGAACGGCGAAGACGTCACGGAGGCCATCCGCACGCCCCGGATATCGGAGGCGGCGTCCAAGATATCCGCCGTGCCTGCCGTGCGCCGCGTGCTAGTGGAGAAGCAGCGGGCAATGGCGTCGGAGACGTCGGTGGTCATGGAAGGTCGGGACATCGGCACAGTGGTGTTCCCGAATGCGGACATCAAAATCTTTTTAGATGCGAGCCCTGAGATCCGGAAGCAGCGGCGGTTGCTGGAGCAAGCAGCCAAAGGCGATCCCGTAAGTCCGGAAGAGATCGCTCGGGAGATCGAGGAGCGAGACCTTCGAGACCGCACCCGGGCGGACTCGCCCCTGCTTCAGGCCCCGGATGCGATGTATATCGATACCAGCGACCTTAGCCTCGACGAGGTGGAGGAGCGCATTCTCAAACTGATTCGCGATCGAACTTCTAACGGAAAGGAAACATTGCGGTGAAGGACTTGTTGGTGATGAAGTTCGGCGGCACCAGCATGGGGAGCGCCGAGCGGATACGAGTAGCGGCGGAAATCTCGGCCGAACAGCACCAAAAGCAACCGGTCGTGGTGGTCGTTTCCGCCATGTCTAAAATCACGGACCTGCTTCTCGATTCTTTGCGGAAGGCGGAAGCAGGCGACGAAGCGGAATTGCAGGCAAATTTGGAGACATTACAGCGACGCCACTTTGAGACGTGCAGGGAGTTGCTGCCGCTTGCTCACCAGGAGGCGGCCATGGAGGGCGTCCGTAATCTTATCGCGGAATTCCAGCGCATTGCAGGTGGAATTTTGATGCTAGGCGAGCGCCCGCCTCGTTCGGTAGATGAAGCCGTCGCGGTGGGCGAGCGCCTTTCGGCTTTGCTGTTGGCCGCCTATTTAAATTCCGAGGGCGTCCCAGCAGAGGCGGTGAATGGCGCTGAGGTGATCGTCACAGATCCGGTATTTGGCAACGCCACGCCCCTCATGGAGCCGACTCGGGAGAAAGCGCGTAACCGGCTGGTTCCGCTGCTGGAGCGCCGTGTGCTGCCGGTGGTTACAGGCTTTAACGGCGCAACCATGGACGGTCGCCCTACCACGCTCGGGCGAGGCGGATCGGACTTTTCGGCGTCCATCCTGGCGGCGGTGCTGCAAGCCCGCGAGTTATGGATCTGGACCGATGTAGACGGCATTATGACTGCGGATCCGCGCTTGGCGCCTGACGCCAAGGTGCTCGAGGAGGTCACCTATGCGGAAGCTGCGGAGCTGGCGTATAACGGCGCCAAAGTTTTGCACCCCCGCACGCTAGCGCCTCTGATCGAACATAAGATCCCAGTTTGGAGCAAAAACAGCTTTAACCTTTCCGCGCCAGGAACTAAGATTGTGCCCAAGTTGGAGAAGCCGGCCGGCGGAGCGCGAGCGGTCACGTCTATGGCCAACGTCGTGCTTGTGTCTATGGAGCCGGCTAGCCCCGAACTGAATGGAGCGAAGGTTATGGCGCGCGCGCTGGAAGCTTTGGCGGAAGCACGAGCCGAAGTGCTGGCGTTCACCAGCTCCAGCTACCGGCAAAGCTTTTGCTTCTTGATCCGGAAAGATGAGGCAACTGCGGCGGTGGCGCGATTGGAAGAGGATTTCGCATTGGAGCTGGCCTATGGGTACCTCAAGCCGATCGAGGTCAACGAAAACGTAGGCTTGCTGGCCATCGTGGGCGAAGGCATGCGGGGAGCTTTGGGTCTGGCGGGGCGGATTTTCACAGCCATTTCCCGCGCCAACATCAATATCATCGCCATCGCGCAGGGATCCAGCGAACTCACCATTTCCATCGTGATTCGCAAAGAAGACCTGGAGCGGGCCGTGCGGGCAGTGCATCAAGAGTGCCGTTTGGAAGAGCGTTCCGGGCGCTCCTGAAGAGGGAGGCGGCCTCCGCTATACTAACAAATGGCCTAAGTTTTCACAGTTAGGAGATTTCCCCAGGTTATGTTCGACTTATTTCGCAGCCGCGACCGGCTTGTACGCTGGCTGCTAACGGCCCTGCTGGTGCTGGTGGCGCTATCGATGGTTACGTATCTGATACCCGGCTCCGGGATGGGAACAGGAAGAGAAGAGCAGGTGGTGGCCGTCATTGGCAACGACAGGCTGACTGTGCATGAGGTGCAGCTCGCGATTCAAAATGCCATCCGCGAACGCAAGATCCCGTCGGATCTGATCGCTGTGTATGTCCCCCAGATCATCGACAACATGATTCAGGATCGGGCGATGGCTTACGAGGCTCAGCGCCTAGGATTCCGGGTCTCTGAGAAAGAGCTTGCAGAGGCGATTCAGTCCACCATGCCGCAACTTTTCCAGGACGGGAAATTTGTCGGCAAAGAGGCATACGCGCAGTTTTTGGCGCAGCAGAATTTCACCGTGGATCAGTTTGAAACGAACTTCCGGAAGCAATTGCTGTTGACCAAGTTGCAGGACATCGTTTTGGAAGGCATGGTGGTGACCCCGCAGGAGGTGGAGCGGGAATTCCGGCGGCGCAACGAAAAAATCAAGATCGACTATATTGCTTTCGCCCCAGAGAAGTTTCGAAAGCAGGTTGAGGTTAGCCCTCAGGAAGTGGAGAAGTTTTTCCAGGCGAACCGGGCGAGCTATACGCTGCCTGAAAAGCGGTCCTTCGACGTCATCCTGATCGACGATGCGAAAATGGCGGCGCAGATCAAACTTTCTGACGATGAGCTCCGAAAGCTGTACCAAGCTTCGATCGACAAATACCGGACGCCGGAGCGGGTTCGAGCGCGGCACATTCTTCTGAAGACTACGGACAAACCACAGGCGGAGCTGCCCAAGATTGAAGCCCGCGCTAAAGAATTACTGAAGCAGCTCAAGGCGGGCGCCGATTTCGCTGAATTGGCGCGAAAGAATTCCGAAGATCCTGGCTCGGCCGCCAAAGGAGGCGATCTGGACTGGATCACGCGCGGCCAGACGGTTCCCGAATTCGAGAAAGCCGCTTTCTCGTTGAAGCCCAAGGAGCTGAGCGATGTCATCAAGACCCAGTACGGCTATCACATCATCCAGGTGCTGGAGAAGCAAGACGCGCACGTGCGTCCTTTTGAGGAAGTGAAAAAGGAGTTGTACGACGAACGCGTCAAGGCGCTCGCCTACGAGAAAGTCCAGACTACGGCGGAAGCCATCCGCGCCGCCCTGGTCAAGAACCCGATGCAAGCCGCCGCCATCGCCCAGCAATATGGGCTGACTCCGATTTCGCTTGAAAAAGCGGTCTCTGGGACACCGATTCCCGGAATCGCTTCGAATGCGGATCTCCAGTCCGCCATCTTTTCTGCGCGCAAAGGAGAGGTTACGCCGATCATCCAGGTGGCGACGAATGCGCTCGCGGTGGCGGTGGTCAAGGACATCATCCCCCCGCAGCCTGCTGACCTGAAGGACGTGGAGAAAGGCATTCGAGAGCGGCTGACCAATGAGAAAGCGGCGGCTATAGCGAAGCAGAAAGCCGACGAAGCCATGGAAAAGCTAAAGGCGGGCGCAGACCTGAAATCGGTCGCCAAGGCGTACGGGCTCGAAGTGAAAAGCACGCCCGAGTTTGACCGGGCTGGAGCGGCGGAAGGCTTGGGTCCTGCCAGCTATCTGGAGGAGGGTTTTATCAAGCCCGTGGGGTCTTTGCTGAAGCCGGTCGAGTTGAACGGGCAGGTCTACTTGGTGAAAGTCACGGGACGGACAGAGGCGGACATGAGCAAGCTGGCTATGGAGCGCGACAACCTGGTCATGGCTATCAAATCCAAGAAGGCGCGGGAGAGGGATGATCTGTTCCGGGACGGCTTGACGCAGCGCTTGATTCAGGACGGCAAAATCAAGATCTACGAGAGCGTCATCAAGCGGTTGGTGAATACGTATAACCGAGGTTAGAAAGGTTCTGGTAAGCCGGTTTGCAATCCATTCTCAAGGCGCTGCTAAATTTTCTGCACACCCTGACAGACCCGGAGGCGCTGATCCGGCTGTTGTCCACCACGATCACCGGGTGGTACGGCTACCTGCTCCTGTTTTTCATCGTGTTCGCCGAGACGGGACTGCTGGTTGGGTTCTTTCTCCCCGGCGATTCGCTCATGTTTACGGTGGGGGTGGTAGCCGGGGCGGGGCAGTTGAACATCTGGCTGATCAACATCCTGCTCATCGCTGCGGCGGTGATTGGCGATGGTGTGGGCTACGCTCTAGGGCGCCGCGCGGGTCCGCACATCTTCAACCGACCTAGTTCCCGTTTTTTTAACCGGGAACATTTGGAGCGAACCCACGCCTTTTATGAGAAGCATGGCGGCAAGACCATCATCTACGCGCGCTTCATCCCTATCGTGCGCACCTTTGCGCCGTTCGTGGCGGGCGTGGCGGAGATGAGCTACCTGAAGTTTCTTTCGTTCAACATCTTCGGCGGAGTTGGCTGGGTAGTCGCCTTGACTACGGCGGGTTATTTTCTCGGCAGCGTAGAATTTGTGCGACGCTACTTCGATAAAGTGATTGTGCTGATCGTGCTCCTCTCCTTGATGCCAATGGTGTTGGAGTTTTGGAAATCCCGCCGCAAGCCGAAGGTGAGAGAAGCCGCGAGGCTACCGCGATAATTCCGCCAGGGCACGCTGGATCTGCGGATCCCGCTGCGCCTCCACCTCATCGCCTTTTTCCACCCCCAGCGCCTGGTTCAAGATTTCCTGCTTGAGGCGGCTACGAATCCACTCCCGTTCCGCGATCCATTCACCCACGCTGGGACGAATATTGCGCTGCGACAAGAAACTTTGAAACTCGTCTAGCAATTCAGCATTCACTTCGAAAGCGCTGTCGATGTGGCGATGTTTCTGAAGGAAGCTGGTGGCAAATGTGGCCAGGGAACCGCTGGCGTCCAAGACGGCGCGCAAGCGGGAATAGCTTTCCGGAAGGACCACCACGTCGGGTTGAATGCCGCCTCCGCCGCGGACCGTGCGTCCGGAGTCCGTACGGTACTCTTGCGCGGCCGCAGCGGTTGCTTGCTGAAGCTGATTGCCGGTAAGCGGGCGCTGGATGGAGCGTCCGCTCGGGGTATAATAGAACGCGGTGGTGAGCGCCAACGCGGTTCCCTCCGAAAGCGGGGTGATCCGTTGCACTAAGCCTTTCCCGAAGGTGGGCTCTCCCACGATGACAGCACGGTCATGGTCTTGCATGGCGCCCGCCACAATTTCGGCGGCGCTGGCGGTTTTTCCATTGACCAGGATGGCTAGGGGAAAGCTATAGGGCCTCGCATCCGGCGGAGTTTTCACCTCTTCGTACGGTACGGCCCGCCCCCGCACGCTCAGGATGACGGTGTTCGGAGGCAGGAATAAAGAAGCTGTCGCCACAGCCGAATCGAGGACGCCTCCGGGATTATTGCGCAAATCCAGCACCAGCCCGCGGAGCTTTGCGCCCCCGAGCTTTTCGATCGCTTCGCGGATCTGTTCACCTGTTTGCTCGTCGAAGCTGGCTACACGAAGATAGCCGATGTTCGGTTGGATCAACCATGCACGCTCAACACTGGGCGACTGGAGCTCTTCTGGCGTTAGCACGAACTGGAGGAGCCTGACGTTGCCGGGACGCCGTACGTCCAGCCTCACCTGACGCCTGCGGGATTCACTCAGCAATTCCACGAGTTGCTCGACATCCAGCCGGTCAAGGCGAATGTTATTGATCGCCAGAATCTCGTCGCCTGGCGCAATGCCGGAGCGAGCCGACGGCGTCCCGGGGAGCGTTTGCAGTACAATCACGCGCCCGGGCAATACTGACACCACGCTGCCAAAGCCTTTCTGAGTGGAACGCTCCATCTGTTTGAGTTGCTCGAACTGCCCAGGGTCCAGGAAGGTCGAATGCGGATCCAGGCGGCGCAGCATTCCTGGGATTGCGCCCTCATAGATCGTCCGGGCGGGCGGCGCGGGTTCGGCGGCTTCTTGATTCACCAATGCGAGTATGCTGGTGAAGGTTTTGACGTATGATTCTAGATCTTGTGCGGACAGGGACGCTGCGAAGGCGAACACACCCAGGAGGCGAAACAACATGGATTGGTTCTCTTCCAGTTTATCGTGCGAATCGGGTGGCTTTCTTTTGCCGGTGGCGTTCCAGAGCCAGCTGGATGAGGCGGTCCAGCAGCGCGCCGAACGGAATGCCGCTGTATTCCCACATTTTGGGATACATACTGATGGACGTAAAGCCCGGGATCGTGTTGATCTCATTGATGTAGATTTCGCCAGCGGGCAATTCCATTAAGAAGTCCACGCGCGCCATCCCTTCGCATCCGGTGGCGCGGTAGCATGCAATCGCCAGTTCGCGCACGCGCTCTATTTGATGCGGCGGCAGTTCGGCGGGCAATTTAAACTGCGCACGGTCCAATAGATACTTGTCTTCGTAATCGTAAAACTCTCGCGAAGGCAGAATTTCGCAAGGCGCCGAGGCTGCCGGATCCTCGTTGCCGAGCACGGAACATTCCAGTTCCTTGCCGGAGATTGCCCGTTCCACGATCACTTTCCGGTCGTACTGTGCTGCGAGCTGGAGCGCTTCCACAAGCTCGCTGGGAGTGTGGGCTTTGCTAATGCCCACGGAGGAGCCGAGATTGGCCGGCTTGACGAACACCGGCAGTGCTAGCTTGGCGAGCACATAGGTAGGGTCGAGATTTGGGCGGTGCAAGGTAACCCAATCCACTACCGGCAGCCCCTGTTCGCGGCAAAGGCGTTTGGTGAATTCTTTGTCCATGGAAACCGCAGAGGCGAGAACGCCCGGTCCCACGTAGGCCAAATCGGCAAGCTCGAAAAGGCCCTGCATGGCGCCGTCTTCGCCAAATGTTCCGTGAAGCACCGGGAAGACCACGTCGATGTTCGGGTTCGCGCCGGGCTCAGGAAGAATGGGGTGCGGGTCCCAGGCGCCCTCTTTCGAGATCAAGAACGGTTGAACATTGTACTTGTTACGGTCGAGTCCCCGGATTACCGATTCCGCAGAGCGCAGCGACACCTCATGTTCGCCGCTCCGCCCACCATACACTACCGCTACGTTCAGCTTCAAAGAATCCTCTTTCCCATGGCGGACATGACCAATTCGACAGCCAGCTCCGCAGTGCGGTTCACTTCGTCGATCACCGGATTCACCTCGACCACCTCCATCGAAAGCATGCCGCCGCTGTCGCAAATGATCTCCATAGATAGGTGCGCCTCCCGGTATGTGAGCCCGCCTTTGACGGGGGTTCCGACGCCCGGGGCGATCTCCGGATCTACAGCGTCCATGTCCAGCGAGACGTGAAACCCGGCTGTTCCCGCGGAGGCGATTTCGACCGCCTGCTGCATCACCCTCCGAAGTCCCTGTTCATCGATATCCCGCATCGTGAACGCCTTCACGCCCGATTTCTTGACAACGGGCTTCTCCATGATGTCCACATCTCGGATCCCTACCAGCGCCACATTTTTGGGGTTTACTTTGGGGGAATAGTCGAAGATTCCCGTCAGCGCTTTGGGACCGCTCCCGGTGATGCAAGCCAGCGGCATTCCGTGCACGTTTCCGCTAGGGCTGGTTTGGGGCGTGTTCATGTCGGCGTGGGCGTCAATCCAGATCAACCCCAAGCTCCGGGAATGGGAGCGGAGAAAGCGGGACATCCCGGACACCGTGCCGATGGCTACGGAATGGTCGCCACCCAGCACCAGCGGTGCGAGATTCTGGGAGGCTGCCCGGCAGACGCGTTCGGCAAGGAGCGCGCACGCGCGGGCGATTTGAGGCAAATATTTCGCTTTCTTGGGACCCGGAGGAAGGCTCTCTGGTTGTTCGACTTCGATGTTGCCGTAATCCCTGATCTCGTAGCCCAGGTCTCGCAGGCGCTGGCCTATGTTGGCGACGCGGATGGCGGATGGACCCATATCCACGCCGCGGCGCCCTGCGCCTAGATCTAGCGGGGCGCCAAGGATAGCGATGCAAGGCGAACGCATGGGGACTCTCGTTACGGGCGTGTCCGGTAAAGCATACGCGGGAAAGCAATGGTCTCCCGAACATGTTCGATCCCGCACAACCAGGCGACGCAACGTTCCACTCCCATGCCGAAGCCGCCGTGTGGCGCCGAACCATACCGCCGCAAGTCCAGATACCACTCGAAGGCTTCGCGCGGAAGGTGATGTTCGGCGATCCGTTTTTCCAATAACGCCAGATCGTGGATGCGCTGTCCTCCGCCGATAATTTCGCCGTATCCTTCGGGCGCGAGAACATCGACGCCCAGCACGACCTCGGGGCGAACCGGATCCGGCTCGAAGTAAAAGGCCTTGATCTGAGCCGGGAACCGGTCCACCATCACCGGACGGTCGTAATCCTCGCTCAGCAGCGTTTCATCTGTTCCGCCAAAATCACTGCCCCACTGGATCTCTGAGCCTTTTCTTTGGAGCGTTTCCACTGCTTGGTCATAGCTGATGCAAGGGAAAGGGGCCCGGACCGCTTCCAGTTTCGAAGTATCCCGCTCCAACACTTTGAGCTCTTCTTTGCGATGATCCAGCACACGCTCCACTACGAAAATAATCAGCTCCTCGGCAACCCTCTTCACGTCATCCAGCGTTGCATAGGCCATTTCCGGCTCCACCATCCAAAACTCCGTGAGATGGCGGCGGGTCTTGGATTTCTCGGCGCGGAAGGTGGGTCCGAAGCAATACGTTTTTCCAAAAGCCATCGCGGTCGCCTCGTTGTACAGTTGACCGGACTGAGTGAGGTATACCTTTTCATCCTCGAAGTACTTCACCTCGAACAGCGTGGTGGTGCCCTCGCAAGCAGCCGGGGTGAAGATCGGCGTATCTACCAGCGTGAAGCCGTGGGAATCGAAATAGTCGCGAATCGCTTTGATCACTTCATGCCGCACTTTCAGAATGGCGTGCTGCCTCCTGCTGCGCAGCCATAAGTGCCGGTGATCCATGAGGAATTCAATTCCGTGCTCCTTGGGGGTGATCGGATACGGACAAGATTCAGGGACGCGCTGGACTACTTCAAAGTCCTGTACATCCATCTCGAAGCCGCCGGGCGCACGGCTCTCTGCACGGATCTTGCCACGCATTAGCAGAGAAGATTCCTGCGTCAAGTTCTTCAGCGTCTCGAACGCAGCTTCCGGAAGCTCGGTCTTTAGCGCCACGCACTGCATGATGCCGGATCCGTCTCGCACCAGCGGAAAAATGATTTTTCCGGACTTGCGGAGATTGTACAACCAGCCGGCGAGCTCCACGGACTCCCCCACATGTTTCGCCGCCTCGCAGATTCTGATTCGCGGAACGTTCATGATAGATCCTCCGGTTCGGTTTTCAGCAATTTTCCAATTTTTCGAAGGCTTTCGCGGCAACTTCCACCGTGTTGCTCATGCCCGGCGGTTCTTTGACCTCTAACAGGAGTGGAACCCCGTTTCCGGTAGAGCGGAGCAACTCCATAGTCTTCTTCCAGTCCACTGTTCCTTCCGGACTCAGAGGAAAGAGATGTTGATCGTGTCGCCCGTCGTTGTCGTGCAAATGCACCGAGCGAATGCGGCTTTTCATGACCGAAAAAGCATGCTCCACGCCTTCCATGATGTGCGCGTGCCCCACATCCAGGCAGAAGCCCAGGTCCAGATGCGTCGTCTCCAAGAACATCGCCAGCCGTTCAGCGTTGGAAAAGCCATTCGGAATGTTTTCCAGCAACACCGCTACGCCGCGCTGATGCGCGTATATGTTCAGCTCCTCGAGGGCGGTGAAGGCGGCATCCACTTTCCGCTCATCGTACTCTTCGTCGGCGACGCCAATGTGCTGGATGAGATAGCGACAGGGAATCATTTCCGCAATCTCCAGCGACCGTTTGATCTCATCTACCATCTGCACGCGCTTGGACTTCACAGGTTCGGCGATGTTGATGACGGCATGCGGTCCGCTGCGGCCCCAGACGTCATCGGTAAACATGGGCGAGTGAAGCGAATGCAACTCGAGTTCAGAATCTCGGAACCATGCCGCGAGGTCGCGCAATTGCGCGCGGTCGCGCCAGTCAATATGCTGGCGAGCGCAGAAGATCTCCACCGCCGGGATCTTGGCCTGCCAGATCTTATCCAGCCAGACGGTGGTCAGCCGGTGGTCTGCAAAAAGGTGAGTGGAAAGGACTCGTTTCATGGTGCGTTCAATATCCTAGCGCCTTGCCTTCAACCCGCGGATCGGCGGCTCCCTGTAGCCAGCCCCCATCCACGAGAATGGCCGCCACCTCACACATCGAGTTCACACGTTCCAACGGGTGTCCCATGGCGCGCAGCAAAGCTTCTGTATCCGGAGAAAACCCCGGTTCGAGAAACAGCTTGTCAGGCATCCACTGGTGATGAAACCTTGGCCGGTTGACCGCGTCCTGGATATTCATTTTGAAGTCGATCACATTCAGCAAGACTTGCAGAACATTGCTGATAATGCGAGAGCCTCCCGGCGTCCCAGCCACCATGTATAGCTTTCCCTCTTTCAAAACGATCGTGGGAGTCATGGAAGAAAGGGGCCGTTTGCCGGGCTGAATGGCGTTCGCTTCGCCTTGAATCAGTCCGAACATATTGGGCGCGCCCGGCTTCACGCTGAAATCGTCCATCTCGTTGTTGAGGAGAAAGCCCAGCTCCGGGACCGTGACGCCGGAACCGTAGCTGCCGTTCAAGGTATAAGTGACCGCTACAGCATTGCCCTCCGCGTCGACAATCGAATAGTGCGTCGTTTCCGGGCTTTCACGATCCGCCAGGTTTCCAGGGCGAACATCGGCGCTGGGCGTGGCCTTAGTCAGGTCTATGGAACTGCGACGCTGGAGGATGTAATTGCGATCGAGCAACATCTGGACAGGCGTTCGGAAATAATCCGGGTCGGCCAGGTATGCGCTGCGGTCCGCGTAAAAGCGCCGCATGACCTCAGCCACAAAATGAATGACCGCCGCCGACCCCGCGCCGCTCCTTTCGTATCCGGATCCTTCCAGCATTCCGAGCATCTGAAGAATGCCTACCCCTCCTGAGCTCGGCGGAGGAGCGCCCAAAATGTGATGTCCTTTGTAGTCGCCCTCTAGCGGACGCCGCTCGAGCGCTTCGTAGTTGCGTAGATCTTCAAGCGTGATCAGTCCGCCGTTCGCCGCCATTTGCCGGGCCAAAATATGCGCGGTGTCGCCTTCGTAGAAATCCCGGGCGCCCAGTTTCGCAATGCGGCTGAGGGTGCGCGCTAATTCCGGTTGCACCAGCAGCTCGCCCGGCTCATAAAACTTACCGTTCCGCTGAAAGATGCGCCGGGATTCGGGGAACTTAGCAAAGCTCTTATGATTTTTGAGAGAGGTGGCTAGCCCGTATGAGACTGGGAACCCTTTGGCGGCGAGCTGGACAGCCGGATAGACCAGCTCCGCCCAAGGTTTCCGGCCATATTTCTTATGAGCCAGTTCGAAGCCCCGGACGCTTCCTGGGACGCCCGACGCCTTCCACCCCGTGATGCTGCCGCCGTTAGGCTTGCCCTCACGGTCGAGATACATGTCCCGTGTAGCCTTTCCTGGAGCGCGCTCGCGAAAGTCAATGAAAATGGCGCGCCCATCTGCGAACCGGGCTAACAGGAATCCTCCCCCGCCGATGTTGCCCGCGGAAGGGTGGGTGACGGCAAGAGCGAATCCCACGGCGACGGCGGCGTCTATGGCATTTCCGCCGCTCTTGAGAATGCGCAGGCCGATTGCCGTGGCGTGCTCCTCTCTGGTCACGACCATGGCGTGTTTCGCACGCACCGGTTGCGCTGCGTCAAAAACAGAGGGCAACAGGAGCGCGGCGAAACTAACCCGCAACAAGTACATAAGATTTGATTGTAGCTTGCCGCGGGTTCGAACTACTTGCGGAAGGGTTGATCTGCGTGCCCCCCGGGCTGGCTGTCATGCACCGTTCCTGGCTTCCACTGCCGCGCCATGTCCACGTCCCGGCGGACTTTGGCTATGGCCTCCGGAATGTTCACCCACCCCACCCGGTTATAGAGCCGGGGTTGCTCGTATTGTGCGGCGTAAATATCCGCATAACGCTCCCAACAATCGACTGCCCTTCGCAAATGACGTAGGGCGGAGTCGCGTTCGGCGATCTTACCGGTCCCGTCGAAAAGAGCGAGATCCGCTGCGCCTCGAATTTTAGCCGCGTAATAACGTCCCAACCAAGCCATGGCCTCAATGTCTCCGAGGGTATGCCGCAGCTCTTTGTTGTTTCCTTGCCGGGCGCGCAGCGCCGGCAGCGTATCCAGCGCAAGGGAAGCCGCTTGTTCGAGCGACGCGGCTATATCCAGCGGCGTCGTCCCGGCAGGCGGTTCACCGGCTAGGCGGCGCTTGCGCCATTCGAGGATGCTCAACACGCCGCTCCCCGGCATAGTCTTCCCTTCGATGAAATCCCGGACTGTGTAAAAGCCGCGGTGCTTCCAATGGCTCTGGCAAGCCTCTGGGAACCAGCGTACGTCGATGTCGCCCCAGAAGAAGCGGGTAATCAACGGGAACACCTTCGACGCTGCACTCCAGGCAGCGAGCAGCGTTTCGCTCGGAACTTCCGGAAAACGAAGTTGCGCCACGCGCCCAAAATGCTCGTTGGGGATGGCCGGGTCGTAAGCCAAGCGGCCCCATAACAGGAAAGAAAACCATTGTTTTTCCATCACGAGCTCACGAGGCGTTTCCGGCTCGCGGCTCAAGAACTCTCGCCCCCAGATATAACCATCCGGTCCCATGTAAAAACCTGCGATCTTATCCGCGGAAGGGATGTGTCGTAGGTAAGCGCGGGCGTAATCCGGGTCGCCCCAGCGAAAACTGTAAATGTCGTCGTTACGAACCGTCAGCCAGGTTTTCCGGCCGGCCGGCAGATGTTCAAGCACGGGCTGGATGTAGGGAGGATTAGGGATCGAGTACATGTGCGCAATCGAGTACTTGAAACTCAACTCGAATGTGCCGGGATAGTCCTTCCAAGCTTTGAAAATCTCGTCCTGCGAAGTCATGTGATAACGGTGAATCAATCGGAGATCACGCCCGGGCTGGCGCCGGAGCGCATCGCGAATCCCTTCGCCATACGTCTTCCATAGCCACTGCTCCTTCGAAAACTCGTCTTGGCGATCCTGCATGTGTTCCCCCGCCGTAATCCCTATGCCTGCGAGCAGGGGATAGGTCAAAACGAGTTCGCGGACGCTGGCGCGAAAATAGTCGATGGTCTTCAAGTTGTCCTGCTCCGGAGTGATGCCATAGCGGCCGTCGGCGCCGAACGTGAAAATGTTCCAAGTAAACCAGTACACTTCGATGCCCCGGTCTTGAGCGTACTGCATAACATCCCGCCAGAACTGAATCTTTTCCGCAATGGACATCTTCTTCACCGTCTCGGTGCGGGCTAGCAGAGCTGGACGCACCATATCGCTCCCGGAGTGCGAATAGCTGTCATCCATCGGAACCAGAGTGCGTTTGACGTCCGCCAGCGCCACATCGGGGAATTCGGGCACACGCACGAGGGAGGGGAACGGATGGAGGTTCCACAACGTTAGAACGTTAAAGCGATGCCTCGCCATGTGGTCCAGAAACGTTCGCCAGAAATCGAAGCTCCAGACTTCGGGGATGTTCATTTGGGCGGCATGGGAATTGTCCGAATAGCTGGGGGTGCGGAGGTCCAAAGGGATATTGAACTTGATGCCCCGCCGGGGGATGTAGGGTGCGTGGTCGCCCTCACGCAATTCCGGCAGGCGATTGAGTTGGACGGCTTCCGCCACATCCAGGCCCCCATACATAGCGCCGGCAGGATCGGCGCCCAGCACGATCACCGCGGAAGCGGCGCCGGATTTCCACCGCCGGATGGCGTAGGCTTGAGGCGTAAACCGGGCTAACGGCTTCACTCCGAAGCTCTCAGCAACCCGCGCACACTGCTCTGTTCCGGTAGCAATGACCAGCCGTAGCGCAGCCGGGGAGTTTTTCGCCGCTGCCACGGGCCCTTCTTCTAAGGCCATGGCGCGGGCTGCGCACGCTTTCCGAATTTCCGTTGCGGCAAATCGGACTGGTGGAATCGCTGAGTCGGAAAACAGGGCTGCGGAATCCGGCCCCGCAGCGGTGGCTAGGGAAGAGAGCAGGAGTGCTCCGATTTGAAAACGCCAAGTCCTCATGTCATCACATCTTGTCACAAGGGAGCAGCGTTAGCGCCACAGACGGTGGACGATCCGGATCAGGACACCGAGGCTCGTCAAGAAAACGATCAACAGCGCCCCGGCGTAGTTCAAGCGACCGTAGAGAAAATTCCCTATCGTGAACAGCGCGGACCAGATCATGACGGATCCAGACAGCCACCCTACCAGCGCCAGGGGGATGTTTTCACTGCGCGCATGCTCCGCCGCTTCGGCATCCGAGATCCCCGCCGCGATCCGGACCCGGGTCCATCCGGGACCGAAAGGGCGAACCTTTTTGTAAAAATCGATGAGCGTGCGCATGTCCGTCTCGGGTCCCAGAAAAGCGGTAGCCAGCCAGCAAACCGTAGTCGCCAACACAGTGAGCAGCAACTCGCGATGGGTGCCGATCACGACCCCATTTTTGCGGAGAATGAGAAACAGCACGGAAACGGCGAATGAGCTGACCATGGCCACAATCTCACACCACGCCGTTACGCGCCACCAGAACCAGCGCACAAGATACAGCAGCCCGGTTCCCGCTCCTACTTGCAGCATGATGTTGAAGTTATCCTGCGCGGTTTCGAGAAAGAAGACGAGCGCCGAAGACGCCAGAAAGAGCATGACTGTGGCGACGCGTCCCGCCTTGACGTAGTGTCTTTCGCCTGCTCCTGGCTTTACGAACCGGCGGTAGAAGTCGTGGACCAGGTAAGACGCTCCCCAATTGAGGTGCGTCAGGATCGTAGAGGAGTTGGCCGCGATCAAACCGCCCACCATCAATCCCATCCACCCGGCAGGCAAGAAGCGCAACATCGCGGGAAAAGCAATATCGTGTCCGATAAGTGTGGGATCGAGATTAGGAAACGCCTTCTGGATGTCGGAGAGTTGAGGGTAGACGATCAGGGAAGCTAATCCCGTCAACAGCCACGGCCACGGGCGTAGAACGTAGTGCGCAACATTGAAAAACAGCGTTCCTCCGAGAGAGTCTTTTTCCGATTTGGAGGCTAACATCCGTTGCGCGATATAGCTCCCCCCGCCGGGCTCCGCGCCTGGGTACCAAACCGCCCACCATTGCACGGCGAGCGGCATAATGAATACAGCCACGGCGAGTTCCCAGTTGTTCGTGAAATCCGGGAGCAGACTGAGGTAGTTCAGACCGCCCGGGCCCGGCGTGTGGTTCAACTTATCCACCAATCCGCTCAGTCCCCCCACTTCCGGCAGCGTGACCGCAAAGTAGGCGGCGGCGATTACGGCTGACATCTTGATGAAGAACTGCACCATGTCGATCACCAGGACGCCCCAGAGTCCCGAATGAGCAGCGAAAATCACATTCAACAAGCCCACCGCCAGCAGCGTCTGCCACCGGTGCAAACCAAACAATATCGCGGCAATCTTGCACGCCGCCAAATTGACGCTGGCCATAATGATGCAATTGAAAAACAGGCCCAGGTACACCGCACGGAACCCCCGTACGGCGCTGGCGGCTCTGCCAGAATACCGCAGCTCATAAAATTCGAGGTCCGTGAGGACTCCGGAGCGCCGCCAGAGCCGCGCGTAAAAAAATACCGTTGCTACCCCGGTAAGCGTGAACGCCCACCACTGCCAGTTTCCGGCCACGCCCTGTGTGCGCACGAAATTTGTCACCAGATTGGGGGTGTCGCTTGAAAACGTGGTCGCGACCATGGACAGGCCCGCCAGCCACCAAGGGACCGAACGGCCCGAGGCGAAGAACTCAGAGGTGTCCTTTCCCGAGCGTTTCCCAAAGAACAATGCGGGAATAAAACAAATGGCGATTGACGCCAGCGCGATGAACCAATCTACCGTGTGTAGTTGCATTGAGCCACCTAAGACCGTTACCGGCCACAATACCGATCACAATACCGATTCTGCGGTGGTTGTGTCTAGCCGGCCGCTCGGGGTCAACGCCGCCTCTGCTCCGCCGGCGGCTGAAATTCCGGCCAAGGCAAGAACGGGCCGTCCACGCATGTCAGCGCCCCAGAAGGACTCGCACACTTCCCGCAGATTCCCACGCCGCAACTGGTGATGTATTCGATCGAACCTAGGATTCGGTCAGACGGCGCCAGCGGCTTTTGAATGTCGAAGCATTTCCGGACCATGGGCTCTGGTCCGCAGTTGATGAACGTCAAATCGGATCGCTGCGCTGCCGGCAAGCGGCTGATGACGGTTTCGAGCCAATCGGGAGCGTAGCCGTGCAACCCGCCGGTGCCGTCATCCGTGGCCAGAAACACCTCTCCCAGGGCGCGGAACTTGTCTACGCCGAACAAATGTTTTTGGGTCCGCGCTCCGAGAATGAACAACTGGCGGTTGGCCTCTTTCAGCCTTTGTGCAATTTCGAGAATGGAGGCAATGCCGGTTCCGCCAGCAACATATATGATGGTGCTGTTTTGAAATGCTGGAACGCCCTTGCCATAGGGGCCCCGCAGCAGGATTTCGGAACCTGCGGAGAGAGAGGCTAAGCGCTGCGTAAACTCGCCTACGACGCGAATCACTACGCTTCTTTCGGAAGCCGAGAACACGGCGAACGGCTTTTCTCCTACGCCCGGAAGGCAGAGGAAGTAAAACTTGCCGGCGAGCTCCCCATCGGACGGATCCCCAGGCAGGCGCTCTAGGATTAGCTTGAACAGTGTTTCATCGTAATTTGTGCGTCCGACCACGCGGACCCTTGTGTAATCCATGGGCGCCGTGCTGTCACAGGAACGCGCGTAACCGCCGCCCGAACCTGTGCGGAGGTCGCGCTCCAGACGCGCTAAGTACTCTTGAAACTGGCGGCTATCCAGGCCGGTGAGCGCGCTTCCGATTCCAAACAGATTGGCGCCAGCGGAAGCGTACTGGCGAACGTGTTCTGGCGAGGCGATTCCACCCATGCCGATAATCCATACCGAATCGCCCACTGCCCGGCGGACTTGCTCTACCGCACGTATGCCTAAGGGCCGGATTCCGTCCCCCGATAGGCCGCCATATTTGTTGTAAAGAACCGGCTCTTCTCCGACGCAAACGACTGCGGGCCCGATTGTGTTCGTCACCGTCAAACCTGCGGCGCCCGCTTCCACTGACGCGCGCGCCGCGCCTTCCAGATCTGGGAACGTGGCGGCGAGCTTGACGAAGACCGGCGCCTCGACGGCCCGCACCACCGCTTCTGTGATCGCTTTCAGTAGGTTTGTATCATGCCCCACCTGCGCGCCAAAGCCTTTGGCGTGCGGGCAGGACATGTTCAATTCGAACCCGTCGGCAACCGGTTGCAACGTGAGGGCGGCTTCGAGGAAGCTCTCGATGTCGCTCCCAAAGATCGAGACCAATAGAAATTTGTTTTCAGGAATCTCCATTCCGTCGAATTCTTCTAGAAATTGCTTCGCGCCCGGATTAGCCAGCCCCACGGCATTGATGTAGCAGCCTGGAGCATAACGGGCGTAAACCGGTTCCCGGTAGCCTTGTCTGGGCTTGGCGCTTATGCTTTTCGTCGTTATGACGCCAATGGAGGGGACATCCAGAAAGCACCGCCGGATGGTTGTAGCGTGGGTGCAACGAATGCCCGAAGGGACGACGAAACGCCCGCGAATAGTCTTCTTGCCGAGCTGGTATGGCTCGTCGAAACGCGGTAAAGGCATAACGGTGTGAATCTCGTGGGTTGGACGCTTAGCGTCTCCAACAAATGATAGCAGGAAGTGGACGCGCCTCAGGCTTCACGCTACGCTAGAATGCGCACGGGGAGAGGCTGTATGCAAGGCCGCAAGCTGGCAGGCGGGGCTTACCACTACAATGCCGCCTTCGGTGACGGTATAACCTTTGGCCCGGTCAGCCTCCAGGTCATAACCGATTACTGACCGTTCCGGGACAATCGTGCCGCGGTCGATGATGGCGCGCCGGATGCGGCTATGCCTTCCGATGACGGCGCCATCCAAGACGAGGCACTCATCGAGCTCACAGTAGCTGTTCACCCGCACTCCGGGCGAGAGGATGCTGCGGTTGACTCTTCCGCCTGAAACGATGCACCCGTGGGACACCAGGGAATCCAGCGCCATGCCCATCCGCCTGCCTTCTTGCGCAAACACAAATTTCGCCGGCGGATAGCGCACCGCGGCGGTGTGGATCGGCCAGTCTTCGTCGTAAAGGTTAAACACCGGCGTGACGGAGACTAAATCCATGTTCGCCTCATAATAGGCATCCAGCGTCCCAACGTCGCGCCAGTAACGAACTTCCTTCCGGTTTTCATCCACGAAATCATAGGCGACGACGCGGCGCTTTCCCGCCAGCCGCGGGAGAATGTCCCGGCCGAAGTCATGCGTGGAATCTGCGATCTCGGCATCCTCCCGCAGCGCCTGGACGAGAGTGGCCGTATTGAACAAATAGATCCCCATGGAGGCGCTGCACGCCTCCGGGTCGAAGCAAGACCGTCTCGGACTGTGATGCGCAGGCTTTTCTTCGAAGCCCAGCACTTCGCATTGTTGGTTCAGATACACAATGCCAAACCGGCTGGCCTCTTCCGGCGGCACTTTTGTGGTGGCGATAGTCAATTCCGCTTGGTGCTGAACGTGCCAAGCCAGCATGTGGGCGTAGTTCATCTTGTAAACGTGGTCGGCCGAAAGAATCAAAACGTAGGGAACCCCTTCCGCTTCGATGTTCTGGATGTTCTGGAATACAGCGTCGGCCGTGCCGAGGTACCAAGTATCGCTGTGCTGCTTGGTCGGAGGCAGCATTTCGATGAATTCACCGAGCTCCGGCGAGAGAATCGTCCAGGCTTTGCGCAAATGCCGGTGCAGGCTCAGCGCCTTGTACTGAGTCAAAATGTAGATCTTTCTGAGGCCGGAATTAATGCAGTTGGAAAGGGAAATGTCAATCAGGCGATAGATGCCTCCAAAAGGCATCATCGGCTTGGAGTGCTCGCGGGTCAGGGGAAGAAGCCTTTTGCCGGCGCCCCCGGCCAACACGATGGCCAGCACTTTGTCCATCGCGCTATCCTCCTTTTTCTACGCTCCAGCAGAGACACAACGCGCGCCTCCGGCCGTCACAAGCCGCTTTACTGGGTTGTAGCTAGCGGGTTGGATGGGCGGAGTTGCGCCTCCTCCAAACGCTGGGTTTCCCGCCAGGTGTAAATCATGCGGTGAATCACCGTGAGATTGCCGAGCACCGCAATCACCCAGAGAACGGGAGCCATGCGATCGAACAGAGCCCCGATGATCAGCAGCACGATGCGCTCCGGGCGCTCCATAAAGCCCACCTTGCAAAGCGGAATCGAATTTTCCGCGCGTGCGCGGGTGTATGAGATCATCACCGACGCCGCCATGACAATGGCGGTCAGGACGACGTAAAAACTTCGATTGATGGAAGAGTAGTACACCAGCAATCCCATGAGTAAAGCCAGGTCAGAATAGCGGTCCACTACCGAGTCGAAAAAGCCTCCGAACTTCGTAACTTGATTCGTGTGCCGGGCCACGCGCCCGTCCACCATATCGAAGATCCCGGCGCCCATAATGACCACCGCGGCCCAGCGGAACTGACCGGCGCCGAGCAACACGGCGGCCACGATATTAATCACCAGCCCTAGGAAGGTGAGCGCATTCGGGTGAATTTTCCAGAGGGCAAGACTCTGTACGATAGCCAGGATCACCTTGTTGCACGCAAGGCCGATGGCGCGAGTTACGGTCATGCCGCCTCCTCTCCGGGCACTATTCTATGGAATCGTGAATCGTGGTGAAACGGAGAATCTCCATTTCGCGCACGCCGCCCGGGATCTGAACTTTCACTACGTCGCCGGCTCCCTTGTTCAAGAGGCTACGCCCAATCGGCGAACTGGTGGAGATAAGCCCCTTGGAAAAATCCGCCTCCTCGCTAGTGACCAGCCGGAAGGTGAGCTCCTCGTCTCTGTCGATGTCGAGGACGACGACGCTCGAACCCAAACCGATCTTGTCACGTGGAATTTTGCTCATGTCCACCATGGACAATTCAGCCAGGCGCTGCTTCAGTTGCCCCACGCGCGCTTCGACGAGCCGCTGCCGCTCTTTGGCTGCGTGGTATTCGGCGTTTTCGCTCAGGTCTCCGAGTGCGCGCGCCCGCTGAATCTCGCGTGGCAAGTCGATACGGAGCTCGCGCTCCAAAGCTGCAATCTGGTCTTGCAGCTTTTTCTTGATGTCATCCATGAGCGAAAAAGTACTCCCAGACACCCATTATAAAACGCCTGCTCCCTGCTGCCGCATCCTCCACCGGGGCGCCTTGCCGTTTCGCCCGTGTTGCATTTGCTCGATCAGAGGCGGTGTGATAGGATAGAAGTGCTCTCATGGACCGCAATAGCGAGCCAGGTCCTCGAATCCCAACCGATGGAGTGATAAACCCCTCAGAATGAGCTTTACTGTTTTCCTTGGCAATCTTCCCACCTGGGTGACCGCCGATGACATTAAGTCATGGTTGATGGCGGAGAACCTTGTGGCTGACTCGATCAAAGTCATCCGCAACCCCGAAACCCAGGAGTCCAAGGGCTTCGCATTTATTGAGGCGCCGAATGCCGAAGAGATGCAGGCCATTATCCGGCGATTTGACCGGGCGCCTTTGGAGGATAAACTGTTGCGCGCGAACCCGGCGCAGCCTCCGAAGGCGAAAGGCGCGCCTCCCACGCCTCGGGCCGCAGCCGCGAAGAGCAACAGCAGTCCCGAGCGCGCTCGGCGCGGAGGCAAGAAACAAAAGCGAGCTGGCAAAGCCTCCTCAACTCCGCAAAGCGCCTTTGCGGAAGAACTTGCGAAGGCTCTCTAACCCGCCCGCCCGAAGCCGGCGCCGCTTGGCGGCGGAGGTGAGTTTGTGCCCCTTGACGGTCCCGCCCGGAGTCAGGTACAGTAGCGGAACGATTCGGGCGACGCGGTGGTATACTTTATGCCGGGTAGTGGCATTCCCGCTCGGAAGCGTTTGACAAGTCTATCAGTTCTCCGCCGGTGCGAGGTGAGTTTGTGGATGATCTGCTATTATTACGCGTCATTTTCGTCCTGGCTCTGACTGCTGCGGCATACGTCATACGGCCCTTCGGCCTTCCGCAGCCTTACAGCGGGTTAGTGGGCCTGGGGTTCGGATTGGCCATCGTATTTTTCGAAATCCGCCTCAAGCAAGTGAGCCTTAAGCGCTTGATTGGGGCCGCTGTGGGGTCGGTGCTGGGCATTGTAGGCGCTTTTTTGATTTCCCTGATCCTGAATCAGGCGTTTCGTGGAAACCAGGATACCGTTCCCTTCATACAGGTGGGGGTCATGCTTTGGATGGCCTACGTCGGGCTTGTGGTAGGGGCGAACAAAGGCGATATGCTCAACCTTGCAGCTTTAGGCGGGCTGTTCGGTGGAGAAAAGGCGCCCAAGCAGCAGTTTAAGATCCTTGACACCAGCGTCATCATCGATGGCCGCATCGCTGACATTGCGGAAACCGGATTTCTGGACGGCACGCTCGTGATTCCGCAATTCGTCCTGCGGGAACTCCAACTCGTGGCGGATTCGGCGGATTCCCTGAAACGGAATCGGGGACGTCGTGGCTTGGATATCCTTCAGCGCATTCAAAAGATTGCCCACCTCAACGTTCAGATTCTGGAGGACGACTTTCCGAACATCCGCGAAGTCGACATGAAGTTGATTGAGCTGGCGAAAGCTTATGATTGCAAAATCGTAACGAATGATTTCAATCTGAACAAAGTAGCTCAGCTTCACGGCGTCGAAGTGCTGAACATCAACGAGCTGGCCAACTCGTTGAAGCCTATTGTGCTGCCTGGCGAAACCATGCGTGTCTTTATCCTGAAAGAAGGCAAAGAATACAACCAGGGCGTAGCCTATCTGGATGACGGCACCATGGTGGTGGTGGATAACGCTAAGAAGATGATTTCTAAGACCATCGACATCACGGTTACCAGCGTCTTACAGACCACTGCCGGAAAGATGATCTTTGGCCGCTATGACGAGCGCATCCATGGCGTGCACGAGAAAGCCGCCCCCCCGCCGGAGCGACACGAGCGCCAGCCCCAAACCAAGGAGCCACATACCCATCCTTCGACGCCTGCGTAATCTTCCCGTTGGTGGATCCTGGTGAGCCCGCAAATCTTGGGGGTAGAACAGGTTACAATTGGATTGCGGACCAACGCCATGAGAGTCGCTGTGATTATCCCGGCTGCCGGGTTGGGTACCCGGATGGGGCGCGCTGTTTCTCCGGAAAAATCCGGAACCAGCCGGAAGCAGTTCATGTTGCTGGACGGGCAACCCATTTTAGTCCATACCATCCGAAAGTTTGTGGCATGTGAAAGCGTTACGGAAATTATCGTGGCTTTGCGCCAGGAGGATATGGAGTGGGCGCGCGGATTGCTAGCTCGAGAAGCCGTGGGCAAGACCCTCAAACTGGTGGTGGGAGGCGCTTCGCGCCAGGAATCGGTGGAGAACGCGCTGCGTGAGGTTTCACCGGACATCGAACTGGTAGCGGTCCATGACGCCGTCCGCCCGTTCGTCGATTTGGACATTATCCGCCGGGTGATTACGGAAGCGGCCAGGACGGGAGCGGCGATCGTCGGCATCGTACCCGTTGACACGGTCAAGCAAGTGCACTTGAACAAGATACGGGCTACCATCCCACGCGACAAGCTGATTCTGACCCAGACCCCCCAAGTGTTCCGTGTGGAGTTGTTGCGCGAGGCATTTGAAAAAGCGAAGGCGGACGGGTTTGTCGGAACCGATGAGTCCAGCTTGGTGGAACGGTTGGAGCGCGTGGATGTGAGTGTGGTGGCGGGTAGCGACCGTAACATCAAAATCACCAAACCGAGCGACATGGAACTCGCCAGGCTGTTTATGGCTGAGGAAAAAGCTAGACGGAAGGCATCGTGAGCTCGGTTTCCTCTTACCGTACGGGTCAAGGCTGGGACGTGCACCGCACACATCCGGGGCGCCGGCTGATTCTGGGAGGCGTTCGCATTGAAGCGGATTTTGGCCTCGAAGGCCACTCCGACGCTGACGTGCTATCGCATGCCATCACCGATGCGATTCTTGGGGCTGCGGCGCTGGGAGACATTGGCATGCATTTCCCAGATACGGACCCCCGCTGGAGAGGCGCGGACAGCTTGCAGTTTTTGCGCCACGCTCGCGAATTGATCGGGCAGCGCGGTTACCGTATCCTCAACATCGATGCGACGGTGATCTTGGAGCGTCCGAAGCTGAAAGGCTATCGGCAGGCGATCCGGGAAAGGCTGGCTGAAACGTTGGAATTGCCGTTAGAGGCTGTGTCTGTAAAGTTTAAGACTGCGGAGGGTTTGGGGCCAGTCGGCGAGGGTCGTTCCGCAGAGGCGCAGGCAGTGGTGACTCTGGCTCCCGCTTGAGCTCCTAGACGGCAGACAACCGGACTTGAATGTCCGTTTCATATCTGGGAGACTGATGGTTTCGTCTGGATAATTGACAGTTCTGTGATGCTGTGTTATTCGTGGTGATTCTTACGGTGAGGAGAATTCATGGCTGACGAGCAGAAGTCCGCCCCCGGCGCCGCGCCTGAGGGGGAGTCTGGATCTCCCCCAGCCGCTAAGTCGGCGGCGCCCACAGCACCCAAGGCTTCCGTTCCTCCGAAGACGCCGCCACCTTCTCCTCCCCCTCCCCCTAAGATGGCTTCGACGCCGTGGGAGGGAGATCTTCCCTCTCAGCTTAAGGAGAGTTTCGGCGCCGCGATCCGCGAGTGCGCCACGTATCTCGGGCAGAATTTTGTCGTCGTCGCGCCGGAAGCGGCTATTCCAGTCATCGAGTTTTTGAAGCTCGAAGCGGATTTTGACTATCTGGTGGACATCACGGCAGTGGATTACCCCAAGCGGGAAGAACGCTTCGACTTGGTGTACATTCTCTATAGCTTCGCCCGGAACGAGCGAATTCGCGTTATCACCCGCATCCGGGAAGGTTTCCGCCCCGAAAGCGCCACTACGGTTCACTTGACAGCAAACTGGCTGGAACGGGAGGTATACGATATGTTCGGCATCGAGTTTGCGAACCACCCGGATCTGCGCCGGATTCTGATGCCGGAGGACTGGCAGGGGCACCCGCTACGAAAAGACTACAGCATCCTCAAGATGGACGAACGCTGGGTGCGTGAGAACCTGGGAATTGAGAGCGCACAGTAACCCTATGGCGGAACGAACATTTCTCGACTCCACCGAGCTGGTCTTGAACATGGGACCGCAGCACCCTTCCACGCATGGGGTGCTGCGCGTGATCTTAAAGTTGGATGGCGAGAAGATCATCGGGACCGATTGTGTCATTGGATATCTGCACCGGGGCGTCGAGAAGATTGCCGAACACCGCACCTACGCCATGTTTGCCCCTTATGTGGACCGCATGGATTACGTGGCGGCGGTTTCCAATGGGCTGGGTTACTGCCTGGCGGTGGAAAAGCTATTGAATATCGAAGCGCCTCCGCGCGCGCAAGTGACGCGTGTGATTCTTACCGAGCTGAACCGGATCGCCAGCCACCTGCTGTGGTTGGGGACGCATGCGCTCGACATCGGCGCCACTACGCCTCTTTTCTACACCATGCGGGAGCGCGAGGAGATTCTCAAGATATTCGAAAACTATTGTGGCGCGCGCCTGACCACGCATGCTTTCCGGATTGGCGGCCTTCAGTACGAGCTGTACGAGGGCTTCGAAGAAGAAACTTTGAAATTCTGCGACTGGGTGTTGCCGCGCATCGATGAATACGAGGAACTGCTTACTACCAACCGCATCTGGGTGGACCGTCTGAAAGGCGTGGGCATTCTGAACGCGGAGGACTGCAAAGCATACGGCGTCACGGGACCTGTGCTCCGGGCTGCGGGCGTTGAATGGGATCTCCGCCGGATGCAGCCTTACTCCGGTTACGAGCAGTACGATTTTAGGATTCCAACTGGGCAAAACGGCGACACATACGATCGGTATTTGGTGCGCATGGAGGAAATGCGCCAGAGTGTCCGCATTATCCGCCAGGCAGTGGAGCGCCTGGAGCCGGGGCCGATTATGGCCAAAGTGCCGAAGGTGATCAAACCGCCGGCCGGCGAGGTATATGTCTCCATTGAGGCGCCGAAGGGCGAGCTGGGCTATTTCATAGTCAGTGACGGGTCGACCCAACCTTACCGCGTACGGGTGCGTCCGCCTTCGTTTGTCAACCTTCAGGCGCTGGACAAAATGTGCCGCGGGTCGCTGGTGGCTGACATCGTGGCGATTATCGGAACCATTGATATAGTGCTGGGAGAAGTAGACCGTTAGGGGGCGTATGAAGAAGTTTTTACGCACGATTTTCCTGGTGGATCTGATTCAAGGGTTATGGCTGACGTTTCGATACCAGCACCCCAAAAACATTTATACGGAGGAGTATCCTGCTCAGCGCCCTAAGGTGGCGGAGCGATATCGAGGGGCGCCGCGCCTCAACACCAATCCCGATACGGGTGAGACGCTTTGCATCGCCTGTAATCTCTGCGCTCTGGCTTGCCCGGAGCATTTGATTGTGGTGACGAGTGAGCGCAATGAGCAGACGAAACGGAAAGAATTAACGACGTTCACCTACGACACGTCTCGCTGTATGTTTTGCGGCTTGTGCGAAGATGCTTGTCCCGTGGACGCTTTGGAATTGACGCAGGACTTCGAGCTGGCTACTTACACCCGGGAAGGGCAGATTTGGGACCGGAAAATGCTGGAAGAAGGACCGCGTCCGACGAAGTACAAGTTTTGATGCCGCCCGGCGGGCGTAGTACCATAGGCCGGGCGGCGACGAGGTTCGCGGACGGTGAACCGTCCATGATGCGATGACCGAGACGATATTTTTTTACATTTTTGCCTTGCTTACGCTCGGTGGCGCCGTCTTAACCGTCACCCGCAAGAGCGCCGTTTACAGCGCAGTGTCGCTGATCGTTTCCCTGGTTGGCGTGGCGGGTTTGTTTTTGTTGCAGCAGGCCGAGTTCCTCTTCGCCGTGCAGATCATTTTGTACATCGGCGGCGTGATGGTGCTGTTCTTGTTCGTGATCATGCTGGTGAATCTGGACGAGGCGGCGAAGCAGCGACAGTGGAATCGCCAGTGGTGGCTGGCGCTTGCCTGTCTGCTAGGGGCAGGCGCCCTGATTGTATATTTCTTGAGCCAAGGCGCTGGCGCCTTCCGGATTGCAAGCCCGGCTTTAGGGGGCGCGCCTCCGTCAGCGGCGCCCGGCAATACGGAACGGCTTGCGGATACATTGTTTTCAGACTACCTGCTGCCTTTTGAAATTGCCTCCGTCTTGCTTCTGGTAGCGGTGGTTGGTTCGGTTTTTTTGGCAAAGAAGAAAGTCTGATGCACCCGATAACAACGGCCCATTACTTAGTCCTCAGCGCCATCTTGTTGGTGATTGGCACGCTCGGGGTTCTCACTCGACGCAATATCGTCATCATTCTGATGTCCATCGAGCTGATCCTGAATGCAGTGAACATCAATCTGATCGCATTTGCCCGCCATCTCGGCCAAGTGTCCGGACAGATATTCGCGATCTTCGTCATTGTGGTGGCGGTGGGAGAAGCGGCGGTGGGACTTGGTATCCTGATTGCCCTGTTCAGAAACAAGGAAACGGTGCAGGCTGACGAGATCGACCTTTTGAAATGGTGAGGACGCTTGGATGAACTTTTTGGACTCGATCTGGCTGATTCCCCTGTTCCCCTTGTTTGGCGCTTTGGTGATGCTTTTGATAGGCAAGCGCCTAGATCCTCAGGCGCCCTCGGCGGTGGCTATCGCTCCTGGGATCGAACCTGTTTCCGATGAACATGGGGGTGCAGCCGCGCACGGGGGGCGCGAGCTCCACGCCGGCCACGGCGGCGCGCATCACAGTCCGGCGACGCGCTGGGTCATACGTCTGCTGTGTCCGGGGATGGTGCTGGTTTCGTTTCTGTTTTCCGTAGGTGCGATTATACAGCTCGCTTCCCTGCCGGAGAGAGTGCATCAGGTTGTCCGTTACACTTGGATCGCAGGCCTTCCCTTCCACATGCAGGATGGGACGCTGGCGCGGTTTAGCGCCGACTTCGGCTTCTTGCTGGATCCGCTTAGCGCCGTCATGGTGCTGGTGGTGACGGGCGTCGGCTTTTTGATTCACGTCTACTCGACCGGATATATGGAGCACGACGGGGGGTATTACCGGTTTTTCGGATACCTCAACTTGTTCGTGTTCTTTATGCTCATGCTCGTGCTCGCCAACAACTACGCGCTGCTGTTTGTTGGCTGGGAAGGCGTGGGCTTGTGCAGCTACTTGCTGATCGGGTTTTATTTTCATAAAAAATCCGCTGGTGACGCCGGTAAGAAAGCTTTCGTAGTGAACCGCGTTGGCGATGCAGGGTTCTTGCTGGGCATGTTTCTGATGTTCAGCGTCCTCGGCACGGTGCGCTTCCTGGATGTGAACCATGTTCTGACGAGTGGCGCTTTTCACCCGGAAGAGGGGCATTTCGGAGTGTTGAGCGCGATGGCGCTGCTGTTGTTCTTGGGCGCAACGGGGAAGTCCGCCCAGTTCCCTTTGTATGTTTGGTTGCCGGACGCTATGGAAGGACCTACTCCCGTCTCGGCTCTCATCCACGCCGCTACGATGGTGACCGCGGGCGTTTATATGTGCGCTCGTTCCAGCGCCTTGTTCCAGCTCACGCCCGAAACCTCCATGATCGTGGCTTGTGTGGGGGCGTTCACCGCCATTCTTTCGGCTTCCATTGCGCTGGTTCAGAACGACATCAAACGCGTGCTGGCGTACTCCACCGTGAGCCAGCTTGGCTACATGTTTATGGCGGTCGGCGTAGGGGCATATTGGGTGGCGATTTTCCACTTATATACGCACGCGTTCTTCAAGGCTCTGCTGTTTCTGGGTTCCGGTTCGGTGATTCACGCCTTGTCCGGAGAGCAAGACATGCGGCGCATGGGAGGGTTGAAGGACAAAATTCCGGTTACGTTCCGAACCATGTTCATTGGCTCGCTGGCCATTGCCGGAATCCCCGGTTTGGCGGGCTTTTTCTCGAAGGACGAGATATTGTGGCAAACCTATAGCTCTCCCGGCGGTTCCCAAGCCATTTACCTCGTGGGATTGATCACGGCGTTCATGACGGCTTTCTACATGTGGCGTCTGATGTTCCTCACTTTTTATGGAGAACCGCGGATGGATCCGCACACTGCGGCGCACATTCATGAATCACCCCGATCCATGACCGTGCCGTTAACCGTGTTGGCGGCGGGCAGCGTCGTGGGCGGCTGGATCGGCGTACCCAAGCTATGGTCATTTCTCCCGGATTCGTTTCGAGTTTTTGAGCACTGGCTGGAGCCGGTTTTCGTTCGCGCCTCCGCTCATGCCGCCGAGGCGGCGCACGCGGCGTCGCATCAGGATGCCGCCACGGAATGGGCGCTGATGGGGCTTTCCGTGGCCGTGGCTCTGTGTGGCATCCTGCTGGCGCGGCATTTGTATCTCAGAAAGCCAGGGCTGGCGGACGCGCTGCAACGCAAGGCCGGGCCTCTCTATACCACCCTGTACAACAAGTGGTACGTAGATGAGATTTACGATTTCCTGTTTGTGAACGGAGTGGCCAAGGGCGGAGGCTCGTGGATGGCGCGCTTTGACAGCAGGATCGTGGACGGAGGCGTGAACGGCGCGGGCTGGCTCACGCGTGGAATCGCCACGGTTTCCATGTGGTGGGACACTTGGGTAATCGACGGCGCAGTTCGGCTTTCTTCATTTATGGTCAAATTGCTCTCGTATCCGGTGCGGATCTTACAAACTGGCTATGTGCAGGCGTACGCCCTCGTGTTTGTTGTGGGAGCGTTGATGTTTCTTGGGTATTACTGGGTGCGTTAGTCCTATGGAAGAACACTTGTTAAGCATTGTACTGTTCACTCCGCTTGCAGGACTTGCGGTTTTGCTGGTTCTTCCGGGCTCGAACAAGACGCTGATCAAAGCGTGGGCGAACCTATCGGCGATTGCCGGCTTTTTGGTCTCGCTGCCGCTGGTGTTCCGGTTTGACCGGAATGCGTCAGGTTTTCAGTTCGTCGAGAAGCTCGACTGGATCCCGTCGCTGGGCGTCAGGTACTACGTGGGCATCGACGGCATCAGTCTGCTGCTGGTGATGCTAACCACGGTGATGGGGGCTGTCGCGGTGCTGTGCTCGTGGAGCGCCATTGAGGAGCGGGTCAAAGAATATTACGCCATGATGCTGCTCCAACAGACAGGCATGCTGGGCGTTTTCATGGCCCTGGATTTCCTGCTGTTTTATGTGTTTTGGGAAGCGGTGCTGGTGCCGATGTATTTCCTGATTGGAGTTTGGGGCGGGCCGCGGAAGCTCTATGCAGCTATTAAGTTCTTTCTGTACACGCTGGCGGGCGGCGTACTGATGCTGCTTGGCATTCTGACGTTGTACTTCCAGCATTACCAGCAGTTCGGCTTTTACACGTTCGACATCGCGGAGCTGATGAAAATCCAGATGCCGCTGTACCTGGAACAGATCGTGTTCTGGGCTTTTTTCCTGGGCTTTGCGGTAAAGGTTCCCATGTTTCCTTTCCACACCTGGCTTCCCGACGCTCACACCGAAGCTCCGACCGCCGGGTCGGTAATCCTGGCGGGCGTGCTGTTGAAAATGGGGACCTACGGTTTCATCCGTTTCACCCTACCCTTGTTACCCAAGGCGTGCATTGATCCGCGGATTATCCAGGCGATGGCCGTTCTTTCTCTGATCGGCATCATTTACGGTGCGCTGGTAAGCCTGATGCAACAGGATTGGAAGAAGCTGGTGGCGTACTCCTCGGTGAGCCACTTAGGTTTTTGCACTTTGGGCATCTTCGCGTTGAATCCAAACGGCATAGCGGGAAGCGTAATTCAGCAGATCAACCACGGCATTTCGACGGGCATGTTGTTCCTGGTAGTGGGCGTCATTTATGAGCGCCGGCACACGCGCGAGATCAAGGAATACGGCGGGCTGGCGCATGTGATGCCGTGGTTTTCATTCGTTTTTGCTTTCGCGATGCTCAGTTCCGCGGGTCTGCCGCTCCTGAATGGGTTCATTGGAGAATTTACGATCTTGCAAGGCGCGTTTGAGGCAAACCGCGTGTGGGCGGCATTCGCGGTGAGCGGCGTGATCTTGGGAGCCGCGTATTTGTTGTGGCTCTATCAGCGGACCATGTTAGGTCAGGTGACAAACGGGCGGAACCTAGGGTTACGCGACCTTACCTTACGCGAGTGGATGGTCTTTTTGCCGCTGATGGCGTGGGCGGTTTGGATTGGCGTTTACCCCAAGCCGTATTTCGACGTGCTCGAAAAACCCGTTGCGCAGATTGTGGAGCGGGTGCGCCCGGGCTACTTCCAGGCGAAAGTCCCTCTGGCGGCGCCTGGCGTTCTTGGAGGTGCGCAATGAGCCAGTTTTACACCGCGAATGATCATTTCATTCTTATCCCGGCCATTATGCTGGCGATGTTCGGCTGCGCCATCCTGCTGTTTGATTTTCTGATCTTTCCCGATCCACGCCAGCGGAAATGGTTGCTGCTGTTCGTTGCGTTAGGTGAAATCTTTACGGCTTCCGGTCTGTGGCGGCAGCAAGCTTATCTCAAAGCTCAGGGCCTATCTGAAATGACTGCATTTCAAGGGACCCTTACGATCGACGGGATTGCGCTGTTTTTTAACTGGATCTTTGTCGCCGCGGCATTGATCGTCGCTTTCATCTCGTACCGTTACCTCGAGGTGGAAGGCGAACACAACGGGGAGTATTACGGTTTGATCCTGCTGGCGCAATGCGGCATGTTCTTCCTGGCTTCCGGAACCGACTTGATCACCCTTTTTGTGGGGTTAGAAACCATGGCGCTCTGCTTTTATGTGTTAGTGGGTTTCTTGCGGGGCGACAAGCGGTCGAATGAAGCCGCCATAAAGTACTTGCTGCTGGGCGCATTTTCGAGCGGTTTTCTAGCCTACGGCTTCTCGATCTTTTATGGCATCGCCGGCTCCACGCGCTTGCGTGAAGTGGCGGCCGCTATTGCTGCGCGGGATCCGTGGGATCCAGTGTTGTTTCTGGGGCTGGCGACCGCGTCGGTGGGTTTGCTTTTCAAGATCTCCGCGGCGCCGTTTCACATGTGGGCGCCGGATGCATATGAAGGCGCTCCCACCACGGTGACCGCTTTTCTCGCCGTAGGATCCAAGGCTGCGTCTTTTGCGTTTTTGATGCGCATGTTTCTTGGTCCGCTGGCTGCCGCGCGGGGCGTTTGGGAGCCACTGCTTGCGTTTGTAGCGATAGCCAGTCTGACGGTGGGGAACTTGGGCGCGCTTACGCAGAATAACGTCAAGAGGCTATTGGCTTACAGCTCGATTTCGCACGCGGGATATATCTTGTTCGGATTGATTGCCGGCAACGAAACCGGCATTCAGGGTGTGGCGGTCTACATCCTGGTCTATACTTTCATGACCTTGGGCGCATTTCTAGTCGTGGTGACGCTGCGCCGCAAAGATCTCATCGGCGAGGATGTGGATGATCTAGCCGGGTTGATCCATAAAAGCCCTGGCTATGCCGTTTTGATGCTGATTTTTATGCTGTCTTTAGCGGGGATTCCCCCGACCGCCGGCTTCATCGGGAAATATTTCATTTTTCTCGCGCTGTTGCAGACGGGTCACTATGCCCTGGCGATTGTGGGCGCTCTGTTTGTAGCGGTGGCGTTGTATTACTACTTCCGCATCGTCAAGAGCGTATTTATCGGCGAACTTGCGGATACAGGTCCGCTGACTACTAGTTTCGGGTTGCGCCTCGCTGCTGGCGTAACCGGAACCCTAACGCTGTTGATCGGCATCTTTCCGGAGCCGTTCCTGAGATTGACGCAATTGAGGTGGCCCGGTTGATATGGCAAGCGTAATGTCTCACCCTCTGTTTTGGCCCTTTCTCATCACGGTCGCCGTGATTCTTATGTTCCCGCTGGCCGCGGGTTATATCGTGCTGGTGGAACGCAAGATTCTCGCCGACATACAGGTGCGCCTCGGGCCCATGCGCGTCGGTCCGCACGGACTCTTGCAACCTATCGCGGACGCCTTCAAGCTATTGCTCAAGGAAGACATCATTCCGGCTAGCTCCGACAAGGCGCTTTTTTGGATGGGACCGGTGATCTCGACCTTCACCGCGCTCACTTGTTTTTCCGTGTTGCCTTTTAGCGAAGCGATTCGCGTAGCTGATGTCAATGTGGGGCTACTCGTAGTAAGCGCGATGTCCGCAGTAGGGATCTTGGGAATCATTTTGGGCGGCTGGGCCTCGAACAGCCATTACCCGCTGCTTGGAGCATTGCGGAGTGCGGCGCAGTTGGTTAGTTATGAAGTGGCCTTGGGTCTGGCCCTCATTTGCGGGGTTATGACGGCCGGCACGTTGAGCATGGTGGGTATCGTGAAAGCTCAACAGGAACGGGGCGTCTGGTTTGCCTTCGATCATTTCGGACTCATGCTAGTGACCTTCGCCGTGTACTTCATAGCGGCGCTGGCGGAGACCAATCGCTTGCCTTTTGATTTGCCGGAAGCGGAATCCGAACTCGTGGCGGGTTTTATGACCGAGTACAGCGGCTTCCGCTGGGCGCTTTATTTTCTGGCCGAATACGGCAACATGGTCGTGGTTAGCGCCGTGGCGGTGACGTTGTTCTGGGGTGGCTGGCTACGTCCGTTTCCCAACGTCGCTTTCTCGGAAATTCCATGCAATTATGTATTTCCCGTGGCGCTGTTTGCGGGCTCGGGGCTGGCGTCTTTCGCCCTGGTCAAGCGCCAGCCGACCGGGCTTCGTCAAGGTTTTCTGGCGGTCGTGGCCCTGTCTCTGATCCTGGTGGCGTTACTCTTCGCCATTCCAGTGATCAACCGCGCCATTATAGGGCTCTTCTGGTTCTTTCTTAAAGTTGCGGTGTTCCTCTATGTGATGATCTGGATACGCGGAACGTTCCCCCGGTTCCGTTATGACCAGCTTATGAATATTGGTTGGAAGATCTTGATCCCGCTCGGGATGGCGCTGGTCCTGATCAACGCGGTCTTAGGCATGGTGAAGGCGTAGCCGTTCAGCTCAGAAACCTTTCCGGTGTGAGGACTGCCTTTTCCCGTTCCAGCGGACGGTTCAAAAACTCCACGAACGGCGACATTGCCCGGAAACGGTTGAGAATCTCAGGGAGCAACTGGCGGGTGAGGGCGATTTGAGGTTCCAGGAGCACATAAAAAAGCCACTGCTTGTAGCGAATCAGATCGCATGCAGGGTGGTCGGGCGGGAAACCTTTTGGAGCGCGAGTGAGTTGCTCGCCTTGCAGTTTGCCCATGAGAGCTGCGAGGCGCTGGCTGTTGAGAATTCGCCGCAACTCGCCGTAATGGGCTGCAATGTGCCGCCGGATCGCCAGAAGGTTCTCCGGCGGTGGGAGATAGACTCCGCCCGCCACCTCGAGCTCTTTGGGTGAGACGCTGAAGTAGAAGCCGGCGCAACTGTGTTTCTGGTGACCGCGTTTCGGAAAGACCGCAGCGATGTGGGTCTTGTACGGCGTTTTATCGGCACTGAACCGCGTATCACGATGGATCCGGTAGATCGCGCGTTCGGGTTCATGAATATAGTCCGGAGCGAACTTGGCGAGTTCCGCGTTCACGGCGTGCACCAGATCGACCATGGGCTGGCGCACCAAGCGCTCATAATCATGCTTGTGCGCTTGGAACCAGTCTCGATGGTTGTTCTTCTCCAAACTCCGAAGGAAAGTAAATGCCTCCTCGGAGAACCCGGGGAATCCGTTCTTCATCACCTATAATTTTAGAAGATGCTCTCTGCACGCCCTGTGGCGCGGAACGTGCCTTTAGCGCCGCTCACCCGTTTTGGCGTCGGTGGGCCCGCCGACTTTCTGTTTGAGACCCCCAGCGAAGATGAATTCATTGCCGTGCTGCGAGCGGTGCGCGCTTCCGGCCAAGCTTTTGCCGTGTTGGGCGGCGGCACGAATATCATCGTTTCCGACGCGGGATTTCGAGGATGGATTCTCCGTTTCACCGGCGCAGGGATCTGTTCGCAGGGCCTAAACGTCACGGCGCAGGCCGGAGCGGAACTTGGCGCCCTGGTGGAGTATACGGTAGACCGGGGACTTAAGGGCCTTGAAACCCTTGCAGGCGTTCCCGGCTGGGTGGGCGCCGCTGTGTACGGCAACGCTGGGGCGTACGGACATTCGATTTCGGAGCGGGTCGAACGCGTGCGCTTCTTTGACGGTTGCGGGGTTCGCGAGATCGGAAACGCTGAATGTGAATTCCGGTACCGTGAGAGCATTTTTAAACGCCATAGAGACTGGGTGATTCTGTCTGCCACCTTCTCGATGATCCCCGGCGATGCTGCGGAGCTGCGCCGCACGGTGAAGGAGATTCTAGATATCCGCAACCAAAAGTTTCCTCCCACGATGAAGTGTGCAGGCAGCATTTTTAAAAACCTGCTGGCTGCCGATTTGCCGGCGGATGTGCTGGCGCAAACGCCCCCTGAGGTTGTTCGGGAAGGAAAGATCCCCGCAGCATACTTCCTGGAGCAAGTAGGGGCGAAAGGGCTCACCTGCGGCGGCATGCGCGTGGCGGATTACCACGCCAATCTCATTTACAACGCAGGAGGCGGAACGGCCGCCGAGTTGCATCAGCTGGTTTCAAAGCTCAAGGAGCGTGTCCGGGCGCGATTTGGGATCGAACTCGAAGAAGAAGTTCAATACCTCGGCGAATTTCCGGAGCAGCCGCTTAATGCGTGCGGAAGCGGTTGCTGAGCGCCGCTAGCTTTTCTTCCAAGCTGGGCTGGCGTTGCCGCTGCCGCTTCTGTGGCGGCGCCTTCGGCTCAAGCGCTTTCATAGATAGCGCGATGCGCTTGGCTTTAGGGTCTGCTGCGAGAACCTGGACTTTGACGATCTGGCCAACTTTCACCACTTCTCCAGCGTCCCTGACGTAGCGATGGGAGATCTCACTGATATGCACCAGCCCGTCTTGATGCACGCCGAGATCAATAAACGCTCCAAAACGGGTCACGTTGGTCACCGTTCCTTCGAGAATCATGCCTGGGACGAGGTCCGCAATTTCCCTCACGTCTTCGCGGAATTTCGGCGCTACGAATTTTTCCCGCGGATCACGGCCCGGTTTCTTCAATTCTTCGAGAATGTCACGCAGCGTATAGATTCCCGCCGTTGCGCTCAGGTATTCCTCAGCCTTCACTCCTTCCACCAGTTCTGGCTTCGCGATCAGCTCGGGAACCGTGACTCCCAGGCTTTGGGCGATGCGTTCCACAAGCGGGTAGGATTCCGGGTGCACTGCTGTCATGTCCAGCGGGTTGTCGCCTCCTCGGATGCGCAGGAATCCGGCTGACTGTTCAAAGGTTTTCGGACCGAATCCGGGGACATCCATGAGCTGGGTGCGGTTCCGGAAGCGCCCGTTCCGATCACGGTATTCCACAATCTTCATCGCTGTGCGCTCATTGATGCCGGAAACGTACCGCAGAAGCGCCCAAGAGGCGGTGTTCAAGTCTACGCCCACGCGGTTGACGCAGGATTCCACAACTCCTTCCAGACTTTGTTTCAGCTTTCTTGGATCCACGTCGTGCTGATACTGGCCTACGCCGATGGACTTCGGATCGATCTTGACCAGTTCCGCCAGCGGGTCTTGCAACCGGCGAGCAATGGAAATCGCGCTTCGCACCGTGAGATCCAAATCTGGAAACTCCTGCCGGGCGATTTCGGAAGCCGAGTACACCGAAGCTCCCGATTCGTTTACGACGACGGAAAACACGGAATCCAGGCGAGCTTGACGTAGAAAATCCTGGACAAAGGCGTGAGCCTCGCGGGATCCCGTTCCGTTGCCAATGGCGATCGCGCGCACATGATGTTTCTGGATGAGAGCAGCTAAGGTTCGAACGGACCCCGCGACGTCGTGCTTGGGTTCGAGAGGATAGATGACCGCATGATCGAGGAATTTCCCCGTGTCATCCACCACGGCGATCTTGCAGCCGGTGCGCAGCCCAGGGTCTACGGCGAGCACGCTTAACATTCCTGCGGGAGGCGCCAGCAGCAAGTTCTCCAGATTCTCTCGGAATACGCGGATTGCTTCTTCATCCGACCGGTTTTTCAGCTCCAGCCGCACTTCCGCTTGAATGGATGGATTCAACAAACGCTGGTATGCATCCTCGACGGCGAGCGCCAACTGTGCGGCGCACTCGCCTTGGGTGCGTATCACTTGCGATTTCAGGAACGCCAGCGGTTTCGCCGGATCGAGCTCGATCTCGAAAGTGAGAAAACCTTCCCGCGCGCCTCGCCGGATAGCGAGCATACGATGGGAAGGAATCTTCGCCGCCGGCTCGCGGTAATCAGCGTACATACGAAACTTGCCTTCAGGATCGTTGACGCCTTCCACAGCCCGGCTCACTACCACGCCATCCTCCATCATCATTTGGCGGAGGGCTTTCCGAAACTCAGCATTCTCGTTCATCCACTCGGCGACTATGTGGCGCGCGCCCTCCAGCGCTTCTTCTATGGAAGCTACGCCCTTTTCCGGGTCCACGAACGGGGCGGCCAACTCGGCGAGCGTAGGGGCGGCCGGGTCCTGGTCCCAGAGGGATTGGGCCAACGGTTCGAGCCCCTTTTCCCGCGCGACGGACGCCTTAGTGCGACGCTTGGGCTTGAAAGGCAAGTACAAGTCTTCCAACTCGTTCTTTTCCAATACGGCTTCGATTTTGGCCTGCAACTCCGGAGTGAGCTTGCCTTGCTCGCTAACCGACTGCAAAATGGTCTGGCGGCGGGCTTCCAGCTCCCGGAAGTATTCGACTTTCTCTTGAATGGCCCGGATTTGAACTTCATCCAGGTTGCCGGTTGCTTCCTTCCGATAGCGGGCGATGAAAGGAACGGCGCCGCCGCCGTCCAGAAGTTCGATGGTGCTAATTAAACTCTTTAGAGGAACGTTAACTTGTTGCGCAATGTGCAGAATGACGTGTGTGGGAAGCGCTCTTGAATTCTCCATAACAGACGGCACTTCCCATCATAGCGGCAGCCGCATCATAGCCGCCGCGACATCGGAATAGAAACGCTTAGCTGCGCCGTTCGGTCCGACACCACCAGCGTGTTGCCTTCAAAGTGGATGTCGTCCACTCGCAGGAATTTTTCGGGCACTCGAACCCAAAACATCAAGAATGTAGCGGATACCTTAGACTTTGCAGGCAACCAGCGGAATGTGGGGGTTCCAAACAGACGTCCTTGATCCACCGCTTCGCGGCGTGGCACGTCGTAGGGCTGCGTGGAAAACTCGACGCCGCGCGCGGCTTTCTTGATGTCCGGCGGATAGTTCTCCCAATTCTGGAGCCAGGGAAACTCTTCGCGGCGGAACACCCAACCGATCATAAGCCGCTTGTCCGTGTGGATGGCAGTCGCCCATCCGATCGGTTTCGACGGATCCATAAGCTGGGTCGTATGATCGATCGAATGGAATTGCAATGGCGCAACACGTAAATCCACCGCTTTACCGTCCACTCCGGGTGCGTTCGGCCAAACAAAATCCTGCCCCGGCGGCAACCGGCGCGGCAAGGAACCCGGTCGCGCGGTGTACGGCCGCGTCTGCGCGCGGACGGCGCTCAGATCTACGACCGTCTTGCCGGGCTCAAGAAACGGCCAGCCGATGGTGGCGTGCTCACCCCATGACATGGGACGATCGAACCCAGTATGGCTCTCCACTTCTGTTTCCACCCATAACACCGGTTCCCCGGGAAACACGCGGTACACCCGGGTCACGGTCTCCTCCAACAGTGGCAGGGTGGCGCGCATTCGTAGCTCCCGGGATGACGAATCCAACACCTGAAACGGCTGAGCAACCGCTTCGCCATGGGAGCGTAACCCCGCCGCCTGTTCCTCTTTAGAAGGCGGACCGAAGCCATCCAAGCATAGGAAGTGACCGCGCCCCGGTCCGGGATTCCACAGCGGGTTCAACTTTTCCGGATCATCTTGCCGGGTTACGCTGACGATCGAGGCGCCGGTGGGGTAGATACCCACCGTGATTTGCTCGTTACTCAACACGAGCGGCTGCTGCGAGAGCGGCTGCTGCGCGCAGGCGATCACAACGGAAACAGCAGCCGGAATCAGAGTTCGCGATATCATAATCTTCCGTGGTGTGTCTTACGAGATGATACCGAATTTTCCTGGAGGCGAGTCATGAGCGGCGCCGGCTGGCTGGGAGTTTTGCTTGCGCTACCGTTGTTTTCGGCGGCAGACGAGCTGTGGCTGTCAAACCGTTTTCTCGATGTGGCGTTTTCTCGGTCCAGCGGCGCATTCCGCGTGACAGACAAGAGGATCCGCCGAAGCTGGCAACAGCAGAAATGGCGTGACAGCGCGCCGCCTGTCCGAGCAGTGCAAACGCCGTCCGGAATTGAGACGGAGTTTCCTACTTTTTCCGCGCTCATGACGCTGGAAAAGAATGCGCCCGAGTTTACCGTTACAGTCAATGGCCAAGGGCCGCTCCGGCAACTCCTTGGTTTCCCTTTGCCGTTTGTTACAGGGAAGGGAACTGCATTGATTGTCCCGTTGAACGAAGGCATTCACTACCCTGTAGAGGACGAAACCATAGCGCCCAGGCAGCTGATTGCCTATGGCGGTCATGGGATTTCGATGCCTTGGTTCGGAGTGATGGATTCGGCTAGCGGAGCAGGGGTGATGGCGATTCTCGAAACCCCTGATGACGCCCGAATTGATATTACGCGGATGGCGGGCGCGGGTCTGGTCATCCGTCCGCTGTGGGAGGCCTCCCGCCAGGAGTTCCGCTATCCGCGCAGAATCCGCTATGTTTTCTTCGACAAGGGCGGCTATGTGGCGATGGCGAAGCGGTATCGCCTGTACGCGCAAATGACCGGCCTGTTCAAGACCCTGGCTGAGAAGCGCCGCGAGAACCCAAATGTCGACTTGCTGATTGGCGCGGTCAACGTCTGGAACTGGGGTCGTGATATGGACAAGGTTGAGCTCTGTAAAGAGATGAAGGCGGCGGGAATGGACCATGTCCTATGGTCTAGCGGCGGGACGCCGGAGCAGATCGACGCCATCAATAAACTCGGTTATCTCACCAGCCGTTATGACATTTACCAGGATGTTTGGCCCCCGGATGCGCCTTCCCACCTCAACCATGAGGGCTGGCCGGATGACCTCGTGTTGTTGCCCAACGGGGAGTGGATGAAGGGCTGGGCGCATCACCGGAAAAATCCGGACGGCTCTGTCACTGTGTTTCAGGGAGGCGTGATCTCTTCACCACGTCAACTCGCCAGAGCGCGTCAGCGCATTCCCGCTGAATTGAAAACTCACGCCTACCGTTGCCGTTTCATTGACACTACCACGGCCTCGCCTTTTCGCGAAGATTATCACCCCGACCATCCGCTCACGCGTACCGATGACAAAAAGTACAAAATGGCGCTGCTGGAGTTCGTGTCGCGGGAGATGAAGTTAGTTACGGGCACCGAAACCGGGATTGATCCTTCGGCGCCTTTTGTTCACTACTATGAGGGAATGCTGAGCCTCGGTCCCTATCGCCTTCCGGATGCAGGCCGAGACATGTTGCTTTATAAGCCTCCGACGCCTGACTTCCTAAAGTTTCAGGTTGGCCACTACTACCGGCTCCCGCTGTGGGAACTCGTTTACCACGATTGTGTGGTGTCCCAGTGGTACTGGGGCGACTACAACAACAAAGCGCCCGAAGTGTGGGACCGCCGGGATCTGATCAACATTCTTTACGGCACGCCGCCGATGTTCATGTTTGATAAGGCCGGGTGGGAGAAATACAAGGCGCGGTTCCTCACCAGCTATCGGAACATCTGCCCTCTGGTGCGGCAAATCGGCTACGATGAGATGCTATCTCACGAATGGCTCACGCCTGACCACGCCGTGCAGCGCACGCGGTGGGCGTCCGGGCGGGAAATTCTGGTGAATTTCGGCGAAAAAGAATACCGTGTAGATGCGAAGAACTCGTTGAAACCCATGAGCTGGGTTGTCCGGTAGCCGCCTCATTTTGCCGCCCGCACGTCGCGCAACACGGCGCTCCAGCCCGGGAATCCACGGCGGAGCGAGCTAGGGTCAGGCTCGAAGGAAACGAGAATATCGAGCTCGCCGCCGCGTTCTAACTCTGGGGCCCGGCTGATAAAGTTCCAGGCTTTGACCGTAAGGGACTTGCTTCCCTGGGCAAACTTCAGCCGCAGATGCTTGTCCCTGAATATCCTGGGCGCCTCGCTCAAAATTACGCGACGCGCCGCCAGCAGGGGAGGTGGGTTTCCGAAACCAAACGGCGCCAGGGAAAGAATGCCTGAAATCGCTTCCGGCGACAGCTCAGCCAGCTCAAACTCGGCGTCCACCTCCATGGCCGTCGCCAGATGCTCGGGGCGCAAGCGCGCTGCCGCGTACTCTTGGATCCGGCGCTTGAATTCCGCCACGCGTTCGCGCTTCAAGGTTATGCCTGCCGCTTGCCGATGTCCACCGAAACGGACAAACAAATCGGACATCGACTCGAGCGCCTCCAGCAAATGAAATGGAGGCAGGCTGCGGCCGGATCCCTGCACCTCGCCGTTACCCTCGTCACTCAGAACGAACACGGGCCGGCGAAAGGTCTCTGCGAGCCTGTTGGCTACAATTCCCACGACGCCTCGGTGCCATCCTCTGCCGCAGAAAACCAGAGCCATTTCCTGCTCGGAGATGGGGGTCCGCTCGCACTCTTCCAGGATCTGCCGGATGATCTCGCCTTCGGTTTGCTGCCGTTCCTGATTCAGCGCATGAAGTTGTCTGGCAATCGCGCTGGCGAGCGCCTCATCATCGGTCAAGAACATTTCGATGACGTCGGCGGCGCTGGCCATGCGCCCGGCGGCATTGAGGCGTGGCGCGAGGCGGAAAGCCACTTGTCCTGCCGTAGGAATGTCACCTTCCGAAAACCCCGCTACTTCCATCAGCGCTTTCAGACCAGGGTTGCGCAGATCGCGCAACCCTTCCAAACCATGCTTTACGATGATGCGGTTCTCGCCGGTGAGAGGAACCACGTCCGCCACGGTAGCAATGGCCGCCAGCTTTAAGAAGGACGACAACAGGCGGTGAGTGCGCGCCTGCGGCCAGTCGAGTTGGAGCATGAGCGCGTGCGCAAGTTTGAGGGCCACGCCGGCGCCACACAAGGATTTTTCCGGATACGGGCAGCCCTGCTGGTTGGGGTTCACAATGGCCAGCGCTGCCGGCAAATCGGCTTCCGGCAGGTGATGGTCCGTGATGATCACGTCCATTCCAGCTTCCCGCGCCCGCTGCACAGCCTCTTGCGCGCGAATGCCTGTGTCCACGCTGATGATCAATCCCACTTCCGATGCGGCCGCGCTTTCGACCACTTCCGCACGCATGCCGTAACCGTCACGAAGCCGGTTGGGGACATAGAACGCCGCCTTGCCCCCTGCCAGATCGATCGCCTTTTTCAGGATGACGGTGGAACAAATGCCGTCCACGTCGTAGTCGCCGTAGATGAGGATCTTCTCGTCGCGTGCTATAGCTTGTTGGAGGCGAGCCGCTGCGACCTTCATTCCTCGCAGCAGAAAGGGATCGTTCAGGTCATGCAGCGAGGGGTGCAGAAACCGGATCGCCGCTTTGGGGTCCGTATAACCGCGGTGAGCCAAAACCCGCGCGACCAGCGGGTGGACTCCCGCTTCTCGCACCAGAAGTTGCACGGCTTCCCATTCGAAATGCGGGGGGATCCACCGGGTAACGTCAGCCATGGTGGGCCATAGGGCGGCAATCAATTCTTGGAGAAGTAACCACCCATGTCCTCTTCCGGACCTTCTTCGTCTTCCTGGAAAGCTTCGTCAATCTGATTGCGAATCTTGAGGTACTCGTCAAACCAGTCCGTGTGGACGTGATAGAGGTACGTAACGCCATCGAGTGTAAATGCCAGCTCAAGGACACAGGTGAAGCCGTCGTACTCGCGCAGTTCACGTAACCGTCGTCCGTACGAACGGAAATCATCTTCGTCGAGATCTATTGTTCCCAAATCTTCAAGCGCGTCGTCGGCCGACTGCCGCTCGAACTGCTCAGCGTAAAAAACCACCATCTTCACGCCGCACGCGGCAGCCACTTTCAAAAAGTCTCGGAAGTCCGGCTTCGCCTGGATGTTCCAGTGAATCACGCCGGAGAGATGGTGGGCGGCGCCATAGTAGACGACAAAGCCCTGGCGCGTAAGATATTCCAAGACGTCATTGCGAAGCGTGTCAAGATCCGGAATCATTTCCGCTGGGCCACCACTAAGATGTCATGCTGATTCGCAAGTTCACGCGCCGCAGGCGTTACGATGGTCTTGGGTCCGATGTAAATCTTCCGGTTTTGTTGGATCGCCTCGCGGACGTCAGCTTCGGCGACGAAATCGACGATTGTGATCTTGGGCGCCGGCGGAAGCGGGCTCTCCTCCGGTTGCGCGGCCGCCGGCGCCGCTTCGGCGGCAGGTTTTGGAGCCGCCGGGCCGGCGGAATCCGTATCTTGCGCGTTGGACTGGAGGAGCTTCTTTTGATTCAAAAAGCGTTCCACTACTTCCGCCGCCACGCTGGCGATCACGTCAGTGGTCGCTGGGGTAGGAGCAGGGGCGGGCTCCGTATCTCGAACTTTTACTCCGCGTTGAGCCAAATAACGTTCCACAGCGGCGATGATGGTTTGCCGGTCTACCGTTCCAGCGCCCGCCGGCTTCGCCTTTTGCGCCGGCCGCTCTTCGATCTCCGGCGCCTTCAAAACATCGCCGGCGTCGCGAATGTAATAAGCGATTCGCTTGATGTTGATGAGGTGTTGCGGCCCCACATTGTCGCCGGTGCTGTTGCCGCCCATCGCTCCGCAGCCTAAGGTCATGGAGGGCAGCAACGCTGTGGTCACCCCCGTGGAGCCTTGCGGCGAAGGCGTGTTCACTAACACGCGAAACGCCGGCATACGCATTCCGAACCGCCGGATCTTCTCTTCATCGTTCGCAAAGATCGTGCAGGTATGGCCTAAACCGCCAAAGCGCAAAACTTGCTCGCACACATCCATTCCCGCTTCGAAATCCTTGACAAAGTACAATGCGAGGACCGGCGAAAGCTTCTCCACCGAAAGCGGATGGAACTTCCCAACGCCGTCCAGTTCCGCGACGAGAATCGATGTGTCGTCCGGGACCTCGAAGCCCGCCATTTTGGCGATTTTCTGCGGCGACTGCCCTACGCAGGAGGGATTGATGCCGCCTGCCGGCGTAACGAGCAGCTTGCCAAGGGCTTCTTTTTGGGCGTCATTGACGAGGAAGGCCTTATTCTTCTTGAGCTCTGCGTAAACCTGATCCCGGTGTTGCACATAGGTCACCAAGGACTGCTCGCTCGAACACACCGTGCCGTAATCGAACTTCTTGCCTTCCACCACTTTCGCCACCGCATCGGCGATGTCGTACGAACTATCCAGCAACACGGGAACGTTGCCGGGACCGACGCCGAACGCCGGCTTCCCGCTTGAATATGCGGCTTTCACCATAGCGGAGCCGCCCGTGGCCAGAATGACGCCGATTTTCTTATGGCTCATGAGAGCCTGTGTGCCTTCGAGCGTCGGTGTGGTGAGCCACTGAATGATGCCGTCGGGCGCACCCGCTTGCACTGCTGCTTTCAAAAGCAGCTCCGCTGTGTAAGCTGTGCATTTCTTGGCTCGGGGGTGAGGACTGATCACGACCCCATTGCCGCTTTTCAGGGAAATGATGGCTTTGTAAATGACTGTGGAAGTAGGATTGGTGACCGGCACAATCGCGGCTACGACTCCCACCGGCACCCCGACTTCAATAACCTTTTCCTCTCGCAACTCGCGCAACACGCCGACGGTTTTCATGCCGCGTATCTGATTGACCATATGCTCGGCGTTGAGGAGGTTCTTGGCAATCTTGTCCTTGACATTGCCGTAGCCGGTCTCCTCGACCGCCATTTCGGCCAGCTCTCGTGCGCGCTCCCTTCCCGCCGCGCCCATGGCCTCTACTATGGCGTCCACCTGCGCCTGTGTGAACGCGGCGTATTTCTGCTGTGCCGCCCAAGCCTTCTCGACCTTCTCGCGGACTTCTTGAATGGAAATGAGGTCGTTATCGTGGAGCATACTCATCTCGCCTCAAATGGCGTGCACGCGCCATAGCGTGCGCAATCCTATCCTTCAGCCGTGCCTACGGCCGAACCTAACCTTACTTTTTGGGGCCGGGAAGGGCCTTTTCAGTCTCTTCGTGCGGATTGGGGATCACGTGCACAGCCACCAACTCGCCGACGCGCCGGGCTGCCGCTGCGCCTGCGTCAGTGGCTGCCTTTACGGCGCCGACGTCCCCGCGGACCGTGATGCACACATAGCCCGCTCCGACGAACTCCTTGCCGGTCAAAGTCACGTTGGCGGTCTTCACCATCGCGTCGGCAGCTTCAATCGCGCCGACTAAACCCTTCGTCTCAATCATTCCGAGGGCTTCCATGGGCTCTCCTTAAGCGCTTTGAAATCGAACTTCTAACGTACCACAACCAGAGGCCATTGCATTGCCCCACCTATTGCGTAAGAACATTCACCAAACCCGCCTGTGCGGCCCATTGAAGAGCCTGACGATATTCCTGCACCGTAATGCGCCGAGCCAGCTCTGGATACTGCCGCGCTTTGTGCTCGGGACGGTACTGGGCCATGAGATTCACCCATGTCGTGCGCCCGAGCTTTTCGGCTACAAAACGCACAAACGAATCCGTTCCCGCCAGATTTTCCGGCAGGACCAAATGCCGGATCAGCAAGCCCCGCCGCGCCACGCCCCGCTCATCCGTAACCAGGTCGCCCACCTGTCTTTTCATTTCCATGAGCGCCGCCTGCGCCACCTCCGGGTAGTCGGACGCCCCGCTCGAAAACTTGGCGGCGACAGCTCCGTCCATGTATTTGCAGTCCGGTAAATAGATGTCCACAATCCCATCGAGCATCCGCAGAATCTCCACGGGTTCGTAACCGCCGCAGTTATAGACCAGCGGGAGCCGCAGCCCGAGCGGAATGGCGTGGCGGAGAGCGGCTGCAATGTTGGGAACGCAGTGCGTGGGTGTCACTAGATTGATGTTGTGGCAGCCACTCTCTTGTAAGCGAATCATCATGCGCGCCACGTCGGCGGGCGCGACCAACGACCCGTCGCCTCGATGGTTGATTTCCCAGTTTTGGCAGAAAACGCAGAGAAGGTTGCAATGGCTGAAAAATATAGTTCCTGAACCGCCTCTTCCCACCAGCGGACGCTCTTCGCCGAAATGCGGGTGAGCCGAGTATACCTTGAGCTGCGCTGTCGAATTGCAAACCCCCTTTTCACCTTTGACGCGGTTTACTCCGCAACGGCGCGGACAAAGCCGGCATTGCTTGTAGATCTCTTGAAGCGCGTGGACTCTTTGCGCAAGCTCTCCCCTTCGCTCCAAAGCGAGATAGGCTGGCTCCCAGCCGCTCTTCTGCCCGCCTGCGCCGGGCAAGCCCACTAGCGCGCTGGAAAAGTCTCTCCGCGTTGGCTGGTTGGAAGGTGGATCTGAGCTTGCCGGATGCATGGTTTCGCCTGACTCTTGAATACACCCCATCGCTTTACTCCTCAATAACGATCTCGTACCAGGGGGTAGGCGTATGATTCCCGCTGCCGAGGTGAATCCGGTAGCCCTCTTCCACCGACTCAATGTCGGCGGCGGTCAATGGATCGCGGCGCGAGCCATCGCCATTCAGCGGATAGACAGTCAGCCTTTGTGCAGTGGTTCGGAGCGTGATAAAAGCCTCCACCCTCTCCATCCACACTGGGCGCTGACCTCCGTTGAGATTGCCAGAGGGTTTGTTCGAACCCGGCTCCGGCTCTAGGGTGAACCATCCGGCGGCGCCTGGGTAGCTCGTGATTTCCTGAGGCCGCGGCGGGTCCGACCCGGGCTGTGTGCGCAGAGTGTAACCAGGGTTAGAGAGCAGCATCCATCTCGATGCAGAGAGCGGCGCTTGGTCCAACGGCGTCAACAGGATGGCTGCGAAGCCCCGTGAGCTCGCGGCAAGCTCGACCCCCAAGACGCCGGCTTGGACACGCTCCTTGCCGGCAAACCCAAACACGCCGGCAGCTTTGTGGGTGTGCAAAACGAAAACTCCGTGGCTCGGATCGTATGTGAAGTCACCCGTGCCGGCGGTGAACGGGCCCGTGAATTTCTTGTGGGCAAGCTCGGGGACGCGCTTAGTGGAATCGGGGGTTATCCCTATGGGGTGCAAAAAGGCTAAGTTGGGATCCAAACCATAGACCGAGTTCAGGTACCCGGCCACTGCACCGAAGCGGCGTTCCCGGGTGAAGCGCAACCGGTCCTCAACGCTCACTGGGATCTCGACCGTATCACCTCCGCAGCGCACGGCGTCTGAGCGGAATAAATATGCGGATTGGGCAAACCCAGGAAACTTGGTCCAGTCCCCGTTCATGTTGAAGCCATTGGGTACGCCGTCATCCCATCCGCGTCCGTGCGAATAGGCGAAATGGAAAATTCCATCCCAATCTTGGAAGGCGGCAAATGCGGCTAGCGTGGGATCCATCTCGGCGGCGTGCGTATTCGGCCACGGCTGGTTGAATTCGCTCACAGTGAACGGCATCGTATTCACACGGGTGGCGGCCATTGTTTGGAAAGAGCTCAACCCGCTTCCCACTCCGGATTGATTCCGAAAGCGCCAGTCTCTACCATCCCAGGCGACGTTCGGGAAATTATAGTGGTCCACGTAAAAATGGTTGTCCAGGTAGCTCATAGAGCTGTGGGAGTCGAGATTAAGCAGCCCGCCAAATCCCATCTGCGTGCCCGTCACCGGGACTGCTGGGCCCACCATTTCGCGCACAGCGCGTAAGATCTCATCGAGATAATGTTTATCACGGTCCGCCAAGAACAACAGATAATCATCTGTGCGCGCTTGGGTGCTCAACTCGTCCGCGCTCGGGAGGGCAATGTTAGCTCCTTCGAGTGATTCCCACCATTCCAAGCCACGCTGCTTGGCCTGATAGAGCCTTGCGTTGCGAATATAAAGCGGCGCGTCAACTCTTTCCACCGAGAGCGCGAACCGGCCAATGCGGTCCATGCTGATCGCCGGGGTCACAGCCATCGTGTACTTTTGCCACCGGTTGGTGATGCTGATGGTCTTGGCGGCCACTTGGCGCCAGGGACTCACGTCCTCCTTGATGTCCCATACCACGCTTCGGCTCTCCCCGTCCGGAAGTTCGGCTCGCGCTTCGATTTCGGCCAGATAAGCGCGGCCGGAGGTCAACGAGAAACCAACCTGCTTCACGTATACCCAGTTGCCGCCGCGATACACCTGGACCATCGCTTCAGCGCCTGTGGCGCTCAATACGGCCTGAGCCGGGGAATGAATCTCTAAAGTCCACTTGCCGGGGAGGAGTTCCGGTCCTTCCCGATCGTCCCCCGCCCAAGCGCTCCGCAGCGCTTCCGTCGTAGAGTACTTCCGGGCGAGAAATCGGTTCCACTCGTCTTCAAACACGTCCCGGTATTCTCCGACGAGCGCCCCGTCCAGCTCCCGGGCTTGCCAGCTCCATACCAGCGAGCTCTCATTGTTGATTTCTATCACCGCGAGCACAGGGTCGTCGCGGAGTTCGAGTGCCTCCAGCAGCCGCCGAGCGAACTCCTGCTGGAGCTCAATCAGGCGCGGATGGATCATGTGCAACGGCTTGCTCTGCGCGGGGAACGAGGCATTTCCTGGTAAGGCGGGAACGCCATCCACAGAAGGGCGAAACACATACCCCACTTTTAGGTTCAGATCGATATAAATGCCGTTTCTGCGCAAAGCGTCCAGGAATCTCTTGAGGCGTTCGACGGTTACAGGATTGAATGTCGGATACGGTCCGGTGGTCAGAATGCTATTGGCGGTTGCCGGGTCCTTGTCTGGCTGGCTGTCCATGTGGTGAAGCCGCACCACATTCACACCCATTTTGCGAAGACGGCGTGCGATTCGTTCAGCGTCCTCAGGCGCAGGGAAATTGGCGCCGAACGCCAAGTTTACCCCGAACAACCTTACCCGCTCATCGTCCTCAGTCTCTGGAACGAGGTCCGGTCCCACGCGCCAGAAACGGCCATTCCTAACGTATATTCGGTCGGCAGGTCCAAGCGGCTGATTCATCCAACTATGATCCGGGGCGCCCGAGAGACGGTCCTGGTCGATGTCGAACCGGTAATATTCCGCCGCGACCAATGTGAACACGGCCCCGCTCCACAACAGGAGAAGCGGATTTCTGCCACGCATAGCTATTTAGCAGTGATCTCGTACCACGGTGAAAGGTCCTGGCCATCCGCTTGGAGGTGAATGCGGTGGCTATTTCCCATGTGGACCACATCTCCGGGTGAAAGCGCTCTCATGCGCCTTCCGGCCCCATCTAGGGGATAAACTTTCAAACTTTTTGCGCCGTTCCGAAGGCGCACATAGCATTCCACGCGCTCCATCCACACCTTCGAGGGCCCCCCGTTAAACATGCCGGAGGGCTTCTCGGGGTTTGATGGATCAGGTTCCAGGGTAAACCAGTCCGTAGTTCCAGGGTAAGGAATCAGCCGCTGGGGACGCTCGGGACTCGACCCTGGGTAAGACCGCAAAATATAGCCCGGCAGCGACAGCAGGAGGCTATGGGAAGCCGGAATGGGCCTATCGTCTAAAGCAGTAAGAGTGAGCGCAACAAACCCCCGCGCAAGGGCGGAAAGTTCTACCTCCACGGGTCCGCTCGAGACCTTTTCTTTGCCAACAAATCCATAAACTCCACAAACTTGCGAGGCGCTCACCAGGAAGATCTTACGCTCCGGATCGTACGCCAGCTCTCCGGTGTCGGACCGGTATGGCGCCGCCGGAGATCTCGCCCCTGCGGGTAGCGCTGCGGACGCGGCTTTCGTATTCATAGCGATTGCGTGCACAAGCGCGACGCTGGCATCGAAGTCCATAGCGGATTTGAGAAATTTGGTTGCCGCTCCGTTGAATTTCGCCTTCGCCGACGCCAGCCGTTGCTCGAACGGCAGGGGAACGGCGATAAGTTCCCGTGCGGTCCTAACGGCCCCTGTGCGATATAGCCACGCCGCCTGTCCAATGTTGGGGAACTTGGCCCAGTCGCCATTGATGTTGAAGCCGCTGGGCGCTCCGCGGTCCCATTCGCGGCCGTGCTCATAGGCGAAATGCATGATCGAGTCCCATCCCTGAAAGGCGGCGAAAACGGCGAGCGTTGGATCCAGCTCGGCGGCCTGACGGTTCGGGAACGGCTGGTTGAACTCGCTGACCGTAAAGGGCAGCCCTGCCTCGCGCGTGGCGGCGACGTTCAAATACGTCGTGAAACCAGTTCCCGTGGAGGAGGTGTCCCGCATCCGCCAGTCCCGTCCGTCCCAACGCTGATGTGGAAAGTTGTAATGGTCAATGTAGAAATGATTGTCCTGATAGTCCAGGTCCTGGTGGGAATCATAGTTCATGAAGCCGCCAAAACCTACCTGCGTACCCGTGACGGGCGTTAATTCACCCACCACCTCACGGATTGCCGCCAGCATGCGCTTGAGGTAAGCGCGGTCACGATCTACCAGAAACCGGATCGTTTCCTCCGTGGAGTCCGGACGCCCCGCCAGAAACTGGGCCTTTTGGCGCTCCAATTCCTCGCGGTAGGCGCCCGTGACGAGCTTGTCTAAAGAGTTCTTTTGCCAGGAGTCGATCAACGAGCTTTCGTTGTCGATTTCCACCATGGCTAGGACCGGATCATCCTTTAGATTTAGTTGTTTCAATAGGTTACGAGCGTATTCACATTGCAACTCCACCATTTTGGGGTAAAAAATGTGGAGCGGCTTGCTCTGTGTGGGCAGACGGTCTGCCCCCGGGATGGCTGGGACGTTATCCACAGCGGGGCGAAATTCGTAACCTACATGCAAGTTCAGATTGGCGTAGATGCCCTCCGCCTTCAGGGCATCCAGAAAAAACCGCAACCGCTCCAAGGAAACCGGGTTAATGGAAGGATAGGGACCATTTGTAAGGATGCTCCGGGCGTTCGCCGGGTCCCTGTCCGGGCTTGTGTCCATGTGGTGCAATCGGACTAAGTTAATGCCCAGTTTCCGGAGCCGGCGGGCGATGCGTGCAGCGTCCTGCTTCTCTGGGAAATTAGCGCCGAATGCTAGGTTGGCGCCAAAAAACCGAATCTGCCGGTCGTCGGCGGTGTGGGGTTTGAGGTCGCGACCGACGGTATAAAAATGGCTATTTTTGACAAACACTTTATCGGCTTGTGTCAACGCCCGGTTCAAGCGGCTGAAGTCCGCAGCTCCACTCAGCTTGTCCTGGTCGATCGTGAACGGATAGAAGCGATCGACGCTCCAGGCGGGCAGGCACAACAGCCAAAGGAACGCACGAATTTTTCCCATAGTAAGTCCTTCGGTATGATGGTAACGGATTTGACCGCCGTTCGCGCCTTTATTCTCCTATTTTGGGTCCTTGCCCCCCTCTCAGCGGCTGTGCACACCGGGTTTGTGCGCGCTGGTTCCCAGCCTATCCCCGGCGCAACCATCACGGCGAGTTCGGGCTCGCAAAAAATTGTCGCCACTACCGACGAGACGGGAATGTACATGATCCCCGATCTCCCTCCTGGTAAGTGGGTATTGGAAGTCGAAATGTTCGGCTTCAAGACCCAGCGGCGTGAATTAGAGGTGACTACGCTGGCCACTACCGCCACTTGGGATCTGGAGTTGGCCGGGCCACCTCCATCCGCAGTGGCTCCGCCTGCGCTTCAACCAGGGGCAACGACCCCGGGGGGTAAATCCGCCGCAGCACCAACTGCCGGCGTCAATGGCTTTCAGAGTTTGACTTTGCGCCGGCTGGCGGCGCAGACTGCGCAAGCGGCGGCCGCCGTTCCTCCCGACACGCAAGCGACGCCGGCAAGCGCTACGGAAGCCTTTTTGATCAACGGGAGTTTGAGCCGGGGGCTCGACGCCCCCCAGGAAGAGCCCGCTCCCCCTACACCCGAAGAACTAGCCCGCTGGGCGGATGTGGTCCAGCTTGCGTGGTGGGGCGGATCTGCGCCGGAGGTTGCGCCGGAGCCGGTGCTGGTTGCCTCTGGCTCAGAGCCGGCAGGACAGACGGTTCAGAAAAGCCAAACGCCGCCGGGCGGCAAACCGGGTTCCCCTTCCTCGCAGGCTAAGAAACCCCCGGCGCCTAAAGGGGCAAAGCCTACTTCGAAGCCGAGCATGGCGGCGGCCATCAGCGCCCGGCAGAGTTCATTTCCGGGTGCATCTGGGGGCAAGAAAGGCGGCAAGTTCGGCGCCCGCACGGGTGGCGGGCGCGTTGCCTCAAATTTTGGCAACCGCCGCAAGCGCGCGATTTTTCAGGGTTCTGCTTACGCCAACTTGCGCAACTCCGCTTTGGATGCCCGCCCATACTCGCTTTCGGGTCAGGAGGTGGGGAAGCCTCCGTATGCCTATACGCGCTTCGGCGTCAGCGCAGGTGGTCCGTTACGCATCCCGCATATTTATCAACGTGATGGCACCACAGTCTATTTCAGTTATTCCGGAAACCGCAGCCGGAATCCTTACAGCGTGATTTCGACTTTGCCTTCGCCGCTCGAGCGTACTGGCGATTTTTCGCGAAGCGTAACCAGGATGCCGGTCACCATTTATGATTTGCAGTCCGGCGCGCCGTTCCCTGACAACCGGATTCCCGCGTCCCGGATGAACCCTGCTGCTCTAGGGTTGCTGACGCTAGTTCCGCTTCCCAACCTTCCTGGAACCGTACAGAATTATCAATACCTGACTTCGAATGGTTCCAACAGCGACGCCTATAGCTTGCGCGTGAATCAACTCTTGTCCAGGCGCAGCCGCATTACGTACTCGATGAGCATGCAGCGCCGCAGCGGGCAATCCCGGCAATTGTATGGCTTTGTGGATGACATCTCCGGCAGCGGGATGAATATGGATCTCACTTGGTCCCAGACGATCAATAAAAAAGCGGTCAACTCTCTGAAGTACAATTTCAACCGCAACCGGTCGGAGACGATTCCCTACTTCGCATATAAACGTAACTGGGCGGCGGAGCTGGGCATCAATGGGACCTCACGAGACCCTGTGAACTGGGGCCCGCCGAACCTCAGTTTCACGAACTTTGGCGGATTGTATGATGCAGGCCCGACTCTGCGTCGCGACCAGAGCTCCGGCGTGGAGGAAGGACTCACCTGGGTCCGCGGCAAGCACAACCTGTCCTTCGGAGCTGTGGTGACGCGCAACCAGATCAATAGCCGCACCGACCCCAACGCCCGCGGCAGTTTCAGCTTTAGTGGATTGCTGACCAGCGGGTTTGACTCCCAGGGAAATCCACTGCCTGGCACCGGTTACGACTTTGCGGATTTTCTGCTGGGCTATCCTCAGTCGTCTTCTATCCGGTTTGGAAGCACCAGCACTTACTTCCGAGAGACCGTGGTCAGCGCCTATGCGCAGAATGACTGGCGGATCCATCCCCGCATGAGTTTAAACTTGGGCGTGCGGTATGAGTACTTCTCGCCCTATCGCGAAAAGAACAACCGGATGGCGAATTTGGACATCGCCCCTGGTTTCACAGGGGTGGCGGTTGTGACTCCAGGGGGATTTGGTGTCTTTACGGGTCCATTTTCCGATTATCTGGTCGATCCCGACAAGAATAATATCAGCCCGCGCATCGGCATTGCGTTCAAAATGCCGGGACGGCGTCCGCTTACCATACGAGCAGGTTACGGCTGGTATTACAACGGCTCGATCTACGGGAACTTCGCTACGCGTTTGGCGCAGCAGCCGCCTTTTGCCAACACGGGCACCCAAAGCACGTCCATAACGCATCCGCTGACCATCCAAAATGGGATTGCGCCGGCGCCGAACGCCAAGATTACGAACACCTATGCGGTGAACCGGTACTACGAAGTCGGCTATGCGCAGACGTGGAACGTAGCGCTTCAGCGCGAGTTTTCCGGAGGCATTCTGATGGAGCTAGGGTATCTGGGCACCAAGGGAACTCACCTGGATATCCAGCGCCTGCCGAACCGCGCTCCGCCCGGATCGCCCTTAACGGCGGAACAGCGCCGGCTAATCAATAATGCCGTGGGGTTTACGTTTGAGAGCTCTGAGGGCAACTCGATCTACAACGCCGCCCAACTGCGGTTCGTACGGCGATTCCACAAAGGAATGTCCGCGAACTTGTTGTACACGTTCTCGAAATCCATCGATAATGCTTCCACGTTCGGAGGCGGAGGGACGGTGGTGGCTCAGTTCGACAACAACCTGGCGTTGGAGCGGGGGCGTTCCAGCTTCGACCAGACGCACCTTTTGCAAGCCTATTACTATCTGGCTTCGCCATTTGGCGAGGCCGGCGCTGCGTATATCCACACCAACGGTTGGAAAGCGAAGTTACTCAAAGACTGGAGTCTGAGCGGCGGAATTACCGTCCGCTCCGGCACGCCGTTCACCGCGCGGGTGTTGGGGAACCGCGCCGATTCGGGCGGCTCGGGCGTGGTGGGGAGCGGGCGCGCAGAAGCCACGGGGGAATCCATCCATGGAGGTCGGTTCTTCAATCTCAACGCCTTTGGTTTACCCCCGGTCGGACGCTATGGTAACGCGGGCCGGAATACAGTGCCCGGCGCCACCTTCGCCGCTCTCAACGTGTCGTTCGGCCGCTCTTTCCGTATCGGTGAAAGCCGACGGTGGCTGGATTTTCGCGTGGATAGCACGAATGTGACCAATCGGGTCAGCTACACTTCGCTCGGCACCGTCGTGAACGCCAAGAATTATGGATTGCCGGTTGCAACCGCTCCCATGCGGACGCTAACCGGCACACTGAGGATCCGGTTCTAGACGCCATGCGACGCACCCTCATTCTCGTTCTCTTAGGTTTGACTGCGGGAGCGCAGCAGCCCCCTACCCCAACGGACTTGGTGAAATTCCAGGTCAGCACCAATCTGGTGGTGGTCAATGTGACGGTGAAAGACAAGTCTGGGAATCCTATTCTCGGGCTCACGAAGGACCAATTCCAGATCTTCGAGGACGACAAGCCGCAGGCGATCTCAGTCTTTGAGCTCCAAAATCTAAGCCACGAAAAGCTGCCAGTGATCGCCACGGAGAAGCCCCCTGAAGAGCCGGATCAAGGTCCGAAACCCGAGGTGGAGAAGCCCAAGAAGAAAACGGAGAAAGATTTGGAGACGGCTGCCGAGGGCGAATTGAAGTACAAGGACCGCCGCCTGCTGGTCTTGTTCTTTGATCTTGCCTCCATGAAGCCGGCTGAGGAAATCCGCGCGCAACAGGCAGCTCTCAAATTCATTGCCGAGCAAATGACCGCTTCGGATCTGGTGTGTCTGATGACGTTCAAGAGCAGCCTCACTGTGGATGTGGATTTTACCGACGACCGGGAGCAATTGATCGAAGCGATCCAGAACCTGCCGATAGGCGAGATGGCCGAGTTCTCCGCGGAGTCTCCGGGGCCTCTGGATCTTCCGGCGGACGAAGAAGAAGATGCAGGCAAGACGCTGTTTACCGCTGACGATGCCGAGTTCAATATTTTTAATACCGATCGCAAGCTCAGCGCCCTCGAGTCGGCGGTGAAGTATTTGGGCACTCTTCCGGAAAAGAAGGCGTTAGTGTATTTGTCAGCAGGCGTTGGCAGGACCGGGGTGGAAAACCAGGCTCAGCTCCGGGCGACGATCAACTGGGCGATTCGTTCGAATGTCGCGTTCTACCCCGTAGACGCTCGCGGACTGGTGGCTATGCCGCCTGCCGGCGACGCCACTCAAGCCGCCGTGAAAGGCACGGCCATTTACTCCGGCGCACTACACCGGCAGCATTTCGGGCAACTCCACGAAAAGCAGGAGACGCTATACTCACTCGCGGCCGATACGGGCGGCAAGGCGCTGCTCGACAACAATGACTTGACGCTGGGCATTGTGCAAGCGCAGAAAGACATCAACACCTATTACATCCTCGGCTACTATTCCACCAACGCGGCTGAGGACGGTAAATTCCGCCGGATCCGGGTGCGCATTCCTTCCAGACCGGACGCGAAGCTAGAGTACCGCAGCGGGTACTTCGCCAATAAAGTTTGGAAAGACTTTACTGCGGCCGACAAAGAGCGGCAGTTGGAAGAAGCTATGCAATTGGAGAACCCGAAAACCGAGGTTCCCATGGCGCTCGAGATCAACTGGTTTCGCACCACCAGCCGCTCCTACTTCGTGCCGATAGCTATCAAGCTGCCGGGCGCGGTGGTGGGCATGGCGAAGAAAGGAAAGGACCAGATCGCCGAACTCGATTTCGCGGGCAAAATCATGGATGTGAAAGGCAAAACTGTCGCCAGCGTGCGGGACACCATCCGCGTGAAGCTGAATGACGCCAACGCCTCGGAGTGGACCAAGAAACCCATCGAATACGACACTGGTTTTTCGCTGCCTCCGGGACGATACAAGCTCCGCTTCGTGGTTCGTGAGAACCAGACAGGAAAGCTAGGAACCTTCGATACCCGTTTTGAGATTCCGGATCTCAATACGGTTTGGACCTCGCTACGGATGAGCACGGTGGTGTGGGCGAATCAATTCGCGCCTCTTTCGGAGGCGGTGGCTAGCGCCACCAATGACAAGAAATTGCTGGCGATGCACCCACTCGTGCAAGAAAATAGGAAACTCGTGCCGAGCATCACTAAGGTGTACAGGCGGGACCAGAATCTGTACGTCTATTTCGAGGTCTATGACCCGCGTATGGAGGAAGGGCGCCCACCCAGCGTCGCCGCCACCCTCAGCCTTTTCCGAAATGCGCAAAAAGCATACGAGTCGACGCCTGTCCGGGTAACCCAGTTGGCGCCTTCACGTAACCGGACGATGCCTTTCCAGTTTCAATTGCCGTTGAAGGATCTTGAGCCTGGACAGTACATCTGCCAAGTTAACGTCATCGACGAAATTGGGCGGAAGTTTTCTTTCCCGCGCGCTCCTTTAGTGTTGTTGCCTTAAAATCGCCGTTGGGTTCCCCTTTCGCCGCAAGTGGTATGCTGGGACTACTATGCGCCGGAGAACCTTCCTGCAAGTGTCTTCTGCCGTATTGGGAACCTCGCTCAAAACCCTTGCCGACGCGCCTATGCCTATGGCGACGCTCGGTAAAACCGGCTTACGCGTTTCTCGCTATACCGTGGGCGGTTTCCACATGGCGGTGAACGGCGAGGATATGGGCATTAAGATCATTCACCGCGCCCTCGATCTCGGCGTCAACTTCTTCGACAGCGCCTGGTTATATCACCAAGGGCGGAGCGATGAGATTTACGGTAAGGCTCTCTCGCCCTCTATGCGCAAAAAGGTGCTTCTCATGGGGAAAGCGGAACGGCGAACGGCCGAAGGCGCCATGCAACAGCTAGAGGATACGCTGCGCCGTATGAGGACGGACTACCTGGACCTATGGCAATGCCATCAAGTCACGGAGATGTCTGAAGTGGAACAGATTCTAGGTCCGAAAGGCGCATTGGAGGCGTTCGTCAAGGCCAAGCAGCAAGGAAAAGTACGGCACATCGGTTTCACGGGACACGCCGATCCGGCCGTACATCAGAAACTTCTGGCCGCCACAGATGCGTGGGAGACGGTTCAGCATCCGGTCAACCTTGTGGATCCGCACTACCTCAGCTTCATTCAGAATGTGCTGCCCAAAGTGGGACAGAAAGGTCTCGGAAGAATCGCCATGAAGAGCAATGCGATGGGCTCTATCCGCCGGAGCGGCGTGGCGACCATCGCTGAGTGCCTGCGTTTTGCGCTAAGCCAAGACATTGACACGCTGGTCTCGGGTGCGGAAACGGTGGAGCAACTGGAGGAAAACATCCTCGTCGTTAAGACCTTCAAGCCGATGTCCCAGCAAGAAATGACCTCGCTACTGGAGCGTACGCGCAAAGGACCACACGGGACGCAAATCGAACGTTACAAGCGCAAGCAAACCGGCGCCGCTTGTGCTTTGCATCGCGACGGTGACTGTGTGTGACGTTATCGGAGTGTGTGTAAAATCGAGAGGCTTTCGATCATCGCCCGCCCGTTGTGGTAGCCGGCTTTCCAGAGACCTCCTTTGTCGCCTTGAGGCTTTAGGTCTTCACTTACGAGGGGCCACCACTCTCCGTGTTTCCAATCCACTTGATAGCGGTCTACAAAGCGCCATGTCTGATCGAAAATCTCCAGATACTTCTTGTCCCCTGTCATTCGGTACATATACAGAGCGCTGACCAGCGCTTCGGACTGTACCCACCACGATTTCTTGCGATCGTCAGCCGGCTTCCGGAAGGCGCCTGTATGCCAGAAGCCTCCATGCAGCCGGTCATATCCGTAATCGAGCGCATAGGCGAATAAGTTTTCAAACAAATCCAGGAAAGGATAAACGGGGAGTCCGGCAGCCTTGCAGGCCTCCGCCAGCAGCCAGATATTCTCCAAATCGTGTCCGTAGGAAACGCGTGCGAAATCGCCCTCCAGGCGCGGTTTCCAATCCCGGCTGTACTTGTCTGTGCAAGCGGTTAAGCCCTTGCGAACCACGGCGTTGGACTCGATGGCTATGAGCTCCATCAATCGCTCTCGCGCCAAAGGAGAGCGGCTTGCGCGGTAAAAAGCGGTGATCGATTCCAGCAAGTGCAAATGGGTGTTCATGAACTTCAGAGACGGATCACCCAGGTAGCCAGGCTCTGGACCTGCCTGCGCTCGCCAGTCTGTCTCGAAACTTTCCCGGTAGCCGCCGTACTCCTGGTCGTGCGCTTTACTGTCGAGCAACTCGAAAAACATGGCTGCGAAATCCAGCACGTCCTTGCGCTTGCTCGCCAGGTAGTATTCCGAGAGCGCATAGAGCGCAAAGGATTGCCCATACACATGCTTTTTCGGCTTTAGGGGTTTGCCGTCGACATCCACCTCCCAATAGAAACCCCCATGTGTACGGTCCCACATGACGTCGCGCAGGAAGTTCCAGCCGTGCTCGGCTGCGCGCATCAGTTGTTCATAATTGCCGTAACCCTCACGTGCTGCGCGCGCGAACAACCACAGCGTGCGCGCCTGGGTCACAATGCCGCGCGTGCCCGGCCCCCTGCTTTCTCCATCCGGCCCGAAGTGGACCGTGTAACCGCCATGGACCCGGTCGATGGATTTAGATAGCCAAAACCCTAAGATGTTTTCCTCGAGGCATTGTTTCAAGCGGGGAATGTGGGACTTGACCGTGGCGACCGTGGCCTGCCCACTTGCTCCGGCAGGCCACAGCGACCATGCGAGCAAAGCGAGAGTGTACTTCATGCCCTCACTATAGAACGGCGCACCGAGCAGCCAAGATTAAGATCGCGGCGCGGCGGGCCGCTCCCTGAGCGTCCGCGCCGCGCCATGCGATCAGTGCAGGTCAACTTTCAACGGCGAGGATGTTCCTTGCCGGTTCGAAAGAGTTACGGTTACGGACTGGATCGTATCGGCGAGGTTAGTTACGTTGGTCACATCGCCGGCGAACGTCAGCGGTATGGTGGCGGTAAAGAGGCTGCCGTAAGCTTGCGACGCCGTGCTCGTATACCAAGCCAGGAAGCTAGCTTCGGCGGGAATAGATATGCGCTGGGTCTTGACATTCTCGCCTTGCGTTGGCGTGAATTGCAGGTCGATGGAAGTTACCGAACGTCCTGTCGCGTACCCGGTGACCAGCAAGGTCAAGCTGTTAGAAGTGCGCGCTGAAATCTGGACGCTCAGAAGCCTCGGCGCAAGCTGCGGGATGGTCAGGTTCAGACTTGGCGGGTTTGTGGGTGTAACGTTGATGCCGCCATCCGTAGTGAACGAGGGAGTCAGCACGATGACGCCCGCGACGGTTCCAGTCTGCAAGCGGACTTGCTGCAAATTGTTTGCGAAGACTGCCCGGGTCGTGTTCGCCGGGATCACGAAATTCACTGTGCGTCCCCCTACCGCAAATTGAAGCGCGGGATCGGTAACTCCCACGTCTGAATTGAACGTGAGGGTCAGCGTGCCGTTCAAAGTCACCGGATACGGTGAGGCGAGCGTGAGTCCCACCGCCGGTTGTGTCAGGGGCTCTTGCACTCCTGAAGCTCCTTCAAAGCGATAAGCCGGCAATGGGGGCGGCGGATTGCCCGCGCCTGACAGCGTGAAGGATTGCGTATCCAGCTTCAGGGTGGCGGTTACAGTCGTGGCTTGGGATGGTTGGAAAGCGATGACAAACGCAAGCACCGAACCAGGTTGGATGGTTGCCGGCAGGGCCGGGAGCGCACCTAGGACAAACGCCGGCGGCGAACCGGCTCCTGTGATGCTGATGCTGTTGATGCTCGCCGGAGCTGTCCCGGTGTTCGAAACCAGGAACCGCGCTTCGCTGCTGGACCCAACGGCGACAGGCGTGAAGACCACCGTTCCACTCGGCGAAACCGTAGTGGTCACATTCGCGATAGCGTATGAGTAAGTAAGAGACGGCGCTAGGCCGACGCCAGCGAGTTCGAAGTAGTCTCCCCCGATGCGGAGCCGTCCCGTCGTCCTCCCGGATTGGGTAGGCGTGAAGGTGACCGTAATGCTCACCATATCGCCCGGAGTCAGCGTGTACGGCAAGAACGGAGCGTCGGTGACGGTGAACGCCGCGCCGCTGGCGGTCACTGCCGTCAGGCGATAATCAGCGTTTCCAGTGTTCCAGACTCGGATCACCATCGAAGTTTTATCCCCGACATTCACCTCGCCAAACGGGATGGATTCGCCCGGCAGCAGCGCGGAAATCGTGGACCCCGATACGGTTTCGTATTCCAGATAGGGACTCGTTCCGGAACCTTCCAGGGCGAATGACACTTGGCCTGTAGGCAACATGATACTGAGCGAACCCTGCATGGGGTCCGTCTGCGAAGGAGTGAACTGAATGCTAAACTTGAGCTCTTTACCTGAGTCGACCACGGTATTCGGCAGCGGCGCTCCAACCAGTTGAAATCCCGCGCCTGTCACTGCGATAACGCCCACTGCGCCAGCGCCCGAGCCGCGGTTGATTAGAGTAAAAGAAGCCGAGGAGCTCGTGTCCACTGGGACCGGAGGAAACAGGATCTTGCCCCCTGGCATAATCACCGTCGAATTGCCCCCCGGAGGCACAAAAGTGAATGCAAATTCCGGGGCGGTCCCGTTGAGATTCAGGGTCAGCGTGCCGTTCACACGCCCGTCTGTGTAATAGACCGTAATTCGCCCCGTCATCTTCACACTAGTGGAAGCCTTGTAGTACAGGTTGAGATTAAAGCTCTGTCCATTTGTGAGATAGAACGGCGTATCCGGGTAGCCGTCGACGGACAGGTCAGTCGACCCGGCATACTCAACACTATTGATCCGTATGCCTGGCGCGGCGGTGGTCCCTGTGTACGTCGCCACGACCAGCCCCGTAGCGCGCGCTCCGATTGCATCCGCTGCGAGGGTTATGGTAGCCCCATCGCTTATGGTGGAGACAGTCTGCCCCAGTTGCAGCCGCATGCTGAACGGTGGAGTTTGCGCCGCCGCAAAAGGCGCCAGCACGCCGGACAACGCCAAGATGTGAATCCAAGTGGTGTGCTTCGGTTTCATGACGTTATTCCTCCTTGGCGCCCGTCGGCACGAAATAAACGGCTGCGCCGCGGCTCATGTCCAGTAGCTGTACTGGCCCTTGTGCGCCCGCATTCACGATGTATAGAGAATCACCGGAAAACTGCGCCGCCCCGGTTGGCGTGAACTCCAATTCCACTGTTTGCGGCGTGGAAAGCGTTTTCAGATCGAACAGCGTTAGCGTCTTGGTCGAGGCGCTGAGAGCCGCTAAACGCGCGCCGTCGCCTGACACCGCCAAACCAACCGCATCCTCGAGAGCGCCGAAGAGTGTAGCGTCTCCAGCCAGGCTGTAATCCCGGATTACGAAGATCTTTCCCAGCGTGGAATCAGCGAAGTACAGGTCGTTCCCCGAAAAAGCGAGTGCGCTGACCTTCGGATTTCGCGACACCAGGCGCACATCCGCGCCCCGGCACAGGTACAACCCTTCTCCGGAAACACCTGCGGCGATAGCTCCGCTAGCATCCACCGCCAGCGATGTCACGGTGCTACCGAAGGAAAGTGGGTCACCGGCTTGCGGACTACGGTCGAGCGACCGCCAAAGCTGGACCGTTCCACTTGCGGAAGACGCCACCGCCGCTGCGGTAGCAGTTGCGTTCCAGACGATTCGGTCTGCCGCTTCCGGCGCAGGGCCGAGCTCCAGCCATTCAGGCTGCGCCTGATCGAGGTGATTCAGCAAAAACAAGCGCGCTCCACGGATTGCAAGAGCTAGTTTTCCGTTAGGTGCGGTTGCCGCCAAGTCCATTCCTGCCGCCAGAGGTTCGCCCAGCCAGGCGGATCCTGGTACGCCCAGCATGGGCCGGATTACGCCTGCTTCGGGCATGAACAAATAGCCCGCCACCGGGCCGGATAGGACCGTTCCGCCCTCAGCGCCTGCAAGCACGGGCGCAATCGCTATCAACGCCAGAACTTGAATTGGTTTCGTCATGATTGGTGCTCCTTGCCTTCGAGTGTCGTATGCATTCAGCGGGGACTCCCGATGGTAATGGCTCCGGGCGAGATCGTCACCGGAGCGGGTGTGGCGGCTGCGGCGCTTGGAGTGGAAGTTGTTTCCCGCGCTGCCACTATTCCTCCGATCAGTCCGCCGACCGCACCGGCGGCTAGCGCGTACTTCCACCATGTCTTCTGACCGCCGCTACCGATTTCATTGCGACTGCCGCGGTAATTCGCTTGTGAGATTATGGCCGAGCCCATGCGTTCTCCGGCCGTCGCCGTCACTTTGATGTTGAACCGTCCTTCTTCATCGTTCGGTGTAAATCCGACCGCCACCGCACGGCCGTTCTCGCCTGTACGAACGGTCTGCGTCTTGAGCCAGCCGTGGAAGAATCCGCCCGGGCCCATGGCCGGCAACTGAAAAACGACTTCAGCGCCGCTGACGGGTTTGTCCGCTTCGTCCCGCACCTCCACCACGAGGTTGGAGGCGAAGCGTGTTCGTATGTTGTTCTTGGCGCCCTCTCCTTCCACCACGACAATCTTGAGCTGGCCGGCCGGTTTCGCTCCCGCGCCGCCGGTTTGCGCACTAGCCACAGACGAAACTGTCATGGCTGCGCTTACGAAAAAGATCTGAAGACTGAAGCGCACATTTCCCCCTTTATTCCGGAAAAGTCGCACTCTGTTCTATGTCCGGAACACATCCGTTATACACCAACCGAGGGCCATACGGGAACAATGACGAATTTTTCAAGCCGGCCGATTCATTCTTGCGCGGCCTGCACCAGCTCGCACCACCGGCCGAAGACTAAGCTGGAAAGCTCGGCAAGCCGTGCGGCGTTCGCGTGTGGGTCGATGGCTACGGCCAATTCGCGAACGTCTCCGGCGTTGGCTTCTTGAGACAGCCAATCCTCGATCATCGCCGGTGTGACCTCGAGATGAAACTGCAAACCGTAAATATTCGACCCGGCGCGAAAGGCTTGATGGCGGCAGTTTTCCGAGTGCGCCAGCCACACCGCCCCGTGGGGGAGATCGAAGGTCTCCCCGTGCCAGTGGAATACGGTCTCAGGACTTGTAAGGCCGGCAAACAGCGGATCATCGTGAGCTGCTGCGGTCCAGAAAACAGGCGCCCAACCGATTTCTTTGACGGGGTTTCGATACACGGCGCCGCCCATGACTTTGGCGATCATCTGGGCGCCCAAACAGACGCCGAGAACAGGAAGTCGCCGGGATAGCGCCGATTCCACAATGCCCAGCGCAGTCTTGACTTGCTCAAGCTCATCGTTAGCCGACATTGGGCCGCCCATCACGATCAGACCCGAATGAGCTTCCAGATCTACCCGGACGTCAGGCGCCACGGAGAGGTCGACCGTTTTCCACGCCAGATCCGCAGCACGCAAAGCAGGGTCAATCCATCCCAGCGTTTCAAATGACTCGTTTTGCAAAACCAGGACCGGAGGGATCCGCGCCATTCCCTACAGCTTACCCTGTTTTTGAGCATCCAGCGAGCTAACGAGTTCCGCTCGATCTGGGGTTTCGGTTCGCGGACAAGGTGCGTCGGTTTCATTTGCGGAAAACGTGCGGGCACTCCGGTTCGCCGGCGCGAAACAAACTGAGCCGGTAGTGGCGGAGAATGCGGGCATCGTAGCGCACGCGGTTGGGGTCGGGATACAACACGGGACTCAACTGAGAGTCCGCGGCGCTTTCGAAACACAACATGCTTTGCCGGGCTTGGAGGCGACTCTGGTAATCCGCCTGGATGGCGCGCAGACTTTGCCAGGCGCCGGATAACAAGCCAACCGCCATCAGCAGTAGAACGCCTGAATAGGCTAAAGAATGCATGCGCGAGCGGGAGCGCAGGGCGGCTCCCGCGAGCAAAATCGCGCCCAGGGCAAGCTTCGAAATGGAGGTGTAGCGGGAAGCAAAGGCTTGCTCAGCTCCCAGTCCGAGTCGTGCATACAGCACTAGCGCCCCGCTCGCCAGGACAAAAAGCAGGAGGGCGATAGCCGGCGCTGCCGCTCGGCGAAACGATGCATCCCGCGCGGCGCGCCACAGAATCGTGAGCGCCATGGCAGCCACTGCGCCACCGGCTAAGCAGGCCTGTAGTGGGGAAGCCGCCAGAGGAGAGCCCAGATAAATGAAACTGTAATTCACCGCGCCCCGCAGATTATGCGCCAGAAACCAAAGACCGCTCGGCCAAGGATTCACTTGTCGCCGGTAGTCCGAGAAGTAAATGAGCATCACCGCCAAGGCGGCGACGCTCCACACGGTAAGGCGACGAACTTTATAGACCAGAGGCAGCCGCTGCCAGCCTATGCAGAGCGCACCGAGCGGCCACGCCAAAAGCCCGCCACCCGAACAAAAACTAGCGGCGGCCGCTGCCGGGACCGCCAAGAGATAACGGCCGCCGCTTGTCTCGCTGCGCCACAGCAAGTACAGCGCGCATGTCACGAAGGCGGCCGTCCCGACAATAGTAAGCGTGGCGCCCCAAAGCAGGCACTCATATTGCCGCAGGCTGAACAATAGCGCCGCCAGGAGCCACCATGCTGCCCGCGGGAGTGGGTTTTCGGCGGACATGCGCTGGGCTATCCAGAATACGATCCAATTGGTCAGCACGATCGCCAGGAAGACGGGGATTAACTGGGCGCGCACGTCGAACCGGGTGAGCCAAGCCATGGCCAGCCAGATGGTTCGCGGAACCAGGATTCGGTGTTCGTTGTTTTGCGCATTGAAATCCGCCCAACTGGCGCGCCCGGAAAACAGGCGCTCGAGCGACGGCGTCAACTCGAACTGATCGTGCAAGGGCACGTCCACCGCATATCTGACAACCACACCTGCCACGACCGCGGCGGCGAGCCCAAATGCAATCCATGCCGTCCACCGTTCGGTGGGAAGCTTCCGGATAAGCCCGGTCACAAAGCTTCGACTTTGGGCGAAAAAATGCTGCACCGCCAGTCTAGTTGCCGGGCTTCCCGCGATCCGTGCGGAATGGCGAAGCGGGTAGCCCGTCCTTATTGAACAGATTGCATACGGGGTCGTCTTCCCAGGCGTATCGCACGGCTACTGGATGGGGAACCTCTGCGCTGGAAACCACTACGGTGTCGCCGTCGATCTGGGCTTCTGCGGAAACGAACCTGCCGTCCGGACCCGCAATCGTGAAGCCTTTCAGCGCTCCGCCTCCGCGCGCCTCCAAACCCGCTCCCACCGAGTCGAACCAGAGACGGATGCGGTTGCCTTCCACTGTCATCTGGCGGTACATAGGCCCTGAGTACACCAGTTTCTCGCCATAGGCGATCGCGCGCGCCGCCAGCGAAAGCCGGAGTCCCACATCCTGCTTATTGCGCGGGTGAATATTTTTCGACTCTCCGATATCGATAATCACGGCCATCCCTGTGTTGCGCAGCTCCAAAGCGTCCGTTTGAGACTCCCGCAAGAGCGGCCACCAAGGGTTCGCTTTATAATTTGCCAATTGCACGAACAAGAAGGGAAAACTGCCTTGCGCCCAAGCACGCCGCCAATCTTCGATCATCAGGCGGAATAACCGCCGGTACGCGTACGCGTGCCGTTCGCTGGCGTTCGATTCCCCTTGATACCAGATCACTCCGCGGATGGCGAAAGGCGTCAATGGGGCGATCATGGCGTTGTATAAGCCACTGGGCGTGTTCTGGTGGCCGGGGCCGGCAGGGGGGCGCGGCGCTGCCGGGATCGTCTTTCCTTGGGCTTTCGCTTCAGCAGCCGCTTGTTTCCAGGCGGCCAATTGCTTGTCGTACTTTTCCTTAGCGGCGGGGTAGTTTTCCAGGGTTTTTTGCCAGTCTTCGAAGATAAACTTCAGAGCCGGTTCGCTTTCCAAGGCTTCTTTGCTGGTCCAGGACTGCGCAGGCGTTCCTCCCCATGAAGAGTGGATAAAACCCACGGGAACGCCCAGCTTTTGGTGAAGGTTGCGTGCAAAAAAGTAGCCCACAGCGGAGGTGTCCTTCGCCGAAGCTGGGGTACATACTTCCCACGCTCCCTCCACGTCGTCGGCGGGTTGATCCGCCACCTTTCGTTTGACATTGAAGAGTCGCAGGCGCGGGTAATTAGCGGCGGCAATCTCCTGCTCCGCATTGGCGGCTTGAGCCAACGGCCATTGCATGTTCGACTGGCCGGATCCAATCCAGACTTCGCCAACCAAAATATCGCGAACGGTGATGCTGTTCTTGCCCGAGACGGTCATCTCATATGGCCCGCCCGCTCGGGCCGGTTTGAAATAAGCCGCCCACTTTCCAGCGGAATCAGCCACCACAGTGACGGTCTCTCCTAAAAGTTTCACCGTGACGCGCTCTCCGGCGTCCGCAGTTCCCCAAATGCGCAATGGGAATCCTGCTTGCAATACCATGTGATCACCGATCACGGCTGGGAGGCGCACATCCGCCATCAGCGTGGCGGCAGATAAGATGGCGCACAGAAGGCTTGCTTGGGGAGATTTCATATCCCCCTATTCTAAGCCAACGGCGCGAGCCTGGCAGCCAACACCCCGCTCAAAATCCCGAAAAACAGGGGCATTTGACAGCACCCGCCGGCCTTGTGTATTCTGAAAGAGTTTGGTGAGTTGAGTCTTCTGCTCCCATGCTACCGCTCCCCGTAGGGGGAGTCCGGCTGGGGGCCGGCCCCGATACTCCAACAGATTCCAAGCTGGCGGAGCATGGGCTTGTCCGAAGTCAACATCCTCGTTCCGGGAGGCGAAAGGCTATGCGCTCCCGGCTGATCTAGGTTTGAGGGCCCGGCAACGTCCGGTAACCCGAAGTGGACCTGTTGGTCACGATTCACTAGGAAGAGAAGAACGGAATCAGATTTGCGCCCCGCGAGGCGGATTGTGGCTGCGGGGCGATGAAGGAGAAAGTCTCGTGCCGACCTTCAACCAGCTTGTGCGGAAAGGCCGCCGGCCGCCGCGTTACAAGACGGCGAGTCCGGCGCTGCAAGGCTGCCCGCAGCGTCGCGGCGTGTGCACGCGCGTGTACACGACGACGCCCAAGAAGCCGAATTCAGCGTTGCGGAAAGTCGCCCGCGTGCGCCTGACCAACGGCATCGAAGTGACGACCTACATCCCGGGCGTGGGCCACAATCTTCAGGAACACTCGATCGTATTGATTCGCGGTGGCCGCGTCAAAGATCTCCCCGGCGTCCGCTATCACGTTATCCGGGGCACCCTCGATGCCGCCGGGGTGGCGAACCGCAAGCAAGGCCGGTCCAAGTACGGCGCCAAGAGGCCGAAGTCCTAAGGAATTGATATGCCACGGAGACGAAGAGCAGAAATCCGGGAAGTGCCGCCGGACCCCGTCTACAATTCGACATTGGTGGAAAAATTCATCAACTGCATGATGTGGAAGGGCAAGAAAACGGTGGCCCAGCGGGTTTTCTATCAAGCCATGAACCTCCTTCAGGAGCGCGCCGGCGACGATCCGTTGAAGGTTTTCAAAAAGGCGGTCGAGAATTGCAAGCCCTTGCTGGAAGTGAAAACCCGGCGTGTGGGCGGCGCCAACTATCAGGTTCCCATCGAGGTTCCGGCGAATCGCCGTCAAAGCCTGGCGATTCGGTGGATTTTGCTAAGCGCGCGTTCGCGTCCTGAAAAAGGGATGCCCGAGAAGCTGGCCAACGAGTTGAACGACGCAGCCAATATGCGTGGAGGAGCCATTAAGAAGAAGGACGACGTTCACCGCATGGCGGAAGCGAACAAAGCCTTCGCGCACTACCGCTGGTAGGCGCCGTCCGAGAAAAAGCAGGAGTTTATGCCGCGTCCGGTACCCATAGAAAGAATGCGCAACATCGGCATCATGGCGCACATCGATGCCGGTAAAACCACTACGACCGAGCGCATTCTTTACTATACCGGGAAGACTTACAAAATCGGCGAAGTCCACGAAGGCACTGCGGTAATGGACTTCATGGAGCAGGAGCAGGAACGCGGCATTACGATTACTTCCGCAGCGACTACCTGTGAGTGGCGGGACGTTCAGATCAACATTATTGATACGCCGGGGCACGTGGATTTCACCGCCGAAGTGGAACGCAGTTTGCGCGTGCTCGATGGTGCGGTTGCTGTTTTTGATGCTGTAGCCGGGGTTCAACCTCAGTCGGAGACGGTATGGCGGCAAGCGGATAAGTATCGCGTCCCGCGCATTTGTTTCATCAATAAGATGGATCGCGTCGGCGCGGACTTCTTCCACGCCATCCAAACCATCGTGGACCGCTTGAAATGCAAGCCAGTTCCGGTCCAGATTCCGATCGGCGCTGAAGATCAGTTCAAGGGCGTCGTCAATCTGGTCACCATGAAGGCGCGGGTCTGGCGGGACGAAACCCTGGGTGCGCAATACGATGATATAGAGATTCCTCCGGATCTGCTTCCGCTCGCGCAGGAATACCGGGAGAAGTTATTAGAGGTGGCCGCAGAAGCCGATGACGTCCTGCTGGAAAAATATCTCGAAACGCATTCGCTGTCTGAAGAAGAGATCATTCGGGGAATCCGGAAGGCTACGGTAGCGCAAAACATCTTTCCGGTGCTTTGCGGTTCCGCGTTCAAGAACAAAGGCGTCCAGAATCTCTTGGACGCGGTGGTGGATTATTTGCCGTCACCAGCGGATGTGCCGCCGATTGAGGGCGCCGCCATCGACAACCCTGAGGTGAAGCTCATTCGAAGAGCAGACGACGATGAGCCGTTTGCGGCCCTGGTGTTCAAAATCATGACCGACGTCTTCACCGGGCAGCTAGCTTTCTTCCGCGTGTACTCAGGGCGGCTTTCGGCGGGAAGTTCGGTTTTTAACGTAACAAAAGGGCGGAACGAGCGCGTGGGGCGTTTGGTGCGCATGCACGCCAATAAGCGGGAAGATATCGAAGAAGTTTTCGCGGGTGATATTGCCGCGGCCGTAGGATTGCGTTCGGTGGTGACTGGCGATACGATATGCGACCAAAACCACCCCATCCTTCTTGAGTCCATCGATTTTCCCGCTCCCGTGATCCAGCTGGCCATCGAACCCAAGACCAAGGCGGACCAGGAAAAGCTGGGCATGGCGATCAGCAAGCTGGTGCAGGAGGACCCCACTTTGCGCATTTCCACGGATCCCGATACCGGGCAGACCATTCTGGCGGGAATGGGTGAACTGCACCTGGAAATCATCGTGGACCGGATGGAGCGTGAGTTCAACGTTTCCGCCAATGTGGGCAAGCCGCAAGTGGCATACCGGGAAACGATCCGCGGCAGCGCCGAGGCGGAAGGACGGTTCATCCGGCAGACAGGTGGGAAAGGACAGTACGGCCACGTCAAAATCCGTTTGGAGCCGCTGCCTCCGGGTTCCGGATTTGTGTTTGAGAACCAGATTGTAGGGGGAGTGATCCCCAAAGAGTTCATCCCCGCCGTGGAAAAGGGCATGGCCGAAGCCTTGGAGGGCGGGGTGCTGGCCGGCTATCCAATGTCCGATGTCAAGGCGATTCTGTACGACGGCAGCTATCACGAAGTGGACTCGTCGGAAATGGCTTTTAAGATCGCCGGATCCATGGCGGTGAAAGAAGCCGCTCAAAAGGCTAAGCCGGTTTTGCTCGAGCCGATTATGTCTGTCGAGGTGGTGGTCCCGGAGGAATACATGGGTGATGTCATCGGTGACCTGAACTCCCGGCGGGGGCGGATCGAGGGATTGGAATTGCGCGGCACCTCACAGATTGTCAAAGCATCGGTGCCGCTTTCTGAGATGTTCGGCTATGCGACCGATTTGCGCTCACGGACGCAGGGCCGAGGAAGTTTCACCATGCATTTTGGGCGCTATGAAGAGGTTCCCCAAGCGCTGGCCGAGGAAATCATCAGCCGGGTGCAAGGTAGAGTGGCAAGGTAGACGGGGCGTACGAAGCGCCCGGGCAGACTGAATACAGGAGATGGACCGGATATGGCGAAAGAGAAATTCGATCGTAGCAAGCCGCATGTGAACGTGGGGACAATCGGGCACATCGACCACGGCAAGACGACGCTGACGGCGGCGATCACCAAGATCCTGTCGGAGCGGAACC